>Ga0302221_10000024_pt1 | contig 208141 bp, 179 predicted proteins | sample II_Palsa_E2_1_FD_193517 | JGI IMG/M metagenome (GOLD analysis project Ga0302221, IMG submission 193517) | Peat permafrost microbial communities from Stordalen Mire near Abisko, Sweden - II_Palsa_E2_1 | ecosystem: Environmental > Terrestrial > Soil > Palsa > Peat permafrost | place: Sweden... | reverse complement strand
AGAATATCCTAAAGGAAGGATTAAAAATAATATCGTCAGGAACTGGCGAAAACACATGCAGAGACCTACACAAGCCTTCTCATTGCGGGAAGGGGGTCGATGAAGCATGAAGCCGATTGGTCTTCAGACGATCGGTAGTTCACTTGCCTGCCGAAGAAAATATCATCCTGCCAGAAAAAATCAAGATCGGTCAATATAAGGCAGGTAATCACGTAAAGATTACCCTATTGGGTAGAAATAATATACTGCGTCGGAAACAGGAAGGAACCAGTTTAATCCTGACCATTCCAAAAAATTTGCAAAATGCCCCGGTAGGCCTTCATGCCATTTGTTTTAAAATCGATTCCCGGAAATCTTAGCGAAATCACTGAATATTTCTTCTTCCCTAAGGAGGGTCAGAAGCGATTTGGGGTTTGGTAAATAGGCACTACATTCGCATGATCTTTTTTAAAATTATAAAGCCCTGATATATGACCTTGGTAGATTCGTTCGAAAAAATACCGGTAAAGATCTGCAGTTCTTTACAGGAAGGATCTGCATATGTAGCTCAGGAGATTGCCAAATTGATAAGGGAAAAACAATCTAAGGGTGAAAAATGCGTCTTGGGTCTTTCCACCGGCTCTACCCCAAAAACGATGTACGCTGAACTAGTAAGGATGCACCGAGAAGAGGGATTAAGTTTTGCTGATGTAATTGCTTTTAACCTGGATGAATATTATCCTATCGATCAGAATGCGATTCAGAGTTATCATCGTTTCATGAAAAAACAGCTTTTCGATAAAATCAATATTGACCCGAAAAACTGCCATATCCCAAATGGAAGATGGGAAAAAGAGGAAATAAAAAAATATTGCGCCGAATATGAGCAATTGATTGAAGATGCCGGAGGCATTGACCTGCAGGTTTTAGGAATCGGAATTAACGGCCATATCGGTTTTAACGAACCAGGTTCAAGTTTTTATTCACGGACAAGGTTGGTACCTCTAGACAATTCGACCAGGATGGCCAATTCACAGGAATTCCAAAATATCTCTAAGGTGCCCAGACTGGCGATTTCCATGGGGATCGCTACCATACTGAAAGCTAAACGGATCCTCTTAATGGCCTGGGGCCAGATTAAAGCGCCAGTCATTCAAAAAGCAGTTGAAGGGCATGTGACAGAACAGATCCCTGCCTCATTATTGCAACAACACAATGATTGTTTATTTGTCACCGATGATATGGCGGCATCGGAATTAACCCGTCTCAAATCCCCTTGGCTTACCGGAGAATGCGAATGGACTGCGCCAATCATCAGAAAAGCGGTTGTCAATATGGCGCTTAAACTGGGCAAACCGATCCTGAGCCTGACGAATGCAGATTTCAATGACAATGGATTAAGCGATTTGCTTGTAGAGAAAGGAGACGCATATGAAATTAACCTTCAGGTTTTTTATATCATGCGCGATAGCATCACCGGATGGCCGGGAGGAAAACCCAATCTAATCAACCCTTCACTTATTGAACGGCCTCAGCCTTACCCGAAAAGATCACTTATTTTTTCCCCGCATCCCGATGACGATATTATTTCAATGGGCGGCACTTTCATGCGGTTGCATGATCAGGGGCACGAGGTTTTTTTAGGCTATCAGACCTCGGGTAATATCGCTGTGACCGATGAATTTGTTACCCGGTTTCTGGATTTTGCGGTAGGGTTTGAAGAATTGACAGGGATTGACAGCAAAAAATCTTCCCAGGTGTTAAAACAAGCCACCCATTTTCTCCATAATAAAAAGGACAGTGAAGTAGATACCGAAGAGATCCGCAATATAAAAGGGCTTATCAGGAGGTGCGAGGCAAAAGCCACCTGCCGCTATGTCGGGATCAGCCAGTCCAATATTCATTTTCTGAACCTGCCATTTTATGAAACCGGCACTATCGAAAAAAAACCGATGGGGGAGGAAGATATCAGGATCACCATAGATTTGTTAAAAAAGATTAAACCTCACCAGGTATATTGCGCAGGAGACCTCGCTGACCCTCATGGTACGCACAAGGTTTGTCTTGATATCGTTTTTGAGTCCATGCGCAGGCTTAAGGTCGCAGGAGAAGACTGGATAAAGGATTGCTGGGTATGGCTATACAAAGGTGCATGGCAGGAATGGGATGTCAGCGAGATAGAAATGGCCATTCCGATGAGCCCGGACCAGGTGATGAAAAAAAGGTTTGGTATTTTCATTCACCAGTCACAGAAAGATATGGTGCCTTTTCAAGGGAATGATAGTAGAGAATTCTGGCAAAGAGCTGAAGACCGCAATTCCAATACCGCTGATTTATATGCGCAATTGGGTCTTACGAGGTACGCTGCTATGGAGGCCTTCGTGAGATGGCATTACTGAGATCTTCCATTATTTATAAATAACAGTTTTCAGATATATTTCCAAATCATGCCCCAATCAGCAAAGGAATATTTCGGACAGAATTGGCAAATGGCTTGGCAATCTCCGGTGTTTAGAAAAAAAATGCTTACCGGATCTCTGATCCTGGTTGTTTTATTTTCATTTTTCCCATGGTTTTTCCAAACCATAGAAAAAAGACACGGTACCCGTTTGAATGACCTGCTTTTAAGCCGGATACCAGCATATGATGTCTCGATACCCATCTTTTTATTTCTTTGGGCGGCAACCTTATTGATTATCTACCGCGGCGTCCAAAACCCAAATATTTTTATCAGGATTTTGTGGAGTTACACCTTGCTATGTTTATCCCGCGTGATCACCATTTGTGTGGTACGTCTTGATCCTCCTGCAGGTTTATTGCCGCTAAATGACCGTTTAGCCAATGCATTTTATGGGCCTACATTTGTGACGAGGGATCTTTTTTATTCCGGACACACAGCAAGCGTTTTTTTGATTTTTCTGTGTTTGCAGAAAAAAGGAGACAAATGGTTCGCGCTGCTAGCAAGTGTCAGCGTTGGAGTTTTATTGCTGATACAGCATGTCCATTATACAGTCGATGTGGTGGCTGCCCCTTTTTTCGCTTATCTCATGTACCTTTTGGCTATTAAAATCATTAGATTCTGACCCTATATGTAAGAGATCTAACCATTATCAATTACATATGTTTACCTGTGATCCTTAGAAATCTATACAATTCAATGACAAAATTGCTATATTTATAATCTGACGCGAAATAAGGGCAAAATGACTGTATAAAAACAGGTACATGGTTACTGGGTGGGTAAGGGTAGAATTCCCCGCGTTATTGTAAAATTTGAACCCATTATAGAAACATGTTTATCGGCTTTAACAGCTGCATTTACCTGATCAAAGAATATCCATTTTGGAATTCAACATTTAGTACCCTTTGGTTTTCGAAAAGCATTCCGAGAAAAAGATGATGTGCCAAAAGTCGCTGTGGATGCAGATAAGGATGAAATTGTCTGTGTAGATGGAGGCTTTATTGCCAAAAGCGACAAGTTTTAAGCAATTGGGAAGATCAGCAGTAAAGCTGGACGCATACCAATTTCTTAAGTTATTCGTTTTTGCGCATATTGAAAATGGGGAGAAACCCATGGTGGTAGCTGGTGGTCAGGCGGAAAACGGAGGTTTTCGCAGATGATGGCGCCAGGGCCTTATTAATGTGATTTTTAATTCTTTACAAGAAAAAGTAGGCAAATTAAGCGGGTTATTTTAATTTTATTACTTTTGAGCCTTAATCTAAACTTTATAATTAATTAAAACTAACTTCATTTATAAATATAAGGCTCTGAACAGGATGATGGAACTCATTCAGTTCTCGCAGGTTAAATAGCTAACAGGTATGAAAAAAATTGAATGTCCGGATTTTATTTTAACTGAAAAGCTAACAAAGGAGCAACTAGACTTCTTTAATAAAAACGGGGTAATTATTTTTCGAAATGTTTTGAAGAAAGATACCGTCGAGTTCTTTATCCAGGAAATTAACAGAATTGAAAGCCAATGGCTTGTGGAAGGAAGAGATAAGGTTAATGGTGTGCCGCTTAAGTTTGGTGAGGACGAAAATGGAAAAAAGGTCATACAACGCTTGTGTTTCCTTTCTCTATTTAGCCCTGCGATGCATGAATTATTGCAGGATCCCCGGATTCAAGCCTTAGTAGAATTATTGCATCCTTACGACGGCCGTATCTCCGAAAATGAGAAAGATGGCCTTATTTTGAATCATTATATCCGCACCCCTAAAAGCAAGTTTTCCCAGATGGGTTGGCATACAGATAGTCCAAGAGATCTTTTTCTTGGCCATAAGATCATGCCAATGCTAAATGTGGGTATTCATTTAGACCCCTGCCCTTTTGAAAATGGCGGGTTGCGGGTTTTACCTGGCACGCATAAGCAAGGATTTCTTCGTCTTCTTTTTGGAAAAAAATATTTCATTGATAATAACGCAGATCCCCGTGAAGTTGGTTTTGATATAGTTCCAGGTGATCTTACGGTGCATGATGGAAGAATTTGGCATCGCGCCCAGCAATCGCCATATCTAGGTGAGAAAAGTCGCAGAAGAGTCATGTATGTCCCCATTATCACGGGTAAATACCTTCCCAAGCACGAAAAAAGTAAGACTCCGTTTTACCACAGATTAGCATCCAAGGTCCAGAATTAGAATTCGACCAGTCTTTATGGAAGGTTCTCTCCTTCAGAGTTTTTTAAAAGAATTCTATGGCATATGCATTAGTCACTGGCGCCAGTAAAGGGATCGGAAAAGCAATTATTGAAGAATTGGCCCAACGCAAAATCGATTTGCTCCTTGTAGCAAGGTCTGAAGAATTGCTAAAGCAGGAAGCTCACCGGTTGTCTGCACACTATGAGATAAAAACAGATTGGTTGGCCATTGATCTTTCCTCCTCAGATGCTTCGGCCAAAATATGGGAATGGTGTAAGGTCAAGCAGTACAGCATTTATATCCTTGTTAATAACGCTGGTTATGGACTAAGCGGTCCTTTTGAAAAGTACGAGCTTGCAGACAGCCTTAATATGATGCATCTCAATATGATTACCCCGGTGCAATTATGCAGACAGTTTTTACCCATGCTCCACCAGCAGCCAAAATCATATATACTCAATATCGGCAGCTCAGCGGCTTACCAGGCCGTACCTTATCTCAGTTTGTACGCAGCTACCAAATCATTTATTCTGGCTTTTAGCCGAGGTTTACGGCAGGAAGTCCGTGATAGTACCGTTTCTGTGACCTGTATTTGTCCTGGCGCAACTGACACTGGTTTTGCATCAAGGGCTCAGATCGGGGAAAAAGGTCTTAAAGCAGCCGAGAAAGTCAATATGACGGCCGGTGAAGTGGGAAAAATCGCTGTAAGTGCGATGTTTGCTAAAAAAGCAGAGGTCATTACCGGACTGTTGAACAAATTGGCGGCTTCCATAGTTTGGCTTTTGCCAAAAGGATGGGTTGAAAGAGTCGCCATGAAGATTTACGAGTAGGTGGACAAAAGAAGTTATTATGATCGTATCCGGCTAATTCCTGAAGCCGCCATAGAATCTATCTTGTCTCATTTTAGGAAAAGAAAAAAAAATTGATTTCCGTTTTTCAGATTGTCTAAAAGAAAAAAATAGATTCCAGGCAGGTGACGAGGCTCCAGATGATGGGATGCTCTTTTCGGAAAGCACAAACAATGGGCAGCGGCAGGGTTTCCATCTTTTCCCACGACTAATTTTTGTCCTATATTGCCGTCCCTTAACAGGAAATCGAGCTCCGGGAATATGGGTCTACTCAGGATGAAAAATAGATTTTGAGTTCTTTTTGTAGATTTGTTTTCGATTTTGGCCCTGTAGCTCAACTGAATAGAGTATCTGACTACGGATCAGAAGGTTCAAGGTTTGAATCCTTGCAGGGTCACGAAATAACCCCCAAATAAAAAGGACTGATTTACAAATATCAGTCCTTTTTGATTTTATGGCTACTGGTTGAATTCAAGTTATCTTTTTCGAAAATGCCTAGCTGCGGAATAAAACTGCCGGCAAGTTTGAATCTTTGTCGATCAGGAGCTGGCCATGATCTATTCTGTGCGCAAACTCTTAGCTGGATTCATTAATGCAGCCTTGATACTTTGAAAACTTACTGTCAACAAAGTAATTATTATGGCTCCAAAGCCTGTGATAGCAAAAATCCACCACACGATTTCAGCACGGTAGGTATAGTGCTGGAGCCAGTTGTACATAAAAAAATAAGCTATTGGTGCTGCAATGAGCAGCGAAAAAATCACCAATAACACAAATTCCTTCGATAAAAGCCCTACTAAATTTAACACGGTGGCGCCAAGTACTTTTCGGACTCCGATTTCTTTTGTGCGTTGCTCCGCCATAAAGGAAGCCATTCCAAAAAGCCCGAGACAGCTTATAAAAATTGCAAGGCCAGCAAATGAACTGGCCAGTTTGCCAACACGCTCCTCATCACCGAATTTTTTGGCGTATTCCAAATCGACAAACTCGTATGCGAAAGGTTGTGCCGGGTTATATTCTCTGAACACAGGTCCAATCAATGCCAGAGCATCAACGACACTTATTTTTGGATTTATCTTTAAAAGAACGAAGCTATTAGGGTCTTTCGATAAGAAATAGATCGATGGCCGTACCTGCTCATAAGGAGACTCGGAAACCACATCTTTTGTGACGCCAATCACTTTGAATGAATTTCCATAATATTTGACAACCGAAGTCAGTGGATTTTTAAATCCCATGAAATGAACTGCTGTTTCATTAATGACGACAGCAGTTGAATCAGATGGAAATGAAGGAGAGAAATCACGCCCTTGCGTAAATTGCCAGCCAATTGTTTTACCATAGTCGTAGGAAACATTGTTTTGAGGAAAATCGACACTCAGATTGGGATCCTTACCCTCCCAGTCAAGTGCGCTGGTGCTTCCAGCAGTTCCGGTAGGCGACGAGCCTGCCTCTGCTATCGATATGATGCTGCCCGTTTTTAGCAAATCCGCCCTGACAGCAACAAAATGATTGTGAATATCGTCGGTTACCATCTCCACATAAATCAATCCATCCCGGCTATACCCTACAGGGCGGTTTTTAGCATATTGAATTTGTCTGAAAACGACGATCGTTCCTATGACAAGCGTGACGGATACAGTAAATTGAAGAACCACCAGCACTTTGCGTGGAACAGATGCCAGCCTGCCCACTTTAAAAGTTCCCTTAAGCACTTTAATGGGCTTGAAGGAGGATAGGTAAAAAGCAGGATATATGCCAGTGATCAGACCTGTAATCAAGCTGAATCCAATGCTAATCATCCAAAATGAGGGGCTCGTCCAAAGAATCGACATCTGTTTATCGGCTACTATATTAAAAAACGGAAGGCTTAATTGGACCAGTAACAATGAAAAGGCAAAGGAGGTCATCACGCATAAAAGCGATTCACTGAAGAATTGGTAAGCGAGCTGGCTGCGCGATGAACCAATGGCTTTGCGAATACCTACTTCCCGGGCCCGTTTTTCTGACCGGGCCGTACTCAGGTTCATAAAATTGATGCAGGCCAGTAACAACACGAATACCCCGATTATCCCAAAAAGCCAGACATATTGTATGCGGCCTCCCGTATTGACGCCATTCTTGAACTCATCGAACAGATGCCAACCATTCATGGGCTGCAGGAACAATGCAGGTTTCTTTTTGGCTAGCTGTACGCTCATATGACGAAGTTTCACATCCCTGATCTTTGCAGAGACACTGGCCATATTCGCTTTATCCGCCAATTGAACATACAGATGTACAAAATTGGGACGCCATGGTTCCTGCATTTTGTCAAGTTCATTCATGGTCGCAAAAAGCTTCCAGGGAGCCATGAATGCTAGTTCGGAGAAGGTAGAATTCTTTGGCATATCCTCATAAACACCGGCCACTTTCAGATCTTCCCGGTTATCAATTTTTAATATCTTGGACATCGGATCTTCCGATCCAAAAAAAGCTTTTGCCGTAGAAGCTGATATGATGACCGATCGGGGATCATTTAAAGAGGTTCTGCTTCCAGAACGCATTTTCAGGCTGAACATTTCGGGTGCCTGCGGTTCAAAAAAAGCGCCGGACTTGGTCAAACGCTTGTCTCCAAAAGCCAAAATGTGATTTCCAATGGCGGTGGACATAACCACGGATCTGAAATCGCTATACCCATTACGGAGCTCCGCAGCCAAGGGATAGGGTGTTGAACGCCAGGTTTGCACTTCCCCGTTGTTGTTGACATTTTGTACAACCTGTGCTATATGGTCGTGGTTTTCAAAATTTTTATCAAAGGACAATTCATCCCAGATCCAAAGGCTGATCAGCATGGCTACCGCCATACCCACCGCGAGACCACCGATATTGATCAAAGACGAGAATTTATTTTTCAGAAGGCTTCTCCAGGAGAGCTTAAAATTATTTTTTACCATCGTCTTACCTATTTATACATGATGATCATGGAACCTGACTATGGCAAATTATAATCTTTATGATTCCAATCTCCATAGTTCAATAAGAAATCCTGAAACAATTGTTGTGCCGTATTCAATCAGGCTGATATCCAAGGGAGTAGACAATTGCAATATATGACATTGTTCGTTTTTGTTTCACCTCCTGTTTGTTTTTAATACAATCTTCTTTCGCCTCCATTGAAAAGCAGGCTGGTCTAAACGAATCTTACAAAAAATTTCAGGGAAATTGGTAAGCCGGATGGGCTTAGATAAAATAGCTTTCAAGTTTTCATTTGGTACGGCACCTGTGTTGCAGAGATGGAGTTTTAGTAGCCGTCCAAAAAAACAGGTTGAAGGAATGCGTGCAGGGGATCGATCCTCCCAATCATTCATCTTTTGATTTCACCGGTGGCCTGGATTTTCCAAACATATAAAAAATACCCAGTTGCACGACGCTATTTTTCATGGGACCTGTCTGGAGGGGAACAGTTGGTACACCTGAAGCAGGGACATTGCTAAAATTGGTCAAGCCCAGATTATAGCGTATGTCTATCCCCAAATTATATGTTGTTAGATATCCCGTACCTAGAGACCAACTAATATCTGTTGATTTAAACTGACTCCGCACAAAATAGGTCTGGTCGCCAGGAGAACCTATCACAGCTTGTTTGATTTTTGCGGTGATAAGGAATCCAAATTGGGGGCCGGTTTCAAAAAAAAAGCCCGAAGGCAAATTATACTTGAACAGGATGGGCACATTGATCCAGTCAAACCTGTATTCTTCCTTGGCCGTAACGGCATATACGGATGGTGGTTTATCCGTTGCCCCTTGAGCAGAAAATAGCAATTCGCCCTGGAGGCTTATTTTTTTGGATAATGGAACGTTGGCAAGGCCGCCGGCATGATAGCCTGCTGCAGGAAAATTGCGTGATTGCTGGGGAACGCCATCGACATAAGTAACACTGCTGCTGTTTGTCAATATTTCTGAAATGTTCAGCCCTCCTTTAAGACCGTATTGGAATTGAGCATGCACAGTTAATGCAGCCGTGTTGATCGATAAAAACAATAAGCACCATTTTCTAAGAGTAGCTAGGGACATAAATAATTGGTTGGTTTAGCTCTAAAGGGTTTCAAAAGAATACCTAAAAATAATTCGCAAGGGTCACCCACCATGCAAAGGCTTTGTTAATTCGCGAATTTCTAATCGGCTTCAATATAGGATCATTAGCAATTTGAAGACGCAAAATAACAGTAACGCTGTCATTCATGTTGACCAGATAATGGCACGAGCCTAGCCGAGAGATCAGGATCCTTCATGTTTTTATCAAAAGGAAACATCGGTCGCAAAATTCGATGATACTCCAGACGATCCAAATTCTGATCCACTCCTCCTGGGGTTAGCGCAAGAATCCAGTCTGCCCTCATGGCATAGAGTTCGGGTTCTAAATAACCAATTTTGACGACGACGATATCTGTTTTACGGGGATTGAGCCCAAGTCTTGTAAAATCAATTTCTTTGTGGTAAGGTTTGCGCTTCTGGGTAACTATGATATGCACACTTCCTACGCGAACAACTACTTCTACTTGTGCATCCTTGTCGCCATACTCAATAGATTCAACGACACCGGATATCCTTAGCGGAGGTGCATACCGGGCGTCAACCGCAGCACCTGCGTATCCCTCTACCCTGCCACCCACCTTGGCCTCTATTGCTTTTTTGATAAATTCCGGTCCGGGGATCGAAGCATAAATAAGAGAAGGCCCTTTTTCATCCATAAACTCCGGTCGTTTTAATATTTCACTGATCGTCCAGGTCACATCCCCTGCCCCTCCGGCTGTTGGATTGTCCCCTGAATCGCTAATAAAAAATGGATGTTTGTGCCTCACCAAGGCACTATCGATACACTGATTCAGGCTTCCGGTTGGAGCTACAAAAGCAAAACCTGTTCTAGCATCCCAAAAACGCTTAGCTAGTTTTTCTGAAGTATGGATGACCAATTCTTTATCATCTCCTGTTACCATGACGACTGCATGATTACGCGGTTCATCCGCCCAGGCATATCCAACCCAAATGGCAGCATCCACGATTCCTTTTTGTGCAGATGCAGGTGCGACTGCCTGATAGACAGTTTTGGCGGGTTCAATCCTCGTACTTGTCTTTTCTCCAGGCAATAATATGGGGATAGGAATCCAAGCTTTGAACGCAGGTTTACCTTTTGCGCTTTCAATACGCTCCAGCAGGTTTGTTACTGCCCTTTTTTTAGTTTCCATCGCATCTTCATGCGGGGCAAGCCGGTAACAAGTGATCAGATCAGTATTCTCTGCCAGACGCCAGGAAACATTTCCATGCAGATCCATGGAAGTGGATATGATCGTTTTATTGCCTACCACTTTTCTTATTCGAATTATAAAATCGCCTTCGGGGTCATCCAGGCCTACCACACTCATTGCGCCATGAATATCCAGGAAAAGGCCATCATAAGGTCCATTCTTTGCCAGTGAATCCAACGTCTTGCCTACTAAAGATTCGTATGCTTCCCGGGTCACCGCACCTCCGGGTAGGGCATGTCCCACCAGGGCTGGAATCCAGATCGCCTGGTCATAGAGAGGGGAATCGACGGATAGAAATGGGTAGTTAGATAACACATCCAGCCCATATTTTGCGTGGAATGCCTCTTCATTCGTCAGGGCCGGTGAAAATGTGCTCGATTCTATCCCCAGGCCTGCAATTGCAATCCTCGGATGAATCTTTTGTTGTATACGGACAGAAATTGGTTTGGATGAGATAGATCCTGATATGGGCAAACCCAGAATCAGGTAGCAGTACATGCATGACAATAACAGATTTCTCACAAATAAAAATTTAAGGATTATTTTGCCAAACGCTGTTCAGGTTTCAAAATCGGTCGCTTTTGCTGCAAAAACGGACCCTTCCGAAAATGCATATTAGTCTATTTTTTTGATTCAAATTAGGTTAGGAAAATCGCATCTTTCTGCCACTAAAGCTCTTATTTGGATACATAATATATACAAATGTACCCCGTGCCGCTGTCGCAGGTCGGAAATATAAGTTGGTGGATCTTTCTTTCAGGTGGAATATTAACCGCTGGCATTGCGATGACAACTATTAGTTTTAATGCCCTCAAATCCGCCAGATAAATTCTCGTGCTTAGCCTGAGAGCGGATTAAAAAATAGCTCCTGATGAATGTGTAGGGAATCAGGACTTTGACGGAACGATCCCAAATGGTTCAGGTGGTAATCGTCCGCGATCAACATCACCGAGGTCTAAACAAATTGGCTATTGAGTTTGTTTATCTGAATTGAAACATGCTCTTCATGAAAAAATGGTTATTTGTTTCCCTTTTTCTTTCATTATGGGGGTTATCTGTAGTTGGTCAGGCGAGCAAAAAAAAAGAATTATCTGTCGGTGATCCTGTACCCGCCTTCAGCCTCCCTGATCAGGATGGAAAATTGTTCAACAGCTCCGAACATCTTGGAAAAAGCAGCCTGGTCATCTTTTTTTACCCAAAGGACGAAAGCATGGTCTGCACCAAGGAAGCTTGCAGTTTCCGTGACCGATATGCTGACCTGGTGAAGACAGGGGCAATTCTAATAGGTATCAATGGTGGATCCGTGGAAAGTCATAAACATTTCCAAACCAGGGATAAATTGCCCTATCCGCTTTTAAGCGACTCAGGAAACAAGGTGATCAGTCTCTTCGGTGTCCCAAAGCAATTTTTTATGACCGGCCGGAAGACCTTTGTGGCTAATAAAAAAGGCCTCATTGTTTTTGTGTACAATTCATCATTAAAAGGTAGCAAACACGCAGAGGAAGTTCTGGCATTTCTTAGAAAAACCGGCTCGGATTGAACGCTTTTCTTTCTCAACGGAAAAAGACAAATCTGTCTTCAGGTCAAGCCAATCCTCCTGGAGATATCCGATTTGAATTCGGTGGAGGGATCATACTTTTTTTTAATTGCCAGCCAATCTGGATAATGTGGATACATCTGCTTAAACATCGGCGCTTGCAGCAATGCATCCTTCCCCAGGTATACCCTGCCTCCGGCTTCCAGCACTTTTGCATCTAGCTTTGGCGTGAAAGAAAGCAAATTTTGGGTCACGGGAAAATCGATTGCAAGTGTATATCCCTTAAATGGGAAGGACAAAATCCCTTGCGCCTCCCCCATTTTTTTGAAAACATTTAAGAAAGGCGTGCATCCGCTACCGGCGATCATCTCCAGTATGCTAATCAGATTTTTTTTCCCATTTTCTTCCGGAATCACAAACTGGTATTGAATGAACCCTCTTTTACCATATCCTTTATTCCAATTGTTGATAGCATCCAGAGGAAAGAAGAATTTCTCGTAGTGCACGAATTCTTTGGAAGAATTTTGTACAAATGCTATTACCCGGTTTAATACACGCACCGTAAGGTTATTTAAGGTAAAAGAAGGCAGGAAGACAGGCACAGATAATTTGCTTGTCGCGTGCAGTTTCAATGGCTGCATTTTCAAGTTGCCGGGTAGTTCCTTCAACGTTGCCGCATTACCCAGTGTCAGTACGCCGCTACCCAGTTTATCACCTTTAGCCAGTGCGTCAATCCAGGCAACCGAATAATTGTATTCGTGGTCGTACTTATCAAGGGCTTCCAGCATGTGATCCAGATTTCTTATAACCAGCGATTTCTGTTTGAAGTAGGTCGTTTCCACCTTCCTCAACCTGATTTTTGCAGATAAGATGACGCCCAGCAGTCCCAGACCACCAAAATTAGCCCAGAACAGATCGGCATGCTCTGTGCGTGAAACGCTCAGCTTTCTTCCATCAGCCAATAGAATAGTAAATGAAATCACACAATTGACAAAGGAACCGTCTATATGATGAGCCTTACCATGAATATCGTTGGCAATGGCCCCCCCGACCGTTACAAATTTGGTGCCCGGGCAGATCATCGGCAACCAGCCTTTGGGGGCAAAAACCCTGATTATTTCCTCCAGGCTTACCCCGGCCTGGCATTCCAAAATCCCTTCCTGTGCATCCCATGCAATAAAATAATTAAGCGCAGTGCAGTCCGCGACATAATTGTCCTTATTGAGGGCCTGGTCGCCGTAACTGCGGCCCAGCCCCCTGGGAACAACAGGTCCCTGTTTGATCGCATCGGTTAAGTCCTTTTCACTCCTTACATGAATCACGAAGGATTCAGATACCGGATAATTACCCCATCCTGACAGCATTTCCTTTTTTCCTGAAACCATGTATACACAATTTTGATGATAACGGTCATTTATAGTCCAAGCGTATGACGAAACGCAAGAATGAAATTAATAAAGATCCCTTTAGAAATTTTTGATGGCGACTCCCGTAATAATGGCTATCCCGATACTTAATAAAGTGCCGATCATCAAATATTCCGTTTTTATTTCCTGCCTGTCTTTTTCGTTGAACCGTACGATGCTTTTGGCTGCTACCAGTAATCCGATGGCTTCATATTGATTATGGAGCACAAGTATCAGCACAATAATACGCTCAATCACTCCAATCCACTTACCAGCGTTGGAAAGCCCATCTAAATTCTCCCCATTTATTTTTTCCCGCCACTGCTTTGTCAAAAGCCCCACCAAAATACCAGCAGGCAGGGTTACGAAGACCACACCCAGAATCAATTTTAATACATGCATGTTGCCGGTGAGCCTACTCCACCACAATAAAATATCATCCCAATTCAAAAAACTAACATAAAAACAACCCAGTATAACCAACAAATGCAGCACCTGATCTATAAAAAAATGAAGCAGGTCCTGCTTTTGATATGATTTCCATCCGTCAATCAGCAAGTGGGATAGCAGTATAATCCCTGCGATTCCCCAGTACTGGCTGCCAATGAATGCATAGGCTACGGCTGCTGTAATCAATACGTGCAGGTACAGGAATTTTGATTTAAAATGATTTTGGACACGGTCTTCCACCCAAGTTTTCGGTTGGAGCAAAAAATCAGTCAGCAAATGAGACAATAATAATTTCAGTAGCCAGATCTTTGGATTTTCCATAATCATTCCAATTGCAAGGTGAGCGAAGAAAATTCTTCCAATAATTTTTCGATTTCTGTCCAGGCCGCCGATTGCACATGCTGGTTGATGGTGGCCTGTGATTTGTTCAACTTCTTTGCAGCTTCCAATTGAGTATGATCGTTGAGCAATTCATATACAACAGCTGCCTGCTTGCTTGTAAGTTGCTTAAGGAGGTAATCGACAAAATAAGCGATAACCCTTAATGCGGGATTGATGGATGGCATTTCAGATTGAATCATCAATCGCTCCTCTGACTTGGTCATGCTATCAAAACTCCGGCCAGAGAGCAGGAATGCTTCGCCGGTAGCCGTGCTCAGGTTGGTCACGGGAATGTTTACCTGACCAATCCCGATGCTGGCCCGGATATCGGCAATCGGCATAGCGGAATCCTGGTGGATGGATTTAGCAGCAGTCCGCAGTTTCAAAAGCAATTTTAGAGATTCCGAAGGGTTCACCAGGTAAATCTGAAAGCTGTCTCCACGATAAAACTCAAAAGGGTGTGGTCTCCCGAGTTCAGTCAGGGTCTCCAATAATTTTTGTTGATCCACTTTGGAAAGCAGGGTAAAACTTGCAATATCAGCGGTGATGACTGCTCCCTTTTCAGTTTCCATAATATAGGTATTATATACGAATAATTCGATTTATAGCCTAAATATACGAATAATTTGATTTATAGTATTAATATACTGATTTTACCCTTCTTCTCCCTGTTGTCAGCCTTATCAATGTCCCAGGGCGATATCAAACCGGTAATCTGCTGAAGCTGATTTGATACCCGAATTGGTAACGGTAGCGGCACCCACCTGAAGGGAAGATACCGTGATCGATGATCCTAACCTGTCCAAGTTAAAATAATATGGCAAAGGATACCAAGTGTCCAAGACCACCAGTGGACTTCTGAAGTATACGCCGACTTCATCGCTATCAATAGTAGTTTGGGTAATCTGAGGAATATAAAATGTATAATTGGCGTTAGAATCAATCGTCACATTCCAGTAATAAATGCTTAAGATATCAGGACTGGGTCCTTTGGGGGGAGGAACAATCAGCACCGTTTTATAACATGCGCTGGCTATAAAAAAAATCAGGAAAAGACAAAGGAGGTTTCTATTTATTTTCATGCCGCATTTCTAAAGTTATAAAAAACAAATGCTCAGCTGTTGAACAACCCCTGTAATACGTCTATATCAAAATTACGGATAAGCCAGAAATTTCCGGTTGATTCCCTCAAAAAGAGCTAAATAATTTATCTTTAAATTGAAGAAAAAATGCCCTTAAACCTTGACAGGCCAAGGGATCAATAATAATCCTGGGTGATCAGGCCGAGGGCCGACCAATTACCCACCAAGCAAAAAACAGTTTATGAGAAAACTTTTATCAGTGCTGATTATTCTCCCGGTTTTTCTTTTTGCACAAGAGACCAAAAAAACCCTGATCATTGCCGGAAAACTTTTCGACAGTGAAACCGGAGAGTTCTTAACTGGAAAAGCGATCATCGTTTCCGAGAATAAAATTCTCCGGGTAATATCAAAAACCGAATTGACGGAAACGGAAAAAAATGAATACACTGTCGTTGATCTTTCAAATTTTGTGGTTATGCCCGGCCTTATTGACGCCCATACCCATTTGCTCAACAAAGAAACGATCATTCCCAAAAATGAGTTTAGCGGATTGGATATGATGAAGACACTGACGATGGAGGGGGATGCCTACCGGGCGATATATGGTGCAGTCAGGGCAAAAGCCTATCTGGAGGCAGGGATCACCGCAGTCCAAGACCTTGGGAATTCCGGAGAATTCGCAGATATAGCGCTGAGAAAAGCCATCAGGGAGGATTTGGTTGCAGGTCCACGCATGCGTTGCGCCGGGAAAGGGCTTGCCTCTGAGGGAGGACAAATGCCTGACGTGATCTATAAACATCGCGATATTGTTAATGATGAGTACAGGATTATAATAGGAAAGGATGATGCCGTGCAGGCCGTCAGGGAAAATATCACCCAGGGTGCGGATGTCATAAAGATATATTCAAACAATACGCCTAACCGGACTGCTCTATCGCTTGAAGAAATCCAAGCCATCGTCAAGGAAGCACACCGGTATGGAGTACGCGTCACTGCGCATGCCACGGATAACCAGGCGGTGTATAACGCTGTGACCGGCGGGGTAGATGGCATTGAACATGCCTATGATGTGGCCGATTCCACGCTTGAACTGATGGCTAAAAAAGGGGTGGTGATGGTTCCAACTGATGGTGATAGCCTAACCTTTATGCAGTATGCCAAATTAATAGATCCGAATAATAAAGCTTTGGAAAAAAATATAATGGAATACCGGAAGATCCTGGGAGCGCGCCTGAGGAGGGCCATCCAAAAAGGCGTAACGATTGTTACCGGATCAGACGACTATCTTGATTTTAAAATGCCATTTTCCGAGCCATCGAAAAGGACCCTAATCGGTTATTTTGAATCAGGAATGACCATCGTAGACATTCTCAAAGCTTCCACGGTGAATGCCTCCAAACAACTCAATTGGGGTCATGCAATCGGCGCAATCAAACCTGGATATTATGCCGATATCATTGCTGTTGACAATGATTTGGATAAAAATATAAATGCAATCATGAACATTCATTTTGTTATGAAAAACGGCAAGGTGTACGTGAGTAAAAGTTGATTATAACATGACCCTTCCCGTTATATCAGGCCGGTCATCTTGCCTCTTCTCCATCCGGGCCGCACTAAAAAGAAATTTAATCCTTATACGGTCATTATCAAAAAAGCAGGTCAGGCTGTCTCCATGCGTGGTTTCAATAAACCGGAACGTCAGGATAAGTGTATGCTGATCGCTCCAGGTGCAGCTTGCGGCTATTTTAGAATCAAAATCAATCCGACGGAGGGAAAATAATGAATGGGCTTCGGGTTTTAGATTCCCTTCAATGATCCAGTGGTTCATCCCACAAGTGACTACAATATCGGGTTTTCCCTCTTCGACAAGAGTAAATATGCATTTGTCCGAAATAAACTGAAATGACACAGCCTTGGTACTGAATTCATTTTTATCCAGTACATACATTTTCCCAGAGATCAAGGGAGATTGAAGGGAACTGGTCATCATTTCTGGTGGATCATAGTGCAAACTGCCCAGCGCCTGCTGCAAGAGATTCCATTGATCAGGTTGACCTGGCAGTACCTTATCATTTTGTAATTCTGGAAATAATTTATCCCAAACCAATTGCATGGTAACAGCCTTATCAACGCTTTCGCTGGTGATGGCAACGACCGTATCCTGTGCTGGAAACACCATACTGTACTGTCCATATGCGCCATCGGCTCTATATCCACCGGGAGGATTTAACCAGAACTGGTATCCGTATCCGTAACCCCATGAATTATTGTAATGACCGGACTCCATCTGCTTAGCTGTTGCGACAGCTACCCAATCCCTGGAAAGTATCTGTTTACCATTCCATTTCCCATTTTGTACATACAAGAGCCCAAGTTTTGCAATATCCTCTGTGCGGATACGCAAATGAGATGCCCCCATATTTATCCCTTCAGCATTCTGCGTCCACGTTGCACCCGTGATATGGAGCGGCTCATAAAACCGTTTCTGCAAATACTGATGCGCGGACTGACCCGTTAATTTCGTGATTATGGCGCTGAGCATATAGCTGGCTCCCGAATTGTACAAAAATTGGCTACCTGGTGCAAAGTCGATGGGCAGGCTTAAGAACGTTTTCGCCCAGCTCTCCCCTTTTGGAGAATTTTCCAAAAGAAGAATTGCATCTTTTGGCTGACCAACTGACATACTCAGCAAATGTTTTACTTTCAGCATCCTGAGATTCTCGCTTATTTCACCTGGCTCTTCACCAGGGAAAAATCTCAAAACATTGTCCTCCACACTAAGAAGGCCTTCAGCGATGGCCAAGCCAATTGCTGTTCCGGTAAAGCTTTTGCTTAAAGAGTATAATTGCTGGCGGTGTCCAGAGGAATAAGGGTACCACCAACCTTCTGCGATCACAAAACCATGACGGAGAATCATGATGCTATGAAATTCCTGACCACTCTCTTTTATTGCATTGATAAAATTCAGAATTCCAGCCGAAGAAACTCCCTGCAATTCCGGTTTGCTCCGGGGAATCAACCAGGGATCACCAGGAATCGGTCCCGGCCAAAATGGGTTTTTTTTTGAAAGGATCCCACAACCCACCGCGCCTAAACTTAGATTTTTTATGAATACTCTTCGATCGGTCATTTCCTCAGAAAGTCATGATGTAATGAAGGTAAATGTACTAATCGCTTTGGTCTTTTTAAAAGAGATGGCAGGGAAATTATAATTTTTTCAAAAGAGAGTGCCCTATAAACAGCATCGCCGGACATAACTAATGCCCGGCGATGATCATCTTGTAATTTTATCGACTTCTTACCATTTCTTAAAATTACTGTTTTTGGAAAACGAGCTATTGCTGCGTTCTTCCTTTTGCCTGGCTACAGAAACAGAAAGCGATCTGCCTTCAATTTCCTTACCCTCCAACTCCTGCATAGCCTGCTTGGCAGCCGTATCTTCGGGCATTTCTACAAAACCAAATCCTCTTGAATGACCTGATACCTTATCGGTGATCACTTTCGCGGAGGACACTTCACCAAATTCCTGAAATAAGCTCTTTAAGTCTTCATCAGTTGTGTGAAAACTTAAGTTTGAAACATAGATGTTCATACTAAATAAATTAAAAATGATAAATCAACCTTGATTTAAGCATAAAAAATAGAGAGAGATAAACAAATACAGGGGAAATGTAAAAGAATAAATACTCAGTCGGCCATGCTTTGCACTCAGGTTGTAGGTGTGAAGGTACGCTTAATAATGGATATCACGAATTATCAAGGGTCCGAGGCAAATTACCTCCTGGATCGGTTTTTGCATTTCCTTAAGATTAAAGAACCGGGAGGCTACCCTGTGGCAGAAAAGAAAAAGAAGGCTTTGTTCCTTCGATTCGATTTTACAGGAAATCCCTATCAGGAAGGACCTGATTATAAGCAGGTTAATACAAAATGATCAACAGTGGCCTGTGTTATCATTTTTTCTCCGGCATAATAAAAAGAGTAAACCGTTTTATTTAGGTTACTTTTGCCGGTTAATTAAAACAATTTTATGATTAAAGAACCAGACATAGAACTTTTGAAAAATAATTTTAAACGTGTGGAAGAAAAATTCATGGAATTCTTCAAACAAGGAAAACCCAGATGGCCCCAGGAAGGTCATGACCTTTTGAGAAACCACTATAAAAACGTAGATAACTTCACTACCGGAAATATTACGCTTGAGAAACTAGGCGTAAATGATTTACCCGTCAATATCGTTCAGGAAATCCAGCTCGCTTTTGAAGCCTTCAAAAAAGGCGAAGAATATAATTGATGTCTAAAGAATACTTCCCATATTTTACTTTCAATGCAAAGGTTGAGTTTGAGAAAAAACCATACGATCTTAAGATCATCATTTATTTTAACAGCGTACTGAACAGAAGGGAATTTGAAGTGGTGTCCGAACAATTCAACGGCGGTAAATTACTTGTATTTCAACAGTTGCAAGACGCAATCCACAAAGAATGGGTTGATATTAACAATCAGGATAATTCTGCATTTGTACAGGAATTGGGAGAAGTGATTTCCAGGCACAATATATAGCGCTAATCTTCGATCTCCTTTTCTTCTTTTTCCTCAGGAAGCGTAACTATTTCTTCTTCGGCAACCAAGGTTGGAGCTTGGGTTTCAGGAATATTCACCGGGCTTAGGTTCTTAATCATCAAATTAAACTTACTGTTGAGGCTGATCCCAAAGTGATGATGGCGGATAAGGTCTTTGCTGACGGGATCATCCATTAATAATTCAACCAGGTTTTTCCCCGTAACCGGAGGACTCATGGGACTTATACGGCCTTTGTTCAATTCCAAAGAAAATGAACATAGAGGTTTGTGACTCTTTGCCATTCTTTCAAAATCAATACGGTCAAGGCTAAACACCTGATCGGTCGTCACAGATCGTTTCAGCAGGATTCTTATGACGGGCAGGTATTTTTTCCAGGCTTGAGCATGCATAATTATACAATTTATGACCAAATGCTGACATTTGGAAACAAGAAATTAAGCCCGAAGTTGGGCTTTTATTTTTACAAATGGTGAAATTAAAATGAGAAGTCCCTTCAAATATTGATAATTAATCATCAAATATCAATAGTTAAGGCTAAATTACAGGAGCTCTTGCGATCGGCCTTGGATCTACTATTTTTTTTGGAATTAATTGAAATATATGGATGAGAACACGATAATTCAGTTCGTTGGTTTTATAACTAGTCTTGATTTTGAAAAATTTGTCGAGCCCTGGGATTATTATGTACAGCAATTGAAAAACAGCCAGCAAAAACCAACTTTACAAAGGCAAACCGGATCGAAAAGTAAATTCAGGTACGTTTCGCAACATCCGTTTTCGCAGGGAGATTTCAAATTCGCTTTTATGAATAAACGGGATTCCGTTCATTTTCCCGAACATTCAGTAAGGGTGGTTCACGCAGGAGGATACATTCCGGTACAAATAGAAACGAGCCGTAAGGACCGGGATAAATATGACAATGTGATGGTATTCGTAAAAAATCAAGAAGTAGACCTGGGTTTCTACCGCCATCTTTCCTTATACCGTAAACTTAATATTTACCAAGCCTATTACGAGAATTGTGCATACGCCTATATCATGGAGTTCTTCGTAAAGGAAGCCGATACAACGGGTTTTATGTCGCAACTCAATCCTGGCAATGTCAATCCCCATCTGAGTGATGAGGCTGCCATTTACAAAGAATACGAAGTGATGCATGCTTAGGTAAGCGAGGTTTCCCGTGTTCATTTTATGAAACTACCTTCTTCGATAGCATTCCTTTTTCCAGCCTATTGTTCCTTTGCCCAGATTTCTGAAAAGTTAGATCCATTTTTTAAAGAAGCAGGTTCCAAAGAACCTGGTATGGCTTTTTTGATTGAACAAAAAGGGGAAATAAAATATCAAAAATCGGTAGGCTTTTCAAACATTTTAACAGGGGAAACGATTGATCATGCTACCAATTTCCGGATGGCTTCCGTTTCCAAGCAGTTTACCGCTATGGGGATCCTGCTGCTGGAAAAAGACCATAAGCTGTCTTTTGAAGATCCCATTGGCCGGTTCCTTCCAGAGATACCGGCAGCCATTGGCCAGCGCGTGCTGATCAGGCACCTCCTCACACATTCTGCAGGTCTATTGGATTATGAATCATTAATTCCACCAGGTCAAACCATACAGGTACTCGATGCCGATGTGCTCCGTTTACTTAGCCAGCAGGATTCCACTTATTTCCCACCGGGGACCCGTTTCAGGTATAGTAATACGGGGTTTTGCCTTCTGGCTTTGATCATAGAACGGGTGTCCGGGCAATCCTTCGCCTCCTTTATCAAAGACAGCATATTCGTTCCGCTGCATATGAATGGCTCGGTAGAATATGAAGCCTCATCACCCATTACCCGCCGGGCCATGGGTTATGCAAAAGACAGTAGCGGCCGTTTCTCTTTTTCCGATCAAAGTGTCACAAGTGCTACCAAAGGTGATGGCGGCGTGTATACCTCACTGAATGACTACCGGAAATGGATACAGGCCATTAGAGAAAATAAACTTGTCGATCTAAAATCCATTTTAGATCGTATTCGATTTCCGGTAAACGATAAGAAAAAGGAGTTCTATGGGGCGGGATGGTTTGACATCGAATCACCGGGTCATATTCTATTTCATTCTGGAAGTACCTGTGGTTTTACCAACTTTGTAATATGGTTACCCGATGAAGACTGGATGATCGTATACTTTTCCAATATCGCAGAAAACGCGCAAAAATTTAGAAATATGCTGGCGGCGCTGAAAGACGCAGGTATTGTTGACTTCTCCCATGTGCTCGCTCTTTACGACCTCACTCTTTAAATGGCGATTCCATTTTCCTTTATAACCACCTTATCCTGATATACTTCGATGGTACCGGTCTTTCTGTCTGCGATCATATCCCGGCAAATCTTATTGACAACGCATTTGTTTTGAAATTTGGATAGGTATTCGAGGCTTTTTACTTCTTTTGGATCCAGACGCTGGCCAGACTCATCGACCAATTGGATTTTGATAGATAATGGAAGGAGTGCAAATTGTGTAATAGTCTGTAGGTAAATCATCATTATTGGATTTTGGATCAGAAATACTATAACGGGATTAAAAAAGTTTATTGTGAATGGGTGCTACTTTTTATCATAACTAAATAATTAGTCAATAATTGCATTATTAAAGAAACTAAAAATCTTGGGACAGGTCAGATTTCCGCTCTATACCAGGTGTTTATTGAATCCAAGTTCAACCAGTTCCAGATAGGCGTCCCATACCTCTTCCGGTATTTCCTGAGGTATCTGAAACCCCTTTTCCGGGTATAGTTTTATCCGCTGCAGGTCACCTACCATAATGTTGATGAATTTCTCCATGGTAATTTCACCTGCCGGATATTCCTCAAATGAAACGGGCGATGAGCTTAGCAATAATTTCTTTTCAGGCCATAATTTTTTGAAGGTGGCATAACTCCTTCTTTCCATATAAGGTTTTTGAACCAGGATAAAGGACCCGGGATCTAGGCCCGCATCTTTCAGCAATTTCCTGGTGAACATGATATTTTCTCCCGTGTTTGTTGACTCATTTTCAATCAGGATGGCGTGACCCGGAACCCCTAATTCCATTGCGATGGCCGAAAATTGATCAGCCTCGGGTTCCGTCCAGACCTCCCTAGTCAGGTTACCTAAGCCTCCTGAAAAAATCAGCTTGGGCGCCCAACCTTCTAAATAAAGACGGGCTCCCCAATGGGCTACCCTTCGATCATGGCTTCCCAAAACCAGGATGACATCAGCAGGAGTAAGCACATGACCTAACCTGTGATAATCCCATAGCTTTTTTGCTAGCAGACTGATTTCGGGGGTAATCATGAATCTGTTTTGAAACTTGCAGAGATTTTTGGAGCAGTTCCATAAGCCTGCCGCTGTTTGCGGTATTTTGAAAAATTTATCAACAGTACGCTGATTAATATGATCGCTAAACCGGAAAATTGTAAAACGGACATCTTTTCCCCTGCCAGGAATGTACCCAGTAAAACTGCCACTACAGGGTTGACGTAGGCATGCGTACTTACCTGCGTTGCAGGCCGGACTTGCAAAAGCCATGCATAGGCGCTATATCCCGCTAAAGAACCCAGGACAATCAGATACAGCAGCGCAAGCCAGGAGTATGCCGAAACCTGCTGCCAATGAAAATGTGTCCATTCTCCTCTGATCGCGCTCATAGGAATAAACACGATTCCAGCTGTTATCATTTGCCAGGCTGCATTTGCACTGTGCGAATCACCTTTCGAATAATATTTGGAATACAGGGAGCCTCCGGCCCAGGCAGCTGAACCCAAGACGAGCACCAACATGGAAATCATCTGCATATAATTCCCGTGTAAAGAGAATGCCTGTGCAGCATTTTCGCTGAATAGCATTAGAACACCTATGAAACCTACTAATAGACCTGTCACCGTTTCCTTACTTCTGAAATTGATACCCCGATTGGGCTTATCCAGAACGACAAACCAAATTGGCGAAGTAGCAGCAAATACCGCAACAAGGGAACTAGGCAAATACTGTTCTGACCAAACAACTGCCCCATTACCAAAAAAAAGCAACAGCAATCCGCTAAGCAAGGCAGGTTTTATGTTTGCCCAGATAAAAATCCGTTCTCCCCTGATCGCACACCACATGAATAACAAAAGGCCGGCAGTAAAAAAACGCATAGCAACCATCAACAAGGCGGGAATATCCTCTATAGCCACCCGGATGAAAAAATACGTGGACCCCCAAACGATATATACGATTGCAAATGCAATCACAACTTTTAAAGGCGGCACTGGTTTGGAGTTTTCGGTAGCCATATCTTATTTTTTGGGAATCACTAAGCTTTGTTCTTCCTTGACCGTTTCCAACACGATCGTAGTTTTCGTCGACAGGATATTGGGTATTTTGCTGAACCTGTTTCTCATCAGGGCCATCAGCGAAGCGGAATCTGCAGTTCTTACTTTCACCAGGTAGCAATCTTCGCCAGCGATATGGTGTACTTCCTGCACTTCTGGTATTTTGGCCAGTGCATTTCCTGCCTGGCTTTGGCCCAGACCATCAGTTGCCTTTATAAACACGAAGGCGAGCAATTTTTGATCAAGCGCTTCGGGATTAATTACACCGCGGTAGCGGGTGATTACTTTTCTGTTTTCCAGTTTTTTTACGCGCTCAAGCACGGCAGAAGGGGCCATTTCCAATTCACGCGCCAGGTCAATATTGGAAACGCGTGCATTGGCTTGCATCTCCTGAAGAATATACAGATCTGTTTTATCCAGGTGGATGTCCATTATTTTTCCTGTAAATGTATAACATTTTAGAATATAATCCAGCCCTTCTTATGAATTTAGAATAATATTCTGTGTTGTACACAAATAACAGAATTTATGATAAGGTTGTAGAAGATCCTTTACCGGTAGCCCATCGCCTGCAAACGGAATAATTCAGCATATCGCCCGTTTTTTTCTAATAATGCTTCATGACTCCCAATCTCAATCATTTCCCCTTTTTCCAAAACCAGTATCCTGTCAGCCATGCGGACTGTAGAAAAACGGTGGGAGATCAGGACCGCCGATTTCCCTTTGGTGAGCTCGGAAAAACGCTGAAAAACTTCGAATTCCGCTCTGGCATCCAAAGCTGCAGTCGGTTCGTCGAGGATCAGCAATTGGGCATCCCGCATATATGCCCTTGCCAATGCTATTTTTTGCCATTCGCCTCCGGATAATTCAATTCCTTTATTAAAACGGCGGCCGAGCATCTGCTCATATTTGTCTGGAAATCTCTCCGCCAGGTTGTCGGCAAGACTTTGTGTCGCTGCATGCACAATGAGCGCATGATTGTCTTTCTCCTTAATATTACCTGTTGCAATATTCTGTGACAAGCTCATTTGATAGCGCAGGTAATCCTGAAAAATAATTCCGATTTGCAGACGTAATTCTTTGACGTCGTATTCACGAAGGTCGATGCCGTCTAAAAGAATCCTGCCCTCTGTCGGATCGTAGAGTCTCGACAGCAATTTGACCAGGGTCGTCTTGCCTGCGCCGTTCTCCCCTACCAACGCTAATTTTTCACCCCGGCCCAAACTAAAGTTCAAATGACGGACAGCCCAGTTTCCGGCATTCAAATATTGGAAGCCTGTATTTTCAAAGGTGAAACCAGTTTGGATGGGCATGGGAAAAGGTCTTGGATGAGAAGCGGCGACAATCCTGGGCCGGATATCAAAGAATTCAAAAAAATCGCGGAGGTATACCGCTCCTTGGGAAAGACTGGTAAAGCGGTTGAGCATGCCTTCCAAAAGGCTTCTCATTTGACGAAAGGATCCGGCCAAAAAGGTAAGGTCACCCAGCGAAAGTCTACCACTTACGGTCTTTATGATGATGATGACATAGGCCGCATAATAGCCAATGCCTCCTACTACGGCAAAAAAAGAACCCCAAGCTGATCTTCTCACCGATAGCCTGCGATTGTCTTTATAAAATTGATCCGATATTTTCTTGAATCGATCGATGAAAAACCCAGATAAGTCAAAGATCTTTACCTCTTTTGCCGTTTCATCGCTGGCGCCGACATACCGGATATAATCCAACTCCCTCCTCTGAGGGGTCTGACCCCTGGTTAGGGCATAACTCTGATCGGTGAAATAAGACTCGCCTAAAAATGCGGGAATTACGGCGATCAGCAATAACACGATCAGCCATGGGTTAAATAATATCGGTCCGGCAGCCAGGAAAATCATGGTGACCAGGTCCTGAACCTGGCTAAGTACCTGTGAAAGCAATACGGTCCGGCCGAGAGTTTGTTGCCTGGCTCTTTCAAGCTTGTCATAAAAATCAGAATCCTCAAACTGATCCAAATCCAGGGTAGCAGCATGGCTCATTATTCTTATGGAGGTGTGATTGGCGAAAAGATCTCCAAGCAGACCATCCAATAAACTGATGAGGCGGGCCAAAGCATCCGAACCAATGGCCAGAACAAATTCAAGAGCTACCAATTGCCAAAGATGGTGGGTCGAGTGGGATCCCTTGGCCCGGTTTATCATTAGAATCTGGTCTATGATCAATTTGCCGACATACAAAATGGCTGGAGCGATCGCCGAACGGGTAATCCTGAGTAATAAGTTGGCTACCGTCATTACCGGGCTTGTTTGCCAAACAAGTTTGAAAAATTTGGGAAGATACTGGAGTGCCGAGATGCGCTCTTTAAAAGTCAAGCGTTTACCCGGCGCAGCAGGTCCAGCTGTATTATTAAAAAATCTGTTCCAGAAACTCATACGTGTTTGGCAGGAAAAACCCAATTTCACAGAAAACGGGAGGAATTGCCAATTCTTTCAGCAGGTTTAAAAATGTTTTTCTGACTGTATACACTGCCCCTGCTTAAAAACCAGGGATCAGGGTTTTTATATGCATAATATAGATAGCCATTTACTGGCGTAATTTAGCGATAATAAATTTTTTATGAAGTATCGTTTATTGGGTAAATCCAGCCTGCTTGTCAGTGAAATCTGTTTCGGTTGTATGTCACTGGGAGAAGACCAGCGGTATAATAGCGCACTCATTGATCACGCGCTTGATTTTGGGATTACCTTTTTTGATACGGCCGATCTTTATCGGAACGGGGAAAATGAACTCGGTTTGGGTAAGTCCTTATCGGGTAAAAGAAAGCAGGCGCTCATATCCAGTAAAGTCGGAAATCAGTGGCGCCCAGATGGCAGTGGGTGGGACTGGAATCCTACGAAGGAATATATTCTGGGTGCAGCGGAAAAGAGTCTGAGACGTCTAAAAACAGATTATATTGACCTATACCAGTTACACGGCGGAACGATAGATGATCCTATTGATGAAACCATTGAAGCGTTTGAAATACTGCAACAACAAGGGAAAATTCGTCATTATGGGATTTCTTCCATCAGACCCAACGTGATCAGGGAATACGTAAGAAGGTCCGGCATCGTCAGCGTGATGATGCAGTATAGCCTGCTAGATAGGAGACCCGAAGAAAACTGTCTCCCTTTATTGATCCAAAATCAAATCGGCGTCATGGCCAGGGGAAGCCTCGCCAAAGGGCTATTAGTGAATAAACCGGCTGCCGACTATCTGAATTATAAAAAAGAGGAAGTGGCCATTCTTAAGGGTATCCTTGAGCGCATAGAAGAAAAGGAAAGAACAATCGCACAAACTGCGTTGCTTTTCGTATTGCAACAACCAGCCATCACAACGGCCGTGGTAGGAATCAGGACAATGGAACAACTCCTGGAAGTCGCAAAGACAACAGACTGTTCATTCCTTTCAACCGAAGAAATGAACAGTTTGCAACAGGCGCTTCCTGTCAATCAATATGATCAGCACAAGTAAAGCCAGGGCTTTTTCAGGAAAAAAATTGCTCTTTGATTACTTTTCCATCCTTCACTTCATATACGCACAATTCAGCCATATGCTGTCTTCCCATTCCTTTAAGGGTGACGTCCATGATGAGGCCGATTGAAAAATAATTTCCTCCGATTACCGGACCGGTCAAAGACGAACTATGCACGTTTTCTATCATCGCCTGGAATGCACGGCCTTTTTCCTTTATCTGTTCAAGGCCCTTGACAGATTGCATCCCCTGGGATTGCGGCGGTTCGATACTCAACGCATCTTCACTGTATAATTCTTCCTGCGCCTGCTCGAAATGCCCGACCCTGCATAATTCGACTAATCGATGGGCAATGTCTGCGATCGTTAAATTGGCAACTGCTGTGGTACTCATACAATTTATTTTAGAAATTAAAAATCAGAAAAATCTGAAATGCTTTTCAGGATAACTGTATTACGAAGTTACTCTTCGCTGCTAAGCCGACCAGCGATTGGTAGACATTTAATAATTAATTTAAGCAGCTCCAGGCGGGGACCTGCAACAATCGAGATTGTCTGAGAGAAAAAACGCGCAGATGATTGTAAATCAACAACCTAACTTCATGGCATGCGTAGATGGTTGACGGCAGGTTTGGAACGAAGCGGAAATATTCAAACCGGCAGCGTGCAGGTATCGATATGGAGCTCTGAATCCTTGTTTTCAAGAAATTATATAAAGCGCCAAGGGATGGAGATTAAGGCTGCATCCTGTAATAAGCCCTGTGTAATTTGACATTGGATACCGGAACAACCACGAGCGGCAGTTTCTCTACCAGCGTCTCGCTAGAATCCAGTCCAAAGGCTTTGTCTTCACCAAGCGCCAATCTCTTTATGCCAAAATAACTATTTAGAATAAATCCATCTCTTACTGAAAATTCATTGTCGTAGGAAAGGAATTTTTCAAGGATTACAAACCTGAAATCATCAGTGATCTTATGCTTTTTAAGGGTAGGATAGCGGCTCACGATGTCGAGTTCTTTATTGCTCACCATTTCATCCACCACTTTACGAAACATCAGCCCTACCCTTGGCTGCACCCTGAATCCAAGCCGGAATTCAACCCTGATTACCTTGTCTGCCTGTAATTCTTCCACACCGTAATCCATGGTATAGGGTTCATCGGTTCGTTCGATATGCACAAACCAATACACGTCGGCCCTTTTGGGATTATGACTGAATATGGAATAGATGATCTTTTGTTCGATCTGTGTTGGACGGTTTGCCTTGGTCAGATAAATGAGGTGCGTTGAAAATTTCGGAATATCCTCGTCCATGGAGAGCATATCCAGCAATGGAAGATGTTCTCCGAGGTTTACAAAATTGAGAAAGCGGTTATTGATCTTACGGGCATGGTACCATATGTACATGGTTGAAATAAGTCCGATTTCGAATACTATGAAAAAAAGTCTTTTTACGAGTTTGATGGCATTGGCAACAAAAAAGGAGGTTTCCACACTTAAAAATACCACCAGAATCATCACGACCAGCCATAAAGGAAGGTGTTTTACATAACGAAGAAAATGATACACGAGAATGGTAGTCATCAGCATGGCAATCGTAATGGAAAAACCATAAGCAGCAGTCATGTTTTCAGAAGTCCTGAAATACAAGACTACCAGGAAACATCCGGTGCATAGTACCCAATTGATGCTGGGAATGTATATCTGCCCGCGGATATCCGTTGGGAATTTTACCGTCACTTTTGGCCAAAAATTTAAACTGATAGCCTCACTGATCAGGGTAAAGGAGCCGCTGATCAATGCCTGGCTTGCAATAATGGAAGCCGCAGTGGCTATGCAAACACTGGGAACCAAAAACCAATGTGGCACGATTGAAAAAAATGGATTGACACCTGCCAGATTTGCTTTATGCTGCAGGAGAATCCAGGCACCCTGGCCCAAATAGTTGAGCACCAGGGCTGTTTTTACAAATATCCAGCTCACCTGTATATTCCTTCTTCCGCAATGGCCCAAATCGGAATACAATGCTTCGGCTCCAGTAGTACATAAGAACACGGCACCCAGCAACCAAAATCCATTTGGATGTCTAACCAGGAGTTCCCAACCGTAATGCGGACTGAGGGCTCTGAACACTTGTGGATAATGCAGAATTTGGCTTAAGCCGAGCACCGCCAGCATGCCAAACCATACAAACATGATCGGGCCAAAAGCCCCTCCCACAATTTTTGTCCCAAAGCGCTGAAAAACAAAAAGCAGCAATATGATAACCAGTACAATCTCCAGCACAAGATTATTCCCCGGAACAATAATATTTTCAAGGCTTTTTACATTATTTAAACCTTCAATGGCAGAAGTGACGGAAATCGGCGGGGTTATAATACCATCAGCAAGCAAGGTACCTGCCCCTATTATGGCAGGGTATACAAGTTTTTTTCCATAGCGTCGAACAAGGGCATATAATGAAAACACGCCGCCCTCACCATGATTATCCGCTTGCAGCGTAATGATGACGTACTTAAAGGTGGTTTGAAGAGTAAGAGTCCAGAAAACGCAAGAGATAGCACCAAGTACCAATTCCTCCGAAACCTTTCCGCCTTCGTTCAAAATGGTTTGAAAGGTGTATAATGGGGAAGTTCCGATATCCCCGAATATTATACCAAGTGTGACAATTAAACCTGCGGCCGAAATTTTTTTTAGGTGGCTTGAATCCATAGTGTCTCCAATGGGAAGATTGATTGTTAGAACGCCCGAGGTTGAAATTTATTGACTTATGAAAATAAATCAATCCAACCTTTCAAAAATCATACCCTGGGAAATAATTTGGATAAATGGGCTTAAAGCGACCATCCCGAGGGATTTAGAAGTTGCTTTTTTGATAAATATTCTTTTTCTCAGCGGGAAATACCATTTCAAAATGAAAATTGATTTTCCAAAATGGTATGGTGGCTCATGAAACCCTTTCAGGTTTATAGCCTATCCAATTCGACAGGGTTCCGATAGGGTCAATCCGTATATCAACCATATCATTCACTTGCAACGTAAATTCAGAAGGGGGCACAATACAGGTTCCTGTCATCAAAAAGGCGCCGAAGGGAAAATCACATTCTCTGAACAAGAAAGAGGCCAGTTCAGTATGGGTGCGTTTCATCTTATTGATAGATACAGATTCTTTAAAGAGGGTTTCCCCATTGCGGCTGATGGCCATCTCGATCATGGTTTCTGCTGAAATGACTGTTTCCGGAATATAAAGACAAGGACCGATGGCCGCACTTTTTTCATATACTTTGGCCTGAGGCAGGTACAGCGGATTTTCTCCTTCGATACTGCGCGAACTCATATCGTTACCAATAGTATAGGCGCTGATCTGACCTGAGGAATTGATAAACAGGGTCAATTCAGGTTCCGGAACATTCCAGGCCGAGTCCCGGCGGATGTAGACCTCCTGCCCATGACCAGCCAGGCGGTGCGGTAAAGATTTAAAAAACAATTCGGGCCTTTCGGCTTCGTACACCTTATCATAGAAATCAGCTCCCCCCGTTTCATTGGATTCTTCCATTCTGGCCTGGCGGCTTCGTTGATAAGTTACTCCTGCAGCCCAGACTTCCTGTTGTCCTGCAGGAGCCAGCAATTCATTTTCTAAGATCTGCCTGATCTCGTCTTTTTTCGTAAGCTCCTTGCCCTCCTTTTTAAAATTTGAAAGAAAACCAAATAAATCCTTCCTGTTTAGAAGCTCATCCCAGGGCTCCTCTATAAGAAAAAAACGTTCATCTGCCTTTAGCAGCATGACGTGCTTGGTTTTAAATAGTTTCATGCAAATTCTGAAAAACCAAAACAAAAGACTTGGTTTTGTCCAGCTCCATTTAAGTTTGTTTGAATATATAGGTTTTCAATCCAGCTAGCATTTTAAACAAAAGATCTTTATTTGATAGATTTCTTCAAATCATCCAAATCCACACCGAGCAATTGTTTGGCAAGACCTCGTAAGGATTGGTAATCTCCTTGGAAATGACAGGTCGTTTGCTTGTAAAGTTCTGAATCAGCGGGTTTAAGCTCTTTGGCAGCGGAAGATGATTCTATCTCATAAAACGGCCCTAATTGGGATCCATCTGGCAGCGGGCCATCATTATAAGCGTTGACCACATCGCCTTTGTATGGCTGTTTTTGCATTTCCCATTTTGAATTCACATACAGCCCATCCTTTTCTACCGAATATTCAATGACGGTCAGCAGGTTCTTTGTAAGATCAATACTAGCCGCCACCGGGCCTGCGATAGTTGGTGAAATTCCAATCTTTCCCCTTTGCTTTCCGTCGCAACGGAAGAAAAGTACACTATCCTTTACCTGTAACCTGTCGCCAGGGATCTTACCAAAATAGTCGTCAGTAATGTATTTTGCTGCATCTGGGGCATATTTAAACGGGATAAATACAAATGTCTCGCCGGAGGGAATCATCTGGCCGAGAAGCCAGATCGACATCAAACCAGTTTCCTTTTTCCATGGTGCTAATCCGGTATTCTTAATCTGATTATCTGTTTCATAAGCGGTGCAGGACAGCCCAACAGGGATAGCCACGCGCAATTTCTGCTGCAGGGCCTCCTCTTCGATCATATGGATGGTCCTGGTAATCTGAAACTGAAAATGGGTTCCCGCATGATTGGTCAGCTCAGCCTGATGGGAAAAAACAGCCGTTGAATCGTCTGAGGATACTAGTTGATAGGCGACGGTATCCACCTCGGGAGGGACTTGCCAATGACTGATCGTAAAAGAGTCCTCTTTTTTGAAAAATAAGGCATACTGCCCGCCTTCAGGGCCTAGCCAAAACCGCTCCTCCCCTCCTACAGGATTAAACTGCATTTTCTTTTTTTGGCTGGCAATCAGATCATAATTGATCCAACCGAGGCTTAAACCTGTGTCACCTGCGACCGTACTGGTCATGACACGGCCCTCGTATTCTGGAGCAACGATGATTGCAGCATGTCCGGAGTGGTCTTTTAATTCAATTAGGTTTGGCAAATGTGCTTTGAGAAAGGAAAGATCGTATCCATAAGTCCCTCTACCCAACGAGTCCATTACTTGAACCGCCATTTTTTGTTCACCCTGTTGACCGCAGGAAAGCGATAAAAGAAACCCGATCCATGAAAAGATGGCAAAGGACCTGATCAATCGTTTGGATATATGGTGCATGTTGAAAATGGCAAATTTTTTAAATATACTCAAAAGTATTCACCCAGGTTGATATACCAGTTAAAGGAGTTTTTTCCCGCAGCCACATCCAGGTCGATATTGGTACCCGATTTTTTGTTGAATTTAATACGTAGTCCGGTGCCTATTGCGGGTAATATATAGGCAAACTGATTTGTCGATAATTCGGTGAAAGATTGGGCATTTGCAAAAACGACCCCTCCAAATAATCCATTATTTGAAATATCGAAGCGAAACTCCGTTTCGGAATACAACATTTGTTTGCCGATATACCTTGCAAGCACATAGCCACGGCCCGATTTGGAACCAGGTTCAAGAGCTGTGCCCGGAAGATCCAGATATGGTACACTGCCATAACTGCCCCAATAAAATGCACGGATTCCCAGCACTTCATGGCGTTTGTCGCTAAAAGAAAAGTACCTCCGGTTATCAAAGTATATGGAAGTCCATTTGTACCTGTTCCCCATGAAAGAAGGATTGATGCGGTAGACCAGCGTGGAATAAAATCCTTCCTTGGGATTAATCGAGTTCTTTCTGTTATCCCAAAGCAGGTTGAAGGATATTCCGGAAGAACCCGTGCTCGGGCCGGTGCCAATGCCGTATTTGTCAAAATCACTCTGATAAGGATTGTTCCATTTTTCCTGCACGCTATAGAAAGCATCCAAATTGTAACCCAAGCCCATATAAAAGGAGCCTGCAATTTTCCGGTTGCCATTGAGGTATACACGGACATAATCATAATTGACCTGGTCGGCGTTCTTTGTTGAGCTATTCGCCCCGATTCCATAGGTGGTCAGATTGTATCCGATTATCCTCAGATCGCCGGGCATGTTCCACTTATTTTCGCTCAGCCAAAGGTTGGGGGTTATGAAAAATCCGATCCGGCTCACAAAATTGGTATAGGGAATAAAGTAGACCGTGGAAAGATTGGTATTTGCCCTTGAACCCAAATAGAAAGCCCCGTTAATGGATGAGACAATAAATTCCTGACCGCCTACGGAAGACCCGGGAACGGGAATGAGCGAGAAATTGATTTTTGTGCTGTCACGCTTTTTAAAGAGTTTATTCCACCTAGTCCACTGGAGGAATACATCAATAAGATCTTTCTTACCCAGGTTTGAAGTATCCGCATAGACCTGGCCATTGGAAGTATTTATATAAAGAAACGATATTAACGTGATGCAAAAAGAAAACCTGAATAACATGTACTGGTTTTTTCTGTGGTTTTAAGTCATCTAAAAGGTATAAGCGCCGGTTCTTGTAATGCAAAAATATTAAAGCGTATATCCGCAACAGTTGTGATCTCAAAGAAAAACGAATTTGCCCCGTTAGGTGTCAGCGGTAAATAAGTGGCCGAGAACTGCAGGGTATTGAATGACAAGTTTTCGTTCCTGATGGCCAAGCCTGCGCCCAGTCCTGAATAAAATGGGCTGTTGAAAAGATTCTGATTGTCATTAGCCAAAAGGGAGACCTGAAGAAGTGCGAAAAAATTAAATTTAAAGCCGTAGATGCTGATAGGGCTATAGTAAGTCGTCTGGGTACTTAGATTTAAGCGCTGGTATCCATTGACAAAAGTATTGCGGTAACCTTCAATACCGTTATCCCTGTTAATATTGAGCGGTTTGTATAATGTAGGGTTAAGACAGATCAGGTAATCAGCGTGTAGGAATTCCCTAAGCTTCGTCTCATTGAAGTTGAACAAGCGGCTGTAAAAATCGGTCTCCAAATGGACGACGGCATCCTGTGAGACGCCATGGTTCCAGAAATTGCCAATACCGAAAGTGGTATTCAACAAGTCATCCCTTAGGCCAAGCCAATACTTTTGTCCTTCAATTGCAGTGTAGTCCCGGTTCAGGCCCACCCAATTGTCTTTACCGTATGAGACAGAAAAATTATATCCCTTCGGCACATCTTCCGTTCTGCCAAAACCATAGAAATAGTTTGTCTTGAAAAAATCCTGGTAAAAAAAAACCACCTTTCCCAGGACATAATGGTGGTCATTGTAATTGGGATCTTTAAAATATTCGGGTTCCGTGGGTGTTGTGACAAAATTCAGGTTATATTGTCTTAGTTCAACAGCGACATTGGGCTTGTTGGTGATCCTTCCATCATTTCTGAATCTCGTTCTGAAATTATAACCACCCCAGGCGTCTGTTGTTCGGTATTGATAATTTCTGAAAACGGTATCGTTGTAGGAGTAAATATTCACTGATGCGTTGTATGCAACATTCAAGCCACCCGCAAACTTGGCCCATGAACTGTACAGGGGCCGGTTGATGGATATATAATAAGACCGTTCATAAACACCCGTATCAATCGATCCGTGATCATTCAATAGGGTATATCCTACGTTGAGGTCAGCAAAGGAACCTGCCGCATTATATTTGCTGTAAGCTGCTTCTGTTCTCCATTGGGGAGTAAAGGTACCATCCCAATGAAATCCAAAAAAGAGGTTTTGTCCCGCCCCGGCAAGATTATTGTTGTACGCATTGGCAGCGATATCCGTCGGTGTAAGGTTTGCCAATGTGCCACCATATTCATATACATCTTTGGTAACTACGAGCACGTCAATGGAATCCGGATCTTGAAAAGTATTGATCACGTACAACCTGGCATCCTGAATAAACGCCAGACTTCGAAGATATCTTTCGTTTTCAACCATCTTGTATGCATTGATCGTATCATTTTCCCGAAAAAAAAGAGCCTGCTTGATCACCCATTCCCTGGTCTTAAAATGAAGATCGTTGGCCAGACGTATTAGTTTCATGGAAGTCGTGACTGTAGTGTCATCGATCTGGGTGCCAAATACATTGAGGCGGTTAAAATATATATTGCGGATAATTTTCCCCCTATAGGGTGCAAAAATATTCTGCCTTTCCTTTCTTAAGACGCTGTCCGGCGTGGGTATGGCAGCATTTTCCCTCGATAATTTGACTAGTAACGAATCTCTTTGCTGCCTGTCGGTCAGAATGTGGAAATATCTTATGATTCCTTTATGCGGTGGATGGCTGGGTGCGGGCACCGTGTCTTCTAAAGGACCGTGGACATAGCCTTCCGTCAATATAAAATGGGGTATTGGATGTAGTGAGCCTACTATTGGGAAGTGTATCCCCGCAAAAACTTCAGATGGGATCGTAAAAGCCAGGGCATGACCAATAAGTAGGCTCACTGATGAAATAACGATATGACGGCGCAATTTCAATGTATATAGTCTGCAAATTGCTTGCTAAAATGATCAAAGGGTGCCAGAACCTAATGATATTGGAGGAGTTAAAAAATGATACCAATTTCTAACTCTTATCATATTTGTTTAGGCTATTTCTGAAATTGTCCTGCTTTTTGAATTTATCTCCAAATTTAGTTATTTGAAGGCTAACATAATCATTGGATTAATCATTCTATGGCATTAGCAATCAATTTTTTATCTGCTAAAAATAATAATGTTAAAATATCGTTTAAAATCAAAACCAACCGGAGGAAACCAAAATCTCACCGGCGGTTTATGTTCGCATTCATGCATAAACCCTTTAAATGAAGCGTTTTTACCTTTACCTCATAACTGCTTTCTCTTTGTTTTCAGCTGGTTTGGCTCAAAAACCTTCTAAGCCCATCCGCTTTAAGAATGGCGACCTTTTTGGAACAATCAACCTGATGAAGGAAAAAATGAGCGATTCAAGGTGGCAGCAGCTTCTTTATAAAAAAAAATATTACGCCCTGATTTCCTTTGATCAGCTTCCGGATATCCATGAAAGAAATCAGCTATCCGCATTGGGGATTACCTTATTCGATTATATACCGCATCATGCCTTCATGGCCGAGATCAAGGACAGTTCGGCGATTCCCGGCCTGGGACAATTTCATATCAATGCCCTGTATGCCGTACCGCGGGACTTTAAAATACTGGGCAATTTGAGTTCTTACAGCGGACCTAATATAGGAGACGCGCATTCGGTCATTGCAGTAGGCTATTTTGGAACCATGGACAAAAATGAGGTCCTCCAGGAACTACAGCGCTTGGGTGCCAACATCCTGTATACCAAAATTCAACCGTCTAATGTCATTTTTATAAAGGCCTCTGGATTGGTTGTAAAAAAATTGGCGGAGCTACCCTTCGTCAGTTATATCACTATGCAGGAACTACAAGATGTCCCTCTGAATTACAATAACAGGGCGATACATGCTTTGGATGCTTTGAGCGCATCTTCGGGAAGAAACCTTCAGGGCGAAAACGTCACCGTGGGTGTGGGTGACGATGGAGATCCCTCTTCACATATTGACTTTGCCGGCAGGCTTACACAGCGCAATCCAGAACCTTACAGCACGCACGGCACCCATACTACAGGTACGACGGGTGGCGGTGGAATTGTAAATCCCAAATACAAAGGGATGGCGCCCAGAGTCAACCTGATCAGCCAATACTTTAGCGATATCCTTGTCAATGCACCGGTATATATCAACGACTATAATATGGTGCTCACTAATAATTCTTATTACTCAGGACTGGCCGGTTGCCCTGGTGAAGGTGAATACGATCCGGAGAGTTACTACCTGGATTCTCAATTAAATGCCAGCACGTCGCTATTGCACGTATTTGCCGCAGGAAACGATGGCGCAATCACCTGCAGTCCATATCCTGCGGATTATGCAACAATCAAATCAGGTTTTCAATGCGCTAAGGATATCGTCACGGTGGGAGCCATTGATAATTCCACGTATGCTATAAAAGTGGGCTCCAGCAGAGGACCTGTCAATGACGGACGTATCAAGCCGGAGATCATGGCAGGAGGTGAAAACATCATTTCCACCGTTCCATATAACAATTATGGTTATCTGTCCGGAACAAGCATGGCATCTCCCACGGTTACGGGCACACTCGCACTATTATACGAGCGCTTTAAACAATTAAATGGTGGGTCCGTCCCTTCAGGCGCCTTAATCAAAGCGATTGCCTGTAACAGTGCAGATGACCTTGGAAATCCCGGGCCCGACTTTACCTATGGATTCGGAATGTTGAATGCAAGGACGGCTGTCGAGACGATTGAAAATAACCAGTATTTCAGCGGTACGGTCAACAATTCGGGCTCCGCCAGTTTTACGATTCCTTCATTGCCTGCAGGAGTCCAACAAATAAAAATCATGTTGTATTGGTCTGACCCTGCAGGTGTGCCTTATGCGGCCACCGCCTTAGTCAATAACCTTGACCTGACCGTCACTTCGTCTGATGGGACTGTTCACCACCCTTTAATCCTGGATCCCAGCCCGGCTGGTGTGGCTAACAATGCTGTAGAGGGAATTGATACTACCAACAATATCGAACAGGTTTCGATTAATAATCCGCCATCTGGAAATTTTACGGTTACCGTCAATGGCACAGAAGTTCCGCTTGGTCCGCAGAACTATGTCATTGCCTACGAAATCATTTATCCTTCCGTAAAGGTCGAATACCCTTATGGCAATGAAACCTGGGTGCCCGGCGACGTGGAAAATATCCGGTGGAGCGCTTACGGGACGGGAGCTAATAGTTTTACCATTCAATATTCCCTGGATCAGGGCACAACCTGGAACCTGATCAGTAATAATGTTCCGTCCACAAGCCGTTTATATGCCTGGACCGTGCCACCCACTACCACTAATACTGCTCTGATCCAGGTGAGCAGCAATAATACCACCCTAAGCGGAACAAGTACCTATGATTTTACCATTCTCGGACAGCCGGTAATTACACTGACAAATCCTTGCACCGGCTATGCGCAGATCGTATGGAATACTATACCCTCAGCGACAGCCTATGAAGTGATGGTATTAAAAGGCGACAGTATGCAAACTATAGCAAATACAACTGACACTTCCTATTTGGTCAGCGGTCTGAGTAGGGATAGCAGTTACTGGTTTGCTGTCCGGGCTGACAATTCAAATGTTCCTGGCCGCCGGTCCATCGCTTTAAATCTGGTACCCAACGCCGGAGCCTGCAATCTTCCCCTTTTTGACAATGATTTTACCCTTGACTCGCTGGTGTCCCCGGGAACAGGGCGCCTCTATACTTCCACCCAACTAGGCAATGCTGTCCCAATCCAGGTGGAATTGCGGAATTTGGGAAGTCTTGCCTCAGACACCGCTTTTACCCTTTCTTACCAAATAAATGGAGGAACCGTCATCACCGAAATTGATTCTATGGTCATTAGCGGCCAGACTGCTATCAATTATACATTTGCCACACCGTATAATTTTTCTCTTCCTGGTAGCTATGCTATTAAAGCATGGGTGAATTATCCAGGCGATAGTTTGTTGGCCAACGATACGGTCATGGCGGTGATTAAGCAATTGCAAAATGATACGGTTTCCTTGAGCCCTTCATTTACGGAAGGTTTCGAAACCGCATCGGATACGGGCTATATTTCCAGAACCCTTGGATTTACTGGTCTGGACCGCTGTGATTTCAATCTGAGTAATTCCAATGGGAGAGCGCGCACTTTTATCAATACCGGATTTGCACGAACTGGCAATCGCGCTGCCACTCTTGACCAGATCACCAACAGCATAAATTCTACTGCGGATAGCCTGGTTACCACATTTAATTTATCCAACTATTCAGACAGCGACCAGATATGGTTAAATTTTTATTATAATAACCGGGGTATCGATTTCAGCTTGCCAGGGAACCAGGTTTGGATCAGGGGGAACGATCAGGCAGCATGGATACCAGTAGACACCCTGTCCATTTTACCAGGCGCCATCGGGATATACCAGCCATCAAAAAGCATTGACGTAACCGGAACCCTCGCAGGTGCCACTCCAGCGCAAACCGTCAGCAGTAGTTTCCAAATAAAGTTCGGGGAGCAGGGCTATACTTCCACCAATTCGGTTATACCAGATGGCGATATTGATGATGGATATTCTTTTGATGATATCACTCTTACCAAGTCTACCGATGACGTGGGGTTAAAATCGCTGTTATTGCCGACACTGACAAATTTCTGTCAGCTTTCAAACGCAGAAACGATCAGTGTACAAGTGAAAAATTACAGTGCGGACACTTTGAACAATATTCCGATCAGTTATGCCATTAATGGCACAGCCGTAACGGAATCTATCCCATTTATCGCCCCTTACCAGACCATAAATTATGTGTTCACGCATACAGCAGACCTGTCTGCCTTCCAGCAATATAACCTTGGCTTATGGGTCAGTTATCCCAGTGACAACTACCATTTTGATGATTCCCTTCTGAACATCATTTTCCAAACGACACCCATCATTGATAGTTTCCCTTATCTTGAAGGGTTCGAAAATAATAACGGGTACTGGTATACGCAAGGTGTCAACGACAGCTGGCAGTGGGGTACTCCGCAAAAAACCATTATTAATAAAGCAGCTAATGGCACGAAAATATGGGTTACCAGCCTGACCGGCGACTACAATAACAATGAATTATCATACCTCTACTCGCCGTGCTTCAATCTGACCAGTCTTGCAAGCCCTGAATTGTCCTTCAGCCATATCTTTCAGACAGAGGATGATTGTGATTGCGATTACCATTGGGTGGAATACAGTACCGACGACCTGAATTGGATCAAACTAGGCACCGTAGACAGCGGCACCAACTGGTATGATGATCCCGCAAAGGAGGCGTGGCAATTATCTTATACCAAGTGGCATGTATCGAGTTATGATATCCCCGTAAATCCACCGAAGATTCGCTTCAGAATTGTTATGAGTAGCGATCCGGCAACGACATATGAAGGCATCGGAATCGATGATGTGCACATCTTTGATAAAGCTCCCGTTTACAGCGGGGCCAATATAGGCAGCGGATTAACCCAGGCAGTTAGCGGAACCAACTGGATCGATTTTAATGTCAATGGCAATGAGGTTGCATCCATCAATCCCAATGGCCAGAACCTCGGAAACACCCTGGTGAAAGTGTATATCAACAAGTTGGGAATCAGGCATAGTGATAACCAGTATTATTTGGACCGCAATATTGTGGTGCTGCCCACCAACCAGCCCACGGCTCCTGTATCGGTAAGGTTTTATTTCTTAGACTCGGAGGCCGATAGCCTGATCTATGCTTCCGGTTGCAACACTTGCACCACCATCAGTGATGCATATGAATCCGGTGTAACCCAATACAGTAATGCACCTGCGGAAGAAGACAGTACCTTAAACGATAATATTGATGGAACTTATCATTTTATACTGCCGCGGCAACAGGTAACTATCATTCCTAATGACAACGGCTACTATGCCGAATACCAGGTTAATGGATTTTCCGAATTCTGGATCAACGGAGGCGGCCCCGGTCAAAACCAGCCTTTGCCACTAGTGCTTCAATCCTTTACCGCCACCAAGATAAATATGACCGGTCTGCTCCAATGGACTCTTTCACCTGGAATCAATATCGACAGCTTTATTGTTCAAAAAAGTACAGATGGAGTAATTTTCGTTGAGATCGGCGCAGTGAAAGCGATCGATGATTCCAGTTCTGCAATACAATACCAATTCACAGATTATAACTTGGTGAAGGGAATCAATTATTACAGGTTGATGCTCACTGATTCAAGCGGCAACTTCCAGTATTCTTCCATTCAAACCCTAGTCTATTCCAATGCCGATCTAGGCATTATTGTTTATCCAAACCCCGTCGCCACTGGTACTATTTTTATTAACACGCCCGTCAATTGCGACCGGATTGAAGTGTATGACGCATCCGGCAGGTTCATTAAAGGTGAATCAGTTTCTGGTTTGCAAAACAGTATGTATACTGGAGATCTTTCAAAAGGTGTCTATCTCTTGCGTATCAGTATTGATACCGGGACCGGCCTGCAAAAAATCATCGTGGAGTAATTGAGCAAACTCTTGGGTCTAAAAAAAGCAGGTGGTGGAGACCACCCGCGTTTACTACACATGAGAATATATGAATCTTTACTATTCCCATTTATTTTTGGAGGACTATTTGCATGGAGGAGCCAGTTAGATTGGAAGCAATAATAACTCTGGCCGCAGCACCGGCGATTCTAAGTGGCAGCATATATTGTCTGCCTCCGGTCGAATCAATTATTGACCTGATCAGCTGAGGTGCCGCCGGTACCGTTGGATAATTTCCCGTTTTGACAGGCTTAATAGCTACTTTTCTGCTATTGGGAAAGATGCTGTGTTCAGAAGGCATCAATAGAAAAATGCTTCTATTGGTCGTATTGATATCGTTGATTTCAGATGTATCGGCGCCAGCCGTAACTGTTAGAGGTAGTAAAGCGGCAGGATCTCCTTGTCCATCTATTCTTTTTCCGGCAATCTGGTGAGTTTTATATACAGCCAACCTAAAAAAAAGCAATAACACTGGTGTAATCAATGCTAATCCCATGTGACTTGAGTTTTAGTTTTGATAAAAAAATCTCGCTGTGTAGTAATTGCTAACTAATGCAGAACAGTAAGAGGCGTGTCGACAACTCGATAAAACAGACAGAAGGTTTTTATAATATGCTGCCCGCGGAGTTTGTTAATGAATTGTTATCGAAGAAGAATAGAGCAACCATTTTGCTGATCCTAAAAAAGAAATTAGAGCAAGTTGATGCTCAATCTTAGGGGGTCAAGCTTTTGCTTGTGTAGGATTCAACTAGGGAAATAATACGTTCTTTATCGAATGGACCGGCATAGATTATTTTCCCACTGCTGTCAATCAAGTACTCGGCAGGATATGCATATAACCGGTAGCGCTTGGCTACTTCCAAACCATCTAATAATTGAGGGAAGATTATTTTGTTTTCTCTTAAAAACAACTCCGTCTTCTCGTTAAAAGAAGCCTTAATAATCATGAAGTCAGGATAGTCTTTTCTGGTTGGTGGTATAATAAACGCAGCATTGAAGGTAAAACAATTAGCAGAAGCGGTAATGCGATCACGAGGCCCCCAATTACCGCAATGGCCAGAGGTTGGTGCAAATGTGCACCTGCTCCGATACCGAGTGCGAGTGGCAATAATGCAATGATCGCTCCAAAGGCAGTCATTAGTTTTGGACGGAGCCTGGTCGAGATAGCATAGACGATGGAATCATCCACAGACTTTGCCCTCAGTGATTCTTTGAATTGTAAAAAAGTGAATATCGCATTTTCACCAATGATGCCTACAATCATGATCAGGCCGGTATAACTGCCGACATTGAGTGGAGTCTGGGTAAGATATAAAGCCAGATAACTGCCCGATATCCCCAGGACTGCAATAACTATGATCAGAAAAGCGACTCTAAAGTCATTAAATAGAAAAAGGATGACACCGAATACCAGAAGGCTGGAAAGGATTAGGATGATCAGCAATTCGCTGAATGATTGCTGCTGGCCGGCAAAAGCACCTCCATATTCAATATGATATCCCTGCGGAAGTACGACCTCCTTTTTCAAATGATCCTGTATTTCGCGAATCACTGTACCCAGATCACGGTTTTCCAGCCTGCAGGAAACGACGCCCATCGATTGCCCGTTTTCCCTTTGGATCTCGGCCTCTCCAGGGTTGATTTTCACTGATGCCAGCTGAGTGATAGGCTTTAATTTTCCATCCGGCAAAAAGATTTGGATTTTTGCGATATCCGATACGCTCAACCTCCTGCTTCCCGGATATACCAACCTGATAGAAGATAATTGTTCCTTTTCAAGAAGGTTACCGACAACATTACCCTCAAGAAAGGTTTGCAATTGAAATTGCAGATTGGCAGGAGTTAATCCAAACTGTGCCAGGCTGCTATAATCGGGTTCGATATCAACAGAAGGTCCAGCAATTACGATCCCGTCAAACACGTCTGCCGTTCCTTTGATATCAGATACGGATTTTGCTACCTGTCTGGACAAATCCTGCAATTTCTCCCGGTTATCCCCGAAGACCTTAATTTCAATTGGTTGAACAGAGGTCATCAGATCCCCGAGCATGTCTCCGATCACCTGACCAAAATCAATTTGAAGCGCGGGTTGTGTAGATTCAACTTGTTGCCTGATATCTGAAATCACTTCCTCCGTTGTTCTTGTCCTGGACTTTTTCAATTGGATCAGGTAATCTCCTTTATTGGGTTCCGTGATGAAAAAACCCATTTCAGTTCCGGTCCTCCTGGAATAGGCCTCTACTTCAGGAACTTTCGCAATAATTTTTTCCACTTCACGTAAGATCCGGTCCGTTTCATCCAAAGAGGTACCTGGGGGGGATTTATAGTCGAATACGATGCTTCCTTCGTCCATTTCCGGAAGAAAACCAGTCTCCAGTTTTGGTAATATGAATGCAATTGATCCCGCCAAAATAACCATAATGAGTATGCTCAGATATGAGCGCCGTATAAAAAAAGCAACCCATCGCTGATTTTTTACCCCATGTGGAGGCATTCCGTGTTTTTTTGAATTGGGGCGGGTTTTCCTGGTAAGAAGCAAATAAATAACAGGAAGTATGATCCAAGTCACGAGGAAGGAACAGAGTAAGGTTATAATCATGGTGTTGGTCATTACCTTAAAATAAGCTCCGGCTACCCCACTCATCAATTCAAATGGGATAAAGATGACAATGGTGCTTATGGAAGAGCCCAGCATGGCAGGAAACAGATAGGAAATGGCTTTTTGCAACAGAGTCCTGGTCGGCTCCTCTGGAAATTCTTCATGCGTCCTGTGGATTTGTTCGACAACCACAATCGCATCATCTATGATCAACCCAATGGCTGCGGCTATAGCGCCGAGGGTCATTATGTTGAAAGTATACCCCGAAGCATACAGAACAAGAAGGGTGAGGGAAAGTGTAACGGGCAATGTTATGAGTATTGTCGTACTGGCCTTCCATGACCTTAGAAACAATACCGCTACAAATATGGCCAAAAGGACTCCGATCCATAAACTTTCCCTGACACCTTTAATGGAATCATTCACAAAATCAGCCTGTACATAATAAGGTTGAAGGGTAACCCCTTTGGGCAACAAGTGCTGTAGCCCATCGATCTTCTTTAAAACCCCGGCGGAGAGGTCGACCAGGTTTGCATTTGGCTGCTTGATGACAGCGATCAATATTCCTTCCCTTCCATTGGCATTGATCCTGGTGAATTCAACAGCTTCTTCTACGGTCACCATCGCCAGGTCCTGAAGCAAGATGATCCTTTTCCCGTTATTACTGATGACAATATGCCTGATATCATCAATGCTGTGCACCGTAGCATCGGTCACAGTGAGATATAGAAACCGGTAATCTGCCAAATAACCGTTTGACTTAATAAAATTCGTTTGCGCCAGTGCGTTACTTAAGATGTCCGGTGTAATTGCAAGCTGACTCATTTTACGGGAATCCAAAGTCAGCCAGTATTCTTTAGTTTTACCTCCAATGACCCTGATTTCTGAAACACCTTCGACTTGTGAGAGATATGGCTTAATGACATAATTGGCCAGTAATTTAAGCTCAATAGGCGTTAGGTTATGGCTTTCCAGTGTATAGCCAATAACCGGTAATATGGAAGGATTCATCTTCTCGACAGTGATCTGCACATCAGGTGGAAGTTCAGTTTTGATTTGATTAATTTTTGATTCAATCCTTTGTTGGCTCAAATCAATATTGGCCTTCCAGTCCATGAAGGCAGAAATCTCGCAACTGCCTCGACTGGTACTGCTCCTGACATACTTGAGGTCGGGTACCTGCTTGATGACATTTTCCAGCGGCTTGGTGACGGTAACCATCATTTTATTTACCGGCTGCAGCCCGGCATCTGCAATAATCTTTATTTTTGGAAATGTGATCTCTGGGAAAAGGGAGGTTTGCATCCTGTTATACACAAATACCCCGCCCATGATGATGAGCAATCCTGTTACGGTCAAAGGATTTTTGTAAGAAAGGAAATTAAACTTCAAGGTGTTACTATTTTGACTTTAGCAGTATCCCCCAATCCGTAATTCCCCGAAATCAGGATCTTATCAGCTGGAGAAAAATCAGGGGAGAGGATTTCAATCCGATCGGCGGTTTCCATGCCCTTCTTAATGGGTACCTTGACCGCTGTAGAACTATCAATCATTTTCATCACCCAAAAATCATCCTGGGTCTCGTTGGTCAACACGGCAGATTTTGGCAGCGTAGCGGCCCTGTTCTTCGTCGTCTTCACAATCCTCACTTTAGCGATCAGATTTTCGGGTATCGTTGGCAAGGGGGTAACCCGGATAACGATTCCCTGGGTTTGTGATGCAGCGTCTACTGTTGGCATGCTGGAAGAAATTTCACCTTGGAGGGTATGACCATCAGGCAAAATCAGTTCGACAGTTTTCCTGTTCAGTACATAGGGCCGAAGTTCATATGGAAGATCCAGGAGGAATACAAAACTATTGAGATCGCTGACTGTAGCGAGTTGCTCTCCATCCTGGACATAATCCCCTGCCTGGTGGTTCAACTGGGTAATATATCCCTGAATATTCGCTTTTATATCGATCAGGCCTGAAAAACGGAAGGAGGTATCCAAAGAATTGATCGCATTTCCAAGACTTTGTGCCTCTTTGGTTTTGAGCGTAAACAAAAGTTGCCCTTTTTGAACAAATTTACCTGGGTAAGTCTCGGCTGATTGGAGATATCCGTTGGCATTGGCCTTGATATAACTTTTCTGCAGAAAGGACGAGACCGCATTGAGTTCGGTGTAATCAGTCATGGGGCTATTGCTTATGGAAGTCACCGATACCGGAGTCTCAGCTTCTACTGCTTTTGTTTCATCTGAATCCCCTTTTTCAGAAGGTTTGCAGCACAAAAAAAAGCACAGCGTCATGAAATATATTCCCAAAGACCAGGCGCTAATTTTTTTCATGCGATTGGTTTTATCTGTTCCAATAATTGATCTGATTAATAATCTGCATACGCGTAATATTATTTTGTGTCAGCAAGTTTCTCGCATTTAAATAATTGCTTAGAGCGATAATATAATCGGCGATCCGGACATCACCGGTTTCGAGGAGCTTTCCATTTACATCGATCAGGCTCTCCGAATATTTGATTTGGTCGTTAATTTGCCCGATGAGCTCTTCGGTGGCATGCAACTGCTGACTCAACTGGGCGATTTGCTGCTGGTATTGACTCGTAAAAAATGTCTTATACTCGTTGCGGGTTCGCTCCGCAATATCGATTTTGCCATAGAGCAATTTTTTTGCATGGCCATCGTAAATAGGGACCGTGATGCTGAAACCAAAACTGGTCCCAAAATTCTTATAGGCTTCATAAGCAAGAGATGAGCTATATCCTGCATCTGCAAATAAATGTGCCTTGGGTTTGTAATTAAAATCCAAAATCGCTTTGCTATTTGACAATTTGAGGCTGTCGATTTCAAATTGCTTCAGAAAAATAGAATGTGAAATATCCGGCAAATGTTCAAGTCGAATATCCGGGTCGTCCAAGAGCACTGTTGAGGTATCCATAATTCCGCATATGTAATTCAATGTTGCAAAATCATTCTCGAACTGGATTTGCAATTGTTTGAACTGCAGCGCCTGTTGCTTGACCGTAACCAGAAAACTGAGATAGTCCGATTGGTGATACACATTTTTTTGCGTAAGATCTTTTAGAATGCCTTCTTCCTTTTGTAAAAGGTCATGTGTTTCCCGGTAGAAATTCAATTGCTGCATATCTCCAAATGCCACTATATACTGTGCAGCAACATTCCTTTTCAATTCCTGCTCTGTGATCCTTGAATTATTTTTGATCGATTGATTCTGCAGGTTGATAGCTCCAAACTGGGTGGCCAAATTCTTTCTTCCTACCCAGGTTTTGTCCACCCCTACCACTGTCGTAAAATTTCCTCCATTTGAAATTGCCAGGTCGTATCCATAACCGCCTATCACAGGGGCGTACATATTGAAACTGGTGCCCGTCACCTGTGGCTTGTAACCAGCCAGAATGCGCTGGCTATCTAATTGGTTGGATAAAATCTGGTTCTGATCATCTTTGATCAATGGGCTGCTTCCCAAAGCCCGGTTAAGGTAAAACTGCAGGTTATTATTTTGGGATGAAGCTGCAATGGAGAATTGCAATAATGAAACGAGTAATAAAAGACTCCTATTCTTCCGAAAATAAATAGCCATAAAAAATAAAGATAATAAGTGATTCTGGGGAAATTCTGAAGCTAGAATCTCAGGGTAAATGTGTGCAAATCATTAAAATAACTGTAATCGATAATGAAATGATAATTATCTGAAATTTGCTTTACAATGGCAAGACCTAAACCAATACCCTGGGATTGGGCATTTTTCTGGAAACGATCAAAAATACCTGCCCCATCAAAGCCTAAAGGGTCCGAGGTATTGCTGATCTTAAGCATTCCCGGGCAAATGATAATATCGATCTTTCCATTTTCCAGGTTATGCCTGATGGCATTACTCATCAGATTATTAATCAGGATATCTGCAAGGTATTCGTTCATTTGTACGGAAGCAGGGCTGGCATTGACACTCAATTGCAAATGTTTGGCGTGGATCAATTCATCCAACTCGAATATCTTTTCTTTAATTAATAAATCGAGGCTAATGTCTTTGACATTGACGAATTGATTATTATCTATCTTGGTCAGCAGGAGTAAAGATTGATTCAGTTTAGTGAGGCGTCCGGTCGCATCATAGATTCCCTGCAATTGTTTCATTTGTCTTTCGTCTAATTTCTGATCCTGGATCATCAGATCGAGTCTCGAATTGATTATCGCCAGAGGTGTCTGCATTTCATGGGAAGCGTTGTCAGCAAAATTTTTTACGGAATCATAGTCCTGTAAAACTTTACGCGCCATTTCCTGCACCGCTATGCCCAGTTCCTGGAATTCATTGATATCCGTGTTCAGGTCGGGGATGGTTCTCTGCGAGGAGAGATGGAATTGCTTGATGGAAGACAGCGTCTGATAAAAAGGCCTCCAAAGTTTACGGAGTACCAACCGGTTGACAAGATACAATACGAGGAAGAGCAGGCCCATCAAACCCAGGGTGATGATTACAATCAACCCGATGAGATCATCAGATTCTTCCTGCGACTTACTGACCATAGCCATGTATTGCATCTTATCGGCCAACACGGGAAAAAAGATTTGCCGGAAATGACCGTGATGTCTGACAGAAAGGAATCTCCTTTTCACCGGCTCATCGGTCCTTGTAAAAAACACGGTTTGATCCCGGTATTGGGAGGGTTCGGGAAGCTGATTTTTTTTATGAACAAAATCCAGTATTTCCTGTTCTTCCACCTTCAGTGTTTCATCCAACTGATGGATCAGAACGTATCGAATGATGTAATAATAACAAACACTGCCTGCAAAAAGCACTGAAAGAATGGCTAAAAAATTAATCCTGCCATATTTTGTAAAGAGTTTCATCTTTCAGAAAATTTATAGCCCACTCCGTATACGGACTGAATATAATCTCCGCAGCCCAGATGTGTCATTTTTTTCCGCAGGTTCTTGATATGGGTGTATATGAAATCGAAGTTGTCGGCTAAATCCATATCGTCCCCCCACAAATGTTCGGCTATCGCATTTCTTGATATGACCCTTCCCTTATTACCGGCAAAATATAACAACAATTGGTATTCCTTTCTGGTGAGTTCGACTTCTTTATTATTCACAAGTACGGTCCGGGCCAGAGTATCAATCATGATCTCATTGAAACTTATGTTGTTGCTGCCATCAAAATTCTTTCGGCGGATGATTGCGCCCACTCTTGCGCTTAATTCAGAAAGATGAAAGGGTTTGGCTAGATAATCGTCTGCTCCAAGTTTTAAACCACTTATTTTATCTTCAAGTGAATTTTTGGCGGAGATCATCAGTACACCATCCATTTTGTGATTGGATCTAAGTTCCTTTAGGATCGAAAGACCGCTACCCCCGGGCAAGCCGATATCAAGCAGGATGCATTCATAGTTATAGCATTCGATTTTTTCCATCGCCGCCCAATAATTATCCGCAGTATCACAGGTATAGTCTTCCTGCCGGAGATAGGCGGCAATATTATCGCTTAAGCTTTTTTCGTCCTCAATGATGAGAATTTTCATAAATTGTTTGACAAAGAAACCTCAAATCTCCATAGAATTGGGGTCGAATTGACCTTTTCTATTTTGTTATCAGGTCAAGCATTCGAGTTGCTAAGGAAAAAGACCTCAAACCAGAAGATGTCTTCGTGAAAACTGGCCTCCAGGTTGCAAAAATTATTGCTTTTACCCCCTCCAGGGATAGCTCCGCATTCGCCTTCAAAATGAATGGGTTATAACCCGGAACCATCCACAAACGGGCTTTTACCGGTCAAATATCCGACTTTTGCCATATCTTTATTTATACCTACCTTTGCGAACTCTTCAAAAAGGCGCTCATGAACAGCCGTAGGGAATTTGACATCGCGTTTGTTGGTTTGAAGCCTGGTATTCATGAGTTTAATTACCAGATTACAGACAAGTTCTTTGAGACCTATCAGCAACAGGACTTCCACCATTGTGAGGCCCTCGTCAACCTGTTTTTAGATAAGAAAACGGGTTTTATGCTGCTCAAATTTGAGATCAATGGCCATTTGCAGGTGATTTGTGACCGCTGCGGTAATACCCTTCCCCTGCAACTATGGGATGAATTCCATATCCTGGTAAAACTCGTCGAAAACCCGGAGGTCATGAATAATCAGGAGGAGGACCCCGACGTATATTATATTTCCAGGGGTGAAAGCCATTTGGCTGTAGCCGATTGGATATATGAATTTATCAATCTGAGTATTCCGTTTCAACGCACTTGTGCCGATAAGGATATGGAAGGTCCGTATTGTAACAAAGAAGCTCTTGATATGCTCAAAAAATTAAACCTGGAAGACAATAAACCAGAAAATCATTTATGGAAGGGTCTTGAAAAATTCAGAGACCTTGACAAATAAACAATCGAACAACCGGTATTAAAAATTGAAGTGTTATGCCAAATCCGAAAAGGAGACATTCCCAGCAACGCAGCGCTAAAAGAAGAACCCATTATAAAGCTGAAAAACTCACTTTGAGTAAGGACAGCACTACAGGCGAAATGCACGTACGCCACCGTGCCCATGTCAGCGAAGGCAAATTATTTTATAAAGGGAAAGTGGTAGTTGAAAAATCTCCGATAAACTAATTCACGAACTGGTTTTTATTGTAGCTTGCCCTAGATGAATATTGCATTAGACATGATGGGCGGAGACTTTGCCCCCGAGGAAACGGTCAAAGCTATCCAGCTTTACTTATCAGAAACCAATACGCCTGCAACCTTAATGCTCATTGGGGTTGAAGAAAGAATCAACAGCCTTTTAAAACAGTACCCAGTCGCCATGGAATCGGTTCAGATCTTTCCTGCAGCTGAAGTCATTGGCATGAATGAACATCCTACTAAGGCCCTAAAGGAAAAAACGAAATCCTCTATTTCGATAGGCTTCCAATTACTTGCTCGTGGCAAGACCGAAGCATTTATCAGCGCCGGTAATACAGGCGCAATGCTTGTTGGCGCTCTTTTTAGCATCAAGGCAATTGAAGGAGTGATAAGACCTGTTATTTCCACACTTATTCCCAAGGAAAACGGGAAAACCGGTCTGTTGCTGGATGTAGGAATCAATGCTGATTGTAAGCCGGAAAACCTCAACCAATTCGCTATTTTGGGTTCGCTATATGCGCAACACATTCTCGGGATCAACACCCCAAGGGTGGGATTGATCAATATTGGGGAAGAAGAAGGCAAAGGGAATATCTTAGCCCAGGCCACGTATCCCCTACTGAAGGAAAACCACCAGATCGATTTTATAGGCAATATTGAAGGACGCGATTTGTTCCTGGACAAAGCAGACGTCATGGTTTGCGAAGGGTTTACCGGTAACATACTATTGAAAATGGCAGAATCCCTTTATGAGATTACCCAAAACAAAAATATACATCACGAATATTTCGACCGTTTCAATTTTGAGAATTACGGAGGAACTCCTGTTTTAGGGGTTGCCAAACCTGTGATAATTGGACATGGCATCTCTCATGCAAAGGCTTTCGTAAACATGATCCGTCTTGCCGAAAAAATCATTCAAACAGATCTGCTGGGGAAAATGAAATCCAGCTTCCAGGGAAATTAAAAAAGCTACCGGCCTATAAGCCGGATTCTGTTTGGCACTTACGTGCCATGGCATCATTTATCTGGTCCCGGCATTACTGACGGGATCTGGCTGCCTACCCTCCGGCCCTATGTATTCCACTTTTGGCGAAACGCATATCGGACGGACCGCCCTCAGGCGCCGGTATATGTGGCATTACAGCATGCAAGGTTTGCCCGTCCCGGCCATTGCTCGCAGGGACCGTAGGCTCTTACCCTACGTTTTCATCCTTACCGAAATGTCATAATGGACACTGCGGCGGTCATTTTCTGTGGCACTATCTGTTCCGTAACGGCTGTCCGCCTTGGGCGGAAAACATTTTACGAACCCGGCTCTTAACCGGTGCATTGTCCTTTGCTGTCCGGACTTTCCTCCCTTTCGTCGGGCGAAAGAGCGATGGCCCGGCCGGTAGCGATTACAAAAATAACTAGAAAGAAGGAACCTAAGCCAAATCGCCTAACGAACCATTACTTGAAAAAAATCTCGGTCGCTCCGTAACCGTACCGGGGGTCATATTGGTTGACAAAAGATTTAACTTCTTTTTTAAGACGAAGTAGCTCGTGAATTTCATCTCTGAGTTTGCCGGTACCCAAGCCGTGGATAACAATCATGGAGGCTTGATGGTGGGCAATTGCCAAATCAAGGTATTTCTCTAAAGTTTGAAGCTGGAGGCTGAGCATTTCAAAATTGCTAAGGCTTTCCCAGACATCAGAAATCTTTTCGATATGCAGATCCAATTCCTGTTTTGCAGGCTCAAGACGATGACGCGCGCGGGAGGCATCGTATAGCAGGTTGCCAGGCGTGGCAAACTGGCCGCTTTCCAATTTCTCTTCCTCCACCATGTCGGGGTACTCATCGAATAATTTATAGGAAAAGGTGGCTTCCCCTTTTAATTTGATTTGATCAATTTTTGAAAAAACCTGTTTTGGTTTTAGCTTCAGAGATGTTTCAAAATGGGGAGCCTTTTTTTTATCTCCGGTCATGAGGCTAAAATCAAATTCGAAAACCGGTGAATCGTTCAGATCCTCAAAAGCAATGTCGTGAAGATAAAAATCCTGAAAAACCTGCGACTGGTTACGCAGTTCAAATTCAGTCCTGCCTGAATAAGTCAACCTGTAATTGAACTGATATCCCTGTTGTGAATTATTGACCAGGTGGATCTTCAGGTTGCTGGCTTGGTCCTCGCCGAATTCATCAGGCTCAAAAACAGGCAGGATGGTCAGCCAAACCCCTGTGGCAACTTTTGCCACTCTGCCTTTTTTTTCGGGCGGCAACTGATCGATATAGGTTTTATGTTTCTTTTCCTGCAGCCCTTTTTTTTCGGAAAACCGTTTGAAGTAAGGAAAGTCCAACTGATCCGTGTATACTGGAAATCTGACTCCACGCACATCCACCAGGACCATTTGATTGTTGATAATCTCAATGATTTCTCCTTCCTCATTGGAATGCAAAACCAGCACCTTATCGCCGAGCTGAAATTTCATCAGGCAAAGTTAATCCTTGCCTCATTGCCTGCTATCTTTTCGCAGAACAAAATAATTCACATAAGCCCGTTTTCTCTTTCATCGAGTCATGCGGCTTGCGGACCAGCTAATTTGCTTTTTCTTCTGCCATATAAAAGATAGATACATAATCCAAAGCCCATCCAACAGAAAAAGACCGTCCAGCTTTTAGCAGGGATTTCTATCATCAGGTACATGCAACATAAAGAACCCAGTACCGGAATTAGAGAATATTTACGTATGAAACTGAGAATAGCGATCACAATGGCAGCGAATATGAAAATGAGGAATAGTATTTCCTGATAACTTTCCGCCTGAATATGATTGCAGGCATCAATGAGTCTTTGCCTGGATAAAAAAATGAACAGACCAACCAGTATGGCCACGATAAACCTGCCATTGATATATGGCAATTGAAATTTCCCTGCAATTTTCGCCATCCTGGGCAAATACAGTACCCCACCACAGACCAGCACAAATGCGAAAAGGGTGCCGATACTCGTGAGGTCGGTCATCAATTTATCATCAACCACCAAGACTGGAATACCCACTAGTAGCCCTGTCATAGCTGTAGCAAAAGCAGGTGTTTTAAAACGGGGACTAAGCTTACTGAATCGCTTTGGAAGCAATCCGTCCCTGCTCATGCTCATCCAAATTCTGGGCTGCCCGATCTGAAATACCAAAAGCACACTTGTGGATGCAATTACCGCGCTGATCGAAATGATAAAGCCGATCTTATGCATATTGATCTTATCGAACACATAGGCAAGGGGATCGGTAACACCATTAAATTCTTTATAATTTACCAAACCTGTAATGACCAGGGCGGTGACTACATAAATCACAGTACAGATCAGCAACGAATAAATCATTCCTTTGGGCAGGTCTTTTTGCGGGTTGCTGCATTCTTCGGCTGTGGTAGAGATGGCGTCAAATCCAATATAGGCGAAAAAAACGGATGAAACACTTGCCAGCACGCCTTTCATGCCTTCTGGTAGAAAGGGAGTCCAGTTGGAAGTCGTGCCTTTTGAAAAAATGATCCAGAAGCCAACTAGCGCAATAAAGATCAATACTACAATCTTCAAACCAACCATAAAATTCGCGCTTTTGCGGCTTTCATTGATTCCTATATAAGCCAAAAGGGTAATCAGACATACAATTACAAAGGCGGGTAAATTAATAATGAATTTTAATCCAAAGATGACTGGAGCCTGGCTGTACACAAGGCCTTGGAGCGGCTGGCCTCCAGCCAGGGCAGCAGTATAATTCATTTTCGCCGTCTGATAGCCTATAGTCAGCCAATCAGGCAAATGAATCCCAATCGTATTTAATATATTATTAAAGTAAGAACTCCAGGATATAGCCACCACCACATTGCCGATGCCATACTCCAAGATGAGTGCCCAGCCGATGATCCAGGCAATCAATTCTCCGAAAGTCACATAGGAATAGGTGTAGGCGCTGCCTGAAACGGGTACCCTGGAAGCAAATTCAGCATAACAGAGTGCGGTGAAACCACAGGTCACCGCGGTAATCAGAAATAAAAAAATAACCCCGGGACCTCCATGATAAGCCGCAGTTCCGATTGTTGAAAAAATCCCTGCCCCGATAACTGCCGCCACCCCCATAAAAGTAAGGTCACGAACACCCAGAACTTTTTTCATCTTGTGCTCCTGGTGGCTATCACCCAAACCCAATTCAGCATCTCTGATTATTTTGTCGAGCGATTTTCTCCGGAACAACGAATTGGGCATCAGCAGTTGGTTTTGCCAGTAAATTAGGAAAAAATATTGAGTCAACTATAAGTCAGTAATCCCTTTGCACCAGGAACTGCGCTAGTTGCATGAGTGGCTCTTTGCGTTTGGATAGAACAGCGATATCATCCAAATGCCTCAGCGCCTTATCGAAATAGGCCTCTTTGAGTTCCTTGGCCCAGGCATCCACACCGAAGCGTGTAAAAATGCGGAGGACCTTCTCCACCTTGTCTTCTGGATTTGTGATCATTAATTCCTTTAATTCCAGAAGATCTGCATCTTTAGCCGTTTCAAGTGTCTTAATCAAAAGAAAAGTCTTTTTATTTGCAAGGATATCGCCACCAATTTTTTTTCCGAATTTGGAAGGGTCTCCAAATGCATCGAGGTAATCATCCTGGACCTGAAATGCAAGACCGAGGTTCCTACCAAATTCATACAGAAGCTGACAATTCCTTTCACCGGCTCCCCCTAAGATTCCGCCCATTTGCAGGCTGGCAGCGAGTAATACCGAAGTCTTCAGGGCAATCATTTGCAAATAATCATCCATTGAAACGGATTCCCTTTTTTCAAAGTCCATATCAATCTGCTGGCCTTCGCAGACCTGGATGGCAGTCTTATTAAAAATATGAATGATCTTTTGCAGATAGACAGGGCTGATTTTGTTTATATAATTATAAGCGACGACCAACATGACATCCCCTGAAAGAAGTGCAGCAGGTTCTCCGTATTTTTCATGCACAGTCGGCATGCCACGCCGCAAAGGCGCGCGGTCCATGATATCGTCATGGATTAAAGTAAAATTGTGGAATAATTCAATGGCCACGGCGACCTGCCAGGAGTCAGGATTGATTTCATCAAAGAGTTCGTTGCCCATCAGGCACATGACCGGCCGTACCCGCTTTCCTCCCAAACCCAAAAAATATGCGGCCGGATCATAGAGGCTTGACGGATGTGATGGAAAATGATTGGTTTGGAACAGTGTTAAAAACGTCTTGGATAATTCTTCAAATCCCTTCATCTGTATGTAGGCTAAATATCCGCTACCCATCAATGGGAGCGGAAGGAGTCGCCAATTCTTTTAGAAATTCAAAATAAGATTTGCCAGATCACCGGTGTTTTTTCTTTTTCCCTTTTCCCTTCTGGACCAATACTTCATCCTGTTCCGTTTCCTGACCACCAGCCGTTGCCGCAATCACCCATTCAAAATCCAATTGACGTTTGGTTAGATTTGCAGCTACCAGCTTGATGGTGAGTTTGTCTCCCATTTGAAAACGGCGTCCACTTCTTCTTCCCACCAGACAATACTCGGCTTCCACCAGCCTGAAATCATCATAGTCAAGCAGGCTATTGATACTGACCAGGCCTTCACATTTATGCAACACGGTCTCCACCCAAAATCCAAATGAGGCTACGCCGCTGATTACGCCTTCGAATTCTTCGCCAAGGAAATCCTGCAAATATTCGACTTGCTTATATTTATTGGCTGCCCGCTCGCATTCCATCGCTGCTCTTTCCCGTTCGCTGCTATGTTTGCATTTAGATTCCAGTTTTTTGTCAGGCTCCAAATTCCCCTCCAGACAGGCTTCCAGAATCCTGTGCGAGAGTACATCCGGGTAACGGCGAATGGGAGAAGTGAAATGACAATATTGCTCAAATCCCAGCCCATAGTGGCCAATGTTTTCCGTTGTATAGACAGCCTTGGCCATGGTTCTTATACCCAGTTGCTCCAGCACATGTTGTTCCGGGCGGCCCTGGACATCCAAAAGCATCTGATTGAAAGATTCCGCGATACTTTGCGGGGTCTTTATGTCAAATTGGTGGCCATACTTTTTAGCAAACTCTATGAAAGGCAATAATTTTTCCTTATCAGGGGTATCGTGCACCCGGTATGGAAAGGGAATGGATTTCTTATGGATCTTAATTTTGGAAACATGCTCCGCAACCGTTTTATTGGCCAGGAGCATAAACTCTTCCACGAGTTGGTGCGCTTCTTTGCTTTCACGGGTCAGGATGCCAACAGGTTTACCTTTATCATCCAGCTTGAAGTACACTTCCACCGAGGAAAAATTAATAGCTCCCTTTTTAAAACGGCTTTTACGAAAACGTTGCGCTATATCGTTGATTATTTCTATTTCTTTATAAAGGGCGCCTTCCTTTTTTTCGATGATCTCCTGCACTTCTTCATAGGTAAACCGATGATTGGAATGTATCACGGTCCGGCCTAACCAATATTGTTTGATCTGCGCTTTTGGTCCTATTTGAAAAATGGCGGAAAAGCTAAGTTTATCCTCATTTGGTCTGAGCGAACAAAGTTGATTGGATATATGTTCAGGCAACATGGGATTGACCTTACCTGGCATATAGACAGATGTGGCCCTCAGGTAAGCTTCTTTGTCCAAAGCCGTTTCTGGTTTAACATAATGGCTGACATCAGCTATATGAACGCCGATTTCGTAATAACCATCATCCATTTCTTTAAATGAAATGGCATCATCAAAATCTTTTGCGTCAACTGGATCAATGGTGAATGTCAAGAGATCGCGCAAATCTTTTCTTTTGCTGATCTCAGACTCCCCGATGGTATCCGGTAGCCTTTCAGCCTCCTCAATTACGTTTTCCGGGAAAAACAGGGGAAATCCATTTTCAACCAGCAACTCTTTTAATGCACGGTCATTTTCGTCCGCGGGGTCCATGATCTGTAAAACCTCACCTTGCGGTTTTCTGCCTTTTTCCCATTCCACTATACGGACAACTACACGGTCGTTACTTTTAGCGCCGTTCAGTTTTTCTAAAGGGATATAAATATCCGGCATTGGCTTGCTCGAATCCGGTATAAAAAAAGCAAAAGAAGGATTCAGTTCAATATGACCTAAGAAATCCAATTGTTTGCGTTCGAGAATTTCTACAATCTGTCCCTGCATTCGGCTTGAACCTGAAAATTGGTTTTGGACCCTCACCCTAACGGTATCCCCATGCAATGCTGTATTAAAATCACCGGGTCTTACTAAAATATCCGGTTCTCCTTCTTTTACGGTGACAAAACCCATACCCGATCTGGTAATATCCAATATGCCCTTCATAAGGTTAGGGTAATTTGATTTTTTCTTTTTCTTCTTTGATGTTTTCATCTGTAGTTTTTATCCCCTTCATGTTCATCCAGGGGATGTGAATTCAGTAATGAATTTAATGATTAAATCAGTAATAGCTCTTTCCCCATCAAACAAAAAAACAGTTTCGATGGGAACGACATAAAATGGCCATTTGATCAGTTCCTGCTGAAATTTCACCAAGCGTACCGCATCCTTCTCTGTTGTCAGAATGATTTTATGATTGGTATCCATGGTTTCAAACCGGTTTATCATATTTTCCAAATCATCGATCGAAAAAATATGGTGATCGCTGTAAGAAATTTCATCATAGGATTTACAAAGCAATTCCAGCCATTTTTTCAGGGGGCTGGGATTAGCAATACCCGCGACCAGCAGTACTTCCATGTCATGTTTGATTTTTATGGAATTTTTGTTGACAATATGGTAGATATTTCCATATTGAATGGTGGAAAAAAAGATTTCCTGGCTGGGAAGCGGGTTGATTTCTTTTATGATCTCCTGTCTTTCTTTTTCTGAAAAATGTGGCTTGCACTTGGTCACAACGATCAGTTCCGACCTTTTATAACTTCTTTTCTCATCCCGGAGGTCGCCGCTTGGCAAATACCAATCTCTTGTAAAAAGATTACTATAATCGGTTAGCAGGATATTAAGACCTGCCTTAACCGACCGGTGTTGAAAAGCATCGTCCAGAATGATGGTACGGGTATCAGGATGGTCATGCAGAAGCTGTGGAATTGCAAATACGCGTTCTTCACCGACTGCGATGGTTACCTTGGGAAACTTACTATGAAATTGCATGGGTTCGTCGCCGATATCAAGTGCTGTGCTAGTTTCGTTGGCCAACGCATATCCCCTTGTCTTACGCTTATACCCACGGCTGAGTACAGCTACCTGGAATTGACCACTTAATTTTTTTATTAGGAATTCCACCATCGGTGATTTTCCGGTTCCTCCTACTGCCAGGTTACCTATACAAATCACCGGTAAATTAAAAGAAGTCGTTGAAAGGATATGTTTATCGAAAAGCCAGTTTCTTAGAATGATGGCCAGCGCATACAGTAGTGAGAACGGAAATAAAAGTATCCGTAAAGGTCTAAGCATCGGAAGATTTAAGTTCATAACATTTTCAGTAATATAGGTTTGATCAGATCAGCCTGCTGATGAACAAATGATCTGTCAGGGCCATTGGAAAAGGGAATGGAGTATATGGCTGGAATACCTGTCCAATCCACGATTTCCGATTCATAGTGCAGATACTGGTCATTAAATACCCATCCCGAGATTTCAAGCCCCCTGGCCTGGCAGACTTGGGCTGTAAGCAACGAATGGTTAATACTTCCCAAATAATTTCTGCTTACCAGGATAACCCGTGCATTCAACCTTACGATCAGATCAATAACTTTATCCTTGGCGTTAAGTGGAACTAGTACGCCTCCGGCGCCTTCAATGATCAGCGGCCCGTCTGCCCATGTCTGTTTACTTGCACGGATCATTTCTAAATGCACCTCGATTGCCTCCAGGTTGATCGTTACCCCTTCTTCCCTGGCAGCTATGTGCGGTGAAGCAGCAAGTTTCAACTTGTATAATTCGGGGTAGACCCTGCAGCCCGCATGGCTGACCATTTCCTTTACCCACAGGCTATCGGTTCCATTAGTGAAACCCGCCTGCACAGGCTTCCAATAATCCCCTTTTAATGCCTCGGTCAGAACCGCTGCTACCAGCGTTTTTCCTATGCCTGTCCCGATACCTGTTACGAATATTGGCCGCATGTTAGGATTTATTCACAAAGATTGAAAAAACAGTCGTGCCATAATTTCTGCGGGTCACAAATAAAGGATGCCCCTCGAAATTATTTCTTGGAGTATGTTCTAACACCAGCCAGCCATTTCTATTGAGCAGTTGTCTTTCGATGACGCGCCTAGGGAGTTCATCGATATTCTGAAGGGCATACGGAGGGCCTGCAAAAATAAAATCAAATTGTTCTTCACATTGTGACATAAATCGAAATACATCAGATTTAAGAACGGTTATCCCGGTTATTCCGAGTAATTCTGCCGTTTTCTTTATAAAGGCAAACATCACCGGATCCTTTTCAATCAGGGTAAGGTTAGCCGCTCCCCTTGAAGCAAGCTCAAAACTAATACATCCTGTTCCAGCAAATAAATCCAAGGTCTTCAACCCTTCAAGTTCCAAATTATGATAAAGGATATTAAAGAGGCCTTCTTTTGCAATATCCGTGGTGGGTCTGGTGTTGGGCATTCTTGAAGGGGGCTGAATTTTCCTTCCGCCCAAAACTCCGCCGATTATACGCATACGGCCATTTTCAAAAGAGAGGAAAAGTAATGAAGAGGGAACTCTTTGAGTTCATCGGTCACAATGATATTGTCTTCAATATTTTCAAAGTTTACGCGCAAAAAATATTTGTATAATTCATTGTACAAGGCAGATTGCCTCTCCACCAATCCGCTTGCTTCGAAGACCAGTTTTTCGGGGTCCAGGTTCAGCTGCTTACAACAATTCAGCAGATGATAAATCGGATCTTTGGAATCGTGGTACGGAAATGTCTGTACCAGCTGCAATTGTCCGTTCATAAATACCAATACGACCATTTTATCAGAATAGAAAATGGTTTTCAAGTATTGGCCTTCATCTTTTGCGGTAAACATTTTGTGGCTCTTCAATTGCAGGCTATAGAAGTGCCAATACCTTCCGCTAGTAAATTTTTGTTGAAGCAGGATGTGAACATCGGCGGGAATCCGGTAAACATTATGCAATTCCCACCAGGGTATTTTTTCAGAAAAGATCAATTCCTTTTCAAGGTCCCCATAAACCAAGTCAGTCAATTGTTTATTGAGATCCATGCTGAAAAACTTTTCCGGGACCAAGTTGCTTTCAGGAAAATTGTACACCAGAAAAGTCTCGCCAGTCATAGTAGTCAACAATTCATCTTCGAGGATGATTTCTCCAAGCAGTTCAGCCAGCGCCCGCCCCTTTAAATGATCAAATTGAAAATATTTGACCACCAAAGGACGCATACCCCTCAGGCTTAGGAAGACATAACTGAAAGAATTGTTATTGACTTCAACCAGTAAACGGCCTTGAGCAATATCATCTGCCGTGATATTCCCGGATTTAATATTGAAATCGGGTTTAATCATAAAGTCAAGCACAATAATACTACAAATTACTGTATGGGAATGCGTTTTCATCTGTGTATGATAGGCTTATATACCAATTCCTGTATCTTTCGGTTCTTTTGAAAATGACCTTTGCAAAAAATAATAATTTTCAGGTAAGCACCAGCAACCGGCAGATTTTAGCAATAACATTGCCGATCAGTCTCGCCATTTTTGTTCCGCAAATTAATTTCATAACCAATAATATCTTTTTGGGTCACCTCGATGAACAGGCGCTGGCCATGGGGGGGATTACCGGTGTATATTATCTCATTTTTGCAGTTATCGGGAACGGTTTGAATAGTGGACTTCAGGCCCTGATCGCACGCAGGGCCGGAGAAAACAGGATCGAAGAAATTGGAAAACTTTTTTGGCAAGGGATACGCCTTGTTTTTGTTATTGCTTTTTTCGGAATTGTCTTTACCTATTTGCTGGCGCCCTCGATTTTGCGGTATTCATTGACTTCTGAAATTCTCAGAAGCCATGCTATATCATTTTTGAAGATCCGCATCTGGGGTCTTCCTTTTTTATATGTGTATCAATTGCGCAACGCATTGCTTGTTGGATCCAATAAAAGCCGGTACCTGATTTACGGAACCCTGGCCGAAACCATCACCAATATCGTACTGGATTATGACCTGATTTTCGGACATTTCGGATTGCCAAAAATGGGGCTCAACGGCGCGGCAGTCTCTTCCATCATAGCCGAGGCCGCAGGCATGTTTGTCTTATTCATCGTTATCCAGGTAAAGAGAATCCACAAACAATTATTCCTGTTTGAAAACAGGGGTTTTGATAAGGCCAACCTGAAGCTGATCTTCGTCCAATCCTCCCCTCTCATGTTGCAATATGTGATTGCTATTTTAAGTTGGGAGTTTTTTTACATTTTAATAGAACATAAAGGACAAAGAGACTTGGCAATTAGTAATGTCATGCGTAACATTTTTGGATTGTTCGGGGTTTTTACCTGGGCCTTTGCTTCAGCCACCAATGCCATGGTCAGCAACCTTATCGGCCAGGGTAAAAAGGAAGAGGTCATCACGCTGGTAAAAAAAATCATCAGGCTCAGCCTTTGTTTTTCAATAACTGTTGCACTTTTGTTGAACATTATCCCTGGTGTATTTTTAACCGTATACGGACAAGATGCCTCATTCACATATTATGCTATACCTGTCATCAGGGTCGTTTCGTCCGCGCTGGTCATCATGTCGTTTGGGACAATCTGGATCAGCGCAGTGACGGGAACAGGCAATACGAGGGTGAACCTGGCTATCGAAACTGCTACCATTTTTTTTTATTGCATATATGTATGGCTCGTCTTGGGATATTGGCAACTGCCGATCCTGTATGGATGGATGTCGGAATGGGTATACTGGACCTCTACCTTTATATTCGCCTTTCTTTATATGCGCAGCGGAAGATGGAAAAAGAAAGTCATTTGATGACCCGGTCAAACTCAAAAAAAATCAGCTTTGATATTTTTTGCGCATGCTGACGCCGGCGCGTCCCTGGAAATTTTCTATGGGCACCCTCACCTTGTAGATGGAAATATTTATTTCCTTGACGAATGCATATTTCTTTTTGACCGCCCGAACAATCTCCTGACAGATTTTTTCCAATAAAAAGCCAGGAGCCGACATCTTTTGTTTTACTATTCCGAAAAGGGATTCATAGTCGATGGTGTCTTCGAGTTTCTTAAAGGCCAATCCTTTTTCATTGTATGCCACGCTTAGATTAATCTCGAAGGTATTGGCAAGTTTTCGTTCTTCTTCGTAAACGCCATGATGGCCTTGCATAATCAGGTTGTTCAATTCAACTTTTACCATTGGAAAAATTAAATGAATGTGACGCGTGATGAATGGATAAATATCTTTCTGCATCTAAAGCTGCCATACAACCGCTTCCTGCGGCGGTCACTGCCTGGCGGTAAATCTTATCCTGTATATCCCCTGCGGCAAAGACTCCTTCGATATTGGTTTTTGAACTTCCTGGAATCGTCTTGATATATCCCGCTTCATCCATATCAATCCAACCTTGGAAGATGCCAGAGTTCGGCTGGTGTCCTATGGCCACAAAAAAACCGCTGACGGGCACCGTTTGCAGCGCTCCAGTCTTTGTATTTTTTATCCTTATCCCCTCCACCCTGGATTCCCCAAGCACTTCATCGGTTTCGCTGTTCCAATAGATTTTGATATTTGGCGTTTGCTGAACCCTTTCCTGCATGATCTTTGAAGCCCTCATTTCTTCCCTTCTCACCAGCATATGTACTGTTGTACATAATTTGGAGAGATAGAGCGCTTCTTCAGCGGCAGTGTCTCCCCCCCCAATGATGGAAACCTCCTTCCCCCTAAAGAAAAAACCATCGCACACAGCGCATGCGCTTACTCCATATCCATTAAGGCGCTGTTCGCTTTCCAAGCCGAGCCATTTGGCAGTAGCTCCTGTGGCTATGATCACTGCATCGGCTTCGAGCAATTTTTCATCATCGATCCATATTTTCCAGGGTTTTTTGGAGAAATCCACCTTGGTAGCAGATCCATAACGTATATCGGCACCCATTCGGGCCGCCTGTTTTTCAAAATGGACCATCATTTCCGGTCCCTGTACACCATCGGGATATCCGGGATAATTTTCCACTTCGGTGGTAATAGTCAACTGTCCTCCTGGCTGAATTCCCTGATAGAGCACAGGTTTCAAATTTGCCCTTGCAGCATATACCGCAGCAGTATAGCCTGCTGGGCCGGAACCAATGATCAAACAATGTACTTTCTCTGCCGGATTATTCTCCATATGAAATGATTAGACCCCCCTTTCCAGGGTCAATTGCTAAAAGTGGTTAAAATTAATGGGAAATAGCCAAAAACATGGTCATTTGGGCGACGCAGCCCAATGCAAGGTCTGGTTCTTAGTCCTGAACAATAAAAAACCCGCACCGGGTTTTGACTGGTTACGGGCTTTTTTCGATATAATGATGTGTAAAATTATCCTAAATAAGCTTTTAACGCACTGCTGTAACGGGCTTTTTGCAAGCGTTTGATCGCTCTTTCCTTTATCTGACGTATGCGCTCTTTAGTAAGGTCATATTTTTGGCCGATCTGTTCAATGGTAACACCATTTTCACCATCCAGGCCAAAATAGGCATTTACAATCTCGGCTTCACGGGGGCTAAGCGATTTTAGTACCCTGCGGATCTCTGCCCTCAGGGAATCTTTCATCACATCATCGTCCGTGTCATCTCCGCCTTCAAGCAGGTCGCCCATGGCAACGTCTTCGGCCTCGTGCACAGGGGCATCCAAAGAACTATGACGGGTATTGCTTTGAAATATATTGTTGATTTCCGTTTCGCTCATTTCCAACAATTCAGCCAGTTCCTCTGTACTAGGTTCACGCTCATGTTCTTGTTCAAAAGCCATATAAGCTTTGTTCGCCTTGTTGTAGGTACCGATCTTATTTTGGGGTAAACGCACAAGTCTGCCCTGCTCGGCCAAAGCCTGTAAAATAGACTGCCTTATCCACCACACAGCATAGGAAATAAACTTAAATCCCTTAGTCTCATCAAAACGCTGAGCGGCCTTAATCAGGCCCAAATTTCCTTCATTAATTAAATCACTCAGGGATAGTCCCTGGTGTTGATACTGTTTTGCTACAGAAACCACAAAACGGAGATTGGACTGGGCCAGTTTATCAAGTGCTTTCTGATCTCCCATTTTTATGCGCTGGGCTAGAACTGTCTCCTCCTCTGGAGTAATCATGGAGATCTTTGAAATTTCCTGTAAATACTTTTCGACGGCCTGGGAATCCCGGTTCGTAATCTGTGTAGCAATCTTAAGTTGCCTCATATTTGAATATAAAAGTTGACGAAATAACGCTGGGGTAAGGATCAACTCTGAATAAAACAGTGAATGTTCGGGGAAAGTTGCAAAAAGGTGTTATAATTTATGCCCATCCGACCAGAACCATCTGCAAAAGTACGAATGGAATTTGAGACTTCATAGCGTTTATAGAGAAAACCTGCGGTAAAACTAGGGGATGTTTATACACAAATGTTAATAGAATTAACTTTTCTGTTCTTGGTACGAGCGCCAGGATCCTTTGGGGTATTGGCTTTGAGCCGTTCCCTGATTCAAAAAAGGAAAGAGCCAAATCTTTATTCCTATTTGGAAAAAATTTGAAAATATATTTGGTAACTAAATATTTAGTTATATATTTGTTTGGTAAAACTAAATTCTTAGTTATAATGAAGCCACTAACAAAAGCCGAAGAACAAGTCATGCAGGTACTGTGGAAGCTTGGCCGGGGGTTTCTGAAAGACATTATAGACGCAACCCCCGATCCTAAACCGCATTCCAATACGATCGCTACGATTTTAAAAATATTGGTGGAAAAAGGTTTTGTGGAATATGAGATACAGGGTAGAAATAACCTGTACAGGCCAAAAATAAGCAAGACGGAATATGGGAAGAAATCCATTAATACCCTGGTCAAGGGGTATTTTGAAGGCTCCCCTGCAAAATTGGTTTCCCAGTTTGTGAGTGACAATAAACTCAGCCTTCAGGAACTGGAAGACCTGCTTGTTCAGATAAGGAATGCTAAAAACACCCAACCATGAATTTTATTCTTAGCTATTTTGCCAGGATGCTGTTGATTTCTGGCTGTTTGTATGGTTATTACTGGTTTTTTCTGCGAAACGCCTCTTTTCATAGATTCAACCGGTTCTTTTTAGTGGGGACGGCCGCGATTGCCACCTTACTGCCCTTCATCCATATTCCGGTAGCTGCTGGAAACGCCGGCGTCCATCCGCTTTCTGTGATTGCCTCCCTCCATGAAATAACTGCTGGAAATTTTGAAGAATCCTTCTCCATCCACAGCAAAGGCTTTTCATTGCCCTGGTTTCTCCGTTGGCAAAATCTGGCAATTGACATATATATTTTGATCGCGGCGGGATTTTTGATGGTGCTGCTCCAAAAGATTGGGTATATCATTATGATGTCCGAAAAGTATCCAGAAAAACGGGTTGAAGGCATCCGGGTCTCGATGACCAACGATCCGAAAACCCCTTTCTCTTTTCTAAAAATGATATTCTGGAACAATCGCCTGGATTTAGAAAGCGCAAAAGGCAGGCAAATATTGCAACATGAGATCTACCATGTCCGGCAAAACCATAGTATCGACCTGCTTTTTCTTGAATCTCTGCGCAGCATATTTTGGTTCAATCCAATTTTTCATCTGGTCTGCAAAGAAATAAAAGCTACCCATGAATTTTTGGCCGATAGCCATGCAATAGCCAACGGTGACCAATTTGAATACGCAGAGTGGCTGGTCTGGCAATCGTTGGGGACGAATAGTCCAATGCTTACCCATTCTTTTTTTAATTCACATTTAAAACGACGCATCACTATGATTACCAAAAAAGAAACCGCCCGCCCTGCATTTTTTAGCAGGTTTATGATCCTGCCTCTTTTCTTTGTTTTATTTTGCGCCTTTGCCACTACACTGCACGAGCAGACACCGGCAGTGAAGACTTTGTCTTCAAAACCGTTCACCATTGTCATTGACGCAGGGCATGGGGGCCTTGATCCAGGCGCGATTAGTACAAGTGGTGTCAATGAAAAAGATATCACGCTGGCGATCGCAAGGAAAATAGAACAACTTGGCCCAGCATATCAGATACAGGTTTTGATGACAAGGGAGGGGGATCAGCTTCCTGGAAATACAAATACCATCCATGATGGTCTTCGTTACCGTACCGATTTTGCCAACCAGCACCATGCTGACCTGTTTATTTCAATCCATGTAAATGCAGGAACGGGTTATGCTGACAAAGGAATGACCATCTACCTTTCCGAACAAAATCCTTTTTTCAATAAGAGCAGGAGTCTGGGATCTTCGATCATCGAAGAAATGAAAAATACGTATTCTACGAATATGGAGATGAGAAAAAGAGCTGAACCCATTTGGGTGCTGAAAGGGACTGCAATGCCCGCCATTTTAATGTTGTGTGGTAATATCGATGTCCCCGCTGATCTTTCTTTTATCAGCGATGAGCATAACCAGGAAAATATTGCAAAAAGTGTATTGCAAGGCGTGGTCCATTTTGAACAGCATACAGCAGACCATTGAAGAAGAAGGCCCGAGTCGATGGTATACCCGGGATTTGTCTTTGCTAATACACTATTTGCTCTTGGCCCGCATAGAGGATCAATTCCTTTTTTTCCGCTGCTTCCACCCGGCCCACTATTTTTGCGTCAATACCAAATTGACCCGCAATCTTGATCATGTCTTCAGCGGAGGATTCTGTAGTAAAGATTTCCATCCGGTGACCCATGTTGAATACCTGGTACATCTCCCGGTAATCCGCCCCCGAGGCTTGTTGAATCAATTGAAAAATCAGCGGGGGTTCAAATAAATTGTCTTTGATGACCCGGAAATTTCCTGGCAGGTACTTCATGCATTTAGTCTGCCCACCTCCACTGCAATGGATTAATCCATGAATATCCTCAAAATGATTTTCCAATAAGGCCTTTATGAGTGGGGCATAAGTCCGGGTTGGGCTCAATAAAAGTTCACCAATGGTAAATAATCCCGCTTCCTCATGCAGGATTTGAATCGAAGGGTTTGGCCTTTCGGTCAAAAGATAAGGACCGATATAGGCGACGGCGGGATCCATGGAGTGGTTAAAGGACTCCTCGAAACGCACTGCATATGATTTATTTAAGAGGTCGTGGCGGGCGCTTGTGAGGCCATTGCTGCCAATACCACTATTGTATTGTTTTTCATAATCAGCCTGACCCGAAGAAGCCAGGCCAATGATAAAATCTCCCGGGTGGATCTTCTCGTTATGGATTAATTTGGATTTTTTCCACCTGGCCGTCATGGTGCCATTGACTACGATCGATCTCACCAGGTCCCCGACATCCGCTGTTTCCCCACCAAGAAATGAAATATGAATGCCCCATTCACGCAATTCATCAAAAAAATCCTGGGTCGCATTGATGATTGTTTCGAGCAATTCACCGGGTATCCTATTTTTATTCCGATCAATGGTGGAGGTAAACAGAAGTTGATCATAAATCCCCACACAAAGCAAATCATCAAGGTTCATCACAATGGCGTCCTTAGCGATCCCCTTCCATACCTCCATATTACCCGTTTCCTTCCAGTATAAATAGGCAATAATGCTTTTTGTACCTGCACCGTCGGCGTGCATCAGATTCACCCAATCTTTGTCCCCTCCCAAAAGATCTTCGAAGATTTTGCAAAATGCATACGGATAAAGACCCTTATCCAATCTTTCGGTAGCCTTGTGTACATCATCTTTTTGGGCAGAAACACCTCTTTGGCTATATAATGACATGCTGCAAATCTAAATGATTAGCCTGTTATTTGTATTTTCGCCGAAGTTTTCAACTATGCAGGTTCACCGGAATTTAGATCATCTCCCCGTTTTCAACAGCGCTGTCATTACCATCGGGACTTTCGATGGGGTACATTCTGGCCACCAGCAAATCATTCACCAACTCAAGGAAGAAGCAGAAAGGTCGGGAGGAGAAACCGTCATCATTACCTTTGATCCACATCCCAGAAAAGTAATTGCCAACGCTACTAAAGAGGTAATGCTGATCAACACCCTTGATGAAAAATCCGAACTGCTCTCACAAAAAATGATTGACCATCTGGTGATTGTAAATTTTACAGAAGCTTTTTCTCAATTGACTGCTAATCAATATATTGAAGAATTCCTTATAAGAAAATTCCACCCGAGAACCATTATTATCGGATATGATCATCGTTTTGGGAAAGACCGGAAAGGCGATTACCTGCTTCTTGAAACGCTGGGGGAAGAATTCGGATACGTCCTGAAAGAAATCCCGCTCCAGGTGCTCAATTCGGTATCCATCAGTTCTACCCGCATCAGGAATGCCATTAGCCAATCCGATATAGAGACCGCCAATGCGCTACTCGGTTACGCTTTCTTTTTTGAAGGAAGGGTGGTTGAGGGAAATAAACTGGGCCGAAGTATCGGATTTCCTACTGCTAATCTCACTGTGGACAATAAGGAAAAGCTACTCCCCGGAGATGGGGTGTATGCAGTAGAAGTTGAATTGCTTCCAAAGGAGCCCGCCGGGAAAATTTTGAAAGGGATGATGAATGTCGGTATGCGCCCGACCATCGGCGGGACCCAAAAAATGATCGAGGTCCATTTGTTTGATTTTGATAAGGATATTTATGGATGCAGCCTCCGCGTGTATGTAAAGAAATACCTAAGAGGAGAACAGAAATTCAGCGGCCTGGACAAGCTCAAGGAACAATTGGCCAAAGATGAGATCAACGCAAAAGGGTATCTGAACAGTCTCACATCAACATCTTGACGATCATTTCCTTTAATAATGAGATATCCTCCGCCGGGATATTATTGATACCAATGCTCCTGAGATTATATTCATGCAATAACAGCAAGCAAGCTTCAATGCCTTCCAGACCGTAAGCTTTTGCAGCCAGCAGGTAATCTTTTATAAAAAATGGATTTACTCCGATGCTGGCAGCCATGGCTTTTTCATCTGTGCCTGGTTGACCAAAAAGCATATAGGTTTTACTAAAAAATCCATATAGGGATGGCAACAACAATTGAAGGGGTGCTGCCTTTGGATTACTGCCAAAATATTGTATGATCCGCAAGGCTTTGGTAAGATCTTTTCTGGCCAGGGCATCCTGCAATTCAAACACATTATATTCCTTGCTTACGCCTACATAATTTTCAATGTCGTCTTCCGTAATGTTTTTCCTGTTGGAGAGATTCAGTAGCAATTTGTCTATTTCATTATCTATGCGGCTCAAGTCGTTTCCAATATGGTCTACCAGCAAAAGCAACGCCTTTTGCGAAATCGTGTATCCTTTGCATTGTATTAATTCACTGGTCCATTCCGGCAGCTGGTTGTCATACATTTTCTTTAGAGTAAGCAATTCGCCTTTCTCTTTAATGAACTTGGCTAGTTTACTCCTGCCATCTACTTTTTTGTCTTTATAAGAAACCACAAAAACTGTCGATGATAAAGGATTCTGGATATAGGATTCCAGTTTTCCAATATCTTTCATTTGCTGGGCCTCCTTCAACAACACCACCTGGCGTTCTGCAAACATCGGATATCGGCGGCAGGCGTTAAGCACATCAGCCCAATTTGCATCCTTCCCATAAAAAACACTGAGATTAAAACTGGCTTCGGACTCAGGTAAGATCCAATGCTCCGCATAATCAACCAATTTGTTGATATAATATTCTTCTTCGCCTTCAAACCAATAAATCGGTTTAAAGGATTTTTTCTTCCAATCGTTCAATATTTTATCTACAGACAGAAACTTATTTTAGGTCTTGCAATATTAATTAAATCTATGGATATCAAGCCAAAATGGGCATGAAAGAAGGGGTTCTGAACCTGTTGATAAATGGGGTCAATTGGGGGCTTTTTGACCCATAAAAAGAATTTTGGCACGGTTTTAGACAAACTGAGGATAACATCCCAAGTACAGTCCATTCCTACGAAACCCAGTCCACTTAACCTAAACGTTCAATTAATAACTTAAACAAAAATAAACCATGAGTACAACCAATTATCCATCAGCTACGCCGCAGAGTCAACCTCCCAGAAAAGATTTTAAAAATCTAGTAATAGGGATTTTGGCAGCGGGTTTCCTTGGGACCTGGGGTTATTTGCTATGGAACAATAACAAGCAGGAACAGGTTCAACAAACTCAGCAAACACAAATTGCTAAAGTAACAGATGAAAAAGGCCAATTGCAGAAGAATTTCGATGATGCATTGGTTAGATTGGATTCACTTACCGGCACCAACAACAAACTTCAGGGTCAATTAAATGACCGCCAAACGGAAATTGGCAAATTGAAAGGCAATATCCGGGGTATTCTCAAAAAAGAGAAACTGAGTGAAGCTGAAAGGAAAAAAGCAGAAGACCTGATAAAGGAATTAAATGACAAAATCAGCGGTTTGGAACAACAGGTTGCCCAACTTACGCAGGAAAATCAACAACTGACAGCAGACAAAACTCAGCTGACTCAGGATAAAGATAAACTCACCGCGGATTTGCAGACAACGACTACTGAAAAACAACAGCTAGCGCAAAAAGTAGAAATTGCCTCAACCTTGAATGCATCCAATATTTCTATCACGCCGATGCATGATAAGAAAAATGGACAGGGTAAGGTAACTACCACCGCTAAAAAAGTGGATAAACTGGTAATCTCTTTTGATGTCAGCAACCGTATCGCTCAAACTGGACCGGCTGATGTATATGTTTGCATCACAGGCCCCGATGGAAAACCCATCTCAGTTCCTGCTCTGGGTTCTGGAAGTTTCACAACCCGTGAAGACGGAGATAAGGTTTTTACCGCTAAAGTCCCTGTTGATATAGAAGCTGGAAAAACCAAGGCCGTACAATTCGCCTGGAAACAAAACAGTTCATTTGAAAAAGGCAACTACAAAATTGAAATCTACCACAATGGTTTCAAAATTGGGGAAGGCACCAAAGAATTGAAAAAAGGTGGGATTTTCGGTTAGTTCGAAAAAGTACTAATAACACCGATATATATAAGAACCCTGTTCGTCTGAGGAGAACAGGGTTCTTAATTTTAAAGTATCGCTCTAAGGGATGCCCTCCCTGTATTGACAATCGGGCCCTCTCCAGGTTTACGTCCATCGTACTCCAAGCTCATTTCCAAGCTTCCTCCAAGCTTCTTGGTAAAAGTCAATCCCCATTCGTAATTATTCCCGGGCAATAACCCTTCCAGGATGGTGTAGCTGACAGTAGAAGTCGCGCTGCCCGTATACAGGATCTTACTGAAGCTGAACTTACCTAATACAGCTGTAGTTTGAAGGATATTGTATTTGACCTCAGTATTTAAGGACTGGGCGGAATAAATTTCTCCTCCATAAAAAGGGGTATTGACCTTGCTGCTGTATTTATATCCTAGAGTGACACGGAGGCTTGAACCCTTCGTATATACAAAATCTGGTTCCACGGAAAATTGACTTAGATTATAATTACTGCTGTCAAAATCGCTACTCGTATTGAGCAACTGGCTGTTACCGGTTTTTAAAGTCGTATTTAAGGCAAGAAAATGATTCAGGTTAAGACGTGTCCTGATGGTCCATTGGTCTAGTGACTGGCTTTGATAGCCATAAGTCAATAGGGTTTTGCTGCTGTTCCTGGTGTTATTGATATCGAAACCCCATCTTGTTGCAGTCTTGTTGAACGAAAAAGTATTGGATAAAATAGCAGTCCTGGTGATCAGTGATGTATCATTGAGGGGCGACTTAAATGAATTGAATTTAGCAAGGCCATTGGCCTGCTCTTTTTGGTTGAGTTGCATGGAAGATTGCATATTGATCCTGCCCAAAAAATTCAACAGACCCTGACTCTTCGTATCAATGAGAGCCCGGGGATTGATATTAACGCTATAATTAAAAGTGTTGTAATTCGCTTTTATATACACTCCCGACGGGGTATATACGCGAATAAATGTGGCCTGGTCTGGAAATTGTGCCAGTACAAATTCATTCAACTGCTGAATGCCGTCTTTATTATAATCTATCCAGGTGTATTGGCCGGTTCCGGCAGGAACCTGGAGATAAGAAAAGGACTTTTCCTGTTCCTGACCCGACCCAAGTTCATACAAAGCGTTACCGGTCAACAATCCCTTCCATTCGTTGACAATGTACTCCGCCCGCCCAAGTACAGCTTTGTCCGGTTCTTGCGTATTGATCTTAGTATTGACGATCTGAAGATTCCTGAATGTGGCATTAAAACGGAATTTATTATGCTTGTTCTTATTGATTTCCGCAAACAGGTTGACAGTCTGGCTGCGATCACCTAAAACCAATAGCCTTCCATATGGATAGGAATTATCGCGCGTCGTATAACTGACGCCCCAGTGGTTCAGGTCTTTTTCTGGTGATTTCAGGAAAGCCTGAAAAGTTTCAAATGCAAAACTAGCTACGGTTACCGTATCTGTAATCCGGTCCCGGCTCTCATTATGCTCCAGGGAATAGCCTGCTCCGGCGGTATAATTTGACAACCAAGGTATTTTCCTTGATACCAGCACACTGGGACGAAGGTAATATCCCCGGTTACCGGTACTGTCTGTATTAGCCAGGCTGATTTGATCACTGACATGCCATTCCCCAAATTCCTGGATATGGGTAAGGCTATTGCGTATTCCTGAAAAGCTATTCCCCCTGTCGTATTCCGAGAATTCGTATTTGAGGGTGTTCTTTCTTTTATCTGTAAGTTGGAACGCGGCGGAAAATAAGGACTCGTTTGCCGGTCCTGGTTGAATGGCGAGTCCCCAATCCCTTGCAAACTCCACGGGTCTCAGTGGTTCAACGGGTGCAAAACTTGACTCCACGTATTCATAAGAGAGACTTGTAGTCAGCAGAAGTCCCGTTCCGGATCCCGGAAATGGATGTAGATTTTTGAATTGAACCCTGGCCGCACTTCCGTTGTCATTGGCTTTTCCTAAAGAAGAAAGCGTATTTACATCATAATGGCTTGTCGCGACATCTCCACTAAGGGTGGTATTCTTATTCAGCGCATAGTCCGCACCGAGAGTCATTACCTGTTGTGTTTTTGGAGTAACCAGGAACTGGGCTGCTTCAAATTGACCCTGTTTCTGCCCGTTCACCGGCGCGATCCACTGGTATACGCTCCCATTGACTCCGTTCAGATTGGGGATATAGTCTCCATTTCCGGCACCAACATCGACAAAAGAGAGATTATAAAGTATCACCGCAGGGTTTACGGAAAATACATACACAGAGTCGTGCACATATAGTCCATTGGCAGCACGGTAAACGGTGTCATCTTTTTGATAGAGGATCTTTCCCGCCGCCAGGGTATCCACAGGAGCGATCGGATAGAACGCCTTATTGATACTGTCACCAAGCTGATTGAGGAATTTGTCCTGGCTTGCATCGAGCGTTTGATTTATTGGTGAATTTCTTGAGTCACTATTGCTGAATACTGCCATCCGGAGCTTTAAGCGGTTACTAAAGTTCGCTTCATCGTACAAATACAAATTCACATTCAGGAAATTTTGATCCGAATATTCAAATTCCACCTGTATCCTGCTGTCCTGGGTGATCATCCTTTTTTGTGTAAACGTAACTTCGGCTGTATTATAATTAATCACATAATCCTGGTCCTGCCCTCTTTGCATCATGACTCCGTCAATATATACTCTTTCGGAGCCAGCAAGGACAATAAAAAACAGTTCATTGTTTGCCCCCTGCAAATGGTAAGGTCCCTGGTTTCCTTCCTGTCCCTGGAAAATATTTCGATTGAATTTCCCTTTGGCTATTGCAGCGCTTACTAATGTTTTGTTGGTGATATTCTTGGAAACCTGGTTGGTGGTTTCAAAAGTCGCACCCTGCAAACGTTTGTAAAAATTCAGAAAATAATTCTGGTTCTGCCGGAGGTCTATATCTCCCATACTGAGCGTCCAGCTCTTTTTCTTGAACTGCAGGAAAATCTTGTCAAAATCATTCAAGTCCGCCGTGGTTCCATCTGGCTGGATTGGAATATTATTGTCGGTGATTGCTGCTGTAATCTGAATACTGTCCGCCAGCCACCCGCTGATCTGAAGATTCAGGTTGGAGGTAACAACCGCATCCTGGCTATTGCCAAAGGAAATCGCCCTGCCAAAGCTGCCATTATATACAATATTTCCAAAATTGAAGAAGTTATCCTGTCCCTGTTGCGATCCACTGGCGTAGGTGTTGGGTCGTATAATAAAATTATTCCGGATGCTGTCGTAGTTGAGCCGCTTTACTTCGGCGTTGAGCCTGAACGGAAATGTCCTGTAACTGATAAATACACTGTCCTGCGCTGGCCTCTGTTTCCAATACAGAGTCGCATTGACATAGTCCAGCACGAATAAGCTGTCGGGGATCCCACTAACAGTAAATGTCTGCGGAAGGATGCTTACTGAATCAAGTTGGGTGATCCCTGATTGTACACGGAAAAACCGGTAATGCAAATTGGAGACCGGGCTTTTTGATAAGGGTAAGACTGCCCTATCCCCCTGTTTTTGGGCTTTTGTAGAAAGCGCGAAAACATAAGGAATCGTTAAAATTATAAGCAGCCTCCTGGTGAACAAGGAATGGTTTCTCTTAAAATGCTCAAAACCTGATTTTATTGTATTAACCCGGACAAAACCAGCAAGTTATGGGAAAGCTGCCCAGTCTTAAATTTATCCCTGGGCATGCAGCATGCCATCCCGGTATATTGTCATCCAGGTTTATGATCAGAAAACCCTGGATTTTCCTGATGATCCTGCTTGGCTTTTTTGCCGGTTGCAACGTTTCTCATGTGTATTATATGAGCCCCTTGGATATCAATTCCAATTACTACCATTCTATACCCACACATAGTGATTCTTCCAAATCAGGCCTATATGGCAGTTTATCAGGTTTTAATGGGAATTCCAATTATCAAGGGCGGGATGACTTACATGCGATTCAAGCTAGTGTTTACCGAAGCAACAATTTTGGGCATTTTCAGACTTATTACGGTTTGGACTTTTCGATAGGCAGCTATCATGTTGGATCATATTCTATCAGGAGTTTGTATGGAGGCGGTTTGTATGATTCTACGATTCAGATTACCCCATCTTTGCAAAAATCATTTGGCTCCTACGGATTCAATGGAGGCTTGGATTATGTCGTCCCCCTGCCCTATGGTGGTGAATGGAGAATAATCGGAATAGAAACTTCCCTACAGGGTGAATTCGGGTCCTATTTGAGTTTCAGGAAATCGCTTCCCGATTCCGGTATAAATATACTGGCAACCTACAACTGGACAAAAACGATCGGAGGAACCACCGAATTCGTATGGGTTCGCAAAAGCGGAATCGAATTGGGATACAAAATATCATTAGGAGCAACGATATTCAACCCAATGCAATATACGGGAGATAAAAATGCAGATGTGCCGTTTTATTTCTCCCATACCTTCCACTTCACCAGAGGGAAATGTACTGGCTTTTGGCAATTGAATTTCGGGAGTCACACGGATAGTTTTCAGATGGGGTTAAACTACAGATTGGGAAAATCAAAAAATATAAATTAGTCCCGGATTCACACAGTTTCCGCCTCGGCCAATAACCCTTCCAGGTCTAAATGTTCAGTAAACATGTGCAGATGGCCATCTGCATCAAAAGGCCAGGACTCCCTTGGCCGGTCCCAGTATAACTCCACCCCATTACCGTCCGGATCATCCAAATAGATCGCTTCTGAAACTCCGTGATCGGAGGCGCCGGTCAGCGGATACCCGGCAGCAATCAGTCTTTTTAAGATCTGTGCCAATTCCCTTCGTCCGGGATAACAGACAGCAGTATGGAAAAGCCCTGCACTGTGCTTTGGGGCGGGAGGGCCATTCTTACTGAACCAGGTATTCAATCCGATATGATGATGATAACCTCCTGCTGCAATAAAGGCTGCACTGTCACCATACCTTTCGGTTATTTCAAAACCAAGTAAACCTTGGTAGAATCCGAGGGATCTTTCCAGATCGGACACCTTCAAATGTACATGACCGATCCTTGTCTGCGCCGGTATAGTATAGGGCATAAATAGTTTTTTTTAAGCCATGGCGTGCCTGCTGGCCAGCCATTCGTCAAATGTCATCAGCCTGTCAATAATACCCGAGGGCGTAATCTCCATAATTCGATTGGCCACGGTCTGCAGAAAGGTATGATCATGAGAACTCATCAGCACCACCCCTTTAAAATTAACCATGCCTTCATTAAATGATTGTATGGATTCCAGATCAAGGTGGTTTGTCGGTTCATCAAGCATTACCAAGTTCGGATCCTGAAGCATCATGCGGCTGATCATACAACGTACTTTCTCCCCTCCGCTCAAAACCGAAATTTTCTTAAATGTCTCATCCCCGCTAAATAACATTTTTCCTAAAAACCCTCTTAGGAAAGGTTCGTCCACATCCGTAATATGCGGGGGGACATATTGCCTAAGCCAGTCCATGAGGTTCATGTCCCTATCCTTTTCGGGGAAATAGGGACTGTTGTCATTGGGCAAATAGGCTTTTGTGACCGTGGTTCCCCATTCGAATTTACCAGTGTCAGGCGCTGTTTCACCATTAATGACCCTGAAAAATTGGGTGATAGCCGAGTGATCCTTACTCATAATCGCTATCTTATCTCCCTTGCTCACGCTAAAACTCATATTCGAAAACAAGACCCTGCCCTCTTCCGCCTTTTTTGACAATTTGTCGACATTCAATACCTGATTGCCGATTTCTCTTTGCTGCTTGAAAATTATTCCGGGGTAACGTCTGTTGGAAGGCTGAATCTCTTCAATAGTCAGTTTTTCCAATGCTTTTTTTCTGGAGGTAGCCTGCTTGGATTTTGAAGCGTTCGCCGAAAACCGCGCAATAAATTCCAATAAGGCCTGACGTTTGTCTTCTGTCTTCTTGTTCTTATCCGCTATTTGTCTTCCCATCAACTGGGAGGATTCATACCAGAAAGTATAATTGCCAGTAAATATTCTTATTTTTTTGCGGTCTACATCGGCCACATGGGTACACACACCATCAAGGAAATGGCGGTCATGAGAAACTACGATGACTATATTTTCATAATCGGCCAGAAAATCTTCTAACCAATCGATTGTTTCCACATCCAGATCATTGGTAGGTTCATCGAGCAAAAGAATATCCGGATTTCCAAACAAGGCTTGGGCCAGAAGGACCCTCACTTTCATAACTCCAGGTAATTCTTTCAGCAGGGAACTATGATACGATTCACTTACTCCTAAATCACTTAGTAAGGCGGCAGCATCGCTTTCGGCGGTGTAACCACCCATTTCACCGAATTCAGCTTCCAATTCTGCTGCATGAATACCGTCGGCTTCTGAAAAATCAGGATTGGCATAAATGAGATCCCTCTCTTTTATAAGCTCCCACATTTTCTTATGCCCCATTAAAACAACATGAAGCACCATGGAATCATCAAACTCAAAGTGATTTTGTTTCAGCACCGCCATGCGAAGTCCTGGGCTGATTTCAATTGAACCTTTACTAGGCTCTATTTCTCCTGAAAGTATTTTTAGAAAAGTGGATTTGCCTGCGCCATTTGCCCCGATGACACCATAGCAATTACCCATGACAAAACTGAGATTCACCTCATCAAACAAAACTCTTTTTCCAAAACTTAAGGTCAGATTATTCACCTTTATCATGCACTACATTTTTAAATGAAGGCGCAAAGTTACGACGCAATTTTCACTTATCAGTAGTAAGACCTGCCATAATATATTCTGCATTCAATTTGGCAATACTTGCCATGGAGATTTCCTTTGGACAGACAGACTCGCATGCCGTCGTGTTGGTGCAGCTTCCGAATCCTTCCTGATCCATCTGTGCCATCATCGAAAGCACCCGGTCTTTTTTTTCAGGAACACCCTGAGGGAGGTAGGCCAGGTGGGCCACTTTGGCTGACACGAATAACATGGCGGAGCTATTCTTACAAGCCGCCACGCAGGCGCCACAACCAATACAAGCGGCAGCGGCAAAAGAGGCGTCGGCAAGGTCTTTGGGAACAAGCGTCGAATTGGCTTCGACTGCGTTGCCGGTATTGACAGAAATAAAACCGCCTGCCTGGATGATCCTGTCAAATGCCGACCGGTCCACCACGAGGTCTTTAATGACCGGAAAGGCTTTGGCTCTCCAAGGTTCAATGGTTATCGTATCTCCGTTCTTATATGCCCTCATATGGAGCTGGCAAGTGGTATTGGCATGCCAGGGCCCATGAGGTTTGCCATTAATATACATGGAACATGCCCCGCAAATTCCTTCCCTGCAATCGTGGTCGAAAGCGATGGGATCATGCCCCTCACCAATCAGGCGCTCGTTGAGCACATCAATCATTTCAAGAAAGGACATCTCGGAAGAGATATTTTCCACCTTGTAGGTTTCAAACTTCCCTGCAGTATGTTTATTTTTCTGCCGCCAGACTTTAAGAGTCAGGTTCATTGAATAATGCTCCATAGTAATAGGCTATTCTTTTTTGTTTCAGCTTAATTAGGCCAAGCTGCAGGAATTTATTGTTTTGAAAATATTTGGTATCATTTCTTTACTTATAACTTCTTTGACTCGGGTGCGCCACCTCAAAATCCAAATTTTCCTTGTGTAATTCCCATTCGTGATCGCTTTTATATTCCCAGGCAGACACATAGCAGAAATTGGCATCGTCCCTTTTGGCCTCGCCTTCATCGGTCTGGCTTTCCTCTCTAAAATGTCCACCACAGCTCTCTTTCCGATCGAGGGCGTCCAGGCAAATCAATTCACCCAACTCAATAAAATCAGCTACCCGGCCCGCTTTATCCAGCTCCGGATTCATTTCATTGATCTCACCAGGAACATTCAGGTCCCTCCAGAACTCCTCCTTTAAGGCCCTGATCTCTTTTATGGCCTCCTGCAAACCTGCTTCGTTACGGGCCATGCCGCACTTTTCCCACATTATTTTGCCGAGCCGTTTATGAAAACTTTCAACCGTTTGTTTTCCGTTGATATGTTTCAAATGATTGATCCGGGCGGCTACGGCCTCCTCGACTTGCGCAAATTGAGGATGATCAGTTGGAATGGCGGGAGTACTGATTTCGCCGGCAAGGAAATTTCCAATCGTATATGGAATGACAAAATATCCGTCGGCGAGGCCCTGCATCAGCGCAGAAGCGCCAAGACGATTGGCGCCGTGATCACTGAAATTGGCTTCTCCAAGACAATAGAGCCCTGGAATCGTAGTCATGAGTTCGTAATCCACCCAAAGACCGCCCATGGTATAATGTACCGCCGGATAAATACGCATAGGCACTTCATAAGGATTCTCACCAGTAATCTTTTCGTACATATCAAAAAGGTTTCCGTATTTTTCTTTGACCACCTCTTTACCATGTGTAAGGATCTGTTCCTGCGTAGGGTTATGAATGCTGTGCTTATTGCATTCAATCCTGCCATAACGTTCAATGGCATCCGCATAATCCAAATATACGGCCTGCTTTGAAGTGCCAACCCCGTATCCAGCGTCGCATCTTTCCTTGGCTGCACGGCTAGCCACGTCCCTGGGGACCAGGTTTCCGAAAGCCGGATATCTTCTTTCTAAATAATAATCCCTTTCTTCCTGGGGTATATCGGTTGGTTTCCTTTTATCTTCTTTTTTATTTGGCACCCAAATGCGTCCGTCATTGCGCAAGGATTCGGACATCAGGGTCAGTTTGGATTGATAATCACCAGAAACAGGGATACAGGTCGGATGGATCTGTGTGTAACAGGGGTTACCGAAAAAGGCGCCTTTTTTATGCGCTTTCCAGGCAGCAGTCACATTACAACCCATCGCATTTGTCGACAAATAAAAAACATTTCCATACCCGCCTGTACAAAGTAATACCGCATGACCAAAATGGCGTTCCAGTTTACCACTGATCAGATCGCGCGTAATGATACCCCTTGTCTTTCCGTCGATGACCACCAGGTCCTGCATTTCATGTCTTGCATACATTTTGACATTGCCAAGAACGACCTGTCTTTCCAAAGCCTGGTAAGCTCCTATAAGCAATTGCTGCCCTGTTTGTCCGGCAGCATAAAAAGTCCGCTGTACCTGGGTGCCACCAAAGGAGCGGTTGCTGAGCAAACCGCCATATTCACGGGCGAAGGGAACACCCTGGGCAACACAATGATCAATGATATTTGCGCTTACTTCAGCCAGGCGGTGCACATTTCCCTCCCTTGAACGGTAATCACCTCCTTTAATCGTATCATAAAACAAGCGGAAGATACTATCTCCATCATTCTGGTAATTTTTTGCCGCATTAATTCCTCCCTGGGCAGCAATACTGTGGGCTCTCCGGGGAGAATCCTGAAAACAATAGGCTTTTACCAGGTAGCCCATTTCACCAAGCGATGCAGCAGCTGAGGCTCCAGCCAATCCTGTTCCTACCACAATGATTTCAATCTTACGCTTGTTGGCAGGGTTGACCAGCTTAACATGTCCTTTATAATCCTGCCATTTTTGCTCTAAAGGACCCGGTGGAATTTTTGAGTTCAGCATAAAGTGTTTACGAATATGGATGTGAAAGAAACAAGTCCTTTCCAAAAAATTAAAACTATTTCCATTCCATGCCCACCTGGGAGATCAGATCGACGCTTCCCTAGCCTTAACTGATCCAACCCAGGTAAATAGAAACTGGCATCATGGCAAAGGCAAGCGGAACGAGTATTGAAAACCAAGTACCAAAAACCCGCACGATTGCCATATACTTTTTATTTCCCAAACCCAGGGTTCTAAACGCGCTCTGAAACCCATGTAAGAGATGAAAGGCAAGTGAAAAACAAGCAACGACATAAAGTACAACCACCAACGGATTCTGAAAGACTTTTACCATTTCGGCAAACAGGTTGTGGTACTCTTTACCATCATAGTCGACCGGTTCCAGCTCGTGGATATTGGCGAGCCCACCCAGGCGGCTAGGTGTCCAGAAATGATAAATGTGCATGATCAGAAAAAGCAATAATAGTGTGCCCAGTAAACCCATGCTCCTGCTGTACCAACTGCTGCCCCTGTTACCATAGTTGATAGCGTAACCAACGCCTCTTCTTTTTCGATTCTGAAACTCCAAAACAAGACTCTGAATGATATGAATAATAAATCCAATAAACAACCCCACTTCCAAAATCCGTATGACGATGGTTGATCCCATGAAATGAGCAGCTTTATTAAACATTTCACCGCCGTCATTGGCATATATACAGGAATTGATGCCTACGTGTACGATAAGGAATGAAATCAGGAATAATCCTGTCATCGCCACAATAAATTTTTTCCCAATGGAAGACGTAAAAAATTCAGACCATTTCATCAGCTGTTGTTTATCACCGGAATAAAAATGCCGCACAAAAATAACACAGGAATGCTTTCAAATTGATTTTATCTGAATTATTTGTGATTGCCGAACCAATCCGTCAAGAGGGGGTGTTCGCATCAAATTGGCAGTAAATCCCCATTGTTTGTTACCTTAGCGCCCAAAAAAGCAACGGATGAAAAGAGACGATGATTTCGAGGTCAACCTTGCAGGGGATGATGGACTTGGAGAGGAAAGTAAAAGCAGCTGGTTCAAACGAATCAAAAAAGGAATACTGACCAGTACGGCCGAAAAAAAAGAGACCCCCGAAGGCCTCTGGACGAAGTGCCCCAATTGTAACTACATCTGCACCGTAACTGAATTAAGGGAAAGTCTTTTTGTTTGCCCAAAATGCAACCACCACCACCGGATCGGAAGCGAAGAATATTTTGAGATCCTTTTCAATGACAACCAATATGAAGTGATGTTTGAGAATATCAGATCAAAGGATTTTCTTCACTTTACGGATTTGAAATCATACGAAAAAAGACTCGAGGAAACCTGGGGAAAAACCGATATCACCGATTCCATACGGATGGCCACTGGGGAAGTAAAAGAACACCGGATGGTCATTGGTTGCATGGACTTTGAATTCATAGGTGGATCATTAGGAAGTGTGATGGGAGAACGCATATCCCGGGCGATCGACTTTTGTCTTGAACAGCGCATCCCATTGATGATTATCTGCAAATCCGGTGGCGCTCGCATGATGGAAAGCGCATTTTCCCTTATGCAACTAGCCAAAGTCTCCGGAAAACTCTCCCAAATGACAGATGCCAAAATTCCTTATATCTCCCTGTTAACCGATCCTTCTTTTGGAGGCATCTCGGCTTCTTTTGGAATGCTTGGCGACCTGAATATTGCCGAGCCAGGGGCCCTGATCGGTTTTGCCGGACCACGCGTCATTAAAGAAACTATCAAAAAAGATCTTCCAGAAGGTTTCCAGCGCAGTGAGTTCTTACTCGAGCACGGTTTTTTGGATTTTATCGTAAACCGCAAGGAATTAAAAGAGAAGATTGCTACCGTATTATGTCTGTTTAAACATTAAACGGCATTAGGTTAACGGTTGGGCACCATGCGGGTTTACAAAAAAAGTTAACATTTTATTTATTACTAACAGTCCGGAAATACGAAACCGATCGGCTTATCATGACTATCACATCGAAGACAAATACGATGCAGGTATGGTTTTAGCCGGAACCGAGGTAAAGTCGATCCGCGAAGGAAAAGTAAATTTTGCCGATAGTTTTTGCCTATTCCAGAAAGGAGAACTCTGGGTAAAAAACATGCATATTGCCGAGTATCTCTTCGGCACCACCAATAATCATCTGGCGGTACACGACCGGAAACTTTTATTGACCAAACGGGAACTAAAAAAACTCGAAACAAAGACAAAAGAAAAGGGTTACACAATCGTTCCACTAAGGGTTTTTTTTAGCGAAAAGGGGTTGGTTAAGCTCGAAATTGGTCTTGGCAAGGGTAAAAAGACTTTCGATAAGCGGGATACACTTAAGAAAAGAGACACCGATAGGGAAATGAAACGTTTTTTGAAATAAGGGGCATTAGGGTTAAAAATGGGAAAACCGATGGGAAAAATAGTAGCTAGGCCGGATAATGATTGCAGTGAATCGACGTTTAATAATAATTTCTCCAGACTTTATCAGCATTCAGTGAAAAAATTATTGATTTTTTTAGGTTTTTTTACATTTTATACGGTTCAGGCCCAGAAAGTTACCGGCTACTGGTATGGACAGGCGAATGTGGATATTGCCGGTATGCATAACAATTATCTGACAGAGCTCGTCATCCAGCAAAAGGGAGATAAGGTTCGGGGTTTCTTCGGATATTATTTTAAGGACATTTACCAGAGTTATTTGGTGAAGGGCACCTACAATGCGGCTACCAGGACCGTGATCATCCGGGATATTCCCATTATTTATTACAATACCAATTCGACGGTCAATAGTGTGGAATGCATAACCAGTTTTTACGGTACATTGATGGTTTCAAAAATAAAAAGCAGCCTGAATGGTTTTTTTTACCGTGACAAAAAATATGAATACACCTGTCCCGATCTGAGGGTAAACTATACCCTGTTTTCAGACTCCGATAATCAGGACAGCGTCGTAAAGGATTATACTTCAGCCCGAAAGTTCTGGAAACCCCCTTCCGAAGAATATATCGAAGGAAACGCCACTGCCAAAAAGGAAGAAAAAAAGGAAACCGGCACAAAAACATTGAAGAGCGACAAAACGATTATCGATACCCAAACCAATGTATCTCAAAATGCCAGCCACGCCGAACCAGTGGTAGAGCAAAAACCGGTTGTCCCAAAACCAGATATCTCAAAAATAAATGACTCCTACAAAAAACGGAAAAATCTGGTTGGTAAGGAGTTGGAGATCACTTCTGATTCCATAAGGTTGAGTTTCTATGATAATGGAATCGTCGACGGCGACAGCATCTCGGTCTTCCTGAATAATAAATTGATCCTGGCTCATCAGGAACTGACGGCGCAGGCATTGAATATTTATATCAGACTCGACAGCATGTTAGAAACAAATGAAGTCAGTATGTTTGCCGAAAATCTGGGCAAATACCCTCCGAACACCGCAGTCATGATCGTCAATGACGGCGATAACCGTTATGAAGTGTATATGAGCAGTGATTTCAAGGGAAACGCAACGGTCAAGTTCAAAAGAAAGAAAACCTGACCGGCTTAAAACAATTCCTGCTGGGAGGTATCGTTTTTTGGAATCACCCAATGCATGCTGACGGATTTGGCAAAGTCATCCAGGCGCGTGCCAACCGTTTTCCATCCGGTCACCTCCACATTCCTTCCAATTTTGTATTTGATTTTTCGGACCTGTGCCCCACGTCCCTTTTCAAAATAAAGGACGGGATCAGGATCAGTGGTGACGGCTTCCAAAAAATTCCCCTCTCCTTCCTTGATGAAGAAAAATTTATTGTGCAGGGTTGAAGTTTCAATTCTAAACCGTTTCACGGTAAACTGCTTTTTTTCCATATCTGCATACACGGCGGTAACAATCTTTTCCGGATCGAATTTTTCAATGAGTAAAACCTTGTCCCCTTCGATCCGTTGTGTCAGTTCCTGGTCTGTTATCTCATAATGACCGTCCTTGTATAGGATGAGGATTCGGTCTTCGGATTCAAAACTGCCAATGGAACGTCCTTTTTCTTCAGTGTTCAATCTTCCGAATACCTCATCAAACCATAGTTTCCTCCCGCTTAGCGTTGATCTGCCGGCCTCCTTGAGTTTCACCGACCTGATCGGGTATTTGGTTACCTGATTACCCATGCTGCCGCGGCCTTTTATTTCCAATTCCTCGAAATGGAACTCGAATTCCTTTGTCCTTGCTGAACAGTTTGGGCTTAATTGAATCTTCACCACTTCAGCTTCTCCGTTTGGATTGACCGATAAATACTGAACCCTGGTTTTGTCTTCTCCTTTTGTCAGGTCATATTCCTTATCCCGTGTTACTCCGGTCACATTGAAACGCTTTGCATAACTGATCCCTGTTTTTCCATCAGTATAGATCATATTGTAGGTGGTCCTTTCGTCATTCTTTTGAAAAATAGCCAAATGAAGGATATCCCTCCCTATGAAAGCCTTATCGGCGACCCGGACAACTTTCATTTTACCTGCTTTGGTGAAAGCAATAATGTCATCCAGATCGGAGCAATCGGTCACAAATTCATCTTTCTTTAATCCGGTCCCAATAAATCCATCCGCCCAGTTCACATAGAGTTTAGTATTGGCAATGGCTACCTGTTTGGCCTGTATCGCTTCAAATAAGCGGACCTCGGTTTTCCGTTCCCTGCCCTTTCCATATTTTTTTAAAAGATTTTCATAATAGGCAACGACAAAGTCAACCAGGTTGCTGAGGTCATTTTTGACCTGTTTGATTTCCGCGTCAATTGCTTTGATCTGCGCATTCAATTCTTCGATATCCAACTTATAAATCCTACGCACCGGCTTTTCTGTGAGTTTGATGGTATCTTCCTTTGAAATAGCCCGCTTCAGCTGCTTACGGAAAGGCTCAAACGCTTTGGCGATTGCGCTCAATACTTTTTCCCAGTTCTCATGTTTTTTCTCCAGTTCTTTATAAATCTTTTCTTCAAAGAATATTCTTTCAAGCGAGGTGAAGTGCCATTTATCCTGGAGCTCGCTGAGTTTTATTTCCAATTCCTTTCTTAACAGTTCTTTGGTATTGCCTGCGGAAATCTTCAAAAGCTCCGACACACCGATAAACTCCGGTTTTTGTTCGCGGATCACACAGGCATTTGGTGAAATGCTTATCTCACAATCTGAAAAAGCATACAGGGCATCAATGGTGATATCGGGAGAAATGCCAGGGGCCAGGTCAACCTGAATTTCCACCTGCGCTGCTGTATTATCGGTCACCTTCCTGATCTTAATTTTTCCTTGTTCGTTGGCTTTGACAATAGAGTCAATTAACTGGGTGGTATTGATACCATAAGGCACGTCACGGATCAGCAATGTTTTCTTATCCAGCTCTTCAATATGTGCCCTTACCCTTACTTTTCCGCCGCGTTTACCTTCGTTATAGTTGGTGATATCGATCATTCCCGCAGTTTGAAAATCAGGGAACAATTCAAATCTTCTGCCACGAAGCTGTTTGATGGACGCTTCGCAGAGTTCGACAAAATTATGCGGCAGTATTTTTGTAGCCAGCCCGACAGCGATCCCTTCGGCGCCATGGGCAAGCAACAACGGAAATTTCATAGGAAGGACGACCGGCTCATTCTTTCTTCCATCATAACTCAGTTGCCATTCTGTGGTCTTTGCGTTGAAAGCCACTTCCAGTGCAAATTTGCTCAGACGAGCTTCGATATATCGGGCCGCCGCTGCATCATCGCCGGTTCTGACATCGCCCCAATTGCCTTGGGTTTCGATTAACAAATCCTTTTGTCCCATATTCACCAGGGCTTCGCCAATGGAAGCATCGCCATGCGGATGGTATTGCATCGACTGTCCAATAATATTGGCGACTTTATTAAACCTGCCATCGTCCATTTCTTTCATGGCGTGGAGGATCCGTCTCTGAACGGGTTTCAGCCCGTCTTCCACGGCAGGAACCGCCCTTTCCAAAATCACATAAGAAGCATAATCCAGAAACCAGCTTTTATACTGGCCGGTCAGCCCCGATTCGGACTGCTGCAGTTGATTTTCCGGGTTCTTATTTCTTTCCATTAGACCTGTTTATTCTTTTTTCAGGGTTGCTGATCCACGATGGGTTGGGAAGCCTGCAATTTAACCTCAAATTCTTTCATCTTACTGACCTGTCCCTGTACATCTATCTGATTGCTGGAAATTATTTGTTTCAATCTCCACAGTAAGTAGGCGTCGCCGGTAATATGCTGCGCTTTGGCCAGGAATTGGTGAATGAGTTTACTGGCTTTTATCCAATCTCCCGTAATAAATTTTTTCAGATCCCGGTCGTAAAAATCTTCGTCATACTGGACTAATTTCTTTGCTCCTTCCAATATGCGAACGCCTTTGTCTTCATTGCCCAGTTTCGACCACTCATCCGGATCTGTTTCAAATTCGGCTCCTGAAACCTGCCTTGCCAATTTTTTGGCTTTCAAAAATTCCCTTGCGGGGATATCAAAAAGATTGGTGGGATAGAAGATAGCGCCCTTTGTATTGATAAAAGGGAGATTATTCAGATATAAAAGAAAGACGCGTCCTTGAAAATCTTTTAGTTGCCCGGTTAGCCAATAATAACCGCTCACATCGTGTGCGTTCTGGGCTGCCCATATCCAAACAATTTCCTGGGGATCAGCAACCAATTTTTTCCGGAGCAGCCGAAGGCTTTCCAGGTCATCGGGAAACCTGCCATCATCTGAGATTCCATCGTAATCGCCGCCTGACAGGACCTTCCGCCACCAGTCTTTACGGATACTCATGCCTTCCTGGGTGTGGATATTATGGATTGGTCCCACGGCAAAATCATCAATGATCTGAATGACCTCCCCCTCCAGCTGCGGATCAAGCGTAATTGCTTCTTTCAGAACCCCAATATCCGATTGTTGAAAAACAATGTGAATCATGTTTGATAATGTTTTAAAGAAGACTCATGCCGAGGGTTGGCCATCAGTCCGGCGTTACCAGGTCGATCTCCACCCTCAAATTCCCAATAATAAAATCCTGGCGCTCCTGGGTATTTTTTCCCATATAATATTCCAGCAACTGCTGAATATGTTCTCCCTGTTCGATGATTACCGGCTGCTTGCGCATATCTGAACCGATGAAACGGGCAAATTCTTCAGGTGAAATCTCACCGAGGCCTTTAAACCGGGTAATTTCAGGCTGTCGCCCAAGTTTTTTAATTGCGGCCTGCTTTTCTCCCTCATCATAACAATAGATCGTTTCCTGACGGTTGCGCACGCGGAATAAAGGAGTTTCCAAAATATACACATGCCCATTTTTCACCAGGTCCGGGAAGAATTGCAGGAAAAATGTCATCAGCAACAGGCGGATATGCATCCCGTCCACATCGGCATCAGTGGCAATCACAATATTATTATAGCGCAATCCTTCGATGCCATCTTCCACATTCAATGCATGCTGAAGCAAGTTAAATTCCTCATTTTCATAAACTACTTTTTTGGTCAGGCTGAAACAATTCAAAGGCTTGCCCCTCAAACTGAACACAGCCTGGGTCTCTACATTTCTGACTTTTGTAATGGATCCGCTGGCCGAATCACCTTCTGTAATGAAAATCGTACTTTCCTTTTGTTTCTCGATCACAGAGTCTCTGTCTTTTCCAGTGACCTCTTCGTTATAGTGAAACCGGCAATCTCTCAATTTCTTATTATGCAAATTGGCCTTTTTCGCCCTTTCATTGGCGAGTTTTTTAATCCCCGCTAATTCTTTTCTTTCTTTTTCACTTTGCTCAATGCGCTTTTTTAATGCATCAGCTGTAGCGTGGTTTTTGTGCAGGTAATTATCTAGCTCTTTTACTAGGAAATCGTGGATGAAATTTTTCATGCTGGCCCCACCTTCCGCAATATACTGGCTACCCAGCTTGGTCTTGGTTTGAGATTCAAAGATCGGTTCCACAACCCTTACGGAAATAGCAGCTACGATGCTTTGGCGGATGTCTGCAGAATCATAATCCTTTTTATAGAACTCTCGGATCACCTTCACAAACGCTTCCCGGAAAGCCTGTTGATGCGTGCCTCCCTGTGTAGTAAACTGTCCGTTGACAAAACTGAATATCTCTTCCCCATAATCATTATTGTGGGTAAGGGCAAGTTCAATGTCCGGCCCCTTCAGATGCACGATGGGATAACAGAGTTCGTCTTCATTGGTACGGCGCTTGAGTAAATCCAGTAAGCCATTTTTTGAAATATATTTCTTCCCATTGAAGTTAATAACCAGCCCCGCGTTCAGATAACAATAATTCCATAACTGGTTATCCAGGTATTCGTTAATAAAATGGAAATTCTTAAAAATTGTTTCATCAGGTATGAAGATCACTACAGTGCCGTTGGACTGGTTCGTTTTTGTCTCCTTATATTCTTTGAGCAGCGCTCCCCTCTCAAACTCGGCTGTTTTTTCTTTGCCATCGCGAAATGCGGTAACCTTAAAATGATGGCTCAGGGCATTGACTGCCTTAGTCCCTACGCCATTTAAACCAACTGATTTTTGAAAAGCCTTGCTGTCATATTTTGCTCCGGTGTTTATCTTACTGACCACATCGACCACCTTGCCCAAGGGGATGCCACGGCCATAGTCGCGGATGGTGACCGTTTTTTGGTCAATGGTGATATCTACCTCCTTACCATAGCCCATCATGTGTTCATCAATGGAATTGTCGATGACTTCTTTGACCATGACATAAATACCATCATCGGGGCTGCTGCCGTCTCCCAGCTTCCCGATATACATGCCGGGACGGAGCCGTATATGTTCCTTCCAGTCGAGGGATTTGATGGATTCTTCGGTATACTCAAACAGATCCTGCTTTGCTTCACCCATGGATTAGCTCATTTACACAGTGGTTTTTACAATTGATTGCGGTAAGCTTCGTTAATCGTTCAGTGTTAAATGATTAAGAAATCCGGCAAATATAATGAATCAAGCCCAGACGGATTTTTGCGGAATTATACAGTGATGTGAATAAGTGATTAAGCCTGGGATGGAAATATCCGTAATAAAGACTTCAGTAATTAGAGTATAAAACCGAGTAGTTTTACCAATAATAAAAGAGCCTCTTTTTTCGCTTATATAAGTAAACCCCTTCCGTGAAAACTGTCCAATCCTTGCTTTATCCATATATCTCCAACCTAGCCATAGCCTTCTGCTTTGTGCCGTTGGTCCTGCTGTTATGGAAGAAAATGAGCCGGGAAAAAGCCTATCTTTTTGTAGCCATTTATTGGTTGGCAAATGGGCTGCTAAACGTCCCTAACTGGTTAGGACAGGCGGAAAACAGCAAATTACAGAGTCAAATAACATTACTGTATAATCTACTGGACGCGCCGCTAGCCCTTCTTGTATTCTATTTTTCAGCATTGGGGGTTAAGAAGAAGGTCTTATTATACCTACTGGTTCTGTTTGTATTTTTTGAACTGGCCATAGTATTTTGGAAGGGTAATAATCTTTCATCATCAACCATTATTATTGGCGTAAGTACCCTGGTCGCCCTCATTTTTACACTAACCGGAATAACCCAATACTTTAACAAAATCGAACACACTTATTTTGATAACACCATGGGGTTTGTGTACGCTGGTTTTCTTTTCAATTATGGCCCATTCATCGTCATCTATATTTTCAGTTATCTAAGGATTGAAAGCGATGCCATTCGTGCAGAAAGTTTTTTCTTGTATTACCTGAGCCTCCTGGCAGCAACCATACTCACCTCCATCGGGCTCTGGCGCTATGCTAGACCAAAATATAAAGAAAGTTATTAGGCTTTAGTCTTCATCTTCCTCGTAATTATAAGTGCCCTGGTTATCATTGTACATCGTTTCCCAGTCCTTGACTTTATCATCACCTAATAATTCAAGAATATCAAATATCGTATCACTTTTCTTTTTCCATTCCAGCGTAGTCGTATCCGAATATTTTGACACATACATACACTGGTCAGTTTCCAGATTAATCTTGATCAGATTGACTGACTCATCTTCTTTCTCCTGGATCAAATAATAACAACCCTTCTCCAACAACGCATAGGAATACATACATCACAAGTTTAATAGTAAACAATAAAGGCAGACGATTCAAGAATTTAATGAAGTAGTATAAGTGGTTGTGGGCGCTTGAGGATCGAATTGAGTTTTACAGCTTCCTGAAGCGTATACAAATTTAAGCTATTTGGATTTATTCCCAAGCAAGCCTTGATAGGAGGCAAATAATTCACTATTAATTAATATATTGATGTTGATTTATAACTATTTACATATATGTTTTATACATATGTTATTGGATTAACATGATCTCGCCTAAATCCAAAACCTGTCCATCGGTCACCATAATACCCGGTTTTGCCGTGTTCTTATAGGGCGCCCTGGCTTCAATAATGACCATATAAGTTCCTGGCCGTATATCCCTGACCTCAAATGAACCGCGGTCAATGGGCATTTTCAGTGTGTCTGCTGCCGAAACAATCCAAACCCTGTTTCCTCCATCAGCCGGGCTCACTCTTCCTTTAATAGTCCCATTGACCCTAGGATTGAATCCTAACAATATTCCTGCAACCAATCCCATTGCCAAAAGCCCCAATTTTGCATGTTTCATTTTGTTTTTTTTTAGTTATAGATAGATCGCAGTGGATGCGTGTCGGTCCTGTGTTAAGGTACCAGTCAGATTAAAACAACTTATATGCCGGGTTTACAGCGGCTGTATTCCAACTACATACAGCGTATGCCTGGACCGCTTGTAGCTTTTTTTCCACATTTACTATTTTGCAAAAACGCTAAGAAAATCAAATGGCCAGTCCTTTTCCTTCTTGGACAAACCAAAGATGGGGCGATAAGATTTACAAACCGTATAATGACCCATTTTCCAAATGGAAGTTTTGGTTGACGCAGGAAGGTACATCATAGCTGTTATGACTAACATACAGCAGCGTAGTGCCGTAGTCCGCACAAAATTGGTCGATCAGGTCTCTAAAGAAATCGGTTTGATCGTCATCCAGTCCCTGACATGGTTCATCCAAAACTAGAAGTGGCGGGTTTTTGATCAGCGCTCGGGCTAATAATACCCATCTTTTCTGACCCGCCGACAGTTGTGAGAGTGGTTGGTCGCTTTTATCGGTGAGGCCAAAAATATCCAGCCACTGCAAGATTATTGCTGACTGGCGCCCGGAAAGAGGCCGGAAAAGACCAATGGTATCAAAAAAACCAGAGCCAATAGCCTGGAAACAGCTGGCATTTGGATCAAAGAACTGATGCATTTCAGGAGACACAAATCCGATTCTTTTTTTAATATCCCAAATGGATTCCCCTCTTCCCCTCCTGCGGTCAAAAAGATAAATTTCATTTGCATAAGCTTGCGGATTATCTCCGCTGATCAGACTTAGGAGTGTCGATTTTCCCGATCCATTCGGACCGCTGATGCAGCAGCGGTCGCCTTTGCGCAGTTCCCAGTAGATATGACTAAGGATTTCCTTTCCACCATACCTGATGCTTGTGTCCACCATCCGGACAGCATACTCAAAATCGGCCTGCGCCATACCGCCGGTGGTATTGAGCACCTTCGATCTTAAAACCTGTCCAGGTCTTTGCTCTCGAACAGACAATTGGTCTTTTTTTGCTGCAACGGAAACCAAGACCCCTTTTTCCAAAATCGCAATATGAGTAAAACATTCCGGTATCTCATGCAAAGGTCCAAACAATATCATTTTCAAGCCGCGCTGCTGTAGTTGGATAATGAGCTCATGCAATAATCTTCTTCCTTCAGGGTCCAGGCCTGAAAATGGTTGGTCCAGGATCAATAGCTTTGGATTTTGGATCAGGGCTTTTATTATCTGCAGACGCTTTTGCTCTCCATTGGAAAGTTGTATCAGAGGTTCATCCAGCAATGGTTCCATCTTCAATAGCAGCACTAAGGGCATAATCGATGTTTCATGCAATGGCGCCATTTCTTCCTCCTTGCCAATGGACAACTCCTTTCTTACGGTTATGGAACTTTCTGCATCGCAGGAATTAAATCTTTGCTGATAATAGAAATTGCTTTGATTGGAGCTATCCTTAAACAGATGCTGTTGTTCAACCAGTACCACAGATTGAAAGAATTCAGATAGGTCACCAAAGGGAGTGTTGATCTTCCCGCTGTAGAATTGCCGTCCGGAAAGTACATGGGCTAAAACAGTCTTCCCGCTTCCCGATGGTCCGGAAATGAGCCATTGCTCATCATGACCTATATGGAGATTGATATTTTGTAAAACCGTTTTTCCTCCGGTTTTAACAGTGACCTCTTTCAATGAAAGGAAAAATTCCTTCACTATTAATGCATTACAGATTTTAGAACAGGAATCAAATTACCCCGGTTTCTAAGGGGCGGCAAAAGCGAACGATCCTGATTTGCTCTATCCTAAATTAGCGGATTATCTACTTACACAAAGAAATTTTTAGCGTACTTTCAAGCTTAAATTACCTGACCTGATTTCCCAGCAAACCATACAGCAAATCGTAAGCCGGATAGACATAACAGAAATCATCGGCGGCTTTGTGAAGTTGAAAAAAAGAGGATCAAATTATTTGGGCCTCTGTCCCTTTCACAATGAAAAGACGCCATCTTTTACTGTATCGCCGGCAAAGGAGATCTATAAATGCTTCGGTTGCGGCCGGAGCGGTAATTCCATCAGCTTTCTGATGGAACATGAAAAATATTCTTATGTGGAAGCGCTGCGATGGCTGGCCAATAAGTATAATGTCGACATTGAGGAAACCGAGAGCAGTCCGGAAATCAAATTACAGCAGCAGGTTGCAGACAGCCTCTATATCATCAATGGTTTTGCCCAAAAATTTTTTACGGATATACTCTTTAATCAGGAGGAAGGTCAGGATATCGGGCTCAGTTATCTCAAGGAGAGGGGTTTCCGCGAAGAGGTCATCCGGAAGTTTCAATTGGGATATTGTTTGGAGGACCCTGACGCTTTTACCAAATCCGCGATATCGGCTCAATTCAATTTGGAAAACCTGCAGAAATCAGGACTGGTCGTCGTCCGTGACGGAAGGACAATGGACAATTACCGTGGACGGATTATTTTTCCTGTACAGAACCAGAGTGGAAAAATTGTCGGTTTTGGCGCGCGGATTATTAAGAAGAATGACCGCGCCCCAAAATATATCAATACACCGGAAAACGAGATTTATTCAAAGGGCAAAATACTTTATGGATCTTCACTTGCCAGGCAGGCAATCGGAAAAAGCGACGAATGCCTGCTCGTGGAAGGCTATACAGATGTGGTTTCTCTGCACCAGGCCGGCATTGAGAATGTAGTGGCCAGCGGTGGGACTTCACTTACCCAGGAACAACTCAGGCTTATAAAGAAATACACTAACCATCTTACCATATTATACGATGGGGATGCCGCGGGAATTAAAGCAGCTTTGAGGGGTTTGGACCTGGCCCTGACCGAGGGGCTGAATGTTAAATTGCTGTTGATTCCCGGAGGTGAGGACCCGGATAGTTATGTCAATAAATTAGGGCCGGCCGCTTTTCGTGATTTCGTTGCAGCCAACAAAAAGGACTTTGTGTTGTTTCAGCTCGAGGTCTCGCTTAAGGATGCTGGCAACGATACCAATAAAAAGGCAGCCGTGGTCAATCAAATTGCCGAAACCATTTCGAAAATCAACAAGGCCGAAGAGTTCACCAAACAACAGGATTACATCCGGCAAATCTCGGAGATCTTAAAAATTGAAGAAGCCGGCTTGCATGCTCTAGTGAATAAATTCATTGGCGAACAAATTTCCAAACAGGAAAATAGCAGCTCGCGCAATCCACCCGGGAAGATAAAGGAGGAAGAAATCTTTTTATCGGCTGGAGAGGAAGAATCCCTTAGATTATTAAGCAAGGACGAACAGCAGGAAAAGGCGATCATCAGGACATTGCTGGAGTTCGGCTTGAAAAGCTGGGATGAGACAAAACGGGTGGCTGACTTTATCCTCGATGAACCGCTCGATCAGGATATGATCGATAACGAACCCTTACTCAAAATCCTTGAAATCTATACGACCTGGTACCGGCAAGGCCTTGAACCAACTGAAAAACATTTTTTATACCAGGAGGACCAGGAATTAAGCAGGCTCGTGGTCTCACTGATGGATTTTCCTTATGAAGTCAGTCCAAACTGGAAGGAGCACTATGAGGGGAAAATATTCACCAGGGACGACCTCTACAAGGAAGAAGTGTTGTCCACACTTGGATATCTGAAATTGAGAAAGATTAAAAGATTGATAGATATGAATCAGAAAGATCTGGAGAAATCCCATACGGCAGAAGAGCAACTCCTCTATATTCAAACACACCAGCACTTAAAAAAGATGGAGCGTGACCTTGTGGAAAGTGTAGGTACCGTGATTGTGAAGTAAAAATTATCCTTCGGCTGGGTTCTTCTTGCCCTCCAAAAGGCTGCTAAGCGCGGCCTTGAGCCTCCGGGTCCTGGTTTTATGGTTGCCACCCTCCGAATCAGCCATGGTAACGCCTCCATTAAAGGATGTTTTCTTCATTGACCGGAACTTTTCGGTTCTTTTGAAACGTAAGGCCGTCCAAACATTATCCAGGGCGATTTGTCTCACTCCTTCATAACCAGAATGGGTGATGCAGGTCCAGCTGCAGTCCCGGTTCAGTGTAGTCGAAATTTTAGAAGTCAACTTCGGGTAGGCAACCCAGAGTTTCCCCTCGGCATGCAAAGCAGGCAATACTTCGTTGATGATACCGGATAGTTGATTTTCATTTACTGCAAAAACCAGGGCAAAATCAATCTTTCTTGTCTTCAATAAGGGGGTTACATTCTTAGCAAAAGCCAATTTGGCAAATTGCTTTTCAATGGAGGATGGAAGCCCCTGAATTAAAAGATTTCTTTCATCTTTTAGCTGGAGCTTTTCCAGCAAAGTTTGTGACATGCTTCTGAATTTTTGTGAATGTTAGTTGCGGTTAAGGAGGTGCTGGGCGGCAAATATAAAAAAAAATCCTTTCTTATGAAAATCCAAGGATAAGGCGGTTATTTTCCGTTATTGGATTGACTTCTGCGTCTTCTTCTGTCGCGATACTTTAGAATAGGGATCTTACTCTCGCTTCCGCGGAGCAAACGGCTTATATTCTTTTGATGGGTGAGGATGACTAGTAATGCGACAGCGATGGCAAAAGCCCGGTATAAAGGAACCTTTTCATTGAAAATAAAAAGGATCATCACCGCGAAAGCCACACTGGCCAATATAGAACTGAGGGAAACAAAACGGGTGAGATAAAGGACCAGCAGGAAAACTCCTACGCAACAGACGGCTACCAGCGGCTGAATGGCCAGGATCATACCGAACAAAGTGGCCACGCCCTTTCCTCCCCTGAAATCTGCCCAGATGGGAAATATGTGACCGAGTACGGCAGCAAGACCCAGTCCTACCATAAAATTGGTTCTATCCCATTCATCGTGCAGGTAATACGGAACTAGTATATACAGGCTTGTAGCAATAACGCCCTTCAACACATCGGCGACCATGACCATGGTGCCCCATTTTGAACCCAAAACCCTGAAAGTATTGGTTGCCCCTGCATTCCCGCTTCCATATTCCCGTATATCAATGCCAAAAAAATATTTGCTGACCCATACTGCTGTAGGAATAGAACCGATCAAGTAGGCTAACATTATCAACAATACTTCCTTCATCACGATCAGATTGAGTTGGACTCCAAAAATAAACAAAACTGCTTAATTTAACCCGGATTCTTTCATGATGGGTGAGGCAGTTTTTGGCAATTTGAGACAAAACTAAAACGCTGTCCTATGGCAATTGTTGCTCAAAAGATAATAGCGCTTGGGTAACCTGCCCGGAGAGGAAAGATGGGGGCGGTATGCAATATTATTTTGGCTGAATAGAAAGGCTATGCTATTCTGATGGTTCGCGGGAAGTTTTACCTTCGGGCTTGGCCATCAATACTTTACGGCTGAGCTTGAATTTTCCGGTCTTGTTGTCTACGCCTATCAGCTTGACCTTTACCGAGTCCCCTTCATTTAGGACCCCTTCCATGGTTTCCAGGCGTTTCCAACTAATTTCACTGATATGCAATAATCCCTGCTTACCTGGAAGGAATTCGACAAAAGCGCCATAGGGCATGACCGACTTTACCTTCGCTTCGTAAACTGATCCTACTTCCGGTACTGCGACAATTCCCTTTATCCAGCTCACTGCTTTTTCCAATCCTTCCTTGGCGGGGCTAAATACGCTTACTTCTCCAAAGTTTCCGACTTCTTCAATATTAATAGTCGTACCGGTTTCTCTTTGTATTTCCTGTATGACTTTGCCTTGAGGCCCGATTACCGCGCCAATGAATTCCTTGTCAATGAAGAGTTTCTCCATTCTTGGTGCATGGGGCTTCACTTCCGGGCGTGCCTGGCCGATACATTCGTACATCGCATCCAAAATATGCAATCTTCCTTTGCGGGCCTGCTCGAGCGCATCGCGCATCGTTTCCATGCTCAAGCCGTCAACTTTAATATCCATCTGGACGCCGCAAATTCCATCACGGGTTCCTGTAACTTTAAAATCCATATCTCCGAGATGATCTTCATCACCCAAAATATCGGTCAATATTGCATTTTTCCCATCTGATGGCCTGGTAATAAGACCCATGGCGACCCCACTCACGTGCTTGGGAATCGGCACACCGGCATCCATCAAGGCCAGGGATCCTGCACACACAGTAGCCATCGAAGAGGATCCATTGGATTCCAATATATCGCTAACAATGCGCACCGTATAGGCATAATCTTTACCTGGCATCATTTGTCTTAGGGAACGCATCGCCAGGTTGCCATGGCCAACTTCTCTGCGGCTTTGACCCCTCATCATCTTTACTTCACCCGTACTGAACGGTGGAAAATTATAATGTAAAAAGAATTTAGAATCAACAGAAGTTGCCGCGCTCTCAACCAGCAATTCATCCAAGGGTGTTCCAAAAGTAACTGTGGTAAGTGACTGTGTCTCTCCCCTGGTAAACAGGGCCGAGCCATGCGGTGTGGGAAGTGGATCCACTTCCATGGCCAGCGGACGCACTTCGTCGAGTTTCCGGCCATCAAGACGGATCCGGTCATCTAGAACCATATTGCGGACAATATCCCATTGCAGATCTGCGTAATATTTTTTTGCCAGCCTTTTATCCTGGTCGGTTATCTCTGTTCCTAGACTGGCAATCAATTCTTCCTTCAAGACAGAAAATGCATCCGAGCGTTCATGTTTGGAAGATCCTTTTTTGGAGATCTCATAAATCCTGTCCTTGGTAAAAGCCATGACTTTATTATGGAGTTCGTCATTCTGCTCTGGTTTTTTGTAATCCCTTTTTCCGGAAATATTGGCTTTTGCCCTCAATTCTTCCTGGGCTTTAACCTGAATTCTGATCGCGTCATGGGCCAATTGCAGCCCTTTTACTAGGTCTTCTTCGCTGCACTCGGCAGATTCCCCTTCCACCATCATCAGGTTTTTTGCAGTCGCTGCAATAATAAATTCCATATCAGCCTTTGCCAGTTCAGAGCGGCTGGGGTTTACCAGCAATTGACCATCCACCCTGGCAATGCGTACTTCACTGATGATTTCTTTGATGGGAATATCTGATACGGCTAGCGCAGCAGAGGCCGCAAGACAAGCTAGTGCATCAGGCATCACTTCTGCATCGCTGGAGACTAGGCTCACCAGAACTTGTACTTCGCACAAATAATCCTCGGGAAATAAAGGGCGAAGCGCTCTGTCTATTAGACGGCTCGTCAACACCTCATAATCATTCAACCTGGCTTCCCTCTTAAAGAATGACCCCGGTATGCGGCCTGCGGCAGCAAATTTTTCTTGGTAATCTACGGACAAAGGAAAAAAATCCTGCCCTTCTTTGGGTTCTCTGTTGGCGACAACGGTGGCTAGTAAAATGGAATTGCCCTGCCGGACCGTGACCGCCCCGTCAGCCTGGCGGGCCAACTTACCGGTTTCGATGGTAACCATCCGGCCCCCACCTATGTCAAATGTCACGCTAATTGGTTGTGAAAGCATATAATCATTCTTTTTTAGAATCGCAGATTGAAATAAAGTGAAAGGACAGAAACCAGCATAAATCTTAAGGAAGAAAAAACGGTTCCCAATTGCGCAGCGGCAAGTTGGGAAGAATCCGCGTACTCGAATTCATTATTTCCTGAGGCCGAGTTTTTCAATTAATTGACGGTATCCTTGCAGGTTTTGTCTTCCCAAATAGGTCAGTAAGCGTTTTCTTTTGCCTACCAATTGCATCAGACCCCTGTGAGTGGAAAAATCTTTTTTGTTTGCTTGCAGGTGCTCGGAGATCCGGTTGATACGCTCCGTCAATAGAGCGATCTGGCCCTCGATCGAACCGGTGTTGGCAGCTTTTGCTCCAAAATCTGCAAAAAAACCTGCTCTTTTTTCTTTCGTCAAATATGGCATCTCAAATTTTTTTTTAAATCATCCCAGATGATAATTCTGCTAATTTCGGCGGCAAAGGTAGGCTAATTATTCAACACTAGAAAAGTTAAACCCTAATTTAAGGAGTGCCCTTTACTATCTTCTTAAAAATATCTAATATTGACAATGGCATCCCTGTCCGGCATTGGAATCATTAATTATTTAAAAACCAGACAGTTATTCATTTCCCAACCATTCAATCTAAAAAAGCCGCTCCTTTTTGAAAAGAATTTATTTTACGGTAACCAACGAATTGTGCTATGATCAGCGGATGACCCGGATCTGCCGGTCGCTGTCCGGGGCGGGCTTTTCGGTCTGCCTGGTTGGGAGAACCCGGAAAAATCAGCCGCCACTGGAAAAAGAACCTTATCAGCAAAAAAGACTGAGATGTTGGTTTTCCAAAGGCCCGATGTTTTATTTGGAGTTCAATTTCCGCCTTTTTATTTATTTGTTTCCAAAAAAAATGGAAGGGATCTGTGCCATCGATCTGGACACTATCTTACCCTGCTTTTTGGTCTCGCGGATCAAAAATATCCCCAGGATTTATGATGCCCATGAGCTATTTTCTGAAATGAAAGAAGTCCTGACCCGGCCCTTGATCAAAAAAATATGGACCCGGCTGGAGAAATGGGCTGTCCCCCGGTTTATGCATGGATATTGCGTCAGTCCCGGGATTGCTGATGAATTGAGTCATAGGTATGGGGTGCATTATGCCGTCATCCGCAACCTTCCGGTACTGGAGAACTTATCCTCATTGCCGAAGGAGGAGCGGTTCATCCTGTATCAGGGCGCAGTTAATCAGGCCCGTGGACTGGAATACTTAATTCCTTCGATGAGATTTGTCGACTGCAGACTAGTGATTTGCGGAGATGGCAATATGATGGACACCTGTAGCTCGCTCATTAAGGCCCACGGTCTGGAGGACAAAATCACCATGCGTGGCAATGTCCTGCCAGCCGCATTAAAGCAAATTACCCAAAAAGCCTATTTGGGGATCAACCTGGTAGAACCTTTTGGATTAAATCAATATTATTCATTAGCCAACAAATTTTTTGACTATATCCATGCCGGGATACCACAAATCACTATGAATTTCCCTTCTTACAGGGAGATCAATCAGCAATACCGCGTCGCCATTTTGCTTGATGAGCTCAAAGAGCAAATCATTTCAGCCGGAATAAACAATATGCTTCATGAGGATGTTTTATATGATGCATTGCAAGCCAATTGCCTGGCAGCGAGAAAGCAGTTGAACTGGCAGGAGGAGGAAAAAAAGCTGATTCTGTTTTATAATCAATTACTTTGTTGACCTTGGATAAACAACTGCACATTGTTTGCTTGGACGTCCCATATCCCGTCGATTACGGCGGAGTCTTCGATCTTTTTTATAAGATCAAGACTTTGCACGAGCACGGAATTGGCATCCACCTGCACTGTTTTGAATATGGAAGGGGGCAGCCTGTTGAATTACAAAAATACTGTGTCGAGGTAAACTATTATTCCCGCAATCAGGGCCATAAAGGATTCTCACATACCGTCCCCTATATTGTATGTTCGCGGTCAAGTGAAAAGCTAGTGGAAAATCTCCTAAAGGATGATTTCCCCATCCTGCTGGAAGGAATTCATTGTACACATGTCGTACACGATCACCGTTTTCAGCACCGGAAAATGATCCTGCGCCTGCACAATGTGGAATGCGTCTACTACCGTCAATTAGCCAAATCTACAGCTTCCCCTTTTAAAAAAATATATTACCGCTACGAAAGCCGCATGCTGAAAAGATATGAGAAAAGCATCGCCAATAAACTGTTGATCGCCGCTGTCGCCGAGCAGGATGTCCTGTTTTACCGGAAGGAATTCGGAGCGGCACATATCGTTTGTGTGCCGGTTTTTCTACCCTCCATGACCGTAACGTCCAAAGCCGGAGCTGGTTGCTACTGCCTTTACCAGGGAAATCTGTCCATTGCCGAAAATGAACTTGCCGCCTGCTGGTTATTAAAGCATGTATTCCGGGAACTCCCCTTCCCCTTTGTGATTGCCGGAAAGCGGCCCTCACCCCGTCTGCAGAAAATGATCCAGCATTACCCGCAAGGCTGTCTGGTAGCGGATCCTACAGAAACAGAAATGCAGGATATTATCGAAAAGGCGCAGGTGCATATCCTCCCATCTTTTAATAGTACCGGGACGAAACTAAAACTGCTAAACGCGCTTTTTAACGGCAGGCATTGCCTTGTCAACAAAGAGGCGATCAGAGATAGTGGCTTGGAGAAAATTTGTCATGTGGCAAGTACGGCAGAAACATTTAAGATCACCCTGTCTGACATTTACGGGCGGCCATTTTCGCAAGATGATATCAACTTAAGAAAAGAAGTGCTAGGAGAAATGTTTAGCAATGACAAAAGCGCCAAAGAGCTTATCCAGTATTTATGGTAGCATTATCAAAGACCCTGCCTTTTTCAGTCCTTAGCACCCGGGCGGAAAACTTACTGACAACCCTGTAATCATGGCTGGCCATGATCACGGTGGTCCGGTAATCTCTGGAGATCTGAAAAAGCAACTGCATGATTTCATCAGAAGTCTCAGGGTCCAAATTACCCGTCGGCTCGTCTGCCAGGATCAATTTTGGGGAATTCAGAAGGGCTCTGGCGATATCCACCCTTTGCTGTTCACCGCCACTCATTTCAAAAGGCATCTTGAATCCCTTAGACTTCAGACCCACTTTTTCCAGCACATCTGCGATCTTTTCCCCCATCAGTTTATTATCCTTCCAGCCCGTTGCTCCAAGAACGAATTTTAGGTTCTCATGAACAGTGCGGTCGCTCAGCAATTGGAAGTCTTGAAAGACCACGCCCAGGTTTCTGCGGAGATATGGTAATTTTTTCCAGCTCATCTGTCTCAAATCAAAACCAACGACCTGGCCCTCCCCTTCTGTTAGCAGGAGGTCGCCATAAAGCGTTTTCAGCAGACTCGATTTACCTGTTCCGGTTTTTCCTACCAGATAAAGGAATTCGCCTTTATTGACGGTAAGATTTACATCCTGCAGAATGAGATTACTTCCCTGGTAAATATTAACATGCTTCAGCTCAACGATTAGTTCAACCATAATAAATAGTGGACTATCTTTTTTCTAAGACAATAGGGCTTCGTGCTTCACCGCCGTTTACTCAATTCCCTTGCGGGCTAGAAGTCTTTTGTCAGCTCCACAACTGTACTCGTCAGTCCCTGGCGAGGTTTGTATATCTTTTACTGACAAGTGAAATTAACAATTTTATCAAGAATAGGGAAAACTTTGTGTCTTAGATCCCGGAACCTACCGGCTTTTTGATTGTAATGCAATTCAAAAAATGGCAAGCAAGCAGGCCGCTTTACCAATCCATCACTTTTTTGATAGAGGACGACAATTCTGCTGCCATGAGTTGGTGTTCCTCCAGGTTAGGATGATCACCACAACCTTGGTGGTATCTTTTCGAAAAAAAGAAAGTATACACCTGGTTTGTCCCATTTGTATGAAGGAACCCTGCAATGCCGAGAAGATAATTTTTTAGTGTCGCGTTCAACTTGTCATCAGCCATTGGACTACTCAGACAAAATATAACCACATGGGGATAATGGTTTCTGATGTCTTTGATAAAGGCAATATAACGCCCGCAGAAAATAGCCGAATCAAGTATACCATCGTTTTGACCCAAACATACCGTAACCAAATCCAGCTCGTACTTTGAGAAATCCCAGGCTATAGAATCATTTCGCTGATTCACTTTATCAAATACCTGGGGCATTGTGATATTCATATTGCAGCAACTGCGGATCAGACCAATACCCGAAACGGCAGTCAGCTGCCATTGGGCTTTCAGCAACCGGGCCGTCAGGGCGCCGTAGCTCATGAATGCATCCTGCTGATCATACCACTCTCCGGTGCCGCATGGAATGGCCGATACGTTACTCCCGGAACCACAAGTAATCGAATTCCCGATGCATTCTATTTTCCGCCGGGGTTTTTCTTTTGGTACAAGTAATCGATCACAAAAAATCCCTCCGAATTCAATATACCCGATTCCCGATTCGGTTGCCTTACAAATGGTGATGCTGTGGGCCGAAGATGATAATCCTGAAGAAACGGAAAACCTATTTTCTTTTGGGACCCTGATTCTAAAAGGAGGGCCGTCATCAATTATAATTTCAATATAATTATGGGATTTCCCATACAATACTTCATCCCTGATCCAAATATCGCAGGAGGTCCCTTCAAACGAGGCCTGAATATACACACCGGGTGCCCAAAATCTGGGCAGCCTGGGATCCGAAAAATCAACTCTACCGGTATACTGTATCCGGGAATCTCCGGCAGGGAAAAAGTGTAAAGAATCGGAGGCCACCCGCTGTTTGGGAATAGAGACCCGGATTGATGTTTGAAAATTATTGATCAACATCACCCAGACCAGTAATAGCCCCAGCCATAAGTTCGTATTGAGTGGTTGCATGTAATGAAGTGCTGTAATTTTTATTTGTCGCCATCATCAAAAAAAAAACCATGTTCCGGAATTATCTCAAAACTGCCCTCACGCAATCTATGGAAAATCAAAGGTTATTCCGTAATCAATATTTTCGGCCATGCTACTGGAATTGGCGCTTGTCTGCTGATCCTGTTTTATGTGGCCGATGAACTGGGCTACGACCAGTAAAAAAAATGCAGACCGGATCTTCCTTATGGACGGGCTGAAAGCGGGATACATCCTTGATTCAGCATTCCCTTAGGATTGGCCTTGAGAGACAGGTGGGTCCTCCGCCGCCTTTTAGACTGATCTCCATCCCGGTATAAGTAGCCATATGGCAACCTGCTTTTTTAAGCTTTTCCAAGGTGAGCGGATTACCGGTCAACATCAGGCATTCCCTCGGTGCCAGGGAAAGCACATTGCAACCCATGGTTCCAAATTCAGAGTCCGGAACTTCAATCAGCTTCATTGAACGGCCAAGTAAATAATTCCGGAAGGTGATGGGCATCAGGGGTGAATAGACCAATGCCAAATCCTGGTCGATAGGACTAAATATGGACATTAAATGAAACACGTCATTCTCGCCCTTATAATGGGGTAATGGTACGAGAACCAAATTGACCCCTGAAGGTCTTAGCAAAGCACGCAATTGCTCAATTCCTGCCTCATTAGTCCGGTAGCTCTCCCCTACGGCCAGGGTTTTTGTATCTATCCAGGCTACATCTCCACCTTCCAATGTTCCTGGCTGGTCAATTTGACCTAATATTTTGATTCCCCTATTTTCAAATTCGGTTTTCATGGCGATAGGCTCCTGCTTCCTAGCCGGCTTGCCCATATTACAAAGGATCATTCCTTGGTCGGTGGCTATTGCCGCGTCCCTGCAATAAATGGAATCGGGATAAGCGGATTTCCCCGGAGGCAAATAGAAAATCTCCGCACCTTGCGCTGAGAAAAAGGATTCGAATTGTGCGTATTCATTATTTGCCGCTGCAAGTATTGGCTGAGAGAGGTAATTCAGCGTCTGCCACTGCGCTGAAAGGGTTTTCTCATCGCCGAATGCGTCGGCAGCTTTTTTTAAGAAAACAGACCGGATTCTTCCGGTTTCTGACTGACAGGTGTACATCATCGCTGGGGGTTATTTTTGGATTTATTTTTCCAGAGGACCCATACGTACACCGGAATGCCTGCCAAAAGTAGAATAAAGCCCCAAAACACAATGACTTCTCCTGATCCAATGATGGCGAGCAAAGAAAAAATAAAGGCTATCGAAGCTGGAAAAAGTATTCGAAACCAGGATTTGCCGGATAGCGGCTCCCGGCGCATGCTGATGATCACATAAGCAGCGGTGACAAAAATATAGGGAACCAAACAGGTGAGTGTTGATAAGAGCAACATGAATTTGAATTGTTCCACCAGACCCTTAGTGAAGTTCATTACCATCATCAGGGATACCAGCAAACTTGAAATAATAGTACCACTAGCTGGTACGGCATTTTTATTCAATTTTTCGAATACGGCGGGAAATAAGCGGTCTTTTGCAATAGCATACGCGATTTGGCCCTGAATCAATATCCAGCCGTTGAGTGCCCCTAGTGAAGCGATTGCCACACCTGCGGCCATCCAATAACGGGCATGCTCACCCCAGATGGATACCGCTGCGTCAGCCAGTGGTGTCACCGAATGTTCCAGTTCATGCACGGAAAGGATGCCCATGATGCTCATGGTGCCGAATAAATATACCAGTGTAGTAAAGCCGGTTCCCAGCATCGTGGCACGCGGAATAGTTTTTTCAGGGTTTTCGATATTTCCCGCGGGAATCGTGGCGCACTCCACACCCAAAAAAGCATAAAGGGTCAGGGCTGCACAGGCGATAATAGCTCCGAACGCGGTATTTCCACTTCTGTTAAAAGGCAGAAAATGATGCCAGTGCATGAAAAAAAATCCGCATAGCGTGATGGCAATAAGTGGCAGTAATTTGAGTATGGTTGTCACCAGTTGAACAACTCCGGATGCCCTGATGCGAAGTGTATTGACCCAAGTGAGAATCCAAATGGCGCCCAGGCCGGTAAGCACCGCCGCTAAGGCATTTGTAGCAAGGATAGGGAAAAAACTACTGAGTGATCCTACCAGGGAAACGGTAATGGCTGCATTGGATGTCCAGCAGGAGATCCAATAACCCCAGGCGACAAGGAAACCGGCAAAATCCCCAAACCCTTTTCGCGTAAAAGCATAGGGGCCGCCATCTTCTTTTGGCAGCAACCTGCTTAGCCGGCTGAATACATGGGCTAGAAAAAGCGCGCCTGTCCCGGATGCCACCCAACCCAATAATCCAATGCCACCATATGAAGCCAATGCCGCGGGCAAGAGGAAAAAACCCGCACCAACCATATTTCCAACGACCAGGGACGTGGTGGTCCATAATCCTAACTGGCTTTTTTTGGGGGGATGTGGGAAATTTTCCATGAGTGTGCCAATGATAGGCAAAAATTCTTAAAAAATTGTCAAACAGAGATAAAACATAATTCATCTTACCTCAGCTGAAAAATAAAAAAGATATTTTATGATCTCAAACATAAAATTCATTTTTGCATGGCCGGCACACCCATGGAAAACCATGAAAAAAATCCATATGTTCTGGTCATTCATCGATAGCACTAAATCCCCTTCATGCCATTTACCATCGCCCAAAAGTTGCGCATCCGGCCAGTCATGAAGATACTGGCAATCAACCCCCCAGCAGGGTATACCGCGAAGATCCGGTCGATCTCCGAACGGTTGGATGTCGCCGAAAAATTAAAAGACTACGGGCAAATTCATTGGTTTGTCCTCAACAAATCTGTCATGGAAACGCAACTGGATAAAGTCCTGCAACTTTTGAAAAATGATGTCATCTGTTGGATCTATTATCCGAAGGGAACCTCTAAGATTCAAACGGATCTGACCAGGGATAAGGGTTGGGAAAATCTACTGAAGCATGATGAACTGCACTGGATCAGCCTGATATCCTTTGACGAAATTTGGTCAGCTTTTGGGATGCGTTTAAAAACAGCCAAAGATGAGAAGAAACCCTCCGTTTCAAAGGAAAGGCCCATTTCCAAATATATCGATCCGGCAAATAAAACAGTGAGGCTGCCGGAGGATTTTTCTCTGCCATTGAAAAAAAACAAAGCGGCGTATTCTTTTTTTGACAGTCTTTCCTATACTAATAAAAAAGAATACCTGGAATGGATCATCAGCGCCAAAAGGGAAGAGACAAGAAAAGAAAGAATCAAAGGCACCCTGGAAAGACTCGAAAAGAAATGGAAAAATCCTTCCAACCGGTAAAGCGATCCGGTTTCGATCTAACCTGAATGGGTACCCGGAGCAGGTAAATCGAGAGAAGCATTGTCAATCACCAGGAGCCAGTCTCTTTTGTCCGGAGTAGAAAAATGCTTAACTCCTGCAGCAGGAAATAATCCAATCAGCGTTGCCTCTCCTTTTTGGGGATCATACCACCATACCCGGACCTGGGTTCCCCCGATCTGCCGCATGTCCACCGATAAGGTTCGGCCCACAGGCAAATAAGCCATGTAAAAACTGCTGTCCTTGGCCCTGGCCGCACAAACATAATCGAGGCTGCGATAGGTTCCACGGCCTTTGATGATCGTGCTCTTACCCGTATCCGGGATAAGCAGGTGCCATGGGCGCGAATCAAAGACATTAAAACAATAGAGCATCTCCCGCATGCCTTCGGTGTTCATCAGGGGCCGCCATCTGATAAAAGTATAACAAGGATTGCCGGGCATGCCTGGGCAGAAACTGGTTCCGGAACAACCGCTCAAAAAGCCATCATAATTCTTCCGCCGGATCCACTGAGGGTTTTCATTATCCGCCGAATGGGGGATATCATGCTCGTAGCTCTGATCTATTTGAAAGATCATTTTACCCAGGGCATACTGGTTCAGTGTTGTCCGGTACTGTGGGGTATCGCCCTGGAGTGCAGATTCTGTAAAATCATAAAGTGCGTCGATATCGATATAGGAGGCATAGAGCTGGTTTCTTGTAGCCCAAATGGAACTGAAATGCCCAGTCCATAAATGTCCCTTGTCAAATTCTTTGATCCCTTTTATGATATTCGTCATATGGCCAAACAAGCTATCCCTGCCATCATTGTCTCCACCGGCTACCCATATAATATTTTGAAAATCCCGATAGCGGTTTCCCAGATATTGCCCGTAACGGAAACTTTTGGTCTGGTCATTTTTTGGATTGAGTAATTCGTCCCACCAGCCCTGGTTTCCATCTCCTTTATATCCGAGATAGCAAGGAACCAGTAAAACAAGCATCCCTTCCCTGGCTGCAGTATGTAAAAAACGGTCCACATGTTCAAAATAGGCTGGATTATATGTTGAAAAATCCCATTTTATGGTGAACGGAGGATTGGATTGCCAGTCCGGCGGATTTCCTGCAAAACGCGTATCGAATGAAATAATACTTACCATCAGGGTATTAAAACCTTTTTTGCGTACGCTATCGATGAAGGCCGATTCATCGGGTTCCGATAAAGATTGAATTAGACCCCAGGCCGAAATCTCTTTGATCAGGAAGGGTTTTTCATTTTGATCAATCAGGTATCTGCCGCTGGCGCTGAACTTAAGCGGAAATTTCGGGATCGCTTCCGTTTTGGCAAACACCGGGCCCGTCGTTATCCATACCAGGAAACTTAGCAGTGCATTTCTGTAAACCAGATTCCAGTTTACCTGTACTAAAAAATAATCAAGCATACCTTATACTTTCTTAAATTTAAGACGTTTTAGGAGATTACTTGTCAAGCGCTATTTCATCTACCTACCTTACGATGGTAATGGCGGTCCATATGTATTTTTGACAAAAAAAAATGATTTTGTCCCATTTTTTGCAATCAGAACGTCAAGAAGAAAAAATTAATACCTATTCACCATGAAAGAATTTATCCTGCTTTTCAATAACAATAATGAGCCCGGCCACATGCTTTCCACCAATGATGTAGAACTCATGCAAAAGAACTGGAAAAAATGGATGGAAACCATGGCTTCCAGTGGAAATTTATCCCATCCGGGCAATCGCCTGGGAAAAGAAGGAAAAAAGATTAAACCTGGTAAGCTGATCGTTGACGGCCCTTTTACAGAAAGTAAAGAAATCGTTGGCGGGTATACTATTATCAAGGCGCATGACCTGGATGAAGCCGCTCAGATAGCCACGGGCTGCCCCATTCTTGAATTCGGGGGATCTGTAGACGTCATAAACGTAGTAGCAATGGATATCTGAGGCAATCCCCCCTGCTTTGTAATGCAACTATCGAAAAAATGGCAGGTTGAGTTCCGCAGGTCATTCAAAATCATGACCCTTCCTTTTTTTCATCGCCAAAAATGATATGGCGATAATGTTGGTAGAGAAAAGAGATAATCAGAAGTACGGCTCCAATCAGCAAATAAGAAAACATCTTGCTGGCAGTAGAAAATTGGCTGCCATCCAGTAAAATCAGCTTCAGCAAGGTTAAGGTAAACAGGAAGATGGAAAAAATGCGCAACACCCTTACTTTTTGCCAGAGACCTAAAAGAAATGAACTGATCGCTAAGACCACCCAGACCAGGGTAATCTCTAATCCTGACCATAAGACGGGTACATACATGACTGTCCAAATCATGGTCATGATGAGAAAACCCCGGATGAGATTCTTACTCTGTGGCAGGATCAACTTTAGGGTGAATGTCAATCCCGCATGAAGCATCAAAAAAACCAAGGTGACCGGTCCGAGGTAATCCACGAAATTTATTGAGTACACGATTAATGCCGCCATATAAAAAGCCAGACTATTAAGACAAATAAAGACAGTATCCGCCAATCCGACCGGCAATCTCCGGAATGCAGCATAGGCCAGCAAACTGATCAGGAAAATCGAAAAAAAAGCAATTCCAATACCAAAAGCCAAATAATAGGACGCAAGGGTATAGTCGCTGATGCACCAGCTCAGGAATATGATCCATGCGATGACCATCGACAAACGTTTAAGGAGTCTCCAATTTTTCAGGAATTGAATCAGTAAGATACCGCCATTGATAAGAAGGATATATCCGAAGAAACTAAGCATGTCGGGCGTATTGCTCCCGATCAGAAAGGGAATCCCATAGGCACCGACCATTCCCAACAAAGCGATTTCCTGACGACGGTAAAAAAGAGCTACCGTCACCGTGCAAAGCGTAAACCCAATCATCAGGATAAAAGCCACCCATCGGGCAATAATCGCATAGTATACGCAAGCCCCAAAGCTGGTAAAATATAAAGAGGCCATCGATCCACTAAACAGGATCGCGCTAAAAGTCTGATACTTATTTTTTAACAGCAAGGCAAGTATGAAGAGCAACGAGCCGGCAAGCCAGGCCAGGATTATCCTCCCTGTCGCATTAATCAGATTTTGGTCGATCGCATACTTTACACCGAAGGAAATTCCAGCAACCAGTACAATGATGCCCACGAAATGAATCAATTTCAACCCCACGAAATTTTCCAGGGCAAATCCTTTATTTTCTTTCGTAACGATTTTTGGACCAACTTTCAGGGAACTCAACGAAGGCTCATTCTTGAACGCGTCGATCTGCCTGCGGCATTCGTCGAGTTGACTAGAGATCAGATCAAGTTGCTTCTCCAGCTGAAGGATGCGCTCCTCAGAGGTCATAATTTGTAATTGGCCTAAAGTTAAAAGAAAATGTCTTCGGTGACTGCAGTGGCAACCTTGACATCATATTCGTGGTATCTATGCCCATATCATTCATTTTTTTGCCTTGTTGGGTCTCTGAATCTTACTTGCGTGTAGATCGAGCAATTTTTTTTGTCCAAAAATGTTATCCAATCTCAGGATCATCGCTCAAAAGGTCAATTTCCTTTGTATAATTTTCCGGAATTTGCCTGTTAGTCCTCGCCTCAAGTTTACGGATCGCTTCAAATCTTCCAATGATTGTATTGCCCTTCCTGTTTCCGTCCGTCAGGCTATACATGGCTTCCTGGTGTGCTTTTAATGCAGCATGTAATCCGTTTTCGACGCCCTTGATTTGTTCCAGGAAGACTACGAACTTATCATAAAGTTCACCGCATTGCCTGAATATTTCTTCTACATTTTTGACTTGTTTTTCCTTTTGCCATACCATCTTGATTATTTTTAGCGTCGCTACCAGAGTGGTGGGTGTGATCAGGACTATCTTTTTGCGGATAGCCAGGTCGAACAGATCGGGGTTTAGATTCAGAGCCAGGGTAAGGGCCGACTCCACAGGCATGAACATAAATACATAATCCGGAGACCTTAAGCCGGACAGCAGGTGATAATTCTTATCCGACAGTTCTTCTATATGGTTGGCGACGCTCCGCAGATGCTGCTTGCTCATTTCCATTTTCTCCTCCGGGGTAGCAGCATTAAAATAACCTACATACGCGGTTAATGACACCTTACTATCAATGACCAGGTGCTTCCCGCCAGGAAGCTTGAGTATTAAATCGGGTCTGCGGTTTTTCTCCTGTTCGTCATCCCTGAGCACTTCTTCCCTGGTAAAATCGATATGCTTTTGCAAGCCTTCCGTTTCAAGGATCATATTGAGTCTGTCCTCTCCCCAATTTCCCTGCATCTTCACCTCAGATTTTAGTGCTAAGGCCAGATTCTTCGCATCGTCGCTCAATTGGTAGCTGAGTTTTTCAAGAGATCCGATTTCATTTTTAAGAGAAGTCATGTCTGCGATATCTTCCTTTCGGGTTGCTTCAATCTTTTCCCTGAACTCTTTTAATCTTTCCTGAAGTGGTTCGATGATGGTGTTTAGTTCGGCTTTATTGATCTCCAAAAAAGCTTTTCTTTTTTCATCCATAATCGATGAGGCCATGTTTTTGAACTGATCCTGTGAATGCAAGTGGATTTGCTCAAGTTCCCTTTGAAAAGTGGAAAGTTTTTCATTCAGGTATTCCTCTTTCTTTTGAAGCCCTGTCAATTCATTATTCAAACGCAGAATTGAATCTTCCTTTTGGACTAGTAGTTGATCTGCCTGAAGCAGACGGCCCTTGATGGCATCATAGGATTCCCGGCCAACATAGATCCGTTCAATCTCTGCACGGGTTAATTTTTGTTCCGATTCCCGGATAAGTTCCAAAATGGCCGCCCTGCTGGATTCATGCTCCGCCTTTTCCTGATGAAAACGTTCATTGGCTTCATTAGAGTGTAACAAGGTTTGCTCATGAAGTTCTTTTGAAATAAAATTTCTCTTTAAATGACTTCGGCCGATCAATAAAGACACAAGGGCCCCAAGTGTACATCCAGCTATAATATAAAGGAGGACTTCCATTGATGGTGGTTGAGGTTGAGCTTCAAAATTACAGATTTAGCCAGCCAACCGGCTTTTCGCCTATGTATGGCCTTGAACTGGCATCATTAATCGACAAAAGGTCAATGGCTGCTGATGGTGGACACATGTCCCTGGATAGCTACCCATTTATTTTTCCTTTTCATATATACGTCCTGATAGCAATTTCTGCCCTTTGCTTCCTTCTGCTCAAACTTAAAAGTAAATGTTGTCCATGCCGTCAACAGGGCAATATCACTGGATAAAAGCCGCACATCCATGCTGTCAACGACGACCGAAATAAATTCGATATTTGGCGACATCAGATTCAATAAATTATCCCTTTTGTTTTCTTTCAAACCCTGGGGGGTGATCAGGATAAAGTCGTCAGCTAAAACCTTAGACAGCGCTGCGCTGTCTCTTCTCGGAAAAGCATTTAGCCAGCTCAAATTGAGTTTCTTTATCATTTCAATATCCGGATTTTGCCCAAAGGAGGAATAAAAAAAGAATAGTAACAAAGCACCAGACGATAGGAAAGTTTTCATTTTGTCTTTTTTTTGATCATGTCTCTATATAGAAGCGCATTTCAATTCAATTAACCGTCCAATAACAACAAGCTGACGCTTTCTTCGGAAGAAAAATTACACCAGAATTGCGTTTGAAGCAATGGCTAAAAATTATTTGGATGCCAAAGCTTTTGCGCATCCCTTTTCTATTTAGCCGGCCCTGAGAAGAAAGACTATTTGGCCGGGGTGATCAAGATATTGCGAAATTCCACTGGACCATGATCTCCCTGAAGCAGGATTGGACCCGGCTCCCCTTCCCTGCTGTTGATAGCTCCTCCGGTAATACCTGGTATCTCCTCATTGCAAATCACGGTTTTCCCATTAACAGAGAGGGTAACCATCCTGCCGACTAAGGTGATGTCATAGGTTTGCCATTCACCGGCATCCTTTGCCATCATGTCACTCGGAGGTAAAAACCCATAGACCGCCCCAAGCAAATCCTTTGATGGTTCCATTCCTTTGCTATCGATAATCTGCACTTCATAACGGCCGCGCAGATAGACACCGCTATTGCTGTCTTTGGGATATCGGAATTCAATATGAAGTTTAAAGTCGGTAAAAATTCTGTCTGTGAGCAAGTTAGATCCCGACTTTGGGCTTGTCAGCACACCGGAGACGGCCATCCATTGATTAGCACCCTGAGCATGCCAGCCGTTCAGATCTTTACCATTGAATAACTCAATGGGATCTCCCCAGCTCGGTTCTCCCTGACGCTTGAGTGAGGGTGCACGAACGGCCACCCACTGATAGGTTTTGCCTTCACTATTAATCATCGTACCGGATAAACTGTCGCCTTTTAAAATGCCTTCAATGGAAATATCGTTATTTCCCCTTTCCCATTGTACAGGAATGGTAAAGCTCATCTTTCCATCAATAAAATTTACTTTGGATATTGGTCTGGCACTACCGCCGGCACCAACAAAAGAACCAACCAACGTGTGGGTTCCCGAATGACGGACTTCAAGCCAGGATGGCATTTCGGTTCCTGATCCGTAAATGGTCATATCCCATCTCCCCTCCAAAGGAGAACCTTCTGGTTTTTGGTCAGCGAACCCATTTGCTCTTGCAGTCAATATTGAAAACAGGCATATGGCGATCAAGCCTGCTACCCAATTGTTTATCCTAAATCCAAAAACTTTTTTCATTTGGTTTGCTTTTATGTTCAATGGATTCAATGTACGCATAAAAGCCGACATCGCATTGACCGGCAATCCCCAGTTCGCATACCGCTATGGCTATTCAAAAAAAATTTCAGACCAGGCTAGAAATGGACGGCTTTGCAAAAATGGAAGCCCAAAAGATTTCAACTGCTCGACCGGTGATGGGTAGCTAGTCAAAATAGTGCCCTTCCTGACATGATTCCGGGAAAAGCCATGTTGGCAAAATTCCAATGAATGGTTTACTTGTAATCAGCTACCATGAATGTTACGGATTTTGGCGGTGCGTTAATAATAATCCCGCCGTTTTGGGAAGCTTGAAAGGCTTGGATACCCGCGTAGTTCAAAGGGCCACCCGTCGGCCCTGTTGGTGGATTTCCATTGACGAACACGGAGCCTGAGAAGTCACCGTTGTCTGTTCCTCCTGTAAGTGTATACCAATAATAATTGGCGCCCGCCCTGAAATTTTTAATGCTAATACTTACCGTTTCATTTACCGAACCCTTATTGATAAGCACCGTCCCGCATTGGCCTGAAGAAAAGGAGGAAGAATAACTTAGTAAACTGGAGTCACCAACAACGGAGTCGGTGACCATTTTGTCGCCAAAATATTTATGGAAATAATAAAGGTGATAAAAAACAGGGCGCGGGTTCCACTTGATAGCTCCTGGTTCATCGCCGATATTGAAAAGACCCTGATCATCTCCGTTACTCCAACCGTTAGCAATGTCCCAACGGCTGGCTTCACCGAACTGGTTTTTGATCAATTCCCCAAGTGCGATTACCGCATGGATGCCCGCAATATTGGAGACGTTCTGTTTTGAGCCTGTTGCTTGGATATTCCATTCCGTTAAGGCTATTGGAATTGGAGCCAATGCATATTGTATAAATTGGCTCCTTACAAAATTCATAGCCGCAACGGGTACGGCAGTAGCAGAATTTAAAATATCTGTGGCAGAAGAATTGGTGTTGTAGGCGGTAAAATAATCGTGGACAATGCAAAAATCAGCCACTGATCCCACTTGCCCTAAGACCCCTTGATTCCAGGTCTGGGTTGTCGGGGTTTCCCAAGACTGGGGAGCATAATCCAGGATGGGAAAGCCAATATAAATGGTAGCGCCAATACTTTGGGCTGCCAATTTCATGGAATCATAGAACACTTTAAATTGTTGTCCGTAAAGATCGCCCGTGATAATCGCAGGCTGCCCGTCCTGATTTTTTGTAACATCTATTTTATAACAAGCTTCCCAGTCTCCATAACATTCGTTCCCAATCTCCCAATATTTGGTCCTGCCATTATCATATCGCACCCAGTCTGCTGCCAGGTGCGCTGCAGTTTGCACGGGATTTGGTCCGGTACCATACCTGGCGTAAGCATAGTTGACGGTAATGATCCCATCTGGGGTATTGGTCATCTGCAAGGTCTTGTAATAGTCATCCAGGGAAAGGCTCCAGCCAGGTGTATTCATGCCATACCAATAATTTGTCGAATCTGTCGCCACAGGATTTCCGTTATCGTCATATAATGTTGCTGTAACATCAGCCGGCAAAGATTGAAATGGAGCATTCCAAAAATAAACATCGCTTGCACTCCCGCCCGGTGCCCTCAAAATCTCAGGTGAAAGGTCATTGATATATCCAATCAATGCAGATTGATTACTCATCTGACCTGTCCACATATTGGTATTGTTTCCCAAAAGGTGGGTTGACACCAGGGTGATCACATTGCTCATGTCGATGGTAACAAAGGCATCTACACCGCCTGAGGGTTTTGACGCAGGAAGGTATGAAGGCGTAGTAAATGATTTGGCCGTCCAATCTTTGCCAAAAAACCCAATGGAAGAGCTGAACGGAGGGTTATTGGGGATGGCAATGGTAGTATCTGTTCCCACTCCGCTTCCGCTGCTATTATTCATGGTTTTCTTACAGGAAGAAAGTATAAGAACTAGCAGGAAGCCTGCACTAAAAGACCATTTACCATAACTCATGCTACTCCATTTCATAAACCGTAAAAAAGATGCCACCTCTCAAAGTATTACTTTTTAAGATGGCACTTGCTTAAACCATCAAAAAATTCTCATCTGGATTTGGGCGACTGCCGATGCAGATAATTATTTCGAAAATATAACTTCATCATAATACACGGAATCATTTGCATTCGGTCCATGCATTTTAAAGTCCATCCTGTTGACCATAACACCATTTATAAACCCATTGATGGGGACGGTATAATAAGACCAAACAGAAGGAGGCACCGTGATCGTGATGGTACTCCCTCCATCTTCAGAAGATATATCTACCTGTTCCGAAACTGCTCCACCTCTAATCCAAAATGAATATAAGTTGTAGTTGGATGCGGTAACCGGCGAACCGGCATGAAAACTTAAGGCCGACCAGCTGCCAGCGCTGTATTTCTCCAGCAGGGATTTTGTGCCTAAAATAGAAACGCCCGTGGCCACAGAGGAATTATCCCAGGACCAGTCCTGGACACCAGGGCCATAACTGTTTTCTGCAAACCACTGATAGGCATTATCGATGTCAACGAAACTCTGCTGAGTAACGATTGTCCCGGAAGAATTGGTTATATCCAGTTTTGCAGAAGTTACAGCACTTGTTGGCATTAGTAATACCAAGGTGGATTTGTTCTGGGAAACAATGGTGGCTTTATCGGTTGTCCCGTCAATGACGACATTGGAAACTGTGCTGAGATTGTTGCCGGTCAGGGTGAGTTGGCTCCCCCCATAAAACTCAAAGCCCGTATAGCCGTTAACACTTGCAGATGAAATCGTAGCCAGCGCAATTACGGTAAAAGAGACTTTGGTACTGAGCCCGGCGGCATTGGTAAGTATGATATTTTGTGCTCCTCCGTTTGCGGTATCAGGCACACGGAAAAGGATCGCGCCGTCAGTGTTGAATTCTGGATTAAACGGAGCCGGCACATTACCGTTATCAAATGTAATGTTTTGGATATTGGCCAGCCCGCTGCCGGTAATGGTCAGCACCGAGTTTCCTGCTGCTGAATCCGGGCTAATTGCATTTGCATGAGGGGCCGATGCATTATTTTTCTTGCATGAATACATTGTTGCCGCCAATGAAAAAATGCAAATTCCAAAGCATAGTCTCCGGATGGTAAAAAAGGCATTATTCATAAAATTATAGTTTAAAGATTTTGTTGTTTAATAATAGGGTACCGCAGGCATTGCCAGTTTCGGATCAGCAACGACTTCATCAGAAGGTATCGGCAAATACAATTGGGAAGGCGTGGTGAATGTTGCGCCTACATGGTTAATCGTTCCATCTCCGTTCAATGTGCCACGCTCCTGGGCATTGATGATTTGCGATGCCATTGTAAATCCCTGTCTTTGAATATCATACCAATAGTCGCCTTCAAAAGCAAACTCAACCCTTCTTTCATGTAATATTTGTTGTTTGGTAAGACTGGTAACAGGAGTTAGTCCGGCCCTGGCATGCACAAGGTTAAAGGCAGACAATGCTGAAGGATCGCTGGTGGAAGCATTGGTACCGAGTACGGCTTCCGCATATATAAGCAACACGTCGGCATACCTCAAAACGTAAAGGCAAAGTCCATCTCCAAAGGCACTTGTTGGATCGGAAGGATTTCCGTTATTGGCCGGGCCGTTAATATACTTAAGGGAATTTGACCGCGTCCCATTCGTGATATGGTAGGCGTCATCGGCCCCCCCGCCCACAGTAGTATCGTAACTGAATCCGCTTGGGAAAAGGGAATTTTTCCAATTTGAGTTGGAATAGCCCTGCTGCATAATCGACCAACCCTTTCTAAGATCTCCTGTGTCATAAGCATTGAGAAGATCCAGAGTGGGAATTACTGAAGAATAACCTGTATTAAAATCCGGTTTCATAAGGGGTGCCGGACCTGCATAGGCCTGTATGTCGTTGGCATAAGAATAACCCCCCGCAATCCATTGCAAAGCAAATAAGGATTCAGGATTGTTATTTGCCTTGGCTGTTGTAAACATATCCACATAACTTGGATACAGGGAATACTGATTAGACGAGATGACTTCATTTGCTTTTATCATGGCGCTGTCATAATTCCCCTCATAGAGATAAATTTTGGCCGCCATCCCTGCTGCTGAATATTTGGTAACCCTGCCTCCCTGATAAGGAGTAGCAGATAGTCCCGCCTCAGCGGCAGCCATATCATTGAGTGCAAATTTCAAAACATCGCTTTGCAAATACCTGGGGAGATTATAATCCCCGGATCCCGCTAGTGCGACAGGATCCGTAACGATTGGGGCGTCTCCAAAAGTCCGCGCGATGAAAAAATAGGCTACCCCACGGATAAACCTGGCTTCTGCAATGCCCGGGTCAATAAACGAGGCGTTGCTTGAATTTCTGATTTGCTGAAAAGTATTGATCAGGACTGTTGCGTTCCCGGCCACCTGATAAAATGCCTGCCAGGCCAGCAGGTCTTGTCCGTCAGTGCTCTGTACGGTAAAATAAACGTAGGTATTATTCCCGTAATTAGGATCCCCTGCGGAAGTAAGCATATTGCCTCCATAGACTTCACCAATGCAATGATAGGCTTTGTCAAGCCAATTATACCAGACCTGGTTGTATAAAAGTCCGGTTGCACCTTCGACTTGCGCTGCATTCGTATAATAATCCGAGAGCGTAGGATTATTCAAAGAAGGGCGGTTGAGAAAATCCTTACTGCAGGAAATCAAAGTGACTGAAACCAGTAAGATATATAATAATGAATTTTTCATTTTGCAATCAATTTAATTTGTTAGAATACGATATTAGCGCCAACGGTAAGGGAGCGGGGATTCGGATAATGGCCATAGTCAATATTCTGTGTGAGCACATTATTGTTGAACGCGCCCAGCTCAGGATCGTACCCGCTATACTTGGTAAAGGTGTGCAGGTTTTGCCCTGCTACATAGATCCTGAAGGAAGAGATTTTGGCCCTGCCGATCACCTTGCCCGGTAAATTATAGCCCAATGAAATATTTTGGATTCTCATATAGGAACCATTTTCAATAAAGCGGTCCGATATTTTCAAATTATTCTCATTGTATTGATTATACCTGGGTAGACTACCGTTAGGATTGGCAGCGCTATACCGGTTAAGCACCGTGGAAAGTTGATTTTCATAGACGTTGAAAAGGGATTCAGTTTCCATCCTCGAGTAATTATAAATCTGATCACCATAAACCCCGGTCAGAAATATGGAAAGATCCAACCCCTTATAAGAGAAACTGTTTGTAAATCCATAGGTGAACTTTGGATTGGGGTTACCGATAAAAGTTTGATCGGCGCTCGTAATGGCCTTATCCCCATTGAGGTCTTTGTAGCGGATATCACCTAACCATGTTCCTTGTACGCCGACAGGCAGCATCGGGGTAGGACCACTAGTCAGATCAGTCATTGTCCGGTATAGGCCGTTAGTGACAAATCCGTAAAAACTTCCTACCGGCTGGCCGGCCAGGGATTCCGTGAGTGTTACCGGTGCGAATGCCTGACTCTTTCCAAATAATACAGCTCCAGGAGCATTTAGTTTATCCAGGATGTTTTTGTACTGACTGAAAACAATGATTGTATTCCAACCAAAATCCCTTGTCTTTATATTATGGCTAGTGATGCCCAGATCAACACCCGTGTTGGTCATTTGACCAGCATTGGTATATGGCGGTTCAATCTCATCATAATTGTTGTTTGGAGGGTTAGGGTCGAGACCCGCAAAGCTGGGCAACGTCGTTGCCAGCAGCATTTGAGTGGTTATTTTCTTATACAAATCGATCGTCAGTTCGATACGGCCGTTGAGGAAGCCTGCTTCTAGTCCTGCGTTATAGGTAACCACCGACTCCCAGCTCAGGCTGGGATTGCCAACATTTGCTGGGATACCTGGAACCCCAGATTGTCCGAAAAGACCCACGGCATTTGAAGCCAGCCTGATATTGGTTGTATAGGTGTTGGCGGGTACGGAAGAGACACCAACAGAACCATAACCCAATCTTAGTTTTAGAAAACTCAGGGTTTTCCAATCCTGTGCAAATTTTTCATTGGAAATCGTCCATCCCGCAGACACTGCAGGGAAATAACCGATCCTTTTATCAGGTCCGAAATTCGAGGAGCCGTCCCTTCTGCCGGAAAGCGTCACAGAATACCTGTTGTCGTAGGTATACAAAAGTCTGGCAAAATAACTTTCTGAAGCTCCATCGTAAGTCGAACCTCCTGCAGGTGCTGCGGGATCGGGCGTCCCTGCTGAAAGAGACTGAATATTAAGTGTAAGTCCTGTGACAGACACATTGGCATCATCGTAGTGGTTATAACTTGCTTCATGCCCCAGCAGGAAATTCAGAGCGTGTTTCCCAAAAATATGATTGTAAGTCAGGTAGGTTTGAAGGCCATAATAATAACTATCGCTTTTATCGACCCTGAGCTTACTGGGCGACAGGATCACCGTACCATCTGGATTGACAATATTGGGTTGAAATGCTGTATTATCATTGAGTTGAAAATCATAGTTTAATTGATTCCTGAAGCTGATGTCTTTGGTGAACTGAATTTCGGCATACAGGTTTCCATAAGCTTTTGATTGAATGGAATGAACATTCCGCAATGCAGCAAGGGCGACGGGGTTCTGGGCATTTCCAAAAGGCACTCCTGCAATGGGAGTAGTATTAACGTAACTCCCGTCAAAGGCCTTAACAGGTGTCGCCGGACTGTTATAGAGCATCGCGGCAATGACTGATTGCTGACCGTCAGTTACAGCGAGTTTCTGGTCCGACCTGGACAAATTGCCGCTGACTCCAGCTTTAAGCCAGTTTTTTACCTGCTGGTCGACACTCATCCTCAGTGAATACCTCTGAAAGCCGGTGTTGATAAGAATCCCATCTTGTCCGAAATAGTTACCGGAAAAATAATAATTGGTCTTACCCTGGCCGCCAGAAAAAGACAGCTGATGGTTCTGGATATTTCCCGTTTGGAAAACAGCGTCCTGCCAATCAGTTCCCGACCCAAGCACAGATGGATTGAGAAATTCGCCAATGGTGTCAGTCACCCCGGTGGTAGTTCCTTCTGCCAAGACAGAATTATAATATTGCGCATACTGACGGAGATTCATAATCGGCAGCTTCTTCTGCAGCTGCTGCTGACCATAATACAGGTCATATTCCAATTTCCCTTCACCAGGTTTACCTTTCTTTGTTGTAATCAGAACGACACCATTACCTCCCGCGGCACCATAAATCGCCTGTGCAGAAGCATCCTTTAATACATCGATGGAAGCGATATCGTTCGGATTGAGTGTAGCTAACGGACTTTGTACCGTTTGCCCGGCTACTCCACCCAGATAATCCATCCCACCGCTGCTGGTGCTGGCAATGATTGGAACACCGTCGATAACATAGAGCGGCTGGTTATTATTGACAGTTGTAATCCCTCGGACAAGAATGGAAACTCCACCGCCCGGTTGGCCCGAGTTTGTTGTCACCGTTACACCCGGAATTTTTCCCTGTATCATTTGATCTGCTCCAGCGACGGGAAGATTTTTTATATCTTTTTCACTGATGGAGGATATGGCCGAGGTGATGTTTGCGCGTTTTGTCGAGCCATATCCGATGACGACAATATCACCTAAAGTGGATGAATTTAATTTGAGGCTGACATTAATTACAGGATTATTGGAAGCCACAATCTCCTGCTTTTCATAACCTACAGAAGAAAAAACCAAAACAGCTGATGCGCTGACACCTTTTAGTTTGAATATTCCATTGACGTCCGTTTCTGTTCCCTGCTTTATGCCCTTTACCTCAACGGAAACACCCGAAATGGGCTTGCCATCCGGATCGGTGACAATTCCCGTAATATCAGTGGTGGCGACAGGGATGAGCACCTCAGCATCCGCAATTGGCTTGATGACAATTGTTTTTTCTACGATTTCGTAAGTAAAGGGCTGATTCTGAAAACAAATTTGCAGTACTTTTTCCAGGCTGACATCGACCACTTGAAGGGAAACAGTCCTGGCTTTCTTAAGAATGCTTTCAGTGTACACAAAAGTATACCCTGTTTGCTTTTTGATTTCAGTAAACAGTTTATCGAGTGGTGCGTTTTTTTCCGTAAGTGTTAGTTTTTGTGAATACACTTTCGCACTTACGTTCATACTGGCAACAAGGACAAGAAAAACGGTTATTTTCATAACCATCAAGGTTTTGATGAATCGACCCGCCAAAAAGCGGGACTTACAAAGAGCGATGAATTGCATACATTTGTAGTGTTTGGGTTAAACAATAAGCAGTTCTCCAAAGATTGTATTACCATTTGGCCCAGACATCCAGCCGTTCCGCCTGCAACGCGGGACGGTTTTTGTTTGGACTGATTAAGGAGCCACGATGACTTTCTTCCCTTCAATCGAGAAGTGAACCCCACCGGTCAGCTCAAGCATTTTAAAAACGTTCGATACGTTGGTATTCCTTGATATTTCCGCGTAAAACCTTTCGTCAACTTTTTGTTGATAGGTAATATCCACGTCATACCACCTCGAAATTTGACGCATGATCGTTTCTATATCAGCGCTTTTAAAATTAAACATCCCGTTTTTCCAGGCCACCGCTTCATCCACATTTGCCGAGGCCACTAATTTCATTTTACCCTCAGGCTCGACCTGGGATTGGTTGCCAGGTTGCAACAAATGATATTCATCTCCCCTGATCACTTTTACCGAGCCCTCTAGCAGCGTGGTTTTAACAGACGCTTCGTTATCGTAAGCATTAATATTAAAATGGGTACCGGTCACCAGGACATCCATCCCGCGATTAGCGTCTGGAACACCATTGAAACCTATATGTACTTTGAAAGGCATTCCGCTGTTCTTGGCCACTTCAAAATAAGCTTCACCCGTGAGTTCTACTTCTCTGATTTTTCCATTGAAAGAAGCCGGAAAACGCAAGGAGGAGGCCGCATTGAGCCAAACTTTTGTGCCATCCGCCAGGAGCAGCTGGTATTGTCCTCCCCTTGGCGTACGCACGGTATTGTAGAAAGTTTCAGTGGTTTCTGTCTTTTCTTTTACTGGATCGATCGCCTGATAGCTCAGAACACCGCGGTTGAAATTCAATAGCTTGGCCTTTCCCTGCTGGGCAATCGTACCATCATGCATACTGTCTAAGATAATAGTGGTTCCGCTTGCGAGGGTAAGAATGGCCTTCTGGGTTCCGGGAGCGATATCGTTTTTAAATCTTTGGCTGCTGTCTGGGATTTTGGCCATTTCCCTTTGCGTGATTTCATGGCGCCATTCGTAGGCTGTGGCGCCCAACAAGAGAATGAGGATTGCGGCTGCAGCAACCCTGGGGAAGGTAAAAATGCGAACTTTCCCGGAGGGAAGGTTTTGCGCTTCCAACTCTAAAATTCTTTCGATATCGCGAAATAGCTTGTTCTCCAACCATTCCAGATCAGCGTGGCTCATGCCTAGGGAAGCTTTTTCTTCTTTGTCGAAATATCGATAATACTGCTTTAGGAATCGAATTTCTTTTGGGGAGGCTTTTTCCTGCTGATATCTTTTCAGCAGATCGATAAATTCATTTTTTCTGGAAGCTGATAACATACAAGCAATCTCTTTGGCATATATATGTCACAGAAAATGCAAAAACTCCCGGCCAAAACCAATATTTATTTTTGATTATTCTTTAGCAAAGGACGTTTGCGATGAAGAAAATGAGCAGAAATGGCGAGATGTGGGCACGCAGTCCCTGGATGGCGCTACCTAATTGGTTTTGAACCGTCTTTTGTGAAACCCTTAATTGATCTGCAATTTCTTTAGTCGATAAGTTGTCATGGAGATGCATCAAAAAGATCTGTTTTCTTTTTTCCGGCAAACTGTCCGCGTATAATAATACAAGACTCATCAACTCCTGTTCCATCAGGCGGCTGTCTGCGGCTGACTGACAGGATGCGATGGTTTCATAGGGCTCATAAAAAGCCTGGCAGGCTAGGTCACGTTCCACATAATTAAACACTTTGAAACGAACTGCTGAGTGGAGATAAGCGGGGAGATTCTCAATGGTTACCTGACGGCGTCTTATCCAAAGGTTGACAAAAATATCCTGGACAATGTCCTCAGATTGCTGGTTATTTTTTAGTCTCTGATAGGCAGAATCGTAAAGTTCAAGCCAATACTTCCGGTAGATTAATTCAAATGCTTTCCTGTCATCTTGCGAAAGCAAAACAAGCAATTCGTTATCGGTATATATGGCTTCCGTCATCAAAAAGGCTTCCGATTGAGTCAAAATTAGTCAAAACTTACAATCAGCCTAACAAGTCTGTGAATAAGGACTAAAATTAATTGTAATATGCTGCTTTCCACAATAAGCCTTTTACCAATAACAAGGCAGCTATTATCCATTCACTGGGTTTTTAACCCTGAACCTTCAAACCCAGCAACTCCAGTTTCCTGGAAGTGTTTTCATAGTTGACATGCGTGATTCCACGGATTCCAAGCCCCTCAGCAACCTGAACGAACATGGGACGATCCTCAATATATACCACCTGGTTGGCCGGAATCTGAGCCGTGTCGAGTGCGATCTTAAAAATATCAGCGTCGGGTTTGCGAAAATGAACAAAACAAGAGGAGATAAAAAAATCAACAAATTCATTCAGGCGGAATGTTTTGATCCTGTACTCCGTCAGTTCCCGGCCCTCATTACTGACGACAGCGATTTTTAAACCATATTGCTTTTTGAGATTCCTCATCAACGTAAGCATCTCAGGAAAAGGCTGGGATTGTTCAAACATGAACTGTTTAAACTCCTCCATGGTGAATGATCTTTTTTTGTAGAACACTACCCTTTTCAGGTACTCTTTGAGATCGATTTTTCCGACTTCATAGGTATCAAAAGTCAAGTGATGCCTTTCTTCCGTTTCTTCGAAGTCAAGATGAAATCGTTTGATGGCTTTTTGCCTGCCCCCCCGGTCCCATCCGTTAGTCAGGAGTACACCACCGATGTCGAGAAACAGGCTGTTGATAACAGGAGATTTTTTTTTCATGCGATTCCAATCTTTTTTTCTAAGTATACATCCTGTATGGCGTGTAAGAGGTCCACCCCTTCCTTAAACGGCCTTTGAAAGGATTTCCTTCCGGAAATCATGCCCATGCCGCCTGCACGTTTATTAATGATAGCTGTCCTCACGGCCTCCTGAAGATCTTTCTGTCCTTCGGAAGCCCCTCCAGAATTTATAAGTCCTGCCCTGCCCATATAACAATTCAGCACCTGATACCTGCACCAATCGATAGGGTGGGCTGTGGTCAGTTCCGTATAGATGCGCTCATCAAATTTCCCATAACTGCTGTTACCCATGTTCAGGGCCTGGTAACCCCCGTTATTTTCCGGAAGCTTTTGCTTAATGATGTCTGCCTGTATGGTTACCCCCAAATGATTGGCCTGCCCTGTAAGGTCTGCCGATATATGATAATCGACCCCTCCTTTCTTAAATGCATCATTGCGGAGATAGCACCATAGAATGGTTACCATGCCCAATTTATGGGCCTCATCAAAGGCATGGGCAATCTCCGTGATTTGCCGGTCGGATTCCTCCGACCCGTAATATACGGTGGCGCCGACGGCGGCTGCCCCCATATTCCATGCATCACGCACAGATCCAAAAAGGATCTGATCATACTTATTGGGGAAGGTAAGTAATTCATTGTGATTTATTTTTACGATAAAAGGTATCCTGTGGGCGTATTTCCTGGCGACCATTCCCAGCACCCCAAAGCTGCTGGCAACGGCGTTGCACCCGCCTTCAATAGCAAGCCTGACGATATTTTCGGGATCAAAATACATGGGGTTTGGAGCAAATGAAGCTCCCGCGCTATGCTCTATTCCCTGATCGACAGGAAGAATGGACAGGTAGCCGGTGCCAGAAAGTCTACCCGCTTCAAAAATGGACTGCAGGTTACGGAGCGTTTGTCCATTTCGGTTAGATTCCCTAAATATCCTGTCGACAAAATCCGGGCCTGGCAAATGGAGCTGGGCCTTAGTTACTTTGGTGCAGCTGTGCGACAGCAGATCCTCTGGGTCATCCCCGATTAATTCAACTATTGCTTCATACGTCATATTTCTATTTTTTACTTAATACATGAACTAAAAAATCAAGAGCCGGGGCATTTGGTAATTCTCTTGCGGCTGGTGTTTCTGAAAAGAGCATCTCTGTTTTCTTATTTGTTTGGTAGGAAGGCCAATTGGGGAGATCCTGACCGTTAGGGTCCCCGGTTTTAACAAAATTAACCCAATAAGAAGAGAGCATGGAGGAAAGTCGCCGGTCGACCTCCTCCCAGGGCCGGTGGAGAAATGGAAGATTGTCCAAGACATAGACGATCTCCCCGGAATGAAAAGCTCCATACCGGACATATTCACCGGTCGCAGGGACCCTCCTTGCGAAATGATACAGATACACTTTTCCCTTTAGGGATTGCAGGTTGGCCCAGGTATAATTTTGAACTCCAAAAATCATATCTCTTGAAAAGGCCATTTGTGAGCAAGCCGCTTCAGAGTCATCGGCAGCCGGATAGAATTGTAAAAATGTTTTGGCATCCTGTCCATATTGGAGGACTAGCTGATCGCGGTATCCAGCAGCTTTTTGTGGTGGACCTAAAAGTAAACCGTCGTCGGCATTCCATCCGGTAAGCAGATCTGCATCATTTTGTTTTCCAGCTTCAAATATCTGCCTGATGGATTGGGGCAACACCCATCCGTCGACAGTCGGACCGTAACCGAATATTTTCGCCTTTGCCAGCAATTGCGCCGCAGGAATTTGCCGGAGCTCAGCCAAAGATTGCGCTTGCATTAGTTTTTCCATTCTTAACCCTTCGGCTTCGTCTTGTTTCAAAGAGGCCATGGCGCCAAAAATATTCGGAATAAAAATTCCTCCACTTTCAGCGATGGCATGGCGGAACAACCCCTTTGCCCTTGGTGAGGCCACCAGACAATTTACGCTCATCGAACCAGCGGATTGTCCGTCAATCGTCACATTATCCGGATCGCCTCCAAATGCCTCTATATTCCGGTGCACCCATTGCAAAGCGGCAATCTGATCCATAATTGCATAATTGCCGGAAACATGGTGGGGTGATTCGGCACTCAGTTCAGGAAGGGAGAAAAATCCGAAAATACCTAGTCTATAATTGATCGTAACAAAAATGACGCCTTTTTTTGCCATGGACTGGCCGTCATATATCGCGACCGAACCCGAGCCGTTTACAAAACCCCCTCCATGAATCCAGACTACCACAGGCCTTTTTTCCCTATTGGATTTAGCTGAAGTCCAAATATTAAGGTATAAACAATCCTCGCTGACACCGTGATCCGGGATCAGGAATTCTGAAGTAAACACCAGAAAGGGGATGGGCTTTAACTGTGCCGCGTTTGGGCCAAACACATTACATTTTCGTATCCCTTCCCATTTTTCTACCATTTGAGGCGCTTTCCACCGAAGATCCCCAACGGGTGGTGTGGCATAGGGAATACCTTTAAAAATCCGCAGATCTCCATTTTCGGTCTGAGTTCCGCTAATCAATCCGCTTTCAATCCTTATTGTGTCGGTTGGCGGCCAGGGAGGTCTTTTTTTTAGCCAAGTGTTTTGGGTAAGGCCCATCAGGCTGATCAAAATGACAAGGCAAGCAGCGCATCTGATCATATTTTCTTCTTTCATTTGTTTGAAACGCTTTTCAAATTTACAAAAGATCGGATTCCTGTCGTGCAAAAAAAAAGTGCCGCAGACTGCGGCACTTTCAAAAAGGATACTTCTATCCTGCTTATTCTACAATCTTTTTTTCTATATGATATACCTGCCAGCCATTGATCGCCTGACCTCTGAGAACGACTGTTTTATCCGAATTTTCCAAACTGACGTAATAAGAAGTCTCCTCATTGGCATCTATTTCAAAAAGTTCATTGATCCAATAACCGGAAAAATTCTTTTTTAATGATTTTAATAAATTAATGGGCAATTGGTTGGAAAGGATATTCCTGCTGACAGCCAGTAATTCCGCATTTTTCGAATAGTAGGCAAAAAGGATTTGTTCATTGGATACAAAGGTTATCTTAATATAGTCTTCATAATTTTCCCATTTGGTTACCTGTGCGTTTGCGAATTCCTCTTTGAAAGAACTCATTATGCCGTTTCTATTATCTCCATTGCCATTTGCAAAACTGGTGCTGATGACTGCTGTAAGGAGGATCGAGCAGATTAGGATTACCTTTTTCATATAAAATTTTTTTGTTTGTTTTTTAACTAATTGACATAACAAAGATAAGTGTTTATTAATGTACTATGCAATACATAGTATAATGAATGGCACATATCCACTGAATGCATAGATCAGACATTTTAGCTATTGTATGGACATATATAGTTGTGTATAAACCACTTATATATGCATAATTATTTTTTTTGTCATTTAAGTTTTTTAAAAAATATAGTGATGAACGGTAAATTAACCTGGATTGGATAGGCCATTAAGGATGGCCCGATGGCCATTTTCACAGAAAAATAGATGCAAAATCACCTGATGAGGCAGGATTTAGCCAAACTGGTAGCTCGGAAAATGATGAATGGGGAAGTTCACAGAGTTCGCTATAAAGCAAAGTTTGCCTGCCCTGTCATGTAACACATGGGCTTTTACTTCCATGGACGGATCCTTCAGCGTGATCATTGGGTGCAGACTGACTTCCAAAAAATGACCACTACCATCCAGTGTTTCCTGCATGGTCCCTTTAGCATGATCATCATATGCCAACACGGTCACTCCGGCTTGCGAACATAAATGCAGGTACCATAACATATGACAGGATGAAATGGAAGCGACCAATAATTCTTCCGGGTTATACCTCTGCGTGTCCCTTAAAAAGGCGGGATCTGATGAACAGGGAATTGGCGGCTTGTTGTCTGCTGCCACCAAGTGATTCCTGTCATAGCCACGATAGGAAGCAGTACCCGTGCCCTTATTTCCGGTCCATTGCACATGAATAGAATAATGATGTTCCTTTTCCATTTTTCAAATTGATACATGCAGAAATTAAAATAATCAATTAATCCTAAATCCAAAAAAGAATTCCTTGCGTAAATCCTATTTCAATAAGTTCTCAGTTCCCCCACCCTTCCAAAACAGAATTAAAATTCAAATCTCAAACGAATTTCAAAACTGACGCTATCCCTTTTTTCATGATCCCTTCAAATTAAATCTATCTATATGACAGTAAGAGCCAATCCCAAAAGACGGCCGGCATTCATTATAGCCATGCTCTGCCTGACCGGGCTTTCGATTATCCTCATGTCCTCGAGCCACCGGGAGGCGCCGCTGATTGCAAACGATCCCCTGGCTGACAACACCGACTTGTACGCCTTTCGCAGTCCCGATCATCCGGACAAAATCACCATCATTGCCAATTACATTCCTGCCGAATTACCGTATGGAGGGCCGAATTATTACAGTTTTGGAGAGGACATCCGTTACGAAATCCATATTGACAATGATATCAAAACTCCAGGTGATGATATCGTGTACCGTTTTACATTCAAGCAAACAAACCAGGACCCAACCACTTTTTTTAATATACGGCTTGGAAAACAAAACCTGAAAACAACCTATCGTTGCGAAAGAAGCACGGATGGTGGGTACACTTTCAGAAGTATCGTAGAGGATGCTGTGGTCCCGCCCAACAATATTGGCCCCAGGTCGATAGGTTCTCCGGTTGGTTTAAACGTTCCGGATTATAATACGTTGATAGATGAATCTATTATTACCGCCAACACGGGGGAGAAAGTATTCTGCGGACCTGCTGACGATCCTTTTTTTGTCGACCTGGGCGGCGTTTTTGATCTTGGAGACCTCCCCAGACAGAATACACAATCCAGGGATGGATTAGCGAGGTACAATGTACATTCCATTTGCTTACAGATTGATATTGCCGAATTGCAAAAAGACCATAAACCTGTATCCAAAGCATTAAATATTCTGGATCCGGATTATGTGATCGGTGTGTGGGCCTCAGCCAGCAGGAAAAAAATCAGAACCCTTCATGAATTGAAAGTGGAATCCGATGGTCAAATCCGGTCGAGTAACGAAAAAGAAATTTCTGATGAAGGCCCATGGGTTCAGGTTTCCCGCTTAGGCATGCCGCTCACCAATGAAGTAGTAATGCCCATTGGCAAAAAAGATCTTTGGAATACGCTGACGCCATATGAGGATCTTCCCAACATCAATGTTTTCGGAACCTATTTCTACAATCCGGAACTCGCCCTTTACATGGACAATACTTTTTTTGGCGCTGCAATACCTGCTTTTTCAGCCCTAAGAATTCAGCGTAATTCATTGGGCGCTTTTGGATTTGGGAATAATCAAAATGGCCTGTTCCCTTTAAAAGGAAGTGCTGCACTAACAGGAACAGCGCTTGATGATGCCGTTTTTGGAAAATTATTGCTGCCAGCCCCCAATTCACCAAGGTCTGTGGATCTGTGGCCAATTTTCAATACAGGTGTGCCCAATCTCCGGCCATATCAGCTTGCCACGGGTAAGAATGGTAATCCCCTGGCGGCAGGAAAACCCTTCATCAATAATTTTCTTCCAAACGGTGGGGATATGCTGCGCTTAAACATGGCAGTTCCGCCTACTCCCCGTAATGATCCCAATTTCAGTTCGCTGGGTCTTGTGCAGGCTGCAGTATTAGGTCTCACGGACACTTTGTATAATAAGAACACCTCGATTCAATTCATACCTAATATGGATGGCTTTCCTAATGGCAGGAGGTTGGAAGATGATGTCACCCGGATAGAGCTCCAGGCCGTGGGTGGGGTTGTCTTGGCTGCCATAGGCTTATGGTATGACGATTATCATGGCGGACCAAATCCAGTGACACCGGATTTAGTAAATGTGTTAACCTATAGCACAGGGGTCAATGCCAATGATACCACTTTCAAAACGGTATTTCCATATGTGCAGGCTCCCTGGAGAGGAACAGCAGTCCAGTCATTATAATCATAGCTCACAAAAAAAACACAAATATGAAAAGGAAAATATACGCTTCCATAATAATGATCACGATGCTGATCAACAGCTTTCCAGTCTGGGCATCCAGTCATCGGGAAGCACCCCTCATCTCCAATGACCCATTGGCAGATAATACCGATCTGTATGCATTCAGAAGCCCGGATAATCCCGATAAGATCAATATTATAGCCTGTTATGTGCCCATGCAATTGCCACAAGGCGGTCCGAACTATTATTCTTTCGGTGAAAACATTAGATATGAAATCCATATTGATAATAATATCAATACCCCTGGTGACGATATTGTGTACCGTTTCAGTTTCCACAAAACAAACCAGGATCCTACTACTTTTTTCAACATCCGTTTGGGAAAACAAAATCTGAAAACGACCTATACCCTGGAAAGAAGTATGGACGGCGGAAAGAGTTTTCATGAAGTGCTGAGTGACGGCGTAGTTCCTCCTCCAAATATTGGTCCGCGATCGATAAGTTCTCCAGTAGGTCTTGATGTGCCGGATTATAACACGCTCATTAATCAATCCATTCAGAGTGCCAGCACAGGAGAAAAAGTATTTTGCGGCACCTCAGATGATCCTTTCTTTGTAGACCTGGGCGGTGTTTTTGACGTGGGTGATGCACCACGCACCACGGGCACGGAACCCTCTGATGGACTTAAATGCAGGAATGTTTCCGCTATTGCCATCCAAGTTGATATTTCCACCTTGCAAAAAGACCATCAACCGGCTTCTAAAGCGGCTGATATCCTCGACCCGGACTATGTGATCGGAGTCTGGGCTTCAGCCAGCAGACCGCAGATCAGGACCTTAAATAAAGTTGACGTGGACCCTAATGACGGAAAAAATGGTTATTGGTCCGGCCATAAGATAGAATCCTTTTTCGGTCCCTGGGTGCAGGTATCCAGGTTGGGCATGCCGCTTACCAATGAAGTAGTGATGCCGATCGGTAAAAAAGATCTTTGGAATTCTATGACCCCTTATCAGGATCTGCCCAATATCAAAATATTCGGAAATTATTTCTATAATCCTGAACTGGCTCTCTACATGGATAATACCTTTTTTGGTGGCGCTGTGCCCGCATTGAAGGATTTGCGTATCCAAAGGAATTCCCTGGGAGAATTCGGTTTCGGTAATGATCAGAATGGATTATATGCCTTGAAAGGGAGCGCTGCGGTTGCTGGGACAGCACTTGATGATGCTGTTTTTGGAAAGCTGTTGCTTCCTGCCCCCAACTCCCCCCGCTCCGTGGATCTTTGGCCTATTTTTAATACGGGCGTACCGAATTTACGACCCTATCAACTCGCGACAGGAAAAGCAGGTAATCCGCTGGCTACAGGAAAACCTTTCATTAATAATTTTCTTCCAAATGGCGGGGATATGCTTCGGTTAAACATGGCCGTTCCCCCAACTCCCAGGAACGATCCCAATTTCAGCTCGCTGGGCCTCGTGCAAGCAGCCGTACTGGGACTGACGAATCCAAGTTATAACAGTAGCGCCGCTTTGGAATTTATTCCCAATATGGATGGTTTTCCCAATGGACGCAGGTTGGAAGATGACGTCACGAGGATCGAGCTCCAGGCAGTTGGTGGAGTAGTATTGGCGGCAATTGGACTCTGGTATGACGATTATACGGGAGGCCCAAACCCGGTCACTCCTGACCTCGTCAATGTCCTGACTTACAGCACGGGTGTAAACGCCAATGATACCTCCTTTAAAACATCCTTCCCCTATGTTCAAACGCCATGGTCCGGAACCAGCGCCTGTTGCGGGTTAGGCATCAACAATACCAATGCGCAAACCAACGAGGTAGCGCCCATGAACACGGCTCCACCCATGACTAAACTGGATATGGCTGCCCCGGATATTTTCCTCAATGCCTCGCCCAATCCTTTTGTGGACAATAATACGATCCGCTACCGGGTGGAGTCTCCATCCCTTGTAACAATCGCAGTCTATGACGCGACAGGCCGGTTGGTAAAAATGCTGGTTAATCAAAGGCAGGACGCTGGCGTATACTCGGTACAGTGGTACCCAGGTAATATTGCTAAGGGGACCTATTTTGTCCAGGCACTAAGAGATGGCGTCGCCAGGCAAACGATTAGCTTAATCAAACAATAATTAATATGAAAAAGAAATTGATATACCGGCTGGTGCTGACATGTTTCATTATTGCTATCGGACTTATTATATTCAGGTTTTCTTCCCTCCAGGCTAATTCCTATCGAATGCTGGAACGCAGCGGTCCGGCTGCTCAGAGCCGGGAATGGATGATAACCAGAAATTATGCCAGCAATTTGCAGGCAGCCCTGAAAAATAACCCTTCCGATATTAAATCGGCGCTCTCGCTCGCTACGCTTTTTATCCAGGAGGCAAGGATCAGTGGAAATTATCTTTACTATGATAAGGCTGCTTTAAAATATGTCAACGATGTGATTAGAACGGATAGCTCAAATTTTGACGCTTTGACTTTGAAGTCCCTGATCTATCTTTCCCAGCACCATTTTGCAGAGGGTCTTCAGATAGCTGAAAGAGCAAAGCAAATCAATCCCTATAATGCTTTTATTTATGGCGTACTCGTAGACGGAAATGTAGAAATGGGCAATTATGATTCCGCGGTCGCCAATTCTGACAGGATGGTTTCTATCAGGCCTGATCTCAGATCTTATTCAAGAATATCCTATCTGCGGGAAATCTACGGCGATTATCCAGGAGCCATTCAGGCAATGAGGATGGCGGTCGATGCAGGCGCTCCCGGGGATGAAACCACAGAATGGACAAGAATCCAGTTGGGTCGTTTATACGAAAACACGGGAGATTTAAAAAGCGCAGAAATGCATTATATGATCGCCTTGGATGAAAGACCCGGCTATGCCTATGCTATGGCGGGCCTGGCACGGATTGCACTTGCTACTGCTGACGGTGAAAAAGCGATTGCATATTATAAAAAGGCGGATTCATTGGTTAGCGACAACTCCTTTAAGGAAGAATTGTCGGATATCTATCAAATGAAGGGTCAGAAGTCAAAAGCAGATTCACTGGCAAATTTGGTGATCCGGGTCCTAAGCAGAGATGCGCAAAAGGGAAGCGGAGATGAAAATATTGGTCATTATGCTGATCGCGAATTGGCCTATGCCTTTTTAAAAGTGGGGGACTATGACCAGGCCCTGGAACATGCCCTGATCGAATACAATCGCAGGCCTGGCAATATCGACGTCAATGAAACATTGGCATGGGTCTATTATTGCAAAGGAGAATATGCAAAAGCGTTGCCTTATTTGCAGGTTGCCTTAAAAACGAATAGCAAAAATCCATTATTGCTCTGCCGGGCAGGATTGATTTATGCGAAAAACGGCAATAAGCTTAGTGCAAAAACAACGCTCGAGCAGGCCCTTTCTTCACACGCGAACTTTTCCCAGGCAGTGAAAAACCAAAGTTCGGAAATTTTAAAAACCCTTTGATATTTTCAAATTAGACGAAGCTCACACACTTGTTGGAATATTATGGATACCATTCGTCATCATAGAGCTGCATTTATTCTGGTTGCAGGATTCCTGCTGCTGACTTCCGGGCTTTACGCCCATACCATCAACTATGCATTGGAGAAGGCGCCGGTCCAAAACGTCGTTTGGTTTTATTTAAAGCTGGGGATACAGCACATATTACCCCTGGGAACAGATCATATCCTGTTTGTGATCAGCCTCTGCTTGCTGAGTACAAAAATCAACACGATCCTTTGGCAAGCGACTGCATTCACCGTGGCACATTCCATTACACTGGCTTTGAGCATGAAAAACATCATAATTGCGCCGGGTGCAGTCGTTGAACCCATCATTGCCCTATCGATACTTTTCGTGGCAGTTGAAAATGTCCTGCTTGCCGGATTAAAACCCTGGCGCATAATTGTCGTATTTCTGTTCGGTCTCATTCATGGTATGGGATTCGCGAGCGCACTTAATGAAATCGGCCTGCCAAGGAATAAATTCTATACCTCCATCATTTCTTTTAATGCAGGAGTAGAGATTGGTCAAATGCTTGTGATCGTAAGCATATTTGCCCTGGTCATCATTCCAATGGGCAAACATTATTGGTACAGACAGCGGATTGTTTATCCACTATCCATTTTGATTGCCATCATTGCAGGTTACTGGACGGTTCTGCGCATCATGATTGCCTGAACAAAGCCGACCATCAAATAAATTCAGTATTGTATGTTTTGATTAGAATGGGAGGAAAAGGAACGGTCATCAGATTTATGGAGCAACCGGGTATCCCTTATTGATCCAATCTGTTTTTATGTTATGCTCGAGATTGAGCAACTTTTGGTTGGTGAATTTCATATTGTTTAGCAGTGTAAAAGCGGGCCTGATATTCGGACAATGGACAAATGGACAACAACCACAATAAATCACAATCCGTGTATCCCTGGGTAGGTGGTTGAGCCTTTGGCTGAGCTTTGCCAGGTTGGCGCTGTCTTTTGCAGGACCCATGTCGATCGATCCTTTTATAATGGCGCCAGGGCCGACACAAAAAACGAGGGGTTGTTTTTGGTTTGGATCACTCATCATTTGAGCCAAATCTGAAGGAGCCAATAATTGTGCAGTCTTCCATGGCTCATCTTCCTTCAAAGATTCTGCGGGTTTGAAGCCAGATCCTGTCAACAAAAAACATCCACTGATTACCAAAAGAGAAAACAGAATAGATCTCATTATCCAGTGATTAGCATGCGAAATTAACCCTTTACTGGGTCACTACGAGAATTTGAAATGTTCCAGGGATCATTTTCGGTCTTTCACCGGGATTTCCATTTTCAGTATCCGCCGCAGGCAAAAATACTTCATGATTTTTATCGTCTACCGCAATGGTACGGGCGCTTCGTTTTGTTATGACATTATCAATCACTAAAAACTGGTTGGCTGACTTCTCCTGGATGACGGTTAGTTTACCTTCACCGCAAGATGCAAAAACATACCGGAGGCCTTTATCAAATCCAACGCCGTCGCAACCATTGGCAATAGGTAATTTATCGATGATGTTCCCGTTTTCAGCATCCATGACGACCAACAGCTTATCACATCCGGCAAAAAGTCTTTTGGTTATTCTGTCGATGGATAGTCCTGTCGGGCCTTCTCCAGGAGAAAGCGTCCAGCTATTGATTACTTTTTGTGAAGCCAGGTCAACCACATCGATTCTGCTTTTATCCTCTATGTTAACGAAAATTTTCCCAGCTCCGTCTGAAACCGCAGTTTCGGGTTTGCCTCCAACAGGAATGGTTGCCACCACCTTTTGGGTAACCGGGTCAATGACCGAAAGGTCGCTGCTCCTTCCATTACAGGTAATGATTTTTTTGGAGAAGGGTTCATACATAATGGCATCTGGATTCTGACCAGCGGGGATCTGCGCCAAAACCTCATTTGATTTCAGATCGAAGACAGTGACTGTATTGAGACGGCCGTTGCTCGTGTAGCCTTTCCCTGTTTCATCAAATGCAATGCCATGGACTCCAGTCGTATTGGGAATGACACCCACTGAGTCACCTGTTATCTCATCGAGCACATTGACTTGTGAGCCATGAGAAGCATAGATTCTTCCATTAGCACCAACTGAAATATAATCCCATCCGCCCGAGCTGGCAATTTTGTAAGTTTTGGCAACATGGAATCCGCTTGAATTTTGAGCTTCAGTCATTTGCATGGCCACGAAAAGAAAAAGCACCATAAGGGCATTCGATAAAGGAGATTTCATATAAAAAAATTAAGAGGGACCTTTGGGGAAATAGATATCCTTTGAATTATTGCGGCAAACCTAATGATGGATTCTGAAGAAATATTGAAGAATCGAACCAACCATATTTTCAAAAGATCAGCACCAGGGTGCCACCCATAATGAGTAAGGCCCCTATGGCCGTTTTCCAGGTAAGTGATTCTCCTAAAAACAGAATGGAGAGTATGATCGCCATGGCCACGCTGGATTTATCTACTGGGGCCACCTGGGAAACTTTTCCAAGCTGCAGCGCCCTGAAATAAAAGATCCAGGACAAACCAGTTGCCAGACCGGAAAGGATCAGAAAGGTCCAATTTTGCCGGTCTAAGGTAGATATGGCACTTGTACTCCCTTTATAAAAGGCGATCATCCAGGCAAGTGCTCCAATCACGAGGGTCCTGATAGCTGTTGCCAGATCAGCATCCATATTTCTAATTCCCATTTTTGCAAAGATTGCTGTAAGCGCAGCAAAAAAGGCTGACAACAAAGCATATAGCCACCACATATTTTTTTTCTGTGAAGCTAAGCCATAAAAGCAAAATCTTTTCCTTAGAAATTATTTGGAGCCGCGTTTTGGTTTTGGTTTCCCTGCCAGCCATTTTTTCCATGGCTCCCAATAATGTTCATACCAACCCGTGCCTAAATGTCCAGCATGCCTGTCAGGGACACCTGCATGAATGGCATGCAGTTCGACATTCTTTCCTTTGGGCACTAGATGAATTATGAAAATGGAGTCGGGGTCGGTACTATCCCAGTCGCTGCCACGCCAGGTTTGAACAATCAATGAGTCTTTTAGAAGCAATATATTCTCGCCTGTAATATAGTCACCATGAGCGGAAAACTTTGTGCCGGGTTTTGCGCTGATTGTAGCAGGAGCTCCTGTAACTGCAGAGTGCTTTTTTGCATTCATATATAAATCATACAAGGCCTTCGGCCGGGTATTCTTAAAAAGCACTTTTTGTACTATACTTTTAGCCATACAATTTGTTTTAAAGCAAAATTATTGTTGCGCATGAAGGCCGATCCTATTGCCTTCCGTATCTGTAATAAAGGCCATAAAGCCAATTTCCGCTGTGATTTGTGTTTTGGGCATAAGTATTTTGCCTCCGGCCTTCTCCACCCGGTCGATCACCGTTTGAATGCTCGGATTTGCATTAAGATAGATCACGCAACCATCCATGGAGGGATGATGCATCTGACTCTGCACAAGCCCACCCGAGGCTTTTCCACTGGCCATTTCAGCCGGGAATCCTGCCATCTTCATCCCCATCATTTCGCCCATGTCTTGCATGGTCATGGAAAATATCTGCTCATAAAATTTTCTTGCTCTGGTAATGTCTTTTGCTGGAATTTCAAACCAGTTGAGGGAATTTGAGTTTTTGTCCATAATCTTGGTTTTTAAAATTTGAGAAATAAAACTATCAACGGCTAATGACGTATAGAATAGACAAATGAGGACAAAGACGGCCAAAAAAATTATTCATACCGCAATATCCATCTTTTTTTGAAAGAATTTACCAATGGATAGCTGGCAAAAAGATAGGCATATTGTCCCAATTTGCCAGTGCAATGCGTCATGTAGGGGCAAATTATATTTCAAAAATCTAAATTAATGAAAATGGAAAAATTCATGTATTTAATCAGGGGGGGCGATAACGCAGGTTTATCAGCCGAAGACATGCAGGTACATATGCAAAAATGGATGGCTTGGATGGAATCGCTGGGAAAAAAAGGAATTTTTGTGGCTGGAGAACCTCTGGATTTCACGGGTAAACAGGTTTCCGGTAAAAACAAGACAGTAACCGACGGGCCATTTTTAGAAGCTAAAGAAATGGTAGGTGGTTACCTGATCATCCTGGCAAATGATATACAGGAAGCTGTCGAGATTTCAAAAGGCTGCCCTGTTTTTGAAATGAATGGCAAATTGGAAATTCGTCCGATTCAAAAGATGAACCTGTAAAAACAATCAGATGAATGGGACAACCCTGCCAACTCCGGATTCCCCGGATCTCAACCAGACTTTGGACCATCTTTTCCGCCATGAAGCGGGAAAGATGGTTGCTGTGCTAACCAGACTGTTCGGGTTTCCCAACATGCAACAGGCCGAAGATATTGTACAGGATACGATACTCAAAGCCTTGGAATCCTGGAAATATGGGAAAATGCCAGAAAATCCGCAAGCCTGGCTATACTATACCGCCAAAAACAAAGTCATTGACCTTATCCGGCGCCAGCAGGTGCGGCACAAGATTGAACATGAACTTTCCTTTTTATTGACCTCAGAATACAGCCTGGTCCCCACCATTAATGAAATTTTTACAGAAAATGAGATCCGGGACAGTCAACTCAGGATGATGTTCGCCTGCTGCCACCCTTCATTCTCAAAAGAATCTCAAATTGCCCTGACCTTAAATACCCTTTGCGGTCTCAATGTTCGCGAAATAGCAGATGCTTTTCTCACCAGCGAAGAAACCATCAGAAAAAGAATGTATCGTACCAAGGAGAAATTACGCAGCGAAAAGATTACTCTGGATTATCCTGGAGTGGAGGCCATGGCTGAAAGAATGGAAGCAGTACTCAAAACGCTTTACCTCCTTTTCAATGAAGGGTACCATTCTTCACATCCGGAAAAGCTGATCCGGGAGGATTTGTGCGCCGAAGCCATGCGGCTCACCCTGCTGCTGACAGAAAACCGGAAAACAGATTTGCCTTATGCCAGTGCCCTGCTTGCTCTTATGTGTTTTCAGTCTTCGCGGTTTAACGCCAGGATAGACGACCAAGGCCTGATCATTTTATTAAAGGATCAGGACAGGACGCAATGGAACAGGCAGCTTATTGCAAAAGGGAATCAGTACCTGAACCTTGCCGCATCCGGCGAGATGCTTCATGAATACCATATTGAGGCGGCCATCGCATCAATCCATGCCAATTCGGTTGATTACGGAGATACTGATTGGAAATTGATACTTCAATTGTACAACCTGCTCCTTGAAAAGGTCTACAATCCTGTGGTGGCCCTCAACCGCTGCCTGGTGATCGGTGAGACCGATGGATATGCGAGTGCCATTATAGAATTGCAAAAGATGGAAGGAATGGAAGAAAACCGCCTCTACAATACATCCCTCGGTGAAATGCACCTGAAAAACGGAGAAAAAATTATAGCCAGGACCTATTTTGAAAAGGCCCTGTCCCGTACTCTATCGGCAGCCGAAAGAAAACTGATCAACGCAAAGATTAGTTTGTGCAATTAATTTTTTTATCTTTATTAAGCCAGGAGCACAAACAGAATTTGTCTCCCTGACAACTATTTTTTCCGGGTAATAATTCACCAAAACAAACTCATATGAACTGGAAGCTCATCTTTCAACTTTCCCTCTTTGGCCTGGCGATGGCGATTGCCACGGTTTCCCTCATCCCTCAGAATGTCGAACCCATTTTTTGGTTGGTAGTCGTCTTAATAAGCGCCTACCTCATTGCAAAAAAATGCACGGGTAAATATTTTTTGCATGGCTTTGTACTGAGTCTTGTCAATTGTGTTTGGATCACCGGAATTCATACTCATTTTATCCATCTTTATTTGGCTAATCACCCGAATATGGTTGAAATGAGCTCGAATCTGCCACTCTACCATCACCCAAGACTTCAGATGCTGGTCACTGGTCCTTTTTTCGGGGTCGGTTTCGGTATCATTATGGGATTGTTTGCATTTTTGGCAAGTAAGATGGTCAAAAAAACCGTGCCCGTGTCCTGATGTTATTTCAGGTATTTTCTCTTTCTTTGTTTATGCGATACCCGATAAGACATGCACTATTTTTTGGAATTTGCCTGATAGCGAAGGTCGCCCTTGCGCAAGACACTACCCAACAAATCACGGCCGGTCGATTGAACAGTCCGGAGCAACAAAAAAATCCATACGTCATCCTGATTTCTGCAGATGGCTTCCGTTATGACCTGGCAGATAAATACCAGGCGGAAAACCTGCTCCGCTACAGGGAAGCGGGTGTAGCGGCGTCCTATATGCAGGCATCCTACCCCTCCCTGACATTTCCAAACCACTATAGCATCATTACCGGCTTGTATCCTTCGCATCACGGCATCGTCGACAATTCATTTTACGATAAGACAAAAAATGAGTTCTATAGTATTTCAAATAAAAAAGCTGTTGGTGACAGTTCCTGGTACGGAGGAACACCGCTTTGGGTGCTCGCTGAAAAGCAACATATGTTGAGTGCAAGTTTTTACTGGGTAGCTTCCGAAAGTGCGATACAAGGCATACGTCCAACCTATTATTACATTTATAATGACTTGATCCCAATCGACAAAAGGATCCAAACTGTAAGAAACTGGTTAGAACTACCCGAAGACAGAAGACCACATTTCATCACATTTTATTTTCCTGACGTAGATCACCAGGAACACCTGCATGGACCAGATTCAAAGGAAGCGGATTCAGCCGTTCACTTTGTGGACGAAAGTGTCCGCAAACTCGTCGATGCAGTCGGTACTCTTGGATTGAATATAAATTTTATTTTTCTTTCTGATCATGGGATGACTACCGTGGACACCAAAGAAACACTCGATCTTCCACAAGCAGTGGATACTTCAAAATTCATAGTTCCGCCTGGGACTTCTTTATTGCATTTGTATGCAAAGAATGTCTCAGACATCAGCCCTACCTACCAGGCGTTAAAAAAGGAAGCAAAAGATTATGACGTGTATTTGCCGGACGAAATACCGGCAGCTTGGCATTATGGCAGTAAAGATGACAAATACAAAAGGATTGGTGATATCATTTTGGTTCCACACTTGCCCAAGGTATTTAATATCAGAAAACGCCATGTGTCAATCGGAGAGCATGGTTTTGATCCCGCCTTTCCCGATATGCATGCAACATTCTATGCGTGGGGTCCCATGTTCAGGCAACATCAGACGATTGAGGGTTTTGAAAATGTACACGTGTACCCATTAATTGCGAGGATCCTTAATTTGAAGTTGACCGAAAAAATCGACGGGGATCTGAATGTATTGGGTCCCATTCTTGCTTCAAAGAGGTGAATATTACGAAAAATCAAAAGAGTAGATTCCTTTGGCGGATTTTTTTAAACGTAGGGATTTTCTTTGAATATGGAAAATTGGCGCAGATATGGGAACATGAAGGTACCCACATGAATAGTGGGAACCTGTTGGTTTGGATTATGAAAATAATATTCGGGAAATTCCAAAATAAATACGACTTGTCCTTGTTTTATGAGTTGGCTCCCTGAGGAACCAAAAAACTTTTAATTCTGCTTTTAATTATAATGATCTTCGCCATTACTTAAGGGCTCCATTACACCCTTGGTCCATCAAAATGAATTTCTCTGTTATCTCCAGGTATTTTTTGCAGTTGATGTCATGTTTTTGCCTTGCTGCGCCAGCCTGTTGGGCGCAGCAGGAAAATTACCTGAATCCGGCCCTTCCTTTAGACAACCGCGTCAGAGACCTCTTGTCCAAATTGAACCTGGAAGAAAAAATACAGCAAATGATCTATGATGCCCCGGGAATCCCGCGGTTACATATCGCCGCCTATAATTGGTGGAATGAAGCATTGCATGGCGTTGCCCGCTCGGGCCTGGCAACCATCTTTCCCCAGGCCATCGGATTGGCCGCAACCTTTGATGATCGCTTGGCATATGAAGAAGCATCCGCCATTTCCGACGAGGCGCGTGCTATGTATAATGCCTCTATCAAAAAAGGGTATCACCTGCAGTATGGGGGTCTTAGTTTTTGGGCGCCCAACATAAATATTTTTAGAGACCCGAGATGGGGAAGAGGACAAGAAACCTATGGTGAAGACCCCTTTCTTACCTCGATGATCGGAGTGGCCTATGTAAAAGGAATGCAGGGAAATGATCCTGTTCACCTGAAGGTGGCAGCCTGCGCCAAACATTTTGCCGTGCACAGCGGGCCCGAAAAACTTCGTCATGAGTTTAATGTCCAACCTTCCATGAAAGACCTGTGGGAAACGTATCTGCCTGCTTTCAGGGCTCTCGTGAATGCGAAAGTGGAAGCAGTCATGTGCGCCTACAACAGCGTCAATGGAGAACCTTGTTGCGGTAATAGCTATCTATTGCAGGAGGTATTGCGAAAACAATGGGGATTCAAAGGCCATATCCTTTCAGACTGCTGGGCGCTCTCCGATTTTTATGAGGGTCACCACGCCGTACCTGACGCTGTGCATGCTGCAGCGCTTGCCTTAAGCCGGGGCGTGAACCTGGAATGCGGCGAAACCTATCATTTTCTCGCAGATGCGGTCAAACAGGGACTAGTAACCGAAAGACAGATTGACAGCTCCTTAAGTATTCTCCTAAGAACCAGGTTCAGGCTGGGTATGTTTGATCCGCCGGGAGTCAATCCATATGACAAAATCCCAGAATCCGTCATCAACAGTGCTGAGCACAGGAAGTTGGCAAAAACCGTAGCCCGGGAATCCATAGTGCTTCTAAAAAATGATGGCGTGCTGCCTTTAAAAAATGATCTGAAAAAGTATTTTGTCACCGGGCCCAATGCCAGCAGCACGGACGTATTGATGGGCAATTATTACGGGATAAATAATAAGATGGTCACCATGCTGGAAGGGCTGGCAAACGGCATTCAAATCGGAAGCCAAATGATGTACACGCAGGGCATCATGCTGGACAGGGATAATTTTCATCCGGGCAGCGGGGATGGCGGAGAAGCAAAATCCGCGGATGCAACCATTGCCATTCTCGGAATCTCCGGCCTGCTCGAAGGAGAGGAAGGAGAATCCATTGCTTCCCCATTTTCCGGCGACAGGCTCGATTATGATATTCCAAAAAACCAGATTGACTATTTGCGAAAATTGAAATCGGGGAACAGTCGGCCAGTAATTGCAGTGATCACGGGAGGCAGTCCCATGAATCTTTCGGAAGTGCATGAAATCGCTGATGCTGTATTGCTGGTCTGGTATCCGGGGGAAGAAGGCGGTAATGCCCTGGCTGATATCCTCTTTGGAAAAATCTCCCCTTCAGGCAGGCTTCCTGTCACTTTCCCAAAATCCCTGGATCAGTTGCCGCCCTATGAAGATTATGCTATGCATGGAAGAACCTACCGGTACATGGAAGCCGAGCCGATGTATCCGTTTGGGTTTGGATTGAGTTATGCCCGTTTTGAATATAGTGGAATTCAGCTATCAAAGAGTAATATCGGGCATGACGAACCTGTCCAGGTTGAGATAACGGTAACCAATAGAGGAAAAATTAGCGGCGATGAGGTGGTCCAAATGTATCTGACGCACGAACAATCTGGTTTGTCTGAGCCGCTATTTGCATTGAAGGGCTTTAGGAGGGTTTTCCTTGATCCAGGCAAGTCAACCAAAGTTCGCTTTGGCCTCAGCCCCGACATGCTCGCGCTTATAAACGATGAAGGAAAGGCCCAATGGGTGCCTGGTCGCGTAAAGATTAGTATTGGAGGTTCTCTTCCCGGGAAAAGAAGCGAAGCACTGGGCGCAGCCGCACCTGCCGTGGCCTATATAAGTCTAAAAAAATGAATGGATTTGCTTTGCCCTATTTTTGATAGAAAGTTTGTGAACAAAAAAATACAATTGTCATTGACTTCATGTTTCACCAATCTAAGCAAAGAGAATTTACCGGTAGGGGGTTTTAAATCGCTTCAGCAGGATATCACTCGCTCCGTCAAACAGGTTTACATGAGGATGGAAAGTTTGTACGCATTATACAAAAATCTAAAACTTTAAAGCTTTACTATATTTAGTGAACTACCCAACCACTAAAGATGGTTGGGCTTCAAGCGACCTATGACAATCAAATTGCCACCTTTCGGAATAGTTTTGAGGAACAACACTCACTATTCAGGCATCCCTTTTGAGGATTTCTCTTTACGCTTGGATATGATCCTATACCCTATTTGTTCTTTGCAAATGTATTTTTTTTATGCCTTACGTCCAAATCACTGAAGATGATTTGGTTTTACGGCGAAATTTATAAAAAAAACACCGATTATGCATATGGAGCAAACCATGCGCTGGTATGGACCAACGGATCAGGTTAGTGTATGGGATATACGTCAGGCTGGATGTACAGGGGTAGTTACCGCGCTTCACCATATTCCCGTAGGTGATGTCTGGCCAATCCGCCAAATCGCCCAGAGAAAGGCGGAAATTGAAGCTGCGGGAATGAGCTGGACTGTCATTGAAAGCCTGCCCGTGCACGAGGCTATAAAGACACAAAGCGGGGATTACAAACAATATATAAAAAACTATAAAGAGAGCTTGCGAAACCTTTCAGGTTTTGGATTAAAGGTAGTGACCTATAATTTTATGCCGGTGCTGGATTGGATGCGTACCGATATCGCTTATGCTTTGCCAGATGGAAGCAAGGCCCTCCGTTTTGAGAAATCGGCTTTTATTGCTTTTGATCTTTTTCTGCTCAAAAGGCCGGAGGCCGAAAAAGATTATACTCAGGAAGAAATAAACAAAGCCAAATCCAGGTTGTCTAGCCTTTCGGTTGTTGAAAAAGACACCCTCTATCGGAATGCATTAATGGGTTTACCAGGTAGTGAGGGGGAGTTTACCGAAGCACAGATCCTGCAGGCCGTTAAAAATTATAACCATATAGACAGCCAGCAACTGAAAAAACATCTTTATTATTTTCTGGAACAAATCATCCCGTCGGCTGTGGAGGCAGGAATCAAGATGGCCATTCACCCGGATGATCCACCTTTTCCCGTGCTTGGTCTTCCCAGGATCGTCAGTACGGAAAAGGATCTACAACAATTGCTGGATGCCGTGCCTTCGCCCGCCAATGGTCTTTGTTTTTGCACCGGTTCTTACGGCGTGAGGGAAGACAATGATCTTCCCGGAATGATTCGACGCCTCGGTGAGCGGATCTATTTTCTCCATCTTCGCAGTACAAAACGCGATGAAGCGGGAAATTTTTTTGAAGCAAGCCATCTGGAAGGTGATGTCAATATGTACGCAGTAATAAAAGAGATCCTGTTGCTGATGAAAAGGAGAAAGGAATCAATTCCCATGAGACCAGATCATGGCCACCAGATGCTTGATGACCTGAACAAACAATCAAATCCCGGTTATAGCGCTATCGGCAGACTGAAGGGACTGGCGGAACTTAGAGGTCTCGAGCTGGGCATTAGCAGAAGCATGAATGAGGCTAGGTAAGTGATAGGCATTCATCATCATGTTTACACGATTTTCACAGGTCAATGACCAACTGATCGGATTTTCGCATTAACTTCATGATCCCCTAGAACCCTGACCAGAGCAGCTTTACTCAAAACGCAAAAAGATGAAAAAATCTCCAAAAACGGATAAAGGGTTAATCCTCCTTGCCGGAAGTACCAAACGGGCAGCCGGGTCACCGGCAACGGGCACGATAAATCCAAATGAACTGATTGATGTGACGATAAGACTCAGAAGGAAGGCTTCTGTGACGACAGCGCTGGGTTCGCGCAAAATCATCAGCCATGAAGAATATGCTCAGAAATTCGGCGCCCATCCCGAAGACATAGGCAAAATCGAAAATTTTGCTCATCGTCACCAGCTATCGGTTGCCGGCAAAGATCTTTCCAGAAGGAGCATCTGGCTAAAAGGTAAGATATCGGATTTTGAAAATGCCTTTGCTGTTTATTTATCCCATTACCGGGGTTTGGACGGACAAATTTTCCGGGGAAGATCCGGAGATATTTATATTCCCAAAGAACTGGAAGGTATCATTGTTGGTGTATTCGGTCTCGACAACCGGGTGCAGGCCAGGCCAATGTTTAAAGTGGCCACCAAAGACGGGAATTTTCTTCACCATCATTCGGTTCCAGGCAGTTTTACGGCGGATGCCATAGCAAAAATTTATGGCTTTCCGCAAACCACGGGTGAGGGAGAATGCATCGGAATCATTGAATTGGGCGGCGGTTATCGCGTCACCGATCTGGATGACTATTTTGCCAACCTCAATATCGCGGTGCCACAAATAAAGGCTGTATCGGTAGATGGTGGTGCCAATAGCCCATCCAATGCACAAGGGGCTGATGGTGAAGTGATGCTGGATATTGAAGTGGCGGGAGCGGTGGCTCCGCAGGCATCAATCGTAGTTTATTTTGCGCCCAATACCGATCAGGGTTTTCTGGACGCGGTTACGCAGGCTGTACATGATACACAAAATAAACCTTCAGTCATTTCCATCAGTTGGGGTTCTGCAGAAGTAAATTATACGAGTCAGGCCATGGATAATTTTAATGAGGCTTTGCAATCTGCGGCCTTGCTCGGAGTCACGGTCTGCATCGCAGCAGGGGATAGTGGATCCAGCGATGGCGAAACGGACGGGAAAGTGCATGTGGATTTTCCTGCTTCTTCACCCTATGCGCTTGCCTGCGGTGGAACATCTTTATTAGCCAAAAACGGAGTCATCAACTCAGAAACAGTATGGCATGACTCCAACGATTCGGCAACGGGTGGGGGCGTCAGCGAATATTTCGCATTGCCGGATTACCAGCAACAGTCGAGTGTGCCGGTTTCCGCAAGCACGGGATTTGCGGGAAGGGGAATGCCCGATGTGGCCGGCGATGCAGATCCAAATACTGGTTACCAGGTATTGGTGGACGGCCAGGAGATGGTAATCGGTGGAACGAGTGCAGTTGCACCGCTGATGGCCGGTCTAATGGCGAGAATCAATCAGCAGAACGGGACACCTGCAGGCGATATCCATTCCACTTTATATAATAACCCCGCAGGTTTCTGCAGAGATATCACCACCGGAAATAATATTACTACCTCCAGCAACAAAGGTTATACCGCAGGGCCGGGCTGGGATGCATGCAGTGGCTGGGGGGTATTATCCAAACTCTGATCGTAAAGGGATATTGAATATTTTTTCAATCTGCTTTCCCAACGAAAAAAGTCTTTCCCAATGGTGCAGACCATTGATTAAAAATATCCATCGCTGACAGCCTTGCAACATATTTGCCTTTGGCCAATACAGTATGGAGCGTAAAATTTCTTCTCTGGGGTACGGTATCCTCTATACTGGCAAGCGTATTGCCTGAAGCATTTACTATTTCTAATTTGGCTGACAATGGCGGTGACTTGGAATTATCCACGGTCCAACTCACTTTGACTTTCCCCCGGCCTGTGCTGATTGCCATTGACCGGATCACTACTTTGGTCAATGCAGGCGCTATTTCCGGATTAACTGCCAGGGGTAAATCAATGGTGCGACCATGATTAAATGCTGCAGATGGCCTGGTATTACCTCCATGCTGCATGCAAAAGGCATTCTCGGTGGTATCAAGATAAGCATTGAACCGGTCATGAAACTTACCATCACGCTTTATATCCTGGGATCCATTTGCTTTAAAAGTTACCTTAGTATTCATTTCCCATATACCGCTGTCATTCAGAATCCAGCAGTCCTTAAAAAGCGCTTTTCTGACAATGCTTCCATCCCATAATGGATTTGTACCATCCCAGTTCTCCATGAAAGCGTCATTGCGTGCGGTCAGGTATTTCCCTGGATCAGGGATTGACAAAGTAGCCGAGTGGAACCATTTTTGGGTAGCAATATCAAGTACAAAAATGCCGATAAATAATCTTCCGCGTGATTTCCATGCCCTGTTAACCAGGTTGTACCAGCAGTTCATCTTCCAACGATAGGAATTTATAGTTTTCCATCCGTCTCCCTCACCGCCGAAACGGCTTTTTTGGGTAGAGGAATGTATGTATTCCACTTTAGCAGTTACACCTCTTTTGGTATCAGGGTCCCATAGGGAAGAAATGAGAATATTTGGAGTTCCAAAGGAAGAATCCGGTGTTTGTTGCAAGCCAGCGTACCCATTTGCAAATCCATTGACTTCAAAGTAAGATGCGTCCCCTGATTGCAAAATCTTAATTTTTTGCATTTTTAGGATGGCGTCCTCTGACGGAAAATAACAAATCAAATGAATGGAAGGCGCAGCATTTTCCTGCGCTTCGGCCTGAAGGATAATTAGACAGGCCAGTACCCAAGCGCTAATTACTTTCATATTTCCGGTTTTATCGCAAATTTGATAAAGATAATTCAAGGGGGTATCATTCCTGTTTGATCCCGATACATTATATTTGGAGAGCAACTTTGTTATGATGACCGGAACTGGCTTACAGTTGCATTAATTGAAGACGAAGGCTGCCGTAATTCATGTTTTATCGTTCTTCCTATGTCTATACGCGTAGCAATTCACCACAAGACCATTTACAGATACGATCGACCCGTTTCTTTATATCCGCATATTTTCAGGTTAAGGCCTGCTGCCCATTCGAGGACCGCAATTAAGGCATATTCATTTAAGCTTTCTCCGAAAGATCATTTTATCAACTGGCAGCAGGACCCGTTTGGAAATTACCAGGCGCGGGTCGTTTTCCAGGAACAGACCCGGGAGTTGAAAATAGAAGTAGAACTGATCGCCGATCTGACGGTGATCAATCCTTTTGATTTTTTTGTGGAAGAATATGCCGAACAATATCCCTTTGTTTACAGCGGGCAAATGGAAAAAGAACTGGCTCCCTACTTGGAAATCATTGAAAATGGCCCAAGGTTGATGCAATGGATTTCCCAGGTTGATCGCATAAAAAAAATCCGCATTGTCGATTTTCTTGTTCACCTAAACAGCCGCCTCAATAAAGAAATTGCTTACAATATCCGCATGGAACCTGGCGTACAAACAGCAGAGGAAACACTGAGGCTTCGCTTAGGTTCCTGCAGGGATTCGGCTTGGCTTCTGGTCCAAATCCTCCGTCACCTCGGACTGGCAGCCCGATTTGTATCTGGCTACCTGGTACAGCTAACCGCCGATATCAAATCACTAGATGGTCCTTCGGGGCCTGAAAAAGACTTTACCGATCTGCATGCCTGGACCGAAGTCTATATTCCTGGGGCGGGATGGATTGGCCTTGACCCTACCTCGGGCCTTTTTGCAGGCGAGGGGCATATCCCTTTGGCCTGCACGCCCGATTATGCCAGCGCGGCTCCCGTCGTCGGCGCCTCTGACGAAGCGGGGGTCCAATTCGAATTTGAAAACAGAGTCAGCCGGATTCGCGAAGATCCCAGGGTCACGCAACCTTTTTCTGAAGAGCAATGGCTGGCTATTGATGCCACCGGTAAAATGGTCGATGAGGATTGTGAGAAAAATGATCTGAGAATGACGATGGGCGGAGAGCCCACTTTTGTCTCCATTGATGACATGGAATCCGAACAATGGAATACCGCTGCAGACGGCAAAGAGAAAAAGATTCTGTCCCATGATCTGATCTTTCGCCTTAGGGCGCAGTTTGGGCCAGAAGGGATGATCCAATATGGACAAGGCAAATGGTATCCAGGGGAACCGTTGCCCCGATGGCAATTTGGTTTGTATTGGAGAAAAGACGGCTATCCTGTCTGGAAGAATACCCATCTAATCGCCCACGAAAAGAATGTCCAATCATACGGGCCGCCGGAAGCTGCTGTATTTATAAAAGAACTGGCCAGACACCTGGCGGTGAATACCGACCATATCAGTCCTGCTTATGAAGATGTTTTCTATTTTTTATGGACTGAGGGAAAACTTCCACCGGGTATTGACCCGCTCAAAAGCAATCTAAAGGATCCTATTGAGCGGAAGCGTCTCACAGAATTATTGGATACAGGCCTGGGAACGCCTACGGGCTACGTTTTACCGCTACGGTGGAATTCATGGAACAATAAATGGCAGAGCGGGAAATGGAAATTCAAGCGTGATCATTTGTTTCTTATCCCTGGAAACTCTCCGATCGGTCTTCGATTGCCTTTGGATTCCTTGTCTGCAAAGACAGAAATAGCTGAAGAACCGGAAGATGATCAAAGCCTGTTTGAACAGCTACCCGCATTACCAGCCTATCATGAAACCATCGGTGGTCGCTATGGTATGCTTTATGATTATGCTATAAGGCCCACGAAAGTACCAAGTAAGGAAATCTTAATCGAAGCGCCTACCATCAAAACTGCAATTTCTGCGGAAACCAGACAGGGCATCCTGCATATTTTTATTCCTCCATTGCATTATTTGGAATACTACCTGGATATGGTTGCTTCTATTGAGGCAACATCGGCTAAACTCAGAATGCCGGTGCGCATTGAAGGTTATGAACCACCCAGGGATTACCGCCTCGAGCGGCTGGTGGTGTCGCCTGACCCCGGGGTTATCGAGGTAAATATCCATCCGGCTCGAAGTTGGGCAGCACTGAAACTCCATATCGATACCTTGTATGAGCAGGCCCGTCTCTCCAGGCTTGGCACGGAAAAATTCATGGTGGACGGAAGGCACACCGGAACCGGCGGCGGAAATCATATTACTATCGGAGGCGCTACACCTTCCGACAGCCCCATTTTGAGAAGACCTGATTTGCTCCGGAGCCTGATAACTTACTGGCAACACCATCCTGGTCTTTCTTATCTGTTTTCCGGCGCATTCATCGGACCTACCAGTCAGGCCCCCCGCATCGATGAGGGAAGGGATGAAAAATTGTACGAAATGGAAATTGCGTTCAGCCAAGTGCCTGAAAAGGGACCTGTTCCTTTTTGGTTGGTAGACCGGATTTTCCGCCACCTGTTGACCGACCTGACCGGAAATACGCACCGTTCCGAGTTTTGTATTGATAAATTATATTCCCCCGATACTTCTTCTGGAAGATTAGGGATATTGGAGTTCCGGGCTTTTGACATGCCTCCACATAAACGGATGAGTCTCCTGCAGATGCTGCTTCTGCGTGGTTTGATCGCTTCATTCTGGAAAAAACCTTATGCCCACAAATTGGTCCGCTGGGGCACAGAGCTGCATGATAAATACATGCTGCCTTATTACGTGGAGCAGGATATTAAAGATGTGGTTCAGGATCTAAATGATTACGGTTATCCGTTCCAGTTAAATTGGTTTGATTCATTTTTTGAATTCCGTTTTGTACGCTATGGTACCGTCAGTATACAGGATATGGAACTGGAGATCCGTATGGGTATTGAACCTTGGCACGTGCTGGGAGAAGAAATGTCAAGCACGGGAACTGCCCGATATGTGGATTCTTCCCTTGAACGACTGCAGGTGCGACTCTCGGGATACAATGGTTTCAGGTATGTATTGATGTGTAACGGCATGAGGGTGCCGCTCAGGGAAACGGTGATCAAAGGTGAATGGATTTGCGGTATCCGGTACAGAGCTTGGCAACCGCCTTCCGCCCTGCACCCTACCATCAGCACAGATACGCCGCTCGTTTTTGATATCGTGGACAGTTGGAATAGCCGGTCTATCGGAGGCTGCACATACCATGTATCACATCCCGGAGGCAGGAGCTACGACACATTCCCGGTCAATAGTTATGAAGCAGAGTCCAGGAGGGTAAGCCGGTTTTGGGACCAGGGTCACACCCAGGAAACATTAAGACCCAAACCATGGTTATCCTTTATTCAGCATTATATTGAACCTGGAAGACCTGCTTATTTTGTAGACGCTCCCGAAATTGAAGTAAACGAGGAGTATCCCTGCACCCTGGATTTGAGAAAAGTGTCCAAAAAAGGAAATGGAATTTACTAAAGTCAACATCTCCGGACATTGACGGAAACGTTCAGCTCATGCTTTCCACTACTGAATACAACACCTTTTAATGGAGTGACGTCGGAATAGTCCCTTCCCCAGCCAATAGTAATATGCTGATCAGAGGGGATCATGTTATTGGTTGGATCAAAATCTATCCAGCCTGTGTTCGGGATAAAAACTGAAAACCAGGCATGCGAGGCATCCACCCCGCTTAATTTTTCCTTACCCGGAGGAGGAATGGTCTCCACATATCCGCTCACATACCGTGCTGGCAAACCTTGTGCACGCAGACAGGCAATCGCCAAGTGGGCAAAATCCTGACATACACCCTTATGCTGTTCCAACACACTGGTCAGCGGTGTAGCGATCGTGGTCATGCCGGGTTTGAATTCAAAATCTTTATGAATCCGGTGCATGAGGTCCAGGGCTGCTTCGAAGAGTGGCCTGGCGGGAGCAAAAGACGCTTTGGCATATTCAAGGATTCCTGGCGACAAGGCGGTCATGGCCGTTTCCAGCACAAAGGCTTTGGCTTCCAGGAATTCCGGTTTTATTTCATTGAGCAGTTTTTTAGCTTCCTCCCACCCCACCCTATTTTCGGATCCATTTTTTTGTCCCGCCGGGTCTATATTTACAGTTGAGGTAACAGTTACAACAAGTTGTTTATGTTCCTGTTGGATGGCAAAATAAACAACTTTATTCCCAAAAAAATCAATGTACTCATTTATCGCATCCGGCTGGGGTAGAATGCGCATATTTGTTTTTTTGCAGATCTGGTTAGCAGTGGCACGGGGAATAAGCCGGGCGCTATTATGACATAGGCTGATCGAATCCTCATAATGATATTCAGTGGTATGGACGATCTCATAATTCATGGGTGCTTTCAGTTTATATACTGTCCAGCGTAAACAATTGTTTTTGCTCAAGAATATGTTTAAAGTAGATCTTTGAAACGACATCATGGATCTTATTGAGCAGGATCTGCATCTTGGACAAAAATTCATTCAGGTTATCATACATCATCGACTCTTTGTCAAAGGTCGATAGTTTATCTTTCGAGGAAAGCTTTAGTAAGGTATGGGCTTCCAAAATGAGTTTTTCGTGTTCAGGCAGGGTATTATCCTGTTTGGCAAAGGGTAATTGAGATAGATAGGCCTTTACACGGTCCAGCTGGTAGACCAAGGACCTGGGATTGTTTGGATCAAGAATCATTAAGTCTAGCATCAACGGCAATTGAAGGTGGGCTCGGTACTTATACCGGTAATTTACCAGGCACTCGTTGCTTTTTAAAACGGCTTCCATCAGATTATAATCAACCTGTTCATCCTGTTTAATCACCAAAGTTGTGCGCAGCATATTGGCGAGCAGTAAACTTTGTTCAATTTTTCTGCCCATATCAAGTAAAACCCAACCCTGTTCCCTGGAAATGCTTTCTCTGTTCAGACCAATAAAGGCCACCATCGCCGTCACAATCCCGTCCAGTGTTTTTAGCATCCGGTTAGTGACCGGATGCTGCGTATCGGGCACATTAAAATATTCCTCTATTTCGCGAAGGACCCGCCAGGTATCGGTTGACCAGTGATCGCGAACCGCGTGCACGGCCTTATTAAACATTTGAAAATTCTTACTCAAGCTCCCCTCTCTTTTGGAATCAAATAATATTTCAGCAAGCTCATTCCAAGGTTGTTTCAATTTTTGATCGCCCTCCTCTCCTATGAATCCGGGCTCGGTATGGGTGCATTGCGTTACAGTCAACAAAAGGCAAAATTGGGTGATGCCATCACTATCTGCCATCATTCTATCTCCTTCCATGATAAACTGCGAAACGGTACGCTGGAGCCTGGCATTGCTCAAAACCCTTTCAGCATACCTTCCAACCCAATACAGATTTTCAGCAGTATGGCTGGTTATCACATTACTGGCTGCCGATTTCCCAGCGACAGATTGCGGGACGGGATGGCGAACGCTGAAGGCGGAAGCGGATTCAGGGGAGATGATCCAGGTATCCTTACTCATACCTCCCAGCTGATTGGATATAATAAAGTTTCCCTTCGCCGGAGAGGTCCTGGTCAACCCACCTGTCATAAACAGGTATCCATCATTGTTACTCACTGCAAAAGTCCTGAAAAGGGCTTTGCAGGGTTCTATCTTTCCATCGATCAGGGAAGGTGTGGACGAGATATTTACTTTTTCCTGGCCAACATATAAATATGGATGCGCTTTTATTTCGGCCTTTAGAGTCGTAAGTTCCCCTGATGAAAGCGCAGACCCGTCACGGGTGGTGTACCCATGTGAATCGCGGTATATCCTCTTAATGACGAGGGAATCCATGTGATCAAGAACGTAAGATAATTCCTTGGGTTGGCCGCACCACCATGAAGCGATGGTAGGCATGATCAGTTCTTCGCCAAGAAAATATTTTGCAATGCCCGGAAGGAACGGTTTAAGACCCGGATTTTCTAGAATGCTGCTGCCAAGGGGGTTCGCAATTTTTACATTCCCACTTCGAATGGCCTGCATTAATCCTGGAACACCGAGCTGCGAATTGTCGAGGAGTTCAAGTGGATCACAATAGATATCATCTACGCGCCGGAGAATAACATCCACTTTTTCGAGACCTCCGATAGTTTTCAAAAAAACGTGCGTATCCTTTACCATCAAGTCATCTCCGCAAGCCAGTGTCAATCCCAGATAGGAAGAGAGATAGGAATGCTCAAAATATGTTTCGTTTTGAGGACCTGGGGTCAATATGACGATGCGCGGGTCATTCTTTTGCGAGGGTGCCAAATCGATCAGCGCGTTGCGCAAGGAATTAAAATAAGAAGAAAGGCGCCTGACCTTAAACCCGTCAAATAATTCCGGAAGCATCCTGGCCATGGTAATCCTGTTTTCCAGCGCATATCCAGAACCTGAAGGTGCTTGAGTCCGGTCATTGAGCAACCAAATTTTTCCGTCAGGGCTCCGGGCCAAATCAGCAGAATATAACACGAGACTACGGTTGCCAGCCAAGGGTATTCCAACACATTGGCGTAAAAATCCTGCATGTTGGTAGATCAATTCCATTGGAAGCAAACCCTTGCTAATCAGTTTTCGCTCGCCATAAATATCTTTTAAAATATGGTTGAATAACTCCGCCCTTTGCTTAAGGCCTGATTCTATCATTTCCCATTCCAGCTTGGTTATGACAAAAGGAATCAGATCCAAATTCCATGACCGGTTCATCCCCGAAGGATCGCCGTAAATATTGTAGGTAACGCCATTTTCCTTCAGAAAACGGATCACATCCTGCTGGCGGTTGGTGATTTCTTCTTTCCCCAGTTCAGCAAAGGAATGGAAAAATGTCTGCCAGTGCGGACGAAGGTTTCCGTCCTCCCCTAAGAGTTCGTCATACGAATAGTCGTCACTGAGATAATGCTGGAACAGGTTTTCTTGTTCGATGTCCGGGTTCATGTCATTGGTTTACCTGGGTAACGGCAGCAATCGGTTTTGTAAAAAATAAAAATAACGAAATAAGCTGAAAAAAAACCGGTAGAGCTTTTCTATTTGATTGAATGCCCCTGTGACATATTCCTGCTTTCAAAAGGAGAATTCCAAATCGGTTTTAAATTCTTAAAAAAAAAAGCAATCACTATTGAAAAGCGGCCTTTCGTTAATGGAAAAACCCTTTGCTGCAGATATCACCATAAACAATCAGAAATTCCAAACATTCAAGTTTTTGGATTGATCATTGTGGTTGGCTTGAAGTGTAGAATTAATACCACAAAGGTTATTAAGGGGTTAACAACCATGATTTTATATTTTTGTTTATCGAAAAAATATGCAACTTGCACGTCTATATCTTAAATTGAATAGTCATGAATAAAAAAATTCTTTGCGCACTTGCGATCTCTGCGTTTACTTATCAGGGTTTTGCGCAAACTTCAAAAATTGACACGGTTGCAGTCTCTATTTTAGACCGGATGAGCGCCATGATCGGCGACATGAGCTCCTGCAGCGTAATGGTAAAATCAAATTATGATATCCAAAGCAAAGAACTGGGATTGGTAAAACATTCCGACGAGGAACAACTATTTCTTCATGGTCCAAATAAATTGCTCGTCAGATCCGAGGGCGATAAAGGTAGCAGGGATTTTTTCTATAACGGGCAAACATTAAGTTATTATTCCAGCGATCGAAACCAATATGGGCAGATACAGTCTCCTTCAACCAGTATTATGGAAATGATTGATACTGTCAATAAGTTGTATGGAATCGAATTTCCGGTAGCGGATTTCTTTTACCCCTCGTTTGTCGACGATATCCTGCTTGAGTCAAAAAGCCTGGTTTACCTGGGGCTTACTAAAGTGGATGGAAAAGAATGTTTCCATATTGCTGGAACGGCCAGTGATAAGACCTTTCAATTCTGGATCAGTAATGATGCTTTTTATCTGCCTCTAAAGATGGTGATTGTCTATACAAGTAAAGAAATGAACCCTCAATTTGAAGCCACCCTGAGCGATTGGCAGGTAAACCCCAGCTTGCCGGATGCCCTCTTTGAATTTATGGCACCAATGAAAGCAAAAAAGGTAAAACTGGTTGCATTGTCGGTTAAAAAGTAATTCATTTTCTAATTTTCCAATTATGAAAGCAAGCTTCAACAATAGTATTTTTTCAGTGATTTTCCTGGTGGTAATCATTGTAATGAGCCTTCCACAAATTGGCATGGCTCAAAGATTCAGTCATGGGAGTTTTGGCGGAGGTGGTGCCAGGACATTTTCGGCACCCCCACGCACCGCGGCACCAAGCCGTGCGGAAGTCAGCAGACCCAGTCCTGCGCCAGTTAGACCCGTGCAGGAAAACAGGGTAACCATTAACGGAGGCGGCCGCAATATTGGCAACCATGATTTCAGGAGCAATGCCAGTGTCGTGAACCGTACGAGTACGCCAGCACGCACAAACGTTCAGATACATAATAATGTCAACGTATATCATTCCGGTGCATACCGGGGTATTCACCCTTACTATTACCATCCTTACAGGCCTTATTATTGGGGACCAGGGTGGCACCCGGTTGGGTTTTTCCTTCCTTATTTGGCTGCAAATGCATTCCGTTTTGCTGTTGGAAGCCAATGGTATTATTATGACGATGGTTGTTATTATGTTCCTTCCAATGGTGGATATTCGGTTGTACCGCCGCCTATCGGTGCAGTAGTGAGTTATTTGCCCGATGGCTACGAAACCACCATGGTGGGTAACGATACCTTTTATTATTACGGAGGTGCATTTTACGTTCCTGACGGGCAGGGTTATCAGGTAGTGGCAGCGCCTCCGGGAGCTGTAGTCACACAAATTCCGGTGGGAGCAGTTGAACAAACGGTCAATGGACAGGATCTATTGGTGTTTAACAATACTTATTTCCAACCCATTTCACAAGATGGACAGGACGCTTATGAGGTTGTACCATCCAACTAAAATTATTAACTGGTAAAAAAAAACAATGAACAACAGAAGAAATTTTATAAGAACAACCGGAGCCCTAGCTCTTGGTAGCCTGGCTTTTCCCCGGCAAGCCCGGGCTTCTTTTTTAGAAAGGCCCATGAATCATCCGGTGGGATTACAGCTTTTTACATTATTTAGTACAATTGATAATGACGTGCCAGGCACCCTAAAAAAAGTGGCTGCGATCGGTTATTTGGAAATCGAATCGGCTTTCAGTATGAAGGGGGCCTTCTATGGATTAAAACCAAAAGAGTTCGCAGCCATGGCAAAGGATTCAGGGCTTAGCTGGATTTCTCATCATGTTGGCGGGGCTCCATTCAAAATGCCTCCCGGCGGTTTCCGGCCTCCTGGCGGGGATACCAGCAAACCGGGCCCTCCCCCTCCGCCCCGGAGATTTCCCCCAATGAAAAATCTAAAGGAAAATGCACAGCAGATTGTGGATGAAGCTGCGGAAGGCGGTCTGAAATACCTGGTTTGCGCTTCTATCCCCCTAGGTACCACGGACGAAATTAAAGAAGCGATTGATATCCTGAACAAGTCCGGTGAGATTGCAAAAAAATCGGGAATTACCTTATGTTATCACAATCATATCCATGAATTTGAGCCGGTCGATGGAAAATTACCTTACGACATGCTATTGTCTCAAACAAGTCCCGACACCTTAAAGCTAGAACTTGATCTCGGCTGGGCGACAAAAGCCGGAGTAGACCCGCTTGAATTATTCAAGAAAAACCCGGGTCGTTTTCCGCTTTGGCACGTCAAAGACATTACTGCAGATAAAAAGGAACCCACAGAAGTTGGCAGCGGAATTGTTGATTTCAAGCGGATTTTTGCAGATTGGAAAATTTCCGGCATGCAACATTTTTTTGTCGAGCAGGACGGCGCGCCAAAACCGATAGAAAATATTACCACGAGTTTTAATTATATTAAAAACTCAATTTTGGCATAATCAAAAAGAGGTCGCGTTCCTCTTCGTTTTCACCCAATGGGATGGAAAGTTGGATTATATCTTCAGATCATTTTTTATTGCCTGGCTGGAGTTAACCATTTCTGGCATGCTAGTAATTATCAGCAAATATTACCGCCCTGGCTCCCTTTACAATATCCGGTTGTATATTTCACGGGTATCTGTGAAATCTTTTTCGGTCTCTTGCTGATTCCAAAAGGGACACGTAAAGCCGCCGCATGGCTGATCACCCTATTATTAATCGGAATTTTCCCAGCAAATATTCAGATGATGCTAAATAGCCTTCACCAGCATAGTTCTGGTACTTGGTTAACCGTGGCCCGCTTACCCATTCAAGGCATATTAATCTGGTGGGCTTACCTCTACACCAAAAAAAGAAAAGTCAGATTATCATAATACTGCCATTTTATTGGGAAGGAGGTTATTGTTTTTACGCTAGGTAAAATTCCAGTATACAAACTTGATCTGGTTTACAGTTTTTTGATCTTCACAATCATATATGCAAAAAACCTAGATCACAATACAAGGATGGTGGGTCATCGCTGGCCGGGCGGGCCATGTTCGAACTAAACTTTTTAAATTCCCTGGTTTTTCCTATTTTTCGATCTTACACTCAAACTTTTTTAAGTTGAAGCAAAGGCGCCTGCTAACCGCTTTCATTGTTCCGCCCATGCTGTTTCTCTCCATAATTGGTCTTGCGCAAAGACCCATTGGTTCGCTGAAAGGCAGGGTAATCACTGCTGATAGTCTGCCAGCATCAGGGGTGACCATTGAGTTAAAAAAAATGGGACGTGCGGTGGCGGCGGCAGAAAATGGAGTTTTTGTAATAAAGCATTTGCCTCCTATATCGGATACACTGGTCATTTCTTCTGTTGGTTCAAAACCGTTTATGCAAGCCGTGTTGCTCAAGGGCGGAGAGGCAGTTGATTTGGGAACCATCCGGCTCAGTTACCAAATTGCAAAATTACAATCCGTTGAAATAAAAGGGCGCACCGTACACTCCTATAAGAGCGACTACTCTTTTTTTAGTGGTAAGACGGAGACCCCATCGATCGATATTCCACAAACGATTTCAACGGTGACCAAGGAACTTATTCATGATAAGATGGAGTTCACCCTGAAGGACGCGGTCGAGGGGGTCGCAGGGGTCAACCAATATTCAGGCTTTGATGCATATACCATCAGGGGCTTCAGGGCTGAAAATTCCCGGGATATCAATGGGCTCAGAGGATACAATACGACCTACACGAGTTCTATGCTGGTGAATATTGAAAGGGTCGAAGTCATTAAGGGGCCAACAGCAACCCTGTATGGAAATTGCGATCCAGGAGGCACGATTAACCTGGTCACCAAAAAACCCCTGGAAAATAATGCTTCTTCACTGGACTTGTACGCAGGTACCTGGGATCATTTCCGGGGACAAGGGGATATCACAGGACCTTTGAACAAGAATGAAATTTTTTTGTACCGTTTCAACGCCGGTTATGATCAAACGAATTCCTTCCGGCATGGGTTGCAAACAAAGTCATTTGAACTGGCTCCTTCATTTACCTATATCCCAAGCGATAAAGTGCAAATCAATCTTGATTTTTCGATATCAAATATTCACACTGTTTTGGATTGGGGCCAGCCCGGTTTTGAAGAGAACAATCATCTTAGGCTCACCCCCATTTCACTCACTGCAAGCCAGCCCGGAGATCATCTTCATGAAACAGATATTGCTTCGATCCTGACCCTTTCTTATAAGATTAGCAAACGGCTCACCCTCAACAGCGGCTTTCTTAATTACATCACCCGTCAGGATGTGACAAGTCATGGATTGCAGAGCTATATCACACCCGATTCTGCAAACCTGTACTATACTACTTGGACTTACCCAACGGTGACCAATACCATCAGTAATTACCTGACCTATCAGTTCAAAACGGGGGAGGCGCGAAATGAACTTGTTTTCGGATACGATTATATTCGAAGCAAAGTGAATCTAAACCAACAATATTATGAGTTGCCTGGGCAATTCGGAGTAGGCAGCGGCATCGTAGGTACTTTCAGTTTACAAAACCCAAAGTATCTACAACCTCCTTTGACTGGTTATAAGATCTCCAATTATGACGCTGACGCCACTGATGTGGATGATAATATTTATCATACCCAAGGAGTTTATGCACAGGATCAGTTCGTTCTTGATAAATGGAGGGTGCTTTTTAGTTTGCGCGAAGAATTTTATAAAGGTGATGATGTGGGTGACAGTGCTAGTGATTTAGCAGAAACAGTATTCCTCCCAAGAATCGGTGTGGTCTATGCGCTAAGGCCAAATATCAGCACTTACGCCACGTATAATAAAGGTTTTGATGCTTTTGAAGCTGCCACTAGTGCGCAGGTTTTCCATTCGCCCTTTAAACCTCAGATCAGCGAGCTCTTGGAAGTGGGGGCCAAAGGGAATTTTTTCAACAATACACTCTCTGCCGCTTTGGCTGTGTATCAGTTGACACTACTTAATGTGGCGGTCAGCGCCAATGACATGTCCAATCCAAATTTGTATGTACAACAGGGCCAAAATCAATCTAGAGGAATTGAAACAGAAGCTGCTGGCAATATCCTGCCTAACCTGAGCATCACGTTTTCTTATGCTTATTGCCTTGCAGAAGTAACTAAAAGTAAGATACTGTCGCAGGTGGGAACGAGAGTCGAAAATGCGCCAAGAAATACTAGCGGAAGTTGGATTAAGTATGTTTTTAATAAGGGAATTGCAAAAGGATTGGGGATTTCCATCGGACATTCATCGGTGGGTGAGCGCACCACCCTTGATCCCGCCATCAGCCTGCCAGGATATCTTACATGCACAGGAGCCGTCCACTACAGATATAAACGCTTTCTCCTGGCTGTCAATGCAAACAATATTACCAATCGGACTTATTGGATGGGTGCATACAATAATGTAAATAAATGGCCGGGTGCACCCAGTAATTATATGATCAATCTGGGATATAGCCTTTGAAAGCTCTCCCGCGCTTAAGATTTGTCAAAACTGATGCATTCCTTCAGTTCCTTTTCGCTATAAGATAAATCGTACTGCTTCAACACATCATCGGGTACACCATTCCATTGATTGGGACGGTTACCGATATACCCGATATCCTTGACGCCAATCTCTGAGGTATAAAACCCTGACATGGTCAGATTCCTCATCAGATTAAAGAAGGAAACTCCCGGCTTGTTTTCCGGTGTAGCTTTATTGGGATAGGCAATATCATCGACGATCTCCAATTGTTGCCCGGATCCCAGCCCAGTGAAAGGCTTTTCAAACCTTTTTAAAGATTGAAGATCAAGCCATCGTAACCCCCCCCGCATTGGGGTTTGGTGCTCAGGCTGGTCTTTGACTATAAATTCAATAAATTCAGAAACTTTTGCATCAGATGCGCTGCCGCTGACTGCATCTTTGGGTATGATGATGTCAGCTAGCACGGTGATAGTTGCCATTTCGGCGTCGTTAAAGAATTTTTCTGCTTCCAGCTTCTTATTGAAAGCGATTTCCTCTGGCATCCGGTCAGCCACATTTTCGGCGATCACCTCTTTAGGGGCAACCGCTGGTTTATCCTCCTGTTTGCAGGCTTCCACCAGAATACCTGTAGAAACCGCACCTACCATCAATGCTTTGATTGATTTTCTTCTATCCATTGCTTTATTTTTTGAAAATGATCAAGAGCGCAAATTCTGTTTTTTCATTTCATCAATAATATGTTCGCTAGCCCTCATCGATAGGGCCAGAATAGTCCAGGTAATATTCTTATCCGCCTGTGAAACGAACTGACCACCGTCCACATTGAACAAATTCTTGCATTCATGGGCCTGACTCCACTTATTCAAGGCAGAAGTTTTAGGATCATCTCCCATCCTTACTGTTCCCGCTTCATGTATGACATTTCCAGGATTGTCCAAACCCCAGTTATTTTGCGGTCCGTCATCATTCCCCCAGGTAATTGCCGCACCCATATGATGCAAAATTTCCGAAAAGGTTTCCTTCATGTGTTTGGCTTGTTTGATCTCATAATCAGAATGCTTCACATGAAATCTCAACACCGGTATACCGTATTTGTCTACGGTATCAGGGTCGATTTCGCAATAATTATCCGCCCTGGCAACGGCTTCTCCCCTTCCAGCCATACCTACGCTGGCACCGAATGAAAAGCGATTATCTTCTTTTAAAGAAGCGCCATAACCGCCAGCTTCCTTCAGTTTTCCATTGACTTTGAATTTGCCATTGGACTCTTCGATACCCCAGTTGAATCCATATAAAGGCATATCAAATCCACCTCCATATTCAATATGATATCCTCTCGGGAAATCCAGCTTTTTATTATCCAGCCACCAGGGGGTATATACGTGCATCCCTCCTACTCCGTCTTCATTATATCTTTTGCGATCAAATAAAGCGGGTATGACACCTCCCATTCCGGCACCCGTTGAATCGTGCAGGTACTTACCGACTACATCACTGGAATTGGCTAATCCGTTTGGATGTTGCGGCGATTTGGAGTTTAGGAGCAAACGCGCAGATTCACAAGTGCTGGCCGCAAGAATGACTACACTTCCGCTTACTTCATATTCCTGCAGATCCTCTTTATTCACATAGGATACCCCTGTTGCCAGTCCTTCCTTATCGGTTAAAACCTCCCGGACCATTGCACTGGTTACGAGATCCACATTGCCTGTTGCCAATGCTGGTTTTACAAGTACAGATGATGATGAAAAGTCTCCGTATATCTTACAGCTCCTGCCACACTGCGCACAAAAAAAACAAGCTCCCCTATCTTTATTGATTTGTTTGGTCAAAATAGAAAGACGGGATGGAATGACGGGTATGCCGATCCCTGTTGCCGCCTTTTTTATAAAAAGCTCATGAAGTCTAGGTTTGGGGGGTGGCAGAAAAATGCCATCCGGATCATTGGGCAATCCCTCATTGGTGCCAAATACGCCAATCAGCTGATCAATCTTATCGTAATAGGGTTTAATGTCCTCATAAGCGATTGGCCAGTCATCTCCCAACCCATCGATACTCCTTCTTTTAAAATCTTTTGGACCAAACCTTAGAGAGATCCTGCCCCAATGATTGGTTCTTCCTCCAACCATACGGGCACGCCACCAATCCCATTTCGTTCCGTCCTTTTTCGTGTATGGCTCCCCGTCAATATTCCAACCCCAGAAACTGCCATCAAAATCGCCAAATGGACGAAATTTCGTACTTGCTCCTCTCCTGGGAGACTCCCAGGGGTTTTTCATTTGGGATGAATTTATCGCTGGATCATACATCGGGCCTGCTTCCAATAAACATATTTTGAAACCTGCTTTCGATAATACATAGGCCGCCATACCGCCGCCCGCACCGGATCCGACGATGATGGCATCGTATTTCTTCGTTTGCTTCTTAATGCTGATCTCTCCCATTTTCAATGAATTTTATGTTTGTCAGAGTTCTTTGATTTTAATATTGCGGAAAAATATTGGTGCGTCCGCATGTTTGCCTTGAAAACCAATATGCCCGTTCAAGGCAATTACCGCAAGGGGTTTGTCCAGCCAATCGGGAATTTCTGTGCCATCAGGATTCTTTTTGGCTGAGGTAAACTGACTCATATCACATTCATTGACCAATTGGCCATTGAGCACCACCCAAATCTTCCGGCCGATACAACTGATCGTATAATGATTCCATTCTCCCGGTTGCTTAACCAGCGACTTTAGCGGGGCCTGATGACCAAAAATAGCAGCACAATGCCAGTTTGGAGGGGAATTCGCCCATTCAGGAAAAAAGTCATCGCAGATTTGAATTTCAACCGAATTGGGTATGTTGTCTTTCAGATCGCTAACATGCACGAAGACGCCGCTATTGGTGCCTTTGGCATTTTTAAATTCCAGGTCGAGAATATAATTGTTATAAGATTTAGCGCTGTAAATCGTTTCATCCTTTGAAGCCGTCATCACTCCCCCTGAAACTGTCCAAATCCCTTTGGGAAAAATGGCGTCAGAGATATCTGCTTTGAAAAGGTTGACCCATCCCGCGCCAGTGGTTTCGGGATGAGAGGTAGCAGGTTGTTGTGCAATTGATGGTCTTCCACCCAAGGACAACAAAACCATGCTGGTGATGAATACTTTTTTCGTCATTAGTTTTGGGTTGAACTTTTGATGAGAAAATAAATTGCTGGATTGCTTTACAGATTATTGTAAAAGTGAAGATAACTGATTCTTGAATATCCGGAAATAGGAATTCTTATCAGTCAAATTTAAAGCAGAAACTCAGGCCGTCGCCCAGGGCCCATCCAAATTCCTTATGGGAATTCTGCACATCGGAATTTTTACTGATGTCTTTGAATGAGGAGGATTGTCTGCTATCGTTGTAATAACCTAATTTCCAACGTGTGTTAAAGGAGAAATCATATGCCGGGTTGGCGAAAATACCTAATTGGAATCTCCTGGTTTGAAGTGGATACCAGAAAAATCTTACCCCAGGCTCAACCACAAAACCCGTAGTGCGCAATGCCAGCTGCTTACCATATTGTGCGGCAAGGCTATCAAAATGAGGGGGCATGTTACCATCCAGGATTATCCTGGATCCGTGTGTACCCAATCCCAAACCAGCCGATATCCAGAAATGTTCCCTTTCAAAAAACCGGCGGTAGGCTCCAATTTTGAACTCAGCTGTGACAATATCCTGTTTGGAAACAATCGTGCTCCCACTGATCGTAAAAGTCATTTTGCTTTCAAAAGGGACTGCAGCCAATTCAATATTAACACCTAAAGGAATTTTTTGTGGGGCATTATATCCATATTTGACTAAAAAATTATCAATTTTCGAATCGTTAGCCGTATAAAAAACAGTGCTTATATTCGCCAATATGGAGAAGGTCGAATCTTCCGGATAACGTCGCGGAGATAAAAAATTTTTTGAATGGTTTACCGAAACGGTATCATCCTTAACCTGAGAAAAAACAATAGATGGAAGTATCTGCATGACAAGGAGAAGGCGAGCACAGCTATACATTACATCAAATTGAGCGTACAAGTTACGTCATTTTTAAGAAAATATGGTAAACAGATTGATTGTTTCCCTTCAAGAAATTCAATCATTATTGCAGTTGCTAATTAGAAGATATACAATAGATTTGCTGGGTTGATTCATAAAATTCATTTGAAGCTTTTTTTAACAATATCTTTAGTATTTTCCATTTTTTTGCCTTCTCAAAAGGGCATTGCTCAAGACCATCCAGCAGAAAAAAAACCTTCATTTTTCTCTTACAACCCCAAAGATCAGACGGATATAAAAGAACTGCTTAGGAGCTTATTAAAAAAAGGCGCTGTGAAAAAACCTTATGACAGCACCCATATCCCGGGCAAACTTCACTTGTCTCCATTAGCTGCCCCCAATTATACGCCACAAACAGAATTCCAGGCCCTGGTGGGCTGTCTATTTGCTTTTTATACGGATAGTTCCATCAACGAAAACATTTCTTATGTTCTTACCAGTTTCGCTTACACACAGGAACAGCAAACCATTTTCCCTGTAGCAACCAGCATCTGGACAAAAAATAACAAGTATAATTTTCAAACAGACTGGCGTTACCTGGATTATCCTTCACAGACTTTTGGGCTTGGCGGAGGCTCGCCTATTTCCAAAGCCTATTATCTGAATTATAATTATTTGCGTTTGCACCAGAGTATTTATAAAACCGTCACCAATAAACTATACCTCGGAATTGGTTATGATTTTGATCGTTACTGGAATATACAGGAAGTGAATTCGCAAGGCGGTGATTCGGTGGGCGGCAAAACAGATTATGATAAATACGGGTTCAGCAAAACGGCCAATGCGTCGGGTTTATTATTTGGATTATTATATGATTCCAGGAAAAATCAGATCAATGCTGATAATGGCTCCTATCTAAACGTTTCTTATAGACCAAAATTCACGTTCTTAGCCTCTGATGCCAATTGGCAATCCTTAGTGGTTGAATTCAGGCATTTTCAAAAACTCCCGGCCAGTTCAAAAAGTGTACTAGCTATTTGGAGCTATAACTGGTTTACTTTGAGCGGGAATCCCCCTTATCTTCTATTGCCAAGCACGGGCTGGGATGCCACCTGGAATACCGGGAGGGGGTATACCCAAGGCCGTTACCGGAGCAAAAATATGGTGGATCTGGAGGGTGAGTATCGTTTTGGCATCACTTCTAATGGCCTGCTTGGCGGGGTCGTGTTTGCTAATGCTGAATCTTTCTCGGAAATCACCAACAACAGATTCGTTTATCTGGCTCCCGGTTATGGGGTAGGCTTAAGAATCAAACTTGACAAATTCTCCAAAACAAATTTTTGCGTGGACTATGGCTGGGGTCTTCCTGGTAACAAAGGATTTCAACTCAATATTGGAGAAGTATTTTAAAAAATTGACCTGCCATATCACTGAAATCTGTGAATACTGTAACTTTTCCCCAGAGTTTTGTAACAATTTAGCATTCATATTGTCCCATCTTTGTCCCCGGTCCTGCTTACTACCCGGGTTCTTGATCAATAACCTGTCTCGCGTAAGAGTATAATTACTGATAACCATGAAATCAAGTTTACCTTTTTTCAGGTTCTGTACGTTTCTTATTTTATTCCTCGCAAAAAATTCTTTTACTTTTTCAGCCACCATTGTATCGGTTGCCACAGGAAACTGGAGCGCCTCGGCCTGGCCCAATACGTCCAGAACGGGAACTATCACCACCTCTACCCTTTCGGCTACGGTAACAGGCGTTGGAACTACATTTAACACTCAGATCAGTGTCGGTAATATTATAGAAACGGTAGGCAATGTGGTGATCGGAACTGTCTTAACGGTCAACAGCGCCACATCGCTGACCCTAACTGCCAATGCGCTCTCGAATAACGCAGGTATCAATTTTAATTTCCAGGGCATTGGACCAAGTGATGCAGCGCTCATTGCGGGCGGAAATACAGTGACAGTAGACAATGCGTTTGCTGCCTGCGTCAGTCTCGGAACGAATAATAGTGGTGCCGGAGGATCTGATTTGATCTTCAGTGCAGGGTCCCAACTCACGGTCAGCGGTATTGTTACGGTTGGCGTTGTCGGACATTCAGGAAGTATAGACATGACAAATGGAGGGATCTTAATCTGCCAGAGGTTAAATGTTACCAATCCCGGTACATGGACTCCCGGTTTGGGCACAGTTGAATTAACCACAAGCAATACCCTTCCTGCCATCTTTTTTTCAAGTTTTAACAACCTGATCATTGTTTCCAATATAACCACGACGGGATCTGCCCTGACCATTAATGGCAATCTATCGATCGGCAGCGGGTCCGCTAATTTTACAGCCGCGGGTTTTGCATTAACAGTAAATGGAACAACTACGATAGGGGCAGGGACCCTTGGTGTTTTAACCATTTCCTCTGCAATCGGAGCAAAAACCTTTGTGGGACTTGTAACGGTGAATACAGGAGGGACATGGAACAATATATCGGGTGCCGCTGTAAATTTTCAAGGAGGGATACTAAACAGCGGAACATTTAATGCCGGAAATGGCATCCAGACATTTTCCACGAATAACCAAACATTAGTGGGGTCATTTACGATCCCCAATGTCACCGTGACGGCCATCACACTGACGAATAACAGCACCCTTACCATCACCTCCTCGCTCAACGGATCAGGAACCCTGGCCCAAGCAAATTTTGCCATTCTAAATCTTGATTTTCTTGGCGCAGCTGGTATCTCAGCCCTTATCGCCACTGCCCTGGACAATACGGTGAATTACGAATTTGCAGGTCTTCAAACAACCCTTCCAACCAACTATTATATTCTGAGTTTAAGCAATGCTGGAGTCAAAACACTGCAGGTCGCTACCGATACCGTCTATGGTGATTTTGATATGACGGGTACCACTACTGCAACCGGGGTGGTAGGAATGACAATCGGCGGAGATGTCAATATCGGCACTGGGGCAACTTTCAATTCAGGCGTTCTTAATTATACCGTTGACGGAGATGTCACCAATTCCGGAACATTTAATGGCAGTCCACTTTCGGTGATCGATATTGCCGGCGACGTCAATAATTCTGGAGCTTTCAATGCAAACCAGGATACAATTGTATTCAATGGCAACAGCTTAGAAACGATTACGGTTGCTATCACCAGTACAGGAAGCTTTGATAACTTGATCATCAATAATTCCGATGCAGGTCTTCAGCTGGAAAGCGATATTTCTGCGTCTACGACACTGAATATGACCCAGGGTAATATCGATCTCAATGGCAATATCCTTCTGCTAGGCACATCTCCCTTTAATACAGGCACCCTGCTAAGGACTTCCGGGACCATCATCAATAGCGTCAATGGAACTGGATCATTTACCCGGCTATTTGGAACATCTACTATCGCTGACGGAGCTATAGCGGGACTTTTTCCTATGGGCACGGTAAGCAATTACCGTCCTTTTTCTGTCTCCGCCCCACTGACGGCACCCAGCTCCGGAGGTTCTATTTCAGTTGATTATATAGATGCCCCTGGCAATACTCCGGTGAGCATTCCTGATCCTCCGGATACCATTGTAGTCCAGGATAATTTTTCCTGGTCGGTTATTGCCGGAAACGGTTTGGCAGGAGGCGTTTACGATCTGGATGCCGCGGGGACCGGTTTTGGACTAGTAGGCAATGTGGCTGATCTGCGGCTATCCCTCTTAGATAGTGTCGTAGGAACTCCCGGGGTCAATGGTGGAACTACAATCAATCCCCAGGTCAATAGAACAAACCTGAGTTTCGCCGATCTTTCCAACCCATTTTTTATCGGATCGATCGACTCCACGACAAGCCCACTCCCCATCAGCTTACTATACTTTACTGCAACGCCTGTAAATGGGGAGGTTAGACTGGATTGGGAAACGGCTGCAGAATTCAACAATGACCATTATACCATTCTCAGGTCAGTCAATAATTCAAGTTGGGAAAGTGTGGCACTAGTTCCGGGCTCGGGCAATACCAGCGTCGACACCAAGTATATGGTCTATGATCAAAAACCACTTGGTGGTGTTTCTTATTATCGTTTAGAGCAAACAGACCGGGACGGCAGACAATCCTATTCAGCTATCGTGTCGGTGAATATGGGTACCTCCACGACCATCAGCCTATACCCCAATCCCGCATCCAGTTATATCTTCATAACTACCGTAGGCACTGGTATGCCGGATATCAGTCTTATTAACGGTAGTGGCCAGCAAATGAATATTCCCATCCTGATTAATGGAAACAATGTGCGCTTAACCATATCAGATATCCCGCCAGGAACCTATTTCGTTAATATTATACAGAACGGGGTTTCCGAAACCAGGTCGGTCATAAAAAAATAATTGTCTGGTTTTCGCCGGGTTATATTTATTTCCCCTTTTTCACCACAAATTCATCCGGAATTTGCTTGGGTTATTGTTTTTCCTGCGAACTTCGACCAATAATAAATAGAATAGCACTTGTCGCGCATATTCATTACCGGTTCTGCGGATGGTCTCGGCAAAATGGCCGCCCAATTATTAGTCAGTGGGGGTCACCAGGTAGTCCTGCATGCACGCAATCCACAAAGGGCTGCTGATGCCATGGCATCGGTCCCTGGCGCCGAAGCCGTCGTAACAGGCGATCTTTCCGGAATTGCAGGGACAGTCGGAGTTGCTGAAAATGTCCAAAAGCTTGGTTTCTTTGATGCCATTATACATAATGCGGGTGTAGGATACCGTGAGTCCGTCCGGGGGAATTCGACCGAAGGGCTTCCAACGGTATTCGCCGTAAATAGTCTGGCGCCTTATATCCTGACTTGTTTGATCACCAGGCCGCACAGGTTGATCTATATCAGCTCAGGCCTCCACCGGAGTGGCGATCCGGGTCTCAAAGATCTTATTTGGAAGGAAAGGCGCTGGAACGGATTTAGCGCGTATGCCGACTCAAAATTGCACAACGTGCTTTTGGCTTTTGCGGTTGCCCGCAAGTGGCGGGACATATTATCCAATGCCATGGAGCCAGGTTGGGTGGCAACAAAAATGGGAGGCCCTGATGCGCCAGACAGCCTGGTGGAAGCTCCGAAAACACAAGCATGGCTGGCTGCCAGCAGTGATCCTGATGCCCTGGTTTCCGGAAAGTATTTTTTTCACCAGCAGCCCGCTGAATACCTGCCTGCCTCAAATGATGCCCAGATCCAGGATCGATTGCTTTCGGAATATGAAAGGATATCCGGGATTTCATTCCCGTCGAATGAATAAAGCCTGCACTGGGCCGCTTCATCGGTTTAAATCCTTTAGATTTGGACATCCTTAAATTCCACATATGGAACAATTGACCGACTTGCCGCTGAGCTGGACTTTTGCCCAAAAACTTTTTTTCCGCTTCTTTTTCTTTTTCTTTCTGCTTTATTTTATTTTTAATCCCAATGATGTCTTCCCCTTTTCGGACCAACTGTATGCACTCTATAATCCCTTTTTCCATCAGCTGATTCCTTGGCTTGGAAAGCATTTGCTTCACCTGAATTATGAGATCACCATATTTACAAATGGCAGCGGGGATACGACTTATGATTATGTAGCGCTCTTATTCATTGTTTTGCTATCCCTTTTAGGTTGCGCGATATGGACCATCGCAGATCCGCGGAGGAGGCAATACGAACTTTTATATTATTGGCTGACGGTAGGGGTTCGATACTATTTGGCAGTAACTATGTTCAGCTATGGATTTGTAAAAATATTCAAACTTCAATTTCCTTATCCGGGACTTACGCGCTTATTGGAACCCTATGGAAATTCTTCTCCCATGGGTCTCGCCTGGACTTTTTTGGGATATTCGCAAGGTTATAATTATTTCATGGGTTTTTTGGAAGTGCTATGCGGCCTGTTCCTATTTTTCAGGAGGACGACGCCTCTAGGCGCACTACTTAGTTTACTAGTCGCAGGACACGTGATGGCATTAAACTATTTCTTTGATATTCCTGTAAAACTGCTTTCCACCGCAATGGTAGTCATGGCCCTCTATCTCTTGAGCGGTAATGTCCGGCATCTCCTGGATCTTTTTTTCTTACATGGATCAACCCGTCTTACGATTATTAATCCATTGCGCATACGAAAAAAATGGTTGTATTATTCTTTTAGGATCCTTAAGTTCTTGTTTTTTGCATTCGTTCTTGCCCTTAATATTTCCGATGGCGCGGATGGTCTCCATAAATATGGCGATGGCGCTCCAAAGACAGCGCTTTTCGGTATATACAATACAGAAACATTTTTGAAGAACAGGGATACCCTGGCGCCATTGGATACGGACACCCTGCGGTGGAAACAATTTGTCGTCATTGGCAATAGTGCCTATGCCTGGGTCACGATCAAGATGATGAACGACAGCTTGAAGTCATTCGCCTACCGGCCTGATACCATCAATAAAACCTTAGTCCTTTTTAGTTATGCGGACACCAGCAGGAAGTATTTATTCAACTATAGTTTTCCTCAAAAAGACCTGATGGCGCTTAAAGGGAATTGGAAAGGCGAATCGGTTGAGATCCGGTTGAAGAAATATGACTTGAACCGATTCTTACTGGTAAAAAGAGGATTCCACTGGATCAACGAATATCCTTTGAACCGCTAGCAAACAGGATGATTGAATAGAAGTAACTATTGCGGAGCCATTTGCGCTCTCTGTTTGTAATCCATACTCCTGATTCCACCATAATTTCCGATATTAAGGTCATTTTATAAACCTTTGCACATGGTCAAGAATTACTTTAAGGTAGCCTGGAGAAACCTGATGAAAAATACCGTCTTTTCGATTATCAATATTTTTGGCCTCTCCATTGGGCTGGCATCCTGCATGCTGATCGTGCTTTACCTCTATATTGAATTATCTTACGATACTTACCACAAGGATATCAAACGCCTTTACCAGGTTGGCTCCATTTTTAATTTTTCCGGAAAGGAAGAGCGTTATGTCGCATGGCCGGCTGTCATGGCGGCCAATATGAAACAGGATTTTCCGGAAATAGCACAAACGGCAAGACTATTGCCATTCAATCTGTTTGGCGAATATCAGACCTTGATCCAATACACCCAACCCGATGGCAGGATCTTTTCATTTTATGAAACCAAGGGCAGCGCCGCGGACCATTCTTTCTTTCAATTGTTCGCTTATCATTTTATCGAGGGCAATCCCTCTATGGCACTCAACAAGCCCAATTCCATTGTCATTTCGAAAGATATTGCCGACAAGATTTTCAAAGGCCAGACGGCGCTCAATAAGGTGATCCGGGTCCGAAGCAGTATCAATGGTGACCATGATTGTGCAGTAAGCGGGGTTTTTCTCGCCAATGACCAACCGTCACATATCGACAGCAGGTTTTTTATCTCTTTTTATGGAGGAGCAATTGAAGATCGCATGAAAGGGGATGGGGACAATATGACATTTGATAATATGTACACATCCTATCTCTTGCTGAAACCCGGAACCGATCCCAAACAAATGGAGGCAAAGTTCCCGGCATTCATCGATAAATATTCAGGTAAAGATTTAAAGGTTTCCGGTTTTTCAAGAAAGGCATTTCTCATACCCGTAAAGGATATCCACCTTCACGCAGACATGGTGGAAATGAGCCCCTCCGGAAGTGTTACCTATCTCTATATGCTTGGTTCGATTGCCATTTTCATTTTGGTTATTGCCAGCATCAACTTTATGAATCTTTCCACCGCCCGTTCATCCAAACGGTCTTCTGAAGTGGGCATCCGCAAAGTCCTGGGTGCAGAAAAAAAAGCCCTGGTCCTGCAGTTTCTGGGTGAGTCATTATTGATGGCTCTCATTTCTTTTGTTTTTGCGGTCGTTTTGCTGGTATTGCTTTTGCCGGTATTTAAGCAGGTATACGGCCAAAGCATTTCCTTAACCGGCGCTTCCTATATCCTGATGTTCGGATTTTTTTCTGTGCTGTCTTTGATCACAGGCCTCTTGGCCGGTAGCTATCCTGCCTTTTATTTATCCTCATTTAAACCGATCAGTGTGCTGAAAGGCAAATTCTCCAATTCAATGGCCGCCGCTTCTTTAAGGAAAGGGTTAGTGGTATTTCAATTTGTTATTTCTGCGGTATTAATCACCGGAACCTTTATCATTTCCAGTCAGATGCAATTTTTGCGTTCTACGGATATGGGTTTTTCAAAAGACCAGCAGATCATAATACCATTGAAAAGCAAAGAGGCAAAAAAAATGTATGCCGCATTCAAAAATGAACTTAGTCAAAATAAGCAGGTATTGTCCGTGGGTGCTTCTGCCTATTACCCGGGTATTTCCAATCCGAGTTCGGATAATTTTCACAAAGAGGGGCAAAACGTGCATTCGGGACAAGATGTACGGATAAATCATGTCGACGATAACTATTTGCAGACTTTGGAAATTAAGCCAGTAGCGGGCAGGTTATTTTCTCCGGATTTTATAGTCACAGATACGAATGACCGGGTTATCCTAAATGAAGATGCCATAAAAAAAATCGGCTTTGGATCTCCACAGGCCGCTATTGGCAAAAAAATATATAACGTGTACAAAGGAAAAGCGTACAGTAGCGAAATCGTAGGCGTCGTAAAAGATTTTCATTTTGAAGACCTCCACCTTCCCATAACCCCTTACGCTTTTTATCTAAATGATAAAGCCTATTATAATTATGCCATCGTTCATGGAGGAAAGGGAGACATCCATGCACTGCTACAATCCATAGAAAATACCTGGCGACAGCTTGACCCCGGAGAGCCATTTGTCTATAGTTTTTTGAACGAAGATTTTCAAAAAAATTATTCGTCGGATGAGAGGTTGTCCAGTATCGTAGGACATTTCTCAATAATTGCTGTGCTTATCTCCTGCCTTGGATTATTTGGGCTGGCCGCCTTCAGCGCCGAACAGCGGAGTAAAGAAATAAGCGTCCGGAAAGTACTAGGGGCTAGTGTTACCCGGATAGTTGGATTGCTATCAAAAGACTTTCTCCAATTGGTAATCCTTGGGGTTCTAATCGCCATTCCGGTTGCCTGGATCCTGATGCATAGATGGCTGGAAAGTTTTACCAGCCATATCCGTATAACCTGGCTGGTATTTGCTCTCACCACCTTGATAGCAATGACAATTGCATTTTTAACGATCAGTTTTCAAGCCATCAGGGCAGCACTGGTGAACCCAGCAAAAAATCTTAAGAGTGAATAGCTTAAGAGATAATTCATTGGGTCGCACCTTTGCGTACCCGGTAGTTAAATTCTCTCTATAAGTAGGGCTTCCTCCTCTTTAAGTCTTTGCGTTTCTTTTCTATTGAGTTTGTCCTGTCTTAAAAAATTGGAAAAAATAGCGGCTATGACCAATGCCAAAAAACCCTGGATCAGCAAAGTATCCGGGGCGCCAATTTGTTGAGACAAAGCACCCACAAGCAAGCTGCCCAAGGGCAGCATGCCAAAAACAGCCATGGCAAAATAACTGATCACCCGGCCCCTCATGTTTTTGTCCGCGTTTACCTGTAATAAGGTATTACAAATAGCGGTTTGCGACATGGTTCCAAAACCGCATAATATGGCAAAAAACATGGCGAGAGGGAAATATCCAATTTGAGAAAAAAGTATGAGGGCAATTCCAAATATGATCGTATTGACCAGTAAAACTATTTTTAAATCAGTCCCAGGTTTTAAGGAGGCTAAAAAGAATGTTCCACACACCGCTCCTATCCCAATAAAGCTATTGATAAAACCAAAAGTGGCAGCATTCCCCTTAAAAATTATTTTTGCGAATACCGGGAGTAAAGTATTGTAAGGCAATACCAACAGGCTGACCAGACTAAGTAAGATCAGGATAATCGCTATAGATGATGTGTTTTTTAAATATACAAACCCTTCCACAAGCTCAGAGCCCATATTCTTCTTTGCGGTAGAAGGTATGTAGGCAGGGAGATTCATCTTTACCAAGCAAAAAATAACGGCGACAAAACTTAAAGCATTCAGCAGAAAACAGATACCGGCGCCGAACTTTAGCATCACAAGACCGGATAAAGCGGGGCCGACTAAGCGGGCGAAATTATTGAGGGAGGAGTTGAATGCAAGTGCGTTAGGGATGTCGGCTTTGTCCTTTATCATGTCATGTACCAAGGGTTGTCTGGCCGGAACATCAAATGCATTGATCACTCCGAGGATGGCGCTTAGGCTCAATATCTCCCAAACGGCATAGTGATGGGTGAGGGCAAGAATAGCAAGCAAGACGGCCTGTAACATCGCAGCTATTTGCGTAACCAGCAGTATATTATAGCGGTTGTACCGGTCGGAGATGATGCCTCCATAAAGAGAAAAAACAAAGGAAGGGAATTGCGAAACAAAAACGGTAAGACCCAGCATGAAATTGGAATGCGTAATAGTATATATCAGCCATGCCACGCCAGTCCGCTGCATCCAGGTGCCAATTTGCGAAGTGCCTTGACCAATAAAATATAAAACGTAGTTACGGTTTCTAAACGACCTGAAAGTAGTTGATTTCAAATTAAACTTCATCTGCTATGGTCTTTCCACCAATTCCTTTTTAGCTTACAAAGTTAATTATTAGTAGCCGATGGCTTCCTGTAAAAGGCAAACTGTAGAAAGCTTGTGGGTAAATTCAGGCCAGGATCCAAAAATGCCTTTAGTTTAAAAAAGTCATGCTTTAGAATACTTGCTCATATTCCAACCTTCGAATGGCTTAACTTTAGCACCATGCTGCGTACAAATTTTCTGATGAAAAGTTACCGGCATACATTCACCGCACAGGGCATTTTCGCCACTGACGGAATAATCAGGTAACGGCTTCGTATACACTAACCACTGGTAATAGCGCTACGATCTGGAGATTGAACAGCCGGGTGCTTCCGGTTATCTGTAATGACCTGGAACCCAATGACGACCGCCATAAGGACCATAATCATAATGTCCGGGAACCCATCCAGGTCCGTGGGTGACCACGCAGGAACCTAGGCTAAAAACTGTTACCAGTACCAGCAATAAGATTTTAATTTTTTTCATAACATGGAGCATTAATAGGGTATTCAATTAACATTTGACCTTCTTAAATACAGAAAGTTTAACGCTTTTATTCCTTCAAAAATTGTGTAAAAAGCGAAAATGGATTACCTTTTTCATAAGGGTTTTCCATGGCACAAAGCTGCTGTTCTAAGGTGCCGGTAATTCACTCACCTTATATGAAACAGCCGCCCCTTGCAATAGCATTCCCACAGATAAATTTTTTGATCACCAGCAGGATTGGTTTTTCTACTACAATCCTTTATTTTTCAGATCGGTTTCTGAAATATGAAATAACAGGTTTACAAATTGAAATTGAGCGACAGGTTCAAAATTGGCATATAACCAATTATAGGGATTTTGGTAATAGTGTCTTGGGTTGACTAGTTGGAGGTCATCTATAAGAATCCACCCCGTGTCGGGTTTTTCTGAAGCAAATTTGATCTCGGGATGCTGTTTGAGGATATTGTTTATCTCTATCCTGGCTTGGCCATAATCAATATTGGTGTCGGCCATCTTTTTGTACACTGTTTTTTTGTCAATGATGAGTTCATTCGTGTAGGCCATTACCCAGGGAAAATAAAATGCTACGGAAAAAAATAGGTATACTGGTGCCACCCAATTGAGGATCCACCACCCTTTGATCTGATCTATCTTCACAAATCCATATCCCATGGACAGGTATATCGAAGGCCAAATCACGAGTAAATATCTGACACCAATCTGAAAGGGGTTGACAATTGTCAAGACCAGAAAAAAACCAATTATGGGGACAACAAAAAAAGAATAGGTTTGGAGGAATTGTTTTTTTGAAAAATTAAGGGCGCCAAATACCAGACTGATGAACATGAAAATAAGGGTGGAAATTGGCATTTTGAAAAAGCCGGCAACCAGGTAATAATACCAAAATCTGCCAGAATCCCGGTATTCTCCAAAAAAATAATTACCCGGATAGGTCCTTAGAGGATCTCCATATTTTAGAAATTCATTAAACTTTAATAAATCAACAGCATAGAGATAATTCTCGGGCACCGGTATGGGCAACCATTTGAAAAATGACCATGAGGCCTGTAAGTTTTTGAAAGACCCGCTTCGAAAATGATACTGCCCTATCGGCACAAAACTGTGCCGGAAATAATACACGGTATTAATAACTAGCAAGATGATAATTATGGATACGAAGGCCTTTGCGGCAGCAAACCGAACCGTCTTCCAGGATATTGCCCGAAGGGCGCTGAATTGGATGATGGCTATACTAGCGAGTATGGGTACCAGGTATAATAAAGTCAGTTTTGCGACAAGTCCAAATCCCGCACATACACTGCAGTAGATAAACTGTCGGCTTTGTTTTGACTGACGGTATCTCCAGAAATGGTATAGTGTTGCTAAAGTGAAAAAACCAGCCGGCAGGTCCGTGCCAATCAATCCGGCGTTTGCAATAACAAGCGGGTCGAATAAAAATAAAATCAGGACCCAGCACCAAACCCAGCCTCCATATAATTGGTTGGCCCAGCGAAATAAGTATAATGCACAAAGAAGAGAATAAATGACCATCAGGTACCTCCCCTGCATCTTGTCCTTGACCCCATAATCCACAGCCTTCATCCCCGGATGTATCAACTGTTTGATTATCCTTGGTATCAGTGCAGGAGCCGTCATTGGAGTTTTGCTGTCATAGAGGTTGTCCGTCCGTTCAGGATGGCCAAGTAACCAGTTTTTGGCATATTCAAAATTGGTAGATTCGTCAATACAGAGGTTCCTTCTTGAAATGGAGTAATAGGTTACCGCGATGTGCAAACTAAGAATGATCAGTAACAGCCAATTTCCTGTCTTTGATGGAAAAGCCGGGATGGAACGACTGACATTCATGAAAATGCGGAAATTTTAGGATCCTGATCCAATACTGTCCAAAATACAAATTTCTTTATTCATTGGGGGGAATCGTTTGTTTAGGAATAAAATAATACCATTCCATTGGCGCCGGTCTGCCTTCCTCAAATATGATCTTTCTCAATCCTATATCGAGCATATCAGTCTCTGCAAAATGATAATTCCTGGCTTTGCTTAGATCGTCAATACTCTTAAAAGCCCTGATAATGTGAGTGGCAGAAAAAATCTCCTTTAAATAGTCACCTGTAGTGATATCTATAAAATCATGGACCTCGATTAATAATTCGCAATTCCTGAAATAAGAAAGATTCCCTGCTGTGAATATTTTTTTTTCATCTCCTTCACAATCACAAAGGATGAGTTGATGGCCCAAGAAATGGAGTTGATCAAACATACCAGCCGCAAAGCTGTTGCCGATCTTCAGGCTACCGGCGACCCGGTTCAAAGAAGCCATTTGTGCGCAGTGTTTGCGGGCTCTTTTGCTGCTGTCATAGGCATACACCACAGCAGAAGGTATCCTTCTGGCAAAGCCTACTGCGTAATATCCATCCCCGCAACCGATATTAATGATTTGATCGAAATTCTTTTTACATAGGTTTTCAATCAGGTCGGAAATCTCCATTTCATAACTCCCCATGATTTTCGAAAAAAAGCGGTCATTATGATAAATAAATTCCGGATAAATAAGTCCCTTAAATGGGCCGTACCTAACCACCGGTTCCTTTAATACCTCGATGATTTGGCGGTCATTTTCCAGTTGTTTTGAAATAGCGATCTGGCGTTGGGAATGTATATAATCACCAATCTTTATAAAAGGTTTTATAAAAAACCATAAAAAGTCATTTTTAACAAAAAATCTGATGTAAGATCTAATGCTCTTATTCATAAATGGAGTCTTTCCCTTTATGGCCAGGGAGGGAGAATACACCATCAGGACATTTTGTTGGGCCTGTGGTTGCAATCAAATTCTTAAGCCCAACACCAGGAAAGCTTTCGCATCTTAAAATAGTTTCCAAAAAAGAGGCATGGATAATCCATGGAATTTTGCTAAGAGTGATTGGTATATTGTCCCGAACGGTCAATATCACCGTGTAAAATATGAAATTTCAGCATTTTTTCATGAAGCTCTTTATTCAAAACGAAAAGAAGGCAAACGCGGGAATACGAATAATTTATTTTAAAAAATCGGCTTAATGATAAAATGGCTGCTTTCCTTGAATTAATTTAACCCATAAGTCTCCATTTTCCTGTAAATAGTCGTTAGCCCTATATTAAGAAGTCTGGCCGCCTCAGCCTTATTTCCTTTAGTAAGGAAGGTCCAATACCACCATGGATTTCACCCGATTTCTGGAGGAAAAAACAAAGTATGGCAAGAAGAAAAAATAGGGTACCAATTTGAAAAAAGGGTTCATAATGGCAGTGGATCAGAGATTGGCGTGACAGAAATATACTGTGCATATTTGTTAAAGTGAAAAGGTTTTTCATTTTGGAAGCATTCTTTATTTTAATTTCGTATAATTCATAAATCATATACGTATTCCTGCTTCAATACCACACAGTATTTCATGGTAAACCAGGAATAGAAAGCGAAAAAGGTCTGGTCTTTGCTTGAAATTCTTTGCCAAGGGCCTGAAAATTTCATAAATTACCATTATGCCAATTTTTCCAAAGCTTTTGTTGAATGATTCAGAATGCTGTTATTCCTCTGCCTCTTCATTTGATTTATTATTCCCCAAACTAAAATAATATTATGAGCAAAATCACCCTTAAAAGATCCGTGCCATTTTTAGCTCTTGTCTTTTTTTCCATCGGAGCTCTCTTTGTTCCTACCCTCTCCAATTTTGACGACGGAAAATATAATCTTGCAGACATTGCCTGGATGCTGGTTGCTACGGCCTTAGTTTTTCTTATGACCCCGGGTCTTGCCTTTTTTTACGGAGGAATGGTCAACCGGAAAAATGTGCTTTCTACTATGATGAAAAGCGTAGTGGCTGCTGGGGTGGTCAGTGTGCTCTGGGTCCTCGTAGGTTATAGCTTATGCTTTGGAGACACTGTACATGGATTCATCGGAAATCCTGCGACCCATTTCTTTTATAAGGGTATTGCTTCGGGAAAACCCTGGGTGTTTGCGCCAACAATACCAAAATCGCTTTTTTCCATGTTTCAACTCATGTTCGCCATTATCACTCCCGGATTGGTTGTAGGTGCTATTGCAGAACGCATGCGTTTTACTGCCTATGTCCTTTTCACAGTTTTATTTAGTTTATTGGTATATGCCCCACTCGCGCATTGGAGCTGGAGTCCAAATGGTTTTCTAGCTAAAATGGGCGCTCTTGATTTCGCTGGCGGTACCGTGGTCCATATTTCAGCGGGTTGCGCTGCACTCGCGGGAGCAATGGTTTTAAAACGTCGAAAAGTACATATTGACCGGATAATTACAAAACCAGCCAATATTCCCTACATATTAATCGGCACGGGATTATTATGGTTTGGATGGTTTGGATTTAATGCAGGTTCTGCCATGGGTGCCAATACTCTTGCGGTTTCTACATTTTCTGTTACCAATGTTGCGGCGGCTGCCGCCGGTTTATCCTGGATGTTTTTTGATGTTTTGAGAGGGAAAAAACCTTCCGTAGTAGGATTTTGTGTAGGGGCTGTAGTAGGGCTTGTGGCTATTACTCCCGCTTCAGGTTATGTGGCAATCCCCCAAAGCATTTTTATTGGTGTGGTGGCGGCAATCATTTCAAATATTGCCGTGCACATTAAATCAAGAACCAGGGTCGACGACACACTTGATGTTTTCCCATGTCATGGGATTGGTGGCATGGTAGGCATGTTGATGACGGGAATTTTTGCATCCAAAGCAATAAACGCCGCTGGAAACAATGGCTGGGCCTATGGAAATGCAAGTTTCTTCCTTATTCAGTTAAAGGCAATGGCCTGCGCAGTGGGCTATAGTTTCGTGGTTTCCTTTCTGATATTCAAATTCATCAACTTTATCATTCCTCTTAGGGTGACTAACCAGGAAGAAGAGGAAGGGCTGGATGCAAGCCAACATGATGAAAATTACGTACAGGGTACACTACTCGTGTCGACTAAAGCCGGACTAAAAGAAGAACTTTTGGATTCTTAAGAAGTTCCAGAACTTTGTCGCTAGTCATCCTAGTTTGCTCTGAAGTCGGAATCCCCTGTTTAATAATAAAATTGCATAAAATCTACATTCTCCATGTTAACCTGATTTTTCGATCGAAGGATTGTATTTCTTTAAAAATCCGGGTTCGATCCATGCAATCCCGGGCCTAATTACTTTACTGGCAAATGGAAATATCCATTTGTAATCTTATATACAGGCCCGCTAGAGGAAATGGCAATATCTCCAGAAAAAGTACCTTCTACAAAGGTGGATGTTATAGCTTTCAATTGAAGAGTGACTTGATTAGGGAAAAGAAAAAAAGAACTCCATTCAATGGGGTTTCCTAATAAGCCCGACGGGTAGAGGTTGATCGTTACTGGTGGACCGCTTAAATTGACTGTATCCAGATAGGGGGAACTGGTAGTCAGTGGGGAAGAGGAAATAAGGTTTATAACAAACTCGCTGGTGATGTCAGCATTATAGGCGATAAAGTCAGCGGTATAATTGTGTAAACTCGAGTCAGCATTTAAGATACAGCCCGCACTTGTGCTGAAAGTTTTAAGGGAACCATTTTCAAGAAAAGAAATGTAAGAGGAAGAGCCGTTGTTTTTGTGGCAAGACCCAAATATGGTGAAAAGAATAAAAAGACCTGAATAAGTTAAGAAGAAAATGGACTTTTTCATAAAGCAGCACAAAACGCAATGTATACATTTTTGGTCAATCCTTACACTCTAAGAAAGCCGATTTTTTATAAGATGGAGCGTAAAACCAAACCATCGCTCTCGTGGATTAGATGTAAGCGACATTATTCTTATCTAGTGAACAGTAGACCTGGTCAAAGAATGTACTGCCTCACAGTTTCAAGAGATGCTTCACTTATTGAACAGGCAAAGGATCCATCTGACCAGAAGATACGCCGATAGCAATTTTGCTTGAGGAGCAAAGTTGGATGCAACAACCATAATTGATCTGTGCTTTCCCGCTAACACAAAACACCAAGGTATAGTTACCTATCAATTCGGCAGCATATTTTCTCATTGACCTGCTATTTTACTTCTTCGTTCGAGTAAAACAGTATTACGCCAAACTCCATTCATCTTTCCTATTTTTTCTCTTTCACCAAGGATTCTAAAACCAAGTTGTTCATGAATTTTAAGGCTGGCTTTATTTTCCGGAAAAATGCCTGCTTGTAAGGTCCAAAACCCATGTTGCTCGCTTTCCAATATCAATTGTTGCAAGATTTGTTTTCCAATTCCTTTCCCCTGACTATCAGGATCCACATAGACGCTGACTTCGGCCACCCCTGCATAGACACATCTTCCGGAAACGGGTGTCAAGGCCGACCAGGCAATCACCTTATTATTGCTAACCATCACCAACCGGGGGCTGGAAACATGAGATCGATCCCATTCCTCCCATTCAGGTGCAGCCGTTTGAAATGTCGCGTGCCCGGTAGCGATGCCTTTTTCATATATCGACTTTACTTCCGGCCAATGCTCAATCCTTAAAGGTTCAATATTCATACGATTATTTTAATTGCAGCATTCAGCACCACAACAAGTAGCCGTTTTTTCAGCAAAAACGGTAATACTAAAAATACCTGTGCCGGAAAGTTCAAATGTTAACAATTCTTCTTTCGACAAATAAGTGCTTAAAATATCACCTGGAATGACGATTGGTTTTTCTTTTTGGATTGTAATGTTTTTAAATCCGTTTAGTTCAATTAATTCCAGGTAGGCTTCTTTTTGGACTGCGCCAGCAATGCATCCGGAATACATTTCTGCGGCTTGCCGAATTTTCCCCGGGAGTGATCCAATCAATACGGTATCTGAAATGCTAAAATGACCGCCAGGTTTCAATACACGGAATATTTCTTTAAATACCCCATCCTTGTTAGGCACAAGGTTTAAAACACAATTGCTGACAATGACATCTGCCATCCCTGAAGTAACCGGCATTATTTCAATATCTCCCTGTCTGAATTCCACATTATGAAACCCAAGTTTTTCCGCGTTTTTTCTTGCTTTTTCAATCATGGCTGACGTAAAATCGATACCGATCACCTTGCCCGTTTCTCCGACTTCGGATCGGGCTATAAAGCAATCATTACCGGCACCTGAACCCAGGTCAATGACTACATCTCCTTTCTTTATATGAGCAAACTGGGTCGGAAGCCCGCAACCCAAACCCATGTCAGCATCAGGGTTATATCCATTTAAGGAAGAATAATCCTCATTCATAATGTTATACGCTTCATCGGAACAGCATCCTGATCCGCAACAGGAAGTCTCATTTGTACCTTTATCTTGTAAGGCGATCTCGGCATATTTTTGTCTGACCATATCCTTTATTTGCTGATGAGTTTGCATGATATATATTTTACAAATTAAAAAATGCTTTTCAAATTTACATCCAATAACCAACTGAGCTTGCCTGTTCAACAAATCCGATGATCGTTTTTTCTATTTCGTCCCTCAGTTTTCGGGTAAAGTCTAAGGTTTCTTCAGGCGTTCCTTTAAACGAGGAAGGATCAGCAAATGACCAGGCAACTCTTTTAACGGGTCCTGGGAATATGGGGCATCTTTCTGCACTAGCCGCATCACAAACCGTAATTACAGCCTTAAAGAGTTTGCCCTCTCTAAACAAATCAAAAACGCCTTGCGTTCCTTTTTTTGTTAAATCAATTCCTACTTCCTGCATAACTCTAATCACATTGGGGTTTAATTTTCCTGGCTCAATTCCAGCGCTCTCGGCCTGAAAGCGATCTTTGCCATACTTATTTAAGAATGCTTCGGCCATTTGACTACGCGCAGAGTTATGAATACAGACAAATAATATGCTGTGCATTACTTCGGCCATATATTATATTGTATTATAGCAATAAAACGATTGATTAAGCCAAAAAAAATCAACAACAGCTATCTTCGGCATTATAAATTATAAAAAAATTTTCCATTTCCTTTCTATACTGCTTCCACATCTTTTCATCAATACAATAACAAACACTGGTTCCTTCAATGGTTCCTTTGATCAAACCGGCATTTTTCAACTCCTTGAGGTGTTGGGAAATCGTAGCTTGTGCAAGGCCAAGTTCATCCACTAATTCTCCACAAATACACGCGTTGGATCTTATAAGTTGCTGGATAATGGCAATACGGGCAGGATGAGCCAGGGCCTTCATCATGACCGCCAGTTTGTTTTGTTTATCTGAAAATATTTCTGTTTTTGTGAGGCCCATATTCAACGGTATAACGCAATATTACGATAGTTGGATGAAAGAACCAAGAATAAATTTCATTTTTTGTAAATAAAAACCCTCTCGAAGAATCGAGAGGGCTTCTTAATTAATACAGGAGCTCAATTAAATATGAGCGCAGGTTGCCTTTTGACAAGTCGGCTTACATGGGCAAGTAGGCGGGCACGGACAGACCGTGGTATTAGCCTTTTTTGCATGTTTAGCCACTTTATGATTGTGGTTGGCAAATGACCCTAGTGTAATCACACTGGCCAAAGCCAATAGAAATGCCTTTTTCATATAAAATGTATTTGAAAATTAATTGATTAAAATCTTTTCATTGGAATCTAACTAGCGTTGGGTGGTTTCCAGCTTTTACTGAAATAATCGGAGACCAAATCCTCTTCAAAATGGAAATAGAGGTTTTCGGAGTAATAAATTGGGTAATAAGAAGCAGCCAACGGTTGATTTATAAAATTATAGCACAAGGGACAAACTAAACACGAGATATCTTTACAATTCGCAGAGTTATTTTTACAAGGAGTTTTCTTTCCACAAGGCATTTTTATCGCCGATAGTATTTTGGAGCAGGGCCTTAAATTTTTTGAGGTAGAATTAACGCTTACCGGCACCTGAAACGTTTCCGCAATATAGGTGAACAACACTAGAAGTAATATCAGCGCCTGAATTTTCATGCTATATAAATGTAATCAATTTATTTGATTTGCCTTTCAAGTTTATTCATGCAGTGTATATGATTGTAAATTGCGGGATTGAATTATCTAATTATTTTTTTTAGTTGTTAGTATTCAAGTCCATTAATAATTTGATTTTATAATCTGGCAGCTCCGACATTTCCACAGTTGTCCATTGCTGTACATTTTGTCACCCAAAAAATATGATATTTGCAATATTATGCCATTTTGCATATTATTGCAACCAACCGCATCTATTTTAATAAACTTCAGAACTACCCAAAAATGAAAAAGCATTCGATATTCGCTGGCGTACTGGCCTTAGCCATTTGTATTTTGTTTTTACCGGGTTGTTCCGGTGTCAAAGAACAAAATGTACTCAGCGACCAGGAAAAAAAAGATGGCTGGACCTTGTTATTCGATGGAAAGACCATGAATGGTTGGCACTTATTCAACAGGGGCAGTATTCCCTCGGCCTGGTCAGTTGATAGCGGTAGACTCGTTTGCAATCCCCACGCAAAAGATGTGAAGCATGGTGACCTGGTCACGGACAAAGTATTTCAGGATTTCGATCTGCAATTCGATTGGAATATATCAAAAGCGGGTAACAGTGGATTATTCATCAACGTCCTGGAGCGGCCGGACCTGGGAACAACATTTTCCACCGGTGAGGAGTATCAGCTATTAGACGATAAGAATGTACCGTCGGAATATGTCAGCAATCTATCCCACAAAGCGGCTTCCATCTTCGGCGTGGTCCCGAATACCAGCAATACAGTTCCAAAGTCGGGCGAATGGAACCATTCGCGCATCCTTCAACAAAATGGAGCGGTAACTTTTTGGCTTAATGATGTACTTACAGTCGAGGTCGATCTGAAAAGCGAATTGTGGAAAAGTTTGGTGGCAGCCAGCTCGCTGAGCAAATATCGCGAGTTCGGGATTGCCTTAAGCGGACACCTCGCCCTTCAGGACTGGACAAACGGCGTAGCATTCAGGAATATAAAGCTCAAGGAACTTGGGCAACCTGCAGGATACCAAGTCGGTCAGTCGGATTCAGCGAAAAGCCAGGCAGCTTCCGATAGTATGGAAAGATCTGTTCCCGGTGTAGAAAATCAGAAATTTACCGATACCATCCAATTGCAGGCAAACGAAAATATGCGCTTCGATAAAGAACTGTTCAAAGTCCACACGGGAAAGAAGATAACCCTGATCTTTGAAAACACATCTGTCACGGCAAACACCTCCATGTCGCATAATGTTGTCATCTTGAAGCCCGGCATCGACCTCGCCGACTTTGCCGACGCCGCGCGTAACGCGCAAAGCGAGCAGTATGTCCCTTCCTCGGTGGGCTCATTAATTATCGCCCACACAAAATTGGTCCTCGGCGGCCAATCGGACCAGGTGGAATTCACGATCAGTCGACCCGGTGTTTATCCTTTCATCTGCAGTTTCCCGGGTCATTGGGGAACAATGCAGGGGAAGGTAGTGGCCGAATGACCCGGGAAAATATAAAAAGCATTACGAACTCAAAATAGTCATGAAAATGCAAATCGAACACCTTGCGCTCTGGGTTCAGGATTTGGAAGCAATGAAGGATTTCTATCTAAACTACTTTGATGTAGTTTCCGGGCCGAAATATACAAATGGCACCAAACGCTTTACCTCCTATTTCATAAATTTTGGAGAATCTAGAACCCGATTGGAGCTGATGAGCGATCCCAATATCCAGCCTTACGAGGGCAAAAGGGGTTACGGCATGGGCCTGGCCCACTTCGCCATCTCATTGGGCGGAAAAGACAAGGTCGATGCGTTGACGGAGCGGTTGAGAAAGGATAATTTTACGATATTTAGCGAGCCGAGGACTACAGGCGACGGCTATTATGAAAGTGTGGTCCTGGACCCCGAAGGAAACTATGTAGAAATCTCGGGTTAATATGTTAAAAGAAGAACGATTTACTCATATTTTGACTGCCCTTAAAAGGAAAGGTAAAGTCAACCTCGAATCGCTTTCGAGCACTTTGAACGTTTCCGAAGATACAGTCAGAAGAGACCTCGACTCGCTTCATAGCAACGGGCTGCTCGTTAAGGTCCGCGGCGGCGCTATTTCTCATTCAAAAAATCCTCTCAGTTTTCAGGACCGGACCCAGTTCCTATCGGAGGAAAAGAATGTCGTTGGCTTAAAGGCACAGCAGCTAATCAAAGATGGTAAAACGATATTCATGGATGGCGGATCCACTATATGCGCCCTGGCATCCCATCTGCCCAGGACCGCTAGATTCCGGTTAGTAACCAACAATATGGCGCTCGTGCCGATCCTCTCGAATTACAAGCATATTGAGCTTATCCTCCTTGGAGGCCTCTACGATCGGGAAACGGCAGTAAATACGGGTGGTCAGACCAGCATCGAAGCCGGCAAATACAATGCAGACCTTTATCTCATGGGCACTTGCGCAATTCACCCAAATTTTGGTATTTCCGCTGTCTTCCAGGCCGATGGTGAAGTAAAACAAAGCATGCTAAAAAACGCTGCGAAGACCTACGCATTAGGCAATCACACCAACCTCAACTGCACAGCGTATTATAAAGTCTGCGCCCTAAAAGACATCAGCGGTTTGATCACGGACCTGTCCCCTGACGATCCGCAATTGGATGAATTCAGAAAGCTTAGGATGCGATTGATTTAACCGCTTTTCTACCGGACGGAGCAGGTTGCACCAATGAAAAAAGTAGAAATCTCTTAGCTGATAATCCTTGAATCGGTATTCACGATTTTATGCGCTAAGTATATGATTGAGTATAGAAGGTTAGAATTGCGGAAATTCCCGGAAGCTGCTGAATATTTCAGTGAACCCTTCAGAGTTCGATTATTTTCTCCATCATACCAAGCTTTTCTTTTATTGGTGACTCGATACCCCATCCTCAAAATAACTGCTAAATCCTTTTAGTATGCTGAACTTATCCCAAAGTTTTGATTCGCATCCTTGAGTTATTTGTAAGGAAGAATTGTCTATCTAGCGTAATTAAACTATAAGGTTAATCATTTTTCACTACAAAAATACAAACGACCGTCACCTCATCCAATTGGATTGGTAGTTAAAATGGATTTGTTTACAATTAAAACTATTGAAAGGGTAAATTTGATTTGATTCATTTATTAAAGAATGAATGCAAACGGGCGCTCAATTCATAATTATACCCAGGAACAGCTCCACTTTATTAGAAAAGGGGTTGCCCGACGAACGCCGGAACGAAACTACCTGGCCTATATGCCACAGGCAATCCGAAATGGGGCCGTTGATCATATTCCAAAAAGGGAGTTTTTTATCCCCAAACGCCACATTCAGTTTTTCCATGTCACCGTTACTGTATCCGACAATTATTGAACTGGCTTTCTTAAAGTTTTCGAGGGTGGCTTTTCGCAACTCCTCAAACGTTTTATATTGGTCTGCTGGGATTTGGTTTACCCCGAATAAAGAGATAATAATGTTAGACAAAGAGTAGATGTGTTCCAGGGTTTCCTGGCTAGTGCGCGCCTCAGGGCTTGGCTTGAAGGTCAGATCTATGGGGCGCAGCCCTTCCGTAGCCCAATAATAACGGAAGCCAAGCCCATCCAGAAGCCTGGAAGCTACAGTACCAGCACTGTAATGGTCTGGTGCAGGAGGAAATGTTGCATAAGGCAACGAATCACGCTCAGCCATTACATTAAGCGATGCGAACATAATAATACAAAAGAGCCCTGTTTTCATGATTGATTTGATTTTAATCATTAGATAATAATGCTTTTTTATATGCAGAACAAAAAGTGCTCACAAGCAGATCAGGGCAAATTCGAATAAGCAAGAAATGCGAATGTCCCGATTTCGTTCAATCCCAATACCTAGAAGACCCTGCTAAAAGCATTCGTTCATTCATACTGGTTGCTTGTATTTCCAAAAATATAGCCATGTCTGTAGTCGTATAAAACTTTTCGACAAACAATAGAAAACCTTCGACAAACTATCCTTCCTCACTCTTCCGGCGATAGAGCAGTTATTTGAAACTACTGGAATCAATCAGTGGCGCTGTCAACTCCATTATAATCCTATCGTGATGCATAACGAGTATCCCTATATACTCAATCTTGACGCCGTGCACGGCTGCTATAAGCTGCGTCTTTTTGAAATCATTTTAAGGCTATCTGATCTTAACGATACCTTCAGCCACCTTATTGAATTTGGAAAATATGAGAGGATCGTGTCCAGGAATAATTAAAGAAATATTGGGTTGAAGGACCCTCATTCTTTTCAATTGTCTAACGTACGCATCTGGATCAAATAGGTAATAGGTTATAGGTAGTAAATGTTCAACATTGTAATAAAACCAACAATCATCTGAAGCAAGAATTACCTTATCTGTTTTTGTATTAACGAGGAGATGTTGTGATTCCCAAGTATGTCTCGATCCAATGAATGCCCTGATACCCGGAAAAATTTCAATACTATCACCTTTAATCAGGGTTAATTTTCCTTCAAGGTTCTTGGCAACAATATTTTTTACATCTTCTTTATTAAGACCTTCATTAAAGCCATTCTTCTGCCACGCAGCACCTACAAAGTAGTCATAATCGTCTTTTTGCATCCATACTTGAGCAGATGGGAATAATACAATCCCCCCTATATGGTCATAATGCGGATGAGTAATGATGATGTCAGTAATTTCTGTTGCTTGTATACCCATTCTTAGCAATGCGCTATCTGGCCTTACATAACTTTTCCAGAGACCACTGTCGTCACTATTGTATCGTAGGTGGCCAGCATCTACTAAAATATGCTTACCGTTTCCTATTAGCAACCAAAACATCATGCAAAACCGAACACTGTCCTTGTTAGATGCGCCTGCTGCTGCAAACGAGAGTGGCATATTGCCCCCCTCTGTCCCAAATCGGATTGCATATACTTCATACTCATTCGAATTTTGAGCATAAGAAGTCATTTGAATACAAAGAAGAACGAAAAGAACGTGTACGTTTTTCATAATTGTTTAATTAAAAGGTAGTATTCCCTAAGTAGGTAAGAATCCCCATAGATATTCAAATGGCCAAAGCGGAAAAACGCTGTTAGGTACGGCCCATTGTAATTTCAATATCTAAATGTCTATAAAATTTTCACATTTTTTCACTCGGGACAACAACATTGCAAGTGCTTTTTCAATTCGGCAGCCGCAAGTTCAATCAAACCTTTTACCTGCGCCGTTTCAGCCAACCCATTCAACATTCCAAAATCATGGATCATTCCATTATATCTCACCGATAAAACATTCACACCAGCTTGCTCCAATTTTCTTCCGTATGCCTCGCCTTCATCTCTTAGAATGTCATTTTCTGCAACCTGGATCAGAGCAGGTGGTAAATCTTTCATTTCTTCTAGGGAAGCCTGCAAAGGAGAAGCGTATTTTTCTTTGCGTTGTGTCTTATCCATAATGTATCGATCCCACGACCATTTCATCAGTGGGATGGTGAGAAAGCGCTCACGACCATATTTTTCATAAGAATCCTCTGTGAAACTGGTATCAGTGGCCGGCCACATTAATATTTGCAGCTTAATCCCGGGGTCACCTTTATCTTTTGCCATCATGCACAATACAGTGGTCATATTGCCCCCTGCACTGTTGCCCACGGCAGCCATATTTTTCCCGTCTACATTGATTTCATCACCATGTGCTGACACCCATTTGGCCGCTGCGTAAATTTCATTGATAGCCTGCGGATAATGGGCTTCGGGTGAAAGTGTATAATGGACAAAAACAGCAGCATACTCCGATGCTACCACCAGGTCTCTTACCAAGCGTTTATGTGTGGGATAATCACCTAGTACCCAGCCGCCACCATGCGTGAAAATGAAAACCGGTAATTTTCTTTTGTTCCCTTTTGGCCGTACAATGGTGAGTTTTACAGTATAACTATCTTGAGTAATAGTTTTTTCACTTTCATCGATACCGGATAAATCAACTTTTACCGACGCCTGTAGATTTATCAGTAGATTACGTGCATCCTGCTCAGACAAGGATTCTACTCCAGGACCCCCAGCATTCATTGGTCGTAAGAATGCTTTCACCGCCGGTGAGAGATGCGGATCAACTAAATAATCCAGAGCTTCCTTTGCCATTGTTGTAACTTTTATTTATGACTTCGAAAGTGTTTGATTGATACCGATTCCGTTAGCCGAACCTCAGATAATCAGAGAAGCACAGATGAGGAAACGCAGGTCACTCCTGCTATTGACAATACCCAATGTTACCTGCTGTTTTATTTGTGGGTCAGTGTACACTATTATATTCTTCGTCCGTTACAGGTCGAAGCCAGGTCGCCTGATCGTCGCCCTTGTAATTGGTGATCGCTATGTCAACCATTTTGCTTGTTGCAGATGCTCCATGCCAATGTGCTACATTCTCGGGGGCGTTTACCACATCGCCCTTTTTTATAACTCGGGGTGGTTTACCTTCTTCCTGATAAAAGCCCTCACCTTCGATTATGATCAGCACTTGTCCTTTTGGGTGCGTATGCCAATTGCTTCTTGTCCTTGGTTCATAGGTTAGGCTACCTACTGAAAAATCATTGTTTTTGTCCCTTGCTACTAATGGTGTTAAAAAAGCATTTCCGCTAAACTGCTCGCTTGGTAATTTCTGTCCCTGGTGGAAGATTGCCGTTGTGTCCATTTTGTTTTTGTTTTATTCAATACTTTCAAAGGAGATAATTGTTCAGAAGTTTTGTCTCGGCATTGTCAAATCAAATTTTCCAACCTCCATCCAAGTTTCATCTGATTTTGCAAAGCCAACATGGGTGATCACTTCTTGGGGATGGGACTGGCTAACGGTCCTTCGTTCTTCCCATACATGATCGTATTCCTCCACGGTAAAATAAGGAGCATTAAATAGAACTATTGTCTGTTTCATGCTAATTAATTTTGATTAAGAGATTTCAATTTTACAAACTTATCGGTAAGAGAATGACCAGCAGGGTATTTCATGAGGACAGCACAAAAGTATAAACATATACCGGAAACAGCCTCGATTTTTTTATATTTAATTATAAGCTATTTTACCCGGAACGTTGGAGAGGAACATTTTATATACAGAGAAGTTAATAATCCTTTTCCCTGGCAGGTGTCTCCTCTGGTGAACAACATCAACAATGGGGAAGTCATATTGTTTTATTTTTAATTATTTCACCGGATCACTTTTTTCATTCTGAGCTTCACCCCCATAGCGTATTGCCGCTTCAAGTATATCAATGTTTATATCTTTTAGCGTTTTGAACCTAACGCAATACCCAGTCACGCTTGCCTTGCCTAGTTTTTTTCCATATGTTCTGGCTAAGTAGGTCTTATCCTTGATACCAAGAATATAGACAGAGATTCCGGTTTTGTTTGCGCTTAAACCAATTTGAAAAAAATCTCTGGTCTTTCCATCGGCATATTTTATAGTGTGAAATCCATAGCCTATAGTAGGGTTACTAACAGTTTTATTTTCGCTGTTTTTACCAGTGTCGAACCATAATTTACAACCTGGTAAAACTTGAAGTGTAAGCTCGTGCAACTCTTGCATATCACTACGCTTTGGTTCAGGTTGGCTGGTGATATACTTTTTGATTTGTTCTTGTACTTTCATATAAAATATAATATTACAGATTGTTTACTAAGCCTTTTCAAATTTCGCTTTATTTTTTACCCGTTTGGTCGTACGCTAGAAAATGGTAGAAGTGTTGCAGCGCTCATTTATTTTTTAAATGATAATCCTTTTGTATAAGCTCTGTCAGCCTGATGGCTTTATCTCGATATTGTTCTTCCCAATATTCGATGATCTCTAAATCGGCTTTCTCAAATCTAATAAACGAATACAGTTGTTCAAGCAAGGCTCTGTCATATCGCAATAAGATTTCCTTATGCGGCAAATACGTGTTGTAACTAGGGTCGCTATAATCCAATGGAATTTCGGGCAAAGAGATCAATTGCATGGCAAATTCGTCTAATCTTTGCCAACGGGGAACATAAAAATGCTCTGTAATAAAAATCAGATCGCGTTCATATATCAGGTTTAAGTTGCTAATAGATTCAATTACGGGTTGATTTTTTAGAATACTGAAGCCGCCTGCATTTTTTAATTGTACCAGGGTATTATCGTAACGGGTAAAAAACCAATTCCAGCCGTAGAAATAAACAAAATAATGATAGAAGGTGTCTTGCGCACCAATGTTATGTAGTCTTTCAGTCGGAATGGATAAAGCGCTATCCATTTTCCGAACCAACGATTTTTGCAAACTGGTGATTTGTGTTATTTCGGCAGTGTCTCTCTTTAAATCTACAAGCATGCTCTCCATGTATTTCCTTTCTTTCTCTTTATCCGAAACGCCTTCCCGAATATTTTCTGCAAAGAAACCCATTGTTACTGCCAAAAAGATCATTAAGAATTCCAAAAAATATTCTTTCCATTTTTTAAACTCATTATGTATTGTGGAAGTCATTTAGGCAGAATGGTAGGTATGCTTCGCGGGATGGTGGCTACGATTACGCCGGGAGGTAGGTAAGGGCGACGGTTCCGGCCGGGAACATTTTTACATCCATCAGCTTCAGGTCAAGCGGCCTTGCCAGACCAGTGAAGATCGGCAATCCGCCGCCCAAAGCCGCCGGATGGACAAGCAGATGGTATTCATCGATAAGGCCAGTCCCTATCAGGCTGCGCATAAAACCGGCGCCGCCATGCGCTAAGATCGGTTTCCCCTGCTCTGCTTTGAGCTGTCTGATCCCTTCTGCAAGATCGCCATCGAAAACCCGAGCCTCGGTCCAGGAAACCACGGCAGGCGAAGAGGCGGTGCTGGGCAATATGCCATTGGCCGCATTGTATTGCCTGACATTCTCCACCGCCGTAGTAGTATGTGCGGGATCAATACCTTTAAATCCTTTTTTGGTAAATACGGCCTTTGGTATCTCGTTCATCGGCGCGGCAATAGCTTCGGTAGAAGTCGGCCAGTAAGACGCCATATCGTGAAAGGTCTTACTTCCCATGATGTGCAGTCCAGACTCCCGGCACAGGCCGACGATCCAAGCGGTCGCCTCCTTGTCGGATGTTTTGAAGATCCAGTCGATCTCGCCATTTGCGGCGCAGACAAAGCCGTCGACGGAAATGGACATCTTCATCATAAGCTTGCGCATGACTCACAGATTTGATTCTCAAATATAAGCCATCTCCGCGCAGTGGCGGCAGGTTTATAGCGACAAAGATGGGGTCAATTTCCCCATTTCGTTTACTTAAGTGGCAGCATTTTTCCTCCTTCGGGCAATCCCCTATTATACTCTTTTTTGAATGGCTCGTGAGGGTTTCGCGCATTTTTCTAATCATTTGTGGAGCCGCGATTCAGCTCCTGCATTTTTGGGGGCAAAAACCTACTATGCACTGGCATGTGTCATTCGGACATAGATTCCTGTTTTTATGCATTTAACTGCGAGATCAGTCCATGACTTGCTTTTATTGGCAGTTTATCATTAATTGACTGAAGGTATTTTTTTTACCCATCTAATCCCTTCTAAGTAGAAATTCATTCCGGTGTGTTCTTGAATATCAATTAATCGGTTTCTTGTTTGCATGGAACACAAATCAATACTTTTTCGCAATTCGTCCGACCGTAAAAGTTCCTGTTCATTAAGAGAACTGACATATCCGAATGCTCCAACTTTATGATTAGATTTTACGGCAACGTACCGAAAAATACATTGTAGAAAAGCGCATCAAATTTATTTTTGATCTGGATATGCCCTCATATCAATAAAAAAGCTTTTCTATGTAGTTTTCTTTAACTTGTCAAGGAAAAATATGATCGATTTCATAGGAGACGTCCACGGCTACGCTGATAAACTTAGCGCCCTACTCATTAAACTTGGATACAAAGAGTTAAATGGAATTTATTCTCATCCGGAGAGAAAAGCTCTTTTTGTGGGTGACTATATTGACCGAGGGCCTAAAATCAAAGAAACGCTAGAAATTGTTCGTCCCATGGTTGAAAATAATCATGCCATTGCACTACTCGGAAACCATGAATATAATGCACTCTGCTTTCATCTACAGAAGACCGATGGTGGTCATTTACGGAAGCATCTGATCAAAAACATTATTCAGCATTACGAGACCTTAATGCAGTTTCAAAACAGGCAAAAGGAATATGAAGACTATTTGGATTGGTTCAAAACGCTTCCCCTTTTTTACGAGACGGATGCATTCAGAGCGGTTCATGCCTGCTGGGACAAAGAAAGGATCGCGTATTTACATGAGCATCTTGCGAATGACAGGCTGACTGACGAATTGATCTATCAATCCGTGAGAAAAGGAACTGAGCTAAACTCCTCGATCGAGGTCTCGCTTAAGGGTAAGGAAATTAAAATGCCCAAAGGACTTTCTTTTACTGATAAGGATGGAACAATTCGAAGGGAGATCAGAATTAAGTGGTGGGATGATCCCTTGCATGTCAATTATAAAGAAATCAGTATTGAGCCACTTGACAACCTTCCGGAAATATCGGTCGATATATCCCTATTGCCCAATTCAGATTATTATTATGAACAAGAAAAGCCGGTCTTTTTCGGCCATTATTGGCTTAAGGGAAATCCGATGCTATTTCGGGGAAATATTTGCTGTTTGGATTACAGTGTAGCAAAACACGGATGGATGGCAGCTTACCGTTTTGATGGGGAGACGCTATTGGATCCAAGTAAGTTTGTATATGTTTGAAACACCATTGAAAGCTTCTATTTTAGTTCGTATATAAATGGAAACAACTATTCTAAGTATAACTGGTTCTTAGGAAAATCAATCCTACCCAAATAATCCAATATATCCTGTTTAGCTTTTTGTTTGACTCCGTCAGGCGAGAAAAAAATTTGAAGTAAAAATGATTTGATTTTTAGCATGGCCTAATTACGCAATATATTCTTAATGATGAAATAGTAAACCAGAAATCAGGCTTTAGCTGTTTTTGTTCTTATTCTTCCAATCCAAATCCCTCCTAAAAACGTTATGATTGGAATAATAATCTGGCTTAAAAGAAATTTAGGATCGTCCGAAAGCATGGTCATTATTTTGTCCCAAAAATCTCTGGGGTCTACCTGCACATTTATATAGAAATATTTATCAGGTTGTTTTGCGTCTGCCCAAGTACCATCTCCCTTTAAATTAAATGCGCTGATATGTATTTCTATGGGGATACTTCTATTTACGGCAACTGGCTGAATGAGCCAATCCCATTCAAGAGTATTGGCTGAACCAAATTCTTGTTCCAAATTTTGTGGATGGGAAATTTTTTTAAAATAATCTTCTGAACAAATTAAATCCACTTTCATTCTATCTGCAAGCCATATGGAGTCTCCTTTAATTTCACTTGGATTATTCGTGCTGCTTTGTTGGACAACCTCATTTCTGACTTCCCGCAATAATGCCTGCAAACTGTCTTTTGAAATGGATACTGTTACAAAATATTCCTGATCCTTGATCATTTTTGAAGGGCAATAATAGGCAACACTCCCGGCTTTGGGTTTTGCGTTTGGATTAATGCTTTGTCGGTTTGACTCTCTTGATGAGGAATCCCTTGCAGTAGGTATTTCTTGATTTTCAGCAGCATTACCTGAACCATTTCTACAAGAAATTAAAACAACAGCTAATAGGAAAAAAAGGCCGTATACATATAAGATTTTCATCTTTGCAATTAGTGTGGTAACTAAAGATCGGGATTTATATGGGATTGAAGATGCAGAATAATTTTCGAAATATCCTCGAGATAACTGCGAACCTTGGGAAGGATATCATTATGTAGAAGTAGAAACTGGCCATTTTTTGTGTGAATACATAAAGGAAACCCTTGGAAGGCAAAGATTTTTGAGTGGAATTCGGGACAATTGGGTAGGGTCAATCGTTTACATATATATGGGCACACCCGAAAGTCAAAGAATCGCCGATTTACTATTTGGTCATTTGTTAGCCAATCAGTGATCCCCCTGGGAGAATTTCTATTTATTAAAAAATACTGGGAATAAACGACTTATGAGGTCTGGTCCTAATTAGTACACATGAATAGCGATCTGCTGCAAATCCACTTTAAAGAACTACGCAAACTTTTTTGAAAGGTACATTTTGTTTTCGTATGAAAATGTAAAAAATAATTAGCTCTTAAGATCATGGCTATTCCGGTAATTGAAAATAAGCGACAACCGCAGCATAATCGGAAAAATCAACCAATGTGGTTCTTGCCAATACGTTCGGCGGAATAAGAATATATTTGAAAAGTGCATTACTGAAATTTTGGCGTGTCGCCGAAATCTGAATTTGGTAGTTCTCCGTTGTCAGACTGATCGTACGAGTTGGGAGAATCCCAACTGACACTTCCACATTTGCAAATTTGACATACACCAGCACCTTACCTCCGGTCAGTACATTTGGGTCTAAGTCAGGTACATAATCCTGAAAAACGAGTGTACAACTAGGGCAGCTGGGGGTTTTATTGTCTCCGTTTGTCTGTGTCGCATTGAAACCCATCCAGCTACTTGCAAATACAGAGGTATCCTGGATAGATGCTGTTAGAGAATCGGCGACAGGATTTGAACTAACCGTACTCAAGTTATTTTTTGAGCAAGACACGATTGAAATGGAAGCTATCAGACCGATGGTCATTATGCTGCTTGAAGATAAATATTTCATAACTGTAGGTATAAAATGATCAATACTAATTTCAGATATGAAATTAGGCTGGCTAGCAAGCTTTTGAAATGCCCACTGAGTGAACGACCATTATAACCCTTGATTTGTCAATTCTAAGCAGTAGCCTGCACACCGATAGGCTCTACGAGGTCAATAGAAAGCATAAGGAAGCAAGACCTTATTTCTTGCGATATGGTAGGGAATACAAGAAAGAATACACCAATCGATGGTTTCCGGCTATGATTGTGGGATGATTTTATGATCTGCCGGGGAGGAGTTTCTCCATTAATGCATTCTTGCGGCTTCGGGACACGTTCACGGTAGTCCCGTCATTCATCACAAGATATCCGCCTTCACCTCGCATATATTTTGTCACTTCGTTCAGATTCACAAGATAAGAGTGGTGCACCTTGATAAAGAAACCAAAATCTTGAAGTTGCTCCTCCATTTCTTTCAGGGTACGGCATCCCGTAATCTTTCTTTTATTTTTCAAGTAAATATGAGAATAGTTGTCGTCGGCTTCACAACAAATAACCTGGTCAGCCGGGATCAGCTCAAAACCTTCTGTAGTAGGTACCGCAATTTTTGTAAATCCTCGGTCCCAATGGTGAATCTGGTCCATCAGCATTCGAAATTGCTCGGCGGATGGAGGGATCTTTTGTAAGCGTACTTTGTTGACTGCTGCCACGAGTTCCTTGGGGTCAATCGGCTTTAGCAGGTAATCAAGTGCACTAAAGCGAATCGCCTTGATAGCATATTGGTCATAGCTTGTGGTAAATATTACCGCAAACGGAAATTCCTTGAACTGCTGCAGTAGTTCAAAGCCATTCATCACGGGCATTTCGATATCCAAAAATATGAGCTCTGGACTGGCCTTCTCGATGACATCGAGGGCAGCTTTTGCTGAATAACATTTATCAAGGATCTCTACATCTGGACAATAGTCCTTTATCAATATGCTCAAAGTATCAATGCAATGAATTTCGTCATCTACCAGTATCGCTCTTATCATACGCTAACAATATTGTTATTCTTCGTCAGTTACTTTCATATCTAAAACACCGCATGCTCTATTACCTCCAAATTCAGAACTACAAGATCAATGGTCTTTCTGGGGTGACCTGCTAATTTTTCTTTGAATTTCCCGAAAAGAAAAAGTCGCTCCATTTTCTTTTTTTTAATTTTCCTTCAACATTTCTCTTTGAAGGTACGACACAGCCTTCATTGGCAAGAGCGAAAACTTCCAAAGGCTTCTCCACGTTCTTAAATTCGTAACGTCCGATCGAAACCGACTTGAATTTCGTATTGTTTTTAATCTTGTCATGAATTTCTCCAGAATAGAGTATGCTGTTCCCACTGCCCAAGGACTGAATTCGAGACGATACATTTACGCCATCGCCCAAAATTTTCCCATCTTCAAAAAAAATTTCACCAATATGCAATCCAACCCTCAAAGGCACTACGGGATCCTGCTGCAGGCGCTTTTGCAATTGCAAAGCACATTGAACCGCCCCTGTTGCGCTGGGAAACACGCAAAGACTTCCATCGCCATAGTCATTGAGCAACTCGCCCGCATATTCGGCTACGCATTCTTTAATTTCTGCACCATATCTCTTCACAATGGATACCGCAAGCTCCTCGTTTTGTTGCATGAGTCCGGTATAACCGACAATATCTGTAAATAATATAGCCGCTAGACGCCGTTCCTGATTAGCAGACACCGGATGGGAGCCTTCCTTATCAAACATTTCAGCAATTCTTGAGAAACTCGCTTGTTTATTTTGTATTTGCATTTGTTCCATCAAGATACGCAGTTGGTCGGTCGACGGAGGCGCCTTCTGTATCTGCAATTTATGTACAGCAGCGATCAGCTCTTTTGGATCAATCGGCTTTAGCAAGTAATCAAGGGCGCTGGAACGGATTGCCTTTATGGCGTACTGGTCATAACTGGTAGTGAAAATTACCGAAAAAGGGATTTGTTTAAATTGTTCCAACAACTCAAAACCATTCATCGCCGGCATTTCAATATCAAGAAATACCAAATCAGGTTTTTTTGATTTAACCGCTTCAATTCCTGCTTTGGGTGAAAGGCATTTGTCTATGATTTCCACTTCGGGGCAATAATCGGCCAATAGCATACTAAGGGTATCCAGGCAATGAACCTCATCATCAATCAATATAGCATTAATCATATATTACCGGCATTTTTAGTGATTCCTGAAATTGAATTTGAATCGAGATCCTGCCCAATTCCAATTTGCTTTTAAGTCATTCGATTTTTCTAATGATCCAATCAGAATAGTAGTGTTCTTACCCCATTACATTGGCAACCCATTGTAGTCGTTGGCCTCGTTTACAAATTTTTCCAAAACAATTTCTGCCTTCACAGGTTTCCCTAGAAATAATTCCCTTTCACGGTCTTCCATCAAAGGGATAAATAAGATATTTCCCGATTCAACATAGGAAAGAAAGCTCACATGAAATGCGAGTATCTTTACTAGCTTATAACGAATGCTCTCTTGGGAAATGAATTTTGAAGTAGAATCCTGTAAAATCAAATTTTCTGCATTAATCCGGATCGCTGACCATCGTGCATTTACCTTAGCAAGCGTCATCGTGCCTGACAACCTTTTACTTTGGCCGTTGACCACCGGATATACATACTCGTCAATGTCCGTTATAAAGGAGCTAGCAGGTTGCCCCTCATTATACTGTTTGAGTTTATCAAGTGATACTATAGCTATTTGGATAGGATTCCCAAGTTGTAGATTAGTCGTATCTGCGGCAGTAAACAAATTTTCTTTGCTTGGTTGCAAGAGACCAAGGCGCTTAAATTTGCCTAATCCTACACTTGCAGCAGTTTCCATTTGTTCCTGGGCCATGATAAAAATAGGCATAAAGCCAGATATTAGGAATAACAATATATTTTTCATTGCAGCCAATTTAAGGTAAGAAGAAGAATTATTTCTTGGTAATATCATAAAAATCATTCCAGTGTGTATGATCACTTCCAGAGACATAATCTTCATAAGAAATTTGGTAATGTAAACCGAAATCAGGGACACCCGGATCGTTTATGAATACCCAGTTTTCACCATCTATGACAGCATAGCCCGTTATCACCATCATGTGTCCGCCTCCACTAGTCCAGTGCCAAGAGAAAGCAATTGGCTTGTTTAAACAACCAATCTGCGTTTGGATTTGCGCCCACGAAAGAGCGGTGTTATTCGTCATTCGTGCAGAGAATCCATATTTCGAAAACTCGGGCCACGCACCTTGCACACAAGGGGAAGGAGTGGGATTATTGCAGCAATTCGTCTGCCCAAATACATTATTGGCCTGGGTACACTGAGATACATCCACCGTTGCACCTAGGAAGGCCATGCACATTTGTCCGCTGGCAGCCCAACACCAACTTGAAGCCAGCTCCGGAAAAAGAGGCACGTTAAGAGAACCTGATACAGAGGGGCTTGAGATCGTCGGACATCCGTTTCCAGATATACTCATATTGTCACTCTTGCTGCATGAAACAAATGATAATAATACAATGCAGAATAAACCCGAAAATATTTTTTTATGGGAGAAAGCGTCCAATTTCGATTTGTCCGTGAAAAAGATTAAATTTTTAACTAACTTAAATAGATTCTGAGAATTGGCAGGATAGCCAAGATACAAAGCAAAAATGGTTAATGAACAAATATGTATTCTCATACGATGGCTTTTTAGATGGCTACAAAAACAAAATGATCTCTGTATTATAAAAAGTATGAATAGACCTTCTTAGAACGCAATTCAAAATAAATTGGGCAATGAGTAAATGAATTAGACTTTACTTACATGTTTGTATGTATTTTGAGCGAATTATTGAGTGTTCTTCTCATTTAGTCGTAATCTTAATATTATCGGAAACAAAATAATAAGCTCTGGAGCTTCAAATCGAGTTGGATTGAGCAGTTGGTGTAAATGAGAATTATTCGATACTCTTAATGAGGGTAAATTGCTTATAGCTTTTTTCCGCAGAGAATCGGTTCAAGCCTTCGGAAGGACTATGATTTGATTAATTCAGGTGCCGAGGGATAGAAAGTAGAATAGAAAGTAGTGTATGCATGAATTTATTGCATTAGTACCGGGAGTTTTATGGAGTTAGCCTCCGCTTATCCGCATATAATTATAGAAGGTCGCAATCCCGCTGACCTTAGCTACCTGGTTTTTAAATAATTTGAGGGTTTTGCTTGCTATTGAGGCAGTATTTTTCCTTCGCTATTTATCTTTGGTTGAAGCTTGTATTTTTCAATGATCTCCTGAGCGACCGATAAAATCGGAATTTTGGAAACAGTCTCGGTTTTTGTCCTTGTGATAAATATCCATTGTAGACCACATGTATAGTTCTTACAGGACGAGACCTATCTTTGAATCCATTGCGTCCAATTCTGATTTTGACATCGAAGTGATGGAAACAGATAGAGATCATGTTCATTTTCTAATACGCTACATTCCTGGTTTGTCTATCTCTCAAATAGTTCGAAGATTAAAGCAGGAAAGTACCCGTCAAATATGGTTGTTGCATCCCACCTTGATTGCTAAGCAATATTGGTATCAGCGCATTCTGTGGTCGGATGGATATTTTGCCTGTTCCATTGGTGAAGCATCGCCTGAGACAGTACGACAATATATTCTTTGGCAAGGCTAAATTATTTACTTTGCAGATCAAAGTAGCGTTGCTTACATCCAATCCACGATATCGATGGATTGGTTTTACGCTCCGTTTTATAAAGTTCCACCAATAAATAACCAAGCGTTATGAAACCGAATATGACAAATTTCATATTAAAGATGCTAGTCCTATACTTGGGCGGCATTTTTTTATCCGAAGTGGGGTTTGGTCAGACTTACGCCATTCTTGCGGCCCGTTTGATTGACTGCAAAAGCGGGCTGGTTAATAATCATCCAGTAGTAGTTGTCCGCGAGGATAAAATCCTCTCAATCAATTATACCAACACCGTTCCGGATTCGGCGATCGTAATTCGGCTGGATGGCTACACCCTTTTGCCCGGCCTCATGGACGTACATACCCATATTCTGGCGGACGGGGGTGACTATGACCAGGACCTGTATGAGCATTCTCCGGCGTACAGGGCGCTTCGCGCCGTCAAATACTTGTCTGATGCCTTGCAAACCGGAATAACGACTGTCAGGGATGTTTGTTCCGAAGGCGCCGGATTTGCAGATGTCGATCTTAGCCGGGCGGTGGATTCTGGTTTTATAGCTGGGCCCCGTATTTTCCCGGCCGGACCGGGTATTGCAGCTACAGGCAGATATCTTCCTTCGCCCTCTACGGAAAACTGGGAGCTATCCCTACCGTCCGGCTCTCAAAATGTAACAGGTCGAGACGAATGTGTCAAGGCTGTCCGGGAGCAAACCTCCAGAAGAGTGCGGTGGATCAAATTATTTGCGGATTGGGGGAGGCCGACTTTCAGCCTGGAGGAGATGAAAGCAGTGGTCGACGAAGCTAACAAGGCTGGAATCAGCGTAGCCGCACATGCCAGTTCACGGCAAGGGATCAGCTGGGCAATACAGGCGGGTGTGCGGTCCATTGAACATGGTAACGCATTCGATGACTCCCTCATTCAAATGGCGGTGGACCGGCAAATATATTGGTGCCCTACGATCAGCGTGTTTGAATATTTCGGTGAGCCATTGGATTCAAATTACAAATACCTGAACCGAGCCAATAAAAGGAATGTGAAAATAGTCATGGGAACGGATATTGGCAGTTTCCCTTGGGCGAACAACGAAGCAAAGGAATTGGAATATTATGTACGCAAAGCCGGCTTCACGCCGATGGAGGCTATCCGGACGGCTACTGTTAACGCGGCTGAGCTGTTAAAGCAGGATAATAAGCTAGGCCGGATCGAGAAGGATTTTATTGCGGATATTATTGGCGTAAAAGGCAATCCGCTGGAAGATATCCGTCTTCTTCAAGACGTAGGCTTCGTCATGAAAGGCGGAAAGATTTACAAGCAATCCCAATAGCGTTCTTTATTTGCAGTGATTGCTGAGGCAAACGTGGAATCTACAAAGCTAAAAAAATGTACCCGATCTGCAAATTCATCTTCAAGAACTATTCAAACTTATATGAAAGGTACCATTAATTTTGTTTTCCCGGCAGTACTCCTTTCAATTAATTGGCAACTGAATATTAAATTCCGTACCCTCGCCTTTTTTGGTTTCCACCCTTATTTCCCCACCGTGTGATTTGATAATATCATAGCTTAAGCTTAAACCTAAACCTGTTCCACTTCCCGCCGGTTTGGTAGTAAAAAAAGGTTGAAAAATCTTATCCGTAATATTATTAGGAATACCATTTCCGTTATCTCGAATGGTAATGAATACCTGATTGCCAGATCTGGTAGTAGATATCGTTACAGCGGGATCGTACTCTACACCTCCTCCCTTTTGTCTTTCATTCACGGCATAAAAAGCATTGTTCGCAAGATTAAGCAAAACCCTTCCAATATCTTGGGGAACAATATTTATCTTCCCAATTGCATCATGGAAATCAGTTTTTATTTTTACATTGAAATCCTTTTCTTTTGCTCTGAAGCCATGATAAGCCAATCGAAGATACTCATCGCATAGTGCATTGATGTCTGTCATTTCTTTTACTCCTTTGCTTTGGCGGGTGTGCTGCAACATGGCTTTCACAATCGCATCGGCACGTTTTCCATGAAAATTGATTTTTTTTGAATTTTCAATGACATCCTTTGCAATCGCCTTTACTTTATGAAAATTTGCTTTATCAGCTTCGGTCGATAATTCCTCAAGCAACTCGGTGTTAACATCCGAAAAATTATTCACAAAGTTTAAAGGGTTCTTAATTTCATGCGCTATGCCTGCTGTAAGTTCTCCAAGAGAAGCCATTTTTTCCTGTAGCACAAGCTGGGTTTGTGCGTCTTTCAGATCATCTAATGCTTTACTAATGATCCTATTTGCCTTATGTTTTTGCAAATTGCTTCGGTAGAGGACAAATGCAAGTAAAAGCATAAAGCCTAAAGCGGCTGCCAAATAATAAATCCTTATTGATTGCGCTTTTTTTTCTTCATTGGCAAGATTTTGTTGCTCATTTAACTCTTCATTAAAAAAATAAGACTGAAACTTTTTTATATTCTCCTGGTTATAGATGCTATCTTTTTCTGCAAGCATGATTTGCATGTATTTCAAAGTGCTATCAGGATTCCTTTTTGTTTTGTATGCGTCTCTCAATATTGTACTTGCATCGTAAGTAAAATCGCCGAAGTTATGTTCCGTGCATAGCAGAAAAGATTTGTTTGCATAGTAAATAGATGAATCAATATTTCCTATTTTTAGAAAATAGCTGGAAAGGAAATTGTATGTACCCGTTAGAAAATAAATGTTGTTGTAATGAATGCTTTCATCGATCGCAATATGATAAAACCGCTTTGCAGAATCATACTCGCTGTTGAGTTCATACATACTCCCCAAAATCCGGCTGGCTAGACAAATAAATTTCTTAAAGTCCTGTGCTTTAGTGGCAAGCCAATAACCTTGCTTGGCAAAAAACAGGGCAGAGTCAGGCATTTTCTTGCCTTTGTAAATAAGCGCAAACTGGCTATAGCTGGCAAACCAGTCACCTATATCGACGTTCGTACTATCCTGTAATCTCAAAGCCTCACGAAAATGAAAGAAAGCATTTGGATAATCTAACATTTCCCTAAAAAGGACCCCTTCAAAATAATGCCCTACCCAAAGCAATGACGGTTTAATCTGCCTTAATTGCTCAGAAACTCTCATCATTTTCAAATCAATTTCAAGAGCTTTTGGGTAATTGCCCTTGCAATTGTAAGCGTGAAATAGTCCAAAATTCCCAAGGTAGACTCCATACAAATTGTGTTTTTTTTCTGAAAGGTCAATCAGCATGCTAGAATAATACATACTGCTGTCGAACTGATTAAAGCTATAGTAATCGACCAGTGCGCCGAGTGCGACCGTGCGTGCGGAATCATTGGCCGCGCTATGGAAATTGTTTTGGAGACTGTCAATGAAATTGTGTTGAGCAGAAGAGTACTCTGCCAATAACACAAGAAAAAAAAATTTCAAATATTTTATCATGATCTTTAAGAGTACTTTAAATATACGATTGAAAAAGTATTCTCGATGGGTTCAGATGATGAAATATTCAGACTTTGATCGCTGCTGGAGGGCGTCTTCCCTATATATTAATCAGATTTTTTATAACACGGAGCGTAAAACCAATCCATCGCTCCCCGTGGATTGGATGTAAGCGACATTCGTTCGTACCTTCCTGGTGAATGATTAACCATGTGAAAGAATGTACATTCCGGTAGTATCTTCAGATGCATCTATGGTAGCACAAACGAATACCCATTCGGCCATTCACTTTTTCTGTTCCATAATTCTTCGCAAACTCTTGATTTCCCCTCAAACGTTCCAACCTATCGTTTCAGGATTCAATATTAGATTGTTCCAAGT
>Ga0302221_10000023_pt1 | contig 210823 bp, 185 predicted proteins | sample II_Palsa_E2_1_FD_193517 | JGI IMG/M metagenome (GOLD analysis project Ga0302221, IMG submission 193517) | Peat permafrost microbial communities from Stordalen Mire near Abisko, Sweden - II_Palsa_E2_1 | ecosystem: Environmental > Terrestrial > Soil > Palsa > Peat permafrost | place: Sweden... | reverse complement strand
AATATCGCAACTCATCCCATTAACCGCATTCACGAACTGCTACCACATAACTGGCAACCTCCAGTATAATTTTTTTTGCAATATCTTAGATAGGGAGTTCACCGAAGGGATACCAATCCTCTATATACTATTTTTCCCATATAATCTCCTCTGATCCTTTTTTGTTGAAGTATATCATAAGTATAAACCCGATGTTCTAGTGAGACTAAATCCGTAGAAACAAATGTATATCATAGGATTGATTCTAGCGGGTTTCAGAGGAATAGTCTCATATAAGTGACAAGAATGACGATCTGGTATTAAATTGCCTTCCATCCTTATTCATCATCATATGAAATGGGCTCAGCAATTTCGGGCATTGGAGTCTTTGCGTGTCTATAAACAAGGTGTCCTTTTACCCAATGTTCAAGTTTGAAGTTGAGCGGCTCCAACAAAGCTGCTAAAATTACAAGAAACAGCATTTCCCATATCGGGTTTTCATTTGTCAATTGACTGACATACGGGTAAACCAAATCCGTAATGAATTCAAAAAAAAGAAGAAGACTCAAAACGCCAAGAAATTCAACGATACGAGGTTTGACTTTAGTGCGGCTGAGAAAAAGTACGCTTAGAAAGAAAATGGGAATGAATACACCAATAGCCAGTAATTGTAGGTTTCTGACATGGTTCTCGTCTGCCTCCTTCCTTTGAGCGGCGATTTCTTGCTGGCGCACAGTTTCATTAAAACTTAGGGTTTGTATTTTCCTTATTTTCTCCTGGCTAAAGATGCTGTCCTTTGCTGCAACTACACCCGATAAATAAAAATAAGCGCTGTCCACTGCCTGATGCTGTTTATAATAATCTGCGAGGAACGAACTTGCATCCAGAAGTTCGACGGCTAATTTATTTTTCTGTGCAGTTATATAAGAGAGCTTTGCATAATAGAGACAGGAATCCTCCTTATCTTGATACTTGAAGATTTTTGCCATGTTGAGATAGGTCGGACTAATATCACTCTCTCCATTGGTTTGCCCAATGTAAGGAAGGCTCAACCTGTATTTTTCCAATGCTAATGGATATTCTTTCTTTTTTGAATAGATAGTTCCGAGATTATCTAATGCTGTTCCGATTAAATCACCATACCCGCTCCTGATGATAAGACCGTAACCCTTTTGAGCATAAAACATTGCGGAATCCAATTGGTTTAGTTTCGCATAACCTTCCCCAATGGCTATTAAGGAATACATAACATGGTATTCATTGTGAACAGCGATCGCCGCTTCCATTTCCTTAAAGCTATATTCTAATGATTTCTTTACATCGCCCTGTTGTTCATAAACACCACTGATAAAGGCTAAAACACGCGCATTGTTTTTTTCTCTGGAGTCCTCCGATTTTTTCAATGCCTGCAGTAGTATTTCAAGGGCCTTTGCATCGTCCCCCATTACTGAATACAAATTGCCTATTGATCCCAGGCCTACTATTTCTCCTTTGTCAAAATCTATCTTCTTTGCCAATTCTAATCCCTGGCGGGCCAGTAACATGGCCGAATCTGGTTTGGTGTATGCATATTCATAGGATAACCATTGAAAGAGCATACTTCTGGCACTATCCTGCTTTTCGGTCTGCAATAATCGTTTCAGACTGTCAATTACCTGAGTTTGTGAATAGGCATTCCTAACCTGAATAAGCCCAACAAGTAGGATAATACAAATATTTTTTTTCATGACATTATATTGAGACGGTGATGTTATTGATTAAGAAGAATACTGAATGTGCTTCATTCTGTACTTAAAAATACAATTATTCTTATCCGGGAGGTCCTTGCATAATTGCATATCGTACTAGGTCTCAAATACGAACGAGTCCGCTAAAACAAAATATATAGAATAGCGTGTAATAGCCAATACTGGGGCTACCTGGTGTAAAGGTAACGGTCCTAATTTCACTTTTAGAATAGATAAAAGTGCAAATAAAGTCAATTATGTACTTCCCAAAATAAGTGCTGTAAATCAATTTACAGGCAAAAAGTGGATAAAATTAGTTTGGATAGATTAATTGTGATAAGCTTTTTGCAAATGGATTTATTGATCTTAACCTAGTCGTACTTTACTTACCGATACAGAAAATGCCGATGTTTGATTTGGAATTACTTACGTGGTTGAAGTTACAGTGAAGCATCAGCAAAAGTTTTGAGAAGACGAATTTTGATAATTTACATAAATTGACTTCACTTGAATTTCCTTAGCCGAATACAATAAAATTTCTATAAATGAAATTAATTGATAGACAGATAGCCTCTTACTTCCCGATACAAAACTAAAACCTCTTTGAATTTCTGTCAGTTATGTTACCGGAGGTAAAGAGTAGGTGCAGGATTTTTAAGAAAATCGCATTCTTGTGTGGGCCATTTTGGACCCATATATAAGTGAAGCAACATTCCAGCGTACTTTTGCGACATTAATTTGGGGTGATTGTCTTAACTACCAAATCTAAATTGCCGTGTTACAAAATTTCTTCAAAACAGTCTTAAGGACTTTCCTGCGAAGCGGAGGTTTTTCCGTTATTAATATTGTTGGCCTGGCAATAGGAATGGCAGGTGCCATAATCATTTTATTGTGGATACAAAATGAAATGAGTTACGACCAGTTCCATCAAAACAAAAGCCGGATTTATGAAGCATGGAACCGGGTCTCTTTCAATGGCCAGGTTTTGACTTGGGATGCCACGCCGAAAGTTCTTGCAGGCACACTTGAAAGGGATCTGCCGGAAGTAGAACAGGCTACGAGGGTAAACTGGCCAAACCGCTGGGTATTTACTAAGGATGCCAAAGAGTTTTTTGCCCAGGGTACTCAGGTTGACTCCAATTTTTTGCAAGTGTTTAGCTTCCCCCTGACAGAGGGCAATCCACAGACAGCTCTTAAAGAAATAAATTCGATTGTACTTACTGAAAAACTGGCCGTCAGGCTTTTTGGAAAAGAGGAAGCGGTTGGAAAAACACTAAGGATTATTAACCAGGGAAACTTCACGGTAACAGGGATTCTAAGAGACCTGCCCAATAACACAATTTTCGATTTTGAATATTTAATGCCTTGGCGTAAAGAGGGAAATGATGATGACGCCTGGGGCAGTAACAATACCCACACTTATGTCTTGTTAAAACCCGATGCCAGCATTGCATCAGCGCAATCGAAAATAAAGGTGGTCAAGCAGCATTACGATGAAGATGCAAAAAAAATTGGTTGGCAGATGTTTCTGTACCCCATTAGCAGGTGGCGGCTCTATTCTCGGTTCCAGGATGGATACGAAACGGGCGGAGGCCGTATCACCATGGTAAAATTATTCGGCACCATCGCTGCGTTCATTTTGCTGATCGCATGCATCAATTTTATGAACCTGAGCACCGCAAAAAGCGAGAAAAGGGCAAAGGAAGTCGGTATTCGTAAAGTAGTCGGTGCGCAAAAGGCTTCGCTGATCGCTCAGTTCATCGGTGAATCTATTTTGTTTGCATTCGTTGCCGGCGTTATCGCCCTCATTATAGTGCAGGTTAGCCTACCCTCATTCAACCGGCTTACTGAAAAAAATATATTAATACCTTACGACACATTGGATTTCTGGCTTTGCGCCGGTGGATTCGTGGCATTTACGGGTTTTTTAGCAGGAAGCTATCCCGCTTTCTTTCTGTCCTCTTTTCAGCCAGTGAAAGTGTTGAAGGGTACGTTTAAAAAAGCAAATGCCTTGGTGACGCCGAGAAAAGTACTGGTAGTATTTCAATTCACCATTGCTATTATACTGATCGTATGCACCGTCTTGGTAAAAGATCAAATTGATTTTGCTAAAGACAGACAACCCGGATATAGTAAGAATAACCTGATCTATAGTTATCTTTCAGACGAGATTTCAAAATATTACCTATCGGTTAAACATGATCTTTTGAGTTCTGGCACGGCTAGTTCTGTTGCCCGGACCAGCGCACCTCTAACCCAGGACTGGAACGGTAGCTGGGGCCAAACATGGGAAGGCAAAGATCCAAATGATAAAACGGACTTCAGCATATATGCCGAAGATGGTGGTCTTGGCAAGACTGCAGGCTTAACATTTGTTACGGGACGCGATATTGACATGGAAAAATATCCCGCTGATTCCCTGGGAATAATTTTGAATGAATCTGCACTAAAGGTAATGAAGTTCAAAAATCCGATCGGTCAAATCATTGGGGCTAATGGACAGCATTGGCATGTCATCGGGGTAATAGGTGATTTCATTCTATCCTCGCCCTATGAACCAATAAAACCTATGTTGATCTTTGGTCCCAGGATGGGGCTATCAGTGATGCATATTAAGCTGAATGATAAGAACCCAACTTCACAAAATCTGAAAGCTGTTGAAGCTATTTTTAAAAGATACAGCCCGGAATACCTGTTTGTAAATAATTTTGTGGACAAGGAATATGCTTCAAAATTTGCAGATGAAGAACGAATGGGGACTTTAGCAGCGTTATTTGCATTCATGACCGTTTTTATTTCGTGCTTAGGCCTTTTTGGCGTTGCTAATTATGTGGCAGAAGCGAGGATCAAGGAAATTGGTGTGCGTAAAGTACTTGGCGCTTCCGTGATCAGTATCAGTACATTATTATCAGGAGATTTCATGAAACTAGTTTTCATTTCCATCTTCATCGCTTCTCCCATAAGCTGGCTTGTCATGTACAAATGGCTTGAAAGTTACACATACAGGGTCAATATTAGTTGGCACGTGTTTGCTGGGTCTGGGATTCTGGCCATACTCATCGCATTGCTAACTGTAAGTTCCCAGGCTGTCAAAGCGGCGGTTGCAAACCCGCTGAATAGCCTTCGCTCAACGCGAGATTAAGCCAAATAAACTGATGTAAACATAAGTATGCTTATTTTTCCGATACAGAAAATACCTTGGGTAGATTCCAATGAATTTGTAGGGAATTGCTGACGGAATAGTAATGAAATTCAAGTGGTAATTGTTTTGATCCAGGAATATCCCTTACTATCGATGTTAAACTCTTTCTTAATGACTGCTGAACTGGGCGTGTGATGCTCAAGAATTGTTCACCTTTAGTTAGCTCTTCTATACTATCCAGATAAGCCTTATGCTCACAATGTCTTTCCCAAACCCAAAATGCAGTAACCTAATTAGTAAGAAGAATGAGGCTACCAAAGAGAGTTGCTAATAATTTATTCCTCTTGCGATTGAGTATCATTTGAAATGCTCTCAACCATCACCGGTATTGGGATGTGAACAGGCTTATGAACAAGATGTCTTTTCACCCAATGTTCAAGTTTGAAGTTAAGAGGCTCCAGCAATGCTGCCAAAATTACAAGAAACAGCATTTCCCATATCGGGTTTTCATTTGTCAATTGACTGACATAAGGGTAAACCAAATCCGTAATGAATTCAAAAAAAAGAAGCAAACTCAAAAGACCAAGAAATTCCACGATACGAGGTTTGACTTTAGTACGGCTGAGAAAAAGCACGCATAGAAAGAAAATGGGAATAAAAACGCCAATAGCCAACAATTGTAGATTCCTGACATGGTTCTCTTCCTCCGACTTTTTTTGAGCTGCGATTTCTTGTTGACGAATGGTCTCGTCAAATGTCAGATTCTCAATTGTTTTCATTCTTTCCTGATTGGATATACTATCTTTCAATGCAATTGTAAGCTTTAGGTATCTGAACGCGCTGTCTGTATTATGGTTCCCCTCATAGAAGGAAGCTAGGAAATCACTTGCTGAAAGTTGTCTTTGAGTAAAATGACCGGTTACAGCCAAGGCCAGGGATTGTTTTGCATAGCCTAGTGCCGAATCAGCGCGATTCATTCTCTGAAAAATGCCTGCCATATAGAGTGTCATTTCGCAAAGAGCTTCGCTAACATTTGAAACTAATATCTTAGGCATCGCGAGTCTATAATATTCCAGCGCAACCTTGTCCATTCTCAATTTAATATATCCTGCAGCCAGGTTCACTTGTGTGAAGGCAATGTCTCTGTACGCCTTGATCTTAATCGCAGTTTCATTTGACCGATTGAGATAATATAGCGCCGAATCCAATTCACCCATATCTTCATATGTGCTACCTAAAGTGCCCAAAATATTAACCGCCATAAAATCATCTTTAGTATTTTGAGCTATCTGTAATGATTTCAATCCATATTCAACGGCATTTTTATACTCCTTTTCAATCGAATAAAAAGTCGCAAGCTCACTCCACGCAATCATAATACCTCTCTGATTTTTAATCTCCTCATTAATTTTCAGATATTTAAGTAGTGCATCTAATGCCGCAGGATAATTTCCAGTTTGGTAAAGGCCTTTCCCCATCATGAGTAAATTGAGGGATTCCCCTTTTTTATAATGAAGCTCCTGGGCCAGCTTGATACCCTTATAACCAAAATAATATGTTGAGTCAGGATAATTATAAAAATACTTGTATGCTAAAATGCCAAGATTTAGAACGCGGTTCGTATCCTCCTTGCCCCGGGCGATTAATTGCCTTAAGCTGTCAATATCGGGTTGTGCAAAGCTCTGTAGAAAGCTAACTACAAAAATAGCAGCAATAGATAGTATTCTCATGGTTAAAAATTGATAAATAAATTTAACATTAACCTATAGTATTTTAATTATAATTTCTTTGCAAACTTTTGAAAAAACCATATCCTGAATATCCATTCTATCTCAATCATTTGCAATTATCACAATTAGTACTGTCCATTTAATCAAACTATCTTTTGAAATCGAAATGCTTTTGGTAAAACTCATCACATTGCTAACTGTATGTTCCCTGGCTGTCAAAACGGCGGTTGCAAACCCGCTGAATAGCCTTCGCCCAACGCGAGGTTAAGCCAAATAAACTGATGTAAACTTAAGTATGCTTATTTTCCTAACACAGAAAATACTTTGAGTCGATTTCTGATTCTATGAAAAATTATCTCATCCTTTCTTCTTATAAAATAATAAAGTCTGCGCGATTCTTGAAAGCGAAAAGATGACCCTCTTAAAGCTTCCCGATAATGAAACATTGATTTGGCGATTGTTTGCAAACGACCCGTATTTTTCCTGGAAAAGGATTTACTGGATTAGCAATAAATATGTAAAATAATGTCGATTTTATCGGATTTTTTCCGATAAATCATGCTATTTTTAACATATTTATGTAAAATAAAGCTCCAAATATCGGATTTTTTCCGATAAATTATGCATAATTTTGCATAAATGAAGTTTGAAGATCAGATACGGGAATTTGAAGGCCAACCATTAAACCGGCAGATCCTGATGGGAATGCTAAGGGATTATAAGAGGCCTTATGATAAGATCAATGAACTGGTCAAGCAAGAAGTGCTAATTCGGGTAAAGAAGGGCCTTTTTGTTCCCGGTCCCGCACTGCATTTGGTTTCGCCAGAGTCGTTCTTATTGGCAAATCACTTGAACGGGCCAAGTTATATCTCCATGGAGACTGCCTTGTCACACTGGGGACTGATTCCGGAAAAGGTATTTGAAGTCACTTCTGCAACAGTAGATCGTTCAGAAACTTACGATACCTCTACAGGACGATTCAGTTACATCCATCTACCAATTCCTTACTATTCTTTTGGTCAACAACAGATAACATTAGCTCAAAACCAGGTAGCCCTCATTGCAACGGCAGAAAAGGCATTATGCGACAAGATCGTGACGACTTCCGGACTATTATTTCGTAGCGTCATCCAACTCAAGGAATGGTTATTAGAAGATATGCGGATGGAAAAAGATGTCTTGCGTCGCTTGCAGCCACGTTTGATCCGGAACTGGATAAGTGAGTCTCCTAAGAAGCAGACGCTTCAACTCCTCGTTAAAATCCTCGAAGACCTATGATTAAAGAATGGCTGGACGAATACAAACCAAAGAATACATTACAAGCTGAGCAAGCACTGCGGGAAATCATACAAGAAATCGCCCTGGCTGGCTTACAGCGCAGTAGGTTTTTTGAAAAGGCCGCATTTTACGGTGGCACTGCACTCAGGATATTTTACAATCTCCCGCGGTTTTCGGAAGACCTTGACTTTTCCCTATTGACACCAGATCCAGACTTTTCTTTGCAGCCGTATCTGGATGGAATGACAAAAGAATTCGAAGCGCTTGGAATAGAAATAACCGTCGCCGAAAAAAACAAGACTTCCAAGACAAGCGTAGATTCAGCTTTCCTGAAAGCCGGAACAAGCTGGAAGGAGCTCATTTTAAAGGATATCATTCCACAGGAAAGAATTGGTATGCGGCCAGACATAAAGATCAAGATGGAAGTTGATACGGAACCTCCGCTTGGCTTTGCAACCGAAGAAAAATTGTTGTTGAAGCCTTATTCATTATATGTCAAGTGCTTTGGTCTACCGGATTTATTCGCGGGAAAAATGCATGCTTTACTATTCCGGAAGTGGAAATACCGCGTAAAAGGAAGAGACTGGTACGATCTGGAATGGTACATTCAGAAAGGAATACCGCTTAATCTAACCCATCTGCAGATTAGGGCTGAAGAAAGTGGCAACTGGAAGGAAGGCATACTGGGAAGAGATCAGCTACTAAAACTTTTGGAGAACAAAATCAATTCCGTATCGTTCAATAACATTCGTGAAGACATCGTAAAATTTATCCCTGACGCCAAGGTTCTTGATATTTGGTCAAAGGATTATTTCAATGACTTAGTAAAAAATATTAAAACAATAGATTGAAACCTGATTGCTCAAAACGCAAACTGTCTATTAAGAAACGCCCTTTTCATTATGGATGAGCACCGGAATATTATTTTATTTCAATCTTAAATGATTGTCATTTTCAACTATTATGGTAGTTCATATATATTCTTACACTCATAGAATCCGGCGTTCAAGTAATACAAGCATTAATTATAGGGCTATTAAGTTTTCAAACCATAACACAAGAAGTTTAATATAAAAAGGTCACGATGCAGAAAATGAAAAATATTGATCATATTGGGTCGTAAAGGAATTAGTTGTAATAATCACCATTTGACCTTACATTAATTCGTTTCAGACACGAATTAATCTGACAAATAACGAAAGGAAATAACTACTTAAATCTGTGGAAATTTAATTATTCGGCTTTTAAACTCTTCACAGGGTTTGTCAGCGCAGCCTTGATAGCCTGAAAACTTATAGTCAGTAAAGTGATAAGAATAATTGAAAAGCCTGCCACCACGAATATATCTGAACCTAAATCAATGCGATAGGCAAAACCATTTAACCATTGGCCCGCCATCCACCACGCAAAAGGAAAGGCTAGAAAAATAGCCATCAGCGCCAATTTCAGGTAATCCTTTGATAACAGGAAGACTACTGAATGTGCTGATGCCCCGAGCACTTTCCGAATGCCGATCTCCTTTTTCCTCCTTTCTGCTGTAAATGCTGTAAGACCAAACAGACCCAGGCAAGATATAAGGATGGCGAGTCCGGCAAAATAACGCGATAGCGTAGATACGCGCTCTTCTGCGACGTATTGGTTCTGATAGTTTGCATCCAGGAAGCTATATTCAAAAGAAAAACCGGGATTGAATTGCCGATATAACTGCTGCAGCCGGTCGATAACCATCCGATCTTGTCCGGCTTGAATTTTAGCCATAAAAAGCCAGGTATCATCTGGAGCCAGGTAGAAGAGCAGGGGCTTTATATTTTCGTGGAGGGATTGAAAATGAAAATCCTTGGCTATTCCTATGATTTCCATTTCTTGCCCTACGAACTTTACCTTTTTCCCGACAGGATCCTTGAGTCCCATGAATTGGATAGCGTCTTCGTTGAAGATGATTTTTGTACTATCAGTCAGGGAAGCTGCCACCGCAAAGTCCACACATGAACAGGTGATCCTTGAACTGTTGAAAAAAGAACAGGAGTTTAGGGCGGTCAATCGCAAGAAAGTACAGATGCGTAATGCCAGCTTTCCCCAGCTTAAGTATCTGCAAGACCTTAATAGGCCTGAACTTCCGGAAGACGCCATCGCCAAATTGCCGGTGTTGGAAACACTTGACTTTATTAAAGCTGGATCTAACGTGATCTTAGGAGGCAGCCCTGGAACTGGAAAAACACATTTAGCCATTGGGCTGGGCATAAAAGCCTGCGATCAGGGTCATACCGTTTTGTTCACTACAGTGTCCAGGCTGCTCACGCAAATCCGGGAATGCCACTCTGGACGTACTTTGCGTGGCTTGGAAAAAAAGTTCGAAAAATATGATCTAGTCATTTGCGATGAACTCGGTTATATCTCCTTCGATAAGCAAGGTGCAGAGATGCTCTTTGGTCACCTGTCTCTCAGGACAGGCATCAAATCAACAATCATCACCTCCAACAAGTCTTTTGAAAAATGGGATGATATCTTTGGAAAGGATGCTGTTTTAACAGCCGCATTGCCGGACAGGCTAACGCATAAGGCTTACCTGGTCAACATGAACGGGAAGTCATACCGGATGAAAGAAACAAAGAAACTACTTAGTGCCCAAAAGAGTAAAGCAGCTTAAATAATAATGGTCAATGCTCAGATAACCAGAAATATTCCTGGCGAGTTGCTCCTCAGCAGAGCCCGCTTCCGCTTCTTTCTGGTTCATCAAAGATATCATGATCAAAAACGAAAATCTAATAATCCCGTACAATTATTAACGTAAATCTATAAACGCAAATTCCAAAAAAATGGAAAAGAAAAAAAGAACCAAAAAAAGAAAGAAATACAAAGGAATGGGCTACGCCCATAGTCTTATGATTAGGTTTACTTCAGGCATCCTTATCCAAGCATAAATTAATGAGAAAAAGAATACAAATACAACTACATTTACAGCCTGCTAGGTGCTGTAGTATTCAACCATATACCTGCTGCATAATTGAACCATTACTTACACGACTCCGCAATTCTCAGAATCTTTTCATATTGCGTACGCTCCCTTAGCATTTGTTCACGGTCCGAAAAAGCATAATCCTGCCAGGAAATATCATCTTTCTGTTTATAGTTTGTCAATACCAAAGACTTAAATATTTTAAACAAACGCATAAATATTTCCGTTTCAAATCTGAAATGAATATCATTTTTTGCCATCAGACCCAATGTAATGATAAACTCATTAACGCATTCTGCTATTCTTCTGTCCTGTATCGCAAGAAAATAATTAAACAGCATTTCTGTGATATTTAACTCTTCTTCTTTAAGATGCATGTTTCTGTCAGCCCAGTTCAGTTTAAGTCCTGATATGAGCCTAAGCTCTAATTTCTTGTCATTCTCTAGATCATGTGCATGTTCGTAGAATTTTTCGGTATCCAAAATAGTGTTCCAAAAAAACATGCCATTGGTTCCGATATTCAATGCAGCTACAAATAATTTACTAATTAAAAAACCCTGTGACCAAAGTTCATTTACGGAAATGTTGCTGCCTAATGTCAAATCTATTAACAGAGTATGCTGGTCAGATCTCGTTAATTGTATCAGTTTATTCCTCTTATTAAATATTTGAAGGGATTTAGGTCTTATTGCATGTGAAGAAGATGATATTTTTATACGTATTTTCCATTTCTTCGTAATTTTTTTCTGGCTCTTCGGAATTATTCTATCCAACTCTTTTTTAGTAATTTCTTCGTTTTCCTTTTCTTGTTCCAGAAAATATTTTTGAAGCCAATCTACCCAATCAAATATGTTTCCAAGTTCAATCAGTTTTTCCTGTGAAATTTTGCCAAATATAAAATTACGTATTTCCGGTTCATTCGAAATTTCCATGAACCATACCATACTCTCCGATAGAGTTGCGTCAGGATTTACGTCGCCATGTACTTCTTCCAGGTTCAGTCTGGAGGCAGCAAACTTACTAAGCGATTCAATCTCCTCATCAGGTACTTTTTCTGAAGAAGGTATGGTGTCATTGAATTCTGTATATAGAGCTCCTACTCTCCTCGCGTGAAGCAACGAAGCCATTCCCCTATTCAATTCAATTTGGTCGCCTGTAATTATTTCCTTAGAAATTGATGGTGCCCAAATTGCATAAAATAATTTTTTAACATGATCGTCCATTGGAATGTTCGTCAATGGGCGATCCCAGGTTTCCTGTCTGGTCATTAAATAATATGCAATAAATATTTTCCCGATTTCCTCTAGCGCGTGTACATAGAGGTGATAGCATAAATGATTTACCCCTTTACCAATGAATAAATCTGCCGCCCGAACGGAATCTCGTGCATTTTTAAGGCACAATGCCCGATATAAATTGAATTTTATTATCTGTTCGTCTGCCATAATAATTTGTCTATTCGTCAAAACTTTAACCCTTCTTGCCGGTTTGTTACAGAAACTAATGCTCTTCAAAGCTTGTTATTCTAACCAAACAAATGTCATATTTTCTGTTGCTATTAGCTGGTTTGACTCCCATTTGTTAATTCATATTTTATATATTATTGATAATCAAGATTTTATATTATAATGATATGGCTTACATTAATTTATAATTATTATACAGCATTTATTTATAATAATTATGCATCTTTATATTATAATATTAATACAACATTATATTATAATTACAATACAACATATTATTATAAATACAGAACAAGCTTAATTAAAACAAATGGCAACCCCATCAGAGAGATTGGCAGATTCACTGGAAGAACTAAGAAAACTTCAGGAAAAAAGAGAAACAGCTATTAAAGCAGAGGAATTATCCAGAACTCACCGCGAAAGGCTGGTCGAAAATGGCTTCCTGAAAGAAGTCATCAGGGGCTGGTATATGATCAGTCGGCCAGATGAAAGAAAAGGGGATACTACTTCATGGTATAGCAATTTCTGGCATTTCTGTTCCAGGTTCCTGAACGAAAAATATAAAGAGAATTGGTATATCTCGGGGGAACATTCAGTACAGTTACACAGTGGCAATTGGAGCGTACCTGTGCAATTAATCATCAAATCCCCGAATGCCAATAATTTCAAAACAGAACTACTCTATGGTACCTCGATCTTCAGTATGAAATCAGAACTCGATGTAAAGGGAGAAATTATCGAGAAAGATGGCATGAGAATACTCACTCTACCTGCCTCATTGATTTATTGCTCAGTGAATACATACACCCAAAATGTTACGGATGCAAGAACTGCACTTTCGATGATTAAAGATTCATCGGATATATTGACACTCTTACTTGATGGAGGGCATAGCGTAATTGCCGGCCGGTTATCAGGCGCTTTCAGAAATAATGGCCAGGACAGGATCGCTGATGATATTATTAAAACAATGAATGCAGCCGGATACAATATTCGTGAAATCGATCCATTCGAAAGCAAGCTGACAATAAAGCTATCACAGCGTGAAAAATCTCCCTATGTAAATCGAATAAAACTAATGTGGCATGAAATGAGAACTCCCGTTTTGGAAATTTTCCCCAAAGAACCCGGACTCCCTAAAAACAAGGCCGCCTATATGAAAAAGGTTGAGGAAATTTACGTAACGGACGCTTATCATTCTTTGTCGATTGAAAAATACCAGGTTACTGCAGAACTGATTGAACGGGTACGGACAGGAGCATGGAACCTTCATGAAAACGAAGCAGACAAAAAACAGCGGGATGCCATGGCTGCAAGAGGATACTGGCAGGCGTTCCAGAGGGTAGAAAAGAGTATCGAGCATATCCTAAACGGGAAAAATGCTGGGCAGATATTTGATCAGGATCATGGAGATTGGTACAGAGAACTATTCGCACCAAGTATTGCTTCCGGGCTATTGAAACCTTCAGATCTGGCGGGTTATCGAAATCACCAGGTGTATATTGGAGGATCAAAACATGTCCCATTAAATAAGGAAGCATTGAGAGAAGCAATGCCAATATTGTCAGAGATGCTTGAGGAAGAACCGGAAGGATCTGTGCGGGCGGTTCTAGGACATTTTATTTTCGTTTTCATCCACCCTTATATGGACGGAAATGGTAGAATGGGGCGATTTATAATGAATGCAATGCTAGCATCCGGAGGCTATCCATGGACCGTGATACCGGTTGAAGAAAGAAATAAGTATATGCAAGCCCTCGAACATGCCAGCGTAGGGCAGGATATAAAACCATTCGCTCGTTTTCTTGGACATCTTGTAAACGAAGGAATGAATGGTCATCCAGTAGCAAAATTAGAATAGGAATTACCTAAAGAGATAGGAATATTATAATTCGGTGAGTCAAGTTTTTTACGTAGAAATAAGGCAATGATATTTTTTTTGACCTTTCATGCAAAGCCTACAAAAGAACATGTTGAATATGTCGAAACTCTCGGGGCCTATATCAATTGCTGGATCGAGTCTACTGATATCGAATCAGCGAAAAAAATTGCGACAAGAACTATTGAAAACCTTGCGTGGAAGATTATTGATTTAGAAGATGCGTATGAAATCACAGAAGCAGATTATGAAAATAAGCCGGCAGGCAAAGAATATTACAAACAGGCTTTGATTGACAAAGAAGTTTATAAAGTTCACACTTACGAAGAGTAATCAATCAGAATCAAAAATCGAATTTATAGGATATTTTTAAAAAAGAATTGGTCAAAAATTTGATATTTTAGAACGGGGCTATACCCCCATAATTCCGGAACGAAAAAACCCCAGTACCGTTTTTTTCTCAAGCAAACGCTGTTAATTTATCTTTTATCTAAATAATTGACAGAAGCACACTCCTGACGATTAAAATTGAATGATACTTGCCCATGTTGCTTTAGAATTTTTATGGAGTAATCGCAAAATCTACTCTCATTATCAAATTTTTGCCCAATGAAATGTCCAATAGTTGTAAGTGTTATTGTTTTCTTCCTTTTGAATACTCTGACATATGCTCAGTATTCTATGAAAATGTATAAAAATCAGGTTGGATTTATATTTTCAAATCATAGCGCCGGGAGCGGTTTTGTAATGCTTAAAACAAACTATATTGTAACGTGCGCGCATGTTACTTTAAAAGAATGTGACATCTCCTATTCAGTTGCCACACTAGAAGGAAGCACACGACCTCCATTCAAGGATTTGAAAATTATCAAAATTGACACGGACTACGATATTGCGCTTTTGGAAAGTCCGGTTAGAATTTCCGATACGGTAACAACTCCTGACTTTATATTCGACGTTAAAGTTGCAGACCATTTATTCTATATGGGATTCGATACAGCTTCCAGTAGGGACCGTACTCTCGCTTTTAAGGTCAATAGTGCATTCGTTTCCAAAGCCGACAGTATGAAAATCAACAAGAAAAATGTAAGGTATTTCGAATTCGAAGGCATTGCTCTTCATGGCTATTCCGGCGGTCCTGTATTTAACGACAAGGGGCAGGTGATCGGTTTGATAAAAGGCATGTACAAAAAGAACGGGAAAGTAATTAACCGGGCTTATAGTATTATTCCAATTCTGAAAGGAATTCCACACTTATACGCGAAAAGAAAAGCTGCTTGACGGGCAAATCTTTCAAATCAGCTTTTGGCCATTTTGCAGAGTTATATCCGGCAAAATCCATCATTAAAAACGGTCCTTTTGGTAGTCAGTAAGCGGCTTACTCTTTAAAGTTCTCTAGTATTGCAAAATATTCGGCTGTTAAAATCCAAGCTATTATTATAACTAGCTTTTAAATTATCCTTTCAAGACATGTTTCTGTAAGTACTTATCGACATATTCATCGACATTCACGCTGTCCTGCTTATGATTGGTATTCAGCCATTCCATTACATCCTGTTTTTTAAATTTATATAGCTTGCCAAGTCTAATAAATTTAAGTTCGTGCCTGGCACATGCCGAATATACAGTCGAAGTTTCGACTTTTGCAAAACTTGCTAACTCTTTTACATTCATGAATTCGTCTACTAATTTCTCTGTTGTAAAAGTCTTGGGTAAAGTCAACTTTAAAAGTAATGTTTTGATTTCGTGAACTCCATGTTCAATTTCATCAAGTCTGTCTTCCATTGTTCTATGCTGTACGTTTCCCATAACATTATATTTTAAATAGTCATTCTATTAGCTGCAATTACTTTATTTCTATCAGGCATCTTACTATAGATCTGAGTTGTCTTAACGTTTTTGTGATTCAGCATTTTACTGATAACAAAAATATCCTCGCCTTTAGAAACCAACTGCGTTGCATAAGTGTGCCTGAAACAATGAAATGAAATGTCCTTTTTTATTCCTGCAAGAACAAGCCATGTTTTCAGAGAGTCTCTTGTCCGGTGATAAGTTAACTCCTTGAATATTTTTTCCTTGCCATTACTGCGCTCACCAAGGAGATCAACTGCCTGCTGACTGATAAAGTGCTTTACCGGACGGTTAGGTTTGGGATCGATAAAATAGAAATACCAGGATTTTAATTCCTCAGAATATTCCAACTCCTCCCATTTCAAAGATTGAATGGCACCAAATCGAAGGCCAGTTAGAATAGCAAATAAACCTGCCTTGTACACCACTTCATCTTTTATCGGGGTTTGTTTTAGTAATTGTATTTCTTCTTCAGTCAAATAATGTCTAGTAGTTTCAGTCGGGGGAATTTTATCAACTTTTAATACTGGATTAAATTGCAAATAATTTTCAATAAATGCCCGCTCTACAATGTTGCAAAATTTATTGAAATAAGACCCAGCTGAATTCTTGTCCAGAAATTTGACCTTTGAATTGAGGGTATTTGATGTCAGCAGATAATCCTTAAACTGTTCCAAAAAATGTTCATCGATTTGCCTGAACTTTAGATTTATACCAGCCATCCGGTGCAAATATTTCAAAGCGCTTTTGTAATGTTCTACGTCGGTTCCTTTCCGTAGCTTTTTGCTAAGAAACGTTTTTGCAAATTGGAAAAAGTTACCCTCAAGAACATCCTTATTAAACATATTATTTTCTTCCAGCATCAACCCGTTCATTCGTTTGAGATAAATCCTCTCCGCTATTTCGCGAGTCATCTGGTTTTGTTTCTTTTGAAACTCATCAGCAGGATGATCGAACACTTTGATTTTAAGATGTTCTCTGCGAGTATATACCCCTTTGTCTGGATTCCAGACTGCCGGATAATAGTCTATATACAAAGATGATTTCCCGTTTCTCAGCTTGACTGATCTTATTTTCCCCCTCATAGGTTTCCATATTTTTTAATTATATAATCTATGACTGTCCTTTTATGGAATAATAAAGAGCGACCGATTTTTATCTTTGGGAACTCTTTGTCTTTTACAATCCGGTATAAAGTTCTTTCGCCAATACTGGTCACAGCCGAAAGCACTTTAATGTCAATTAATTCCTGCTCATCGGTCACAATTTTTTCCCGTTTAATTTTCGGTTCTGTAAGAATTATTTTTTGAGTGTCATTGTTACTTGTAAAAATGGCTTCCTGTTTTTTTCTCAGCTTATAATTTTTCTTTGCGCAATCATCCGAGCAAAATTTGGTAACCGTAGTCTTCGCTGTAAAGACGTTTCCGCAATGCTGACAAACTTTTTTTAGCAACATATTACTGCTCATATGATTTACCTCCTTTTACTTATTGTTACCTTAACTGCCTATGGTACGTTCAAACCGCCTGTTACTGCCCACCGTGCCATAACCTCACTCTTATAATTTTAAGGTGTATTAATTTTGAATCCGATTTTCTCATTCAAAGTAAGTAAAAATAATAATGCCAGTAAAGTAATTTTTAGTAAATTGCTTGAGATATGCACCCAGCAAGGGGTGTAGAGAGTAAGAAAAAGGCAGTGTAAGTAAGCTGAAGTAGGAGATTATTTACCGATACAAAACTTGCTAAATATATACCCCAATTGATCCTCAGTGGTGATTTCACCTGTGATCACACCAATTGCATGCAAGCATCTCCTGATATCTGTCGACAGAAGATCACCGGGAAGCGACGCATCTAAGCCCTTCCGAACATCTTCCAATGAACTTTTCACTTCCAGCAAGGCTTCATAATGCCTGGCGTTCGTAATGATTGTTCCTTCTGTGGTGGCCTTACCTTGAAGCACTTCTTCTACAAGGCGGTTTTTTAGAACGTCGATATACAGATTTTTTTTTGCTGAAATAAACAAGACAGATTTAAGTCCGGCAAAAATCTTCCGTGCAGCCTGTTCACCTGTCTCGTCGATCTTATTGGCCACAAGAATAATCTTTACTCCTGACTTGGATAGATGCATGACTTCTTCTTCCAATCCGGCAGATTGTATTTGGCCGGAGTCGAATAAATAAATCACCAAATCAGCTTGCCTCATTTTAGCGAGGCTTCTTTCCATCCCCAGAGACTCTACAATATTGTCAGCGTGTGCCCTGATGCCTGCAGTATCGACTAGTCGAAAGAGTATGCCGCCTATATTTACAATTTCTTCAATGCTGTCCCGTGTTGTTCCCGCTATTTCGCTGACTATGGCACGGTCTTCGTTTAGTAAAACATTCAGCAAAGTGGATTTTCCAGCATTCGGTTTCCCTATGATGGCGACCTCTACGCCATTCTTAATTACGTTCCCAAGGCTGAAAGAATGCAGCAACGCTTGAGTTTTTTCTTCGGTTTCTTCGATCAGTGAATACAGTTGGGTACGGTCAGCAAATTCAACGTCCTCCTGCGAGAAATCAAGTTCCAGTTCAATCAATGCGGAAAAACGAAGAAGCCGCTCCCTTAGTGCCTGCAAGTCGAGCGAAAACCCGCCTCTCATCATATGCATGGCCGCCCGGCTGGCTGCTTCCGTATCACCAGCTATAAGATCAGCAACAGCTTCGGCTTGCGCAAGGTCTAGTTTTCCATTCAAAAATGCCCTTTGTGTAAATTCTCCCGGTCCTGCTAGCCGGGCTCCTTTTTTCAAAAAGACTTTTATCAATTGCTCCTGGATAAAGGGTGATCCGTGACAGGAAACTTCCACAATGTCTTCACCAGTATACGACCTTGGTGCCCTGTACAGGGCAATAACTACTTCATCAAGGTCATTGCTGCCTTCCCGCAACCAACCAACATGCAAACTATGAGAAGCTTCCTTTAAAAGGTTCATTGATGGAAAAAGATCGTTGACGATCTCGACACTTCGTTTACCACTCAAACGAATCACCCCGATAGCCGCCACACCAGGTGGGGTCGCTAGTGCAACAATCGTATCTTCCCAACCCGTCAGTTTCTTCGGCATCGGTCATCAATTTTTTCAAACCTACAAAAAAGAAATGCAGAAATAAAAAATCCTCCCGGGGAAGGAGGAATTTTTTCTCAGAGAGGACATGAACATTAATTATTGCGTATCGAGCTTAAATTGAATTGACTGTGATTTATAAGATCTTACCTGGCGTCCATTTTGGAGGGCGGCTGTCCATTTTCCGCTTTTCTTTATCACCCTGACGGCTTCAACCCGGAGTTCATTTGGTCCGGCGATCGCTTCCACATCACTGACATTTCCCTCCTTATCTACAATAAACCTGACAACAACTGTTCCTTGTATATCATTGCTGGCTGCTTCATCAGGATAATTAAGATTTTTGTGTAAATATCTTTGCCAGGCAGCGGTCCCGCCAGGGTAATCAGATTCAATCTCTACTTTTGTAAATAGCTTCTCATAATCTTCTTTGGGTGCTTCCACTACACCTTTTCCTTCATCTGCGACAGGGGGTGCCGTAATACCGTCATCCTTGACTCCTTCCTGATTCACATTACCTATCTTAGTATCTTCCAGTTTCTCCTGTTCTGGTGGTTTCTCATCTTCCTTCACCTGTTCGTCTTTTACAATCTTTGGAGGTGTAAATTTGGCCATCTCCAACTTAGGAGGTTCAACCTTTGGAGGAATAACCGGCGGAGGTTCATTTTTCTTTTCTTCTTTGATATCTTCAAGTTGCACTTCCTGGACAACCATCTCCTTCTTCCTATTGTTATTTCCGATCCCGCCAAGCGCATAGGTCACAAATATGAGCAAGCAAAGAAGGCCCGTGCAAATCAATGCAATCTTAATTCTTCTATTGTAAGTTTTTCGTAAATCATAAGCACCATATTCTTTGTTCCTGCCATCAAAAAGAATATCCAAAAAATCGGCTCCGAGCATTTTGTTAGTGTCCATTGTCAGGATTTTTTAGAATATATAAAGATTCATAGCGACCCTGATTCCATAATAAAAAAATCCTCCCCGACGGGGAGGATCTGAAAAAGATTGGTATCTGAAATATTTATTGAGCTTCCAGCCTGAACTTAATAGGTTGTTGTTTATAAGATTTTACCTGGCGCCCGTTTTGAATGGCAGGAGTCCACTTACCGCTTTTTTTGATCACCCTGACTGCTTCATCACGAAGTTCATTTGGACCGGCGATCGCTTCGACATCGCTGACATTGCCTTCCTTGTCCACAATAAACCGGACCATGATATCTCCCTGGATTTCATTATTGACCGCTTCGTCCGGATAATGAAGAGTCTTCAGCAGGTATCTCTGCCAGGCAGCTGTACCACCCGGATATTCAGATTCAATTTCCACCTTGGTAAAGGTCTTATCATAATCCTCCTTCGGAGCCTCTACAACGCCCTTTCCCGCATCAGCAACCGGGGGTGCGGTGATCCCTTCGTCTTTAATACCTTCTTGGTTCACCGTACCGATCTTCGTGTCTTCCAATTTCTCCTGTTCTGGTGGTTTCTCTTCTTCCTTGACTTGTTCGTCCTTCACAATTTTGGGAGGTGTGAACTTTGCCATTTCCACCTTGGGGGGTTCTACCTTCGGAGGAGGAGGAGGAGGAGGTTCATTTTTCTTTTCTTCCTTGATGTCTTCCAGTTGGACATCCTGAACGATCATATCCTTCTTCTTGTTATTGCCACTGATACCAGCCAGAACATATCCCACAAAAAGAAGCAGGCATAATATTCCGGTACAGATCAGTGCAATACTGATGCGCTTATTATAGGTCTTACGAAGATCGTAAGCGCCATAATCTTTATTCCTTCCGTCAAAAAGAATATCGAGGAAATCCGCGCCTAATATTTTATTGGTTTCCATGTAAATGGGTTTATTGCTTATTTAATTCCATTCGCAACTTCCGTGGCAAGAACAAGTTTATACTCATCGGGAGTAATGTCTACCATGGCAAAGCGGTGAATGTCGTCGATTTTCATCTCGTCCAAAATATCTACAGTATTTTTATAAGTAGCATCCTGGGTTGGTTTGATCACAACGACAAAATCCTTAGGATCCGTCCTTCTCTTTTTATCGAGTACCACATCCCTGATAGCTTTAAAGTTGGAAGACATCATTTTTGTAGGGTCTATCCCTTCATAATAATAGACCTGATCCTGTTTGCCCAACAACAGTGTGATAACGGCTGATTCTTTTACCTTGTTCTGATCCTCCGGCTTCTGTACATCTTTAGGAAGGTACAAAGGCATCGCCGTAGGCTGACTCATGGTCGTAGTGAAAATGAAAAAAGTGATGAGCAGGAAACCAAGGTCAACCATGGGAGTGAGATCCACCCTGGTGGACAATTTCTTCCCTTTCTTGACTCCCGGGCCTTTTTTATGGCCACCACCACTTGAGGTATCCATTTCTGCCATAACAAACTTTTTAAAAGTTAATTAGAATAATATTTTTCTACGAAGCGGCCTTGGTGCCACTGGCCATATTCACTTTCCATAGTTCGGATCCCGGAGGAACTGCAACGGGATTGGTCACCATTTGGAACTTCATCTGGTCATTCTTCTTAAAGGCAATGATTACTCCCTGAAACGAAGGATATTTGGAAGCATTATCGCCTTTCACAAGGATGTTCATATGGCTTCCCTGAAATGCACCGACAGCAGCCCTTATCCAATCTACCATCTCATTATTAGTGCTGTCTTTTACCGGAATTCCACTCATGGCCACATGCTTCTGCTCTTCCGGAGACATGCTCAGGTATTGCTTTAACTGGCTGAAAGGCACTCCGATAAACGCCACCGGGTTTTTAGCAAATGCAGCTTTTTGCTGATCTGTCAGCCCAAGATTCTTTTGCGTATTGATGTCATTGATTATTTCGGTTTTTTCCGACCTGTTTACATCAGATACAGAGAAAAAAACCTTACCATCCTTGTCGATCGTGATCATCACCACATTCCTGTCCACGGCGATCTTAGTAAAGACCGAATTCGGAGTATCCACCTTTAATGCTTCGGGTGGTTTAAACTTGGTTGCCAAAATGAAAAATGACAATAGGAGGAAGGCGACGTCGCACATGGCAGTCATGTCTATGGTTGTGCTCTTCCTGGGTAATTTGGCTCTTCCCATTGTTAAAATAGTTTATATAATAAATAAAGATTCAATTCCGGTCAGATTCCACACCAATCCTGTACGAATTTACAAAAAAACTCATTATTTATTTGTAAAGAGAAGCAAAACTCTGGGTCAGGGTAAAGCCACTCTCATCGATGCCATATGTAATACCGTCTATCTTGGTAGTGAATACGTTATACATAATAATGGAAATCGCCGAAGTACCAATACCAAGCGCAGTATTATAGAGGGCCTCTGAAATCCCTTCTGATAGCTTCTGTGCAGCTTCTCCACCACCAGCATCCCCTAAGGCAGCAAATGAAGTGATCATCCCAATAACCGTCCCGAGCAATCCCATCAGGGTAGCCACGGAAGCGATGGTTGAAAGGAAAACCAGGTTTTTTTCCAACATGGGAAGTTCCAGCGAAGTGGCCTCTTCAACCTCTTTCTGAATTGCCAGCACTTTTTGTTCTGTATCCAATTCTGTTACAAAGATCATTTCCTTATATTTTCTAAGTCCTGCCTTCATCACATTTCCTACGCTTCCCCGTTGCTTATCGCATTCGCCGATGGCAGCATCCACATTTTTGTTGGCCAAATGGTATTGTACTTTACGAATAAATTCAGCAATATTTCCGGTTCCAGTCGCTTTTGATACGGTAAGAAAACGTTCGATAACAAAAGTCAATACCGTGAGCAACGCTCCGATCAGAATGGGAACGATAATTCCACCCTCGTACATTCTGGCGAATCCACTCTTAGGTCCTTTGTGATGGGGCCAGAATCCACCATTAGGGTCAGGTTGCGAAAAATTAGAAGAGTCCCCGATAATAAATCTCCAAATAACATATCCCGCAATAACGCATACAAGTGGCGCTATCCACGAGATGGAATTACCCTTTTTCACGGGTTGTACTGATGTAGAACTCTTTACCGCAGCCGTTGCAGTTGGTTTTGTTTCAGCCATGATCGTTTGTTTTTAGTGTTTAAAAAAAGAAATATGTAATAGCAATAAAGATTGTACAATTCTAATGAAAAAATACTTGAATAAGCAATATTGGATGATAAAAAATTCCAGGGGCGCACAAGATAATGAATTATTTTAAAGTGCAGATGAAATAATTGTTTTGTTAGATGCAGCGTTTTTCATTCATACCGTAACGCTTCAATTGGATTCAATCGGGATGCTTTTAGCGAAGGATAAAGGCCGGCTAACAAACCAACAATGGAGCAAATCACAATTCCCCAAATAAGCCATAGCCAGGGAAATACAAATCCGGTATTCAAGAAAATAGAAAAAGAATTGCCGACAATTATGCCCAGTAAGATGCCGATGGTGGCACCCATCAGGCTAATGATTATGGATTCATAGAGAAATTGGCGGCGTATGCTCCTTTGTTTGCCCCCTATGGCTTTGACGAGTCCGATTTCCTTGGTTCTTTCCGTAACCGACACAAGCATAATATTCATAAGCCCGACCGCAGCCCCAATAAGGGTGATAAGGCCAATAACCAATGCGCTGACCGTAATAAAACTGAGGTTTCTTAGAAGGGTCTCCACAAAACTATCGCTCTTGTCGATCAGGAAATTACTGTCCTCCGTAAAGGCCAGGTGCCGGATAGGGCGGAATATTCCTTCTGCTTCACCAATGGCTCCGTCAAGCAGTTTCAAATCGGCGACCTTGACTTGGATGCCGAATGAATTGGAAGGATTCGTGTTAAACAGTCGCCGAACATTATTATAGGAAGTGATTAAACCGTTATCCCAGCTCATCCCCAAAGTAGAGCCTTTTGATTCTAAAGTTCCGATGATGCGATATGGGATGCCATTTACATGAATGATTTTTTCCAATGGCTTCTCCGGGTTGCCACCAAAAAATTTCTTTGACAGATCGCTGCCGATAATGCATACATTTCTTCCCGAGCTTACATCAAGGGTACTAAGCGCCCTTCCAGCAGCCATAGTATAGGCGTTCAACTCCACATAGTTCTCATCTCCTCCAGACACCCTTACCGTTGGATTCGTTTTCTTATCGCCCAAAGAAACCACAGCGTCGTTTGACCCTGAGAGACTCAAACCGATTTTGGCAGGAAAACTGAAGTTCTTTTTGAAGGTCTCGGCTTGGGCCTTCGTGATTGGTTTGCCAAGATTGGATTTTTTTTCTTTCATACCTCTTTTTTGCTTCTCTACCTCCTCCCTACCATGGTCATCGTCATCATGGCCAAACCTGGCCCTGGAATCTTTAAACCGCATACTAAAACCCATGGCTCCCATGGAGGCGAAGCTCTCAGTAAATTTTTGCTTCATGGCCTCAATGGCCGTATTGATTCCCACAAGCGCCATTATTCCAAATGCAATAATGGCGACCGTCAGTCCCGTGCGGAGCTTATTGCTTCGAACCGTACGGAAGGCCAGTAAAAAGGTATCCAAAATCTTCATGACTTGAAATGTAGGTTTGTAAGTTAGGTAATCCCCACTAAATCCTTCTGAATTCAAGGAATTCTTCTATGAATGGGCTGCCTACTTAGATATACACAAAATTCAGCCGGTCGATCAACCATTGCGGGAATATGCCCAGAAGGATAATGATGGCAGCCAAAATAACCAAAATGGTCTTGAAACCCCGTGATACTCCCAGTTCCTGACCTGCTCCATCTTTAAAGTACATAGCCTGGATGACGCGAAAATAATAATAGGCACTCACCGCAGCGCAAAGGATGGCGAATAAAACCAGCCAGAGGAATTTGCCGGTAGACATGACGGCAGCCAACATATAATATTTAGCGAAGAATCCCGCAGTCAGCGGGATCCCTGTTAGGGATAATAAGAAAATGGTATTGACAGCAGCGAGTAAAGGCTCGGACTTTGATAGCCCGTTAAAGCCCTCATAAGTATGATCCTTCATTCTCGTTAGGATGGCAAAAACACCAATCGTAGCCATACTATAGGCAGCTGTATACAATTGAATGCCGTCCCTGGCCGTCGTATTCAAAGTCAGGAGCGCAAACAGCATAAAACCAGCCTGGGCAATACTGGAATAGCCAAGCATCCGCTTCACGCTTTGCTGGAAAACCGCCGTCAGATTGCCGATAAACAAAGTAGCAGCAGCAATGATAGCAACAAAAAACTGCCAGTGCGACTGAATATCACCGAAGGAATCACCAAACAAGTGAATGAATGCGATGAAGGAGGCGGACTTCACAATAGTTGCCATAAACGAGGTGATCACTGTGGGAGCGCCATCGTAAACATCCGGAGTCCAAAAATGAAAGGGTGCAGCTGAAACCTTAAAGGACATAGAAACCATCAGTAAGATCAAACCGACCATAAACAAGGGAGATGTCGATGATTTTCCAATGGAAAGTTCGTCGATAAAAAAAGAGCCTTTATCACTGGCTCCATATAAAAAGGCAATTCCCATTAGCATCAATCCTGTCGAGAAGGCACCCATCAGGAAATATTTTAGTGAGGCTTCATTCCCTTTCAGGTTCCGTTTTTGGCTACCGGTAAGAATGTAGAGCGGAATTGAAATGATTTCGATGCCCAAGAACAGCATAAGGAGGGAATTAAAAGATGTGACGATCGACACGCCGCAAAGCACAAAAAATATCAGGGCAAAATATTCTGCCCCATATTCTCCTATTTGCATGATATCTTTTGCTGATAACAGGAAATAAATCAGGGTGCAGGCAAATGCAATAGAGTTGAATAATAAACCGAAGGGCTCAAAATCCAACATGTTGTGGGTATCTATGGAGAAAAAATGATTCCCCTGGATATCCATGATATTAGCCGTCAGCAGGACTATGATTCCTAATATAGCGAGTGCACTGATCTGCGGAGGCTTTTTTAGGAAAATCCCGCCAAACATCATGACGATTCCCCACAGTGACGATAGTATGATTGCGTTCATATCCTCCTTGTCTGACTTTTAATATTTGTAATTCATTTTTGCCAAAATGGTTTCCACCGTTTCCTTTGTCAGGTCTAATACAGGCTTTGGAAAAATTCCCGCAGCCAGTATCAATATCACGATAACCACCAGGATTGCCTTCTCATTCCACCGTATATCAAGGGCCTTTGACGTCAACGGTTTGGCAGGTCCGTAAAACACAGATTGGATCATATTCAACGAATATATTGCCGATAGAATGACACAAACCGCTGCAGTGACAGTGAATACCACATTATATTGGGTTGCAGCAGAACTGAAAATGCCGCTGAACATCATGAATTCTCCAATAAAAGCATTTGTCAGCGGCAGCGCTATATTGGCAAGTACGATAATAACGAGCAGGATTGCCAGTGAGGGTGCCCGCAAGGCCAGACCTCCCAGATCGGAGATCTTTCTGGTATGAAATTGCTTTTCAATCAGATCAGCAACGATCCACAGGCCTATAATATTTATACCGTGATTAAAAAGTTGGATTAATACCCCGTGCATGCCTGTTTTGGTAGTGGCAAATATGGCCAAACACATGAGGCCCATATGCGCAATCGATGAATATGCGATTAATCTTTTTAGATCATCCTGCCTGATGGCAATCAATGAAGCGTAAATCATGCCCGTAATGCAAAGCACCGATACGGTATCTCCCCAGGCCCAGGTGCCGATAGGCAATACCGGGGCCAGCCATCTGATAACGCCGAGCAAGCCCATTTTAACCATAATACCGCTAAGCACCATCGTGACTGCGGGGGGAGATTGCTCATACACATCCGGCTGCCAGGTGTGGAAAGGAAAGACAGGCATTTTGATTGCGAATGCAACAAAGAATAACCAAAAAAGCCAGGACTGGTCCTGTGCAGGAATGGATGCCCTCAGTCCATAAAAAGCGTCGATGGAAAAAGAATGATTCCGTGTATGGACATACAGATAAATGATACCGGCAAGCATGAAAAGCGAGCCAGTGAAAGTATAAATGAAAAATTTAAAAGTGGCTTGTATTCTTTTTTCACCACCCCATTGTGAGGAAAGGAAATAAACCGGTATTAACGCGAGTTCCCAGAAAAAATAAAAAAGCAGGGCATCCTGGGCTAAGAATACACCCATCAGGCCCGCTTGCGAAAGCAACATCAACGCATAGAAATTTTTTGCATTTTTATACTCAGTGTTCCAAGTGGCGATAAAAATCAATGGAAAAGAGACCGATGTCAGCAGGCAAAGTACATGGCCCATCCCATCCAGTTTTAGCGTAAACCGGCTACCGATGGAAGGGAGCCATTCCGCATCGAAACGCATAGCATCAGCTTGGTGATGAAGCAGGAGTCCACCAATAGAAAGCGCGAAGGCAAGCATTGAAAAAAATAATGACATTTTTTTTGCGCCATCCACGCTTTTTAAAGAAAAGCCTATAAGACCGCCAGCCAGAGGAATTAAAAATAGTAATAAAGCGATCATATTATTTTTTAAATATGAAAATCATTTCTTTACTAGAAGTTGAATCAAAAACAAAATCACCATCCCGATCACCATAAGCAATACATAGCCACCGACCTGTCCGCTTTGAAGGAGTCGGATTTGCCGACTTCCATATTGTATGAGCCTCCCAATGCCATTGACTATCCAATCTATGATCGATTTCTCCACAAAACTGTTGAGGAATTTGGCCAATCCGTTTAATGGCCGCACAATGATTGCTTGGTAAAATTCATCGACATACCATTTGTTGGCCAGTATTTTTCCAAAACCCCGGGCTTCCCCCAGTTCTGGCTTTTTGCTGAATCGCACCAGGGCATAAACGACGCCTGCACCCGCGGCAAGAAGAGAAACGAGCATTAAAATCAGCTCCGGATTGGCTTCTGCTTTTTTCTGTGCAGTCCCGTTTAAGACGGGTTCAAGAAACCGCCCCAGAAGGTGAGCATGGTCCGCAAAGACTTCGGGTATGCCTACGAAACCGCCAATAACAGATAAGATGGCCAGCACGATAAGCGGGAAAGTCATGGCAGGTGGGCTCTCTTTTAGATGTTTTTCCTGTTCTGATGTTCCTCGGAAGTCTCCAAGAAAAGTCATGGCATACAAACGAAACATATATAAACCCGTCAGAAATGTCCCGGCAACGGCAATGAAATAATAAATGGGATTTTTTCCATAGGCTGCAGCGAGGATCTCATCTTTTGAAAAAAAACCGGAAAACGGGGGTATCCCCGAAATAGCAAGGCAGGCCAAAAGACAACAGATATGGGTGACTGGCATGAATTTTCTCAAGCCACCCATTTTTCGGATATCCTGCTCGTTGTGGATGGCATGTATCACAGATCCCGCACATAGGAACAGAAGGGCTTTAAAAAAGGCATGGGTCATCACATGAAAGACTGCGCCGGTATATGCCCCCACACCAAGACCTAAAAACATATATCCCAACTGGCTGACTGTGGAATAGGCAAGGCCTTTTTTGATATCATTCTGTTTGAGGGCAATCGTCGCCGCAAAAATGGCTGTGGACAGGCCGATAACAGCGACAACCGTTTGAGATGCCGGGGAGAGAGAATAGAGCAAATGGCTTCTGGCAACCATGTATATGCCCGCGGTCACCATGGTTGCGGCATGGATCAGTGCAGATACGGGTGTCGGTCCGGCCATCGCGTCAGGCAACCAGGTGTATAGGGGGATTTGGGCCGATTTACCCGTGGCGCCCACAAAGAGCAAGAGGGTTATCCCTGTCAGCGCACCTGTCGATGTGACGGGTGCCTTTGCAAATACATCGGAAAATGAAACTGAACCAAATTGATTAATCATCCAGAAAATGGCGACCAGGAACCCTAAATCTCCAATACGGTTCATAATAAAGGCCTTCTTCGCAGCATTGTCAAAATCAATGTTTTTGAACCAGAATCCGATCAATAAATATGAGCAAAGTCCAACCCCTTCCCACCCAATGAACATGATCACGTAATTGGCACCCAATACCAATAATAACATGGAGAAGACAAAAAGATTCAGATAGGAAAAATACCGGGCGAAATGAGGGCTTTCTTCCTCATGCATATAGGCTGTTGAATATACATGGATCAGGAATCCCACACCAGTAATGATCAGCAGGAAGAGCACAGAAAGCGCGTCGACCTGGAAAGCAAATGGAATATTCAGTGTATCGGCATGTATGAAGTCAAAACAAGTTACAATGACCGTTTCAAAACCCGGCTGTCTGACTTCCTGAAAGATAAACAAGCTCAACAAAAAGGATACCCCGATCATGCCGCAGCCAATGATGCCGGTAACTGACTTGGAGAGCGAATTCCGGCAAAGTCCAATGACCAGGAAACCAATCAGCGGAAATAGAGGCACTAAGGGAACAAGTTTACTCATCATATGGTAAAATCAATGCTTCAACCGGTTCAAAAAATTCACATCCACTGAATGGGTGTTGCGGTGCATCATCACAATAATGGCCAAGCCAACACTTACTTCCACAGCTGCTACGACCATTATAAAGAAAACAAATATTTGACCGTCGATCCCCGCATTGGGATTGGTCGCGGATAAGGACTGATGATGCATTTTTGAAAAAGCGACCAGCAGGAGATTCACGGCATTAAGCATCAGCTCCACGCACATAAAAATAATAATCGCATTGCGGCGGGTCAGCACACCAGCAACCCCCACGCAAAACAGCGCAATGGACAGAAAAATGTAATAGCTGATTGACATTTTTTATAAATTTATAAAATTCGCCGTAAAACCAAATCATCTTCAGTGATTTGGATGTAAGGCATAAAAAAAATACATTTGCAAAGAACAAATAGGGTATAGGATCATATCCAAGCGTAAAGAGAAATCCTCAAAATGGGTGCCTGAATAGTGAGTGTTGTTCCTCAATACTATTCCGAAAGATGATAATATTAGTTATCATAGGTCGCTTGAAGCCCAACCATCTTTAGTGGTTGGGTAGTTCACTTCTTACCTATAACCACTGCGCCTACCATCGCACTAAGGAATAGGATACTGCTTATTTCAAAAGGAATAATATAGTCGGTGAAAAGAACTTTTCCCAGATTATGGATCAATCCAATATCACCCATCCCGGTTTGAACCGACCGGCTCTTCAAGTCAGCATTCTTAAGCGCCGCAACAAGGACAAGCAACAGGGAACCGCCGGCCACGACACCAGCAATCTTCAACCATTTATTTTTTTGAGGTTCCGTATCGGAATTTAAATTCATCAGCATGATCACAAAAAGAAAAAGCACCATGATGGCCCCGGCATATACAATTAGATTTACGATTGCAAGGAATTGCGCATTCAACAATATATAGTGACCGGAAATAAAACAGAAAACAAGAATCAGCCACAGGACACTGTGAACGGGATTCTTACTGACAACAACCATGATGGCGCTGAAGATGGCCATAATGCTCAAAAACCAAAACAGTATCTGCGTAGTGCTCATTATTGACGGTAAAATTGAATCTTATTCAAATTATTTCCTCAATCCCCTCGCTTTGGCAAACTCCTCAGGCTGCGTTTTCGGGTCAGGGATCAGCAACTCTTCCTTTCCATAGATGAATCCCTTCCTTGTATAGTTGGCCGGTGCAAATGTTTCGCTCAAATAAATCGCGTCTTTGGGACAGGCATCCTCGCAAAATCCGCAGAAAATGCAGCGCAGCATATTGATCTCATATTTGGCTGCATATTTTTCTTCAAGATAAAGGTTTTCCTCCCCAGGTAAACGCTCGGCGGCCTCCATGGTAATGGCTTCAGCGGGGCAGGCAACAGCACATAGACCGCAGGCGGTGCAACGCTCCCTTCCTTCCTCGTCACGGTTCAGCACTTGAAGGCCGCGGAATACCGGACTGAAAGGGCGGGTTTTTTCAGGGTAATTGACTGTCGGTTTTTTCTTAAATATATGCCCGAAAGTAATAGACATGCCCTTTGCGATGGCCGGAAGGTACATTTTTTCCCAAACCGTCATCGGCTTACGCTCTACTACTTTCATTCTGTTTGTAAGAGATTGCATATGCGCAAAATTATTTTTATAAGGCCAACCCTCCAATTATTTTATTCCTGTTCTTACCCCATCAAAAGGGCCAGCCGTATTGTTTGATCAATATAAAAAAACCTGTGAGCACCATATTCACCAAAGCCAGCGGGATAAGGACTTTCCATCCTAGGCGCATCAGCTGGTCATAACGAAATCTCGGAAGGGTCCAGCGAACCCATATAAAAACGAATACAAATAAAGCCACTTTGAGAAACAGGCTGAGTCCCTGCAACAACGCCAGCCAGTTTTGGCCAATATGATTTCCCAAAGCGGAATCATTGACAAAGGGTATATCATATCCGCCGAAAAACAGAGTAGCCATCACAGCACTACTGATAAACATATTCACATATTCAGCAAACAAATAAAATCCCAGTTTCATTGAGGAATATTCCTGGTGGTATCCAAAATTCAATTCGCTTTCGGCTTCGGAAAGATCGAAGGGAGTCCGGTTGCATTCTGCAAATGCACAAACCAGGAAAATAAGGAATCCAAGCGGTTGATAGAAAAAGTAATATACTCCGTCCTGTTGGTTTTCCACGATCGTCTTCAAGCTTAACGAACCGCTGAGCATCAGGAGTGCAGCCAGGGAAAGACCCATGGCCAGTTCATAGGATATGATCTGTGATGCCCCACGGATCGCAGCCATCAGCGAAAATTTATTATTTGATGCCCAGCCACCGATCATGACCCCGTAAACACCCATACTCACAACCCCGAAGACATATAGAATACCAATATTAATATTCGCAATCTGAAGCTCGACTCTTCTGCCAAAAATATCAAGGTGACTACTCCATGGAACAACGGCACTGGTCATCATGGCCGTGAACATTGCTAGCCCCGGACCGGCAACAAATAAAAACCGGTTGGAAAGCCCGGGAATGATCTCTTCCTTCATGAAAAGTTTAACACCGTCAGCCATTGGTTGTAAGATGCCGAAAGGCCCCGCGCGGTTGGGCCCTCTGCGGTCCTGAATCACTGCCGCTATTTTTCGCTCGCCATAGGTTTCATACATGGCAATTAGCAGCGATGAGGAAATGACTATTGCGATCAGGATCAGTTTTTCAGCGATCATGGCCCAATCAACGGCGAGTAACAATGGATGCATGTTTAACACAATTTCTTCGTTTCCTTATAGAGTTCAATATGATAAAAAAAAGTAGTCAGCCGACAGATTGACCCAGCTCTTGCAAAAAAAAATAGCCAGAATGACCGTAACCATTAAACCTTCACCCGTCCTGATCAGTTCATGCAATTGAAACACAATGAATGCTATTGGTGATTCCCGTTATGCTCAGATATATTTTCATCAGGTGATTTTGAACCTCTTTCCCTTCTCTCATCTGAAGGGAAATCAGTCGAGTGTGCCGGCCCTTCAATCTCAGACAGATCTACATCTGGCCTATTGACCTCACTGATACTATGGATATCCATCAACAATTTAGGCCGGCGCCCCCCCATAACCTCAGGCAAGGCTTCTTTCGGCATGGTCAAATGCTGGTAATGACCAGCCGAAATCACCGAATGACGATTTATTTTTGCCGGGCCTTCAATCACCCAATGGCTTGTCTTCTTTCTTTCAAAACGGCATGTATTACAAATCCAACCCTGCTTACCTCCAGGAAGGTCCTGCACTTCGCCCCATTGGTCTTTTCTGGCAGTCACCCTGAATACTTCCTCTCCGCGGTACCACAAAGTAACTTTTCCGCAACAGGTTGGATTTTCGCATTCCCTCTGCGCATCCACCGGGTTTAGAAACCAGACCCTGTTTTTAAACCGGAATGTTTTATCAGTCAACGCGCCCACAGGGCAAACATCAATGATATTTCCAATGAAATCGTGGTCAAGGGATTTTTGGATAAATGTCGCAATTTCGGAATGGTCTCCGCGGTCTAATACCCCATGTTCCCTTTTTTCTGTCAGCTGATCGGCAGCATAGACGCAGCGGTAACAGAGAATACAACGCGTCATATGCAATTGAATATAGGGCCCCAGATCATGCTTTTCAAAAGTCCTGCGGGGAAATTCATACCGGGTACTTTCTTTTCCATGTTCGTATCCCAGGTTCTGAAGATCGCATTCGCCAGCCTGATCGCAAATAGGACAATCGAGCGGATGGTTGATCAACAAGAACTCCACTACGCCATTGCGTGCGTCGATTACTTTATCACTGCTGATATTTTTAACTACCATCCCATCCATCACATTGGTTTTGCAACTGGCTACCAATTTGGGCATGGGTCTGGGGTCTGCAGTGGAACCTGCTGCTACTTCCACAAGGCAGGTACGGCATTTTCCGCCGGTACCCTTCAGCTTGCTGTAATAACACATGGCAGGAGGTACTACATCGCCTCCAATTTGCCGTGCCGCGTTCAGTATGGATGTTCCAGGTTCCACCTCGATTGCGATGCCGTCAATGGTGACTTTGAACAATTTTTTTTCTTCAGGCATTCCTTAACTGGTTAAGAGTGCGTTGTTTTTTTATTCATTGCTTTTTATTTCCAGCGGCTCGGCATAATGAGCCAAACCATAATTCCTTTTCTGGCATTCCTCAGGATTCATCACATGCCATTCAAACTCATCCCTGAAATGTCTGATGGCGGCCGCCACCGGCCATGCCGCCGCATCCCCAAGTGGACAAATCGTATTGCCTTCAATCTTACGCTGGATATCCCATAATAAGCCGATATCGCTTAATTTACCTTTCCCGTATTCAATATTGTGCAAAATTTTCTCCATCCAGCCCGTACCTTCCCTACATGGAGAGCATTGACCACAACTTTCATGTCGGTAGAAGCGGGCCAGGGTGAGTGTATGCCTGACAACGCACTGGTCCTCATCCAACACGATAAAACCTCCGGAACCCATCATGGAGCCCGTAACAAAACCGCCATCGGAAAGGCTTTCATAATTCATCAGCCGGGTTTCTCCTTTTGCCGTTTTCAAAAGTAGGTTTGCCGGCAAAATGGGAACCGAAGAACCGCCGGGAATACAGGCTTTCAGTTTCTTACCCTTTGAAATTCCACCACAGTAATCTTCACTGTAAATAAATTCTTCTACAGAAATCGTCATATCGATTTCATACACGCCGGGCTTATTGATGTTGCCACAGGAAGAGATGAGTTTAGTGCCGGTCGATTTCCCCAAACCGATTTTTGCGTATTCGGCTCCCCCCAAATTGATAATGGGCACAACTGCCGCCAAGGTTTCTACATTATTTACCACGGTTGGCCGGTCCCAAACACCCTTTACTGCGGGGAAAGGAGGTTTGATTCGGGGATTGCCCCTCTTGCCTTCCAGGGATTCCAACAAGGCGGTCTCCTCACCGCAGATATAAGCGCCAGCCCCTAAATGCACATAAATCTCACAATCAAACCCGCTGCCGATGATATCTTTTCCAAGCCAGCCCTTCATCTTTGCTTCTCCAATGGCTTGTTCCAGGATATCTGCAATCCAGGTGTATTCTCCCCGGATATAGATGTACGTCGTATTGCTCCCAAGTGCATAAGAGGAAACAATAAGCCCCTCAATCAGGAGATGCGGAAGAAATTCCATCAGATAACGGTCTTTAAATGTACCGGGCTCACTTTCGTCTGCATTGCACACCAGGTGACGGGGAATTCCTTCGGGTTTTGCGATAAAACTCCATTTCATGCCAGTTGGAAAACCAGCTCCTCCCCTACCGCGCAAGCCGCTTTTTTTTATCTCCTCTACAATATCGCTAGGAGACATTTTAAGCGCTTTTTCCACACTGCTATAGCCGCCTTCACGACGATAGATCTCATATTTACCAATCCCTTCGACATGGGCTTTTTCCAGTAATAATTTCCTTCCCATAGATTGCTCCCTACTTTATTTTCTTAAATTCATATTGAGCGGCCTGAGGGCCAGCAATCCTGGCTCCGTTTAGGTCCAACTGGACCAGTGAACTGTCTGTCTTCAGGTATTTATTTGGTCCATCCGTTACATCCATTAATTGAACGGTATCACGGCCTCGCAACATCCAACGGCCTGTTTCATCAAATGTTTCACCGGCGATTTTGCCTTTTTTCCCCAAATGGCTACTAAGCTTCTGGTAAGAATAGTCTCCCATCAGGTTAATGGTCGTTTGGATTCCCTGGCAATCAGGACAGGGCAAAGTGGCCGTGTAACTCAGGTACCGGATAACCGTATCGACAGCGACTGCGGCCGAATCAGTGTGACTATTGATCGAATCATTTTTCCCGCCGCTGCGCCCAGTGTGCTGTTTACAGGAACCCAGCGTGACCAGTCCAATGAGCAATATGACTTCGGATTGATTCAATGATGTATGAAAATTAAAAAATTTAAATACCAATACCTATTGCCGCTTTAGTTATTCTGTTCAGAATTAGTTTTACATTCTTCAATCAATGCATCAATTTTCTCTTTGGTAAGGTGTTCACGGTAACGCTTTCCCAGTTGCATAACCGGTGCATAACCACATGCGCCCAGGCACTCGACGGTCTTCAGCGTGAAAAGCCCATCAGGGGTTGTTTCACCCGAAACTATCCCCAATCGCTGGTTGATATAGGCAATGATGGCATCGCTTCCATTCAGCATGCAGGGCCCTGTCTGGCAAACTTCAAAAACATTTTTGCCTACTGGTTTCAAGTTGAGCATGGAATAAAAGGTAGCTACCTCATAAACCTCAACCGGTTCAATTCCCAATAAAGTTGCCACATAATCCATAGTCGACGCGCTTAGCCATCCACCACCTCTTTCCTGGGCTATATGTAAAACAGGCAATAATGCGCTTTTCTGTTTTCCCTCGGGATAACGAGCGATGAGTTCTTTCACCTTAGCCAATTTTTCTTCAGAAAATTCCATTATATGCCTCTTTTTTGTTTTTAGTTTTACGGTTATCCATCCATCTCACCTGCTATCAGGTTCAGGCTGCTCATTACGATTACGGCATCGCTAAGCATGCTGCCTTTGGTAAGCTCGGAATAGGCTTGATAATAAATAAAACAGGGTCTGCGAAAATGCAGGCGGTACGGCGCTCTTCCTCCATCACTGATCAGATAGAAGCCCAACTCCCCGTTGGCGCCTTCGACACTCAAATAGACTTCCCCCGGCGGGATGTCAGTCTCCCCCATGATGATTTTAAAATGCCAAATGAGGGCTTCCATCTTAGTATATACATCCTTTTTTTCGGGCAAGTAATAGGCTGGTGCGTCTGCGTGGTACACTTCTGCTTCAGCTCCTTTAAATTCCTGAACTTTACGGTAAGCCTGCTTAATGAGATTGATCGATTGCCACATTTCCTGATTGCGCACTAAAAAGCGATCATAGCAATCACCCGTTGTGCCAACTGGTATTTCAAAATCAAAATCTTCATAGCTCGAATAGGGCGTGTGAACCCTGACATCATAATCGACACCGGCTGCCCTGAGATTAGGCCCTGTAAAACCATAGTTCAGCGCCCTTTCCCCGCTGATTGGCCCGGCGCCGATGGTGCGTTCCATAAAAATACGGTTACGGGTAAACAGATTTTCAAATTCTCTAAGTACTTCCGGGTATTCAGCTAAAAATTTTTCCAATTTTTCGAAAGCCAGATTGGTAAAGTTTCTTTCGAAACCACCGATACGACCCATGTTTGTGGTAAGCCTTGAACCGCATATCTCCTCATAAATCTCATAGATCAGCTCCCGGTACTGCATGACATACAGAAAACCCGTATATGCGCCTGAATCTACCCCGACAACGGAATTGCAAATGAGGTGATCAGAAATCCTTGCCAATTCCATGATGATGATGCGGAGATAATCAACCCGTTTAGGGATTTTCACTCCCAATAATTTTTCACAAGTAAGATGCCAGCCCGTATTATTGATGGGGGAAGAACAATAATTTAAACGGTCTGTGAGGGGTGTGATTTGATAAAGTGGTCTTCTTTCGGCGATCTTTTCAAAGGCCCGGTGAATATACCCTACGGTTTGTTCTGCTGATACAATTCTTTCACCATCCAGTTCCAAAATATTCTGAAATACGCCATGGGTGGCGGGGTGCGTCGGACCTAAATTCAACGTAGTGCTGTTCTTTTCAATACTGCCTTCCGGTAGTTTTATATGTTGCTCACTCATGATTCAAAATTTACCTTCCGAACATGGCATCGTCCTTGTCAATGCGCGTCTGTTCTTCCAGCGGATATTCTTTACGCATCGGGAAATAATCCATTTCATCCACATTCAGAATCCGCTTTAGATTCGGATGTCCTACAAAATTCACTCCGTAAAAATCAAAGGTTTCCCTCTCCATCCAATTTGCTGCTGAGAACAATTGTGTTGCTGTAAACACGTCGGGTTTTTCAATGTCGGTGAAGACTTTGAAACGGATCCTGACATTCTCAACCAGATTGTGTAAATGATATACGACTGCAATTTCCCTCCCGGTTTGACCTGGAAAATGGACAGCACATAGATCCGTGAGGAAGCGGAATTGCAAACCTGGTTCGTCATAGAGGAACTGCATGACCTTCAGGTTAATTTCATTTAGCGATTCAAAACTAAGCATGCCATAGGGTTCTTCAAAATGCGAAACCTGCTCTCCGAATTTTCCAATCAATTGTTCCTTTATTGTTTCGTTGGTTAAACTCATGGTCTGATCAATATCCAGTTCTGTTTACTTATTTAATTCCATAACTATCCATCAATCCTTGGTATTGTTCACTGTTCCTTCTGCGTAAACGCTCTTCTCCGACCAGGTCCTGGATTCTCAAAAATCCATCGATAATTGCTTCCGGTCTGGGTGGGCATCCTGGAACATAAACATCCACCGGAATAATTTGATCTATACCTTGCAACACAGAATAACTATCAAAAATGCCTCCGCTTGCTGCACAGGCTCCTACGGCCATCACCCATCGTGGCTCCGCCATCTGGAGGTAGACCTGTTTTAAAGGAGGTCCCATTTTTTTTGCAATCGTACCCATGACCATTAGGAGATCGCATTGCCTTGGAGAGAAACCAAGCCGCTCGGCGCCGAAGCGCGCAAAATCATAATGAGAGCCCATTAAAGCCATAAATTCAATACCGCAACAGGAAGTTGCAAATGGAAGAGGCCAGATTGAATTTTTTCGGGCAAGTCCGACAACATCACTTAGCCGGGTTGCAAAGAATCCTTCACCCGTATGTCCCGGTGGCATTTCGGTCACACTGATATTATTTTTGATATCAGCGGCGATAGGATGAATATTAAACCTTACCGGACGAGCCATATTTGAATAAGTTTTTAATTATTCTACATAACCGGGCTTTAGAAAGAAGTTAAACTTCCCACTGCAAAGCCCCTTTCTTAATGATATACAGAAATCCCACAAGGAAAAAACCAACAAACATCAATACAGCTCCGAAGCCAGCCCAACCCAGTTCGCGGAAATTAACTGCATAAGGATAAAAAAATATGACCTCGACATCAAATAGCACAAATAATATGGCTACCAAAAAGTATTTAATGGCCACAGGTTGGCGCGCGTTACCAACCGAATCAATTCCACTCTCAAAATTTCTTAATTTTTCCTCTGTTTTCCGCTTTGGGCCTAAAAAGTGGGTAATACCCAAAATACCGGATACAAAGGCAATGACAAACAATAACTGTAGGGCGACAGGAAAATAATTATAGGAGCTATTCGCAGCAGAACCGGATTCAACTGCCTGTAACAGGAAGATGCCCATGTTATTGAATTAGTTGCGGGTACAAAAATAAGACAGCATGGGCATATTCCAATTTAATAAAAATTTATTTCGTGCCTGTCTTGGCCGCCGTCTTTGGCTTTCTCTTTAGAATTTCCATGATCTGCGTGGCATTGGCATTACCCGGATCTACATCAAGAATTTTTTGTATATAATCGATGGCAGCCTGTTTATCTTTCTTGATATCATGATAGTAGCCTGCGAGATAAAAATAAGCTTCAGTGATCTGTGCTTTATATTTTACTGAATCCAGCTTTTTTAAGACGTCGGCCAATTTTGTATAGGAGTCGACAGCCAGTCCAGCCGAATTGGCAGAATCATCCTCTGCATGTTTACTTCTGGCGCACCAGAGATACCCATACATCTGATCAGGATATTTTGGAATATAAATATTACAAAAAAGGCTATCGGATGTTTTATAATTCCCAGCCTGGTAATTGGCCATCCCCAATTTATACAGATCTGCGTTATTAGGGTCCTTGATGGTACTATATAATAAACCCGCTAAATCAGCACTGATCGATTTATTACCTAGTGCTTTGGCTAAGTCGGAAGCTTCATTTACATATTTGGTCTTGTTCTCCTGCAGGGTATCCCGGGCAATCGCCATTTTATAATACTTAAATGCCTCCAACTTGCTGGGCGTATCAGGCATTTTTGAATCGATCTTCGCTAATTCCTCGTAATCTGCGCCCAGGATAGCAGCCGAATCAGCCTTAGCCAAAAATGTGGAAATGGCATTTTTGGCGGTAACCAGGTCACCTAAGGTATCTGATGTGTAGGCAACCTGTCTGTACATGACAGGGTCAACCTTATCTCCATATTGGCTGATCAAGGCTTGTGCCTTGGTTCTGGCGTCTGCAAATTTTGCAGATCCATACAGATAAAAAACCTTCATATATTCTAAAATAGGTCCCGGATCTGCGTTGGCGGTATACTTATCCAAATAGGTGGCAGCTTTGTTAACATCGTGGAGATACCAATATAAATAGAGTTCGTAGTATGCAGGAGCGTATGAAGGATCAATCTGCGTGGCCTGTTCATAGGCTGGCAGGAAGTAATCTTTATTATTCTGCGTGTAGTAAATGATTCCGATCTTAAACTTGGCGGCTGCAAGTTTAGGATTAAGCGCCAGGGCCTTAGTATAAGCCAGGACAGCATTTCCCCCATCTAGCAGTTTCCTGTAAGCATCCCCTATGATGACCCATGTATCCGCATTATTAAAATTCTTCAATTGGGTCGCCTGGGTAAGCTTTTCAATGGCATAATTAGCATCACCGGCACGGGCATCTACATTGGCCAAGCCTATGGCGTTGATCACATTGATATCCTTGCCTTTAGTCAGGCTGATGGCAGTTTCAAAACGTTGCCGAGCATCATTGGTATTTCCTTGTAACAGCTCGATATGCCCCATCCCTACCAGCAGAAGTGGAGCACTCCCATTAGTAGCCAGCATTTTCTGATACAAGGTTTTTGCGCCGGCTGTATCTTTTTGTTCTATGAGAGCCTGCCCAAGCCAATAGACGGCATCTAAATTATTTGGATTGGCAGCCAAAATCTTTTCAAAGGTTTCCTGGGCGCTTTTATACCGCTCATAATACATAAAAGTCTTACCCTGCTCAACTGTTTGAGCCATCGCTACCTGACTTACAATCACAACGGCAAGCAGTAAGCTGAATCGATATCTGTTCATGGTCTATACACTGTTTAGAGTGGTAAATGTATTGAAAACTGTTTAATTACTGATTTGCATATTACGGATTTCGAATGACATTCTTGCGGGCACGAGGTAGGCCCTGCGAAAAATCAGTTGCCCCCTTTCATACTGAAGAAAATTCATAAAATTGGATCCTACTCCGCTGAAGTTTTCTTTTAGTATATAATATAGACCACGAATCATTGGATAACGATGCAGCGCAATATTTGCCTGATAGGGCTGGGTATAGGTTTCTCCCAGGCAGGTGCCACAACGAAGGGCGACAATTTTGACTTTTCTGAAAAAACTGAGTTGGGCCGGATCATCATCATTACCGATCCAGCTCACTCCGATAAACCCAACGGCATTTTCATTGGCAGATACGTACTTGATGACGTCTTCGCTTGATTTTGCCCCGATCACATTCTTTCCAAGGGCTCCGCCCTTCAAAACAGAATCTATGGCGAACCGGACCGTGCTGGTTGCAGAAGTGCCATCCATCACGGGCTGAAGCTGAGCCATATGTCCCACCTTAGAACCGCTCAACAAAGACCGGATATCCTCCATGGTAAATATGGAATCCCGGAAATGATTATTGACGATGACGGCGATTGCATCATAGGCCATAATTCCGAAAGTGGGAATGAATTGAATGTTATCCTTATAGAAATTTTCTTCCATTGGGTTCAAACCCCGGGTGACAATAATCATCCGGGTGCTATCCCGGGTGAGGTCACGAAAACATTCTGCTTCAGGCTTATAGGCTACTAAAATTTTTGCGTCTGGAAAAGATGAATTAAATACTTTGATCTCTGAATCAATCACGGGTTCAAAGGATTCATCTACACTGATATGAATGGTACCGGAGGTGGGGGTTTCCTGCTGAATTCTATTCGCTCCATTCCCGCTGCAGCCCGCCAGCCAGGTGCAAAGGGCTAGTAACCAAAAGAAATAGGAACAGTGTTCATGAATATTCTTGGAGAGCGGTCGCATCAATGGAAATATTTTTTTTTGTACCCACGGTAAACCCGCCAACCTCCGTAGATCATGCAAAGTCCAGCAAAAAAATACCGGAAAATAGGCTCTAACTGAAATTGGACGCCCAGCTTGGGCGCAAAAAGAAAAAAAATACCCAATCCAAAAATCAGAACACCCATGCCGAAGTCCATGATCGAACGCATCAGAATATAACCTTTGGTCCTTCTATCAGGGGCTTCATTGTCCATTCTGCAGGAAATTAACTGGGAGCGGGCAATTTACTGAATTAGATGCAAAAGAAAGATAGAATCCATAAGTTTATTAGCTTTGCGGCCATGAAAATACTAATGGTTTGCCTGGGGAATATCTGTCGAAGCCCTATGGCGGAAGGAATTCTGAAACAAAAGGTCAGTCATGCAGGTTTGCATTGGAAACTGGACAGTGCGGGAACGACAAATGGTTACCATGTGGGCGAGGCCCCTCACCTGTTATCCCAAAAAGTGGCAAGACTGCACGGGATTGATATCAGTAAGCAGCGGGCGCGATTATTTATCCCTGATGATTTCAGCAATTTTGATAAGCTGTACGCCATGTCCGAGGACGTGCTGGAGGAAATGAAATGGATCGCAAAAAATAATTTTGATGCCAGTAAGGCTGATTTGCTGATGAACGAGGTTCACCCAGGTCAGAACCTCGACATACCCGATCCCTGGTACGGGCCGGAACCCGGCTTTCACGAGGTGTACAAAATGATTGATAAAGCCTGTGAGGCGATCATCCAACGCTATGGCTTGCACCAGTCCAATGAGGAAGGTCAGCCGCTCGCCGAAAAAAAAATTTTGTAAATAGTTTAACAATTCCCTGATCAGCCATCCGGGTAATATGAAAGCATCCATTCCACAGGGTACCAGGGATTTTGGACCGGAAACGGTAGCCAAGCGCAATCATATTTTCAATACCATCAGAAAGGTCTTTGAACTCTGCGGATTTCAGCCGCTGGAAACGCCAGCAATGGAGAACCTGGATACATTGATGGGGAAATATGGCGAGGAAGGTGACAGGCTGATCTTTAAGGTTCTCAACAACGGCTTGGCTGATCCCAAAAATAGCGCCCAGGCCAAAATCGCTTTTGAAAACCTCTTAAAGGGGAAAAGCGATAGGGATCTTACGGAAAGAGCACTTCGATACGATCTTACCATCCCATTTGCCCGGTATGTATCCATGCATCATGGCCAGCTTAGCTTCCCATTCAAACGCTACCAGATCCAACCTGTTTGGAGAGCAGATCGCCCACAAAAAGGCAGGTACCGGGAATTCTGGCAATGCGACGCTGATACGGTAGGAAGCAATTCTCTCCTAAATGAAGTAGAATTTGCTGATATCTATGCCCGGGTATTCGGGCAACTGGGAATTGATGTCGAAATCCGGATCAACCACCGCGGAATTTTGACGGCCCTGGCCGAGCAATTTGGAGGCACAGGTAAATTGACCGATATCACTACAGCCATCGATAAACTGGATAAGATCGGCTTGGAAAAAGTGCGGGATGAATTGACCCATAAAGGACTACAAGCTGCGCAAGTGAGTGGTATCCTAGAATATCTTTCCATACAAGGCACAGATGAAATCAAAATAAACCGTCTGCAGGCCCTTCTTGGCCATTTGGAAAGTTGCAAAAACGCAATAGCCGATCTTCAATTTGTACTGGATTATTGCATGGCTGTCTGGCCTGCAGGAAAGATTGTTACCGATCTTACCTTAGCCCGGGGTCTCAATTATTATACCGGCATCATATTCGAAGTGAAGGCCAAAAATACATCGATAGGAAGTTTGGGCGGCGGGGGCCGGTATGACGACCTCACCGGTTTGTTCGGCATTCCTGGTCTGCCTGGAGTTGGGATCAGCTTTGGGGTCGACCGGATCTATGACCTCATGGAAGAACTACAGCTATTTCCAGCGGAGGTAAGTGAAAGCACGCAGGTCCTATTTTTCAATCTCGGGGAGAAGGAAAGTAAAGCAGCTTTTCACCTGATGTTGCAATTGCGCAGTGCGGGTATCCGTTGTGAACTATATCCTGAAAAAGTGAAATTTGAAAAGCAATTCAAATATGCAGAAAGGAAAAATATTCCTTTTGGTATTTTTATCGGCCCGGACGAGATAGAATCTAACAGTTTTACCAGCAAAGATCTGAAAACCGGGGTACAGAAGGAACCAATCAGCCAGCAGGAAATGATTCCCTTTTTCCAGCATCTGTTTAAGACGGTTTAGAAAGAATATGTTAACCCAGTCGCTCATAAACAACAGCCGCCCCTTGGCCAACGCCCACACACATCGTGGCTAACCCATATTTTGTTTGACTCCTTCTCATTTCGTGGACTAAGGTTGTAGAGATCCTGACTCCGCTACAGCCCAGCGGATGGCCGATGGAGATTGCGCCTCCATTTACATTTATTTTTTCCTTTTGTAGCCCCAACTCCCGGATGCAGGCTATGGACTGCGAAGCGAAAGCCTCATTCAACTCCACCAGTCCTATATCGTCAATCGTTAAGCCCGCTCTTGTCAAAGCCTTTTGGGTTGCAGGGACCGGCCCGATACCCATGAAGGCAGGATCCACACCTGCCACGGCCATAGAAAGAACACGCGCAATGGGTTCGAGGCTATATTTTTTGACCGCTTCTTCACTGGCAAGTAAGATCGCAGCGGCTCCGTCATTGATGCCGGAAGAATTGCCAGCGGTCACAGAGCCATCTTTTGCAAATACTGGCTTTAGCCTGGATAATTTTTCCAAGGAAGTTGGCCTTGGATGCTCATCTTTGACAACCCAGGTCACCAGTCCTTCCTTTAAGATCTCAACAGCAGCCATCTCTTCTTCCCATTTCCCAGCCTGAAGAGCGGCAAAATATTTTTCCTGGGAGGCAAGCGCAAATTCGTCTTGTTCCGTTCTGGAAATTTTCCATTCCCTGGCTATATTTTCAGCAGTTTCACCCATCGAATAGGGATAATACCGCGCAGATAATTTATCATTCTCAAAACGCCAGCCGATCGTGGAGTCATAAATCACCGGATTGCGCGCAAAGGGTTGGGTGGGTTTAGCCATTACAAAGGGAGCCCTGCTCATACTTTCCACACCACTTGCAATATAAAGCCCCCCTTCCCCACATTGAATGGCTCTTGCCGCATCCATGATGGCCTGCAAACCCGAAGCACAAAGCCGGTTCACGGTATTTCCCGGTACACTTACCGGCAATCCCGCAAGCAGGGCGGCCATCCGGGCTACATTACGATTGTCTTCACCGGCCTGGTTGGCATCTCCGGCAATTACATCTTCGATAGCATTGACGTCGATTTGCGGGTTGCGCCGGATCAGGGTCAGGATGACATGTGCCAATAAATCATCCGGTCGGAAAAGGCTAAGCGCCCCGCCATATTTCCCAACAGGGGTTCTAACTGCATCTACGATATAAGCTATTTGCATTGAAGAGCGCAATTTACAAGAATTCACGGTGATACGCATCCATGACTGTCATTGGACAAAAGCATGAGGGGCAGGATTCATGCCCTTCCGATTGGGGGTTCAGTCCGTCCATGGATTTTCCCGGGAATAGGGTAGCTTTGCAGCCAAATGAAACTGGAAAAGAAGAATATCCGCGATCTCTCTTTGCAAGAACTGCAACAATACTTTGAAACCCTAGGTGAAAAAAAATTCAGGGTTAAACAGGTATGGGAATGGCTATGGTTGAAACATGCCTGTCATTTTGAAGAAATGACTAACCTGGGGAAGGATCTGAGAAATCAGCTGGAATCCGAATTCTCCCTTCCAGCCCTAAGTTTGGACACTGTTCAACACAGTGCAGACGGTACCATTAAGAGCCGCTTCAGGACATTTGACGGCCATTTCGTTGAGGGGGTATTGATACCTGCAAATGAACGAAAGACGGCCTGTGTCAGTTCTCAGATTGGTTGTTCTTTGAGTTGTAAGTTTTGCGCCACAGGTTATATGGAAAGAAAGCGCAATCTAGGCCATGATGAAATCTATGACCAGGTAAAAATGATCAATAGTCAAAGTGAGGAAATCTATCAGAAGAAATTGACGAATATAGTTTTCATGGGCATGGGTGAGCCGCTGCTGAATTATAAAAATGTATTGAAGGCCATTGATAGAATTATCTCACCTGGCGCAGGCGCCATGAGCCCCAAAAGAATCACCTTATCGACGGCGGGTGTAGCTAAAATGATCCGGCAACTTGGTGATGACCAGGTCCGTTTTAAGTTGGCACTTTCCCTGCACGCGGCAACCGATGAGAAGAGACACCGGATTATGCCGATTAATGACAGCAATAACATAAAGTCCCTGATTGAAGCACTGAACTATTTCTATAAAAAAACAGAAAATGAAATCACCTTTGAATACATTCTGTTTAAAGATTTTAATGACAGTCCGAAAGATGCCACAGAACTGATCCAGATCTACAGGCAGGTTCCCGCGCACCTGGTGAATATCATCGAATATAACCCGATTCAAGCTGCACGTTTCGAGGCTCCGGATGAGGTCAGAACCAAGCAGTTTATGGATCAACTCGCAAAAAACAAAGTCAATGCAAAGCTTAGAAGAAGCCGCGGAAAGGATATCGATGCTGCCTGCGGTCAATTGGCCAATAAGAGTCCGGCGGAGCCGGAGCTTTCCACTACAGATCCAAACACGCTGGGAGGGATTAACCCGCCCGTAATTCCACTATTTTTCGGTAAATGACCTTATTTTATAGGCGTGCAAAGACCTGTAGATTAAACGCCTTGCAGCGAAAGCAGTCCAATTCCGGTCAAATCAGTAAGACATGAAAAAACTTTTTCTTCTTTCCGCTCTTTTAATTTTTGTGTACGCCATACAGGCTCAAGTCAACCCCGATTCCACCTCTTTTCGCCATGGCATTCGTGGCAATTGGAGAAATAATCGTAGCACTGACAGTTTGGATAACCAATTTGGCATGGTGAGGGGCAGGTATGAAGCCTTCAACCGTTTCCACTCCCAAAACAGATACGGAAATTCCAGACCTAACAGGTTCCGCTCCAACGAAAGAAGGCGAAGAGGGGAAATGGCGTATCAGATTCACTATTCACCAGAACAGAGAAAACAATCGCAGAAAATAAATGAAGCGTTCAGAAGAGAGTCAAGAGAATTATATAGCAATGACAACCTTACCCTGGGCGCCTATAAAACCCAGTTGTTAGCGCTTCAAAAAGAAAGAAAAAGTAAATTGCAAGCGCTTCTGACAATTCCCCAAAAAGAAGCAATAACCAGGTGGAAAAAACAGGCAGGTGAAAATGCCCAGGTGCGAGATGCTGCCATGCTCGAAAGAATGCGAATTCGTTTGCAATTGAGTGAGGCTCAAACAGCAAGCATCAAAACCCAAAGATCTGATTTCAGGACACAAATCCAATCAATTCATGCCAATCAGGAATTATTACCTTATCAAAAAATGGAGCAGATCAGGGCTTTGGCGGACAAACGAAAAGAAAGCTTAAAGACCGTACTTACTCCGGAACAATATTCCCAATTCGAAAACATGCATCAACATAGGCTGGGCGGAAAATAGGAAGCCAAACGCTTCTTCAATCACTTCTTGCAAAGCAGGCTAACGCCTGCTTTTGCTTTTTTAATGGTTAACTTTGGCCAATTATTCAGTTACCGTTGTAAAACGGCAAATCCATAAAGTGAAACGGAAAACAGACAATTTTGACAAGTTCTTTAATAAAAAGAGCAATAGCGCCATTAAGGAACAGTTCAAGCAGGAGAAAAAGGCCGCAAAAAAAGAAAGAAAACAGGCCATAGAAAAGCATTTTGAAGAAAAAAGAAGGATCAAACCCGGAAACCCTGTCCCTGGCCCGGCCCCGGGCCGCACATCGCCTGCCTCGCCCAAGGCTCTAAGCAGAAATCCGGCCATGCCTGCTGCTGACCAGCATGCTCCCTTATCCGGACAGATGCCGCTTAATAAGTTTATCGCCCATTGCGGAATTTGCTCCCGAAGAGACGCAGCCGAGCTGGTTAAAAAAGGGAAGATCACGGTCAATGACAAGACCGTGACTGAACCAGGTACAAAGGTCTCCCCAAATGACCTGGTGAAATGGAACGGCAAAAAGGTCAGCATATCCCGGAATTTTGTGTATATCCTGCTCAATAAGCCCAAGGATTTCCTGACTACTACAGAGGATCCGCAAGGGAGGAAAACAGTGTTGGACCTGGTCCGAAATGCTTCCACAGAAAGGGTGTATCCTGTAGGCAGGCTGGATCGCAACACATCCGGAGTATTATTGCTGACAAATGATGGAGATCTGTCTCAAAAATTATCCCATCCCAAACATGGAGTCAAAAAAGTGTATCATGTCATCCTCGACCGTCCTCTAGCCAAAGCCGATTTTGACCGGGTAGTGGCGGGAATCAACCTGGAAGACGGTCCTGCAAGTGTGGATGCATTGGCATACGCGGAACCCAAGGATAGGGCACAGGTCGGTTTGGAAATCCACAGCGGGAGGAATCGAATCGTCAGACGCATATTCGAGTACCTGGGATATGAAATAAAAGGGCTGGATCGCGTTGTATACGCCGGACTTACTAAAAAAAACCTGCAGCGAGGCAAATGGAGGCTGTTATCTGAAAAAGAGATCCGGATGCTCAAATATTTGAATGCTTCTACCCGATAAACACAGCTCACCAATCATGGCATCACCAGAAATCATCCTTGATACCGAAGACTTTGTTGTGCTGAACAAACCAGCAGGCACCCTTTCAATTCCCGATCGTACACAATCATCGGAATCGCTCAAGGAATGGCTGCAAAAAAAATGTGGAAACATTTTTACTGTACATCGCTTGGACCGGGACACCAGCGGTCTCATCGTATTTGCAAAACATGCACAAAGCCATCAATTCCTATCCATGGCTTTTGAAGACAGAAAAGTAGAGAAGTTTTATCTGGGTATCATCAATGGGACCCTCGTGGATAAAAAGGGAGTGATCGATGCCGGCATTGCAGAACATCCGGCAAAAAATGGAAAAATGATGGTTCACAAAAAAGGGAAAACGTCAGTCACTGAATATCAAGTATTGGAAGAATTTGGATGGTATTCTAAAGTCCAGTTTCAGATCCATACCGGGCGTACCCATCAGATCCGGGTCCACATGCAGCACTTGGGGCACCCCATCGTCTGTGACGAATTGTATGGAGACGGCCGTCCGGTTTTTATTTCTTCCTTTAAAAAGAATTTCAAACTCTCCAAATCCGAGGAAGAAGAAAGGCCCATCCTGAACCGTCTTGGACTGCATGCCCAGAGTCTGCGGTTCGAAGACCAAGCCGGTAAGGAGTATATACTGGAAGCACCGCTGCCAAAAGATATGAAAGCCTTGTTACAACAATTAAAAAAATGGAAAACCTGAAACCATTTACTCGTTCTTGTACACAATCCCTTCTTTCATGACAAACTTCACTCTCCCCATGGCTTGAATATCCTTTGAAGGATCTCCATCTGTGGCAATGATATCCGCAAATTTGCCCTTTTCCAGGGTTCCTGTTTTTTCTTCGATTCCGATTAGTTCTGCAGCACTGAGTGTTGCTGCCCTGATCGTTTCGAGGGCAGGCATTCCTGCTTCATTCATATAAACAAATTCCATCCAGTTTTTCCCATGAGCATAAACTCCTGCGTCCGTACCAAATGCAATTTTGACGCCTGCCTTATAAGCTTTGCCAAATGTCGATTGGATCCGGGGACCTACTGCCATGGCTTTACCTGCGATGATATCCGGGAAAAAGCCTTTTTGCTTGGCAGAATCGGCTACCGACTTACCCGCAGTAATCGTGGGCACATACCATACGCCATATTTTTTGAATAATTCAATAGCTTCATCATCCATGTAAGTGCCATGTTCAATGGAGGTCACTCCTCCCCGGATCGCTCTTTTTATTCCTTCAGCGCCATGCGCATGGGCGGCTACCCTCATCCCATAATCTTTAGCAGTCTCCACGACAGCCTTTATTTCCTCTTCGCTGAATTGAGCGCCTGCGCCATCTTTTTCCAAACTCAATACGCCGCCTGTAGCCAATATCTTTATGAGATCACTTCCTTCTTTATACCGCATTCTCACCGCCTTTCTGCAATCTTCCGGTCCATTGACGACGCCTTCCTTTGGTCCTGGATCACCCATCAGATCCTGCCTCAGTCCGTTGGTCGGATCCCCATGGCCGCCTGTACTAGACAGGGCTTTGCCAGCGGTGAAAATTCTAGGGCCCCTCACTAAACCCTGATTAATTGCATTGCGCAAGGAAATATTGACACCGGTACCTCCAAGATCCCGTACGGTTGTAAAGCCTGCCATCAGTGTTTTTTCCGCAAAGCCGATGGATTGAAAAGCCAGGTCGGCCGGATTCAATTTGAATTGTTTTTCAAAATCCTTCGCACTGATTTCATCTTCGAGGTGCACATGACAGTCCATCAATCCCGGCATAACTGTCTTATTTTTGAGATCAATTACCTTTTCATCAGCGCCCGGCAGTCTATAGCCTTTTACTACATCCACGATTTTGTTTCCATCTATGATTACAGACATTTCTTTCATAACTTGAAGCGATCTCACATCTATCAGCTGGCCGCAATATAGAATCGTTTTTTGCGCAAGGAGGACATGCGAATACAGGACAGTTAAGAAAAAGAGCCATTTTCTCATAACAGTTGATTTTAGTTGAATGATGAAATTAAGAAAGAAATATGGAAAGGCTCAGCAGGTCTTAGCAAAGAAGTTCTGCCCAGGATAAAGATCTAATCCAATGTATTTTGAAATATTAGGACAGGGCCCTCGTTTAAGAAGCCAGTACGGATACCAATTCATCATGATGCAACGCTACTTTTTATTGGTTAGTCTATTCTTTGCTTTCTTGGATCCTACGATGGCTCAGGCAAAGGAGCCTGAATTTGGCAAAGTTGATGCGAGTGAGCTGTCCATGAAAGATTGTTCCTTTGAACGGGAAGCCAGTTCAATGAATTTGATTCGAACGGCAAAAATCAGCTTTGAAAGCCGTATTTCTGAAAAAGTACCAAAAGTATATACTGATTACTGGGTAAGGATAAAGATATTTAAGAGACAGGGCTTTTCCACTGCCAATATCCAGATTCCTTACGTAAGCAAAAGCCGCCAAACTTCGATCTCCGACGTGCAGGCATTTATCTACAATCTTGATTCCAATGGAAATATAATCAAGGAAAAATTAGAAAGGAAGCAAATATTTAAGGAAAAATCAAGGTCCAGAAATGCTGTAAATACCATCGCATTTACCTTCGCCAATCTTCAGGAAGGATCGGTAATTGAATACAGGTATACCAAAACCGATAGATATTCTTACAGGGTCGAACCCTGGTTTTTTCAGGATGAAGTGCCGACAGCTTTTTCAAGAGTGACCCTCGACCTGCCTTCCCGACTCAGTCTGAACGCTCACTTCATTGCCTTGGAATCCATTCAAAAGGATTCTTCGCATAAAAAAAATGGTGGAGGGTTCTATGACGAAGATATAATTTCCTTTACCGTAAAAAATGTGCATTCTTTCAGAATGGAGCCCTTTATGAGTTCACTCTCTGATAATTTGGAACGGGTGGAATTTGCAGTGTCTCCCCGCAACTACTATCAGGGCTTGCTTAACAGAAACAGTGATTGGGAAAATATTAATTCCTTGCTTTTAAATGCCTCCTATTTTGGTTTCCAATTCGATAAACTGTTGGACAGTACCACCCATCTGGTTGATTCAGTAAAAAAAATGGAGAGGATTGAGGCAAGAATTGCGGCTGTTTACGACTATGTAAAAAGCCATGTGGAATGGAACGGCGAGTTGACCTGTTATTGTGATAGCATTGAAGTTTGCTGGAAAAACAAAACTGCCAATAGTGCAGAAATGAATATCATGCTCCTTGATCTTTTGCGCAAATCAGGAATTAAATGCTATCCGGTATTGGTCAGCACCCGGGAGAACGGCAGAGCGGATGATTCATTCGAAAGCCTGAGCCAGTTCAATAATGTAGACGTGATTGTAACGGATAGCGACAATCTGTTTATTCTTGACTGCACGCAAAAAGGCCTCTCTTATAAAATGCCTCCGCAAAATGTATTAAACAGTAAAGGCTTTATTGTTGACCCCAATTTGCAAAAATGGATATATATCACAGACACGCGGATTCTAATGCAAAATGAAGTAACTGTGAAAGCTTTTATGGACAGCCTTGGAAATGTTACCGTGGATAGCAGGTTGTCCTTTATCGGTTTTGCCAAATCTGAAACGCTTGCAGAACGCAAGAAGAACAAGGATAAAGCAAGCAAAGAAGAAACGGATTTGTCGGGAAGCGGAGAAGACCTGATCATCGATTCCGTTATTGAAATACGCAATGATGAAAATTGCGATACGCTGGAACAGAAAATGCGGTTTCATCTTGCTGTGTCCAGCACTGGGGATGATTATTTCTTAAATCCGTTTTTATTCTCTTTCTTCAGAAAAAATCCATTCACGGACAGCTTCAGGCTTTATGATGTTGATTTCGGATGCGCTCAAAGCTACCAGATGTCAGTGTATCTGCAGGTGCCTGATAATTTTTCAATTGAAGATTTCCCCAAAGGGATATCCATTCGCATGCAGGACTCCAGCATTCTATTCAGAAGGGAAACCTTCCAGCAAAATCATGAACTGCTGATCCGCACAAAATTTACAGTGGCTAATCCGGAATTCACAAGGGAAAATTATTTCGCACTCAAGTCATTCTTTGATAAAGTGTACGGTATAATCAACGACCTAATCCTCTTTAAGAAACATTAATTAAAAAGTTCAATGCAAAAAGATGGCTGGTAGGGAAGTGCTACTTTGTCAGACCTGCATACCTATTGGCTGATGGCAAATACCCTTTCTCTGAAAGAATGACCGCCAGCCGCTCATAGAAAGCAGGGTCTGAAGGTGTGACGCTTGCGAGTCCATCCACGTACCGGTTATACAGGCAGAACAGTGCAGCAATCAATACAGTATCATGAATTTCCCGGTCGGTTGCACCAGCTGTGCGCGCATTTTCCACCATCGCTGATGTCACATTTTTACCGCTTGCTTGCACAGCCCTTGCAATTTCCAAAAGCGACTTCATCTTATGGCTGACAGGTGCATGGGAGGGATCCTTTTTTGCCTTTTCCGCCGTTTCCTTTTCCAATAAAAGATGATCGGCTGCAGCCGTATGGGCAGCGGTACAAAAAACGCAGTCGTTACCATAGGACACTACGGTGGCGATCAATTCCCGCTCTCCTTCGGACAGCGTGGATTCGCCACGAAGTAAGATTTGTGTCAATTCCCTGATGGGGAGGGCAGTATCCTTTCTATAATCAAGCAGACCTGTGATGCCCGGAAGACTTTCATTTAGCGGGATATATGGCATCTTTGAAAAATTTAATAGCAGACCAACCGGCACCTGTGCCCGGTTGGTCTGTAAAACAATATTCAGTTATGAATCACTTATTGGGTTGGGGAGTATACCGCAGGTAGGGTTTAACCACCTTAACCCCTTTGGGAAATTTCTTCATGGCATCTTCAGTAGAAACGGCCGGAACCACAATCACATCTTCTCCTTCTTTCCAATCTGCAGGCGTAGCCACGCTGTAATTTGCCGTAAGCTGCAGGGAATCCACCACCCTGAGCACTTCATGAAAATTCCTACCTGTTGAAGCAGGATAGGTGATCATCAGTTTTACCTTCTTATCCGGTCCGATCACAAACAGGGAGCGTACTGTAAACGTCTCAGAAGCATTGGGATGGATCATTCCATAGAGGTTGGCTACGGTCTTATCCGAGTCCGCAATAATCGGAAACTCCACTGTTACGTGCTGTGTTTCGTTGATGTCTTTGATCCAACCTATATGTTTGTCCAAAGGATCCACACTTACCGCCAGCACTTTGACATTGCGTTTTGCAAACTCCTCCTGCAAAAGAGCAGTCTTACCCAGTTCGGTGGTACAAACAGGAGTATAATCTGCGGGATGGGAAAATAGGATCCCCCAGCCTGTACCTAAATACTCATAAAAATCAATGTCCCCTGTCGTCGTCTTTGCTTTAAAGTTGGGAGCAATATCCCCTAAACGTAAGCTCATAGTGATAAACTTTTAGTTAAGAAATCAATCATCTATCCGTGAAAAGGAGGTCAAAGATATTATATCCCTATCAATAAGGTAGACTAAATTTGGTTTTTTTTACCAGCGGTTGCAGGTTAGCGCTTATAGGCGTATTTTTGCATTAGCGCCATGTTCCAGCTCTTAAAGGAAAATCAAGCCTCGTTTCACCAGGTCATTTCTTTCGAACCTGGAACCGACAAATTATATGCTTTCGATTTCACAAAAAATAATACAGGACTATCTCCGGAACTTATTGGCGATACGGAGCATTTTGCGAACTATATAGGGTTACGTCTAAGAGAACATGGATGCAAATTTGGCATCGGAGGTTACGCCGAACATCGGACCATATATGCCAGGAGCAGGCATTTCGATTATGATTTGGGATCTGCAAAAATTACATTGGGAGGAGCCGGCCAGGAACCTGAACCAAGGCGGCTGCACCTGGGCACCGATATTTGGGGACCTGCTGGAACAGCCATATTTGCTCCGTTGGACGGAATTGTCCACAGTTTTGCGTTTAATAACCATTTTGGAGATTATGGCGCAACGATCATACTCATCCACCAACTCAAAGGTAAAAGTTTTCATACGCTATATGGTCATTTGAGCCTCAACTCCATAAAAAATCTGCAATCTGGAAAACGGATCCAAAGAGGTGAGGTTTTTACAGAATTCGGAATGCGTTTTGAAAATGGAAATTGGCCTCCCCATTTGCATTTTCAGATCATCCTTGATATGCAGGACTGGGACGGAGATTATCCTGGGGTTTGCCCATTTTCCGAAAAAGAAAAATGGCTGGGCAACAGCCCCGACCCAGACTTGATCCTGAACCTGAACAGGTATATCATTCATTGATCCACTAATACAGAGAGAATTTCTTCCCACTCCTCGTCAAGGCTTTCCGTACTCATTTTTCTTCCTGCCAGTTGATACCAGTAAGCGGCATTGGAAAGGTCCCCTTCTTTCCGGTGAAGGTAGGCATGTATCCACGCCGCCTTTAGCCCGGTTAGGTCCTGGATAGTCTCATGGGATCCCTCCCAATCTCCCCTTGCATCAAACCAGAGAGCAAGCAGGTGATCATCCATTCCGCTGGGAGGCCCGGGAAAGGATAAGGATTTTTTGAATTGTTCTTTTTTCATGCGTTTAGCAATTGCGCTCTGGCCCTGGTGAAGCGAAAACGCTTTTTTAAGCCTTCAGTAATTTAAAAGCGTGGCTCCATTTATTTTGTAACATACCCGGAATACACCAAAGGATGCATAGGGGTTCAATCGCACGGGCAGATTCTACCTTTCCCATATCTTCCGTTTCCCATCCAAAAGAAGTCAGCAAATTCCGGACAGTATTTTTTGCAGCATCATCATTTCCGCAGATAAACATGGTTGGCTGGCCGCCGGAAAATTTGGGTTGATACATGAAAGAATTCCCCACACTATTAAATGCCTTGACAAGTTTAGCATCAGGCAAAAGTTTTTGCAACTGTTCCATCAGGGATTCTTCCAGGGTGGTAAAAAAATGCAATACCCCGTTAGTCGGAGGAACTTCCGCAGTTGGATTTGTCGCATCGATCACGGTTTTACCTTTGAAATGCCCGGTACCTGCCAATTGAATGGCTTCTTTTGCTTTTACCCCTTTGACAGCCAGGACTAATAATTCACCAAAATCAGCGGCTTCATCGAAAGTTCCCGATTTTCCGGTGGGATTTTCTTTTACCCATTGTACGACCTCGGCTTTCGCTTTGTTCCTTGTCCCAAGCATAACCTGGTGGCCTTCGCTTAAAAAACCGTGCCCTAGTGTTTGGCCCACTTCTCCTGAACCGATAATTCCTACTTTCATAACAAACTAGTTAAAAGTTAAAAAATGTATTAATAAAAAATTTTAAATGACATAATATGCAGGAGTTTGATCCTTCAATAGATATTCCCCGCATCAAGCCTTCATCTGTTTTGTTTGTATATACAAACATTAATCCAAAACAAACCTACTTCCCCAATTGATCAGAAATCCGGGCCATATTCTGTACCAGCTTTACGCTCTCTTGTTTTCCGAGGATATCAGAATAGCGGCTGTAGAAATCATGATGGCATTCCTTGAGTTTGATTAATAATTCCTTAGCCCTTGGGGTAGGATACACATTCGTCAATTTCCCTTCTGTTGTCCTGATGACAAATTTCCTGCTTTCCAATTTTTCAATCAAACGTGTGATGGTACTGGGTTGCAGCTGCAAATGTCCAGCCAACAATTTGGGTTGGATACCCGGCCGTTCAATAACCAACATCAATAGATAGGCATGGCTCGGAGAAAGATTAACCCGCTTCCAGCTTTCAGAGGCAAGTCTGACTACTTTTCTTGCGAGTGCATTAGCAGTAAAGTAAAGACACTTACAATAATTGCTTTCGGATGCTTTCATGCAAAGGCAAAGTTGGCACATTATATTTGTATATACAAGTTTGATTTAATTTCCCCATTGTTTACTAATTTAGCAGGATGCCCAATCCTAACATAAATACCTCCAAAGATCTACTCAATCCGGTTGATCAGGAATTTGAGAATAATATCAGGCCTTCTGCCTTGGAGGATTTTGCGGGTCAACCCCAGATTATTGAAAACCTGAAAATATTTATCAAGGCGGCCAAAATGAGGGGAGAAGCCCTCGACCATATTTTATTCCATGGACCTCCTGGTTTGGGCAAAACCACCCTTAGCCGGATTGTGGCCAATGAACTGAAAGTGAATATCAAGGAGACATCGGGACCTGTCATTGAAAAGCCCGGTGACCTTGCCGGATTACTGACCAATTTGGAGACCAATGATGTTTTATTTATTGACGAAATCCACCGTTTGAGCAATGTGGTAGAAGAATACCTCTATGCTGCGATGGAGGACTATAGGCTTGATATTATGATAGACAGCGGTCCGAACGCCAGAAGTATCCAAATCAAATTGAACCCATTCACCTTGGTTGGAGCTACCACCAGGAGTGGTCTATTAACCGCCCCCCTGCTTTCCCGGTTTGCAATAAAATCAAGACTGGAATATTATACCGGTGATACCCTTTACAAAATCGTGCTTCGCTCCGCAAAAATCATGGATACCCGGATAACCTCCGATGCAGCCAGTGAAATCTCAAGAAGAAGCAGGGGAACTCCCCGGATTGCGAATGGCTTGTTGCGGAGAGTACGCGATTTTGCGCAAGTGCTTAGTAATGGAGTCATCGATCTGCCAATTACCCAGCATTCGCTTCGGGCATTGAATGTCGATGAGCACGGTCTCGATGAAATGGATAATAAGATCCTCCTAACGATCATCGAAAAATTCAAGGGCGGCCCTGTCGGTATGAGCACCATTGCGATTGCTGTCGCAGAAGAAGCTGGCACCATTGAAGAGGTATATGAACCTTTTTTGATCCAGGAAGGTTTTCTAAAACGTACACCAAGAGGCAGGGAAGTCACCCAAAAAGCCTATGAACATCTTGGAAAGAAACCATATGCAGATGGCGGTGAACATTTACTGTTCTAAGTGGATTTTCCCTACTGACTCATTACCGGGTTCGTCTGCTTTAGGCTGAATTCCAAGGGGAAATCCAGTTTAAAGCTGATATTCCTTCCCATATTATACAATCCATGGCTCGGGTTGGTATCCGTTGGTGAATACAGGAAATATTTTAAACGGCTCAAGTGATCCCTGTAAGCGACATTAAAAATATTGCTGGCTAATATATAGAAATTGCAAACCGTTTTTCCCTTTGCATTGGTAATGCCCCCACCGATCCCCGCATTGAATAAAGTATATCCAGGAGTCCGGGTTTCCGTGTTGTCCTGCAGATAAACCCTGTCTTGGGTAGCATCATACTCCAGCTGCACTTTGACAAATCCGTTGACGATATGCTGGAGAGGAAGGCTGACATCATATCGTATTTCGGAAATGCCATGCAGAGGAGGAATCTGAGGGAGATATTTTGCGCTGTCTGACAAAGTCTTCCCTCCAACACCCAAATTATTGGCATAAACCACCGAAATATTATTTTCGATATGCAATGCTTTTACAGGATGGAAATCCAGGCTTGCTTCGCCGCCATAGAGGCGGGCCTTGGCAGCTTGAAACTGGAAAGTCTGGTTTCCTGCAACGATTATGGAATCCTGACCGGCACTATTGAGCACTTTCTGATTGTAAATATAGTTTTGGATGATATTGTAGAATACGCTGATGTTAAAAACAGCATATTGTGAAGTAAATACAAAACCAATATCCTCCTGCATGCTGAATTCAGGTTTAAAATCCGGATTGCCGATCTGATAAATATTGGTGCCTGGGTGTACTCCATTGGCTGAAATTTCCGCAATGTTGGGTGCCCTGTAGCCACGGGAAATATTGAACTTAGCGCTAAACCGGTCGGAGAAATTATAGGTTGCTCCAAGGCTTCCTGAGGCACCTGAAAATATCTTACTGTAATTTGAAAATGGCCTGGCGGCACCTACAGTATCGGCGCCATAGACCGGCATATCAAAACCATCTGCCGGATTTGGTTTTGTGTATAGCGCATCATTCTTAAATGAGCGGCTATCATATCTTAATCCCCCGGCGATGTCCAATTTATCAAAGGATTTCTTTAACAGGAAGAAAGGACCAATATCAAATTGATGGTAAGAAGGAATGATGAATTCCGTTCCACTGGTTACCGTATTGTTGGCATACTGTCCGTTTAGACCCAGGGTGAGATTCCACTCCTTCCATTCCGGAAGGCTGTATTTCAGATCATAGGTATACACATTTAATACAAGGAAAAGCCCCGGAATATCCAGGTATTGCGGATGACTGTACTCCCTGCGGATGCTGCGTTGGTATCCCAAATCTACAGACAGTCTTCCATTTCCAAGCACAAAATTATTACTGGAGTACAGGCGGTAATGCTGCACATGCTGATGAAGCGCTGAGATCGTATACGTGTTTAATTCACTGGGTGGAACTATAGCCCTGACGGTATCGGCTTCCGTGATCTGTTTGGTGAATTGGCCTGTCAGGGAATCCCGGCTGCCATCAGGAATTTCCTGCAGGTCGTCAAATAATATGAAATCGAGGTGTGAGTACCCCCAGCTGCGGTGCAATCCCAAAAAGGCACTGGCATCAGTTTCATTAAAGCCGGTATTATATACCCGTCCGTCAACAGGGTCCTGATAATTGGACGCCATTTTATGGGAAACCCTTCCCATCCATTCAAATCCTTTTTGTGTCGCACTCAACATTGCTGAACCGCCGATCATCCCATTGTTGGTATGGTATTCTGAAAGAATATCCCCGACCATTTTCCCTTCCGGAGCTGGTTGATAAGGGATGAGGTTGACCACACCCGCCAATGCATCCGAACCATAGCTTAGACTGGCTGGTCCCTTGATGACTTCCACGCGATCCACGCCGTATTGATCCACTTCGATTCCGTGCTCGTCGCCCCATTGCTGTCCTTCCTGACGGATCCCATCGTATAATGTCAGAATCCGGTTATACCCGAGACCACGGATAAAAGGCTTTGATACATTGGGACCCGTAGTTACGGCAGTGACCCCCGGTACCGTGGCAATAGCATCAATGATATTATTGCTGAGATTGGTAACGATAAAGTCATGTTTGACAGAAACAATGGGAACAGGGCTTCTTTTTATTTGGGTTGCTTTGGAAAGACCTGTGATGACGACCTCATTTTCTTCCACAATATTCTGCGACAATTCAAAGTTTTCTACAGTCGCATTCTCGATATGGACGTTCCGGGTCAATGTCTTGAAACCAATATAACGGACTTCGATCAGATAGGTGCCGATCGGCAAACCATTAATTATATAGTGGCCGCTGGTATCTGTAATGGCACCGGTTTTAAGATCGGGAATGGAAATGGACGTGCCGATTAGTGGGTTTCCCGTACTTTTCTCAATAACCTTTCCAGATAAGGAACCTTTGGCGATGGTGTAAATCCGCTTTGGTTGCACTGTATTTCCGCTCTGACAAACCGCCCGCCATGGAAGGATGAAAAAAATGATTACCCCCAAAACCTGTATACGATAAAAAGAAATCATTATTATTTATTTGTTGCACTTGAATAAAAAGGGCTTACAGCTGAGGTCAAAAGAAAGGAGGGTGGTGATCAGCTGTTAATGGGGGGCCCGCGAAGTGCAAAATAAAAACGGGGCGTAAAATGAAATAAATGGTCAGAGACGCAATATTGGCTGGCTGGATCAACAATTGGCTTAATGCGTAAAGAAAAACAATCATCCAGAAATGGCGACTCCACTACCAGGTCTTCACAGTGGCAATGGTAACCAGTGGCATCGAATTGCCGGGTTTTTGAATCAATCGGGCCAATGGGTCTGTCTTTGTGATCGGCGATCAGGTCATGGAGTAGAATCTTCGGAGTAATGCTAAATGCGAATAGCAGGACCATTAATCCCGCTAAAGCATTTCTTATCACTCCGCTTTTCTGCATGGTTGCAAAGATAGACTATAAGCAACTCTTCCTGAAAAAATTACCTCCCGGTCTAATTCAAATTTTCTATGATACCAGCAATTCCTTGGCCTCCGCCTACGCAAGCGGTAACCAATCCATATTTCTTATTGAGCCGTTTGAGGTCATGCAGGATCTGAATGGTAAGTTTACACCCTGTGCAACCGAGAGGATGACCAAGTGCAATCGCCCCCCCGTTAATGTTTACCAAGGAGGGATCCCATGCCAATTTCCGTATTACTGCTAAGGATTGGGAGGCAAAGGCTTCATTCAATTCTATAAGGTCAATTTGGCCTTGACTCATTGCCGCAAGTTTCAGTGCTTTTGGAACGGCTTCGATCGGGCCAATGCCCATGATACGTGGATGTACCCCTGCACTTGCGCTGGCGATCAGCCTGCCAATTGGCTTCAATGACAATTCCGTAATCATTTTTTCGCTCATCACAATGACAAATGCGGCACCGTCACTTGTTTGAGATGAATTCCCTGCGGTGACAGAACCCCCAGCAGCAAAGACAGGTTTCAGCCTCGACAAAGCTTCCAAAGATGTATCTGACCTGGGACCTTCGTCTGTATCCACAACATGGTTTCTGTTTTGCTTTTTTCCCTTTTTATCTACATACACTTCCTCAAATTGTAAAGGATAAATACCGGTCTTGAAAAAACCTTCTTTTATAGCCCTGATGGCTTTTTGATGAGACTGATAGGAAAACAAATCCTGGTCTTCCCTGCTGACCGTATATTCCTTAGCCACCGCTTCGGCTGTCAAGCCCATACTGAGATAATAGTCTGGTTCCTGGCTGGCAATGGAATAGGCAGGCACAGGTTTCCACCCTGCCGTCGGGACCATACTCATGCTTTCTGTACCTCCGGCAATTATGCAATCTGCCTGCCCTGATCGAATTTTGGCCGTGGCTATAGAGATCGTCTCCAGCCCGCTGGCACAATAGCGGTTGACTGTCATGCCTGGGGTATGTATTCCTATAGCCCTGGCGGCAATAATGCGACCCACCTGTAACCCCTGTTCGGCTTCTGGAACCGCATTGCCCACGATCACATCATCCACCCGGACCGGATCGAGTTGAGGAACGGTGGCCAATAAACCCTTAATCAGCGCTACTGCCAGATCATCCGGCCGGTAGAACCGCAGACCACCTTTTTTGGATTTTCCAACTGCTGTGCGGTAACCCGCAACAATATAGGCTTCCTGCATGGCTATTTTTTTAGTTGTTTATGCAACTTACTGAATCAAAGTTAGAATTTTTCCTAACCCGATGCAAAAAACGATCTGTTAATCCGCTGTATCTTCGCTCTTAAGTTATGTACAAACTGCTCCGAAACTTTTTGTTTTTATTTCCCCCCGAAGCCGCGCACCATTTTTCGATGAAATCTTTTAACCTTCTTTGCAAAATCCCCTTTATCCGTAGAATACTTGCCTCACCTTATAGTGCCCTGGGGGTGGATCATCCGGAATATACGAAAAGCATTTGGGGGCTTCATTTCAGAAATGGCTTAGGCCTAGGAGCTGGCTTTGACAAAAATGCGCTGTATCTAAAAGAATTGGAATTGCTGGGTTTCGGATTCATTGAAATCGGAACGGTCACTCCCCTGGCGCAGGCTGGTAACCTGAAGCCAAGACTCTTTCGTCTGCAAAAGGATAAGGCTTTAATCAATCGCATGGGGTTTAATAATGATGGGGTGAAAAAAGTCGCGCAGAGATTAAGAAAATGGAATCAGGAATATTCAAACGCAGGTTTGCCTGTAAGGAGACCCATGATTGGGGGCAATATCGGTAAAAATAAAAACACCCCTAATGAGGAAGCATGGAAAGATTACGAATCCTGTTTTCTGGAGTTGTGGGATTGCGTAGATTATTTTGTTGTGAATCTAAGTTCCCCCAATACGCCCGGTTTGAGGGAGCTTCAGGAAAAGAATTCGTTGAGAAAAATACTTACCCATTTGCAAACCTTAAACGATAACCGGGCGAAGTCCAGCTTGGAAAAAATAAAGCCATTATTACTAAAAATCGCACCTGATCTAAGTTGGCAGCAGTTGGATGAGATCATTGATCTGGCTTTGGAAATAAGGCTAGATGGACTGGTGGTCAGCAATACCACCGTTTCCCGCCAGGGACTGAGGACAGCCGGTACAAGACTTGAATACATGGAAGGTGGGTTGAGCGGAATTCCTTTAAAAGCAAGGGCAACGGCCATTACCAGTTATATCCATCAGAAAACATCCGGGAAGATAATATTAATCGCATCAGGTGGCGTTTTTACCTCTGAAGATGCTCAAGAGAAAATAAATTCGGGTGCCTCCCTGGTCCAGGTCTGGACTGGTTTTATTTACGAGGGACCTGCGATCGTTCAAAATATCCTTAAGATCCCCTTTTAATGCGCATGGCCTCTGCGTTTTTCTTGTTCTGGTCTGAGGCTGCGGTCATTTTTTCAATCTTGGCAGAAAACAAAATGGCGTTATAAACCGCGTAAAATATGATTTCGATTATACATGCCTGATAGTAAAACAAAAAAAGCATCCAGGCTTGAACATGTCCCCGGGATCAATTTTGTCCGGCAAATGTAATTTGCACGGAAGATGGCGCTAATGCATTTTTAATATACAGGCTGCTACTACACCGGCTGTTTCACTCCGCAGCCTGGTTTCCCCAAGGCTTACCGGAATAAATTGAGAAGCAACGGCCAATTTTATTTCATCTTCAGAAAAATCACCTTCCGGGCCGATCAGGATCATCTGCGATCCGGGCGCGCCGTTAACCAGGTTTACGAGAGCGGCTTTCGAATCCTGTTGACAATGGGCGATAAATTTCTGTGTATGCTCTGAGGAAAGCACCAGCTCATTGAATAGATTCGGATTTTGCAAACGGGGAAGCCACACTTGTTGGGATTGAATCATAGCGCTCTGGAGGACCGCGCTCAGACGCTCCTGGCGGAATTGTCTTTTTTCAGTTCTTTCGCAGATGACAGGAATAATCTCCGTGATCCCTATTTCTGTTGCTTTTTCTAAAAACCATTCAAAGCGGTCGTTATTCTTTAATAAGGAAATGGCGATAGCAATCTTTCTGGCAGCCGGAGGGATGAAAACTGAATCGAGGATTTTGACCTGGCAATGCTTTTTATTTGGTGAAATGATTTCCGATTTAAGCTGTGCACCACATCCGTCTGTCAAATGCAGGATATTACCAGCTCCCATTCTCAATACCTGCACAATATGCCTGGATGCATCTTCATCCAGCGAAACCAAGGTCTGTCCAGGTTCATAATCCGGCAAATAAAAGGAGGGAATCACCATTTGAGTCAGCTAATCTTCGTCCATCGGCAAATCATTCATTTTGCTGCCAGCCTGAATGTACAATTTGGCTCCGCCTCCTGCTTCGCCATCCTGTACTGGTTTCCAACTCCCGGGTGGCAGGTTGCCGGTGTCATAGCCGGTGCTATCATCTTCTATGAATTTTTGTATATGGAGCAATGCTTTAAGCTTGATTGTCTCGAGCGACCCATTCCTGTGTTTGGCGATCCGCACATGGGTTTCACCCTTATTACTCTCGCCGAATTCATTGGAAGTAATATCATAATATTCAGGTCTGTAAAGAAACATGACGAGGTCGGCATCCTGTTCGATAGCACCGGAATTGTGGGTGACAATACCTGCGTTGGCTATCCAATTATGGGTGTGGTTAACGGTAAGGTCATATACTTCTTCCACACCGCAGGGCGATACCCCAATGACCCTATCCCAGAGGATATCTGTTTTAAGTATCGACTGCAATACACCCTTTTCCCCTTCAGCTTCTTCCATCACCATTTGATCAGGCGATTCAAACAATAAATGAGCGTTTCTGCCAGCTTCCTGATGTGACAAATCTTCCGCTTTTTCCAGGAGAAATAAGGAAGAACTTGCTTCCGCGCCAGGTGCATCAGCAGGCGTTTTTCCGGATACCGCTACCCTGTTTCCAGGTACTATGTCTTCAAAACAGCGCCATCCCCCAAAGCAAAGCACCCGGTGTTCAGCTGTGGCTCTTAAGGTTTTGCCGCTTTCTAATAGCAGTTCAAAGATCTGTTTTTTGCCCACAGGCCAAATAAGTTCGGTAGTCGACTGCGTTAACCTATGGTTTTGATCCAGGGTCCAAACTTCTACCGACTGACCAACAAGCCCTTTAATGGGCTTCCTGCTTCCATCGCTCAACCAAACCAGGGTGTCGCCCGTAACACATTCCCTCAGGTCACTGAGCTGAGGCATTTTGTTTCCTTCCTTTCTCTTCTCCACTTCCCTGCTCAATTGGGAAAGGGCAATAATAGGCACCTGCAATTCCTTGGCAAGCCCTTTCAGATCCCTGGATATACGGCTGATCTCCTGTTCCCGGTTGGAATTGCGGTTTTCGCCCGTTCCACTCATTAACTGGAGGTAGTCAATGATGATCAGCCCGACATGATGTTTATTTTTCAGGCGGCGGCATTTTGCCCTTAGTTCAAAAATATTGAGGGCCGCCGTATCATCAATAAAAATTGGTGCCCGGGCTAGCCGCTGAATACCTTTGGCGTATAATTGCTTCATTTCGTGCTCTTCGAGCTTGCCTCTTGCGATCTTCTCCAACCAGATCTCGCTTTCTGCCGAGAGTATGCGCTGGACCAGCTGACTGGCGCTCATTTCCAGGCTGAAAATCGCAACAGGTGTAGGTTTGGTCGGGTGCAGCGCAGCGCTTCTTGCCAGATTCAGGGAAAAAGCCGTCTTACCAACCGAAGGCCGGGCAGCCAGTACGATCAGATCGGTGGGTTGCCATCCGTAAGTGATGCGGTCCAGGGAAGGAAAGCCACTCGGTACACCTGAAAAATCTTCATTCTTATTGCGAAGGTCTTCTATGCGCTGGATGGTTTTTACCAGCACCGTATCGATACTGTCAAAATTCTTACGCAGGTGGTTATTCGTAATTTCAAAAAGTTTGGTTTCTGCATCATCCAAAAGATCAAAAACATCGGTACTGTCTTCATAGGCATCCCCGATGATTTCACCGCTGATCCGGATGAGTTCCCTTTGGATGAATTTTTGGAGAATGATCCTTGCATGAGCTTCTATATTGGCTGATGAAACGACAGCATTGGTCAATTTAGTCACATAATAGGGTCCGCCAACGATATCCAGTTCCTCACGGGTCTTCAGTTCTTCCACAACCGTCAGGATGTCAATCGGCCGGCTCATCTGAGCCAGCCCCTGCATCGCCCTGAAAATACGCTGGTGGCCTTCCACATAAAAACATTCCGGTTTGAGGATTTCCACTACCGTGTCAAAGGCGCTTTTTTCAAGAAGTATAGCGCCCAGCACTGCTTCCTCCAGGTCTTTGGCCTGAGGAGGGAGTTTTCCATATACCATGGTGCTCAGGTCAATAGAAGGTTTACGCCTGAGTTTGCGATCTTTGTTTAAATTAGTTAGCTCCATGAAATTCCGTCCAAATGATGATCAAATGTTGTTTCCTGACCTTAACCGGCTCTTGGGGCTGTTACTCGGCTGTATTAAGAAAATGTTATAGCACTATTAACAGAATGTTACCCTTTGAGTCAGGTGGACGAATATAAAACCCTATTTACCGTTCACGAGGATTTTCTTTTTATATATTTTCCCTTCCATAATCCACAGGACTATCCACTGTTCCTTGTAGTTTATACACCCTGACCCATGAACTGTCCACAATTTAAAAAAGTTTTTCTCCTTTTTTGATTAATAATGCACAGAACCTGTGCACAAAGAATTAACTGCAAATATTTTGCTGGGATAAACATTATACTTCAAAAAAGCCAATCCCCTTAGGCCGGGCCTAAGGGGATTGTATGAAAATCTCACTAATTTTTGTTATCATCTTTTGGTTTAGGGACCGGTTTGGGTTTTTTGAGCAGCGCTTTCTGCTTGTTCAGTGAGTCCGTCTTGGCCTTATTCGCCTGATTTTTTAATGCATTATTGCCATTGTTGTTATTGGCTGTACTCACTGTTTCGGTTTTGGGAGGATTTACAGGAGGCTTATTTGGTGGATTCATGTTATTTGGTGGTGGGCTGCTCTGACTGGGTTTTGGAGGAATAGGATTAGGATTACTGACCACGGTATTACTTGGTTTATTGACGACCGAAGGCGTATTGACAGGCGCATTGACAGGATGATTATTTACTGGTACCGTATTGTTGTTATTAGTCGATGGGGCGGTGGTGACTTCCGCAGTACGCTGTGGTCTTGTTGGAATGGTATTTAAGGGTACCACTTTTGCAGGGGCAGGTTTGGGCTGATAACCGGAATTGCCGCTTGATGCTGCAGGGTTTGGTTTGGGACGGTACATTACCAGTTGGCCATTTCCTGATTGTGTCGCTCCGGGTTTATTAGTGGTCTGGATGGGAATTGGACGCACAGGGGTACCCGTGACCCTTTCTACTTCGATAGGGCTTGGTCCTGCGGTATAGACGTTTTTATAATTATTTACGGTCGTATTGTTCACCGTAGTATTATTGACCGTATTATTATTTATCGTCGTATTGTTCACACGGTTATTAGTGATATTGTTGTTGGTGACCGTATTGTTGATCACTGTAGTATTGTTAATAATCGTTACGTTCTTGCTTTCACTGACATAATAATTATTCACATGAGGGCTGGTGACATATTGTGGCGAAACAAAACACCAGTAATTCGACGGAGGATTATAAGTCGCTGCTGAAACATACACATTGGCACCACTTCCGTTGACTGCGGGCCCGAGCGGCGCCCAACCATAATAATTTGGACTCTGTCTCCAGCTGACCCAGGCCGGTGCCCATTCGGTGCCTGGTATCCACATCCATCCATACGCATTGTCAAAAAACCAGCGACCATAATGGAATGTAGCCCAGCCCCAATCATAATCCGAGGCCCAGGTCCAACCTGCATCCGTATACACCCAATGTCCATTACTGGAATAGGGTTTAAAGTCAGGAGACACATTCGGCGACCAAACAAAACCATACCCTGGATAATCGATCCAGCTGCCATACGGACTCAACTCATCGTAAAATGATTGAATCGATACTTGCGGTTGCGGCGGAGGGGGAGGGGGAGGTGGTGGTGGCGCAGGTGCTGGTGTCTGGGTTTGCACTACCACATGTGTCGGCCCACAGGAGCTCAGGGCAATAGCAAGCAATACAATACTGTAAGCGAAGTTTTTCATGATTAAGCTATTTTTATCAAAGTTAATGTAGTCAATGCATTTTTTATGCTAAGCCTTGTTTTCGGGTGGTAGTTAACAAATGATTAAAGTCTAACTGTCATACGGGATCGTCAAAACCACCGGGATTTGGATTAATACCACCCTCAATAATCAAAAAAGTATTTTCAGTCAACCGGTCCTTCCACATAAATTATCCCACTTATCTTTGAGGCTTGACGAATAAAACAATCCCTTCATGAAGATCAGTTATAATTGGTTGTGTGCCCGGCTTCCGGCAAATATGGCAAAGCCGGAGCCCGCGCATTTGTCTCAAATATTGACTTCGATCGGCCTTGAAGTGGAATCGCTTGAAAAATATGAGTCCGTAAAAGGAAGCTTGCAGGGACTGATAGTGGGAATGGTGATGGAGTGCAAGCAACACCCCAACGCTGACAAATTAAAAATTACACAAGTAGACCTTGGCCAGTCTGAATGGTTTCAAATTGTTTGCGGTGCTTCCAATGTGGCAGAGGGGCAGAAGGTGGTGGTCGCCATCCCTGGTACCCAGATATTTCCGGTTCATGGGGAAGCCATCACACTAAAGCTGGCAAAAATCAGGGGGGCGGAGAGCCATGGAATGATCTGCGCAGCAGATGAGATTGGACTTAGCGAAGACCATGAAGGAATCCTGGTGCTGGCAGATGAGGCAAAAGTAGGAAGCCCGGCAGCCAATTATTTCCCTTTGTACGAAGACCAGATTTTTGAAATAGGGCTCACCCCCAATCATATGGATGCCATGAGCCATTATGGGGTAGCACGGGATGTTTGCGCTTTTGTGTCCAATCGGGATAATCAGCAATACCATGCTGTTTTTCCTGATCTATCCCTTTTTGCTGTCGACCATCCTGCTGCAGGAGTCAGCATACATATCGAGAATACCAAGGATTGCCAGCGCTATTCCGGAATCACGATCCGGGGCATCCGGGTGCAGGCTTCTCCGCAATGGATGCAGGATCAATTAAAGGCCATTTCCATCCGTCCCATCAATAATATAGTGGATATCACGAACTATGTATTAAACGATATCGGACAACCGCTTCATGCCTATGATGGCGATCTGATCAAGGGAAATACCATCAGGGTAACAAACCTTCCGGAGGGCACTCCATTCTTAGCCCTGGATGATAAAGAAAGAAAATTGCACGGCCAGGACCTGATGATCTGCGATGCAGAAAATCCAATCTGTATCGCGGGTGTTTTTGGGGGCGCAAAAAGTGGCGTGATGCCCGACACAAGAAATATTTTTTTGGAAAGCGCCTGGTTTAATCCGGAAGCGATCCGTAAAACATCTTTCAGCCATGGACTGCGGACGGATGCTGCCAATCATTTCGAAAAGGGAATGGATATATCACAAACTGTAGATGCCCTGAAAAGTGCAGCGATATTAATAAAACGATGGGCAGGCGGCAAGATCGATTCGGAGATTGTTGACATCTACCCTGAGCCAAAAGAAAAAAAGCAAGTTTCCCTGACCTATTCCTTTCTAAGAAAACTCAGTGGAAAAGATTATCAGCCAGCAACTGTAAAAAAAATATTGACTTCCCTCGGCTTTATTATTGACAAAGAAAACCGGGAGGGTCTGGTTGCCTCGGCCCCATATTATAAGCCTGATATCTGTTTACCCGCTGATCTGGTTGAAGAAATTATGCGGATCGATGGATTTGATGCCATTGAGATCCCCCGGGCCATCACCATAACGCCTTCGGTGGAGCGCGGACAGAAACAGAGAGCGTATAAGGAAAAAGTTTCGGCTTGGCTGATTGGTCAAGGTTTTCAGGAAATCCTGACCAATTCCATCACCAATAGCGCCTATTTTAGCGATGCCGAATTGGAGCATTCCGTACGGATGATCAACAATCTCAGCGCAGAACTCAATATCTTACGTCCCTCTCTTCTGGAGACCGGTCTGGAGACCATGGCCTATAATATAAACCGTAAGAATAACAACCTTCGACTTTTTGAGTTTGGAAAAACCTATCATAGTTCCGGCCCAGGCCATTATACGGAGCGAAACAGATTAGGGATCTATATTACCGGAAAGCTTTCTGAAAATTCTTGGAAATCAAAGAGTTCCAGTTCTGATTTCTATTATATCAAAGGTCTCTGCGGGAGGATTTTGGAGTTGTTGGATATATCTGAAATTCATTTTAAGATGATCCCGGGCCTGAACCAGGAAATGGGGATTTCCGCCACCCAGCATGGCAAAGTATTATTTACCGCAGGACTTGTACAGGAACGGGTGCTTACTCAGTTCGAAATAAGGCAACCCATTTTCTATGCAGATTTGGATTGGGATACCCTAATGGAAAGGACCAATCCGCTTGCTTTGCAGTTTCAGGAATTGCCTAGACAAATGCCAGTGAGCCGGGATATTGCTATGGTTGTAAATAAAGCGCTTCCATACGAAAACGTAGAAAAAGTCCTTAACGGTCTCGGCCTGGATAAACTCAAGGATGTCCAGTTATTCGATATTTTTGAAAGCGAAAAATTGGGAGCAGATAAAAAATCGCTGGCTGTCAGCTTCCGGTTTTTAGACGGGGAAAAGACCCTCACGGACAAAGAAGTCGAAGGCATGATGAACAGGATCATGTCCAGTTTAGAAAAAGAATTAAACGCAGAAATCCGAAAGTAAAGAGATACACATATGGAAAACGAATTGCACCTGCAAATGAAGCGCATCAGCGAAAAACTTCAACAATTGCTTAAAAAACACCTGACGCTGCAAAAGGAAAATGAGAAATTAAAACAGGAATTAGGACAATCAAGTTTGCGGCAGGACCACCTAAAGGCGGAACTGGATAGACTTCAACAAAAGACAGAGTTATTGAGATTGTCAAAGGGAGAAATGAATGATCCTGAAAAGAAAATCTTTGAGAAAAGGATTAACGGATATCTTAAGGAGATCGATAAATGTATCGGAATGCTGAACGAATAAATCAAACTCGTTTGACCAATCGCATTTTCATTTCGTCTATTCCGCCCAGCACTCCGCCTGAGATTTCCAAAGTATATACGCCATAAGGCAAATGACTGAGGCCTTCCCAATCAAGAAATTGCTGGCCCCGCTTAACCTCCGTTTCTAAAGCGCTGCAGACGGTTCCTGTATCATCTTTTAATACGGCCCTCAAAAAGCATCTTTGCGGGTGGTCCACTTCGAGGGTAAGCCGGTCAATAAACACGGGAGACTTGATTTTTAAGGACATGGGCAAGCTGGGTTTAGTTCTTAATGGAATATTGAATTCTTTCTTAACTTCGGAATTGGTTCATTGTCAGATGTTAATAACCTGTTGATAAATTTAAAACAAGTATTTGAAGTATGCAAGAACTTATAGCAATTAATGTCCTGATCGGCGACCGGACATACCGGATCAAAATCCGCGAAAAAGACGAAGAAGCTGTGCGAAAAACCCTAAAAACGATTAATGACAAGATTATTGAATTCAAAACCCAGTTTTCCGGAAAGGATATGCAGGACTATATCGCCATGGTACTTTTATGGTTTGGCACACAGTCAACCCCAGACCCTGAGTCGTTATTATCCGCTTCTGGTTTCACCGATTCCCTTAAGAGGATGGAAGAACAACTGGACAAAGTTCTCTAAACCTCATGCCGCAGGCCAGCCCTTACGTTAAAAACACTATCTTCGTCAATTAGCAGATTTCCATGCATTCAACAGCCTGGAACCCTAATTATTAACGATTGAACGTTTAAAAATTTCATGCAATGGATCCAAACATATTGTCCATCATCATAGGTGGTATTGCCCTAGTGGTAGGGATTATCGCCGGAAGGTTGATTTTTGCCAAAAACACCAAAAAACAGATAGAAGAAGCCAGGAGCCAAGCCCAAAAAATTGTTGCCGACGCTCAATCTTCCTCCGAAAACCTGAAAAAAGAAAAGATTCTGGAAGCAAAGGAGAAATATGTACAGTTAAAGACTGAACACGACAAAGAAGTTCTTGAAAAAAACCGCAGGCTAAGTGAGAGCGAAAGCAGGGTAAAACAAAAGGAGCAGGGCATTAACCAAAAATTGGAGAACATCGATCGCCAACTCAAAGAAAATGATGCGATTAAGGAAAACCTGAACCGCCAGCTTGAGGTAGTCAGCCAGAAAAGAACTGAACTGGAAAAACATCAGGAAGAACATATCCGCAGGCTTGAAAAGATTGCGGCCCTATCGGCTGAAGATGCTAAAGCTCAGCTCATCGAAAGCCTGAAGCAGGAGGCCCACACCCAAGCCCTTGGTCTTCAACAAGAAATCATCGAGGATGCCCGGCAAAAAGCCAATAAGGAAGCCAGGAAAATTATAATCCAAAGCATCCAGCGCACCGCCGCCGAGCAGGCCATAGAAAATTCAATTACCGTATTTAACCTGGAAAGCGACGAGATCAAGGGCCAGATCATCGGCCGGGAAGGCAGGAATATCCGCGCCATTGAAGCAGCAACCGGTGTCGACCTCATTGTAGACGACACCCCTGAAGCAATTGTGCTATCCTCATTTGATCCTTTGCGCAGGGAAATTGCCCGCATATCCCTCCAAAGGCTTGTGGCCGATGGGAGGATCCATCCTGCCCGCATAGAGGAAATTGTCGAAAAAACCAGAAAACAGATTGAAGAGCAAATCATGGAAATTGGGGAGAGAACGGTTATTGAACTGGGTATCCACGGATTGCATAAAGAATTGGTTAGAATTATCGGAAAGATGCGGTTTCGGTCCTCATATGGACAAAACCTCCTAATGCATAGCCGGGAAGTGGCTAATCTTTGCGCCATAATGGCTGCGGAACTGGGTATGAATCCAAAATTGGCTAAGCGGGCAGGGTTGCTGCACGATATTGGAAAAGTACCAGACGAGGAGACCGAATTGAGCCATGCGCTGCTTGGAATGAAACTGGCCGAAAAGTATGGTGAGAATCCTGCCGTCGTCAACGCTATCGGCGCCCACCACGATGAAGTGGAGATGCAGTATGTCATTGCCCCCATCATCCAGGCCTGTGACGCTATTAGCGGTGCAAGGCCCGGGGCAAGGAGGGAAATCATGCAACAATACATCCAGCGGATCAAAGATTTGGAGAACCTGGCCCTTACCTACCAGGGTGTGGAAAAAGCCTATGCCATTCAGGCCGGCCGTGAGTTAAGGGTAATTGTGGAGGCAGACAAAGTCACCGATGGAGACAGCGACAAACTGAGCTTTGATATTGCCCAGAAGATACAAACCGAAATGACTTATCCAGGTCAGATCAAAGTCACTGTGATCCGAGAAAAACGCGCAGTAAATGTGGCGAGATAGGTACTAGATTTGTTTTTAGTTTAACCGGGAAATTATTACCTTTGCCCACTTTAAAAAATTACGGCCATGAATCCGGCAATTGCATTTGTACACGAACAACTCACGGGAAAGAAAGAATTTCCCAAATTCAAGGCCGGTGATAATATCACCGTCAATTATAAGATCGTCGAAGGTAATAAAGAGCGTATCCAGAGCTTTAAGGGGGATGTGATCAAGCGTCAGGGATGGGGTCATACCGCGACCTTTACGGTGAGAAAAATATCCGATGCCATCGGGGTGGAAAGAACTTTCCCGCTGTATTCGCCCAATATCGAATCGATCGAAATAAATAAGTCCGGCAGGGTACGCCGTGCAAAACTTTATTTTCAACGGGAAAGAAGCGGAAAGAGTGCCCGTATTAAGGAAAAACGTAACCTGTAATCTTCTTATTTAGAGGTTTGCGGTTAATGTTAAACCTTTTTTTTGTTATCAATTTTGTGTTAACTTTAGATACACAATAAAAAGAAAACCATGGGAGATTTATTCAGCGGTCCGCATATGATCCTCATCGTACTCGTGATCCTGCTTTTATTTGGAGGTAAGAAAATTCCAGAATTGATGAGGGGACTTGGTAGAGGTATCAGAGAATTCAAAGACGCCAAGGACAATGTAAAAAGAGAAATAGAAGATCACATGAACGAACCTGTTGCCAAGAACAACACTAGTAGTACTACCGTTTCCACACCCTCAAAGCAGGTTTCTTCCGATTCCAATTAAACGCTGCATTGTTTTTCCACAGCCAAATTCTTACGTTATTAATAAGAACAAACCTCGCAATTAGTTTCTGCGGGGTTTTCCTTTAATTGCAATATTTTTATAAGGTTCAGCAATTAGAAGCTCCATGAAATTATTTAGAAAAAGTGCAGATGAAAGCGGCAGGGGAGAGATGTCGTTTATTGAACATTTAGATGTGCTGAGAGGTCATCTATTCAAATCTGCAATTGCCGTTGCAGCAGGGGCGATAATTGTGGCTATTTACAATAGTTTCATTTTCAAAAAAATATTAATGGGGCCTACCAAGGCCGATTTTCCGACCTATATATTGTTGTGCAAACTCAGCCAGCGTCTTGGGCTTGGCAATAAACTTTGCATGACAAAAATCAGCGTCAACATGCAAAGCAATACCCCCTTTGGGCAGTTTGGGGTGTATTTTAATGTCATTTTGATAGGTGGGTTTATCCTCGCATTTCCCTATGTGTTTTGGCAGTTTTGGAGATTTACCAAACCCGCTTTAACCAATAAAGAATTAAAGAACACCCGCGGCGTCATTTTTTGGGTGTCGCTTCTTTTTTTTACAGGTGTATTCTTTGGATTTTTTATTATCGCTCCGTACACAATCAATTTTTTCGCAAAATTTAAGCTTGATGATAGTATAGAAAATCTTTGGACCATAACGAGTTATTTCAATTTGATTGGCCAGCTGATATTGGGTGCCGGTCTTGCTTTTCAGCTTCCACTGGTCATATTTTTCCTTGCCAAAGTAGGTGTAGTCAGTGCAAAATATTTGCGCAGCATCCGAAAATATGCCATTGTTACTATGCTTGTCCTTGCAGGCATCATTACGCCGCCCGATATGATCAGCCAAATAGTCTGTACCGTTCCTTTAATTATCTTATATGAAGTAGGCATTTTGCTTTGTGTCAAGGTTGAAAAAAAGCAAAAGCAGGAAGAAAAGGCTGAATGGAGCTGATGGTTTGATCATTTTAAAAAAATCAGATTTGTTTTCTTTTAGCAGTATAAAAAATTATCAAGACTTTCTTGCTGGGAGTCCTAATGGCTGCCGCTTGGCCGTAGCCCATTATTTATCCAAAATCGAAGAAAAAAAAAGGCTTCATTCGTTTTTGGAGGTTTTTTCGGCGGAGGCATTACAGAAAGCCGATTGGTTGGATGACAAAAGGAAATCGGGCCAACCTTTAGGGAAACTCCATGGGGTGGTTATCTCTTTAAAAGATATTATTGCCTATAAGGGTCATCGCTTAACTGCGGCTTCAAAAATTCTTGAGGATTTCACTTCGATCTACAGCGCGACAGTGGTGGAGAGATTGCTCGCAGAAGACGCCATCATCATTGGAAGAAATAACTGTGATGAGTTTGCCATGGGATCAAGCAACGAGAACTCGGCTTATGGCAATACATTAAATGGACTTGACGAAACACGGGTACCGGGCGGATCCTCGGGGGGATCGGCCGTGGCCGTCCAGGCCGGTCTTTGCATGGCCAGCCTGGGCAGCGATACTGGAGGCTCTGTTAGACAGCCTGCCGATTTTTGCGGGGTATTGGGCATGAAACCGACCTATGGTAGGGTTTCAAGACATGGGTTGATCGCCTACGGGTCATCTTTTGACCAAATCGGGATTTTTGCCAACTCGGTTCCTGATATTGCCCTCATATTGGAGGTCATTTCCGGCCCGGATGATTATGATGCCACCTGCTCCCCGTTGGACCCGCCCCTGGCTAAGATCCTTGAAACGAAAGCTGAGCGAAAATTCAAAATAGCCTTTTTCAAAGAGGCCATTGAAAACCCGTCTTTGGACCCAGAAATCAGGTCCTCCTTCCTTGAGTTATCCGCAATGCTGATCAAAGAAGGGCACTATGTAGAATCAATTGATTTTCAATACTTAGATTATATTGTACCGGCATATTATATCCTGACGACGGCTGAGGCCTCCAGCAATCTATCCCGTTATGACGGGGTAAGATATGGGTATCGTACAAAAGAACTTGTCTCTGGAATCGGTGACTTTTACAAGAAAAACCGTTCTCAAGGGTTTGGTAAAGAAGTAAAGCGACGCATACTCCTCGGGACTTTTGTCTTAAGCGCTGGTTATTACGATGCCTATTTTACAAGGGCTCAACAAGCGAGAAGATTGCTTATTGATCATACTGAATTGATCTTCAAAGATTTCGATGTCATTTTGCTTCCAGTCTCACCCGGAACGGCTTTTAAACTCGGTGAGAAGACAGGCGACCCAATTGCGATGTATCTAGCTGATATCTATACGGTTTATGCGAATCTTACTGGAATTCCCGCCATGGCAATACCACTATTTGGCCATACAAATGGCATGCCTTTTGGAGTTCAAGCTATGACAAACCGATTTAATGAATTATCTTTGTATGAAGTCTCGCATCAACTGATGCAACAATACAAGTCCTACGTTAATCCTACTTTATGAGCACTCGGTTCTGAAAGCCTGAAGCGGCTTCTGGGATAATTCCGTTCATCCACCCCCTATGAAAGATTATAAGCCATATATCTGGTTTATAACCTTTTAAACATTCAAAGATGAACAAAAGACTTCTATTGTTAGGCATCTTCATTTTGGGCCTAGGGTGGCTTTCAGTTATTCACGCTGATGATGATCTAAGGGGAAAAAAATCAAAAACCCTGGTTAAACAGCATAACATTAAGAGTATTACCGCAACCACCCTAAGTAAGAGCCAGTCCCGCGGGGATTTTGGTGATTTATTCATTGCAAATGTGGCCGGAGAAAGCACCGGCGCCCAACTCAATCCAAAGGCCATTAATTTTGTTCAGGACTACATCGAAAAGAACAGTAGGGACCTGGAAAGCATGAAAACCTGGGGAAGACCCTATTTCAAGCTTATCGACCGCATATTGACAGAATATGGATTGCCTAGGCAATTAAAATATCTGGCGGTCATCGAATCGAACCTGAAACCACAATCGGTTTCCTGGGCAGGGGCTGTAGGTCCTTGGCAATTAATGCCTTCTACTGCCCGCCAATTAGGTTTGAAGGTGAGTCATCGTTATGACGAAAGAACGAATTACACCAAAAGTACCCGTGCTGCTGCTATCTACCTCCGCGACCTCTATAACGAATTGGGTGACTGGTTGCTTGTTATGGCAGCCTATAACGGAGGAACCGCCCATGTAAACTATGCTATCAACCGGAGCCATAGCCGTAATTTTTGGAATCTCCAGTATTACTTACCAGCCGAATCCCGCGAATATGTTAAGAAATTCATCGGCACCCATTACATCTTTGAAGGACAGGGTGGGGTGACTACCCTCACCAATGACGAAGCTATTGCCCAATTATCGGGTTCTACCATGTACGTTTTCGACAGGAAGCTGAGTAAGCAGGAAATGGATCATTCCAGGTCTGTTTCAGTATCCGGCAAATTTGATGCGGCTAGCATCGCCAAATATACCCTGATGGATCTTTCGGATTTTAACCGGTACAATCCAGATTTTGATAAAGTGATGGCAGGCCCAAATAACACCTACGATCTCCGTTTACCGGAGGACAAGGCTGACTTGTTTGCTGCCAATAAATATCAGATTCTTACCGAATCTGTTCAATTACTGGCCAATAGTTTACTGGCCGAAAACAATTTGCAAAAAAATTCCAGGGATATAGCCAAGGACGGGAATCCGTAAGTGGTCAATCCCCATTTAGAAAAGTATTGACCCAGCGGTCAATACTTTTTTTATGGCTGACACCTTCAACAGGCATTCCTCGTATTCCTGCTGCGCATCGCTGTAAAAAGTAATAGCTGAACCGGCCTGGTAGGAAAGATACCGGTTGCTTTTATTGTAAAAAATGCTTCGGATTACCACATTGAAATCGAAGTCTCCCTCCGGGTTAACATAGCCCACTGCTCCCGAGAAGAGGCCTCTTTTGCGGTTTTCATATTGCTCAATAAGCTCCAGAACCCTTTTTTTAGGAGCCCCTGTCATCGATCCGATGGGGAAAGTAGCCTCTATGCAATCAACCCAATGGCCTCCGGTTCCTATTTTTCCACTAATAGAAGATATCATCTGGTGGACCTGTGGAAAGGAATAGATCCCGAATAATTCATCAACTTTTACCGAACCCGGGAGGCAAATTTTTGAAAGATCATTACGGACCAGGTCTACCACCATCACATTTTCAGACCGGTCTTTTCCACTGTAATACAAGGCTTCCTTATCCTGATCATCAGTTTGAGCATGGAGCGGATTTCTCAAGCGGGTGCCTTTAATAGGTTGCGATATTAGTGTATCGCCGCTTCGTTTTAGATACCTTTCAGGACTGGCACAGAGGAGCCATTTATCCCTGATTCTATAAAATGCAGCAAAGGGGGTCGGAGAGATTTGGCTTAGCCTGAGATAGGTCAGGACAGGATCGAGCCTGGCATCTTCTGCAAAAAATTCCTGGCAAAAATTGATTTCATAACAATCGCCCCGGAGGATATGCAAACCCAGTTGGTTGACTGTTTCAACGTACTGTTGCCTGGAAAATCTGGCATTGATCCCGACCTGTTTTTCGGTTATTTTGATACTGGGAATGGGACAATCCATAATTTCTTTAAAAATGGAACTATGATCCCTATGGAAGGTCCCGATTTTGAGTTGGTCCTGATTCAACTCCAGGATGAATTCCGGAATAAAGAAGTACAAATCCGGGAATTGAAGGCCATCCGGATTAGCCGAATACATCTTATCGGTTTCGTTCTTGAGGTCATAGGCAAAATGGCCAAACATCCATTCCTTGCGACCCAAGGAAAAGTCTCTTAATTTTTTAAAGGCGCTGCCAGCGCTTGCAGACAAGCTATCCCATTCGCCCGCAGCGAGCAGACATTCATGTGTGGTAAAAGAAGAAGGATATTCATGATTGTCCAGAAAACAAAAAATGTTGAACCGGCTGCACCAATTCAACATCTGCAATTTTATCTTCCGGAAATCGCTTACCGGATATGAAATAAAAACTCTCTCAGAAGTCATCTTCGTCTTCATCAAAGCCACTGTCATTGAACAGATCAAGATCTTTAAATTCCTCATCAATGCCAAGATCGTCTTCCTCCACGCCCTTTACCCCTTTCTTGGGAGGTGGGGTTGTACTCTTTTTTGACCTGGATTTAGGAATATCAAATTCGTCAAAGTCAGGATCCCATTCTTCTTCCTCCTCCACCTTTTCCCATTCATCCACTTCTTCCTCACCCTCAAAATCATCATCCTCATCGGCTTCTTTTTTATTTTTAGCCGTTGTCTTGTTACCTTTTTTTGCAGGCGCCTTCAGAGAATCCACTTCCTCGTCATCCTCCTCCTCTTCATCATCAGGTTCCTTTTTGGGCTTGGGAGATGCTTTTCCCGAATTTTCTTTTGATGATTCAGGTGCGGATTTTTTTGAATCCTTTTTCTCCTTATCAGATTTTGATGCCATAGTCCAATAAGATTAGATTGTAAAATTTCAGCGAAGTTTTTAAACCTCCAAATTTTTTTAGACTAATTTTTCAGAAAAAAAACGGGTTTTGTTTTTCTAAGATTGAATTAACTGATCTCTTCCCGGCCCATTTGAAATACAAGTGATTTTAACGCCTAAGTACCGGTTGATGAATTCCACATAGTCTACCATCTGTTTTGGCAATTTCGCGAAATCACTGATGGAACTAATGTCTGATTTCCAACCGCTAAAGTTCTCCCAAACAGGTTCAATAGTCATCCGGGTCATTTGAAAAGGAACCTCTTGCTCTTCCTTGCCTTCAATCAGGTAAGCCCGGCAGATTTTGAGTTCGTCAAAGTTGTCAAGCACGTCAGCTTTAGTCATAATGATTTTTGTGACCCCGTTGATCATGCATGCAAACTTCAAGGCCACGAGGTCAATCCATCCACAACGGCGAGAGCGCCCCGTGGTAGATCCGAACTCGCTTCCGATTTTTCGCAATGCATCCCCGGTAGCGTTATTCTGTTCTGTGGGAAAAGGTCCATTGCCAACCCGGGTACAATACGCTTTACAAACCCCGATAACCTCCCTGATTTGTTGAGGCGGCACGCCTAGTCCCGTACAAACACCGGCTGAAATGGTATTAGACGATGTAACATAAGGAAATGTTCCGAAATCAACATCCAGCATGCTCCCTTGAGCTCCTTCAGCTAGTACTTTCTTTCCCTGACTGATCTTTTCATTGATAAAATATTCCCCATTTACGATTTTGAACTGCCTCATAAACTCAAGCGCATTGAGGAATTCCTCCTCCCATTCGGAAATATCCTCATTAAAATTCATCCCATCAAGTAATGTCTGATGTTTAAGACGAAGCTTTATGTATTGATTGGTAAAATTCTTATCCGCTAAGTCCCCAACCCTAAGCCCGTTTCTTCCGGTTTTATCCATATAGGCAGGACCGATTCCTTTTAAAGTGGAATCCACTTTCTGACTCCCCTTTAATGTTTCGGAAGCCTTGTCCATCGCACGATGCGTCGGAAGTACCAGGTGACACCTTTGAGAAATGTATAGATTTTTACGGTAATCCACTCCGAAGGCAGCCACGGACTCACATTCTTTTTTTAGGGTAACAGGGTCAAGCACCACTCCGTTACCAATAAGATTAACGGTGTTCTCATGAAAAATCCCGGAGGGGATTTGATGAAGCACTATTTTTTTATCCTGGATATACAGGGTGTGGCCAGCATTTGGGCCTCCCTGAAAACGGGCAATGATATCGTACCCTTTGGCAAAATAATCTACGATCTTTCCTTTCCCTTCGTCTCCCCATTGCAGACCTAAGATGACATCAACCATTCAGATAGATTTTGCAGGATTTTAAAGCAAAGGAGCAAAAATAGGGGAATTGAGCTTGCCCAGGGAAATGATTTAAATATTTTCAGTGTCAAAGCGATCGACCGAATGGATACCATTTAACTGTTTGAGGCGTGTAGCCAATTCATCAAGCTCTTCCTTATCGTGGACATAAATCCGGATATTGCCCTCAAACATGCCTTCCTTAGCTTCGATGGTGATGGCGTTGATATTCAATTTTAATTCTCCTGAAATGAGGTTGGTGATCTTATTGACTACACCGACATCATCCAGGCCTATAATCCTGATACCTGTGAGGAACGAGATCTCTTTGTTTTTTGCCCATTTCGTCTTGACGACACGGTGTCCATAATTTGACATCAATTTGGCTGCGTTTGGACAGTTGGTGCGATGGATGGTCAAACCCTTCCCAGTGGAAACGAATCCAAAGACATCGTCTCCGGGAATCGGCTTACAGCAATTGGCCAGGGTATAGACGATCCTGTCGCTGCTTTCTCCAAAAATGATGAGTTCCGCATCCTTACGCTGAATAGAGGAACCCAGGTCAACCTTGGTATCCGAGATTGGGCGAATGGGTTTTGGGGACTCGAGCCGATCCCCAAGTAATTGGAATTCTTTGAGTTCCTTTAATTCAATATTTTTTACGGCTACTTGATAAAAGAGGTCTAAGGAAGAAGTAAATTTATAGTAAGCAGCAAGCACATCAATATTGTGCTGATTGTAGGCCGCCCCGTAGTTCTCCAGCTTTTTCTGGACAATGTATTTCCCCTCGTCGGCGATTTTTCTTTTTTCTTCTTTGAGTGCATCTTTTACTTTGCTTCTTGCTTTGGCGGTGACAACGATATTCAGCCAGTCTTCACTAGGTCTTTGTTTATTGGAGGTGATTATTTCCACCTGGTCCCCGCTTCTTAACTTGTGGCTGATGGGTACAAGTTTATGATTGACTTTTGCACCGATGCAATGCACACCAATGGCGCTGTGGATCGCAAAAGCAAAATCCAGCGCTGTCGAACCAACCGGCAACATCTTTACATCTCCCTTTGGGGTGTATACATAGATCTCTTCGGCCAGAAAACTGGTTTTGAAATCCTGCAAAAAATCGATAGAGTCATTGTCTTCGGAATTCAGGACTTCCCTGATCTGCTGAAACCACTTGTCAAAGCGGCTTTCATCGTTGGGACCCTCCTTATACTTCCAATGCGCTGCCAGCCCCTTTTCTGCAATCTCATTCATCCTTTTTGACCTGATCTGAACCTCGACCCATTTTCCTTGAGGGCCCATCACCGTAGTATGCAGGGCCTCATATCCATTGGATTTGGGGTTACTCAACCAGTCCCTCAGCCTTTCGGGTGAAGGGGTATATTCATCCGTGATCATGGAATACACTTTCCAGCAATCCTCTTTTTCCCTTTCGGGCGAAGAGTTTAGAATCACACGGATTGCGAAGAGGTCATATACTTCTTCGAAGGCCACCGCTTTTTTGCGCATCTTATTCCAAATGGAATGGATGCTTTTGGGCCGTCCGTAAATTTCAAAATCAAAATTTCCTTTTTCCAGTTTTTCTTTCAGCGGCTTGATGAACTCATTAATATATCTTGAACGTTCACGCTTGGTTTCAGTAAGTTTGCGGGCAAGCTCAATATATTCCTCAGGCTCAAGATATTTCATTGCCAGGTCCTCTAATTCAGTCTTAATATTATACAACCCCATCCTGCTGGCAAGTGGGGCATACACGTATACGGTTTCCGATGATATTTTGAGTTGCTTTTCTCTTTTCATGCTGTCCAGCGTGCGCATATTATGGAGCCGGTCTGCCAGTTTGATCAGGATTACCCTTGGATCATCCGTCAAGGTGAGCAGGATTTTTTTAAAATTCTCCGCCTGTAGAGAGGCGTTGACATCAATCACATTGGATATCTTAGTCAATCCGTCGACTATACGCGCAATTTCACTTCCGAATTCTTTTTCGATATTGTCCAGGGAAATATCTGTATCCTCCACCGTATCATGCAATAAGGCGCAGATCGTGGACCGCACACCGAGACCAATCTCCTCCACAGAGATCCTGGCCACTGCCAATGGGTGAAGAATATAAGGCTCCCCGCTTTTTCGACGCATGGTATTGTGCGCTTCGGCTGAAATCTCAAATGCAAGCCGTACCAGCTCTTTGTCACCAGGCTTCAATTTGGGTTTTAGTGCCCTTAATAAAGCACGGTATTCCCTCAGGATCAGTTTTTTTTCCTGATCCTCGGAAAGGTTATACGCTGGTATTGTTGCCACGGTGTCCAACTTATTCAAAATTACAAAATAGTAGCGGCACTCGGGGCCTGACACGCTGCAAATCGCATCAGCCGTTTTCAATTCTCTGACAAATCCATTACTTTTGCTCCCCCCGTCTGAAGAGTTGCGGGTGTGGCGAAATTGGCAGACGCATCAGACTTAGGATCTGACGCCGTAAGGTGTGTGGGTTCGAGTCCCTCCACCCGCACAAAACCCCCGGCGATTGCCAGGGGTTTTATTTTACCATTATACCTGCATCTTTCTTGCTTGCTTAAAAGCATGCACGGCTTCCAGTTTTAACGCTCCAGGTTACATTTAAGTGGGATAAATTATTTAATATTCCAAGCATCGGGACAATAATGGCCGGGATTCGTTCTTCTTACAAAAAATACGGCATGGCTCACTAGCGGTTTCGGAAAAGTAGCCTCAGTTTTTCATTTTGCTTTTGCCTTAACTGATCGAAGTTTGCTTTCAGGCAGAAGCACTCATATTAATAAATTTTCCTAACTTTGCAACCCGATTAAAAAATCATGAAGCATGGCAACCGTAAGCAGGGAAAATATTGGCGTTTTAACCGATAAACTAACAGTTAAGATTGCAAAGGACGACTATTTACCGTCCTTTGAGAAAGCCTTGAAAACTTATAGCAAACAGGCAAATATTCCAGGATTCCGCAAAGGAATGGTACCCACCGGCGTGATCAAAAAGATGTACGGCAATTCGGTTTTTGCGGAAGAGGTTTTCAAAAGCGTGGAAAAGGAATTAACCCAATACCTTACCAATGAAAAACTAAATATTTTCGCTCAACCACTTCCGTTACCTGAAAATTCAAGCCAGGTGGACATGACTCGACCAGAAGAGTATTCCTTTGCATTTGAAATAGGCCTCAAACCTGAATTTGTGTTGCCAGGACCCGAAGAACTCAAACCAATCCGCTATGAGATCCAGGTCACCGATAAAATGATTGATGAAGAAATCGACAGATTGCGCAATCGTCATGGCAAAATGACTGAACCCGAAATCATAACCGGTGACGATAACGCCCTAAAACTCCATTTTGTTGAATTGGATCAACAAGGGGAGCCCGTTAACGGGGGCATTCAAAAGGAAACTACTTTTCCTGTCAGTTATTTTGTGGAGCAAACAAGGAAAGTTTTTATGGGTAAAAAGAAAGAAGATACGGAGAAGATCAGACTGGCAGAAGCATTTGATGAAAAAGAAAGAAATTGGGTCCAAAAGGAACTTGGATTGGCAAAAGATGGAGACAAGGCAGAAGCTGATCATTTTTTTAATGCCACCATTACCGGTATTGGCCTTCTTGAAAAAGCTGAAATCAATGAGTCATTATTTGACTCCGCTTTCCCCAACAGAGGAATAAAAGCGCAAGAAGATTTCCGCAATGCCATCAAGGAAGAAGTTCAAGCATACCTCGATGAACAAAGCCGGGGTCAGCTGCATCACAGTCTTTACCATGATTTACTGAAACATACTAAAATCGAATTCCCTGAAACCTTTTTGAAACGGTGGATGCAATACAATAGTGAAAACCCTAAAAGCCAAGGGGAAATTGAACAGGAATTCCCTGTTTTTGAAAGCCAGCTGAAGTGGACACTAATCACTGACAGGATTGCCAGTGAAAACCAGATTGAAGTTTCACCAGACGACCTCAGGGCATTTGCCAAAAAACAATTGCTCGGCTACATGGGAAGGCCTGCCTCGGGCGAGGAGCAACCCTGGATCGCAGATTATGTCAACCGCATGATCCAGGATAAAAAATTTGTGGAGGAGACGGCCCAGCGCATCCAAACAGATAAAATTTTTGCATGGATTGAAGGGAAGGCCGATATCAGTGGAAAATCGGTTAGCCTGGAAGCCTTCAATGAAATGCAACAGGAACATCAGCACCATCATCATTAGGAGATCCTGCAACTCTGTCAGTTTTTTGGCAGAATGAGAGTTTGGACGGAGATTTGAACGGTCAACCAGTCTATTATTAGGAAATCACTAATTTGAAAATCAGTTCTATGGATTTAAACAAAGAATTTGAAAAATATGCAGTCAAACATCGAGGAATTTCCAGCAATACCCTGAATGATTATACCAAGTACCAGGTAACGGCACTCACTCCGAATATCATCGAAGAACGGCCCATGAACGTAGCAGTTATGGATGTGTACAGCCGCCTGATGATGGATCGTATTATTTTCCTGGGTTATCCTGTCAATGATGAAGTGGCCAATATTGTAACTGCCCAGCTTCTATTTTTGGACAGCACCGACCGGCATCGCGATATTCAAATGTATATTAACTCGCCAGGCGGAAGTGTATACTCGGGAATGGGCGTATACGATACCATGCAATACGTAACCCCGGATGTATCCACTATTTGTATTGGAATGGCTGCTTCCATGGCAGCTGTACTTATGTGTGCAGGCACCAAAGGAAAACGCACGGCGCTTAAACACAGCCGAATCATGATGCATCAGCCCAGCGGCTCCATCGGAGGACAGGCCAGCGATATCGAAATCACGGTCAATGAAATCAAGAAAATAAAAAAAGAGTTGTACGAGGTTCTTTCTTTCCATACCGGAAAATCTATGAAACAAGTAGAAAAGGATTGTGACAGGGATTATTGGCTGACTTCAGATGAAGCAAAAGAGTACGGCCTTGTGGATGATGTCCTCTTGCTCAATCCCCGCAAGGAAAAGAAAGATTAACCGTTATTTAAACTTATCAAATAAAAATGGATATGCAGGATTCAAAATACTTACTTGACCGCCTCCCCATAAGAGGGGATGATGAAGAGCCTGAAGAACCGGAACCAAAGGAAGAAAAGGGGCCGGAGATGGGGATGATGATGAAGAAGCTGGAAAAATATTTCTTCGAAAAAAGGATTGTCCAATTATGGACTCAAGTGGACGACCGGTCTGCCAAGGATATAGTAACCAAACTTTTGTTGCTTGATGCCGACAAACCAGGAGTAGAAATTCAATTTTATATCAATAGCCCTGGTGGCGTGGTAACAAGTGGGATGGTGATCTATGACACGATGAGAATGATTAAGAGCCCGGTGAGTACCATTTGCATGGGCCTTGCAGCTTCCATGGGCTCTATCCTGCTTAGTGGCGGAACAAAGGGAAGACGGTTTATATTTCCCCACGGGGAAGTCATGATTCATCAACCGAGCATCGGAGGATATATACAAGGGGTTAGCATTGATCTTGAGATTCAAGCCAAGCAAACAAGAAGAATAAAAGAAATCGGCGCAAAGATACTGGCTGAAAATTGCGGTAAAAAGGTGGATCAAATCTTAAAGGATTTTGACCGCGATTACTGGATGGATGCCAAAGAAGCAGTGGAATACGGGATCGTCGATCAGCTTATTGAAAAACTATAGAAACGCTGGTTACTCTTCCGTTTAGCTTCGAGGAAGTAGCGCGGGCTCGTATTTTTCACATAAATTTAGCTAAACCGCTGTTTTTCAGCGGTTTTATCTTTGTAGAATAGGTTTGCAAAACAGAATAAGTTTGCGAACTTTACAGGGTCTCCGTAAATGGGGTAATTCTTTAATAAACAGCGCATTTGTTATGGCAAAAAATACACTGCATTGCTCTTTCTGCGGACGAAGCCGGGACGAAGTGAAGATTTTAATTGCCGGTCAGGAAGGCCATATCTGTGAAAATTGTGTGGAGCATGCCCAGGAGATTATCCAGCAAGAGCTGATGATAAGAGAGGAGAATCCCGCCAATACCCAATTTAAACTCACGGTCAAAAAACCGATCGAGATCAAACGATTTCTCGATGAATATTGCATTGGCCAGGATGATGCCAAAAAGGTATTGGCCGTTGCAGTATACAATCATTATAAACGCCTCCAGCAAAAAGTTGTCGAAAATGATATTGAGATTGAGAAAAGCAATATTATCATGGTTGGAGAGACCGGCACAGGGAAGACCTTACTGGCCAAAACAATCGCTAAGCTTTTAAATGTTCCTTTTGCGATTGTTGATGCCACCGTTTTCACTGAGGCCGGATACGTTGGCGAGGATGTGGAAAGTATTTTGACGAGGTTGCTCCAAGTCTGTAATTATGACGTGGCAGGCGCTGAAAGAGGTATCGTGTATATTGATGAGATTGACAAAATTGCCAGAAAGGGAGACAACCCCTCCATCACCAGGGACGTGAGTGGTGAGGGAGTGCAGCAGGGACTGCTAAAACTTCTGGAAGGAACCGACGTGCTTGTGCCACCTCAGGGAGGAAGAAAACATCCCGAACAGAAGCTGATCAAAATCAACACCCAAAATATCCTGTTTATTTGTGGCGGGGCTTTTGATGGGGTTAATAAGATTATTGCGCGCAGGATCAATACAAATGCAATCGGATTCCACGTTAATAAAGAACAGCAGGAAAATGCAAAGAAGAACCTTCTTCAGTTCGTCAATGCGACAGATTTGAAATCATTTGGTTTGATCCCCGAATTGCTGGGTCGTTTACCGGTAGTAACGCATCTCAATCCATTAGATAAGACTACCCTGAGGTCAATCTTAACAGAACCCAGGAATTCGCTCGTCCGTCAATACAAAAAATTGTTTGAGCTGGAAGGCATTCAGCTGACCATGGACGATGAGGTGTTGGACTTTATGGTGGAAAAAGCTGTTGAATATAAACTTGGTGCAAGGGGACTACGCAGCATTTGCGAAAGCATACTGACTGATGCCATGTTTGAATTGCCCTCAACAAAAGAAAATAAATTTCATTTAACACTGGAATACGCCCAGAAGAAGTTTGACACAAGTAAGATGAGCCTTCTGAAAGTGGCTTAACTAATTTATGAAAGAATTAATTGACCGCCTGATTGCACTTGGACTTACAGAAGATCAGGCATATAAAGCGATTGAAGAGATAAAGAATTTTGCCAAAGAAAAATTCCCCATATTCGGCAGTGCCATCGATAAATTGTTTAACAAATACGCGAAGGAAGATGATGATTTCATGCCATGATGCGAGTAGTACCCCATAACCTCATCCTCACTTTATCGTAACCAGGACCGCGCTTCCGGCCTCAATTTTTAGGGTACAATAATTCCCTGACAAAGCCGCCTCATCAGCATGTGGAGAAGACCAATTCCCTTCTGAATTAACGGAGTCTCCGCCTATAGTTATACCAGATTGGGCATCCAGTGAAGATCCTGACAATCTCAGAATATTCGCTGCCACAATTGGCCGGCCGGCATTCAATTTCGCAAATAATTCCTGGCTGGGGTCTTTATTGATTAAGGTGACCAACACATCTCCGTTATCAGACAATACTGCATAGGTATCAAGGTTATTCGGAATATTTTCTCCTAAATTCACGGGAATTAAACGTCCTGCAGAAGCCATTTTGAACATCAGCAGTCCATAATATAAAGGCATGGCCCTAAACTGACCTCTCCATGTACTGATAGGGGTATACTCCCCATCGCCGCCGCCATGAAAATTGACTCCTCCATCACCTTGTCCCGCCAGAATAAACATAAAATCGAGTCCCCATAAGGCAGAAGCCAAACTATTACTCACCCCGGCTTTGCCGCCACCGTAAACCGAATTGCATTCCGATATCCGATAACCCAGGTGATGGGCCTGGGCCGCAATATTCAGTTTGCCTGCCATAACAGGTAAGGTCGGGTCCCCATTCAATAAATTGGTTATGGTAACCGAAGTATCAGAAGGAGGCCCGTTCCAGTAATAATGTTCTGTGAGCAATCCGATTTTGGAATACTCATCAGCAGCAAATGGGAGCACATATTTGGTGGTATTGTATGCAGCCGTGGGTCCCGAGAATTGCGCATCCGGCACGCCAGACTTGATCACCTGATAATAATTAACAAATTCATTTTCAAAATCGGCGTAAGAATAGGAAGAGTTGCGCAAGCCATTCGTGGCGTACACGTCCGGCTCGTTGCCGATTTCAAAGTACAATAATTGATTTCCCGCGATCTTGTACACATACTGCGCTTCCGATTTGGCGGCGCTGGCCGTGCCGGATCCTAGATTCAAACCAAACATTACTTTCCATCCGGTCTGGCCTGTAAAATCAAAAAACCGATCAATATCACTTGTTGAAATCGAGTCATTCCCGGTTGTTGGTGTCCGCGAGCGATTTGTCCAATGTGTTTTATCTGTAGAATTACCTCCGATTCGTATCAGACCCGTCCCCAATGTCTTGATAAAATTGATAAAGGAAGCATTGTTGGTGTTAAAGTAAGTGGAGTCGGTCAGTGCGCTGGATTCAAAACTCAATCCGGTAAAATCAACCGGTACCTGGATGCCTGGTTGTTCCGGCTGCAGAGCAACCATAACCTCAACATCACCTGGCGAGGGTTGGGCATTAGCGTTAAAGACGACTACCGGTTTGGAGCAGCCCATCCATAAGGAGGCTGCGAAGAATATGAAAATTGTTCTTTGAATAGGCATTGGATCTGACTTGCCTAATCCCAGCTAAAATCGTACCTGAATGGAGAAATTCTTTCAATTAGAAAATCAAAAACCGGTCATCATTTTTGATTAACCTTTTTGAATATCCGTAAAATGTTGGATTGTATTTATTTAAAGAAAAAAAAATAATGCGTAGTCGAATTAATTGAAGAAAAATATTTCTGAAATTCAGTGTGGGCGTAGATTTCAGGATAATGAAGGCAAACACAGGAGAACGCTGAAGTTCGTATTTTATTATATAAGGCTCACATTTTTAGGGCTTCCCTTGCGATCACTATTTTCTGGATCTCTGAAGTGCCCTCCCCGATCGTGCATAATTTGCTATCTCTGTAAAATTTTTCAACGGGAAAATCTTTCGTGTACCCATAACCGCCGAAAATCTGAACAGCTTCAGTTGCAGTTTTCACAGCTACCTCGCTGGCATAATATTTTGCCATAGCAGCCTCTTTGGTCATGGGCAACCCCCGGTTCTTTAGATCAGCTGCCTGCAGTGTCAATAATTCAGCGGCCATAATCTCGGTGGCCATATCAGCTAGCTTAAATGAAATGCCTTGGAAATTCGAGATCGGCTGATCAAACTGGTGCCGTTCTTTGGCGTACTGGAGCGCTGCTTCATAAGCCCCTTTTGCAATACCGACTGAAAGGGCAGCAATCGAGATCCTTCCTCCATCCAGTACTTTCAGGGCTTGCCTGAAACCATCACCTGGCTTACCCAGGAGGTTGGAATCGGGAATCCGGCATTGATCAAATATCATTTCAGCGGTTTCACTGGCACGCATGCCTAATTTATTTTCCTTCTTACCTCCAGAAAATCCCGGAGTGCCCCGCTCAACCACAAATGCAGTGGCGTTATCCCTTGTTCTGGGCTCCCCTGTCCTGGCAACCACCACAGTGAGGTTGCTGCTGATGCCATGGGTAATCCAGCATTTGTTGCCATTGAGCACCCAGTTGTCGCCCTCCTTTTTGGCTACGCATTTCATATTTCCCGCATCGCTTCCTGTTCCTGCTTCAGTAAGTCCCCAGGAGCCGATCCACTCTCCGGAAGCCAATTTTGGCAAATACTTCTTTTTCTGTTCTTCACTGCCAAAATGCAGGATATGCCCAATGCAAAGCGAATTATGAGCAGCGAGGCTCAAACCAATGGAGCCACAAACTTTGGCTATTTCTTCAATGATACTGACGTACTCAAGATAACCTAGCCCAGCACCTCCATAGTCTTCAGGTACGAGAACGCCCATCAGGCCTAGTTTTCCCATCTCCCTGAAAACCGCAAGGGGAAAATCCTGTCGCTCATCCCAATCCATGAGATGCGGCTTAATGTGCTGTATTGCGAAATCACGGGCTGTTTTAGCCACTTGCTCCGTGAGTTCGTCTTGAATAAAATCCATGGGAAAACAATTGACTTCAGAGGTCTAAAAGAACCAGGCAACAACCAATTTTGGCTATTGCCTGGTTAAAACACGGCAAACAATCATTAGTTAAACAGACCGTCCTGGTATTGCCCGATGAGGTGCAAGTTGCCAGATAAGGTGCAATTTATTAATTATTTTCAAATGAACTAACACTCGTTAGTTTATTTTCGATGCTAAAATTAGGTGTCAAAAAAATATACCAACGCTTATGGCGCTGGTATATTGCTGATATAAGACGGTAATATCTCTGCTTAATGGTAATAATATGGAGGCGGCGGAGGAGGCGGATAAGGTGAATACCGGTAATACGGAGGTGGCGGAGGCCGGCGGATGATCACCGGTGGTCTTGGCTTGGATAAGATCTTACCCAAACCTATGATCAGACCAGCATTCAGGCTAAATTGATAAATATCGGAATAGCTATAGATATTTGATCCGCTGCCATAGGAACCAGAATAATAGCCACCATTCTCACCACCCACAGAAGATAAAAGCTGGGCTTTCAAACGCAGGCCGAATCTTGGGCTGATGTAAATATTGGTGCCTAACTCAGCTCCCCAAGCAAATTGTGTGTTACTGGAATAGCCACTTGTTCCAGGAGAAAAAACGGCTGCACCGAGCATCGCTCCAAAAAAAGGATGAATAGAGGATCCTGGGATATAAATTGAAGAAACGGGTCCTGCAAGGATGTAATTGATGCCAACATCCTGCTGGCTGGTGGGAGTCTGACTTCCATAATTGAAAATCCCGGACTTGGTATCCATATGATCATAGAGTAATTCTATCCCAAACCGCTGGTTAACATTAAACATAAGAGATCCTCCCCAATTCAGGCTTTCATCGATCCTGCCATAATTGTTATAATAGTTGACTCGGTCCTGAAAAGTATATCCCCCTGTGGGAATAAATTCAAAATTGGTTTGAGCGGATAGCTGGAACGCAATAAATAATGTCAATAATACTAAACTTACTTTTTTCATAATTTTCAGTTTTCTATGAGATGCTCTTTGACCTGATAAGAACTCTAAAGTTTAAATCATTATTGAGTTAGGGCCCTTGATTATTGTTAACCGAATGTGAAAAATTTGAAAGCTGTCTAAACCTCTAAAATAAGCCCATCATGGGCAAGCGACATACCTTCCGGCAACGTGGAATTTACTATTTCGTGTTTACCCAACTGGTGGCTGATATGCGTAAAAAAGGCCTTTGGTACTGCTAGTTCCTCCACCAGGGAAATGGCTTCCCGCAGAGAATAATGGGATTCATGTTTTTCCTTGCGAAGGGCATTAACAACTATGATCTCACTACCCTTGATTTTCGCCTTTTCACTTTCTTCGATCCTGTTAGCATCCGTGATATAGGTAAAATTCCCAAACCTGAATCCGAGCACAGGCATCTTGAGATGCCAGACCAGGATGGGAATGATAGGAATATTGCCCACTGTAAAGTGTTCTTCATTGATGGTGTGCAAGCTTATTTCAGGAAGGCCCGGGTACTTATTCTCCGTAAAAGCATAAGGGAATTCCCGAATGATTGCGGCCTGCGTCATTTCGTTGGCAAATACCGGCATCGGTTTCTTGGAAAAATAATTGAAGGCCCTGACATCATCCAAACCGGCGATATGATCTTTATGCGGATGGGTGAATATAATCGCATCAAGCGATTTGACTTTTGCACGTAACATTTGGTAACGGAAATCAGGAGTCGAGTCAACAACCAATATTGTTGAATCAGAGCGGATCATCACGCTTGACCGCAAGCGTTTATCTTTTTTGTCTGTCGAAGTGCATACTTCACAGTTACATGCGATCATTGGAACGCCGCTACTGGTACCAGTTCCCAGAAAATTTATTTGGAGATGCGGATAACTCACCCTGTACAGTTTTTACGCATATTTTGGCGTCAGATCCTCATACGCTTTCTTAGCCTCAGGAGAAAGCGACTCTGAATTGATTGTCAGTTTGGGAATAAGATCCATCAGCGTTAGGATCCTGCCTTCCGTCTGGAGGAATTTATTGAGTACAACTACTTTCCTGTGCTCAAGCATACAATAGCCGCTTTGGAAATGTCCCCGCTCATAGCGAACAATATAACCAGACTCTGCTACAATCCGCTCCATTTTTTCAAGCATGGATTCTGTATATTTCATAAGCCTTCTTCCAAGAGGAAGTTTATTTGATTATTGTAAAGTTAACAAAGATTAACGAGCTTATTTCCTCTTAATGCCCGCATTGTGCATAATTGCAAAATTCCTATTGACTGCCTTTGTTACCCAATGAAGCCTGATTTTTTGTCGTCATCCGGATGACCGGGATAATCATTTCTTCCATGCTTATGCCTCCATGCTGAAAAGTATTGCGGTAGTAATTGGCATAATAATTATAATTGTTTGGATAACACAGAAACCCATCTCCCCGGGCAAAAATGAAAGATGAATTCACGGAAGGTACCGGAAGTCCAGCCTCTTTTGGATCACGGAAGGCCAGCACATCTTTGGCATCATAGTTCAGGTTTCGTCCATGTTTATACCGAAGATTGGTGGTCGTTTGCTTATCTCCGATCACCTTGTATGGTGTCTTTACGCGCACGCTTCCATGATCGGTCGCCAATACCAGGCTTATCTTCTTATCAGAAATTTTCTTTAGCGCCTGATGCAAAGGAGAATGTTCAAACCAGCTGGTGGTTATGCTTCGATAGCTTATCTCGTCACTGGCAAGTTCTTTAAGCACTTCCATTTCTGTTCTTGCATGGCTGAGCATATCCACAAAATTATACACGATGATATTGATATCATTATTCAGCAGATTGTGGATATTGTTAACCAATTCCTGGCCGGCCTGGTGATTCAACACCTTTGTATAGGAGAATTTCAGACTATCCATTTTCATTCTCTTCAATTGACTCCGGAAAAATTCTTCCTCATATAGGTTCTTGCCTCCTTCTTCATCATCATTCTTCCACTGCACCGGAAATTGCTTATCAATTTCTACCGGCATCAGACCAGCAAATAGTGCATTCCTGCTGTACTGTGTAGCCGTAGGAAGAATACTGTAAAAACTATCCTCTTCCAGTATGCGGAAGCTCTCGGCAAAAATGGGTTGAATGGCCTTCCATTGGTCGAACCTCAGATTATCAAGAAGAATAAAAAAGACGGGAATGCCTTTTTCGACATGCGGCAATACCTTATTCCGGATTAAAGAATGCGACATGATTGGTCCATCGCTGTATTTGGGATTTACCCAGTGTGCATAATTCTTTGAAACAAATTTAAAAAATTCAGTATTTGCTTCCTGTTTCTGGGATTGGAAGACTTCGCGCATTTCAGGACTATCACTTTTTTCCATTTCCAGTTCCCAATAAACCAGCTTTCTGTAAATGTCCATCCATTGATTATGTCCTGGATTATCATTGAGTGCCAGGAAGAGGTCCCGGAATTGCTGCTGATAGGCGGTAGTTGTTTTTTCTGCAACCAATCGCCTGTTGTCAATAATTTTTTTCAGGCTCAATAAAACCTGGTTGGGGTTCACAGGCTTAATCAGGTAATCCGTGATTTGACTGCCGATGGCATCATCCATCAGGTTTTCAGTTTCATTTTTTGTGATAAGCACTACAGGGACCTGCTGGTTGACCTCCTTAATCTTCGCTAAGGTTTCCAAACCGGTGATCCCGGGCATTGTTTCGTCCAGTAAGACCACATCCACGGCATTTTCTCTTACAAAATCGATGGCATCAAATCCGTTGGTCACAGCATGAACTTCATAACCCTTGTTTCTGAGAAATAAGATTTGCGACTGCAGGCTTTCTGTTTCGTCATCCACCCACAAAATTTTAGCTAAAGCCATGTTCAGATCTAGAGTTTTAGATACCGGATTTCATCACCCGGATTCAAATTTAATTTATCCGGAGTGCATTTGTAGATTTGCTCTCGCTTTTGTCATGATTTAACAAATTCAAAACATCAATGGTTTTTCAAGGCACAAAGATCATCAATGACCCGGTGTATGGTTTTATTACGATCGACCATCCTTTGCTGATCCAGATTATTGAACATCCTTACTATCAGCGGCTTCGCCGCATCCAGCAGATGGCTTTTGCCAATCTCGTATATCCGGGTGCGGTACATACCCGGCTTCACCATTCACTGGGCGCCTACCACCTGATGCGCCTTGCACTCAATGAATTAAAAAATAAAGGCGTTGCCATTACCCCGGAAGAAGAATTGGGCGCAAAAATAGCGATCCTGCTTCACGATGCAGGCCACGGTCCTTTTTCCCACGCACTTGAAAACAAACTAGTGGTTGGGATAGGGCATGAGGAGTTATCCATTTACATCATGAAAGTGTTGAATAAGCAATTCGGTGGGGAACTAGACACGGCGATGGGGATTTTTTCGAATCAATACCCTAAGAAATTCCTGCACCAATTGGTGTCAGGGCAATTGGACGTCGACAGGATGGATTATCTGACAAGGGATAGTTTTTTCACTGGGGTTTCTGAAGGCGTTATCGGATATGACAGGATTATTAAAATGCTTACTGTCCACGGAAGCGAACTCATGGTAGAGGAAAAGGCGGTCTATTCAATAGAAAAATTCCTAGTGTCGAGGAGATTAATGTACTGGCAGGTTTACTTGCACAAAACGGTACTGAGTGCAGAAAAAATGCTGGGCAATATCATAGAAAGGGCAAAAGAGCTGCTTGCGTGCGGCAAAGAGATCCATTGTGCATCACCTGTTTTGGAATTGTTTCTTCGAGACACCGCATTCGCTTCCGTTGCTGAACTTCTCCATTCTTTTTGCTTGCTGGATGATATCGACGTGATGGGAACCATCAAGAACTGGATGTCACATAGTGATCCTATTTTGTCTCTTCTGAGCCGTTCCCTTATTGACCGCCGGTTGTTCAAAGTAAAACTCCAGGGGGAGCCTTTTAACCCGACCCTTATGGGCGAACTCAGCCAATCGGTTATGGAGGGATTGAAAATAGCTGAAAAGGACCTTCATTATTTTGTATTTACCGGACAAACAGAGAATACCACTTATGACCCTTCAGATGAACGTATCCAAATCCTGTTTAAAGACAGAATAATAAGAGATATTTCACAAGTAGATAACGCTTTAATTCATCAAACCTTAGCCAGCCCCATGAAAAAATTTTATATTTGCTATTACAGGGTTTAGCATTTTCCTGTTTAAATTCGAAGATCCCTTTTGCTAATTGTGAAACCTGCCTAGTTACACGCATTTTCAAATTGAAAGTACCCTCCCGTACGGGTCAATGAACAATTAAATATGTAAAACATGCAATTCACAGCCAGTCAAATCGCAGTTCTGATCAATGGTAAGGTGGAGGGTAATCCGAATGTAGTGGTTGCTTCGTTCGGAAAAATTGAAGAAGCTATTGAAGGTCAACTCGCTTTCTTAGCAAATCCCAAATACGAGGAATACTTATATTCCACAGGAGCTTCTGTGATTATTGTAAACGAGACCCAGGAATTGAGGGAAGCAGTAAATGCTTCCCTTATCCGTGTTCCCGATGCGTATACGGCCTTTGCTGCTTTACTTACCAAGTATCAGGAGATTGTCGATCAGCAAATGACTGGTATCCAGGAACCGACTTATATCCCAAAAAGCGTGAAACTTGGTGAAAAAATATTTATAGGCGCTTTTGCATACCTGGGAGAAAATGTAGTGATCGGGAATAATACCAAAATCTACCCGAATGTATTTTTGGGCGACCGTGTCAGGATCGACGACCATTCCATTATTCATCCGGGAGTAAAAATATATCACGACTGTGTCATCGGAAAGCATGTTACAATACATGCAGGAACCGTCATCGGAAGTGATGGATTCGGTTTTGCCCCACAGTCGGACGGCAGCTTTAAGAAAGTCCCGCAAATGGGTAATGTCATAGTGGAGGACAATGTCGAAATTGGCGCCAATTCCACGATTGACCGTGCGACGATGGGCTCAACGATAATAAAAGCAGGGGCGAAACTGGATAACCTCATTCAGGTAGCGCACAATGTGGAAGTAGGAAACAATACCGTCATTGCTGCCCAGGCAGGTGTAAGCGGAAGTACAAAAATTGGCAATAATGTCATGATCGGTGGTCAGGCCGGTATCGTAGGTCATATCCAGATTGCAGACGGAAGTAAGATAAACGCACAAAGCGGCGTGAGTAAATCCATTAAGACCCCAAATGCAGCGGTGACGGGTACGCCAGCTTTCGATTACAGCAGCGCACTGAGAAGCCAGGCAGTAAGCCGCAATCTTCCTGAACTGGAAAAGAGGTTGAAGGAGCTGGAGGACCTGGTAAAACAGCTGATAATTGAAAAAGTATGATTAATTGATTTTTTTTCTTTGCAGGCAATGATCGCAGATGCCGCAAAGACCGGCAAGCCGGTCTCCGAAATAAGCTGCGATGTATTGGCTTCGGCAGTTGGTTTCTTCCCGGATATATTGCAGCATCGCAGCGACTCTCTTCTCATACATTGACTTCCTTTTTTGATAATTGATCGTATCGATGGTAAGATCATCAGATTTAATGCGATCACGCATGAGGTACAATTGCGGAGAATCCGGTGCCGGAGAATACCTAACGATACTTAATGCATGAAGCCTTCGAAGGTCTAGGACTAAAGTGTCAACGGGGATTTGCAATTTTCTGCTGATGGCTTTTTCCTGAATGGGAACGGGAATATCAAAAATACCAGGATAGGTCCGCAATAAATGGTTGACTAAAGGTCTCAGCAAAGGATTTTCATTTTCAAAACGGATCAGCTTTTCCCTCCCAACGATAAATACCATCCTGGATGGAAAAAAGACACGTTCAGTGAAGGCAACCCAACCTTCCTGCTCAAGGATATTCATTGCATTGGTAAAAAGCAAAGCATCAAGCTTGAATTTTTTTATACAATCAACAGTATCAAAGTCATAATATATACCCTCTCCGGTCCCAGAAGGAATCTGCAAATAATTCATAGCGGCCTGATAAATCTCCCGGATATGTGCTATTGAAGGAAACCGAATAGTCGAGGAGCCTGCTAATTTCTTAAGCTCCTGCTCATCATAGAGCAAGACAGCAAATGACCGGTCCCCATCCCTTCCAGCCCTCCCTGATTCCTGATAATAATTCTCCACGGCTTCCGGCACATCTGCATGAATGACAAAACGTACATCTGGTTTGTCAATTCCCATTCCGAAAGCATTGGTACAAACCATGACCCTTACCTGATTGGTTTTCCAAGCATCCTGTTTATTGATCCTTTCCTCGCGGCGAAGCCCAGCATGATAAAAATCCGACGGAACACCGCGGGCATTCAGAAACGAACTGATTTCCTCCGTCTTATTCCGGCTTTTGCAGTATACGATTCCGCTCCCCGCCACTTTTTTGGTGATTTCCAAAATCTTCGCCGTTTTTATTTTAATCTGGAAACAGCTATAGGAAAGATTGGATCGTTCCAGGGAAGGCATGAAAACCTGTGGGTCCTTAAAAAGTAAATGCTTGCAAATATCTTCTTGCACCTCTTTTGTAGCCGAAGCAGTAAGCGCCAGGATAGGCACTTCCGGAAGAAAGTCCCTAAGAGACGCTACCTTTAAATAGGATGGCCGAAAATCGTATCCCCATTGTGAAATGCAATGCGCTTCGTCCACCGCAATTAAGCGAATATCCATGGCAGGTAGCCATTCCTTAAATAGTCCTGTTTCCAGTCTCTCGGGTGACAGGAACAGGAACTTACAATTGCTGCCGGCAGCGAGTTTAAAGGTATTGTCCAATTCCATCCTGCTCATGCCTGAATCAATTGCAAAAGCAGTGATATTAAGGCTGCGTAATCTCTGCACTTGGTCTTTCATGAGTGCAATAAGCGGGCTAATCACCAGGCAAAGTCCATCCCTTGCCAAAGCAGGCACCTGGTAACAGATAGATTTACCTCCTGCCGCAGGAAGAAGGGCCAAAACATCCTGGCCATTTAAAACGGAAACGATGATCTCCTCCTGCATGGGCCGGAAGGAATCATGGTGGAAATATTGTTTAAGTATCTGACTGATCGATAACAATCAAAAATAGTTTTTAACCGCCTTTCCGGGGTATTCGTTCATTTTAATTTTCTAATGGACAACCTGATTGAATTAATTAAAAGGAGCACGTCGCTCAATCCCATAACAAGTGCGGCAAGCGACGGGCTGAGAAACCCAAAGGCCGCAACTGGGATAGCAGCCATATTATAAAAAAATGCCCAGAAAAGGTTTTGCCTTATCGTTTGAAATGTGAGCCTCCCCAGAATTAATGCCGAGGGTAGATTTTTGAGACCTTTGCCCATTAAGACCAGGTCGGAGGTCTGCAACACAATATGAGATGCATCACTCATCGATATCCCTAGGCTTGCTTTGGCTAAGGATGGCGCGTCATTGATGCCGTCACCGACCATAGCAGTTGGTTGGCTTGCATTCCACTCTGTGATTCTCTCTAATTTCTGTTCAGGGCTTTGTTCAGCAAACACCTCGTCCATCCCTAGCCAGTTTGCGACAAACCTACATTTTGACAAACGATCCCCACTAAGCAGGGTGGTCTTTATATCCTGATCCCTTAGAAAACCAATCACTTCCTTTCCTTCAGCTCGAATCTGATCAGCAAAGTCAATCCAGCCCGCCAGTTCCCCATTCTTTGTCAGGTATAGTTCATGATCCTCATCGGCAACCCCAGCCATTTTATACGACCCAGCACAATACCAATCACCAGAAGAGGTCAGGCCCTTTATACCCATGCCTTTGATCTCCTCCAATTTAATCCACCGGATGTCAGTTTTTGATTTCCATGACCTGGACACGCATTTGGCAATGGGATGGCTGGAATATTTTTCCAGCGACGAAGCAATCTGTTTGAATTCATCTGGGCTTATGATTTCCGGAATCGAATGAAAACCCGATATTTCAAAGTCTCCCGTCGTCAGCGTTCCTGTTTTGTCGAAAACAAACTGCCTGATCCGTCCGAATAGTTCCAAACTTTTTGCGTGTCTGAATAAAATCCCGTTTTTTGCGGCACGGCCAAGCCCAACAGCAATCGCCGCTGGAGTGGCCAGTCCCATGGCGCAGGGGCATGCAATCACGAGTACGGCAATACTTCTCATAAGGGCAGGACCCAAATCCTGCAAGAGATAAAAATTGACAGCAAACACCACTGCAGCAATTCCCAGAACCGAGGGAACAAATACCGCGCTGATCCGGTCAGCCAGTTGTTGTACCGGAGGTTTTTCACCTTGCGCCATTCTGACCAAATTGATGATACCCGCCAAGGTAGAATCTTTTGTTGAAGCAGTAATTTGGGCTTTGAGCACACCATCCAATAATAGACTGCCTCCTAATAATTTGTCCTTTGGATGTTTGGTGACAGGCATGCTTTCACCGCTAATAATCGACTCATTCAGATCTGCATCACCCCATAGTACTTTCGCGTCTGCGGGCACGAGTTCACCGGATTTGATGAGCACAAGATCGCCCGCGCGAAGCACCGAGTTTTTAACAGGGAAAAGTATTTCCTGGTGCTGGTCATCAAATGCAATCATATTTGCCATCACATCCTGTGATTTGGAGAGGCTATTCAGTGCTTTCTGGGTGGAGCGGACGGTGATATCTTCCAGATAATTTCCAAAAAAAACTAAGGTAATGATCCCCGCCGCCGTTTCATAAAACAGGTAAGTCTCCCCCTTTTCAAAAAACGTCCCAGTCAGACTATAAACGAAGGCGGCTGTAGAGCCGAGCGCAATCAGCACGTTCATATTAGGTAGGCCATTACGGATGCTTTTGAATGCACTTTTCCCGAAATAGTTCATACCCACAATAAATACCGGCAGGCAAAGTGCCAGCTGCGCCCAGGGATTCATCAACCATTTTGTGGATAGCCACATGTGAAAGACCAGTAGTATGGTGAAAGGTAAACAAACCAACAAGTAGACCAGGTGGCGATTGATGGTTCCCCCTTTTAATTTCTGATTATCAGCAGGTTCATTAATAACTGTATACCCCAGTTCTCCTATCCCCTTTTGTATTTTCTGAATCTCCTTTCCTCCCATCCAATCGAAACCGACATCGCCCCCCACAAGACTTACTTTTACATTTTGCATGCCTTCTTTTTCGAGGTACCGGCTGATAGTAAGTGCACAGTTTGAACAATGCATCCCCTTTATTTTCCAATTCAAAGTTTCCATGTTTTCGTAATGATTCAACCGGGTTTACCGGTATGCAAATTTACATATCCTGCCGTCTCCTTTTGTGAAAGTTGAAAGGCACTATTATCTCCTCCAGGGTGCAGGGGCTTCCTGCTATCTTTGGGCCATGGAATGGTTGGTTACTTTAAAGGGAATGCCTGAAACCGCGATTGATTTTTGGAAATATTTTGGAGATCAGAAAATCTTCGCCATTCATGGACAGATGGGTGCCGGTAAGACAACCTTCATCCAAGCACTCTGTCAGGCCAAACAGGTTACCACTATCATTCAGAGTCCTACCTTCTCGATTATCAATGAATACGATAGCCCTCAAGGAAAAATTTATCATCTGGATTTATATCGATTAAACGATGAAGAAGAGGCATTTCTGGCCGGAGTGGAGGATTGCTTGAATTCCGGCGAGATATGCCTGGTGGAATGGCCGGAGAAAGCCAGGGGTATTTTTCCACCTCAGGCTGTGGATATTTATATTACCGAACTCAATTCGGAAACGAGGAAAATTCATTCGGGACCTACCCCTTAAATGCTTCCCAATTCAATTTAAAATTGTAATTTAACCGCCTGTCTTTTTGAACAAAGGCCCTGATAAGCCCCTCATATGCCTCAGCAAAAACCGATCATCAGCACATCATTCAGCTACGAAACATTAGAGGAAAAGTTGGATATTAAGCCCAAAGGGGCGCAATTGTATATTGGCATTCCCAAAGAAACCGCCTTCCAGGAAAACCGCATCGCATTGACACCCGAAGCGGTAGGTGTTTTGGTCAGTAATGGCCATGAGGTGGTGATAGAACATAACGCGGGGGATGCTGCTCATTACCACGATAGAGATTACAGCGAAGCTGGTGCAAAAATAGTCTACGAAAAAGCCGAGGTATTCAAGGCGCCCATGCTTTTAAAAGCGGCACCCGTAATTGAAGAAGATTTGCCCTTACTTCAACTGAATCAAGTAATTATTTCACCCATTCATCTTTCAGCGATGAAATCTGCTCTGCTTGAAAAGATGATGGAAAAAAGAATTTCGGCAATATCTTTCGAGAATTTAAAAGACGATAGCGGATCCTACCCTATTGTCCGCAGCATGAGTGAAATTGCAGGCAGCGCAGTGATGCTGGTGGCAGGCCAGTACCTAGGTTCTGCCAATCACGGAAAAGGGGCCTTGCTCGGAGGTATTTCAGGAATTCCTCCAACAAAAGTAATTATACTTGGCGCAGGCATAGTCGGTGAATATGCGGCTAGGGCGGCACTCGCGCTTGGGGCATCCGTTAAAGTTTTCGATAACAGTGTCTCACGCCTAAAGCGTCTTCAGAATAATATCGGCTTCCGTATTTATACCTCGGTGATCGAGCCAAGGATCTTATCCAAACAGCTCAAAACCTGCGAAGTGGCGGTAGGGGCATTGTCTTCTCAAAGCGGCAGAACGCCGGTTGTTGTGACCGAAGAAATGGTCAGCAATATGCGGACAGGAAGCGTGATCATTGATGTTAGTATTGACCGGGGCGGGTGTTTTGAAACTTCTGAAATCACATCCCATGAACATCCCATATTCACCAAATACGGCGTAATTCATTATTGTGTGCCGAATATACCTTCTGGCTTTGCGCGCACTGCTTCCCAGGCAATCAGTAATGTCCTGATGCCACTATTACTGGAGGCTGGTGAAGATGGGGGATTTGAGAACCTGGCCTGGCATAAAATTCATTTGAGGAGCGGGATCTATTTGTTTAAGGGAGCGCTGACCAATTTCCATCTCAGCCAACTTTTTGATTTGAAATACACCGACCTGAATTTGTTGATTGCGAGCCGCAGGTAGGCCTATTTGTACCTGACCATATCTATTCTTTTTTCGCAAAACCCATACTCCTGAAGGTCATTGGAACTGACAATCAACATACGATCCCTAACATAGCTTTTGATAAGATGCTGGTAAAGATCGATACCTTCCAAATCCAGATTGGTACATGGTTCATCTAAAAGAACAACCGGCACATCTGAAAAAATGGCTTGAGCAAGTTTTACTCTCTGTTTCATTCCAGAAGAATAATAACGGATTTGTTTGTTAGCCGCAAGGTCCAATCCAATAATGGATATGATTTGTTCGGTATCCAGGGATGTTTGAAAAGGCTTAAACTTCTGATGAAACCGAAAGAACTCCAGGGCGGTCATCTCCTCGACCAGCTCCATATATGGCGCCGTTATCGAAATGTATTTGTATACTTCATCTCCCGAAAGAAGTTTTTCATCCACTTGACATTCCATGCTGCCTTCGCTTGGCGTCATGGCACCTGAAATGATTTGTAACAAAGTTGATTTTCCCGAACCATTCGGGCCAGTAATGGCGTAGGAAACGCCATCCACGAATTCAAAATGGAGATGACGGAAAATCCAATCCCGGTTGAAACGTTTGCCGGCATCAGTCAGCGTAATCTTCATCCAAACTACTTTTACTGTAGCGTTTAATAATACCACGGCTGCTTTCACGGATAAAAGTGACAATCTCATCCCGCTCATCGGTAGCAGGAAATTCTTCTTCAAGGAACTCCAGCGCCTGCGAGGTATTCATTCCTTTATTATAAAGGATGCGGTAAATATCAAGAATATGGTTGATCTTTTCGATGGTGAAACCCCTTCTCTTCAGTCCTACTGAGTTTACTCCCGCATAACTCAAAGGATGACGGCCGGCTTTGATATAAGGGGGAATGTCCTTTCCAACCAAGGAGCCACCGCCAATGAACACATGTTCTCCGACCCGGACGAACTGATGGATGGCGCACATACCTCCAAGAATAACCCAGTTTCCCAATACCACGTGCCCCGCAACCTGAGAATTATTGCTAAGCACGCAGTTATTGCCAATAACACAATCATGAGCGATATGGCTATAGGCAAGTATCATGCAATTGTTTCCCACCCTGGTTTTCCAGCGGTCCCTTGTTCCCCTGTGTATGGTCACAAATTCGCGTATGGTTGTATTGTCACCAATCTCCACGGTGGTTTCTTCGCCTTCGAATTTTAAATCCTGCGGATCAGCAGATACCACCGCTCCTGGGAAGATGCGACAGTTTTTGCCGATCCTGGCACCTTCCATGATGGTGACATTACTACCAATCCATGTTCCTTCCCCGATTTCCACATTCTGATGAATAACCGTAAAAGGATCAATTCTAACATTGGGTTCAAGAAGGGCATTTGGATGAATATAGGTATAAGGATGAATCATACCCTGATCGGAAGATTGGGAGTTTGCCTGTACTGCTTTTGCATGATCTTTATTATAAATCATAGCTTTCCCCATAAAAAATGCTGAGCAAAACCCAGCGGCACAAAAATAAACTTATTTGCCGCAATTCTGCTAAATTAACTTCTCTTTACCAACTGTGCCATCAGGTCCGCTTCCGTGACAATTTTATTCCCTACAAATACAGTTCCCCTCATTTCGCAAATGCCTCTTCGGATGGGGCTCATTAACTCCATTTTCAGAATCATCGTATCTCCAGGAACTACTTTTGATTTGAATTTGCAATTGTCTATCTTAAGAAAATAAGTGTCCCAATTCCCGCTTGTTCCGGAAGAATTGATGGCAAGTATGCCTCCGGTCTGTGCCAATGCCTCTATTTGCAATACACCGGGCATTACCGGATTTCCAGGAAAATGTCCAACGAAAAATGGTTCATTGAAAGTCACATTCTTCACTCCCACAATATATTCATCTGTCAGCTCAATAATCTTATCAACCAATAAAAACGGGTAACGGTGAGGAAGGGTCTTTTCTATTTTTTGTGCATTAAAAATAGGAGGATGGGAAGGATTGTACACCGGAATATTTTTAAGGTGCTTATTCTTCTTGATATATTGTTTGATCTTTTTGGCAAAATCTACATTGCTGGAATGGCCGGGCCGGTTGGCGATGATATGGCCCTTGACCGGATAACCCACCAGCGCCAAGTCGCCGATTACATCAAGCAGTTTATGGCGTGCGGGTTCATTTGGAAAACGTAATTCAAGGTTGTTCAGAAATCCTTCGCTTTTTACTTCAATCTTGTCACGCTTGAAGACTTTTGCCAGCCTGCTCATTTCTTCTTCGGTTACCGGTTTATCCACTACGACGATAGCGTTATTGATATCACCCCCTTTAATCAGGTTATTATCCAGGAGGGCTTCCAGTTCATGAAGAAAACAAAAAGTGCGGCAAGGGGCAATTTCTGTTTTAAAATCCTGCATTCTTTTTAAACCTGCATGCTGGGTGCCCAGTACAGGGCTGTTAAAGTCAATGAGGGTGGTCACCTTATATTCCATCGAAGGCATAGCCACCATTTCTACCCTTTTTTTCTCATCGTAGTGCGTGATATTGGTGTCAATACTATACCAGGCTTTGGCTGCGTCCTGTTCGACTACGCCTCCTTCTTCGATGATCTCCACAAAAGGTTCAGAGCTACCATCTATAATGGGTATTTCCGGACCATTGATCTCGATGAGACAATTGTCCACGCCCATTCCTACCAGGGCCGCCAGCACATGTTCTACAGTGGAGACTTTAGCATGATCGTTTTCCAAAGTGGTACCACGGGATGTATCTGTAACTAAGTCACAATCAGCTTTGATCAGGGGTTGGCCGGGCAGATCGATCCGCTGAAACTGGTATCCAAAACCTGGATTCGCCATTTTTAGCGTCATATCTACCTTGATACCCGTATGCAAACCGGTACCGGAAATATTGACAGATGAGTTTAAGGTATGCTGCTTATTAGCATTAAAATTTGCATTCATTCGTTTTTCTTAAGCTTGGCAAAGATACGTACGTAATAAGAATTTCCCCTCTTAGATCATTTCCTCTCTTTCCAGCAGCAATATGGCACTTTGAGGAACAATGAAATATTTACTTCCCTCATAGATGACTTCTGTGGCGCCACTCATCAAAAAGATGGCTATGTCACCTTCTTTTGCCTGGAGGGGTATATATTTGACCTGATCATCTTCATTTTTCCAGGGTTCGATATCCACGGGCATCGGAATTGCATAGCCCGGCCCAGTTTTTATGATATATCCCTGCTGCACTTTCTCCTTTTCCTGAACACCGGGAGGCAGGTATAACCCAGTCTCCGTGCGCTCATTAGGCTTGGAAGGGCGAATCAAGACGCGATCGCCGATGACAACCAGTTTCTTGAATTTGTTATCGGAAGTAAGTTGCATAAAAAAGATAATTGGCTGAATATAAGAATTATTAACAAAATATTAGAGGCCAGATCCTCCTTTCGCTAAATGATTTAATTTTATTTGTACCTAAATGAGTTATCATGGATGGCAAAAAATCTAAAATTCTCCTGTGTGAAGACGATCAGAACCTGGGAATGGTGCTGAAAAATTATTTGGAGTTGAATGAATTTGACGTGATATTGGAAAGGGACGGCAGGCTGGGCTTGGCGGCTTTTCAGCGCGAACGCTTTGATCTTTGCCTGTTGGATGTGATGATGCCGCATATGGATGGATTTACCCTGGCAGAAGAGATCCGGGATGTTGATCCAGATATCCCCTTGTTCTTTCTGAGTGCTAAAACAATGAAGGAAGATATTATCCAGGGATATAAGCTGGGAGCAGACGATTACATCACCAAGCCTTTTGATAGTGAAGTATTGTTGCTCAAGATAAAAGCCATTCTCAAACGTAATGATGACCTGAATAAAGAACAAGAGAATAAGGAATTTGATCTGGGAGTTTACCATTTCAACCCCAAACTCCGGGAACTTAGCCATAAAGGACAAACCCAAACCTTATCCCCGAAGGAAAATGAATTACTAAAAATGCTTTGTGAACACATGAATGATCTACTTCCCAGGGAAACCGCTTTGAAGAAGATATGGGGCAGCGATACCTATTTTAACGGAAGAAGCATGGATGTCTACATCGCCAAATTACGCAAGTATCTGAAAAACGATAGTAATATTGAGATCGTCAATATCCACGGAAATGGATTCCGGCTCATGGCGCCTCAATTATTATGAATTGGATGAATCCTGCCAATCTTAGCCGGCGGTCGTTCATCTTCTTGCATGCCGGAGATTCTTAAATACAAGCATCAACACACCGGCAGTTACATAGAGGTCGGCAAAATTAAATATGCCCGTCCGTAAACCTTCTATTCCCAAATTCATAAAGTCGGTTACATGCCTGTCAAACAATATGCGATCCATAATATTGCCGATACCACCAGAAAAAATCAAGGTGAAGGGGATCATATCTAGAAAATGCATGGAGCCGGATTTCCTGAGCGCATAAATAAAAAAACCAGATAAAAAAATCAATGGCAATGCGCTGAGCAACCAAAAACTGATTGATTTTGGCCATCCTTCACCAAAACTCAAAAATGCCCCGGTATTCTCTGCATATTCCAGCCTAAGAGTATTGTGGAACCAGGAAATAGGTTCCTTATCCTTCAAATGTATCCTGGCCAAATTTTTGGTTGCCCTGTCGCAACCGATAAATACCAAACAGCTGAAACAAAAAATCAATATTCTATATTTTGTTTTCATCATTCCTTTTCTTTTTTTGAATTGTAATGCGGTCCGATGCGCAAACCTGCTTCAGAATCATTGATCAAGGTATCCAATCGTTTTTCCCTTGTGCTTGCATTTTTGGCAGTCATTATCCTGTATATGACAGTTTTTTGGTATGAAGGGGCCTGCAAGTAAAAAAATGCCCAAGCCTTTTTGTTTGCCTTTAATTTCTTTTGAAAAGCTGCAGATAATTTGACAGGTTTGTTTTCATAGGCATAGATTCCGGATTTCTTTTCCTGTCTTTTCTCAAATGCTGCACGACCATTGGGATGCAAAAGCCCCTTTTTTTGCAGCGCATCCATTTTTCTGATGTTGATCGCGCTCCAATTACTTGAGGCTTTTCTTTTGGTAAACCGAATCGTATACCGTTCCTGATCAATTGATTTGCGTACTCCGTCAATCCATCCAAAGCATAATGCCTCATCCACCGATTGCCCCCAGTTGACACTGGGTTTTCCAGTCGAAAGCTTGTAAAAGCCTACCAGCAATTCCGTTTGAGTCTCATGATTTTTCTCAAACCATTTGCGTAAGGCGGATGCATTTGGGAAAAAAACTGGCGCACTGCTTTTCTCATTTTTCATACCGTTGCTACCCGGATTCCCAAACCATAGGGACATTAAGCGGGGTCCTCAAAATTAGTTATTCCTGAAGTTTGCCCGCTAACCCCTGATTAATTCGGCCAAAATGAAGGGACAATGCTGGTGCCGCTCAGCCGGCAGTCTCCGCAAACAGGATCCGTAACTGACGCACCCTTATCCCCATTAGGTAAGATGTAACTTTTTTGAAGTAAAATTAATTTGTTCTCATCAAGCAAAAAGTAATCGTCCTGGTCAGCAATCCATTCCTGACAGGAATTGGGTTCCTTATACCATCCGGTTACCTGATTGTTTACAATAAAAATCCTCTTTGTGGTTGTGGATGAACAAGAAACATATCCAATAACAGTTTCTGAAGGGTTGTTCAGGCAATGCATATTGCCGCTCACGACGCCGGGCTGGGGGGCAAAAATAGAACCCAGCTCTTCGGAATTCTGTTGCAAATTCTGGAAGAAAGCGTACCCATTTTCGTCCAGCATCTGCTGTTGCACGAGGATGCTGTATTCCACGCTTAATTTCCATGAACTATCGGGAATAAACACAATGGGGATTTCAGAAATGATATTTTCCGATAAATTAAAGGTGGACCCAAGCACGATGCCGGTTGATGTATCGGTACGCCAACAGGTATATAATGCGGTATAATCCAAGGGTGGCCCACCGGGATTGTTTAAAAAATAAGCGCTTGGATAAAAGGATTCAAAAGGCGGATGAAATTCCCAAGTTTCGTAGTAAACCCATTTGTAATAGCGGCTCGAGCTATTTACATTGTGGGTGTTCACATAAATGCTTACCCCTGACTGAGCGGGCCCTCCTAATTCCGTGTTTATCCAGCCCAGACTGTCGATTGCTGGAGCAAACAAAGGTTGCATATAATCTGACTCGTACTGACTTCCGTTGCTAGTGGTAATATGCAACCGGTATTGAAAATTATTACTTGGATTAAAGGGGACGCAGGCATATATACCCGGGTTGTTTTCGTATAAAGGAACCCTGGAATTGTCAGTTCCTTCAATGACCAGATTGGCATTTATCTCGGGGGTTATTTGGGTGGTATCGGTGACAGGTCCTGTCCTGCTTAATCTAATAAAAGTGGTATCATTTCCGGCATTGATGAAGCCATCGACGACAAGATAATTATAGGTAGCGGTGGTTTCCGGCGGATTAAAGATTTGCACGCAACTTGAAAAAATCAAGAGGCCTACCGCTGTAAAAACGATCTTTCTTTTGCAGGAATGACAAACAAGCACGTACACCTTTTTGATGATCCTTCATTCACAAATGTAGGAATTTAACGTAACCCCGATCAGGAAGATAGAAGACTTCTCATCCTTTGGAACAGGGTTCCTGATCTAGGATTGGTTATCAGACCTGCTAATCCCCACAATCTTATTTCGCGCCCGGTCTTAGAGTATACCTAACTTTGATTTATGAATAATCATTATCCGTTTACTTTTAATCTGGACATAGAAGGTACTCTTTACGAGGGCACAATTACCCCATCCAGAGAAATCGAAAGAAATGGATTCCCATCATTTTTCCGCATCGAGATCGGAGATACCTTCCTGGCCAACTTATGCCTGGGTAAATCGGGTTGGATCAGAAAAGATAAGGCTGGTAAAGGAAACAATCAACTAATCCAGCGAATCGGGGAATATATCCGTTCGCAGATGGTCTAGGCTGGATGCTTAATTTGTTCTTTCCGAGTTCCATCATCATTTCAAAGACAAGATTAACAATACCTTTCAATATCTTTTTTTAGGTTTGGTAAATTCTATTATGCAAAAAACGGGCAGCCTAATTATTTTCCTGATCCCCGTTTTTGCTATTGCACAATCCGATTTTGTTGTCGTAACCAAAGGTGGAAAACATGTGCAGACTTATGCTTCAGGATCCAAAGTATATATAAGCACCATTTATGACCAGCAGTTTCAAGGTACGATCACTGAAATCTGGCATGACAGCATTTTTATTGACGGTATGCCCTTTCATTACAGAGAAATTGCCTCGTTTAAGCGCGCAAAATTATTTTCCGGATTTTTAATGATGGGTACCGGTCTGATGATTGCGGGAGGCGGCTTTATTGTCCTGAGTGCCATTAATGGGGCTTTACGTGGGGATCAATTTAAACTTTGGCATACCACCGCGGGCTTGATTACAGTCGGCGCATTTGAAGTGGCGGGTTATATAATCAGGAAAGCCTTCTATGTCACCTACAACATTGGTAAAAAGTACCAATTGCAATATTTCGCGTTAGGGAAAAACAAAAAATAGAAAAAGTATTTGACTTGAAAATTGATAACCTATTTAAACTTCAGGATCAGGTTTTGATAGCCGGAATAATCGACAGAAAATGGCAGAAACGAACAACGATTGCATCATTTACAGACATGGGAAAATGCATATAAAAGTCAACATTTTGGTTATCAATCCCATATAAACCGGGCATTTTTTTTGTTGCAGAGCCTCAACCTCAACTCCATAATATGCTTAAAAGCTATTTCAAAATTGCTTGGCGGAATCTAAAAGGCAATAAAGGTTTTACGATCACCAACCTGCTTGGCCTGACGATGGGAATGACCTGCAGCATGCTCATTCTACTTTGGGTCTATGATGAATTGACTTTTGATCATTTCCATACCAATTATCAACATATCTACCAGGTCATTGCCAATAGGGATTTTAAAAACAGGGTTTTTACCGATAGAAATATTCCATTTCCTGTTGCAAACGCCCTGGAGTCCAGTTCACCTCAGATCAAACATGCCGTAGTAGTCACCTATCAGCAGGATCACGTGCTTGAGTATGGCGCGACTAAATTGAAGAAACAAGGATATACGGTTGGCGATCGGTTCTTCGATGTTTTTTCCTGGCATTTTCTAGAAGGCACGACCCACGCATTGGGTCAGGATCCCAATTCCATTTTATTGACGGCTTCTGCGTCCAAGATTTTTTTTGGCAATGCGGATCCTCTCAACAAAATTATCAGATTGGACAATACTGATAATATGAAGGTGGTGGGCGTGTTGGCTGACCCACCGGGCAATTCGGGCTTTCGGTTTGATTTTATCAAATTCTTTAACTATTCGGATTCAAATACGCAGCGCGATTTGAGACAATGGGGCAGTGCATCGTGGAACGTATTTATTCAATTGGTACCAGGTGCCAATGTCAAGAAGACGGAGAAGGACATCAACGCGCTTATGGCCCAACACGATCCCGGTGACCACGTAAGCAGCTATTTTTGTTTCCCCATGGAAAAGTGGCATCTATACAGCGATTTTTCCGACGGGAAGAATACAGGAGGAATGATAGAATATGTCCGTCTGTTCATTTCCATCGCCGGCATCATTTTGTTGATTGCCTGTATCAACTTTATGAACCTGTCCACCGCCCGATCGGAAAAACGAGCCAGGGAAATAGGGGTTAGGAAAACCCTGGGATCCAGCAAAGCGCAACTTCGGATCCAGTTCTTTTTGGAATCCATTATTCTGGTGTTTATTGCTGCCCTTATTTCCATCCTGGCGGTCTTACTGCTTCTACCTTCGTTTAATTCCCTTGTAGATAAAAAACTCTCCCTTCATCCTGGTGATCCCATGTTCTGGAGCGCCTTGATAGCGATTATCCTGGTAACGGGCTTGATCGCTGGCAGCTACCCTGCATTTTATCTTTCCGCTTTTAATCCTGTCAGGGTCCTCAAAGGGGCATTTAATACTGGTGAGAAAGCCATATTGCCCAGACGCATTTTGGTTGTCTCCCAGTTTGTTATTTCTATTTTGCTGATCTCTGCCACCATCATTGTATACCAACAGTTGAAGTATGTAAAAAACCGCGAGATCGGATACGATCAGAACAACCTGCTCATGTTTCCCGCAACGGACGGAATCAACAAAGGATTTTCTGTTTTTAGACAGGATTTAATCAATGGAAAAATGGTCGATGCGGTGACACGAACCATGTCGCCCATCACACAAATATGGTGGAGGTCCCCGTCTCCTAACTGGGAAGGAAAGCCGGCGGGCACTGAAATCATTTTTTCGGGACAGACTACCGATATCGGTTATGCGAAAACAATGGGCATCAAATTACTGAAAGGAAAAGATTTTTCAGGCAGCTTATCAGATTCCTCGGCAATGCTTTTAAACAGGTCGGCCATTGAGGCGATGCACCTTCCCAATCCTGTAGGCATGAAAATGCGTTATGGGAATACGGCATATACCGTGATCGGCGTAACGGACAATGTAGTGATGGAATCTCCTTATAAACCAGTGGACCCTTTGATGGTATATTATAATCCAATGAATTCAAATACAATTACAGTGAGATTAGGAAAAGGAATAGATCCAAAGAAAGCTATACCCGCCATACAGGCTTTATTCGCCAAATACAGCCCCGCTGATATTTTCGAATACCAATTCGTAGACCAGGAATTCGGGAAAAAATTTTTGGGTGAGGAATTGATCAGCAAGATCATCGATATTTTCGCAGGGCTGGCCATTTTTATTTGCTGCTTGGGGCTGGCTGGCCTTGCTTCTTTTACTATAGAAAAACGTATTCGTGAAATCGGAATACGTAAGGTACTCGGCGCATCCTTAGGGCAGCTATTAATGCTAATCTCCAAAGAATTTTTGAGATTGGTAGGAGTGGCTTTTGTCATCGCTGTTCCGCTCACCTGGTGGTTGATGAAAGACTGGTTGGAAAAATATACTTATCATACCCATATCAGCCTCTGGCTTTTTGGTCTGGTGGGTTCAGCCATTCTCCTCCTTACCTTGATAGTCGTGAGTTTGAATACCATCAGCGCTGCAACGGCCAATCCTGTAAAAAGTCTAAGAACTGAATAAATCTGGTTTCCTTATATTCAAGACTATATCGCTCATTCGGTCATTGATTATTCAGATCCTAGGGCCATGCTCCAGTTCTAAAATGGACAGATGGTGTAACGGAACAGTACAGTTTGGAAAAATGGAAAAGACTGTACCCGTTTGATTTTTAGGCGTTTACTTATTTGGCACTCCGTTCGCAGCTCAAACTGGAATATCTCACCATTATTAATTACCATCATGTTTAAAAATTACCTAAAAATCGCATGGCGAAACCTCGCAAAAAATAAGGCATTCACCTTAATCAATATTGCCGGTTTGGCGATTGGAATTGCCACTTGTCTGATGATCATCTTATTTATACAGAATGAAATGAGCTATGACAGGTTCAATCAAAAGGCTGAACAGATTTTCAGGGTAGTATTCCGGGGAACGATGAATGGTGAAAAAATGAATGAATCCTCCGTGATGGCGCCTGTTGCTCCAACCTTGAGGAAGGATTTTCCTGAAGTGATGGATGCTACAAGACTGTTGCAGTATGGTTCGCCAAAGATTATTGTCGATAATAAGACCTTTAAAGATGCAAATTTTGCTTATGTCGATTCTAATTTTTTTCAGGTTTTCACGCTTCCAATGATTAAAGGAGATGCAAAAACCGCTTTGGTGGATCCAAATACAGTGGTGATTACAGAAGGGGTTTCCCAAAAATTTTTTGGAAATACAGACCCCATTGGTAAATACTTAAACCTTAAAGACTTTAATCAATTATATAAAATAACCGGTGTGATTAAAGCTATTCCGGTTAATTCACATTTTCATTTTGATATTTTTGCCTCCATGGCCAGTTTGCCAGACGCAAAAAATGATTCCTGGTTGTCTGGCAGTTACTTTACATATTTGCTTTTACAAAAAGATTTTGATTACAGAAAATTAGAGGCCAAGCTTCCTTTGACCGTAGAAAAATACATGGGGCCGCAATTGAAACAAGCGCTCGGTCTAAGCCTTAGCGAGTTTCGAAATAAAGGAAATAATATCGGTTTATATCTTCAACCGCTTACGGATATTCATCTAAAATCAGATTTCACCAATAACCTTGAAGCAGGTGGGGATATACGCTATGTGTATATTTTTGGCGCCATCGCCTTGTTCATGCTGCTGATTGCATGTATCAATTTTATGAATCTTTCAACAGCAGGTGCTTCAAAACGGGCGAAGGAAGTAGGGATTAGAAAAGTACTAGGCACAGAAAAATATGAATTAATCGCGCAGTTTTTGACCGAATCCACACTCTTAACCCTTTTCTCCATGCTCTTGGGATTGGTCATCGTCAAAATGTCGCTGCCTGTGTTCAACAATCTCTCGGGAAAAAATTTAACCCTGCATTTTCTTCAAAATCCTTTGATTATTCTGGGGCTGTTGCTATTTTGGCTACTGGTCAGCATATTGGCCGGCAGTTATCCCGCCTTCTATCTTTCATCGTTCAAACCGGTTTCTGTACTAAAGAACAAATTTACTGCCAAGCGAAAAAGCATCAATTTCCGGAGTGGCCTGGTTGTTTTTCAATTTATTATCTCTGTGGGCTTAATTGTGGGAACAACAATCGTTTACCAACAGCTTTTATATATCCAGAATATAAAATTAGGGTATGATAAAGATCAATTATTGGTTTTGCGAAATTCATATTTGCTAGGAACTAATGAAGCCGTTTTGAGGGACCAGCTCATCAATGACCCCCGTGTGGCAAATGTTACCCTATCCTCCTTTCTCCCTGCCGGGCCGACTAATACGGACATGACAACATCATTTCCGGATGATAATAGAAATAAAAGCAGCAGGGTCCGGATCTATCAAATAGACGACAGCTATATCCCAACGATGGGAATGAAAATAGCCGAAGGCCGTAATTTTTCAAAAGATTTCCCATCAGATTCCTCCAGCGAAAATCCGGGAGTAATTATCAATGAAACTTTAGCCAGGGTGTTTGGCTGGGGAAACCATGCCGTTGGGCACACGGTCAATCTCTTTACAGATAATGTCGGCGGCAAGAAAGGCTTGAGGGTGGTTGGCGTCGTGCAGGATTTTCATTACAAATCTTTGCATGAGCCTATCAATCCGCTGCTGATGGTATTGCAAAAGAGTTCCGGCCTGATCATAAAGGTAAAAACCAAAGACATAGCAGGTTTGCTGGTAACTTTAAAAACCCAATGGGATTCTTTTAAAACAGACGAGCCATTTACCTATGACTTTGTCAATGAGCTTTACAACCAGACTTATGTTGCAGAACAAAAAACGGGTACGATCCTTAGCATTTTTGCGGGCCTGACAATTTTTATTGCTTGCCTGGGCTTATTTGGATTAACCACTTTCACAGCTGAACAGCGCAACAAGGAAATTGGTGTCCGCAAAGTATTGGGGGCATCCGTACCTGATCTGATCTCCTTACTTTCGAAGGAATTTATAGTATTAGTCTGTATTGCTATTTTCATTGCCATGCCCATTGCCTGGTGGGCAATGAAAGTTTGGCTACAAGATTTCGTCTACCGCATCAATATCAGTTGGTGGATGTTTGCTTTGGCAGGATTAGGGGCAATCCTGATCGCTATTTTGACGGTGAGTTATCAGGCGATAAAAGCAGCTCTGGCAAATCCGATAGATTGTTTAAGAACGGAGTAAATCGATCCTCATATATTTTTATCTGCACTTTTCCTAACCGGACCGGCATTTACGATTGGTGACGAGTTGGTTTTTTTCGCTTTCTCGCGATTTGGATCGGACCGAAGGGGCCGTACTTATGTTGTTTTTCTGTAAAACTATCAGAGTAGGGACCTAAGGGATAATCAATTGGTTTTCCAGATATATCAGGCCAATCTCCAGGATATTTTTTATCAGGGCGGGTTTGGGAATTCACAAAAGCAGCCAAATCCCAGGCTTGCTCGGTGGTTATTTTCTGGTTGATCTGAGTGACATTATATGGCATATTGTTTTTTACAAAACCTGCAAAACGGCTAATTCGATATAATCCAGCTGAAGTGGTATAGCTGTTTCTGCCCCAAAGGGGAGGGTAGGCATACCCAGTGCTATCTGACTTTTTCAAGCCTTGACCATCATGCCCATGGCAACTTTGGCATTTCTGTAAATAAACGACATGACCTTCGGCGGTATCTGCAGCCGCATCAAGAAAGTTAATATCCGGGATGCCTGCACCGGTGGGTTTTATATTTTTGGGTACCGCTTGCCCAACCCAATTGATATATGCGCTCATAGCTTTCATTTCCCTGCTGGTTGTGTCCAGGCTTCTCCCATTCAGACTTCGTTCCATGCAATCATTTATCCGTTTGTAAATATTTTCAATTGTTCCGCTCCGTTCCCGGAATTTCGGATAACTCGAAAATACAGCGCTGTAATTATTGCCATACAGGCGCGTGCCACCTTCCAAATGGCAATTTTGACAATTCATGCCATTGGAAAGCGCAGCGATGGTGCCCTTGGGACCAAAATAAAAAGATGTATTGACTATTAGTTTTTTCCCGTACCGAATCAGGTCACCGGCACTAGTATAAGGAATAGCATTGCTATCAGGAGGATTCCATACAAATCCAGCCGGGGTTAGACTATCCTTAGCGATTACGGTCTTTGAATCCCTGGATTTTTTCATCGTCACTCTTGACAAAACGAAGACAGCAATAATAACAGTTATTAAAATCCAGGTAAACCGGTTCTTAAATATTTCAGATGGACTCATGTAAAGAGGTCGTTTTGCTTCAGCCTACAGAGCAATATGAACAACCATGTTCCTGTGCACGTCCCAATGCCCAAACACCTGAAGGCATAACTTGTATACCAGGAAGCAAAGAAGCAATCCAATCCTTTTTTATTTCCATAGGATCCATTTTCATTGCTTGCCCAAGTACATTTGAGTAGACTGTCATAGCTACATCACATACGCAAAACAACACACCGTTGTCCTGCAATTCATTGATGCCGATTTCAACCGGGCCGACGCCTGGAATGGTGAAATCGCCTTTTGCAGGTTTCCAAAATGGGTTCCTGGTAGATGGCTTTTTGGTCGTTGGGTCGTCTGCTTTAAACACCTCGCCAAAATTGTATTTTGCCCATGCTTCACTATTAAAAGCATAGGGAATGCCGTCATGACGAAGAACAACCACCACATTACAATCAGTTGCCGGGCTTCCGGTCGCCTGGTTTGTCAACAAAAACACTTTTGGCCATGCAAACGGAAAGAGCCCACTTGGGCGAATAACGTCAAAAACTATTCGATGTTTACCTTTCATGGATTTGAACCAATCATCAGGATCTGAAGAACCATTGGGGGACGCATTTTCAGCCTGCAGTTGTTGAAAAGGGGCTAGGAGTCCGGCCATTCCAAGGGTGGCGGCGCCTGCTGTTAATTTACCTAAAAATTTACGGCGGTCTGTTCCGCTGTTAAAATCTTGCTTTTTCATGTCAGTTGATTTATAGTTGATTGGAGAGCCGCCCGGCGCGGTTTAGAATTCTAATATACAAGTTTTTGTTTAATAGAAATGAAAAGCACTATCAGGATTTATTTCAGCCACCATAGCTTGAGGTGCTTACCCCCGGTCTGCCTAGCACCGTTTAAAGCAACCAGGAGCTCCGGAGCTATATTTCTTTATACAGTATTCACTAATCGCAGAAATAAATGATTCATTTAGAATTTCAAAAGAAGCTCTATAGTTTTGCAAAAAAATACATAATTATTTAGATCTAATATTTAAATTCATAATATACTCATTAGCGGGTATGACTATTGATATTCTATCGAATTTTCGATACTTTAGTTATACCCAACGCCGGCTCAGATAATATTACAAAAACTCAAGGTAAAAAAGATGCAAGGCCTGAATATTAAAGCATTCGGTGGTCTCCTATTCCTTATTATCATCATGGCGACCTCACTGTTCCTGCCAGCTTGGGACCTTCGTTACTGGGAAGCTTGGATCTTCCTAACTGTATTTTTTTTCCCAGTGCTGGCAATCACACTCTATCTAGTAAAAAGAGATCCGAAACTCTTAGAGAGACGGGTAAAGGCAGGCCCAGGTGCTGAGAAGGTAAGAAGTCAAAAGATTATACAATTTCTCGCGTCGATAGCGTTTATAATGATCTTCACCGTGTCAGCAATTGACCATCGCTTCAAATGGTCCATGGTACCAGTCTACCTAGTTGTGGTTGGGGATACACTTGTTGCGCTGGCGCTCCTCATCATATTTTTCGTGTTCAAAGAAAACTCTTTTGCATCTGCAACTATCGAAGTCGGGCTTGAGCAGACAATTGTATCGACAGGGCTATATGCAATTGTACGTCATCCGATGTATTTTGGAGCCTTTGTTATGCTAATAGGTACACCTATTGCTCTTGGCTCCTGGTGGGGATTGCTCGCGGTCATTCCGATTATAGTGATAATTGTATGGAGGCTTCTTGATGAGGAATTATTTCTTGAAAAAAATCTGCCGGGTTATTTAGCATACCGGAATAAAGTAAAAAACCGCTTGCTGCCTTTTATTTGGTAATCTGCTGGACTGCTAAACGCTCCGCAGGTCAAGTTGATCCCGTAGAGGAGAAAAAGGAAAGAATATGAGTGCTGGCACTGCGCACCGCACCATTGGACCAATCATTTTTTTTTGGAGTGAGAGATCGTGTTGAACCTAATACTACTATTGCAAGTCAGCTGGAGCTACTGGCTGAAGCAAATAATGCTATGAAGACTCAATGAATAATGTTTGTGCAATTAAGTTATTCTAAGTCATTTGATATGCTACAATTACTTTTTTCCAAAGGCATGATCGCCCTGCTGCTCACCAGCTGGACGGCCTCCATTAATAATTGGATAGTTGAAAAGCGAAGGGGGTATACGACTTACTACACCACCAGCGACCAACTCAACAAGAAAGAATATGTGGAGCTGATCGACAAAGGAATAAGATCGGTTCGCCATTTTTTCGGTGAATCATATAAAAGTGGATTTACCGTATTTGTCCATCCCGACAGACATTCCCTGGATAGTTCCTGGCAAAAGGACTGGAACATGCCAGGTTTTAAATCTGAGTGCTGGATGGTAGCCAGTGGCTCTGGCATGGATTTATTCAAATCACTCATACTCCAAAAATATCATATTTAAAAGATCAGTTGCGAAAAGGCAAACAATATTATTTACATTTGGAGATGTAAGATTAAGATTCAATATTTCAAGATTTGAAAACTTCGCCCCTCCAGAGTAGAGATGTATTTGCTTCTTCCGAATTGCTAATTAATTAATTATCAACTCGATAATCGAAATGGCCGATTGGGTTAACGCGAATAAAATAAATAGTCTTCCTCAATGGCAACTTCATCGAAATGTTTTAATTTTAAGACACTATCAGTTTCAAAGGATTTAACGGTTAGACTATCTACTGAAAGGTTAATATTTCGGCTTTCTCGAACGAAGACAAGCGGCCATACTCCTCTTGCGGATCATTGCGGTTTTTGTAATCACTGGTATGGCAAGAATGCGACCCATCTTGAGCATGTATTCTAATTATCATTATAATACTTCAAAACTTCTCTTATGAAAAAAATATCTTTTCTCTTGCTTGCGACAGGGATCATTTATTTTGGATGCAGTAAAAAAAATGATCAATCTTTTCCTGCACAAACAACTAATCCTAGAACTCTCGTAGCCAATGCTGGTCGAGATACTAGTATTTGTATGCCTTTTGGTGGAACTGGTAATATGTTCGAGGGCATCCTGGATGGAAGGGCTTCCCATGATTCGTCAGGTAAAATTGTTTCCTATTCTTGGTGGGAAACTTTTGCTCCCAATGGAAGTTACTCTACGCTTATTTCACTTAATGATTCTTTAGTGGTAGTAAAAATATTGGGAGGTGTGCACACATATAGACTGGAGGTTAAAGATGATCAAGGCCGGGTTGATTATGATACAGTTAGGATTACCGCTAATGGCAGTTTTGCTTATGAATACGATGGATTATCCTGGGATTCTGCAGTAGGTAAATTAACAACGATAAGTGAAAGACTTAAACCAGGGCTGATACAATCCTGGCCTGATTTTACTAATGCGATAATCAACCAGTCAAATGCATACATCATTAACTACAATGGGGAATGTAATGACATAAGCAGCTGGCAAATGATTCCTTATGTTCCTTTTGATTCAATTCAGCTGACCAATAAGTTAATATTTTATACGGTGATTTCTGCTCTGGACCATGGGATTTTATATCCAGAGGTATTTGCCCAAACAAATTCCGGAATTGACTTTAGTCAAAAAGTATCCATTGGGTTTGACGTAGGCTTTACGGATCCTTGGGATTATTAATGGGATTCGAGGATATGAATTTTTTTTCTTGTTTAATTTATTATAACCAAGCCATCATAAAATATTCTCAATTCCTTATACCTATCATATTTCTGCCATCGAGCTATTCTTGTAAAAAGAGTATGAATAACCCAATAATGGTTTGTAGAAATTCGGTTGAGGTAAACAGATCATTGTTTCGATCACCCGAATTCTTAGCATTAATTTTAAGTTTATTTGAACATTTTGCGAGGGAGCAAAAAGAAAAAAGCCCGTAGAATCAATGTTTTACGAGCATTTAGTAACTTTTGATATGATTACCAGCGGAGGAGAAGGGATTCGAACCCTTGATACCCTTTCAGATATACACACTTTCCAGGCGTGCCAGTTCAACCACTCCTGCACTCCTCCGTTCTAAAAATCCAGAAATGCCTTTATCTAGGAATTTATCGCAATCCCGGAAGGCTGCAAAAATACGATAAGGGGCCTTAGTTGCCGAATATTTTTATCGCATTTGCTGTTGTGATTTCGGCTACTTCTTCTTTGCTTATTTCTTTAACTTCAGAAAGTTTTTCAACTATGTATTTAAGATAACTGCTCTCATTCCTTTTCCCCCGGAAAGGGACAGGTGACAGATACGGAGCATCTGTTTCAAGTACCAGATATTTAAGATCTATATCTTTGATAGATTCTGCCAATCCCGCGTTTTTATACGTAATCACGCCACCTATTCCAAGATAAAATCCCATATCAATGATTTTTCTGGCTAAGCCAGAGGAGCCCGAAAAGCAGTGGAAGATTCCCGTAAGATTTCCATTCTGATAATCTTTGATGACTTCAATAGTCTGTTCCATCGATTCCCTGGAGTGAATAATAACTGGTAAACGATAGTGCACTGCCCATTCAACTTGCTGACGAAAAGCCGAATATTGTTCTTTTTCAAAGCTCCTATCCCAATAAAAATCGAGACCGGTCTCTCCTATTCCAACATACTTCCTTTTTTCCAGCGACTCTTCCACCAGTTTCAATTCTGTCAAAAAATCCGCATTCACCGAACAGGGATGAAGTCCAGTCATTGCAAAACATTTTCCTGGAAATGCCTCCTCAAGTTTAAGTAAATCAGCATTGGAAGCCTTATCAATAGCAGGCAAAAAGAATTTTTGGACGCCTTCTTTCGCGGCTCTTTGGATTACTTCCGGAATGTCCGGAGCGAAGTCAGCAAGATACAAATGGCAATGAGTATCAAACAGATTCATGGATTCAGCGCGGTTTGAAGATATACATATAAACCCTTAGACGGAATCTAAATTTGCATTAATCAAAAATTATCCTACCTTTAAAGCAGTTTTCATAGGGTACGGATTAAAAACGGGCCAGGGTGTCTACCCCGGCCCAATTCATTTAAGCTTGAGCTAATGGCCTGGTTACCACCCGTTATTCTCCACAGATTGTAGTTTACCGGCTCAGATTATTGATTCAAAAATATAACCCTTCTCGGAAAAGTGGCGAAGCACTTTTGGAAGGGCATTGCTCATTTTATCCAGTGCTTTTGCACTGTCATGGAAAACAACTACCGATCCCTGAGTTGCATGCCTTATGACATTTTCGCTGCATCGCTGACCAGAAATCTTAGGATCAAAATCCGCACTCAGGACATCCCACATGATGATTTTGAAATCAAATGCCTTTGATTTCAGATTGGCGATTTGAAAATGACTGATCCTTCCGTAAGGAGGTCTGAACAAATTGGAATCAATATATTTCCTAGCTTGCCGTATATCCTGAATATACGCTTTGTCTGTTACCTTCCAGCCATTTAAATGATTATGGGTATGATTGCCCACACGGTGTCCTTCCTCCAATACCCTTTTGTACATTTGAGGTTGCTCCAATACGTTTTTTCCAATGCAAAAAAAAGTCGCTCTTGCACGGTATTTTTTCAGTTCATCAAGCACGAAGGGAGTAGCGATGGGATGGGGACCGTCATCAAAACTAAGGTAAATAATTTTTTTTTCTGTGGGTATCTTCCAAACACAACCTGTATATAATTTCTTCAACAGCACAGGTGTTTTTACAAAATAGAACATATTGCAATTTACTCAACCTTAAGAAAGTCCTTTTTAAAAAGTATTAATGTGTATAACATTACCACCCTGACGGAATAATTTTCCATTCTTGCCTACAAAATCTTCCTGGCCTTTCTCGTTTGCCAATACGTTATCCATATATTCTTTCACGACATTATTCGTTAGCGAAACCGGCCCTCCGAATAAAACGGCGCCATCTATATATCCCCTTAACAGAGGTTCCAATTGATTATAAAAAAGATCGTTCCAGGCAAAAATATCGCATCCTATCACGCGATTACCGGAGACGCAAACAAAACCCACAATGGAACTATCGGTCCGTCTGAACTTATCCTGGAAATAACGGAAATATTCATCCCCTGTCAACATCGTCTTTTTTTCAAGAGTATGGGATAAATAGGCCAGGGTTTTATTTTTTTTGCTATCCATCTGCCCCAACTGAGAATCAATCTCATTCCAGATCAATACCTGATTCTTACTTTCATCAAGTACTTTTCTTAAATATGGGTTAGCAAAATTTTCATATGCAAATTTCTTTTCCTTGTCGCTCCAACGCCCCTCCTCCACACACATCACGGGAACGTATTGGTCATGCGTCGATGGGGAAAGGATAGTGTCCCTTGCCACCATCCTGTCTTGGCGTCCACCACTGATGACCTCCCCGGAAGACACAAAAAGGGATTTATCTGAACGATTGTTAATTCTGAGCCAGTGCACATTTTCTGTTGAAGCGGTTCCACGTTCTGTAACAGTTGCCAGGCCTTCCTTCAGAGCCTGGCTCAAGGACAATACTCCTGGCGACTGCGACGATTGACCAGGCTTAGCCTTTGGGCGAATGGGTATGATTCTTAGATTCTTATACTGCCAGACACTATCATAATCAACGTACACGGTTTCATAGGTGATCTGTCCAAAAGCAACTACAAAGCCCAACAAAAATGATATGGAGAACAGGTATTTCAACTCTTTCAAATCTTTTTTCAGGTAATTTTCAAAAGTAAACAAATAACGACGGGAAGGGTGATATTAGTGCGACAACAGCTTTTTTCAAAAGCCATATCTTTGCACAATATGGACAAAACGGTCAGAGTCAGGTTTGCACCAAGTCCCACGGGTGGCCTGCATTTGGGAGGAGTGAGAACGGTACTATACAATTATTTATTTGCCAGACAACATCATGGGCAATTTATTTTAAGGATTGAGGACACGGACCAGGCCAGGCTTGTTGCAGGCGCCGAATCTTATATTTATCAAACACTCCAATGGTGCGGGCTTGAACCTGACGAAAGCCCCTTGCACGGCGGCCCCTATGGACCCTACCGGCAAAGTGAAAGAAGAGCAACTTACCGCCAATATGCTGAACAACTTGTGAGGTCGGACCATGCATATTATGCATTTGATTCAACAGAAGAGCTTGAAAGCATGCGAATCCGCTTTAAGACAGCGGAAAATCCTTCCCCGCAATATGACCGCAGTATCCGGATGGAAATGCGAAATTCCCTGAGCCTGACTTTGGAAGAGACAGAACGGTTTCTCGACGACGGAATACCTTATGTGATCAGGATAAAAATGCCGGAAATTAACGCCGATGTTGGATTTGATGACCTCATCCGCGGAAGGATCGATTTTCAGACCGACCGTATTGATGATAAAGTCCTCCTGAAAGCTGATGGAATGGCGACCTATCATTTAGCCGTCGTGGTTGATGACTATTTGATGAAAATCTCTCATGCCTTCCGTGGAGAAGAATGGCTGCCCAGTGCTCCCGTGCACATTTTGTTATGGAGATACTTATTTGGCGAAGAACATATGCCGAAGTGGGCGCACCTTCCTTTGATTTTAAAGCCCGATGGAGGAGGGAAATTAAGCAAGCGTGACGGGGACCGTCTCGGTTTTCCGGTTTACGCATTGGATTGGATTGACCCAAAAACCAATGAGTTATCGGGCGGATTCAAGGAAAAGGGTTTTCTTCCTGAGGCATTTGTCAATTTGCTCGCCATGCTGGGATGGAACGATGGAACGGGACAAGAGATCTTTTCTACCGGGGAAATGATAGAGCAATTTTCTATCGAAAGAATTCATAAAGGCGGTGCCAAATTCGATTATGAAAAGGCAAAATGGTTCAATCACGAATGGATAAAAGGACTGCCGGTAGAGACATTGACATTGAGGGTCAAACCCTTCTTTTCAAAACATGGAATTGAGGTAACCGATGATGAATCATTTGGGAGGATCATTGGATTGCTTAAGGATCGATGTGTTTTGCTGACTGATTTTTATGATGAGGCGAAAATATTTTTCGAAACTCCGGAAAAATGGGACATAGATGCCATAAAACCGAAATGGAGTGCCGACAAAAATGACTTTTTTGAAAACTTGAAAATAAAACTCCGCTCTCTGGAAATATGGCAAACCCCTGCAGTTGAATCTTTATTCAAAGCATTGGCCAATGAAAAAAACATAAAGCCAGGAGAACTTCAGTTGCCTTTAAGGATAATGCTTGTTGGGGAAAAAAAAGGTCCTCCTGTTTTTGAAATCGCCGCATTATTAGGAAGGGATCAAACCATCCTGCGTATTGAAAACTTGTTGGCTGCAATTAATATTGCCTGAACAACCGTCACCTTATATCGATATACATATCCTTGAAATTGATCACCAGTTCGTTGGCTTGAGAAATGAAATCCTGCCCGATATTCCCATAGAATAACTCATGCATATTGCCAATCGGATCAGTGAGCACGGCTACTTTTGCAAGTGTCGTTTTCCTTTTGCCGACGTAGAGGTTAATACTGTCCATAATATACACTTTCGTGGTTACCACTCCTCCTGCCCCTCCGTTCTGAACCGAATCCGGTTTAAAAGCGCTGGTTATATTTTCCTGGTATTTCTTGAAAAAAATACTGAAAAATTCCGTACTGGTAGCGCCCGAATCAAAATAAAATCCAAGCGAATCATTTTGTTCGGTCCGCAAAAACAGGACAATGTCCAGTCCATCAATAGCAAGGTTGGTCAAGCCAGCTGGCGAGGGTTTTAGAGGAATTAGCATGGGTCCTTCACGGAAAAAATGGACTTCCTGAAGTTGTTCAATAACTGGAAACCCCAGGATGATGTTCATGGAAAAACCGACCGTGGGGATATTCAGGATCTCATCGGGCATGACCTGGAAAACAACATGGCGAACCAGAATATTTCCCAAATACAGGCTATCGGCTATTCCCATACCTGTTTTGAATCTTATACCGGTAATTCCGCTTCCCTCCTCATAAGAAACATCGAGCATTTTTAATCCAAGTTTTGCAGCATAGGTCCTGTTAATCGATGAAATATTGGCCCTGGTGTCGAATATGGCTGAAAATAAGGAATCTCTGCACTTGATGGTGATTTCAATCAGCCCGATCTTATCTCTTGTCCAGGGAAGAAGCGTGTTTCCTGTCTTTATCAGCTCCTGCGGAAGTGTGTTTGCCAGGGCGCCATGGATGAGTAAATCATTCTTGATTTCTTTAATTGTTGCGCTATCATATGCATTCGAAAAATGATTAATGATCTCGCGATCTGCCTGGGCAGCCTTTGCATAGGCAAAGGTCCTTAGGTAATTATTGCTCTGAAGCCGGAGTAAGGCAGCCTTTTCTTTGACATGTAAGATGGTAGCATACTCCGTCTGCAGACTGTCAATATCTTTTTCAGATTGGAGATTTTGGTTAAACGCATTTTCAACAAAAGCACGGAAGTAGATTCGCCTCTCACGGCTGAGATGGCTTCCCAATACGGACAGCCCCGTTTTCAACTGGAGATACTCTTTGCGGTCCAGTAAGGATTGCATTTGCCGGTCTTCATTATTTGTGCCCGCCTGAACAAATCTGAACATGCAGATCACCACCATCAGCCAGGATATTGCTCCCATCATATTGATTGATTATGCTCCAAAGATAAATAAGAAGCCTGATTACCTACCCGCTCATACAGTTTTCAGCTATCCTGTAAGTTCCACAAATTACCAATACTTAATAGAGGTTTTTCCATGTTGTCGTATCTTTCTGAAAACAAAGCTGCATGAAAAAAAATAATGGAATTATACTTTTCTTTTCAATATTAAAATTCCTTATTCCTTTTCATTCACGGGGAATTCGAATTGCACCGTGATGAATACTTGTACCTTTCCAATGCCCGGCATCTTGCCTGGGGCTTTATCGAAATTCCTCCTTTACTGGCTTTGCTTGGCAGAATCAGCCTGTTTTTCGGAAAATTCCTATTATGCAGTTTATATCTGGGGGTCATTATTCGGTGCCCTGACTACTATTATGGGCAGGCTGGTGCAGTTAATTATTTTGGGAAACCTTTTGGGCTTCCAGAACAAGATGTTTACCAGGAAAATTGAAATTGACAAGGAAGCACTGAAATAATATGTACTAAAGGAATGGGATGCAAAGCTAGGTTTACCCCGCATTGCTTACTTTTGAGCCGCTTGATGTTGACCCTCGATGTCTGTTATCCAAATAAATGAATACTTATGAATGAGGACAAAAAAAATAAGGCTGGCTCTGGAACTGAATTCCACCGGCCTATCAGGGTATTAGTGGCAAAAGTGGGATTGGATGGCCATGACCGTGGCGCAAAAGTCATCGCCACTTCTCTTCGCGATTCGGGAATGGAAGTCATTTATACTGGTCTCCGGCAGACACCAGAGATGGTCGTCAATGCAGCGCTTCAGGAAGATGTGGATGCGATAGGGATTAGTATATTGAGCGGAGCACATATGACCGTTTTTCCTAAAATAATAGATTTGATGAAAGAAAAGGGCATGGACGACGTACTTGTCACAGGGGGTGGAATTATACCAGAAGCCGATATGGAAAAGTTATATGGAATGGGAGTGGGTAAGTTATTCGCCCCGGGAACAGTTACGGGTGAAATTGCACAATATATCAGGGACTGGGTAAAGACGAACAGGAATTTTTAAATTTCGGGCTGGAGACAAAAACCTTTCCTGGTGCCAATTGATTATCCTCCAATTTTTAGTAGACTCCGGGCCAACAAGTCATTCAAAAACAGATTCTATATGTATACTAGCCTGCTTACTGAATTGAAGAATGGTATTTTCACCATGACCATTAACCGCGCTGATAAACTCAATGCATTAAATCAATCTGTGATTGATGATCTGGATGCGGCAATGGATGAGATCTACCAGAATCCGGAAATACGCTCGGCCATATTAACTGGTGCCGGGTCAAAGGCTTTTGTTGCAGGTGCTGACATCAGCGAATTCTTAGCGTTGGATAAAAATCAGGGAGCGGCGCTTTCAAAAAAGGGGCAGGATGTTTTTTTCCGGATCGAAAATGCCCCCAAGCCCGTAATTGCTGCAGTCAACGGCTTTGCACTCGGTGGAGGCTGTGAGCTTTCCATGGCCTGTCATTTCCGGATATGCAGTGAAAATGCAAAATTTGGGCAACCGGAAGTGAATCTTGGGTTAATCCCGGGATATGGGGGCACACAAAGATTGGCTCAGCTGGTGGGCAAAGGAAGAGCGATGGAGCTCCTTCTTTCCGGGAAGTTGATTGATGCAGCCACCGCTTTGCGCTATGGATTGGTAAATGAAGTCGTCCCCCAGGAAGGTTTGCTTAATCTGGCCCATTCCATCTTAGAAAATATTAACTCAAAGGCGCCCAAAGCAGTTTCCTATTGCATTCAAGGAATTAATTTTGCTTTCGCTGGGGCCAGACCAAAAGTATATGATTGGGAATCAGAGATGTTTGGCGCTTGCTGTGGTACAGAAGACATGAAGGAGGGGGTAAGGGCTTTTTTAGAAAAAAGAAAACCTGTTTTTAAAGGCAACTAAATCACCTGGGGATGCTAAAAGAAAAAATACTGCCCTTTCCAAATTCACTTTTTATTTTCATTTCTCCCCCATTTCTGGATAGAAACTCGTTGCATAATAACAATCCGATACCGGTGCCTGATTCGGAAGCTGTACCCTTGGTCGTGTAATAATTATTTCCCTGGATCATTTCGAGTGTTTCAGCAGACATACCCACCCCATTGTCCTGTACAGCTATTTCCACAAAATCTGTTTTTTCATAAATGCTGACTGTAATATGACCCTTTGCCGGGGTAAATTTGATAGCGTTTGAAAGCAGGTTACGAAGCACGAGTTTGAACATATCCTTGTCCGTGATTGCCAAAGAAGATTGACCCGTCTTATTTTCGATTTCGATTGATTTGCCTTCGGCCTGCAATTGCAGCGACCGGATAGTTTCGCTAGCCAGGGTAGACAAATCGACCTCTTCTTTACCGGCAGGCCCCTCCTGCATTTGACTTTTGGCCCATTCTAACAGATTTTCCATGAGTCCCGTGGTATCATTGAGTTCATTGACAACCGTCGGGATCATCAGTTTAATCTCATTTGCTGCAAGGTCTTGTTGCTGGATACTGCGGAAAAGATTCCGCAGGGCATACATGGGTGATTTCAGATCATGTGCTATGACGGAAAACAATTTATTCTTTAAGGAATTCAATTCAGTTAATTCCGCTTTCTGTTTCTCTAATAATTCCGCCTTTTCGGCTATCTCGAGTTCGTGTCTTTGAATTTCCAAATTTCGATTGTGCAAATCCAGGTTTTTTGCCAAAATATGAAGTTGGTATCCGGTATTCTCTTTTTTGATCAGGAAAAGGCCATAAAAAATAAATATGATGGCGATCGCCTGGTTTATCAGGTAAAAATAAAAATTTGCCTTTTCCAGCTGGTATGTATAATTTTTGCAAATGACCACCAGGATAAAATAACTGACCATCGCCAGACTCACCGAAAATAGCATATGACTGATGTCCTGAAGGAAAAATACGGAGAGAATGCCATAGAGAATAAAGTACAAGCCGGCCCCTAGATTCATCCCGCCCAAATAAACCATGGCAGTGACAACGGGGTATAGTATAAAATAGGCGATCATCCCGTATTCGAATTTGTGGAAAATATTCAAACAAAGCACCAGAAAGCTCACTATGGCCGGCAAACTGGCCACCAGAAACGATTCTACCGGGAATTTCGCATTTCCAAAAAGGCAGGAAACCGGTATGAGGATCCCCGTAACTAATTGGAAAAAATTCATCTGATTAAAAATGCTGAGTTTCCTTTTATCATAATCATCCATACCAATGGTGGTGCCAATGGATTTGATATCCTCCATGAAGTCGTGCGACCTGGTTCCGAGCATCCCGATCTGTTGCTGGATTCCCAAGGAGCCGATTCTGCGGAAAAAATGAAATGATTTTTGTTTTATGGATCCACCAATTCCCGCAATTCCAAAGGATTTGAGTTTTCCTTGAAAATATATTATTCCGGGTTGGAGGAATTTCATGGTGAATTCAATTAGGGGATGGAAACATAGACAAAATATACATTTTAATTCAGAAATTCAAGCAAAAAATCACTGAGGGCAGCCATACCAGGCAAATCGCCCCTGTACCGGCTTCCCGCGGATGAAATAGCACCAGTTTGCTTTAATCGATTTATCTCCTCAGCTTGGACAAAAACTGATTGAAATATATCACTTTACCACCTTTAACCTCCCAGTTCTCCTGCATGAGTACGGTGTCGGGGTTGCCTTTTTTGGGATACCTTCTTTCAGTGGACCAAATATTAACCCAATCATCATTTTTGTCATTTACGTGCGCAGACTGCCAGGCACTGATATCAAATCGCATGGAATCCAAACCTGAAATATCCTGTTTTGCAAACGCAAGCAAGCCAGCGGTCGGACCATGATAACGCATGCCACCAGCGTCCTCGTAAGTCACTGAATCAGCAAAATAGGGTTTCATAGAATCTACCTGGTTGGTCTCGAACATTTTCCAGACCTGGAGGACTTTTTGTGCAATCAAAGGATCCCCTGGAACGGTGATATCGGAAGAATAAGTCGCTTTAAACGCGTAGGTCAGTGTGTCTTTTGCAGGACTGACTGCTGTAGATGTGCTTCCACTTTCGGATCCGGTGCCTGAGTTACAAGAACAGATAAAAATGCTCAAAATGCTGATGGAAAATAATTTTTTCATATGTTAATTTGTTTAAAAGATGGGATTCCTATCATTTAATTATCCCTTGTCAATCTGAAAAAATGATTTAGGACATGCAAATATGGATCTTTCAATTTGTTTTACCATCAGAATGAGCCATCTGGTTTACTCAGGATTTGGATTTCGGTGCTTTGACAATCACCGTGTCGGCCTGTAAATAAGGAATTGAATAGCCTCCCGAGTCCAATAGCACCCCAGGAAAGGCCTTTTCCAACCGGCCCCAATCTTTCTTCTCCACCTGTGTTTGGAAAAGGTATACCGATTTTAATTTTTTCATGTTTGTCAGTTGCATTAGCCCGGTCCTGGTGATGGCGGTCCCTACCAGGTTAAGAGTTTGTAACCTGGTCAATTGTTTCAGCTCACCCAATCCTTTATCAGTAATTGCAGTGTGATCTAATTGAAGACGGATCAGGTTGGTACATTGGCCGATCACCTTCAGCGCAGAATCTCCGATCCGGGTTCCCCCCAACTTTAACCAGGTGAGCTGATTCCTGATGGGAAGCAACAAGACCATATCGGCATCCCGGACTCTGGATGTGGTAATAAAATTAGCATCCAGCCAATTGCTGTTTTGAGCCACAGGCAACAAGACCACACCGCGGTCCCTTAGTTTTTGAATGGCCGCCATGTCGGCTTTCTGCACTGGGATCTCAGGGATATCAGGAGCCTCATTACTTATAGATGTGTCCGTCTGCAAAGACAGCAGCAGGGTTTTGATATTCTCCGGCTGTTGAAAATCTTTTACCTTTCTTGTAAAGTCCGCGCCCTGGTTGATCCACCACTCTAAAAGCTTGATTTCTTTTTCACCCAATTGCGTTTTTTCTTTTGGTGCCATATGGTGTTCATCCTCTTCGGGCAACAGGATTCTTTTGATGAGTAAGCTTTGTTCCGATTTCCCTGGAATTATCACTACCCCGTCTTTACCACCTTTCATCAACCATTCCGGCGTATCCATTCTTAACTTCCCTTTTTGCCGGTGGGTACCGTGGCAGCCATAACAAGTCCCCTGCAAAACCGGTTGCACGAGGTCGGCATAAAGTAAGGCTTGCTGAATATCGGGAATAATTTTTTTCTTCACCACCAGGCTTTCTGATGGTCCTGTCAGATCCATTAAAGGTTGTGTCAGATAATCCGAACCATGCGTGAGGGAACCACCCAGGTGACCGGTAATAAATATTAACACAAGCAAGAGGCCGGATAAGGGGAATTGCCAATTTACGCGAAAGACCTTTTTCCTCATCAGGAAAGTCAGTACGGAGATGGCTGCCACACTGATTCCCATCCACTGATGCAGGCCCACGAGTTGTTCGTCGTAATCACCCGTTTGAGACAAAATAAAACCGGTTATGCAGGAAAGAATGGCGCTGATCATGCCCAGGAAAAGAATCGTATTGATGGCAGGCTGAAGATGTTCATATTTATCCTTCCTGGATTGCCATATGAAAAGACAGGCGAGTAACAAAATGCCGATCGGCAAATGAACCAGTACAGGATGGAGGTGGCCTAAGAATTCTGTAATGGATAAAAACACCTGTGGATATATTTTTTAGGGAAGATAGCGTTTGCGGAGCAATTGCATCATATATACATTGATACCCCATTGATCAGCTAACGGAAGCCGGGTATACGCCAGGGCAGGCATATAATCCGGAGGTCCGAATTCTGTAAGTATAGTAAGCCTTTTACCTTCTTTCTTTTTTTCTTCCACTATCTTATCCCACCATCCAAAGTGGGCTTTGACAGCAGCTTCCCATTCCGGCGCTCTAGGATCATTCACCTGGGGGCCTTCTGGATGACCAATCCTGGCATGGATGTGATCGGCTCTTGACAAAGCCATATTGACGGTTTCTTCCTGATCCTGCAATAAAGATTCATGGACATTGCACCAGTGTGATATATCCAATGTCATCCTCAGTCCAGGAATCTTTTCCATGAATTGCCTGGCCACGGGAGCAGCATATAAGATCCTCGAGCGATGTGTTTCATGACAGATAAGAATACCGGTCTTCTCAGCCAGTTCAGCTGTATGATCCATGAATTTCCTGTTTTGTTCAAAGCTAAAATGGTCCCTTCCGGAATGACAATTGATATAGAGGGGCCGTTGAATGTTTTGGGTGGCTGCCTCATCAATCATCTGGATAAACTGTGCCAGATGTTTTGTATAGTCACTATCAGCACCTGCGCATAAAAATCCAATTTGTAACTGGTATTTCTGGACTGCAGCAAACATTTCATCCTGGGTTTTTTTATCTAATGGCCACCAAATTTCAATCCCATCATACCCATCCCGTTTTACTTTTGCGCAATATTCGTCCAGGCTGCCGGCAAATCCCCAATTGGTAGCCATGATGCGGAGATCAAAATTGTTACTCACTTTAGATGTAGGTTTTTTGGTTGATGCAAATAGTTCAAAGGAGGAAGTCATTAACGCAGAGCCGGCGGTTGCCGTAGTTTGTATGAATTTTCTCCTGTTCTGTCTCATGTTATGCAATAATCTCATGGATCACTTTTCCCTGCACATCGGTCAGTCTGAATGGGCGTCCTTGAAAGGAATAGGTAAATTTTTCGTGATCAAAACCAAGCTGATTTAAAATAGTGGCCTGGATGTCATAGGTGCTGACTTTTCCACTGATAGCATTGTAGCCAATCTCATCCGTTTCCCCATGACTGAATCCCTTCTTTATTCCAGCACCTGCCATCCAAATGGTGAATGCATCCACGTGATGATCCCGGCCTTTAAATGGGTTTTGCTTCCCTTCCCGGTTTTCCTGCATCGGAGTTCTGCCAAATTCCCCACCCCAAACAACAAGGGTATCTTCCATCAATCCCCTTTGCTTCAGATCCAGGAGCAGTGCGGTGATCGATTTGTCTACCTGTCGGCACTTATTGATAAACCCCACATCGATTGCCAGGCTCGCGTCACTGCCATGGCTATCCCAACCCCAATCAAATAATTGAACGAAACGAACCCCCTTTTCAACGAGCTTTCTTGCAAGGAGTACATTGTTGGCGAAACAGGCTCTGTTGGGCTGCGTACCATACATCTCATGAATATACTTTGGTTCATCATTTATATTCATAACATCCGGAACAGAGATTTGCATTTTATAGGCCATCTCGTATTGAGAAATGCGCGATAGGATTTCGGGATCTTTGAACTGTTCATACTCCTGGCGATTGACTTCATTGATGGCATCAATAGAAGCCTTTCTAATATCGCGATCCATACCGGCCGGATCTTTTATGAAAAGCACAGGGTCGCCTTCACTCCGGCATTGAACACCCTGATATACCGAGGGTAAAAACCCACTGCCCCAAACACTTTTGCCGGCATCCGGAAATTTTCCTCCAGAAGTGAGTACAACAAAACCAGGCAGGTTTTGATTTTCGGTTCCAAGTCCATAGGTTACCCAGGATCCCATACTGGGTCTGCCTAACCGCGGGCTCCCTGTGTGAACAAGCAATTGGGCCGGCGCATGGTTGAACTGATCTGTGGTAATCGCTTTAAGAAAACTAACTTCATCTGCCTGCGTCGAAAAGTGTGGAAGGTGATCCGATATCCATGCACCAGAGGCCCCTCTCTGCCGGAAAACCGCTTGAGGTCCCAACATTTTCGGAACGCCACGGATAAAAGCAAAACGCTTACCTTCCAAAAAGGACTGCGGACAATCCTGCCCGTCCAATTTATATAGGTCTGGTTTATAATCAAATAATTCGAGCTGGGATGGTGCGCCCGCCATATGGAGGTAGATGACCGATTTGGCCTTCCCTGGAAACATGGGTAGCTTAGGTGCCAAGGGGTGGGCCGGATCAAAGGCAATTTGGGAACCTGAAGAAGATGATCCATTTCCGCAACCCGTAATAAATGACCCCAATGCCAGGGCACCAAAACCCATGGCGCTTTCCTTTAAGAAATGTCTCCTCGTGATGAAATGCAAGGCCCTTTCATTAGCTTCTCTTGCCAGCCTATCATTATGCAATTCTTTTTGTGTCATTTAATTTTTTGTTATCCATTCATCCAGGTTCAGCATGGCATTGGCGACCACTATCAGCGAAGCTGTTTCCGGATTATCATGATTTTTCAGCGCGCCAGTCATCCCGCGGGTCTTTTCAGGATCGCTGCCGAACTTCTCTAATGAGCGTTTATAAAGATTCATTAGTATGGTTAGTTTTTGGGCATCAATGGGTTTATAAAATTGCTGCTCATATCCTTTGCTGATCTGCATAGATACATCCTTTCCACCCATATCCTGCATCAGGCAGGCAAACTGTCTGGCTGCATCCATATAGAACTGGTCGTTCAATGTTACAAGAGCCTGCAGCGGAGTATTTGTACGAATCCGTCTTGCCGTACAAACCTCCCGAGCAACCCCGTCAAAGGTCATGGCTGAAGGATAGGGGGCTGTCCTCTTCCAATATGTATACAGTGCGCGCCTATACTGGTCTTCGCCGCTGCTTTCTTTCCAATCCTGTCCGTTCCAGGGGGAAAGCCAAATTCCTCCCGGCTGGTAAGGCATCACGCTGGGGCCGTACATTTTTCCGCTTAGCAAACCGCTGACGGACAAAGCCTGGTCGTGCAGCTGTTCTGCGGATAAACGGACTCGTGCACCGCGTCCATAATATTTATTATTCGGGTCTTTTTCCAAAGACGCTGCTGAGAGCTTAGAATCCTGTCGATAGGTAGCAGTGAGCACGATTTCTTTTAATAGTGTTTTGACGCTCCAATGGTCATCATTCATCAATCGAAAAGATAGCCAGTCCAGTAATTCCCGATGGGTGGGTGAAGCTCCCTGTGTGCCCATGTCTTCCAAGGTTTCCACAAGCCCCGTCCCAAAGATCTGTTCCCAGAGGCGGTTGATCAGGGTTCTTGATGTCAGCGGATTTTCTTTACTCGTCATCCACATGGCCAGGCCCAACCGGTTATGCGGAGCGTGGGGAGGTAGGGGGTTAAGGGCATGAGGTACTTCCGGATGCACTTCCTTTCCTTTGACCAGCCAGTTACCCCTTTCGAAAACATAGGAAGGCCGGTACATGTCATCAGGATTGTCCATCATGATGGGCGTGGTGGCCGCATCTGCCTCCATCAGGTGATGGTAGGTTTTCAATGCCTGCTCATAACCTGGCATATTTTTCCCGGGTAAGGGCTGGGTGAAATAAAACCAGTCGAACTGCATCCCGTTATCATTTGGCTTTTTGAGATTGGGATTGATATAGCTGAAAAACAGATCATGGATTCCGCCAACCTGTGGAATTGAGGTTTCAGCAATCCTCCAACCATAACCCTTCGTTGTATCCACCTCAATCGTTTTTAATATGGGGCCATCAGGCCGGTCAATCCTGATCGTCCATACACCTCCAGGTACAAATCCCATATAGCGGTATGTGAGGAGGTCCTTCGACTCAAGGTCGACATGGACTAAACGGGCCGATGCGTGATTACGGAAAATCAACCATTTTGTATCCTGAAGTTCACTATTGACATACTGGTCAGCCTGTATGGAATTGATTGCTGGTTGCCAGGTCTTCAAAAAAGTGGATGTTTCTTTGGCTTTTTCTGCTGTCCCGTATTTGGCCACCCAATCGATTAGTTTTTTTAATCCGGAACTGTCAGGCTCTGAATATTGCCGCAATAGGGGATAATCTGCATACGTATCCTCATCGCGTGTATTGTTAAAGAATGCCATGAATTGATAATATTCATCGTGGGTAAAGGGATCATACGGATGGCTATGGCATTGAACGCAAGCAAATGTGGTTCCCATTAAAGCTTCCCAGGTTGTATTCACCCGATCTAACACGGCCGCAGTCCTAAATTCCTCATTATCGGTTCCCCCTTCATCGTTGGTCATCGTGTTCCGGTTAAATGCAGTAGCAATCAACTGCGCGTCGGATGGATCAGCCTCCAGGTCTCCGGCTATTTGGTCTGTAATAAACCGGTCATAGGGTTCATCGGAATTGAATGCCCGTATTACCCAATCCCGGTAGCGCCAAATGCTCCGGCTATCATCCCTTTCGTAACCTTTGGTATCAGCATACCTGGCAAGGTCCATCCAAAGTGCAGCCCAGCGCTCACCATAATGGGGAGAGGCAAGTAATGAATCGACCAAGGTTTCATACGCATTTTCTTTGGGATTGTTCAGGAATTGACGCGCGAGGGATGGTGATGCAGGCAGACCCGTCAGGTCCAGGCTCACCCTCCTTAGAAGATCAGGTTTTGAAGCTTCAGCGGAAGGCTTTAGACCCTGTTGCTGCAGTTTATCATACACAAAATAATCAATATCGTTTTTCGCCCAATCCAGCTTTCCTGCTGGCCACAATCCAAAAAGGCCGGATTTCGGTTGAGGCACGGCTACCGGTTTTACGGCCACATAGGCCCAGTGATCACCCCATACTGCGCCTTCTTTTATCCATCGTCTAAGGATGGATATTTCGTCTGCGCTTAGTTTTTCATGGCGGTAAGGCATACGCTCCTCCGGATCCTTAAGTGCGAGGCGCCGGATCATTTCGCTATGATCCGGATCCCCCGGTACAATGGCTGTTTTACCAGATTCTGTTTTTGAGTTAAGCGCGTCAGCTCGGAATAAAAGGCTAAAGTTGGCTTTACGCCTTACCCCTCCATGACAGAGTATGCATTTCTTATTGAATATGGGTTTGACTTCTGCGTTGAAATCAACGTTTTTCCTGGCAGTGCTGAACATAAAAATCACAGTGGCTGATATGAGAACAGCCATTACCAGTAACCATTTCCTTTTAACGAGAAGGTTCATCATCGGCAAGCAAATATTAATACCTGAAATTACACTTTTTTTAAGTGATATTATTCGATGCAATACCAGTCATAGCTTGAAGGCCCAATAGTAACCGGAACCGTAATGCTGTAGTTCCGATCGATAGAATAGCCAACCGCGGCGCCTCCTTTTTCTCTTAATGTTGCCAGATGGGTTAACCCGGTATAATATAACGGTACCGTGATCAATCTGGTAATTGCGGTTTTCAACGGGTTGAAGAGCATCAGCATTCCCTTGATTTTCCCAAACGGATTGACATGCAGCCAACCATCCCAATCTCTTCCATCAGCCCTTCGTAAATGGATGATATTCGAATTTAGTATTCCCCGGTAGCGCTTATACCAGGAAATTGTTTTGGTGACCAATTGCCGGGTTTGCGCACTATCATATAACCTGGGTCCCCGATAACATGCCTGAACCCCTGCGCCATAGTATTGTATCATCAGGGTTTCGTATTCCTTCAAATGGCTGGCCAAAGGTTCCAGCACAGCCTCTTCCCCTCCACCCTGATATCTCGTCAGGGGCACAAAACCCCAGCTCATGGAGGGAGTTTTTTCCCAGGTGCCGTCATATATATTCTGACGGTTAAGCAGGATTTGTTCTTCCCTAGGCAATGAAAAATTGACTTCCCGGTATCCTAATGCAATCTTATTGGTACCATCCAAAAAATACCAATCAGGTGCATTTACATAAATACCATTATGATTGCACCAGTGATACAAACTTTTTTGCAATTCCATTTGACGCCATTGTGAATCGTCAAGGCCCTTGTGCCCTGGATGGCTGGTGGAAGCGCAAAGATCACCGGGGTAAGGGCCATCATTTTCGAAGAGATCAAATCCGCAGGAGGAAAGAAAATATTTTATTTTTTGAAGATAGGCCAGGCCCCATTTACTCCCATAGCAAGGGGCATGACCGAAAAAAGCTCCTCCAGGTTTTCCGGTCTTTGGATCAATCACATCGTCTTGATCACTGATAGTCCTGGAACTAAAAAGCGAATAAGCTCCTATCCCGATCCTTCGATGGTGAGCATATGTTGCAAGGCTCTTCCATCTTTGGATATTGGCAGCGGAAGTATCTTCCATATTGCAATGGCTTCCGAAACTTAATATAAGTGATTCATAACCGGTTGCTGCGCACTGATCCACTGCGTTTTTCACTTCATCGTCCGTGTTGCTCACCAAATGCATAAAAATGGGGTTCTCGGTTGTCCATGGAGCGATGAATGAATACATGGTCCGGACCGCGAGCCCTCTTCGCTCCCGGTCGTAACTGTCCATTAATAATTCATAAGTACGGATAGATTGAAATTCTTCTGTTTTACGCAACTCTATTCCAGGCCCTTTTTCAGCGTACACTTCGAGCAGGCATGGCGTTTGGAAATCATAATTTACCTGGGATGTATAGGTTGAGTCCGCCGTCCAATGCGTGGTCTGGTCGGACAAGTCGTACCGCATCGCATTATTAAAGGCATAATTGGTTTCCACATACAAACCCTGCGGCTTTTTCATCTGGCTTGCGCTGCCTACTACTGCCGACTCTTCTTCAGGTACAGCCAAAATCTCATTGATGACCCGGTCCAATTTAAACTGGTCATCGCCGCTATAAAGAATGGATACCCATTTACATAACAGCGGCAATCCATCATAGAGGACATAGTGGATGCTAACCAGCATTTTTTTTAAGTCAGGCAGCTCAGAACGAAAATGAAGGGTCAATTCCACCCCGCTGGCCTGACGGTCATTCATGACCCAACCTACAGATTTCCAAGGAAGGTAGGGGCGCGCCGGGCCGATCAAGAAATCGGTAAACTCAAAGTCCTGCTTTGAGGATTTCATGTCCTTCAGCCATTCCGGAAGCAAATAGGCCATTTCCTTTTGTCCATGAAGTCCTCCTACAGGATACTCCTTTCCATTAAGCGTAATTTTGGCCTCAGGTTGGATTGCACGCAACAACTGCTCACCGGTTGACATATTCTTAAAGTCTATACAGGTAAGATTAGGCGAGATTCGAAAAACTTTTTTTACCAACCCATTGTAAAGAATGATATCCTTTTTATCCGGGCTAGCAAAGACGGCTGCCTTATATTGACTTCCATGAATCAACCAATCCTGCTTTGCCCGGGTCTCCCCGGAAATAGGGTATACAGGCAATGATTTCAAAATCCCCTGGGAGAAGAGATGAAAAGAAAAAAATGAAAAAAGAAGCAGCAGGATTTTTCTCATATGGAACCAGAAGTCAAAATTAATCTTCCTGCGGATTTATCGCTTAATTTTGCCACTTTAAAACCGGGTAAATGGAATACAGAACCGAAAAAGATACGATGGGGGAAGTAAAGGTTCCCGCAGATGCATATTATGGAGCTCAGACTCAGCGGAGTATAGAAAATTTCAGAATTGCTCCGGATATCAGCAAGATGCCCAAAGAGATCATCAGGGCCTTTGCTTTTTTAAAAAAGGCCGCGGCGCTTACGAATTTGGACGCTGGCGTATTGACGAAAGAAAAATCGGATCTGATCGGAAGGGTCTGTGACGAAATCCTGGCTGGCCAATTGGACGGCTATTTTCCACTGGTGGTTTGGCAAACAGGCAGCGGAACACAAAGTAATATGAACGTCAACGAAGTCATAGCCTACCGTGGGCATGTACTTTCGGGTGGCAAATTGACCGATAAAGAGAAAATACTGCATCCTAATGACGATGTAAATAAGTCCCAGTCATCCAATGATACATTCCCAACGGCAATGCATATAGCCGCATACCAGGTACTGATGGAAACGACCATACCTGGAATTGAAAAACTGAGAAACACCCTGGCAGCTAAAAGTAAAGAGTTCATGAAACTGGTCAAAATCGGCCGTACCCATTTTATGGATGCCACGCCACTGACCCTGGGGCAGGAACTTAGCGGATATGTTTCCCAATTAAGCCATGGACTGAAGGCTATCCGATACAGCCTGTCACATCTGGGAGAATTGGCCCTTGGTGGAACCGCAGTCGGCACCGGAATCAATACCCCGCCAGGATATGCAGAAAAAGTGGCAATAAAAATTGCAGAACTGACGGATCTGCCTTTTGTAACCGCTGAAAACAAATTTGAAGCGCTGGCAGCCCATGATGCCATAGTAGAGGCTCATGGGGCTTTGAAAACAGTTGCGGTAAGCCTGATGAAAATAGCAAACGATATCCGGATGTTGTCCTCTGGCCCGCGATGCGGAATTGGGGAATTGTTCATTCCAGACAATGAGCCAGGTTCATCCATCATGCCTGGAAAAGTAAACCCAACCCAGTGTGAGGCCCTAACTATGATCGCAGCCCAAATCCTTGGCAATGACGTGGCAATTAATATCGGTGGTGCCACGGGTCATTTCGAACTCAATGTTTTCAAACCGGTGATCATTTATAATTTTATACAGAGCGCCCGCCTTATCGGAGACGGGTGCGTCAGTTTTAATGATAAATGCGCCGCTGGCCTGGAGCCCATTGAAGCCAATATCAAAAAGCAGGTGGATAATTCACTGATGTTAGTGACTGCCCTCAATACCAAGATCGGCTATTATAAGTCTGCTGAAATAGCACAAAAAGCCCTCCTGGAAGGCACCACGCTAAAGGATATGGCGGTGCGGTTAGGCTATGTCACCCCCGAACAATTTGACCAGTGGGTTCAGCCCTCTAAGATGGTTGGCGACACGAATTGAACCGTGTTTACCCTAGTATTTCCCCCTGTGTATCAGGTAGATCCACGCTTTACTAGGCTGAATTTTATTATTACCTTTAATTACCCTATAACCGAATCTAAACCTACCCAATCCGTGAGAAAGAACCGTACCATTCCTATTTGCCTTGCTGGCATTATTCCCCTTCTCAAATGCGCAGTTTTACTGCTTGCCTTTCTATTATTAAATCATCATTCTTATAGCCAGTTATCAATTGATCATGGAAAAAGCTTCGTCAATATCAGCAAAGGAACCAACGGAGGAACCGTGGAACCCGGAGATACCCTGCAAATAAGAGCAACCTTTGTTGTGAGTGGAAGCGGGGCGAACGACTATGTCGACAGTTGTGCATTTTTCGACGTTATTCCTGCCAATACTACCTATATCAAAGGGACTTTAGCCATTTTGACAAACGAAGGCATGACCTATAAGACCTTTACCGATACCACCGGCGATGATGACGGATCAATAAGCGGTACGAGCATCCGGATCAATATGGGTTATAAGAATGCTCCCACAGCCACTGCATTCCGCAGAGGGAGGATCAAATATAATGACAAGCCGAGTTTTTTTGGCGCTACCTGTATCATGGTGGCTTCCTATAAGGTAAAAGTTACGGGCGCATATAATGCGAAAATAAATATCGGAGGAGGAAGCATTTCTTATCTCCCTTTTGGCGGGTCTTTGAGTGCAGTCAATTTCAACCAGGACAGTGTGATGATCTTCCAAAATCTGGGCCTTTGCACTAATTCTTCGGGCAGTAACGCTATACAGTCCGAGTTCGGCGGAACATTTGGCTCGGGAAAAGCTAAAAACAGGACGCCCTCCAGCAATGTGCCTGCCAGCTACACCTATTCTCTTTTTGGTGCCAATGCCCCGGAAGATTATTATTATGGAATATCCAACAATACCAGTACCGGGGGTGTAGGATACACCACTTTAAACACATGGGCTATACCTGATGCCAACATCGGCACATCGGGACAATCTCATAGGGTATTTAATGTCTGGGATATCATTGGTGACCATACCGGCGCAGCAAGTCAGACGGCTGGTAATCCGGCAACCGATACGGTGAATGGCACTGGAGGCTATATGGTGGTAATCAACTCATCTTACCGTACCGACACGGCATTCCTGGATACCGTTGCCAATCTTTGTCCCAATACTTATTACCAATATTATGCATGGTTCAGGAATATTTGTTCGCATTGTGGTTGCGACTCCAACGGGGTTGCCCCTGGAACCGCCGGATACATTCCGACCGGCCCTGGTGATTCTTCAGGCGTACACCCGAATATGACATTTAGTATCAATGGATATGATTATTATACCACGGGCAATATTGTTTACAGCGGTCAGTGGGTAAAAAAGGGATTCACCTATCTTACCGGGCCTGGACAGACCAGCATGATCATCAATGTACGTAACAATGCCCCTGGTGGAGGGGGTAACGACTGGGCGATCGATGATATTGGGGTGGCCACCTGTGCGCCGAGTATATCGCTCACGCCGAATAAACCTGATACCCTTTGTATGGGCGCTGATGACACGGTAAGCTTCAAAGTAGCTTCCTTTTTTAATAATATTACCCAGTGGGAACTGCAACAAAGTGTTAATGGCGGCGCCACCTGGACCTCACCCGGAACGGATACTGCAGGCCAGGCCGCCAGTGGTTCGGCAACAGCAGTATACAATCCTGTGGATGGTCTTTATGAATATCTCATCACCCGGTATTACCGTCTTAACGATATCAATTCGCTGGTGGAATACCGTCTTTCGGTAGCTACGACAACGACCAACCTGAGCAATGCCAATTGTTCTTATATCGGTTCATCTTCCAAGCTCATTTACGCAGTGAATTGCCAAACCGTACTGCTTACGAGCCTGATCTTTAAAGGTCAATTACAGGAAGGATTGGCGCAGCTTCAATGGATTAGCAGTTATGAAACCCAGGGTACCCGATACGTGATAGAACGCAGCGACGATCAGCAACATTATACCCAAATTGGTATTGTCAATGGAAATGCAGGGAATGGTCTGGGATCCGCTTATAGTTTTACAGATCCTAGGCCGGTCGATGGCTCTACCTATTACAGGATTAACATCACGGACAATGCATATAGCAAATTCAGCAATATTGTACTGCTTAGCAATACGGTCATCAATTTTGACATCAAATCCCTGGTCAACCCATTTACCGATGTGATATCCTTTAATATGACCGTACCGCAGGATGGCCCTGCTACGTACACGCTGGTTGACCTCTATGGAAGGATCATTCAAGAAGAAAGACAAAACGCGGTTACCGGATGGAATAGTGTACAACTATATCCAACAGGTTATTTGCCAAGCGGAACATATATCCTTCAGATCCAGTATGGCGACCAGAGGATCACTAAAAAATTGGTGAAAGCCCCGAATTAAACGAAGCGGGTAAACTATACGACCTGCACTTCATTATCATTTAAGGTCGATGGGCTGGGTTCAGGTCCCAAATCCTGGGCCTGGGGATGTTTCCTGAAAAACTTCTTTTGAAAAAATAGAATGGCAATCACGCCAACAGAAATGGATGCATCAGCAATATTGAAGACCGGGCTGAAAAATTCAAAATCATCTCCTCCTACAAAAGGAATCCAGCCAGGATAATGAGCCCTGATCAGGGGAAAGTAAAGCATGTCTACTACCCTCCCGTGCAGAAAACTCGCATAACCTTTTGCAGGCAAAAACCTGGCAATATGGTCAAAAGCGCTTTCTTCGAAGACCAGCCCATAAAAAAGGCTGTCGATCAGATTGCCCAGGGCACCGGCAAAAATCAAACATGCACAAATGATAAACCCCCTGTGGTATTTTTTTTTGATGATGCTGCGGATATAATACACTCCGAATACGACGGCCGCCAGCCTGAAAAGAGTAAGTGCCATTTTTCCCAGGTCCCCTCCAAATTTCCAACCCCAGGCCATACCTTCATTCTCTACAAAATAAATCTGAAATTTATTACCAATGACTTTAATTCCCTTATCATAGGGGGACAAAGGATTCCGGTAATAATTTTCCCAGGGATGGCTGAGCGGCATATGTGTTTTTACCCAGAATTTAAGGGTTTGATCAGCAACAATGATCAGCAAAATAATAAACACAGCAGACCTTAATTTCACAAATTTTGATTATAAATTGGGTGCAAATATACTCAAATTGTTGACAGGACTCATGGCAAACTAAGGCTGTTTGACCCAGCCGGAAGGAATGCAAATGAGAGCGGCAAATTTGTAATTTTGCTAATTACTCACTTCTTAGGACGCGAACTGGATTGGAAAAGGCAGCCACTAGGGCCTGATAACTCACGGTCAGGAGCGTAATGAGTAATGCCGCCGAACCGGCAGCTACAAAAATCCAAGCGGATATTTCTACCCGGTAGGAATAATTCTGGAGCCAATGATGCATTAAATAAAATCCAAGGGGTACAGCAATCGCCAGCGAAATAAAAACCAAGATCATAAATTCTTTAGACAACAGGCTCCATACGCTCCATATACCTGCACCCAAAATTTTCCTTATAACAATCTCCTTTGTACGTCGCTCCGCAATGAATGTAGTCAACCCGAATAAGCCCAGGCAGGAAATGAAAATAGCAAGTACAGTAAAGAAACCGGCGAGTCTTCCAATTCGCTGTTCATCGCTAAATTTTTTTGCATATTCCTCATCTACAAATTTGTAATCAAATGGAAAGGAGGGGTTGAATTTCCTGAAAATGCCTTCGATTTGAGTCAGTGCTTTATTCATTTGGATTCCGGGTTTTATTTTAATTGAGACTGTAGCATAGCCAATATGCGGAATCATATAAAAAATGGAAGGCATAACCTGTTTATATGGCGATTCAAATATGATATCCTTTATAACCCCGATAACTGTGAAAGTTTTCCCTTGGCGTTCAATTTTTTCTCCAATCGGATGTCGGAATCCCATGATCTTCACCGCAGATTCATTTAAAATAAATGCGGAGGAATCTGAGGCGTATGCAAGCGAAAAATCACGTCCATCTTTGATTTGCCATCCGATTGTTTTGCCATAATTTTCGGTTACATTATTAAAGGCAAAATCAGTTATCGAATTAGGGTCCTTCCCCTTCCAGCTGATATCGATGACATCCACATAAAAATCAATGGTTGAATTGACCGATCCAGCCATGGACTCCACGGTCTGTGTTTGTTTTAATTCATTCTTTATCACCTCAAAGTGCTTTTGAATATCGGGAGTCATTCTCAGGGTAATCAAGCGATCACTATCATAACCTAAGAAGCGGTCTTTGCCGAATTTGATTTGCCGGTAAACAACCAGAGTGCAGATCATCAGTACTACGGAAACAATAAATTGTAATACGACGAGCGCCCTGCGGGAAAATACGGCCAGGCGGCTGGTCCGGAAACTGCCTTTGAGCACCCTTATGGGACGGAAAGAAGACAGGTACAGGGCCGGATACAACCCGGAAAATAATCCCACCACGGTGCAACAACCCAGGCTTAACAACCAGAAGAGTGGATCGCCCCAGAGAATGGACATTTTTTTATCCGCCAATATATTAAAAAACGGAAGGGAAAGCCAAACCAGCAGCATGGAAAAAATGAACGCCAAGACTGAGACCAAAAAAGCTTCGCTGAAAAACTGGCCTATGAGTTGGGCCCGGAGCGAACCAATTGTCTTGCGAATACCGACCTCTTTAGCCCTTTTCTCCGAGCGGGCCGTACTCAGGGTCATAAAATTAATGCAGGCCAATAACAATACGAATACACCAGTAATTCCAAACATCCATACATATTGAATTCTTCCCCCCACATTGACCCCATTTTTAAATTCAGAATACAAATGCCATTTGTTCATGGGTTGCAGGAAGACTACCGGATTCAAGGAGTGCACGCTTTCCTTTGACATCTTGATTCTTCTGATGTCTTTGATTTTATCTGAAACTTGCTGCAGATCAGCCCCTGGTGCTAGTTGAACAAATACCTGAAAATCATTGAAGTCCCATGCAGATGGATCGGACATGATCCTGGGTGCCTGAAGTATCAAAAGCTGCCAGGGGACAATAAAAAATACCTGTCTAAAATCTGAGTTCAAAGGAAAATCTTTGTAGACGCCCGTAACCCTTACATTCATGCTGCTATTAAGCGCCATCATCTTTCCGACCGGATCGGATTTTCCAAAAAAAGCTTTTGCAGATGACTCTGAAATCATGATGCTATGCGGATCCTTCAGACCCGCCATATTACCAGCCAAAAGATCCATGCTCAGCAAGGCTGGTGCGTCCTGTTCCATGTAATTGCCAGTCATGCTGATTTTCTTATCGCCGTAGGAGAGCACGTTTGGCGATGTGTAGGTGGAAGTGGCCACAAATGTAAAAAAGGAGCCATAGCTTCGCCTGAGTTCTTCTCCCATAGTCCCCGGATTGTAAGAATAGGTCATTCTCTCCCCATTTGAACTAGAATGCCACATGACCTGAGCAATCCGATCATGGTTTTTGTGTACCTGATTGAAGGATAATTCATCATAAATCCAAAGTCCGATAAGCATGGCGACTGCCATACCTATGGAAAGGCCACCGATATTAATTATGGAAGAAGCTCTGTTTTTGACGAGGTTTCGCCAGGCTATTTTGAAATAATTTTGAAACAATCGTTATGCTTTAGAAGGTTGATTGGATAGCGCCCGTGCAATCCTTAGGATTGCAATTTCAGGTTTCAGCAATCAATCACCCCCAAGATCTTAACCGGATTGGCCACTGCTGCTTTAACCGCCTGATAACTCAGCGTTATTAAAGTTAGGTACCTATATCCACTTACGCGCCGCTAATATAATTGAAAAACTTGCCTAAACAGCAGAGGCCTATAGTTTTGAGCTATTTATCGTTAGTTCATCGACAGGCTGATTAAATATTCATTCCGTCCTTAAAATTTTTGCCGGGTTGACCCAAGCAGTCCTGACCGCGTGGTAACCCACTGTCATAAAGGCGATGAGCATGACCATCAAACCTGTAATGGCAAATACCCACCAATCCAATTCAGTCCTGTAGGCATAATCCTGCAGCCATTTATTCATAAAGTAAAAGGTTAAGGGACAGGCAAGGATAAATGCAAGGAGTACGAGTTTCATAAATTCTTTTGACAACAATCCGATGATCCCAGTTACTGATCCGCCCAATATCTTACGGATCCCAATTTCTTTGGTGCGGTTGACTGATACCAGTGCAGCCAGTCCAAATAAACCAAGACCAGAAAGCAGTATCGAAATGCCACCAGCCCAGCCTGCAATAGCACTCCATCTCGTTTCGGTTTTGTATACCTGGTCCAAATCATCATCTAAAAAGCTGTAGTGGAAAGGAATATCCGGAACCAGCGAGGCCCAGGTTTTTTTCATCCGCTCGATGGCAGGGCCCGGATCACCGGGCCTGATCCTTACAAAAAATTCTAAAGGGATAAAATGTGGAGATTGCCGGAATAGTAGCGCTGATATTTGTTGGTTCAAAGGAAGGAAGTTAAAATTCCTGACTACCCCAATAACCACCGGGTCCCCCTTTCTTGAATATCCGTTCAGTTTCAGTCCTAGAACTTTTTCGTTGGTGAGACTCAGGTCACTGACCAGGGCTTCGTTGACAATTGCTCCATCTGCAGAGTCTGCTGGGTGAAGCGGATCAAAATTCCTTCCTGCGACCAGTTGCATTCCCATTACTTTTATAAAGTCAGCATCCGCCGTAAAATGAAAAGCCTGCTCGTGTTTCCCGGAATAATTAAAGCCCGATTGATTATAACCAGTCCCGAATGGCGCATCGGCGCCGGATATGCCTGCAATCCCTTTATAGTCTGTCAATTGCTCTTTGAACAACGGAAATATTTTCTGCTGATCAGTTTCCTCTGCGTGAACCACTATGATATTTTCCTTGTTGAATCCTGGGTTTTTCGACTTCATATAATTCAACTGCTGAAGGATAATAATGGTCGAAGTGACCAATCCTATTGAAAAAACAAATTGAACTGTTACAAGGGATTTGGTAAATATATTAGAACCTCCCAGTCGAATCTTATTTTTGATAACTGCTAGCGGCTGAAACCCGGATAGTACAAAAGCAGGATACATACCAGCCAAAAATCCTGTGAGCAAGATGACGATGGCAAACAACCATCCCAGTTCCGGATATTGGGAAAAAGAAAAAACCAATTGTTTTCCGGAAAGCTGGTTAAAATAGGGTAAGAGAATTGGAACCAGGCCAAGGCTTAGAATACCTGACAAGGCGCTAAGCAAGACCGCTTCGGAAAGAAATTGAAAGACTAATCGCCTGCGCCCGCTTCCAATTATTTTTCTCAATCCCACTTCTTTGGCTCTTCCTGCTGACCGGCCGATGGAAAGGGTCGTAAAGTTTATACAGGCAATGGCTAACAAAGCCGTGGCAATGCCCATAAGGATCCATGCATAAGCGCTGTCGGTACCGTGCTGCGAACCGGCGCTGATGCTAAGGTTTGAATGGATGTCCCTAAGCGGCTGCAACCTGAAACTTACAGGATAAGGGGCTTTCCCATCCCATTGGCCTGATTTGATATATTGCGCCTTTTCATCCGGAAAATACTTATCCCTGAATTGTGAAAGCGCTTCCTTTTGATCAGCCAGAGTGCTGCCTTTGCTGAGTTGAACAAAATTGACATAACCGCTATAGTGCCAGTCGCTGACGGCATTTTTTTCATTAGGCAGCGTTTGAAGATATTCAAAACTAAGCAGCACACTAAATTGAATCGAGGAATTGGAGGGTGTATTTTCTGCAACAGCGCTGACCACGAATGGCTCGAAATGATCGGCAATTTTTATGTCGACGGTTTTACCGACGATATTGGTTTCCCCGAATAGCTCCAGCGCTTTTTCCCTTGTAAGTACCACATTTCTTTGATCACGTAAGGCACCGGCCGCTGTTCCGTGAAGCAATCGAAAGGAAAATACCTGGAAAATATCGGGATCGGCAAACGAAACGCTCATTTTCAGGCTATGATCACCAGTTTTTACAAACTTTTCATTTCCATTGTCAAACCGGACAAAACTTTCGACATCCGGCAAGTCCTTTTTCATCGCCGGGCCTAATGGCATGTAAAGTGCCGCATCTCCAGACGGCACCGCGCCCTGTATGCCATCAGTCCATTCATACACCCGGTAAATCTGACTGGCATTTTTATGAAACCGATCGTAACTGAATTCATTTACGGCATATAATAAAAACAGGCTAAAACAAGCTAGTCCAATAGAAAGCCCAATGACGTTAATAAACGTCAATGTTTTTTGACGGCTTAGATTGCGTAATGCAATCACGACATGATGATTGAGCATGGTTTATTTTTTTAGGTTTTGGTCTCTTTCTGAGGTTGACCCAAATCATATTTCAATCACAGCTGCATTTCTAAAGATGGGTAGCAAAGGAGCCTACAGCATAAAATACAATCCAAATATTGATTTGTTGCAAATTAATCCGTTCGCAAACTATACACAGGACTTGCTATTGCCGCTTTGATGGCTTGAAAACTGACTGTGGCAAAAGCAATTAAGACTGCGATTGATCCTGCTAAAATAAAAATCCACCAACTCAGGTTGATTCTGTAGGCAAAATCCGCTAACCAATTATTCATGAACCACCAGGCAATCGGCGAAGCAAGGACCATCGAAAGAAACACCAATTTCAGAAAATCTCTTGATAATAAGACAACAATTCCCTGAACGGATGCTCCCAATACTTTGCGAACTCCTATCTCCTTTCGGCGTTGTGCTGAGGTAAATGCCGCGAGCCCGAATAGACCCATGCAGGAAATAAAAATAGCAATGCACATCGCGGTATTCATGATATGATTGGTCTTTTTATAATTGTCATAAAATTTGGAGATCTGTTCATCCATAAACTGGTAATCAAATGGGTCGTTGGGATAAACCGATCTCCAGCTCTTTTCAATTTGTCCCATGGCCGATTGAAATTCCTCGGGATTCACAATCCGGGAGTTCAACTTGATGGCAACCGTTGTTCCGGACCCTGTCACAATCGTAACCGGTTTTATGGGATCATGAAGCGATTGGGAATGAAAATCAGCAACCACGCCGACTATAGGCCGTTTGACATCAACAGCACTGTTGCCAAAACCAAGGTCAACCAGTTTGCCGACAGCCTCCTCCGGTTGGCGGAACCCCAGGCCCCTGGCACAGCTGGCGTTGATCAAGAGCTCATTAATAGTATCACTGGGCGATATATTCCTACCTGCAATGATTTTCAAATGGTAGAGGGGAACATAATTTTCATCGGCGCCAAGAACATCTGTATATAATACCAACTTATTGTATGTGATGCTGGTACCACCGTGATCCAGGTCTGCCGGAGGCCCTTGATTCCGGCTTACCTGCTGAACCTCCGCCAATCCTCTGAACCGACTGGCTAGGACTTTCACCCAGGCGCCAGGATAATTCCAATCAGTATGCACGTTGATAATGGCCTCCTTTGTAAAACCCATGTCTTCATTCAACATGAAGCGAATTTGGTTGCCGATGACCAGCGTGCTGACGATGAACACTAGGGACACGGTGAACTGAAAAACAATCAATGCCTTGCGCAGATAACCACCTTAGTTGACCTGACGGGATGCCTCGCCTTTAAGGCTGATCACCGGTAAATAAGCCGACAGGATCTTTGCCGGATAAAATCCAGCCAGCAGGGTAGTAGTCAGGGTCAGGAGCAAAAGAAAAAGGACTGTGGACGGGTTGTAAAAACGCATGTCAATACCCGGAGGCAACAAGTCACGGAAAAGAAAGATCACAGGTTTCATAACCAGTATGGAAATCCCAACCGCTAGGAGCGTAAGAAGGAGGATCTCACAAAAGAACTGGAACACAATACTTTTCCGGCTGCCGCCCAACACCTTTCTGATGCCGATTTCCCTGGCTCTTTGAATGGATTGGGCAGTGGAGAGATTGACAAAATTAATGGCGGCAATGAGTAGGATGAAGGTGGCCAGGGCCATCAATGCGTATAGCGTGGGTAAATGGGCCGTTCGTATATAAGAAGGGCCGAACTCACCGTTGAAATGAATATCATACAGAGGTTGAAGCCTGAATGTGGCAATGCTACCGGGAGAAAGGTGGGTCATGTAGGTCTTCACTAATTTGGGAAATTGGGCATTAACCTGTTCGGGATTAGTTTGGCCGGACAGTTTTACAAAAACCTGCGTATCGCCATTCCATCCTCCCCAATTATCCCAATTTCCATTGTTTTTCAAAAAGCTATGCTCAATGGTGCTGTAAGAAATAAAATCCGTGAACCTGAAATCGCTGTTCATTCCCCAGTCCTTCACGATGCCCGTCACCCTCAGCCTGAGAGAATCATTATAGATGATCTCCCTTCCCATAATCTGATCCAAGGGAATTTTGTCAAAATACTTCCTGGCTTCATTCTCGCTGAGCACCACCTGGAAGGGTTCGCTGAGGGCAGTCGCAGGATTTCCATCCAGCCATTCGTATTTGAAGATCTCAAAATATTGCGGTTCGGTAAGAATGACTGGAGAGTGGTCATTCCCCTGGAAAATGGGAAAGAACCGTTTGAGGACTTTATTTCCTTTGGGTATGGCCACTTTTGCATCATAGATATGGAACTTACCTATCGATTCCAATCCCGAAACAGAGGAGCGGATGACTCTGGATGCGGGATCCGGAACCGTTGAGATGTAATTTTTTTTAGTGCCGGGATCCTGCAATTCCGTAACGACTCTGAAAATCCTTTTTCCATCTGGGTGAAATGTATCAAAGCTCAGCTCAAAGCCTGTTACGATATAAATAAGCAAGCAGGCACTGACACCGATGGCCAGTCCGAGTACGTTAATCGCAGAGAAAACCTTATTCTTTGCCAGATTCCTGAATGCGATTTTGAAATAATTTTTGAGCATGGGTTGAAGGTCTAAAATCGTTTTCCTGCAATCCTCCAATGAAATGCCAAAAAGCTACCTGATTAGGAATCATTTACTTAACCCTTGGATCGGAGATCTGTTGTTCGCTTTTGATACGGACCATGTTCGTTTTTACTCTTCGTAATATATCCTCTTAACCCTTTGTGATATGCCTGTCAGAATCTCATAGGGTATTGTTTGGGCCCAGTGAGCCAGTTCCTGTACGGATAAATCGGTCCCGAATATCGTGATCTCATCATTTTCCTGGATATCCGAAACGCCGGTAATGTCAATCATGGTCATGTCCATACAAATGCTTCCTATAGTGGGTACTAATCTTCCTTTCAACCACATCTTGCCGACTCCATTTCCCAGGCTCCTGGGATATCCGTCAGCGTAGCCAATGCGCACCGTGGCGATGGTAGAATCACGTGTAACAAGTCCTGCACGGTCATAACCAACTGTCTCCCCCTCCGAAAGCCGCCGGATTTGAGCGATGGTTGATTTTAAAGTCGACACTTCTTGAAGATCCAATCGATGGGTCGACGCAGGATCGATTCCATAAAGGCCGATCCCCAGCCTGACCATATCAAGTTGGTATTGCGGGTACCGGAGAATCGCTGCTGAATTAGCCATATGCCGCAGAAAAGAATAGTTCAGCGCTTTTTGCAAATGTATGGTTGCGTCCAAAAATAAACTAGCTTGTTGCTTGGTGAATGCATCCTGGCTTGGTGACTCGCTTGCTGCAAAATGAGTATATACGGATTGAAGTTTGCAAGAAGAATGGTTTAATGCGGCAATTAGGGCATCTAATTCCTTGAGCGAAAAACCCAGTCTGTTCATGCCGGTCTCCAGTTCGAAATGCACCGGTTGCTGGAGTATTCCCTGTTTTTTCAGGAATTGATCAAAAGACTGCAACAAATGAAAAGAGTAGATCACCGGTTCCAGGTCATATTGGATCAGGGCATCAAAGCTGCTTTCCTCGGGATTCATGACCATTATGGGTGAATGAATGCCAGCCCTTCTCAATTCAACGCCTTCATCGGTATATGCTACGGCCAACCAATCCACTTTATGAAACTGTAACAAATTGGCAATTTCATAGGTGCCGCTGCCATAGGCGAATGCTTTTACCATCGCCATCAATTTGGTGGACGGAGCAAGGAGAGTCTGGAATTGTTTCAGGTTATGTGCCATCGCATTGAGGTTAATCTCAAGCACCGTTTGATGGATCTGTTTGGACAACAGCTTTTCAATTTTTTCAAACTGGAAAATTCTGGCTCCCTTTAATAAAATCGTTTCATTCCTGAATTGAAAATGCTGTACGTCTTTTATCAGGTTCTCTGCCGACGCATATGTTAGAATTTCTCCCTCAATAAATCGCCCGAAGAGGCCTGTCCATTTACCAATACTCCCTCCTATAGTAATCAGCCGGCTGATCTTATTTTGCTTCAGCAGGAGGGCCACTTCCTGATATAATTCTTCTTCCTGCTTGCCGCTTTGAAGGATATCTGATAGAATCACGGTTTTTTTTGCATGCTGTTGTTGCTGTGACAGAAAGTCCATGGCTATTTTGAGCGAGCTGATGTCCGCACTATAACTGTCATTAATAACCGAACAATTATTGATACCTTCCTTTAACTCCAGACGCATAGCCACAGGTACCAAGCGGTCTAGTTTTTTTAGAACGGATCCATTGCTTTTGCCAAGTGCCAGCAATATGCAAACGCAGCTCATGCAGTTCTCAAATGATGCCTCGTCCGTAAAAGGAATGGAAAAGGAAGAGGGGTTACCCTCATAGGCGATCTCAATATTGGTCCTGAAAGATATTTTTTGAGTCGACAGTATCCGGACATGCGCATCTTGGTGAAAGCCCCAGGATAACAAGGTAATCTTCGGAAAGCTTTGATGAAAAGCATCGATTGCCCAGTCTGTGTCTGGCTGATCTTTGCAGTAAATGATCAGTTTGGATCTTTTGAACAATTGCAGTTTCTCCTGCAATTTATTTTGTATACTTTGAAATCCGGCACTATGGGCTTCTCCGATATTGGTTAATATGCCAATAGTAGGTTGGATCATTTTTTCCAGTTCATTCATTTCTGCCGGCATCGATATCCCAGCTTCAAAAATCCCGAGTTCATGGGTGGCGTTTATCTGCCAAACGCTCAGCGGAACGCCAATCTGCGAATTATAGCTTTTAGGGCTCCGGACAATTTGATAATCGTCTTCCAGAAGTTGGTTCAACCATTCTTTTACAATCGTTTTGCCATTACTACCCGTAATTCCGATCACAGGAATATCAAATTGTTTCCGGTGGAAAGCTGCCAGATGCTGAAGCGCATGTAAACTATTTTCAACCAGCAGGAAATTTGCCAATGGATAAGGGCTTGTGTTTACAGGATGGGAAAGCACAAAATTCCGGACACCCCTTTTGTATAAATCCTCTATGAACAGGTGACCATCTTTTCTCAACCCAGGTAAGGCAAAGAATAAGGAGTCGTCCGGAAAGATCAGCCTCCGGCTGTCCAACAACAATTGATCAAGACGGACATCCTGGTGGAATTGCAAAATTGAAGCATCTATGATGGAGGCAATCTGTTCAATGCTGTATTTCATGACCGTGTTTTATCTTTGGTTTTCAATAAAACGGAAAACAGGATCGCTGCAAAAATACAAATCAATATGACCAGCAGGGAAACGGAAACGGGAAGGTTGATGCCAATTATTCCCGCCAGCATTTTCAAGCCGATAAAAATCAACACGATTGCAATACCCCTGCCCAAAAAGCTAAAGCGTCCAACGGCTCCACGCAAGAGGAAAAACATGGAGCGGAGCCCCAATACAGCAAAAATGTTAGAAGTATAAATGATCAGCTTGCTTTGTGTTATGCCAAAAACCGCAGGGATGGAATCTACTGCAAAAAGGATATCGGTCGTTGCTAACAGAATCACCACCACGAAAATACTGGTGTAATATTTCTTCCCGTCTATTGTCAGCCTGAATTTACCTCCTCCATCCTCCGCAGTCAAAGGCAAAATCCGGCTCAAAAAACGGTATACCGGATTTTCAGCAAGATTCTGTTGCCTTTTGTGTGAAAAAAACATGGATATCCCAGTATACACTAAGAGTGCACCGAACACATATAATATCCAGTGAAATCTCGACACAAGTACAATACCAGCGGAAATAAAGCCTATCCTGAGTACTATGGCAAGGAGGATACCGATCATCAATACACGGCCATAATGTTCTTCTGGTATGGCAAAAAAAGTAAAAATGAGTATGAATACAAAGATATTATCGATGCTAAGACTCCACTCCATTAAGTAAGCACTCAGATATTCTAGAGCACCTGTCTTCCCATTTTCGAACCAAAGAAAAATGAAAAATGCAAATGCGAGGAACACCCAAAAAAGGGTTTGATACAGGGCCTGCCGGATGGAAACAATTGCTGCGGTCTTACTAAGAAGCCCCAGATCAAAAATGATGGCCAATAGTAAAACAATTCCGAAAGTCAGATAGGCTATCCCCGAAGAATCCATGCATCCAATTAAGGGGCAAATATAGGCTAGCTGTATTTTCCCTTCCTGATCGCCTGATAAATAAATCCTGCTAGAATAACCAAGATCAATGGAAGAAGAATATTGATGAATTGCCAAAAACTACGTTCGTCTTCCACTTTTTGAGGGTCCAACAACCGCAAGCTGAATTCTTTTGACCTTGTTTCGATGATCCCTGAAGGATTGACGAGGTATTCAATACAATTTTGTACAAAATCCTTATTTGCAAAAGTGAAACTGATGTCTTTGTCCATACCCATGGGAACAGGGCCGTGTGGCGTTACTTCGTTCATGGCAATTTCTGCATCGGCGCAAACGATGATTTTCGCCTCCTTTTCAGCCATGGGAAGAAAGGGTTGTTTATAAATGGAGGCGAGTGTATCAGCCACGCTTGAGGAAATCCGGTTGGCGTAAAGGGAACTGAATTTTCCTTCCATAAGCATGGCAACTGGAATATTGGAAAGATTAAATTGTTTGGGGTCAAGCCCTTTTTTAAGACTTTCAAAGGAAACAATCGCCGGTGCACTGACAATTCGGCTATTGGCAGAAGTCTGCAGAATGACCGTCTTTTCAATGCCTTTTGCAGTCACCGTATCTATGGAATTGGAGAATTTTGCATATACTGGATCTAGATTTTTGGAAATGGGATGAGTCGTGCTGCCATCCAATAAGGGGAAATAAGGCCAACTGAGTAATTGGATCTGAGGTTTATCTCCTTGCATTCCCATGACAAAATTAATGGATGCACATTGCATATCTTCCACCAGGTCGGGATTGACCCGGATACCATATTTAAAAAAAATATCCTCCAAATTCAGGCCACGGTCGTAGGCCATAGTTTCTTTATCCATCCTGAGGCTGTCCAAATCTGCATGCAGGAAATCCACCATCCAAATGATATTGCCACCCCGCATCAGGTATTGATCCAATTTTAGTTTTTCAGCATCAGTAAATTTGATGGTGGGCTTTACGATGATGAGGGCTTTCAATTCAGGAGCAATAAAAGGTATGCTGTCCAGTTGGACAATACTGCTCCGGTTAAAACCGTAGTTTTTTCGAAGGTCTTCGATCAAATCATACACAGAAAAATCTACCACTTCCCCGTTGCCCATAGCATATCCTACGGCAGGAATTTCTTTTTGTGTGATTTTGTCTATGGCACTCGCAAATTTGAACTCCAGCAAAGTTTCTGCATTTGCATATAATTGCTCTTGCGCCTGCCCTTCCCTGCTGCCTTGCACGCCATTTAACAGATTTACCGGATAAATCCTGTCCTTATATTTCACAATCGCTCCGGGTATGACCGTGCGTTGGCTTTGCTCTTCACCTTTTTTAGATTGTGCCACGAGCGTCATTGGATGGATATCCATCCTGCCAAGCGAATCAACCAAAAGGGCTTTTGCAGTGTCGTCCAATTGCTGCAACGGATCATAAAACTGAAATGATATTTTGCCACCGCTGTAGCTGTTGAATTCTTCCAGCAATTCTTCCGTACTTTTTTCGAGCTTTTTTATTCCTGCCTTCAAATCGCCTTTTAAGAAAACATCGATGCTGATTGGGTCATCAATTTTGCGTAGCAGCCTGATCGTGGGTTCGCTTAAGGTATATCTTTTCTCTTCCGTCAGATCGAGCCTGTAATGAAAAGCAGATCCAAGAAAATTGACTGCCACCAAACAAATCAACAAACCCAACCATCCAAACCTATTGGATAACCGTTTTTGCTTTTCCAGGTTTTTTTTGGTCAGGCATAAAAAGAAAAAAACGACAGCAACAAAAAAAATAATATCACGGCTGTCAATGACGCCCCTGCTCATGCTCCTGTAATGAAAATCGATCCCAAGCATTTCAATATAGTAGTCAGCCCCGGCGGCAAATAAGGGGACCGCACTGATGGCAGCAAAACCGCTGTATAGGATCAGACAAATGCAGGCCGCAAAAATGAACGCAATCACCGGGTTACCCGTAAAGCTGCTGCAACAAACACCTATGGCAACAAAAACCGAGGCCAGAAAGAATAAACCGATATAGGATCCAATGGCGGCGCCCACGTCTATGCCGTTTTGGCCGGCAAGGTTTTGGACCGAAAAAAAATAAATAATCGTGGGTAGCAAAACGATAACAGCGACTGTCAGACCTGCAAAATATTTTCCGCTTACAATTTGCCACTTCGTAAGTGGACTTGTCTGGAGGGTCTCGAATGTACCACTCCGGAATTCTTCTGAGAAACTCCGCATGGTGATGGCTGGAACCAGTAAAAGCAATACCCAGGGGGCTAACTCAAAAAATTTATCGAGTGTAGCATATCCGAAATCCAAAATATTGTCGGAAAAAACAAAGAGGAACAAGCCATTGAGCAGGAGAAAAACTAAAATTGCGATATAGCCGGTTAAATTGCTGAAAAACTGGCGGATTTCTTTTTTATAAACAGCCCACATATCCGCGAAAATAAGTCTTATAATGGTTCCCTTTGCGGTGCGATCCAAATCCATCAACTCCAGAACCAAAAACCGGCGTCAAAACCCAGATAAAAATTTTTTTTCCCCAAGCATTTTCTCCTATATTCGCTCCACATTTCGACAGGCCATCCTAAGAATAAAATTCCTGGTTCAGGTACAAATCATAGGGCCGAAACCAACTGCATGGAAAATCCCGCTCTCTGGCGGGATTTTTACTTAAATAAGTTCAAAAAAAGCAAATAGACCTATACAGCAAAACTTTCACCACATCCACATGTTCTGCTTGCATTGGGGTTACTGAAATAGAACCCCTTTCCATTCAGGCCATCTGAAAAATCAAGTGTGGTATTGACGAGGTATAAAAAACTTTTCAGGTCTGTGACTACTTTCAAACCATTATCTTCGAAGACTTGATCCATGGGCTTGGATTCATTATCAAAATCCAGCTTATAGCTCAATCCGGAGCAGCCCCCACCCACGACAGAAACACGGACAAAAAAAGCCGGGTCCTCGGCAATCGCTGCATCTTTCATCAGGTGCTTCATTTTTTCTCTTGCTTTATCACTCACGTAAATCATACTGCAAATTTACAAAATTTAACTCATTTTATGCATCTCCCAGAGTGGACTGTGTTCGCGCAACCGCATCACCGTTTTTTTCACTTCTGAAACCGCATAATCGATCTCCTCTTCACTTGTAAAACGTCCCAATCCAAATCTTATTGAGCTGTGAGACAGGTCATCATCCAATCCTAATGCCTTCAGGACATGGCTCGGCTCCAGGGAAGCTGAAGTACAGGCCGATCCTGACGAAACAGCAATATTCTTGCTTAATCCCTGCATCAGGGCCTCTGATTGTACATATTTAAAAGACATATTACTGATCTGGTCCAGGCGGTTAGTAGTATCCCCATTTACCTGAGAGGCTTCCAGGGTCAGGAGTGCTCTTTCCAATTTATCACGCAAAGGGCGGATGCGTCTTTTTTCTGCATCCATTTGTTCTTTGCAGAGCTGGCAAGCCTTTCCGAAACCCACAATTCCGGGAACATTCAGAGTACCGCTACGCATGCCGCGTTCATGACCTCCTCCGTCTATTTGAGCTGAAATAGTCACCCTTGGATCTCTTCTCCGGATATATAAGGCACCTACACCCTTGGGCCCATAGATCTTATGGGCAGAAAAGGCCATCAGATCGATGCCGTCCGATTGGACATCGACAGGGATTTTGCCAGCTGCCTGGGTGGCATCAGTGAAAAAAAGGATGCCACGTTTTTTGGCCAGATCCCCGATTTCAGCGACCGGCTGTATGACGCCAATTTCATTGTTGGCGTACATCACAGAAATAAGAATTGTCGATTTGCGTATCGCGGCTTCCAGCTCGGCAATATGGATCCGCCCCTTGGCATTTACAGATAAATAGGTGACCTCGCCTCCCATTTTTTCAATATGGCGGCAGCTATCCAATACTGCATTGTGTTCGGTCACTACCGTGATAATATGGTTGCCCTTGGTTGAATAACGCTCAAAAATCCCTTTAAGCGCTAGGTTGGCCGATTCGGTGGCACCAGAAGTGAATACAATCTCGCGGGCTTCAGCACCAATCAGATCTGCCACTTGTTCCCGGGCGATCGCAACAGCCTCTTCGGCCTGCCATCCGAAGGAATGGCTGCGGCTAGCAGCATTACCATATATGTTTTGAAAAAATGGGAGCATCGCTTCTACCACAAGCGGGTCACAGGGAGTAGTTGCATTGTAGTCCAAATAAATCGGCAGTTTCAACATAAGCTTTCCACATTAATATCCAGACCACAAAATTAATCCAAAAGCTACAAAAAGAGTATGGTTTGAATCTTACATTTACGCAAACAATTGTCATGCTCAAAATTGAACATATTGGAATTGCGGTCCGGGAACTGTCACAGTCTGTTCCATTATTTGAGAAGCTTCTCAATGCCAGCTGTTACAAACAGGAGACCGTGGAAACCGAAAAAGTACGAACAGCGTTTTTTCAAAAAGGGGAAACAAAAATTGAATTGCTGGAAAGTATGGACCAGGAAGGGGTCATCGCCAAATACTTGGATAAAAAGGGAGAGGGCCTGCATCATGTCGCTTTTGCCGTAGAGAATATGGAAGCTGAAATGAAGCGTCTCAAAGAAGAAGGTTTTGAATTACTGGATAAGGCGCCCAGGGAAGGCGCAGATAATAAATGGGTTTGCTTCCTGCATCCAAGGCATACAGGCGGGGTTCTGGTAGAATTGTGCATGGAAATGGATCACCTCACAACAAAAGAAAGCACATAATTTTCCCTTGTCTGCGCTTCTGTGAGCCTGGCAAAATAAACTCCTTCAGCTAAGAATTGCTGAAAACCAATATGAGCGCTGCTAACGTTAATAAATCGTTTGGTTTCCAACAGACTTCCGTTGGAAGAAAATAGCTCCACCTGCCAGTCGCCGTTTGCCGGTTGGTTGAATACTATGTTAATGAATTGATTAGATGGATTGGGATAGAGATAGGGAATGCCTGTGCTGGCTGCGCCCATATCAACTGTTTTTACATCGGAGTACACCACCTGGCCAGGTGTTTGCATTATCTTCAATCTGAAATACAAAAGGCCATTTGCAATACCCAGGGTATTATATCGGTATGTATAATTTCCCTCGCCATTATTTCCGACTACCGAAGGCATTGATCCTTCTTCAAAGAAATTCCTACCATCATTGCTTTCCTCAATGGTATAATTCCGGCCGGCTTGTTCGTTTAAGGATTTCCATGCCAACTCCACTGTTTCCCAATTCTGTTTGGTTGCTGTAAAGCTTCCTAATATAGAAGCAAGGGTGATATTGTTGCAGTATTGATATGTAATGGAAAAATGAATGGTATCACTTGCACTGGCAGCATAATAGTAATTGACGCTTCCAAAAAGTGTTGTATAAGTGATTGGTTGATAATAGAAAATAACAGAATCCGCCCCAATGAAATTGGCTACATTGCTGGTGATACTATCCGTATTGACGTACCTGTAAATAATGTTGGAAAGAGGCTTCGAAATGGAATCATTTGGATTCAAAAGAAAAGATCCCAAGCCGGTATTTAGCAGATTATTGTAGGGACTGGACATGGCTGAACTCGAAAAATTGTCAATCCTGCCGACCGAAACTGTAAAATCCCTGGGCACGCTCTCAACATTTTGAAGGGTAAATCCATAATTTACAGATACGATTGAACTTATTTTGGCGGCAACCAAAGTGCCCAATGCAGGATTAAATTTTGCAAAGCTGAAAATATGATCGGTATTACCAGTCCCTGGTATAAGGGTATCGTAAGTCAGGTCTTGTAGAGAAACAGAGCTGCATTGCCCGCTAGAGGAAAAATAAGACAGAAGGGCTAAACCAGCTGTAAGGAAAAGGTTTTTTAATATTGGATTTGAGGTGGTGATCACCAGGATTTGGATTAGTACATTGTATAACTCAAAAGAGCCAATGTTTATTATATGGGACTTATCCTGAAACCCGCAATTATCAAGGTTCTAGAGGAAAAACTTTGGGCTCATATTTAAATAAGTGACCCCGTCTGTTTGCCGGCAGACGGAGTCAAAATTCAAAATCTTACTAAACCAATTCGGTTATTGACGAATAATAATGAACTTACTCGTTTGAATATTACCTTTATTATCTATTATTTCCAATAAGTAACTTCCTGGCGAATAGCTAGTTAGGCCGAATGTAACGGTTGAACCCGCAGCATTGGTTAGCCTTTGCTCCTGTAATAACTGGCCAGATTGGTTGATTAGACGAATAGTCAAATTAGGGCTTGCATCTGTTCCCAGGCTCAAATTTACCACGTCCCTGGCAGGGTTAGGAAAAACACTGAATCCGCTGACATGCCTATCGACTACCTTAACATTACTATACGCAGACTTGCCATCACGATCTACCATTTCAAGCCGGTAATAGTTTATCCCTGTCAGTGGAGACATATCGGTAAAGGAATAATTGACTGGAATATCAGAAACGTTTTGCGCGGCCACCTTACCTATTGAGTTCCAAAGTATTCCATCCGCACTTCGGTCGATGCTAAAATAATCCGAATTAATCTCTTCTTCTGTCGTCCATGACAGATCCACACTATTTTTCCCTAAAGCAGCATTGAAACCAACTAATATGACGGGTAACGTAGCGTTGGCGTTAAGGTTAATCGGTCCGGAAAGGGAAGTGCCAAAAATTGCTGGATTAAATTCAAGAACGGTCCCATTAGACATAAATTCACCCGGCGGATTCCCCAAGAGTTTGAGATAAGTGACCGAATTTAGGCTTAGGATACCATCATATTCACCTGCTGCACTGGCAATTATGGAAGTGTTGGAGTTCTTCAGTGTAATGGTGGGCTGGGTTGACACGCCGTTATACATCAGAATGATGTTATTGCCAGTGGCAAAACTAGTTCCTCCAGAGGCGGGTATCACCAGCTTGGCAGGACTGGAAGCATCGGTCCCAATGGTCATTACAGTAGTACCTGAAAACGTGACGTCCGCATCCAGTGTAACGGTCACATTCGCATTGATGGTAATCGTGCAATTGTTACAGGTTGCTGAAGGTTTAGCGCCTGGGGCCCAAGTCACTGGATTACTCCAATTGCCTGTATTGGAAGCGGTATACTGCGCCCGGGTGGAATTAAAAACAAATACGGTAAGAATAAGGGTTGAAACAGCGTAAAGCTTTTTCATAATGAACTAGTTAAATGAGGTAATGTGGTTAAGGCAAACCATAGTAAACGGATTCCGTCGGGGAGGTCGTAAGAATGGATTTTAGCAAGCTGAAGGACTTAGGCTCAGCCGGATTGGGTTTGACTTAGGAAAGCGGGTGGTAAAAGGAATAAAGATTTAGTAAAAACAGTGTTCTGATCAAATGAGAATGTAAAATTAGAAAGATTTCTGAACTTGTCAACAAAAGTGGATAAAAAATTGTGCATAAACATGGGTTTCTACACAAATAATGAGCTCTTGAGGTATGTTACTGTTCTTCAGCCTCGATTTTATTAAGACCTAACTTGTCCATAGCGACTTGGGCAGCAATTTGGCTAGCATCCTTTTTGTTATAGGCACGGCCTTGGGCGATCAACTCCCCATCTACCATGGCTCCTACGGTAAAAAGGCGGCGGCCACCTTCTATCCGTTCATCAAGGGTGTCGAATTCCAGGTTTTTCCCATTTTTGTTCGCCCACCCATACAGTTTGTTTTTGTGATTAATTTCCAGATTTTCAAGATCATCCATGAATAGATAAGGCTGAATAATCCGTTCCATTACCCATTGTTTGGTCTTGTCGTAGCCCTTATCCAGATAAATGGCTCCGACCATTGCTTCAAGGGTATTCCCAAAGATTTGGCTCATTTTCAGGGAGCCGTCAAATTTATTGAACAGACTGATTTTTTTCAGCCCCATTTTTACAGCAATATCATTGAGTTGATTCCTGTTGACCATTTTACTGCGCATTTCGGTCAGAAAACCTTCTTCCTTATACGGGTACCTTTTAAAAAGGAAATCGGCAATTATAGCGCTGAGGATGGCGTCTCCCAAATACTCCAACCGCTCATTATTCTGATCAGAACCTTCCTTAATAGATCTGTGGGTCAGCGCGGTTTTGTATAATACAGCTTTTCCAGGGGCAAAGCCCAATACATTACGCAATTGTTTTCTGAAAGCAATGACGGAAGAATCAATTCTTATAATTCGATCTAAGATTCCCACAATGTCAAGCTACAATTTTTTTTTCAGGGAAAAAATAATTCCGGTTAATTTGAATGGTACTTCTTTACGATGACGCAGGCGTTATGGCCTCCAAAGCCAAATGTATTGCTCAAAGCGGCTCTGACGGTTCTCTTCTCTGCCTTCATAAAAGTAAAGTTGAGACGAGGATCCAGGTGGGGATCGTCTGTAAAATGATTGATGGTTGGAGGGATTTCGTCATTGACAACACTCATGATGCAAGCGATCGCTTCGACTACACCTGCAGCCCCCAGACAATGACCCGTCATTGACTTGGTGGAGCTGATATTGAGGTGAAAAGCATGTTCCCCAAAAACATCCATGATTGCTTTCACTTCCGCAATATCACCCAATTGGGTCGCTGTTCCGTGGGTGTTGATATAATCAATATCACCCGGGTGCATTCCAGCATCCATCAATGCAGCGTTCATGACATTTTTTGCACCTAGGCCTTCCGGGTGGGGAGCGGTAATATGATAGGCGTCGGCTGTTGCGCCACAACCCGCTATCTCACAATATATTTTCGCATTTCTTTTTCGTGCATGTTCCAATTCTTCGAGAATCAACACACCAGCACCCTCACCCATCACAAAACCGTCGCGGTCTTTGTCATAAGGCCTGCTGGCCGTTGCAGGATCCTCATTGCGTTCACTCAAGGCTTTCATGGCATTGAACCCACCGACACCCGCCTGGCTGATGACGCTTTCGGAGCCACCGCTCAAAACAATATCTGCCATACCCAGCCGTATAAGGTTGAATGCTTCCATAATTGCATTTGTAGAGGAGGCACAAGCGCTGACTACTGCAAAATTAGGCCCCCGGAAACCATGCCGCATGGAGATTTGACCTGCAGCAATATCCAATATCATTTTTGGAATAAAAAAGGGATTAAACCTGGGTGTACCGTCTCCTTTGGCAAAATTGATAACTTCTTCCTGGAAAGTAATCAGACCACCAATGCCGCTGGCAAAAACCACTCCAACGCGGTCTGTATTCACGTTATCCTCATTTATGCCGGAATCTGCCACAGCTTCATCGCTGGCCACCAGGGCAGTCTGCGTAAACCGGTCAAGTTTCCGGGCTTCTTTCCTTTCAAGCCATTGAAGGGGGTCAAATCCTTTTAACTCGCAGGCAAATTTTGTCTTGAATTTTGATGCATCAAAGAGTGTGATGAATGCGGCACCGGAAACCCCGCAGAGAAGCCCTTTCCAATAATCATGCAAATTATTGCCTACGGGTGTCAGTGCACCAATACCTGTAACTACAACTCTTTTCAATTCCATATGGTCTGCCCGTAATATTTGTTAAGTGATAAATCCGCCTTCTAAACCTGTGGATTTCGAGAGGCGGATGGAGAAAATGTATGGCACATAACAACAGGACAAATGGCTTATTTGGCGTGCTCTTCGAGATAGGCAATTGCCTGACCTACCGTGGTAATCGTTTCAGCCTGCTCATCAGGAATGGAAATATTGAATTCTTTTTCAAATTCCATAATCAGTTCAACAGTATCCAGAGAATCTGCACCCAGGTCATTGGTGAAGGAAGCCTCGTTGGTAACTTCTGCCTCTTCCACTCCCAATTTATCAACTATAATCTTTTTAACTCTTGTAGCGATGTCTGACATTTTTTAAAAGTTTAGTTACGGGTGCAAAAATATAATTTTTGGACTAAACCCAGCAAACAAGCCATTTTTAATTTTTACATTGATTTTAACTGATTTAGGCCAGCAATACGATCCCCTTTTCCTCATTTTATCTGTTGATTTCTGTGTTCCAGCTGCAACTGCCCGTTTCGCTACCAAAAATAAATTCTCCAAATTTGAATATCTTCGGATATCCACAAGAACATAATCTTTCAAAGCCATGTCGCTTAAGATCATAGACCACGATTCCAGGGAGTACTATCAAATGGTCAAACTACGGTTAGACATGTTGCGCAAACCACTTGGGTTAAATTTTGATAAGGAAGAATTGGAAAAGGAAAAGGACGACATATTGATGGGTGCTTTTGAAGATGATCGGATATTAGGATGTTGTCTGCTTACACGAATAGATGAAAAGTCAATACGTTTGAGACAAATGGCTGTTCCCAATAACCTTCAGGGAAGGGGAATTGGCCGTGCCCTTATGATATTTGCCGAAAATATTGCCAGGGACATGGGATACAAATCCCTGATCATGCATGCCCGGACAACGGCCGTAGGGTTTTATGAAAAATTAGGCTACTCCACAGATGGGAATGAATTTGAAGAAGTGACGATCCCTCATTATGTGATGGAAAAAGCATTGTGATTTTTCTGTTTTACAAAATCAAGGATTCTTTGAAGGAATTGCAATAATTGCAGCATCGAAGAAATATCTTCGACTGCTAATAAGAATAATTTTCCCGCTTGTTTTATTCTCGCCTTATTGGTTTGCTTCTGGATAAAGCTGAGGATTGAATTAAAGACAGAAGACTCAAAATAGGGCGAGTCCGGTCTGTTAATAAAATATAATTTCAGCCGGCCATCCTTCAAGATGATTTTTTCAAAACCAAGTTCCACTGCGAGTTTGCGTGCACGAACGGTATCAAAAAGATCCTCAACCTGGCTGGGAATCGGACCAAACCTGTCCTTTAATTCCGTATAAAACTCTTTTAATTCTGCTTCCTGTTCACAATTATCGAGACGGGTATACAGAGACAATCTCTCCGTGATACTCTCCACATAGTAATCCGGAATGAGAATTTCCAAATCCGTATCAATAGTGCAATCCTGGGCAAAATCCTCCTTTTTAGAAATTTCTTCCTTAAAGAGTTCTTTAAATTCCGTCCTTTTTAATTCCCCGATGGCTTCATCTAAGATTTTCTGGTACATCTCAAAACCGATCTCTGCCATAAACCCGCTTTGCTCCCCTCCCAGCATATTGCCTGCACCACGGATGTCCAGATCACGCATAGCAATCTGAAAGCCACTCCCGAGTTCACTATGCTGTTCCAGTGTTTGCAGTCTTTTGCGCGAATCGGATGGTAGTGTTGCCAAAGATGGCGCCATCAAATAACAAAAGGCCTTTTTATTGCTTCTGCCCACCCGCCCACGCAATTGGTGAAGATCACTTAATCCGAACTGATGTGCATGATTGACAATAATGGTGTTGACATTCGGAATATCTACCCCGCTTTCCACGATATTGGTGCAGACCAGTACATCATATTTTTTTTCAATAAAATCAAGAATCCTTCCTTCTAGTTCATGACCTTCCATTTGCCCGTGCGCATATCCGATGCTCAGATCCGGGCATAATCCCTGGATAATGCCCGTCATTTCTGCAAGACCCTGAACGCGGTTAAAAATAAAAAAAACCTGTCCTCCCCTTTCCGTCTCGAAATAAATAGCATCCCGGATCAGTTCCTCATTATACCCATGCAATTCAGTTTGTATGGGCTGGCGGTTTGGCGGAGCGGTGTTGATGATGCTGAGGTCCCTGGCGCCCATGAGACTGAACTGCAGAGTTCTTGGAATCGGGGTAGCCGTGAGCGTTAAACAATCAACATTGATGCGAAGCGTTTTGATTTTTTCCTTGTGTGCCACCCCGAACTTTTGCTCCTCATCAATAACCAGCAGGCCAAGGTCTTTGAATTTTACTTCTTTTCCGAGCAATGCATGGGTTCCGATGATGATATCTATTTTCCCCTCGGAAAGTTTTTGCAGGGTTTCTTTTTTCTCTTTGGAAGATTTGAAACGGTTCAAATAATCAACGGTTACCGGGAAATCCTTAAGACGATCGCCGAATGTCTTGAAATGCTGGAACGCCAATATCGTTGTTGGAACTAGTACAGCAGCTTGTTTGCCGTCGCAACAGGTTTTGAATGCCGCGCGGATGGCGATTTCAGTTTTTCCAAAACCAACGTCACCGCATACAAGCCGGTCCATAGGCGAAGGTGATTCCATATCTTTTTTTACATCGCCAGTGGCTTTACTTTGATCAGGGGTATCCTCATAAATAAATGATGCTTCGAGCTCAGTTTGAAGATAATCATCAGTGGAATGGGAGAAACCTTTCCTGGCTTTTCTTTCGGCATACAACTTGATCAGATCAAAAGCAATTTCTTTTACTCTTGTTTTGGTCTTTTCCTTTAATTTCTGCCACACATCGCTTCCTAATTTATTCACTTTTGGGACCGTACCTTCTTTTCCTGTGTGCTTGGAAATCTTATGTAAGGAATTGATATTGACATACAATATGTCGCTATCCCGGTATATAATCCGTACCGCCTCCTGCCATTTGCCCCCAACTTCAATTTTTTGCAAACCGCTATAAATGCCAACACCGTGGTCGATATGTGTAACATAATCCCCTGGTTGTAATTCTCTTAATGTTCGCAGGGTCAATGCCTTGTTTTTATTATAAGCCTGTCTAACCCTGTATTTATGGTAACGCTGGAATATTTGGTGATCGGTATAACAGACGATTTTCAGATCGTCGTCGATAAATCCTTCATGGATGGAGACTGGAACCGGGGTAAAATGGATCTCCGAATCCAAATCCGAGAAAATCGTATAGAGTCTTTCCAGTTGACGCGGATTTTCAGCAAACAAATAAATACTGTATTTGGCTGCTTCCCTTTCTTTTAAATCTTTGATCAGTAAGTCGAACTGCCGGTTAAATGCAGGCTGTGCCCGCGTATGAAATTCTAAACCGGTTACATCCCTCCCGCTAATGGTTGATAAGGGGCCGAACTCCACTACATGAAGTCTTTTCAGTTGATCTTCCCAATAAGCATGCGGCATGAAATCTTCTGCTCGGACAGTAGCTTTTTCATTACTTTCCTCTGCCTCCTTTCCCTGAATCGACCCGGCTGAGTTGATTTGCAACTCCAGATAGGCCAGCAATTCTTCTTCCTGCACCCTCAATTTCTCCTTGGTTAATTCCCAATCCTGCACCCAGACCACCGTGTTTTCTGGTATAAATTCGAGTAGTGAGATTTTCTCCCTGCTGTCAAATTGTGTTTCGATGTTGGGAATGATATTTACATATAATAGTTTTCTTTCACTCAACTGGGTTTGAGGATCAAAAATCCGGATAGAATCCACATCATTTCCAAATAATTCAATACGATACGGCTTTTCGTTTCCAAAGGAATAAATATCCAAAATTCCACCCCTGATCGCAAACTGCCCTGGCTCATAGACGAAATCGGTTCTTTCAAAACCATATCCAATGAGTCTTTCCATTAGTTCTTCCGGCTGAATACCATCTCCAGATTTAATATTGATAATATTACCTGAAAGGGTGTTGGGAAGAACGACCTTTTCGAGTAAAGCCTCGGGGTATGTAATGAGCATTTTTCTGCCACGCGCAAGTTGGGATTCCGGTTTGAGGGAAGGAGCAGCAAACCTCATTAGCGCTTCGGTCCTCAACATGACATGGCTGCTGTTATAGAGGCGGAAATTCTTTTTATTTTTATAGGAGGAAGGAAAATAGAAAATATCCAATGCGTTTGTCAGGTTTTCTATCGTGTTTTGGAGATATGCAGCGGATTCCGCGTCTTCGCAAACCACCAAATGATTTAACTGACTGGTTATCTGACCTTTAAAAATAGAACCAATGACAAAAGCCGGTGAACTTCCTTGTAAGTTTTTGAGGTGAATAGTTTGGGGCCGGGAAAAAGTAAGCCTGTCCGCCAGTTGAAAAAGGAGGGGGGAATGATCAAATAATCCAGATAAAACCTCATTATTCATTCGATCCGCAAATATACGATTTTTACTGCTTTCCCCTCCCGGAGGATGGAAAATCCGTTCGACAAGCAACCTAACAAGGAGAAAATCAGTATTAAACTTTAGCTGGTTTTTGCATTCTCTTTAATCATCCAGGCAACATATATAGCCCTTGAAAAATCAAAATATTAACGACCAGTTAAAAAAGTCAACCATTAAACCAAGCCCAATCCAATATCCTTATTTTATCAATAGATAGCATCATAGTCAACCCGGATCTCAATGCCAGTCATTTTTCCGGGTAATACGGTTACTGGAGCAATATTATTTTTCGAATCAAACCAGTTTGCATAAAACAATTCATCTTTTTTTGTGAAGAATGAATAAGATCCGGGCGGCAACTGCACGGAAAAATGTCCGTCTGTCCCTGATTCTGTTTTTTGCACAAATTTTGTCCTGATTGCATTATAAAATGCAGTGTTTCCAACCCTGCTAACCTGATGTATGTTGGCCAGTTCGAAAATGTAAACAGACGTGGCGGTACCCTTGGGTTTGGAAGGCCTCACACTTGGAGAGGGCATTTGATTTCCGGAGATTCTATACACATAACCTTCCACTCCCTGCTCCTGGACAAAGAAGGTTTTATCCGGTAAATCGACCGGACAATTAAAAAAAAATAAGGTGAAAATAAAGTGAAAAAACCTGAAAATCATGGATTTTGCTATTGAATTGTTATCGTTTAACCTATTACAAAAAGGATTCCGATTTGGAAAAAAAATGTATTTTTAATACTATTTAATTGGCAACCATTTTATGACGAAATGTAAATTCGTACTCCTGGCCATATTCATTTTGCAGATCGCAGCCTTTCCTGCTGCGGCACAATTGATCACAAGAACAGATATTCTGCAAAAAGCCAGTGTAATCAGGGCCCGCGAAGAATCTAGTCTATATCAAAGAGTGCAAATCATCGCCAAGCAAAAGGGCTGGCCCTTGGCAACTTACGATAAAAAAGGCCGCAGATCCATTTTGGTTGGAATAGACCAATTGGGCTACCCACTGTATTTAGGACCCCACGATGATAATAATCCTGCTTCCACCATAAAGACCAATTTGCTCTGGCCCGGGGGAAGTACAGGTTTAAATCTGAGCGGCTCGTCCATTGGTTTGAAAGGTAAACTGGCAATTTGGGATGGAGGGGCCGTACTGGGCACCCATGTGGAGTTGGCAGGAAGGGTTATTCAAAAAGACAATGTGACCGCCACAATTCCTCACGCAACCTCCATGGCAGGGATTATGATTGGGACCGGAATCAACCCGATTGCAAAGGGAATGGCTTTCGCAGCGCCGGAACTCGATGCCTACGATTATGATGGATCTTCAGGTTTGGACGACGTCTCCGAAATGATGGCCGCCTCGCCAAATTTGCTTGTGTCCAACCACTCTTATGGATTGAACGCTGGATGGGAGCCCTCCGAAACCGAACCTACTACCTGGACCTGGTTTGGCGTTTTTGGCGATACAGTGGACTATAAATTCGGTTATTATGACAGTTATGCCCAGAGCTGGGATTCCATTGCCTATAATGCACCCAATTATCTGATTGTCAATTCTTGCGGTAATTCCCGGGCATATAATGGCCCGGCAGTAGGAGGAGCCTATTTCTATTATAACACGCAAGGCCAGCTGGTAAGCGGCAAAAGACCAGCCAATATCAGCGACAACGCCAGTTTCAAAACCATTTCGAGTCCTGGTGTTGCCAAGAATACCCTGGTTATTGGAGCAGTAAATCCCATTGCCGGAGGATATTCTCAACCCTCAGATGTTGTCTCGGCATACTTTAGCAGCTGGGGACCCACCGATGACGGCCGGATAAAACCTGATGTGGTGACGGACGGAGTGGATGTCTTAGCGCCTACCAATTCTAATAACTCCGCTTATGATATTAATAGTGGCACATCAGAAGCATCAGCTGCTGCATCAGGTTCGCTATTGCTCTTGCAGCAATATTATTCCAGTTTGCACGGCGGGGCCTTCATGCGTTCTGCAACCCTGAAAGGATTGGTTATTCATACAGCTGACCAGGCAGGTACTGCTGCAGGCCCATCTTATATTTATGGCTGGGGGCTTGTTGACATGCAAAAAGCGGCTTCCGTCATTACATCAGATACCATAACCACCAATCCAAACCAAAAAATATATGAAAATAATCTGGTCAATGACAGTGTTTACAGCATTCAGGTGGTTTCCTCTGGGAAGGGACCTCTTTTCGCAACGATATCTTGGACTGATCCAGCGGCAAGTGTAGACCCGATTCCCACAGGCAATGCCAGCGATCTTACCCCTAAATTGGTCAATGACCTTGATTTGAGGGTCACCAATGGAACTAGTACCTATTATCCCTGGATTCTTGATCCCTCAAACCCGGCAGCTGCAGCAACCACAGGAGATAACAAACTGGACAATGAAGAAAAGATTGAAGTGGACAGCACCATCCCAGGAAGAACCTATACGGTTACTGTCACTCATAAAGCAGCGCTTGTTCGCAATCAGCAAGCCTATACTTTGCTGTTGAGTGGAATTGGCGGATCAGCATATTGCACTTCAGGCGCGACCAGCAGTGCAGGAACACGCATTGACAGCGTAACTATGAACAATATTGCAAATGCCAATCCACCGGGATGCACTACCTATACAGATTATACCAACCTTACGATGCAATTGCAGGCGGCGCAAACCGTCCCCTTCAGTATTAAACTAAGCAGCTGCGACGGTAGTGTTGCCAATAAGATAGTAAAGATCTTTATAGACTTTAATAATGATGGAAACTTTACAGATCCTGGAGATAATGTAGCAACAAGTGGTGTCATCAATGGAAACGGAACATTCAGTGGGTCCTTCACCACCCCTTATGGGCTGTCGGTCGGTAATTATACCCTGATGCGCATTGTTGCGGAGGAAACTAATAACCCGGCGAGTGTAACCCCTTGCGGATCTTATGGAAACGGGGAGACCGAGGACTACCGTGTGTTGATTGTAGGACCCACAAACGATGTGGGTATAAACAATCTCGTGGATCCTTCTGCTGCTGCCTGTGCAAATGATTCTCAAAGGATTACTGTTAGTATCCAGAATTTTGGGACTGCCGCACAAGTGAATTTCCCCATAACTGCCACCATTCAAACAGGCGGCACTACTGTGGCTGTATTAAATGCCATTTGTCCTGATACCCTTGCTGGCCTGAGCAGTGTTATTTATACCTTTCAAACAGCTTTTGCAACTACTGTCGGTGATCTCTATACGGTGACTGCCCGGACCCAACTCGGCAATGATCAGGACACCTCGGATGACCAGCTCGTCACCAGCTTTCAAGTCAGCGCAGGAACAGACGTAGCGAAAGGAACTGCAGAAATTTGCAGCAGCGATCCAACCCTGATTTCCCTTCAGGCGATAATTACTGACAGCGGCGATGTGGCTTCCTGGTATAACAGTCCAACGGCAACGACACCAGTCGCCATCGGGAATAATACCAGTACCACCGTGCTTCCTTCAAACCATACTTACTACATGTCCCTGAATAATTTGCCTACAAGCGTAGGACTGCCAAATAAGATGGTCTATGCAAACGGAGGTTACAATAATTTCGTGGGCAATTTTGTCAATGTAACGGCCTATGTGCCAGTGACCATTAACAGCGCCAGGCTTTATATTGGGAACGGGGGACAAATTAATTTTACGGTCGCTCAAATTGTTGACCTGACTGCTACAGGCTATAGTTATTATCCCATATCGAGCAATACGATCACAGTATACCCCACCACTCCGGATCCAACAGCCGGACTGCTCACAGGGAACTTCGCAGAAGACACCGGAGCCGTTTATTATTTGGATTTGCCCGTGCCTGTTGGAAATTATTCCATTATCATCCAATGTCTGAATGGCGCTACCATTTTCAGAAATAATATGATACCCAGCAATCCTTATCCGTTCACGATTCCTGGCATCTTTTCGATCACGGGTAACAGTGCCGTTGATCCTTCCGATACCCTGAACACGAATTTCTACGAGCAATATTATTATTTCTTTTACGATATGAGCCTTCAATTGACCAATTGCCCCGGGCCCAGGGTAGCTGTGACTGCAAGTCAGGCGACGCTTCCCGTAATCACGCTTTCCAATAACGTGTTCACCAGCAATGTGGCGGAAGGAAACCAATGGTACCTTGGCGATTCGCTTCTGGCCGGGCATACGAAGCAGACGGATACAGCGATCATCTCTGGTGTATATTATGATATGGTCAGGGATAGCTTGGGTTGTTTGCTAACCTCAAACAAAATATTATATTCCTCAGGCGGCAGCGGCAGCATTTCATTAAAAGTTGCGCCGAATCCCAGCACAGGTCAGTTTATCGTAGAGTTTGTAACGGACTCTTCGGCACAGGATGTCGAAATCAGCATGCTTAACATGCTTGGGCAACGGCTGTTCACGAATGACTATCCCGGATTTTCGGGTGTTTTCTATCAAACTTACTATATGGGTAATCTGCCTGGAGGCATGTATGTCGTCCAGGTTCGGGTAGGAAATCAAACATATAACAATAAGCTTCTGATCGTACCAAAGCAGTGAAGTCAATAACTGTTTTTGCAATAGAAAAAATGATATATTAGCCGAATCGATCGCTTGCCTTTTTGGCAAATAGAGGGCGGACTGTTAAGGGTCCGCTCTTTTAATGAAAATTGACCCGTATGTTGCAACCTTGGCAAACAGGTAAGATAATCCGAATTGAAGATATAACTACTGCTACCAAGCGATTTTTCATCCAGCTTGCGGGATCAGCTTCATTCGATTTCAAACCTGGCCAATTCGTAACGCTTGATCTTCCTATCCATGAAAAGCCCAGTAAGCGCTGGCGTAGCTATTCGATTGCCTCTTGGCCGGATGGAACTAATGTTTTTGAATTGGTGATCGTGTTGCTGGAAGACGGAGCGGGGACAAATTATTTGTTCAACGAAACAGGTGTAGGTTCTGAGATAATACTAAGAGGCCCGCAGGGCGTATTTGTCCTGCCGGAGCAGATTGAAAAGGAATTATTTTTTATATGCACAGGCACGGGGATTGCACCATTCCGATCCATGGCCCATCATATCTTGAATCATAGTATCCCTCACAAAGAGATCTACCTGATTTTCGGTTGCAGAAAATTCAGCGATTGCTTGTATCGTTATGAATTGGAAAATCTGGAAGAACAATTACCTGGATTCAATTATATCCCCACTTTTTCGAGAGAGACCGCAATTCCGAACCCGGGCGGGAAAGGAAAACAGATCCGTACTGGATACGTCCATGGTATTTATGAAGAAATCTGCAGAAATCAGCCTGGCATCCAGCCAGCCCATTTTTACCTTTGTGGTTGGAAAAATATGATTGACGAAGCCAAGCAACGCATTCAGGCAATGGGATATGATAAGAAATCCATACACCAGGAACTGTATGGATAGGGAAGTTATTTGCTGGCGACTGATTGTTTGATCAGGTTATTTTTATCCAGTAGTTTTTTTCTCAGAGAAATGTCTGGAAATTTCTGATTTTCTTCCTGGGATTCTTTAACCACTGTTTTGATCGGTATAACAGGGATTTGGAAGTCTCTCAATTTCGACTCCATGCTCAGGTAGTCTTTTTGGAGTTCCAGGATTTCTGCGTAATTATTGAGCATTTCTTCTTCTAATTCAGCAATCCTTCCACGTGTCTTGGAAGTTTGACGTGATTTTATACTGTACCCCACTAAGGCTGAAACTACGACGATCAGGCCTAAGATTAGAACGTTTAAGCTAAATTCAATTGTAAGCATTGTAATTAAATTAATGTTCGGGGTATTTATGAAAATAATCGCTTCTTAGGTCTCTCTTACAACAGGAGCATGTACAAAGGAAGTGATTTTTTATGCTTTTTAAAAAAAATTCCAAAATAATATCCGAAACTAAGGTATATGTTTGAAAATCGGGCTATAAAAGCTGTTTATCCACAATCTCTTTAATATTGTGGATAGCAATCCTCTCCTGGCGCATGCTGTCTCGATAACGAATGGTTACCGTTCCGTCCTCTTTTGATTGCTGATCTACCGTAACACAAAATGGCGTTCCAATTGCATCCATCCTGCGATAGCGCTTGCCAATGGCATCTTTTTCTTCATAAAAACATCTGAAATGTGGTTTACATTCCTCCATAATTGCTCTGGCGACTTCTGGCAATCCGTCTTTCTTCACGAGCGGCAGCACCGCTAATTTGACCGGAGCCAACAGGGGGGGAAGCCTTAACACTACCCGGCTGTCTTTCTTGTCCGGAGTACTTAGGTCTTCTTCTGCGAAAGCCTCGCTTATCACCATCAGCAGAGTGCGGTCTAATCCGACCGAGGTTTCAACCACATATGGAACGTAATTCTGGTTGATCTCTGAATCAAAATATTGCATTTTCTTTTTGCTGTATTCCTGATGATTCCTTAAATCAAAATCAGTCCTGGAATGGATCCCCTCGACTTCTTTGAAACCGAATGGGAAATCATATTCAATATCGCAAGCGGCGTCTGCATAATGAGCCAGCTTGACATGATCATGGAACCGGTATTTTGATTCCGGAATGCCGAGGCTCAGGTGCCATTTCATTCTTTCAAGCTTCCAATATTCATACCATTCTTTCTGGGTGCCTGGTCTTATAAAGAATTGCATTTCCATCTGTTCGAATTCACGCATCCTGAAAATGAACTGACGGGCGACAATTTCATTTCGGAAAGCCTTACCTACCTGAGCAATCCCGAATGGGATTTTCATTCTCCCGGTTTTCTGGACATTAAGGAAATTTACAAAAATCCCTTGAGCGGTTTCCGGCCGCAAATAGATCTCATTTGCTTCTTCGGTTATGCTTCCCAGTTGGGTGGAAAAAAGCAGGTTAAACTGCCTGACTTCAGTCCAGTTCGCGGTTCCGCTGACTGTGCATTTTATGCCGTAGTCCACAATCAGTTTTTTCAATCCGTCAAAATCACCTGCTGCAAGCAATCGATCCATCAAGGCCAGCAGTTCCTTTGCTTTTTCAACTTCACCCTTTTCGGAAAGCTCATCGGCAAAGCCTTCAATCAAATGATCGACCCGGTATCTTTTTTTACTGTCCCGGTTATCAATCATTGGGTCACTGAAATGATCAATATGACCCGAAGCTTTCCAGGTAGTAGGATGCATAAAGATCGCCGCATCGATGCCAACGATATTTTCCCTTAATTGGGTCATTGATTTCCACCAGTAATCCTTTATATTTTTTTTTAATTCACATCCGTTTTGTCCGTAGTCGTATACTGCACTTAACCCTTCGTAGATCTCGCTGGAAGGGAAAATAAATCCATATTCTTTGCAATGCGAAATTATTGACTGGAACCTGCCTGGGTCATTTGCCATAATAGGGGCAAAGATAATTGTTACATTTGTTAAAATAATTCTTCGAAATCGGCATGGCCCAACCCATTCAATTCAAGGAACCCAAAGCCTCCGTGCTGGAAAAATTCGGGATTTATTATCTGAAACTGTTCAGGCAACGAAAACTGTCACACCATGTATTCGAATTTTCAGATGAAGCATTAAGAAGCAAAGTAATGAGGATATCGGTCAAGGGCATATTACTTTCTGCCGGGATCGGATTGGTTTGCGTATGGCCCACGGTGTATGTGGACCTTCTTTTTCAAAACAAACCGCCGCTTATCCATTATGCCTGGTCCTACGGTGTGTTAGCCATTTCCTTTATCATCGAATTTTATATTCTATTTTTGATTGCCCTGAGGTCGGTTCACGAAGTCAGCGAACTGATCAACACGCACGCACATGAAAAGGATTTTCTTCAAGCGGGCCCCTTTAATATCATCAACATCCTATCGAGAGCAGCACTACAGCTACCGGATCCTGAAATGCAGATTCTGGGTATAGATCCATTTGAAAAAGTATCCAAAAGCAACCTGTTGATTTTGGGCCTGCTCTACAAATTGCGTATTGTAATAACCAATTTCGCTGCCCGGTTCCTCTTGAGGGTAACCGTGGGGATTTCCATTGCTGGTGTTTCGATCAATTATATCGCCTTACCCGTAGAATGTTTCTGGAATGCCATGGTAATTTTGCTGGTGGTCAAGGAGGCGCGCTTAAGACTTTTTGGGTTTGCACTCAGCAACCATATTGCCGATAAGGTTCTTCACGACCGACTGTTGGGTCAATTATCCCCTGAAGCAAAAATTGGTTGTCTAAGAGCGATCGGCAATACGGTGGTCATGGCTCAGAATTACCACCCCAATGTGATTATTCTCCTGATGCGGTTCAAAGATCTTTTGCATATCAATAAAGAACACCGCTATGATGACTGGAACCTGTTTTTGGAATGCCTCAAAAATGTAAGTGGGGCAGAGCGTCATTTTCTTCGCGACCTGCTGACCGTGGCCGCATCCTTTGACGGAAAAATATCGAGACTGGAATCTAAAAATATCGGAGACGCATACGGACCGGATAAAGAAGCCTATATCACCCGGCTGCGGTTGCTGACTGCACACCTGAGTCATGGCCGTTTACACGCTGCGGCAGCGCTTTGCCAAATCAATTTCCAGGCTGAGTAGACAAGGTTCATAATTTTTCATTCTGCTTATGGCGCTCTCCATCGCGCAGGTCTTTTTTTTCAAAATTTTTCTCGAGGGCATCAGTCAGATCAACGCCCGTTTGATTGGCGATGCATAGTAACACCCATAAAACATCCGCGAGTTCATCGGCAAGTTTTTTTTCTTTATCCTTTTCCCTGAAAGATTGGTCACCGTAAATGCGGCTCATCAACCTGGCCACCTCGCCTACTTCCTCTGTTAGAATAGCCATATTAGTGAGTTCGCTGAAATATCGCACGCCTGTAGTGCTGATCCAGGCATCTACCAGTTCTTGCGCCTGCCGTATAGAGATCGATTCAGTTGCCACATTATTTGATTTATAATTATTTATTCAAAATGCGTTCAGATTAGAATTTCTCCTTCCAAATAGGTTACCGCATGTCCACTGATAAAAACCCGGTCTCCCGACCATTCACAATCCAATTCCCCCCTTCTTTTGGAAAGTTGGATGGCATGCAATTTATTTTTCCCTAATTTCCTAGCCCAGTATGGAGTCATCACCGAATGGGCCGACCCCGTAGCCGGATCCTCATCAATCCCTGACTGGGGAAAAAAGCAGCGGGATACAAAATCGGACTGTCTGCCGGGTGCCGTTGCAATAAGCCCCCTGACTGGTATGGAAGCGAGTACGCCGAAATCGGGCGATAAGTTTTCAATGGTCTGCTGGTCCTTGAAAACAGCCATGTAATCAAATACAGATTGATAGACTGCCAGTGGCTTAGTTTTAAGCCCTGTTTCAATGGCCGGCAGGGGATCCACCTCTACCGGATCGTAGGCAGGAAAATCAAGGGTAATCCTTCCTCCAGTTCCTCTATGGGCGTCTAAAGGACCGCTCCTGGAATGAAACCTGATCTTTTCTGAAGGATAACCCATTTTTGTAAAAAATATATGGGCGGAAGCGAGCGTGGCATGTCCGCAAAGATCAACTTCAACTGTAGGGGTAAACCACCGGATAGCGAACTCCCCTTCCTGGGGAATGATATAGGCTGTTTCGGATAAATTATGCTGATTGGCGATCTGTTGCAACTTGTCATCGGCCAACCATTCCTGGAGCGGGACCACGGCAGCGGGATTGCCTCCAAACTTGTCTTTTGTAAAAGCATTTACTACATAAACCTTCATATCCTGGTTTTAATTATGGTCAATCTTTGTTTTTGCTGTCTATGATAATGGTCACCGGGCCATCATTACAAAGGCCAACCTGCATATCCGCTCCGAACTTTCCCCTGAAAACAGTTCTTTCCAAGCCGGCTTCAAGTTGATCGATCATTTTTTCATATATCGGGATAGCCTTGTCTCTTTTACTTGCACGGCTATAGGAAGGCCGGTTTCCTTTTTTTGTAGAAGCGTATAAAGTAAACTGGCTGACCAGCAATAGATCGCCCTTAATTTCCTTTAAGGATAGATTCATTACCCCTTGTGCATCATTAAATATCCGGAGGTTAATTATTTTGCTGCTTAGCCATTCAATATCCTCGGATTGATCAGCGTCTTCAATACCCAGGAGCACCAGCAAACCCAACGCTATGGCGGCCGTTATTTCTCCTTCAATGCTGACACTGGCGTGGTTGACGCGCTGAATGACGGCTCTCATTTCACAAGCAGAACTTTAGGTTGTAATTTTGTGATATGAAGATAGATGTTTCCAGGGAAATCGGATTTCGCACAGCCCGCAGTGGAGGTAGCGGCGGCCAAAACGTTAACAAAGTGGAAACCATGGTGGAGGGATACCTGCACCTTGGTCAATCTGCCTTATTAACAGAAGAGCAAAAGACTGTCTTATTAATCAAATTAGCGGCTAAAATCAACTCCGAAGGTTATCTCCAGGTCAGATCGCAGGTCCACCGTACTCAATTGAGCAATAAAGAAGAAGTCATCAAAAAAATGAACCGTCTGATCGAACTGGCATTGCACAAACCGAAGAAAAGGGTCGCCACCCGACCTACAAAAAGCTCCCAGGAAAAGAGGATCGAAGGAAAAAAGAAAAAGGCGCAGGTCAAAGAAACGCGCAAAAAAATCCGTGATCCGGATCGTTAAAAACTAGAGGAGATAGGGTACGGAATCAAAACAGCCATCCGGCAGGACTATATAAAGGAGGGATCTGCTTTGCATCTGTAATAGGGCTAAAAAGAGAGAACACAATCCTGCCGAATCCCGGTCAAAAATCTTATCTTCTCCGGACAATTCAAAGAGCAGTCATACTGAAAAAGACCAGGTATTAGTACGCATATTTTCGGGAATTATTACTCATGGTTCTTTCTGGTACAATGCTTTATTTTGCCATTCATTTTCAAATTCCAAAATTGTTATTATGAAAACAAGACATAGTTACCATTCAGCCTGCCTTATTTTAATGGTATGGATTTTTGCTGCCATGGGCTGTACTCCTCAAACCTCCTCCAATATTCCGGTTAATGAAGACAGTGTAAGGAGTCATATCCTTCCTATAGGGGACGCTATTAGCTATACAAAGAAGTTCAGGGTTGTCCGGGATAGTGCTTACAGGCAGGCCCCGGTATTTAAAAATGGATTGGATCTTGGGCAGGCCGAGGCCTTTAACAGGGATGCGATCGCAGTCTTGCTTAACCAGCAGGATGCCTCCGGGGTTAAAGCTGCTGGTGTGCGGATTTATTACGGTGTCGATCTGCGTGGACAGGTCAGGATGATTCTGGTGCCCTATGATATCCATGGCAATGACATCATCAATGAACTCATCGGCAATAAGGTCGTCCATATTCCGGGAATACCTTCCGCAAGTGCATTCACAGGAAATGGACAAACCATCGAGCAAGGACAACGTTGTCCTGTTATTTGCGACAGCGGAGCAAGTGGATTAACCGGCAATTAATATGTCTTCTGTTCTTGTATTCCTGATCAGCTTGTCTATCCTGCTTCCCCTCCTGGCTGGTTTCATCCGGCTAGGCAGCGTGAGAATCGGATACCTTCCATTTTTTTGGATCATCATCATTGGACTTATCAACGAAGTGATCAGTTTTGTCCTGATTAAACATTTTCATGTCAGCAATGCGGTTCCGAATAATATCAATATCCTGGTGGAATGGAAATTAATTGCGTGGCAATTCCACCAGTGGGGGTTATTTAAGAAGAACAAATTGATTTACCGTCTTCTCCTGGTGGGTATGGTTTTATTCTGGATAACCGAAAATTTAATCTTCTGGCAAATCAAGGTATTCAGCCCCTATTTTTGTTTTTTCTATTCATTTTTGACCGTACTGTTCAGTGTAAATGAGATTAATTTCATGATCACCCATAAAAACCGGAATCTATTCAGGAACCCCAGATTCCTGATTTGCATCGGATTCATTATTTGCTATCTCTATAAGATCATTTATGAATGGGCATATCAGATAAGTCTATTTGGGAAATCTGAATTTACAGCCATCGTTGAATCCTTGTTTGCCTATATAAATGCCCTCACAAATATTATTTTTGCATTGGCGCTTTTAATAATTCCGCGGCGCGAGAAGTTCAGGCTCGAATAAATAATGTACTGGCTTGCCTAAAATAGAAATGGACAACAAGATTCTTTATATCACTATTCTTTTTTCGCTGATCATTACCGTGATCGTTATCTATTTTTTTGTCTCCATTATCCGTTACCACAGGCGTTACATAAAATTGCAGCGGGAAAGGATCCTGGCCGGGATCACGGTCCAGGAAAACGAGCGCAAACGGATTGCAGCTGACCTGCATGACAGTCTTGGACCACTACTATCGGCCGTAAAGCTCAATATTAACAGTATCGACATTCAACCCCATGATAAAGCGGTATTGGACCGGGCGGGCAGGACCCTGGATGAAATCATTGGAAGCATGCGGCAGATTTCCTACGATCTTTTGCCCAACACCCTTGAAAGGAAGGGTCTGGCAGAAGCTGTACGGGATTTCATCGGTCATATCAATTATAAGCAGATTACGAATATCCAGCTTTATGTCGTTAAAGAAATCAGGGTTCCAAAAGAAAAGGAAATCCATGTTTTCCGGATGCTACAGGAAATCGTGCACAATACCATAAAACATGCTGGTGCAAAAAACCTGCAAATCGGTCTAAGTGAAGAATCGGGCCACCTTTTGGTATTGACTAAAGACGACGGAAAAGGTTTTGATCTGGAAAAAGAAAAAAAAGGCTCAAACGGTCTGGGTTTAAAGAGCTTGGAAAGCCGTTGCGAAATCCTTAGCGGCATCATGACCATGGATTCAAAGCCGGGCCGGGGCACAGATTATTTTATTAAAATCCCGCTTGTTTGATCTAATTTCAAGCGCTCTTTCAATCGATGCGCAATACAATCAGCCTGGTCATTGCAGATGACCACGAGATCTTCCGCGACGGACTTGCCCTCATGTTATCCAAACAGAGTGGACTTTCACTCATCGGCCAGGCGGGAGACGGCCAATCGCTTATTGCACTGACCGGATCGCTTCATCCAGATGTTGTGATCACAGATATTAAGATGCCCCGGATGGATGGTATCGAAGCAACGCGTTTATTATTACAAAAAAAACCGGATCTGAAAATCATTGCGTTGTCCATGTTCGATGAAGATAACCTGATTGTCGAGATGCTGGAAGCCGGAGCCCGTGGTTATTTATTGAAAAACGCGGACAAAAAGGAAATCCTGCAGGCTATCGACTCCGTGTACGAGGAACAGGCATATTACTGCAGGCATACTTCGGCCAGGCTTGCGAGCATGATCGCAAAAAGCAGGTTTGACCTCAGAAAAAAGAACCCAGATATGGTGTTTAGTGACAAGGAAAAAGAAATCATCCAGATGATCTGCAAACAATTTACGGCCCAGCAGATAGGGGAACACCTCTTTCTAAGTAAGCGCACTGTGGAAGGGTATAAAACAAGAATTCTGGAAAAAATGAATGCCAGGAACAGTGCGGGCCTGGTCATATTTGCCCTTAGAAATAATTTGGTACATGAAAAAGATCTTCCATAAATACTGTCCAATCCAAGCTTAATCGGGTGCTGTCGTTTTTTGTTTTGCTTTTAAGGCGTCAAGAGCTTGCTGTTCTTTAAGTACTTCTTCTTTTGAGCTTTCCTGATCCTTCTTATTTTGATCAAGGTCGGCCTGAGTTTTCCTGAGTTTTTTCTGCAGGTCAGCCTGATCATCCAGCAGGTGGGACATTTTCTTATGTGCTTTCTGAAGTGCTGCGGCATCCTGGTTGACATTTTCTTCGATCAGGTTCGCCTGTTTTTGCTGGTCAATTTTGTTTTGATCAAGCTCGGTGTTGAGTTTTCTTATCTTTTTTTCAAAATCTGTCTGATCATCTGCGAGGTTGTTCTGTTTCTTATTGACCTTTCTTACTGTATTTTCCTGATCAATGACCTGAAGATTTAGCTGGAAGGCATCGATATAAGGCAAAATATGGTCAAGAAAAGATTTGGCTTGTTCTATATTGGAACTGTCAGCGGAAGTTCTTGAAGTGACCTGCTCATTGGCTCTGGCGGGCAACAAATTGACCACGGTAGCCTCTTTTTCTTTCCGGCTCTTACGCTCGATTTTAAAATAAAGATCACTGGTCACCGTGTCCTTACTCCCTAATTTAACTGCCTTATACAAAGTAAATCCGCCGGAACTTGACCCCTTGACGCCTTTTTTACTCATATAGTCTTTAATTGCATCCTCCACGACATCCTGCTGATAAGGTACTTCACTGATCGCCACAGGTTGTTGCGTTTTCTGGTATTCTATCTTACCTTCATAGGCCTGTGCATGCAATAAATGAATGCAAATAAATATCAGGTTGAAACACAATAAGGTCTTTTTCATCGCAAATACGTTTTGGTGGAATACAAATTCAAGTTACTAAAAATAGCGAGCTATTTAATTTCACCCGCGAATATAGTGGGATGAAAATTATTTTTGCCATTTAAATCCAATTATTTGAGCAGCATAAAAAAACTGGCGGGACAAACAATTTGGTATGGAGGCAGTTCCATTTTTGCCAGGTTCCTGAGTTACTTGCTGACGCCTTATCTTACTTATCAGCTTACCAAGGAAAGGTACGGAGAAATGAGTCTTGTCTATGCGCTCGTCCCTTTTCTAAATACCGTTTATACATACGGAATGGAAACCGCATTTTTTCGTTTTCTTCAAAAAGAGGAATTCAAAAAAGAGGTATACAACACCACGATGGTTTCAGCCTTCAGCAGTACACTGATTTTTACCATCCTGCTGATCGTTTTCAGAAATCCAGTAGCCGAATTCATAAGAATTCCCGAACATTCCGATTATATTTTGATCTGCGCCTTGATTATCGGTTGCGACGCGTTGACAGCTCTTCCCTTTGCGAAATTGCGCAGCGAAGACAGGCCCAGAAAATTTGCAGTAATACGGATTACCAGTATACTACTCAATATAGGGCTTGTCTATTTCTTCTTATCGGTATGCCCCGGACTCCAGGCAAGAAAACCGGACAGTATCTGGTCTGTTATTTACGATAAAAATTTCCGTGTCGGCTATGTACTGATCGCTAATCTGGCTGCATCCTTTTTTGCATTGATATGCCTGTGGAAGGAATTTGTGGAATTCAAATGGAGGTTCCATACCAACCTCTGGAAGGCATTGATGATATATTCGCTCCCACTGACTGTGGCAGGATTTGCTGGAATGATCAATGAAACTTTTGACCGTATCATGCTCGGCTGGTGGGCTCCTGCTGCCAACCTGGCTGGTGCCAGGGGCGAAGTGGGCATTTATAGTGCCTGTTATAAACTCTCCATACTGATCACATTATTCATTCAGGCATTCCGGATGGGGGCCGAACCCTTCTTTTTTAAACAATCACTGGAGGAAAACGCGCCCAAGACTTATGCGCGCGTCATGAAATTTTTTGTTCTCATCATCACTGTCATGTTCCTGATTGTTGCCTTGTACCTGGATATCTGGAAGATTTTCATTCAGAACAAGAATATGTGGGAGGGTTTAAAGGTTGTACCCATCCTGCTTTTTGCCAATATGTTTTTGGGGATTTATTACAACCTTTCCATTTGGTATAAGTTATCCCATAAAACGACGGCCGGTGCCTATATTACTTTAATAGGTGCAGCAATCACCCTCATTATCAACTATCTTTTTATTCCCCATTTCAGCTATATGGCCTGTGCCTGGGCCACTTTCCTCTGTTACGGTAGTATGATGGTGATTTCTTATATCTGGGGACAAAAAAAATATCCGATTCCTTACGCATGGAAAAAGCTTCTCGCCTATATGGTAATTGTCGCCCTGCTATATTTCATTCATCATTTCTTTACAGGAATTTGGAAAGGTACCATCTTCAGCCTGGGCCTGGCAACCCTTTTTACCCTGGCTTATTCTCTTTTTGTGCTACGAGTCGAAAAAAAAGAATTTTCGAAATTACCCTATATTGGAAAATGGATTTAAGAATGGGGATGCAGAAGGAAAGGATTATGGGCTTTCTCATACCCAACGGTAGTTGGCTCGCCATGGCCCGGGTATACAATCACTTCATCAGGCAAAACAAATAATTTCTGTCTGATACTGCTGATCAAGGTATCATAGTCGCCACCTGGAAGATCGGTTCTCCCAATGCTGGCTCGAAAAAGAACATCTCCGCCGATGATAAAACCCTGTTTCTCACAATAAAAACAAACACTGCCCGGCGAGTGCCCTGGAGTAAATAGAATCTTCAGTTCACTTCCACCCAATTTGATTACTTCCCCCTCTTCGATGAAATTCAGCGCTCCACGGTAATTTTCAAAAGGCATATTCCACTGCAAGCCGGATTTTGGAGCATATTCTAGAAGAAGTTTTTCATTTTTATGTAAATGAAGTGTTAATCCATATGTATCATAGATAAACTTATTGCCAAAAACGTGGTCAAGGTGGCAGTGGGTATTTAACAAATATTTAGGGGTGAGCTCCTGTTCAATCAGGAATTCTTCCAAGGCCCTTCTTTCGTTTCCAAAATAGCAACCAGGATCAATAATGAAACAGGCATCCCTTTCATTGAATACCACGTATGTATTTTCCTGTATTGGATTGAATAAAAATGACTTTACTGAAAGCATACAACAGGTAATTTCATCTCAAAATGAATTTCACTGGTTATAGGGATTGTTTTAACTTTAAAAATTCAAAGGATTGGTATGCAATTTTATAAGAATAAGTTACAATCAAAAGATTTTTTTTTAATCCTCGCCTGTTTGTTTCTCATTATCAGTGCAAATTACGCACAGGTAAATACCGTTGAATTTGGTCAGAACCGGTTACAATTTAAAAACTTCAAGTGGAAATACTATCAGACACCCAATTTTAATAGCTACTTTAATCAAAATGGCCAGCCCCTGGGCAAATACGTTGCCCAACTTGCAGAAAAGGAATTAACCGGCATCGAACAGTTTGTCGAATATGGCCTGCAGCGCCGGGCCAATATCATCATATACAATAGCTACAATGAAATGGAACAGTCCAATATCGGACTGAATCTGGACTGGCAGACTACAGGAGGAATCACCAAGCTGGTCAACAATAAAATGATTGTCTATTACACCGATGATCATAATAAGCTCCGCATTCAGATCAGACAGGGCATTGCCCGGATACTTGTTGAAAATATTCTATTTGGAGATGACCTGGGAGAATTTGCTACCAACCAGGCATTGCTAGATCTCCCTCAATGGCTGACCGACGGATATATTGAATATGTCGCAGAAAACTGGAATACTGATTTAGACGATCAATTAAAATCAGCCATCCTTTCAGGCAGATATGATAATTTTTATAACATGGCTTTCGAGAAGCCAAATTTATCGGGGCACGCATTCTGGTATTATTTTGCAGAAAAATATAAAAAAGAAAATGTAACCTATTTTCTTTACCTGGCCAGGGTGTACCGGAACCTCAACAGCGCTTCAATGCGGATATGCAAAAAGAAATTCAAGGAGGTACTGAAGGATTTCATGGCTGCGGAGGAGGAAAAATATTCAAAGGACATACGTGGAAGGCGCAATTTTCCCAAAGGCCTGGTATCAGTAGTCGAGGAGGTCAATGACAACAAGGATTTTTTCCGTTTCTCACCTAATCCCGCCCCTCGCAGCCAGACTTATGCGGTCGTTGAATTCAAGCGGGGTTTGTACCGGGTCGTGCTGCATCAGGATTTTGTCAATACCAAAGTATTATTGAAGAGTGGTGTCCGGATGAACAATAAGGAAAATGATCCCAATTACCCGATGATCGCCTGGGATGGAAAAGGGACCCGTCTTGCCGTTCTGTACTGGAAAACCGGAAAGATCAGGTTGTTCGTATATGATTTGGTTCGAAAGTATAAACGAACGGTGACAGACCTTGCGGAGTTCGACCAGGTACAGGATATGAAATACATGTTGAACGACAATACCCTTTTGTTGAGCGCTGTGAAGAATGGCCAATCCGATATTTTTGTGTATAATATTGAGAAGGGAACCACTGAACAGATCACCAATGACATTTATGATGATGTTGATGCTTCCTATGCTTCTTTTCCTGGAAAAACCGGCATCATTTATTCTTCCAACCGGCCATCGGCCATAGCCAAGACAGGGGACACGGTGCTCCCATCCAACAACAGGTACAATGTCTTCTTGGTAGATAATTGGAATAAAAGCGAGTTCAAGCAAATTACGCAACTGACCAGGCTTAAGTATGGCAATGCCCGTTTCCCTACCCAATACAATAATTTCCACTTTACTTTCGTCTGTGATGAAAATGGAATCGCCAACCGGTATGCGGGATTCTTTACCACGCAGAGGGCAGGAATTGATACCGTATACAGAATCGGTGATGAGATTCTCTATAATCCGGATCCAAAAGAATTGGATTCCACTTTAAAATCCCAGAACCGGGACCAACCCGATACCGTATATGCCTTTTCCATCACCAATGACTCTGCCTATATTTTTCCCATCACCAACTATCAAAGTGGTTTGAAAGAAACAAAGATTGCCGGTGAAAATGGCCAGGTGAGTGAGGTAAGACAGGAAGGCGATCTTAAATTCCTCTATAAGCTTAAAGTGGATGATGCGGCATTAAAGAAAAGAAATATAAATCCGCGTCTCACAGATTACCGAAAACAATCAATCACTTCGACCCAATTGTCGGCCGGTCAGGCGTTGCAATTCCAGGTAAAAAACAATTTGGACACGGCAAAAAAACAGCAGGATTTCTTCGAGAGTGGATTTGAAAATGAGAAAAAAGATACGGGTTCGGCGGCCAAAACGGTCCAGCCTGTGGTGGCTGCCAGGGATGAATCCGTCCTCCAGAAGGCGAAATTATTGGACTACAAACTCAAATTTTCAGCAGATAATTTTACAGCTGGTTTCAACAATGATGTGCTAGTAACCAATTTGCAGCCGTATACGGGGTCTCTTCCCATTCAAAATGGCGGGGATGCATTTGATGCCATGTTTAAAGCTTCTGTATTTGATCTTTTTGAAGATTTGAGATTTACGGGTGCCATCCGGCTTCCGCTTTTCGGGTCCAGTGATGAAACACCGGTAAGCAATTCAGCTTCCAGTAATTTTGTTCCAGGCAGTTCGTCTTTTTTTGACGGAAGCGGCGAGTGGTATGCCCGCGTGGATTACCTCAAAAGGCTGTTCGATTACTCTCTGATTTATTATAGGGAAACGGAAGTAGGCTCGGCCCTGGCCACTTTGGACAGTAACCAGGCATATTATGATGCCAAGTCCTTTACCAATCTTTGGGAAGGCGTGGTCAAGTATCCTTTTGACAAAGTCAGGAGTCTCCGGTTATCTTTTGGCATCAGGACGGATAAGGTCAAACTTAGACCAGACGGAACAAGTATCACCATGGATACTCTGGCTTTGCAATCACCGGATATTGATAGGCAGACTTACGCACTCACCCATCTCGAATATGTCTTTGACAACACAGTCCTAAAGGCTACCAATATTTGGAACGGGTTGAGGTACAAATTCTATTTGGATTTTAACACTCAGATCAACCAGCCGCAGGCCGGTGAAGGACGAAAGATGTTTAATTTCGGATTTGATGCAAGGAACTACTATCCTATTTACCGGAATTTTATTTGGGCGCTGAGGGCAGCAGGGGATTTCTCCTGGGGTAATCAAAAAATTCTTTATTATCTAGGTGGAACGGACGGCTGGCTTTTCCCTAAAGCCAATCAGGTTGCTCCTGCGCAGGACTCTTATTATGCTTTCCAGGCACTCGCTGTGAATCTGCGCGGTTTTAATCAGAATGTTGCTAACGGCAACAACAATATTGTCATTAACAGCGAGCTGCGCCTCCCTATTTTCACCACCCTGTTCAATAAGCCAATAAATAATGCCTTCCTCCGTAATTTCGAAGTAATCCAATTCTTTGACCTTGGCACAGCATGGAACGGTGCCTACAATAAACTAAGCCGGCCAACAGAAGTGTATCCTACGACAGAGGGAGCAAATCTTACTGTATTGATCAAGGCAGGTGGAATAGGGCCTTTTGCCGGAGGTTATGGTTTCGGAGTTCGCAGTACCCTGCTTGGATATTTTCTCCGTTTGGATGCCGGATGGGAAATGAATTCCTTTTTTCATTCCAAACCCGTAATACAGGTGTCCATGGGTGTGGATTTCTAAAAGGGAAAGAATTGATCTCCATCCCCGGCAAATTACTCATTGCTGATTACTCAAGGTTGCTCCTTGCAGCATTTATAAGCAACAAAATATTGGTCGTCAATAGCGCCATAAGAGCTATATAGGAAACTTTTTCTGGTAAGGTGCCGCTGAATCCTTCGTTTATTGCGTTAAAGGAAACCCACAGCATAAAAAGCAGGTTTCCGAGGATTGCTCCCAGACGGATAAAGGAAATCGCCCGTTTACTCATCATAAAATAATAGTTAACCAATTTAAGAATAGTAATACATTTTTACCTTTTGAACGCATGAACCCATTTTCTTCCCCCCGAATGAACCAGCCAATAGCGTTGGATTTTATTTGGATCGTTGAAATTGAAAGATAGCATTGACAGTGACCACTCCCATGCTGATCAACCAACAGATCAACACCATCCAGCCGAGATTTTGTATCCTCTCTTCAACGTCCTTGAGCGACCGTCCAATGCCCACAAAGCCAATTGCCGGTGAGGAGACTTTCAGAATCACCATGGCAATCCGCACCCCTGCCTGCGGCCGCCAACTGATTATATCCTCGCCATGTTCGTTTGTGAAGGCAAATACGCCCTGTGGTAAATGAGGCATTTTCCCATTTAAAAAGCCGGTGGATTCTTTGGGTTGCCCCTCGGGATCAAACAAGATCCCAAAAGTTGATTTTGTCCGGGCAATATCAAGCGAGTCTCCATTAAAAAAGTTTCCCCCGGGTTGACCCCTGGATAACCGATCGCTGATATAGGAAGAGATTTGAATCTGGGGATCATTTGCCCCCATCCGGTAAGATTGCTGTACCGTAGTATAAACCATGGCGCTGATCACCGAAATCACAGCCAGCTGACTAACAAAAGAGAGGTCCGTTGATAATCTCATAAAATTTAAATTTATATGGGGTTTTTTTCAATGTGATCAAAAAGTACTTTGCATTTCAAAGTATAATGGCAAAAAAAATTACTTCATCCCTTTAATTATATTTTCCAATCCATCGATATGTTCCTTAAAGGCTTTTTCCCCCATTTTTGTAATAGAATAGGTTGTATTTGTCTTCCTCCCAATAAACCCCTTGTGGACTTTGATATATGCATTTTCTTCGAGGTTAATCAGGTGTGAGGCCAGATTGCCATCAGTAACTTCCAACAGTTGTTTCAGGTCGTTAAAATTCACACCCTCATTCATTAACAATATACTCATCACGCCCATCCGGATGCGGCTGTCAAAAACTTTATTCAGATTTCCAATCGGGTTCTTCATTTTGAGTTCCATTCATATTTCAACCACATCATCGAGCCATAAACAATATGTAGTAAACCAAAACCAATAGCCCAAAAATAAATGCTGAATGCGGGATCATTATAAAAAAGGTTGATTATGCCCAGTACAATTTCCATCAAGCCGATATATCGGATATCTGATAAGGTATATTTGCTGGCGTTCACCAGAGCCATACCATAGAATACCAAACAGGCCGGCATGACCAGTTCCAGGTTATGATGATACCATAAACCCATGATAAAAAAACCCCCTGCAATTAGCGGGATCAAGAGGTTGACCAATAATTTTTTCGAACTATGATCCCAAATAGGCAAAGCGTTTTTCCGAGCCCTTCTGAGCGAAAAATAAAATGATGATGCCATGGCTAAAATCAAAATAGTTCCGGCAAGTAGTAAAAGTCTAAGCCTGAGATCCTGGACATTGGCATCGCCAAATTTGTCTTCATCCTGGGTTTTATAGCTAGTAATCCAGCCGTTGGCAATAAAGGCACCCACCAAGGCGAAAACGCCCGCCACGATACCACTTAACCCACTTAGTGAAATAAAGCGGGAGGATCTTTCCATCATCCGCTTAATATCATGAAGGGTGTCCAGAGGTTGTTGGTCGTCCATAAAAGTACTTTGAGTTACAAAGTAACTAGTCATTGTTGATATCTCCAAATTTTTTCTGGAACCTGCTTACAAGCTCTTTCCCGCTGCAACCATACAACCCTTTGGCATATTCGGGAGTTTCAGACTTGCCTTCTGAGAAATTTGATTAATTTACTTTAGCTTATTTTTTTTAAATCAAACGGGACTGCATGTCATCTGAATTTATTCTCGCCCTTGACCAAGGCACTACAAGCTCAAGGGCCGTCCTATTTAACCATGCCGGTAAAATCGTGAGCATTACCCAAAAAGAATTCCGGCAATATTACCCGCAGCCAGGTTGGGTTGAACATGACCCAGAAGAAATCTGGTCTTCCCAGTACAGCGTTCTGGCCGAATTACTCGCAAAAAATAATATCAGTGCCAATCAAATTGCAGCCATTGGAATTACCAATCAACGGGAGACTACGGTGGTATGGGAAAAAAAGACCGGCAAACCTGTTTATCCTGCCATCGTTTGGCAGGACAGAAGAACGGCAGCATATTGCGACCGACTAAAACAACAAGGCCTTTCCGAGGTCATCCGGCTGAAAACCGGACTGGTGATTGATGCTTATTTCTCGGCGACAAAATTGAAATGGATACTGGATGAAGTGCCTGGCGCCATGCTTAGGGCCAAAAATGGCGAATTGGCTTTTGGCACCATCGACAGCTGGCTAGTTTGGAAATTATCCGGTGGCCTCCTGCATATTACTGACGTTTCGAATGCTTCCCGCACCATGCTGCTCAATATCCATAGTTGTACCTGGGATAATGAATTGCTTGACCTGTTTGGCATCCCAGCTGCAATTTTACCGGAGGTAAGAGCTTCCAGTGAGATTTATGGTAAGAGCGATAGCATTGTTGCACCAAGTTCCGGAATCCCTGTGGCCGGCATTGCTGGAGACCAACAAGCCGCATTATTCGGTCAACTATGTACACAGCCGGGGATGGTGAAAAATACTTATGGTACGGGTTGCTTCATGCTCATGAATACGGGGACCAAGGCAGTCATTTCAAAAAATAACCTACTCACCACGGTGGCCTGGAAGGTTAATAACAGGGTCGAATATGCGCTGGAAGGCAGTATTTTTATTGCTGGGGCGATTGTACAGTGGCTCAGGGATGGATTACATATCATTCGTCATTCTGGCGAAGTGGAAACCCTGGCGGGCCAAGTGAAAGAAACAGATGGCGTGTTTATTGTCCCGGCTTTTGCAGGTTTGGGTGCGCCGCATTGGAATCAATATGCCCGGGGGAGCATATTTGGAATGACCCGGGGAACCAGGGATGCCCATCTGGCGTTGGCGGCCTTGCAAAGTATTGCCTTTCAAACTTATGATGTGCTAAAGGCCATGGAAGCGGATTCCACTATCAGTATCAAGGAATTAAGGGTGGACGGTGGAGCTACGGCTAACAATATGCTGATGCAATTTCAATCTGATATTTTGCAGGTGCCCGTTGTACGTCCGAAAGTATATGAAACTACAGCGCTGGGGGCGGCCTACCTAGCTGGTCTGGCAGTGGGCTATTGGAATACGGTGGCAGATATTCAATCGCAGTGGGAAGTCGATAGAAAGTTCACCCCTCAAATGGAGCAAAAAAAAATATCCGAATTACTCAAAGGTTGGCAAAGGGCGGTTAGGGCAAGTGTGGCATGGGCGGAAGAAAGATAGTTCACCAATCTGAGAAATAAAAAACATCATGACCCGCCAAAGTATGCTCGGCCAAATAGAAAGTTTTTCAGGCGAATGGGATATTTGTATCATCGGCGGCGGTGCTACTGGTTTAGGTACAGCGGTCGACAGTGCTTCCAGGGGATTCAAGACCTTATTGGTGGAACAATCCGATTTTGCCAAGGGCACTTCTTCGAGGTCAACCAAATTGGTTCACGGAGGGATCCGTTACCTTCAGCAAGGCAATATCAAGCTCGTTATGGAAGCCTTGCATGAAAGAGGCATACTCCGGAAAAATGCACCGCACCTGGTCAAAAATCAGTCTTTCATATTACCAAATTACAAATGGTGGGAAGGTCCTTTTTATGGAATCGGATTAAAAGTCTATGATTGGATGGCTGGTAGCCTGGGTTTGGGAAGTTCCCGTTTCCTGACCAAGGAAGAAACCCTGGAATTGGCGCCCACCCTGGATGCCGAAGGATTGTGGGGCGGGGTTCTTTACCACGATGGCCAGTTTGACGATGCCAGGCTCGCGATAAATCTGGCCCAGACCGCAGCTGGACTGGGTGCAACGGTATTGAATTATGCCAAAGTACACACATTGCAGAAAAATAGCGGCCAGGTTTGCGGCCTAGGTTTCCACGACGAATTAAATAAAAGCAGTTTTAATATCCGTGCCAAAGCGGTCATCAATGCCACAGGTGTATTTACCGATTCCATTCTTGAGATGGATGATGCCAAAAGCGAACCTATTATTTCTCCAAGCCAGGGCGTGCACATTGTTTTGGATAAGGAATTCCTGCCGGGTACGGCGGCCATCCTCGTCCCCCATACCGATGATGGGCGCGTGCTGTTTGCCGTTCCATGGCATCATAAAATTATTATTGGCACTACGGACACGGCCGTCGATAATATCTCAGAAGAACCGCAGGCACTGGATGAAGAAATCGATTTCATTCTGCAACAGATCGGTCATTACCTTTCAAAGCAGCCGACAAGAAAAGATATTCGAAGCGTTTTCGCTGGCTTAAGACCCCTCGTGAAAAGCAATAGTAAAAAAACGGCTGAATTGTCAAGAGACCATTTCATAACCGTATCGGACAGCGGATTGATCACGATTGCAGGCGGAAAGTGGACGACCTACCGCCGCATGGCCGAGGATGTGATCAATATATCGATTCAAAAAGCAGGCTTAACTCCACAGCCCTGTTCGACTGAAAAGTTAAGGGTGCACGGGGCCACAGAAAACACGGATTTCAATGCCCCGCTCTACTATTACGGTTCGGATATTCCCTCCATCCGGGCCATGGTGCAAATCAACCCGAGCTTAGGGGAGCTGTTGCACCCTAGTTTACCCTATATCAAAGCCGAGATCGTTTGGGCTGTTCAAAATGAAATGTGTATGACAGTCGAAGATGCATTGAGCAGAAGAACCAGGGCACTCTTGCTGGATGCCAGGGCATCGGTTGAAGCTTCAGCAGAAGCAGCGGCGATTATGGCTGAGCAAATGAACAAAAATTCGGAATGGATCAGTGAACAAGTCGTTTCATTTAGACAATTGGCTCAACATTATTTACCAAAACAAAAAACATGACTCCTTTTTTTGGCGAACTCATCGGAACCGCGCTCCTCGTTACCCTGGGTGACGGCGTAGTCGCAAATGTAGCGCTCAGTAAGACCTATGGCAATAATAGTGGGCTGATCGTGATTGCCTTCGGATGGGCAATGGCTGTGTATACCGGTGTATTTGTGTCAAGCCCCTTCAGCGCTTCCCATTTGAACCCTGCGGTCACTCTCGGTATGGCAGTTGCAGGAAAATTTGACTGGAATCTTGTTCCTTCCTATATCGCGGCCCAGATGATTGGAGCGATGATTGGTGCACTCCTCGTCTGGCTAGCGTACCGGTTGCATTTTAACGAGACTTCCGATGCAAATGCAAAGCTGGGCGTTTTTTGCACCTCTCCTGCCATTTCAAGCCCCTTCAACAACCTGATTACCGAAATCGTAGCGACCTTCGTGCTGGTATTTGGCGCTATGTACATCATCGGGCCGACCATTATGCTCAATGGCACTTCTGGTAATCTTGGATTGGGGGCCGTAGGGGCTTTGCCCATCTCTTTACTGGTACTAGGAATCGGATTGTCACTTGGCGGACCAACAGGATATGCCATCAATCCGGCCCGGGATTTAGGGCCGAGAATCATGCATTTTATTTTGCCTATCCCCAAAAAAAGAGATAGCAACTGGGGCTATGCCTGGGTTCCTGTACTGGGGCCGGTGCTCGGTGGCATCCTGGCAGCAGTGGTTTTCAAATATCTGTAAGGAGCAATACCATTCAATCTTCGCTCAATGCCTGCAATATGATGGTGCAGGCTTGTTCAATCTCATCTGCTGTTATGGACAGCGGAGGAGCAATCCGCATACAATGAGGGGCAAATAAGAACCAATCCACCAGCACACCGTGCTGAATGCAGCGGTCAATGATTTTCTTATTCATTTCAAAATTTTCAAATTCAAGTGCCATTAACAAACCAGCGGAACGGGCAGCCTTGATCCGAGGGTGAGTTAACAATTGCCTCAGCTGGGCTTCTTTCACGGCAACTTCCTCTATCAGGTTTTCGTTCAAAAGAACATGCATTGCCGCCATACCTGCGGCACAACAAAGAGGATTCCCTCCAAAAGTGGTGATATGTCCTAGCGCCGGATTACCGGCGAGCGCTAACATCAATTCCCGGTTCGCGATAAATGCACCAAGAGGCAAACCCCCACCAAGTGCTTTTCCCAAGAGTAAAATATCGGGAATCACATCATACTGCTGAAAATTCCAGAGCGAGCCTGTTCTCCCAAATCCTGTCTGTATTTCATCCACTATGAGTAAGGAACCAGTCTCGTCGCATTTTTTTCTCAAGGCGCCGATCCAATCAATCTTTGCGGGATTTACGCCGCGCTCGGCTTGGACCATTTCCAAAATCACACAGGCCGTCTTTTCCGTGAGCGCATGAAGGCTTTCAAAATGATTATATTCCTGGACTGAAATGCCAGGCAACAAAGGGCGGAAGGCATTCCTCCAATACTCATCTCCCATAATACTCAATGCGCCCTGCGTAGACCCATGGTAGGATTGCTTAAAAGAAAGGATCTCAGTTCGGTTGGTTGCCCTCTTGGCCAACTTCATGGCACCTTCTGTTGCTTCTGTTCCTGAATTGGTAAAATAAACGCAATCCAAGGGAACAGGAAGATGCTGGGTTAATAATCTGGCAAATTGTACCTGCGGCGATTGGATCAATTCGCCATAAACCAACAGGTGCAGGTATAGATCAGCCTGCGTTTTGATTGCGGTGACTACGGAGGGATGACAGTGACCTACGTTTGAGACGCTGATCCCGGCAATACAATCGATATAGATTTTCCCCTCCGCGTCATATAGCCTGGTACCTTTGGCTTTTACAATTTCCAAACCCAGGGGAGACATGGAAGTCTGTGCCAAATGGCTGAAAAATAATTCTCTTTGATTCATTCAATTCAATCTGATGAGTGAGCACTTATCGCTACATTTGAGCGATCCGCGAAATTAAAACTCGCTATTGATAACCAATAAATTTTCTCCAATGGCCGTCATCCTTCCTGTAAAAGGTATCACTCCAAAAATAGGCCGGAATTGTTTTATAGCACCAAACGCCACCATTGTAGGCGATGTGGTGATGGGAGATGAATGCAGCATCTGGTTCAACTCAGTTCTGAGAGGAGATGTAAACAGCATTTCCATCGGAAACAAAGTGAACGTCCAGGATGGGGTAGTCATTCATTGTACATATCAAAAGGCGAAAACCACTATCGGCAATAATGTCTCCATCGGTCACAACGCCATCGTCCATGGATGCACGGTCCATGACAATGTTTTAATAGGCATGGGCGCCATCGTGATGGACAATGCGGAAATCGGAAGCAATTCTATTATTGCTGCGGGTTCCGTAGTGCTGGAGGGCACCTCGATCGAAGGCGGGACCGTGTATGGAGGCGTACCTGCTCACAAAATCAAGGATATTCCTGCAGACCTGATCAGCGGCCAAATCGATCGGATCGCCAATAACTATATTCTTTATGCAAGTTGGTATAAGGATGCCGATGAGCATTCTGCTCTTAGTCAATAATGTCCAAAAATCGATAAAACCGTCAGTTTCATCGATATTTTGGTTCTATCTATTGCAAATTCTGAAAAATATTTGTAGGTTTAAATCGTTTAATCAATATCCATGAAGAGCGGTAAAACCATAGTATTCTTCCTTTTAATTGCCATCGTTTGTTCAGGCACCGTTTCCTGTAATCTTTATAACAATTTGTTCGGACCCAAGTATGGGTGCCCTAGTAACGGCAAGAATGTGGGTGCAGAAAGGATTTTGAGCGGCGAGAAATTGCCAAAGGCGCCAAAGTTTAATCCATAAGCATTAAGTATTCTATTATAAACCTAAATCCGTCCACTATGAGCCTCACCTTACGCACCGACTTCGGTTGTACCGAAGCAGTAATAGACGATGATTGCGGCCTGAAACGTTTTTATGAAGTTGCCAACATCCTTTCCGATGATCTGGACATCAGATTCACACAGAAAACGGATGATTTCGATTCCTTGATGTGGGATTTTATTTTCAAGGGGCATATCTTAACCTTGCATTATAACATCTACACCGGCATTTCCATCTATCCCAGGAAATTCCGTGAGGCACCAAGAAAAGATAATGATGCCGTTGTCGAGGTTGCGAAATTCCTGGAAAACAAATTGATGATCAACACCGCCAGGAGGTTTTTATCCTAAAGCATCAATAGCCCTTGCTAACAATGGACTCGAGGATATTGCAATAACTGTTATACCTGTCCTCGTAAATATTGCCCTCCTCGAGGGCATTTTTTATGGCACAACCAGGTTCACTCTGGTGCAGGCAGTTATTAAATTTGCATTCCTGAATCAGGCTTCGCATCTCAGGAAAATAATGCGACAGTTCCTGCCTGGATATATCCACGAGGCCAAATTCGCGCATTCCCGGAGTATCGATGATACTACCGCCGCCAGGACCTGAAAGATCAAACATTTCGGCAAATGTGGTGGTGTGGATTCCCTTTCCGCTCCACCCGCTCACCTCTTGCGTCTTGAGCAAATTTCCTGGAAGAATGCCATTGATAAATGAAGATTTGCCAACACCAGAGTGGCCGCTGATCAAGGTAATTTTCTTTTCCAATGAGTTCCTTACTTCCTCCAGGCCCTTCATCTCCATTATGCTCATTGAAAATATCGGGTAGCCGATTGCTTCATACATCTGTTGCCAGTGATCCCATTGGTCCATTTCTTTTTTCCGGTACAGATCCATCTTATTGACCACCAGCATAGCGGGAACATGATAGGCCTCGGATGCCACCAGGAAGCGGTCGACAAAGCCCTGGGAGGTTCTGGGGTCTTTCAGGGTAGCCATCATCAGCGACTGGTCAAGATTAGCCGCAATAATATGATGCTGCATTTTATTTGAAGGAGACTGGCGGTTAATATAATTCCTTCTAGGGTAGATCGAAATGATAACAGCAGATCCCTCCGACTCGTTTTCTATTTCCAAATGCACTTCATCACCAACTGATATTGGGTTAGTGGAAGTGATTCCGTCAATTTTGAAGATCCCTTTTATCCGCGCATTCCATATTTGTCCCTGGTCTGTTTTTACCACATACCAGCTGCCCGTTGATTTGTACACTCTTGCTCTCATGGTTTATCAGGGAAATTTTTTAAAGACGGTGAACCGTAAAGCATATTCCAAAAAAATTAATGCTGCAGCAGCCAGGGCAAAGGGGAAGAATTCCTCGGTATATTTTTTTAATGTGGTGATTTCAATCCTGGATTTCTCCAGCTTGTCGATTGCTGTATAAATATTTCTCAGGCTTTCGTTGTCTTTAGCGCGAAAATATTTGCCACCGGTCTCGTTTGCGATTTGTGTCAGGAGTTTTTCATCTATACTCACTTTTTCGCGTTGCATGACTACTCCTCCCGGTGTCTGCACGGGCACAGGTGCATACCCTTCGGTGCCGACACCAACCGTATACACACGGACGCCTACTGATTTGGCAATTTCTTTGGCGGTATTGGGATCAATCAATCCACCATTATTCTCTCCGTCTGTAAGCAGGATAATAACCTTGCTTTTCGAAGGTGAGGAGCGCAACCTCTCAATGCCTGTTGCAAGGCCAGAGCCTATTGCGGTGCCGTCTTCAAGTAAACCGCTTTCGACACTATAGAGTTGTGACTTCAGGACTGCCCGGTCTGTCGTCAGGGGGCACATAGTAAAACTTTCACCTGAGAAAATCACCAGCCCTATCCGATCTGCAGGACGATTATCAATGAATTCTGAAGCCACATTCTTGGCGGCCTCCATCCGGTTGGGGGTGAAATCCTGTGCCAACATGCTGCCGCTGATATCCAGGCAAAGCACGATATCAATGCCCTGTCCATTGACCAACTCCTGGTCATTTCTGATTTGAGGCCTGGCAATAGCAATAATTAAACTGGTGACAGCCAGTATTCTCAATACAAAAGGAAGATGGAGCAGCAAATTTTTCCATGACCGGGACCCTTCAAAACCGCGCACTGTGGAAATCATCAGAGTCCCTTGGCCCTTCCTGCTTTTTTGCAAATACCAATAGATCATTACCGGAATGCACAAAAAAAGAACGAAGAATTCGGGATAGGCAAAACTGATATTTTGAAACCAATCGTACAACACTTATTTTTCTAATGTATTTAAGACTTCAATCGATGACTTGATTATTTCAAAGTTCTCCTGGTGCTCATTCGGGCCAGGAAGGTATTTCGCGAATTTGACAAAATCAATAATCCGTAAAGCCTGTGCCAGCCTGGAAAACTGTTCTTTGGACAGGTTCAATCCCCGGAATTGAAGAATGAGTTCTTCATTGGTCCTTTCCATGCTGGCAATCTGCATTTTCCGCAAAACAAAAACCCGTATGATTTCATTTAACTCCATGTAAAAAGTTTTTACTTCCCCATTTTCCGCAAGCCGCTTTCTTTGCAAGGCATCGAGCGCTTTGAGAGCCTCTTCAAGTGGAGAAAAGCGAGGAGTTAGCATTTGCACCTCCTCACGGATCGATTTTCTCCGGGTCAAAAAATAGACAAAGAGCAATAGGGAAATAAAGGTTATAGCGGAAAGCACCCAGCTGATAAATCTGACAAAGGGGTTTTCCACTTCAATGATGTCCTTGATGTCATGATAATCCTGCCTGGGATCGAATTTTGAAAAGTCCACATTGATGGTAATAGAATCAGTATAGAATTTTTTAGTATCGATGGCAACGGCTAAAGGTGGGATCTCCCATCTCCCGGAATCAAAACTCGTGATCACCAGATGTTGCCTGAATATTTTCCCTTCTACTGTGATTTCCGAATCAATTTTCCCCTTTTCAATGAATTCAAAATGTGCCAGGCTGTCCGTTAAAAACCAGGTTGCATTTGTCCCCGTGGGGACATCGGCTCTCAGGGTCAATTGTATTGGTTCCCCGATCAGTATGGATCTTCGATCCACCGAATCGCTAACGGAAACCGGAGCCTGGGAATAAGCGAATTGAAAACCGGACAGAAAAAAGGTCATCCAGAGAATATGTAATCGATATTTAGTCATGAATTATACCGGCCGGTTTCGTCCTACAAAAAATTTCTGCAATATTTTTACATAATCCTCATCCGTCCGTAAGTGAAGTATTTCACATCCCGCTTTCAGAAAAATGGTCTTGCAGCGTTCGGTCATTGCAAAGAAAGATTGCTGGTAATTGGTTCTAACCAGGTAATCGCCCGTATCTACCCATTGCATCATACCTGTTTCAGCATCTTCAACACCAATCAGGCCTGCTTCCGGTAATTGCATATCCATCCTGTCATAGATTTTTACTCCGATCACATCGTGTTTTTTTCCAGCGATCTTGAGCGCATCCTCATATTTTTCGTCCAGGAAATCGCTCAGGATAAAGGCGATGCTTTTCTGACGTGTAGAATTGTTGAAAAACCGGAGGGCTTCGCTGATCCGGGTTCCCTTTCTGACGGGTTCCGATGTCAGCAGTTCTCTCACGATATATAAAACATGTTCCCTTCCTCTTTTGGGTGGGATGTACCTTTCAATTTTGTCACTGAAAAAAATAACCCCCACTTTATCATTGTTATTTACCGCTGAGAAAGAAAGGACAGCGCAGATTTCGGTGATCAGGTCTTTTTTTCTTTCATGAACTGTTCCAAAAAGTGAACTGGCGCTGACGTCCACCAGCAACATCACCGTCAATTCCCGCTCCTCCTCAAAAAGTTTGCTGAACGGATGCCCCAAACGGGCAGAAACATTCCAATCAATAAACCGGATATCATCGCCAGGATAATATTCGCGCACCTCGCGGAAACTCATTCCCCTGCCTTTAAAAGCGCTATGGTATTCCCCGGTAAAAAGATTATGGGTGAGTTTTTTACTTTTGATTTCCAGTTCACGGACTTTCTTTAATATTTCAGCTGTTGTTAACATCGCAAGGAAGCAAGATTGGATTAGGGTACCTGTATGGCTTTAAGCACATCGTCGATGACTTGTTCAACCGTCACATTTTCTGCTTCAGCCTCATAGCTAAGGCCAATGCGGTGGCGTAATACGTCTTTGGAAACTGTTCTTACATCTTCAGGGATTACATATCCACGCTTATTGAGGAATGCATTTGCTTTGGCGGTCAGTGCCAGATTGATGCTTGCTCTTGGCGAACCTCCATAAACGATCAGTGGCCTTAGTTTTTCAAGCCGGTATTTTTCAGGGGTCCTTGTTGCAAAAACAATATCCAGAATATAATGCTCCACTCTTTCATCCATATAGACTTGCCTGACCAATTCCCGCGCCTGCAGGATTTCCTGGATGGAGACAACCTGTTCAACCTCCGGAGGTCGGGTGCCTTGTACATTTTGTCTGATGATCAGTTGTTCTTCCTGTTTGGTGGGATAATCCACAATAACCTTCATGATAAACCGGTCTTGTTGGGCTTCAGGTAAAGGATAAGTGCCTTCATGTTCCAAAGGATTTTGAGTAGCCAAAACCAGGAATGGTTCTTCCAATTTGTAACTGGCATCCCCTAGTGTTACCTGACGCTCCTGCATCGCTTCTAATAACGCGCTCTGTACTTTTGCCGGGGCACGGTTGATTTCATCGGCGAGAAGGAAATTGGTAAAAACTGGGCCTTTGCGCACGACAAATTCATTTTTTTGCTGATTATAAATCATGGTTCCTGTCACATCGGCAGGAAGTAAATCAGGCGTGAATTGGATGCGGCTAAATTTTGCACGGATGGCATTGGCAAGGCACCTGATGGTCAATGTTTTGGCCAAGCCTGGAACTCCTTCTAAAAGCACATGTCCATTACTGAGCAAACCAATAAGCAACCTGTCAAGCATGTAATGCTGACCAACGATTACACGCCCTACTTCGTCCCGGAGACGGTCGATAAAACCAGCCTGGTATTGGATCTTCTCATTGAGTTGTTTTATATCATCTGCTGTATAAACCATAAAGGAAAATTGATGTCGCAAAATACGAATTCGGAAGCAAGTTGCTTGCCGGGATAAGAAATTGACCTTTAAATCGGTTAATTAATCCGCCGGATGCACAATAAATAGTTTTTTTTAACATTTTAAACCTGTCCCGTCAATGTGGGTCAAACCGATAATATGAGGACTATCCTGTTAAAACTACCTTTTCTCTTGATTCCCCTATTTCTTTTAGGTTTATCCTGTGGCAAGAACGGTTCCAGGCAATCAAAATCACAGCTACTTACGAATGCAGCCTGGAAATATGAAAAGGCGGGCTTTGACTCCAATGAAGACGGGTATATAGATGTGCTTGATCCAAAGATCGCAGGCTGCGAAAGTGACGATATCATACTTTTTAATCCCGATGGAACGGGCTCATTTAATATTGGCGGCATGAAATGCGACCCTTCTGATCCGCCATCCTTGCCATTTATTTGGTCTTTTGAGGATAAGGGAAATGCTATGTTTTTCCAGGAACAGCATTTTATTATAAAAACTCTTTCAGTTTCCAGGCTTGAAATGTTTGCATACCAGCATTTTTCAGGTATTACAACCAAATACATGATCATCCTGAAACATTAAGCATGCCCAATATCTACGCGGACATGCCTGGTTTCGACGGGTAAATAAAACCCCTCCTGAACACAATAAATAAATTTCTTTCCGTTTTGTTGATAATGCAAAACTGGACGATTATGAAAATTCCTTTTTTTCGGATGCTGCTTTTTCTTTTTTTGATTTCCCTGTTTTTTGTCAATTGCGGGAAGAAAAGTAGTTCGCAGGTTTCAAATATGGCTTTGATTACCCAATCAGGCTGGTTTTATGATACGGCTGGAATTGGTGACGACAGCAGCGGTGTCATTGTAACGGCACCTCCTCCGGGACTTATTCAGCAATGCGAAAAAGAAGATACATTCTATTTTTACAGTAATAACACAGGAGCAGAGAATGCAGGGCCTATCAAGTGCGATTCGGCCGGGCCTGCATCGACCCCGTTTACCTGGAACTTTAATTCCAGCCAAAATGCCATAATTTCATCAGATTCTCTTTTTTCCGGTGTTGGCGGCAGTATCACCATTACGAGCTTGACAACGACTCAATTACATTTGTTGAAAGTGATAACGGTCCAGCAGATACCCATTATTGTGGACATCTATCTGAAGCACTAAGAAAGATATTTTCCAACGATCGGCATCCTTCGGCCCATACCGAACGCTTTACAACTGATGCGGATGATCGGGCAAAACTGGTTGCGTTTATATTCATTGGTGTTAACGAGCTTCAATATTCTATTTACCGTAGCCGGATCAATGCCCATGTCAATAATTTCTCTGGGACCTTGTCTCCTTTCTATATACTGATAAAGCACCTTATCCAGGATCTCATAGGCCGGAAGGCTGTCGCTGTCTTTCTGACCAGGCCTGAGTTCAGCCGAGGGCTCTTTTTCGATCACGGATTGCGGGATCAGTGTGGATGCCAGGTTGAGGTAATTGGCCATCGCATACACCTGAATTTTGTATAAATCACCAAGAACGCTTAAGCCACCGGCCATATCTCCGTATAAGGTGCCGTAACCTGTTGCTAACTCACTTTTATTGGAAGTGTTTAAAAGGATATATCCGAATTTATTAGCGAGTGCCATTAAGATATTTCCACGGCTGCGGCTTTGGATATTTTCCTCGGCCACGCTAAATGGAAGGTTCTTAAAGCCATTTGCCAAAGCGGCCAGAAAAGAGTCGTAAATCTGGCCAATAGCTATAATTTCATATGGATTCCCCAAATTTTCTGACAATTCTTTGGCGTCTGCAACAGAATGGGTGCTGGAAAAGGCAGAAGGCATGAGGACTGCATGAACCCTATCTTTTCCCAGGGCCTCGCAAGCCAGTGCCTGGGTAACGGCGCTGTCGATTCCACCGCTGCTTCCCAAAATAGCATGGGAAAAGCCCATTTTGCCAAAATAATCCCTGATCCCCAGGATCAGGGCATCGTGGATCTGACGGATATTATGATCAGAAGTAAGATAACTTGTGATAAGGTCCGGATCCTTAATTTTGGAGACGCGCATTTCCTTATCAAATCCCGATTCCAGGTCCACGGATGGGACATTTGGACCAGGTCCGATAGCCACCGCAGGATCGGTCTCCAGAGGGACTGAATAGCCCGGCAGTAGTTCTTCAAAAAGGGCGGGAACGGCCTGGGATTGCGCTCTGGAAGCCTCCACAATCGATTTTGCATCCCTTTTACCTTTGAAATTGATATCAACCAGGGCAAAATCTTCTTCGAAATATTTGAGCTCATAGAGTTCATTTCCTTCTGCATCATACACCAGGCTGCCTCCATCATATACGACTTCCGTTTGTGATCCGATTGCGTTGCAATAAATCATTGGTAATTGGTATTTCAGCACATTGCAGCGGACAATTTCCTTTCTATCCTCATCGTGATCATAATCAAATGGAGAGGCAGAAATATTGATCATAAGATCCGGTCCCCCGGCCATCAACTTATCCATGGGGCAGACGCGATACAAAGGGTTATTGCCGAGGTTCCAAATGTCCTCACATATCGTCAATGCAATTTTTTTATCTTTAAAGGGTATCACGTGCCAGTCATAGCCGGGTTCAAAATACCTGTATTCATCAAAGACATCGTAATTAGGCAAACAGGTTTTATGTGCCACTCCTTTTAATTCTTGCTGATAGAAAAGCCAGGCGGCATTGAACAATCCTTTCCCTTTCGGATCTGGATTTCTGGCTGGACTCCCCACGATCACCCCGATGGTATCGGCTTCTTTTTTGATCAGGTCCAAGGAAGTATAGCATTGGTCTATAAAGTCTTCAAATTCCAGGAAATCACGTGGAGGATAACCGCAGACCGCTAATTCAGAAAAGACGACCAAATCTGCCTTCTGATTTTTTGCTTCCCGGATCCGAGATACAATTTTCCGCAAATTCGCTTCAAAATTGCCGATATGATAATTCTGCTGTGCTAAAGCGATTTTCATAATGCAAATTTACGAGAATACAGGCTAATTCATTTGGATAGGAAAATTCAAAACAATTTAAAATAATGAGGAGCGGCGCCCGTGTTCGCACTAATTTGCGGGCAATAACGTTTTATGCAAATGCAAAAAATCCTTCTGGCGGTCGGTTTGATTTGGTGTCTGATGTCCTGCAGCAATAAGAATAACACTCCTGATACCTCTCAGATCGAAGTCCATGTCAGCATTGACCGGTTTGATCAGGCTTTTTTCTCTATTGACTCCAATCAAATTTTCCGGGGACTAGCGGGGCTCAGTCGCCAATTTCCCTATTTCCTGAATGATTTTACTGTCAATATCCTGGGAGCAGGCATACTGTCTGATACCAACAATACCTTGATAGACGCCACCCATCAGTTTTTGAGCAGTTATCTTCCGGTGAAAGATTCAATTGAACAGAAATTTGAAAACTTGGATTGGCTTGAAAAAGAATTGAGGGGAAGTTTTAAATTAATCAAATATTATTTCCCCAATTATCAATTGCCCCCCAAAATCGTAACCTATATCGGACCCTTTGATGCTCCGGGCGTAGCCATTACGAGATACACTTTGGCGATCGGACTTCAATTATATGCCGGCAAAGACTTTTCCTTTTATACGAGTGTCCAAGGCCAGGAACTATATCCTAGGTACATCTCCCGGCGGTTTGAAAAATCCTATATCTGCGCCGATTGTATGAAGGCCTTGGCAGAAGATCTTTTTCCTGACAGCAGTGCAGGCAAATCCCTCATCGACCAGATGATCCTCAAAGGGAAATATTGGTGGTTGACAGACCGGCTTCTTCCCGACGCTCCTGATAGTTTAAAAACAGGGTTTACGCAAAAGCAATTGTCCTGGTGTAAGGTGAATGAGGGGTTGATCTGGAATTATATCCTGCAGAACAATGATATCTATACGCTTGATCCGGACCTCATCAAAAACTATATTGGTGAGGCACCCAATACAGAAGGGATGCCGGAAATCTCCCCTGGCAATATTGGGCCCTGGGTCGGCTTGCAGATCATCAGGAAATATGTGGAAGACAATCCTTCCATCAGCCCACTGCAACTAATGAGAACCGAATCTAAAAAAATTTTTGAAGAAGCCAAATACAAGCCCAGATAATCCGGCTTGTTTCAGTAAGTGATTCAATGATTAATCTATCATACGGATAAAACAGGTCTTTTACCCAACTGCCGAATCATCCGGAAGTGTGAGGCGATAGCCTTGGTCATAGTTGGAAATTCATGATAAGAGATATTGAATTGTTCGCATGTTTGTTTTACAATCTTACTGATGGCGGGATAGTGGACATGGCTGACACGCGGAAATAAATGATGTTCCACCTGGAAATTCAGTCCCCCAACAAACCAGGAAATGATCTTATTTCTTGGGGCAAAATTGGCCGTTGTTTTTACCTGGTATATAGCCCATTCTTCTTCTATTTTCTTGTTGTCGTTAGTGGGGGCAAAATCGAATTCCACATCCTCCACCACATGAGCCAATTGGAAAACCAGCGCTAAGGTGAGACCCATTGCCAGATGCATGAATCCAAAACCAATGGCCCATCCTTTCCATCCAACCACCAACACGGGTATAAGAATATAAAAAATGAGGTATAACAACTTGCTGGTCCAAAATAGGAAGTGCTCCCTTGAATCCATTTTTTGTAAGGGAGTGGTCAATATCCTGCTCTTAAAGTATTTATTAAAATCCATAACGAAAACCCATGCGATGGAGGAAATGGCGTAAACCAGTACGACATACACATGCTGGAACCGATGGGCGGGAACCCATTTCTGCGTATTGCATTGACGCATGATTGGGCTTTTGGCAATATCATCATCGACCCCATCCACATTGGTATAAGTATGATGAATGATATTGTGCTTGAATTTCCAAATAAATGCATTTCCCCCCAATGCATTCAGACTCAGGCCCAGCAGATTGTTAATCCAGGGGTGGCTGGAATAACTGCCATGGCAGGCATCGTGCATGACGTTGAATCCGATGCTCGCCAGAGTAAAACCGAATAATGTGCTAAGCAGGATTCCAACGGGAAGGGTCAAGGGGAAAATCAATAAACTGGTATAAATCAGGATGGCCGAAGGAATTAAAACTGCGGTCTTGATATGGAGTTTCAGGTTCCCAGTCTTCCTTAATTTATTTTTTACGAAATATTGGTCTACGGCAGATTTCAGTGTTGTGTAAAAAACACTATTCTTATTGCTGAATGTTACTTTTGACATAATTGGGGCAAGGGGTCGTTATTTCCTTGGGTCCGCGCAAGATATAGCACTTTACGCATACACGGAAATTTTGAGAAACAACTTGTTATTAACGACAGTCAACGCTTAATATTATTCCTTAACAGATCGCGGGCCTGCTGAAGTTCAATAATATCCTTAAATGCATCTTTAGGGACCAGGAAAAAAGACCGGCTGTTAAAGTACAGGTGGAAGAAATAAGGGCTTTCCAGAAAAGCGCTGAAATCAGCCCACTGCCAGGAATTGACGCCCCTGGTAGTTTCCAGAAGGACTTCCCTGTCTTCCAGATTCATAGTGAATTGATCCTGGAAAGTAAAGGATTTTTTATAAATGCTGGTTGGCAGGATCTTCCATACACTCACCAACAAAAGAAACCATAAAACTGAAAATGTTAAAAATGAAAGTGGCTGAATTTTATGCAGATAAAGCAAAGTGGCAGATAAGATAGTAAACAGGTTTACAACAATTAGCAGTATCCTGATTTCCGGCCTTGTCAGAAAATGGTAACGTAAGGCTTGCACCACTTGTTTTTTATTATACCCGAAATGAATAGTCATTAATGTAGTATCAAGCAGCAAAACTAAGCTTAAATTGAAAGCTCAGAAAACGATGCTAAAAACCCACATGCATATTTTGTTGGAATTGGGACCTATGAAAATTTACCTCATGTCCCGGCAACGGTTATAGTGGTGGGAAGCCGCTTCATAAGGCGTCACGGCACGATTACAAGAATAAAGAAAACAGATGATGACTAATAGAGCAAGGATCTTTTTCATGGTTTTCGATTTAGGTTGTACGAGATAATTAAACGGAATTTACAGTCTAAAATTGCAGTACTTCTTATACAATTTCCTTGCCAATCGTAGATATACGATGCCAAAATGGGACAAATACTAGTGTTCCCATGATCAGCCACGGCCCGATAGGTTTGACTTGATCATCGGCTCAAAAAAAAGCCGCCCATAGAAATGAGCAGCTTGTAGTTTATATAAAACCGTCCTATTTTTTATTTTGCGGATGATAACGGCATCACCCTTTTTGCCTTGCTAACTGCAGCCCATGCTATTACCGCAATTCAGGCATTTATAGCAGGTTCCACTTCTGATGGTGATATGTCCACAAGTATTACATGCAGGCGCATCGCTCTGCATACTTTTTGCAGCCGCATTGACTGCGTCCTGTCCGTTTTCGAATTTGGCAGAAGTTGATGATTTTACAGATTTCGGACTCGTCCCCGCGGCAGGGCCGGATGGCTTGGCTACTACCCTGACATCGCTTAATTCCGGGGTTTTCTTTTCATATTCCAATGAGGTGGGAATTTCATCCCAGTCGTCGGTACCTGTATTATTTACTTCGGGCTTATCCAGAACATGCACCAAATCCGTCCTTCCCAAATATTCATAGGCCATGGCCCGGAAAATAAAGTCGACAATGGAAGTAGTGCTTTTGATATTCGGGTGATCCACCATCCCGGAAGGTTCAAACCGGGTAAAGACAAATTTCTCCACAAATTCTTCTAGCGGTACGCCATATTGAAGACCAATTGAAATAGAAATAGCAAAACAATTAAGCATACTGCGCATAGTGGCACCTTCCTTGGCCATATCGATAAATATTTCACCTACAGTACCATCGGCATATTCTCCTGTGCGCAGAAAAATGGCTTGACCGTTAATCTTTGCTTTTTGAGTAAAACCGCGACGTTTGGCAGGCAGAGTCCTTCGCTCTACAATGGTAGCCAGGGCGCGTTTTAGTTTGGTATCCGGAGATGATTGAACGCGTTTCTGAACTTCCTCCAGGAGATCCTGGACGGTAAGTTTACTCATATCCACAATATTGGATTCCATGGCTTCCATGCCTGAAGCATTTGATAAAGCCTGGGTATTGGCCGTTCCGGATTGTTCTGATTCAGCTCCGGAAGATTCTGCTTTTTTCTTTTTGTCTGATTTGTTACTCAAAGGCTGTGATAATTTTGAACCATCACGGTAAAGGGCACATGCTTTTAGGCCTAATTGCCAACTCATCATGTAGGCATCCGTAATCTCGTCAAGACTTGCCTCGTTTGGCAGGTTAATTGTTTTGGAAATGGCGCCACTGATAAATGGCTGAGCGGCACCCATCATCCGGATATGTCCATGGGCATGGATATAGCGTTCTCCCTTGTTTCCACATTTATTGGCACAGTCAAAAACGGGCAGGTGTTCTTCTTTTAGACAGGGAGCGCCTTCGATAGTCATGGTCCCACAGACATAATCATTAGCAGCTTCTATTTCGGCTATTGAAAATCCCAGGGCTTCCACCAGGCTCCATTCAAAATTGAAATACTGTTCCGGTTTGAAACCCAGGCGTTGAAGGCATTCCTCTCCTAAATTGTACACATTGAAAACGAATCCAATTTCAAAAGCGGATAGTACAGCGGAATCCAACTTTTTGATTTCTTCAGCAATAAATCCTTTTTCACTTAAGGTTTGGTAGTTAATGTATGGAGCTCCTGCAAAAGTTCCGGATCCAACGGCATACTTTACAATTGCCTCCATTTCTTTGTCGGTGTAGCCAAGGTGTGCAAGGGCTGCGGGTACCGATTGATTGATAATCTTAAAATAACCACCGCCTGATAATTTCTTGAATTTGACAAGGGCAAAATCGGGTTCCACGCCGGTGGTGTCGCAATCCATAACCAGGCCAATAGTGCCGGTAGGGGCAATGACCGTAGTCTGTGCATTCCGGTATCCGTATTTTTCACCCAGCTGAACCGCCTCGTCCCAGGCCTTTGTTGCAGCTTTCAATAAATAATCCGGACAAAACTGGGCTTTAATGCCCTGTGGCTTGATTTCGATTTTTTCGTATTCATCTGCATCATAGGCCGCTAAACGATGGTTCCTCATGACCCGGAGCATGGCTACCCGGTTATCATC